>Ga0213880_10000007_pt1 | contig 223594 bp, 224 predicted proteins | sample BarmaccoBMER_R07_FD_165047 | JGI IMG/M metagenome (GOLD analysis project Ga0213880, IMG submission 165047) | Barbacenia macrantha exposed rock microbial communities from rupestrian grasslands, the National Park of Serra do Cipo, Brazil - ER_R07 ... | reverse complement strand
CTAGCTTGAGGTGCTAGCTGGGCAACCCGTGGAAGTTCGAGTCTTCTCGACCGCACCACCCTACGCCCTTCGGGCTTCGGGCTTAACGATCCGACTATTCCGGATCATCCGCTTTGAATTGCCAACTGGACTCCTGAGGAAACGGGAAGCGGTAGCTTGCAGCCCATTTTTTGCCGCCGATCTCGACGGCCCCCTTTTCGTGCCTGGTGCTGAGGAACGCGCGCAGTTCCTGATAGTATTTGGATGGCAGAAGGATGCTGTATAGCTCGCGATGCTTGACCGTTCTTGCGTCATCTAGTCCCGGCCAATTCGATGGCCAGACAATGGATGGTTCCGGAGCGTAGTCGTAAGGCCACACCATGACTTCGATAAAGTCCGGCATCCACGGCCGAGCCTTCGGTTCGTCAAACTTCGCGAGGCGCTGATACGCCCTGACCAGCGGGAGGGGCAGCGCTGTCCCTTCACGATCGTCAGGAATGGGGCCATACACCGAGATCCTTGAAAGCTTCCCACCGCGACCGAAAAACAAAATCTCGGACGATTGATCCGTCCAGCTCGAAGTCGAGTAATGCTTCTCAAGGCAAGCAAGCGCACCAACGTTGACCGCGCTGCGTAAGTCGGCGACGCTCCGTTTGTCCAATTGAATTTGACGCAGGCCATCCTCGGCCTGATAGATTGCGAGTCCGTTGTCGTAGAGCACGAACCGGGGCGAGTCCGATCCCAGAACCATCGCCCATGGATTCGTTTCCACGAGGACTAGAACTGGGCTGCCATCGGTTTGCGACCCCGGCGCGTCCAATCGGTCCGAGCAGTCGCTATTCCGGGCCAGCACAGAGCCGAACAGGCCGAACCAAATGCTCGTTGCTGCGACGAAAATTCGGGTCATGTCTTCTCGTTTCCGCCCCGTCAATCAATAGTGTTTTTCAACCCTAGTGCCAATGCGAAGGCGCGGCGGCGCGAGCGCTCGGGCTCAAATCCCCTCCCCGTCCACGCCGTGGATGCCGCATTCGTCCTTGGCGAGGCCGGACCAGCGGCCGGCGCGGTAGTCCTCGCCGCGCGCGACGCGCCTGGTGCAGGGTATGCAGCCGATGGAGGGATAGCCGTCCTCGGCGAGCGGGTGGCGCGGCAGGCAGTGCAGCTCGATATAGGTCTCGAGATCGGAAAGCGTCCATTCGGCAAGCGGGTTGAAGCGGTAGCGGCCCTCGAAGAACTCGACCTTCTGCATCTGCGCGCGCGACTCGGTCTGGAACCGCTTGCGGCCGGTGATCTGCGCGTCAAAACCCGCGAGCGCGCGCCGGATCGGTATCACCTTGCGGAAGCCGCAGCAGGCATCGGTGTCGCGCGACCACAGCGTGCCGTCGGGGTCGCGCGCGGCGCGGTCCAGCGGATGCGGGCCGATGGTGCGGATGTCGCCCAGGCCGAGCTCGTCCTGCAAGCGGTCGCGATAGCGCAGGGTCTCGCCGAACAGCTTGCCGGTGTTGATGAACAGGATCGGCGTGGTGGGATCGACCTCGGCCACCATGTGCAGGAGCACAGCGGATTCCGAACCGAACGAGGACACCACGGCCGTGCCGCCGGCGAATTCCTCCTTCAACGCCAGTTCGAGGATGCCCATTGCGTCGCGCCCGCGCGCCGATGCCTGCAACCCCGCCAGCCGATCGGGCGGGGGCGCGGCCAGCGGCGGAACGATGCCGCGCGCAGTATCGATGACGGTCGCCACGCTCACGGCAGCCACCCTTCGCGCGCCACGAGCTCGCGGCTGCGGCGTGAGAGTTCTTCCGTCGCGCATCCTTCCGACCGCCAGCGCTCTCGCGCATGGGCGGCGATCTGCAGCCGGCCCGACCATTGGGGACCGAAGGCGCGCTCCAGCCATTCGCGGATCAGGCGCGATATCGCCGGAGCCTTTCCGTTAGTGGAGACCGTCAGCGCCAGGTCCCCGCGGCGCACCACCGCCGGGACGTGGAAGTCGCAGAGTTCCGGGACGTCTTCGACATTGACGAGAGTTCCCGCAGCGCGCGCCTGGGCGGCAAGAGCCGCGCTCTGCTCCCGCGGCAGGCCGACGACGAAAAGGACATCGAGGCGGCCCGCGTCCGCCGCAAGGGCCTGCTCCACGCCCGCCGCCTGCAGAAAGGCCTTGCGGCGGGCCAGCGCATCTCCCTCACCGGTTAGACCGATGCGAAGCTTGGTAGGGTCCAGGGCGATGGGAAGCAAGGCGACCTCCGCTGCCTTTCAGAGGTACGAGCGGGAGGCCATAAATGCAAGGATACCATGGAGAATAATTTGAACTACATTGATACCGATGTTATTGATAGCCGGAAAGCAGTTCCGTGATGGAGACCCCGATCCGGTCGCCATGGATGACGATTTCGCCCTTGGCGACGGGCTTTTCGTTGGCCAGCACGGTGACCGCATCGTCCTGGGCCGAGTCCAGCTCGATGACCGCGCCGCGGCCCATCCGGAGCAGCTGGTGCATCGGGATGACCGAGCGGCCGAGGACCACGGAAATTTCGACTTTGACGGCGTGCAGGTTGGAAGCCATGAAGGAGCCCATGAAGAACCGCGCCGATCCTGACGTCCTCATGGTTTCGGATCGCTTAATGCGGGAGTGGGAGATCGCGCGCGCGCCGGTGCTCTATCCCGATGCCGTGGCGCGGATGGAGCGGCGCGCGGCGCAGATCGCCGAGGGTGCCGCCGCGGAGCTCGTCTGGCTGCTCGAACACCCGCCGATCTACACCGCCGGCACGAGTGCCAAGGACGGCGATCTTCTGGACGCGCGCTTCCCGGTCTATCGCACCGGACGCGGGGGGCAATTCACCTATCACGGGCCCGGCCAGCGTGTCGGTTATGTCCTGCTGGACCTGAAGCGGCGGAAGGCGGATGTGCGCGGTTTCGTGCGCGATCTCGAGGAGTGGCTGATCCGGACTTTGGCGCGGTTCGACATCAAAGGCGAACGTCGCGACGGTCGCGTCGGCATCTGGGTCGCGCGCGGCAACAGCGAAGACAAGATCGCCGCCATCGGAGTCCGCGTGCGAAAATGGGTGACGTTTCACGGCGTCTCGCTCAACGTCGATCCCGAGCTTGCGCATTTCGACGGCATCGTGCCCTGTGGCGTGCGCGAGCATGGCGTCACCAGCCTGCGCGATCTCGGATCGACGGCAACCATGGCGGACGTCGACGTCGCCCTGAAGGCCGCATTCGCCGAGCTCTTCGGCTAGCTCTCGCGGTTCAAACATCCTCGTCATGGCCGGGTTTGCCGCCTTCGCCAAGGCTACGGCGGCCGAGTGAGGCTAACGCTTGCCCGCCGAAGCTGAAAGCGTAGGCGGGACCCGGCCATCCAGAGTCGTCTTCTGCGCTCGCGGACGCTCGCTTACTGGATGGCCGCCTCAAGGGCGGCCATGACGAGCGGGGAAAATTCTAAACCGACGGCCTTCGCCGAAAGCCCTTCTCCTCCGGCGGCTCGGCATTGTGCATCTCGACGTTGGTGACGCGCGAGCCGCCGGGCCCCCGCATCGCGGCGCCGACGAATTCCTCCACCGCCTTGGTCGGGCCCGAGACCAGGATCTCGACCGTGCCGTCGCTGCGATTGCGGACCCAGCCGTCGAGCGCGAGTCGCGTCGCCTCGGCGATGGCGAAATGCCGGTAGCCGACGGCCTGCACGAAGCCTTCGACCTTGAGGCGCAGGGAGGTCAGGTCGTCGCTGCCGTCGCTCATGCAAGACCCGCAATTTCAGTACAGATGTGGCTAGTGCGAAGCCATTCGTCAAATCGGGGCCTCGTCGCCGATTGAAGACGGAGCCCGCAGCGCCCATCTTCGGGGAGGTTTCGGGGAGGATTGCCATGCGGATTTTCTGGCGGATTCTGGGCGGGGTGTTCGCCGTCGCCGTCTTGCTGGCGGCGACCGGCGGCGCGGCGTTCTATGTCTTCTCGCACAAATTCATTCCCGCGGCGCCCGATGCCAACTATCCCAAGCCGAGGGACCCGCTCGAGGCGCAGCGCCAGGACCTGGACTATTTCGTAAAGCTGATCGACCTGGACCGCGCCTACGCGCCAGGCACACGCGCCGAAGCGCACCGCCGGCTGGAGGCGTTGGCCAAGAGCAACACGGTCCTGGACCGCGCCCATTTGCGCGTGACCCTCGCAAGCATCGCGGCCCTGGCCGACAACGGCCACACCTCGCTCTATTCCAGAAAGCCCTCGCGCGCCGTCGTCCTGCCGCTGCGCCTCGCCGCGTTTAGCGACGGGATCTATGTCATGCGGGCGATGAAGGACAATGCCGACCTTCTCGGTGCCCGGGTCACGGCCATCGACGGCCGTCCCATCGACGAAGTGCTGGCGAAGCTCGCGCGCGTGCGCGGCGGCACCCAGGCCTGGCGCCTGAACTATGCCCGGCTGGTGCTGAATTCGTCCGAGTTTCTGCACGGTCTCGACGTCGCGCCGGCAACCGACCGCTCCACCTGGACCTTCCGTACACGGAGCGGCGCGACCGTGACGCGGGATCTGGTGGGCTCGCAGCCGGCTTATGAGGCGCCTTTCCCCGATCTATGGCGCTGGGAGTCGCCCGATCCGGTGAAGGGCGACAGGACGCCGTGGCTCTCCTTCCGGCCCGAGGGTTGGACTGCGCCGATCGCATTGCAGGACCCCGACAGCAATTTCCGCCGCGTGCGGCTGAAGAACAGCTGCGTCATGCTCATCCAGCTCCGCGCCAACGAAGGCGACGGCATCGGCCAGTTCCTCGCGGACACCGAGGCGGACCTCGCGGCGAACAAGCCCTGCGCCATCATCTTCGACAACCGCGCTAACGGCGGCGGCGACTACACCAACACGGCGGGCTTCGCCGGCCGCCTCGCCTCCCATGTTGCGCCCGGCGGACACATCTATCTCCTGACCAGCGTGGACACCTTCTCGGCCGGCATCACCACGACGGTCTTCATCAAGCAGGCCGCGGCGCCCGGACAGGTCGTCATCCTGGGCGAGCCGGTCGGGGACCGGCTGACCTTCTGGGCGGAAGGCGGCGGCGGATGCCTGCCCAATGCGCCGTTCTGTTTCCACTACGCCACGGGCTTGCACGACTACGCGCATCCCTGCCGCGACTGGGACAAATGCTATTGGGTTAACTGGGTCTTCCCTGCCCATACCGACACCCTGGCGCCGCGGGAGACCCTCACCAAGAGCTTCGCGGACTGGCAGGCCGGCCGCGACCCGGTCTTCGACCGTGCATTGGCGCTGGCGCAGAAGGACCGGCCCACGGGAAGTTGAAGATACCCGGTCTTTATACTTACGGCTTAAGACCTTAGCACAATGCAGCCATGCAATGCCGGAGCATTGTGCGTATAGCAGCACCGTCTCCAGTTTTCATTGCAGTGCCGCGTCATGGGGAGTGACCTTTGCGAACGAGTTGGCGTTGTGCGGTCCTGGCCGCGCTGGTTCTTGCGGCGGGATCGGCTCAGGCCGCGGAGACCGGCACCATCGTCTACGACGCCGCATTCTTTGCCGATGCGCGACCCAATACCGCCTATGACATGGTCCAGCGGCTGCCGGGTTTCAGCTTCACGAACACAGGCTCGGCGCGCGGCTTCGCGGGGACAGCCGGCAACGTGCTGGTCGATGGGCAGCGCCCGACGGCGAAATCCGACGACCTGCAATCGATCCTGACCCGCATCCCGGCGGCCGATGTGGACCGCATCGAGCTCATCCGCGGCGGCGCGCCGGGCATCGACATGCAGGGGCTGACCATCGTCGCCAACGTCATCCTCAAGAAGAAGGACTCGACCGAGTACGTGCTCGACCTCGAGGACAATGTCTTCCTGGGCGACGGCCACACGGCCCCCAATGCGAGCCTGCAATTCACCAAGCACGCCGGCGACGCCACCTATGAGGCTTCGCTGACGCGCTACGGCAGCTTCGACGATTCGGTCGGCAACGGCTTTCGCCGGGTGACCGACGAAACGACCGGCGTGACGACGTGGCAAAATGCGCATTCCAGCGGCTTCGGCTCCGGCGGCGGCATCACCGCCGCGGCGACGGATCCGTTATGGGGTGGGACCTTCAAGGGCAATCTGGCGCTGCAGGACAGCCCCTTCCTGGCGCGCGCGACCTATTTCGGCGGTCCCGGCACGCTGTATCTGGTGGACCATTCCGTCGGCCGGCACGCCGAAGTCGGCCTTCACTGGAACGGCAATTTCGGAAAGATCGAGGACGAAACGCTGGTGCTCGAGCGCGTCGGCTTTTCCAAGGACGTGAACACATCGAGCCAGGTCGGCGACCGCGAGATATTCCACTCCTCAAACACCACCGACGAGACGATCTTCCGCGAGACTTTGCGTTACCCGTTGACGCCCAATCTGATGCTCCAGACGGGCGGCGAATTCGCCTACAATTCCCTGAACGGGTTCTCCGCCTTCTTCGACAACGGCGTCTCCATCCCACTGCCCGATGCCAAGGCCTTCGTTGACGAAAAGCGCGGCGAGGTGTTCGGCCAAGGCACTTGGAAGATCGCGCCCGCATGGACGCTCGAGGCCGGGGCGCGCTTCGAGTTCACCGAGGTCGGCGAGCAGAGCGACACCACGCAGTCGCGCTCGTTCTTCTATCCCAAGCCGCGCGCGGTCTTGACCTGGGCGCCGGACAAGGACGACCAGGTCCGGCTGCGCTACGAGAAAGTGGTGGGGCAGCTCGACTTCGGCAATTTCGTCGCCACCAGCAATCTGGGCGGCACCGGTGTCACCGCCGGCAACTCGCAGCTTCGTCCCGACCAGCGCTCGCAATACGAGCTCTCCTACGAGCACCACTTTTGGGAAAAGGGCGCCGTGGTGCTCCAACTGGTCCACGAAGACATCACCGACGTGGTCGACTTCGTGCCGGTCACCGCGCCCGACGGCACGATCTTCGACGCGCCGGGCAATATCGGCAACGGCCAGAACAACCAGATCAATCTTCAGGCCACCTTGCCGCTGGATTGGGCCGGCATCACCCATGGGCTCCTCAAGTCGACCTTCGATTTCCAACTGAGCTCGGTGCCCGACCCGGTGACCGGCATCAACCGCGTGATCTCGGGCGAGCGGCCGCAGGACATCGAGCTCAATTTCACCCAGGACATCGACAGCCTGAAATCCACCTGGGGCGTGTTCTACTACAATTGCTGGGACGAGCATTATTTCCGGCTGGCGCAAACGCAGCACCGCAAAGTCAATCCGCCCTATCTCACCGCGTTCTGGGAGTACAAGCCGACGCCCCAATGGAGCCTGCATTTCGAGGTCGATAATTTCGGCCAGTTCATCTACGACAACACGCTGTTCAATTATGCCGGACCGCGCGACACCGCGCCGCTCGACAGCATCGACTTCCGCTCGTTCCACTCCCAGCCGCGCATCTACATCCAGATCCGCAGGACGTTCGGGTGACTTTTCAAGAAATGTTGCGTCATCCTGAGGTGCCCGCCCGCGTGCTTCGAGGCTCGCTATCGCTCGCACCTCAGCATGACGCGGGCGGGCCTCGAAGGATGGCGCGCCGCCCTACGCAAACTCCATGATCACGTCGTCGAGCGCCAGGCTGTCGCCTTTCTGCGCCCTGATCGCCTTCACCGTGACGTCGTGGTCGGCGACCAGCACGTTTTCCATCTTCATCGCCTCGACGACGGCCAGCGTTTCGCCGGCTTTGACTTGCTGGCTGGGCGCCACATTGATGGAGACCACGAGCCCCGGCATGGGACAGAGCAGCACTTTCGAGGTATCGGCGGCGAGCTTGGCCGGCATCAGCGCGGCGAGTTCGGCGGCGCGCTTGCGGCGCACGATCGCCACCGTCTCCATCCCGCCTTCGCTGAGCCGCCAGCCGCCTGTGACCGGCGCGAGCTGGATGGTCACGCCGTCCATCCGCATCGCGCTCTCGCCCGGTTCCCAGTCGATCGGCCGCGCTTGCGCGTCAATTGCCTCGCCGTCCAGAGAGACCACGAAATCCTGAATCGGGCCGCCGCGGCGTTGCGCCTTCTTCAAGGCAGCGCTCAGCGCGGCCGAGGCGAAGCGCTGTTTCGCGGCGGTATCCAGAGGACGTCCGTGGAAACCGTCGGGATATTCCTCGGCGATGAACGCCGTCGTGATCCGGCCTTCGCGGAAGCGCGGATGGTGCATGATCGCGTTGAGAAACGCGATGTTGTGGCGGATGCCGTCGATGCGGAATTCGTCGAGCGCCCGCTCCATTGCCGCGATCGCCTCGGCGCGTTTCGGCGCGTGGGTGCAGAGCTTGGCGATCATCGGATCGTAGAACATCGAGATCTCGCCGCCTTCGTAGACGCCGGTGTCGTTGCGCACCGTGACGCTGTCGCGCGCGCCTTCGGCCGGCGGCCGGTAGCGCACCAGCCGCCCCGTCGAGGGCAGGAAGGCGCGATAGGGATCCTCGGCATAGACGCGCACCTCGATTGCACTGCCCTCGAGCTTCACGTCCTTCTGCGCTAAGGGCAGCTTCTCGCCGGCGGCCGAGCGGAGCATCAGTTCGACCAGATCGAGGCCCGTCGTCAGCTCCGTCACCGGGTGCTCGACCTGGAGCCGGGTGTTCATCTCGAGGAAATAGAAATTCTTGTCCTTGTCGACGATGAATTCGACCGTGCCGGCGCTGTCGTAATCCACCGCCTTGGCGAGCATCACCGCCTGTGCGCCCATGGCCTTGCGTGTCGCGGCGTCGAGAAGGGGCGACGGCGCCTCCTCGATGACTTTCTGGTTGCGGCGCTGGATCGAGCATTCGCGCTCGTTCAGATGGATGACGTTGCCGTGCTTGTCGCCCATCACCTGGATTTCGATGTGGCGAGGCTCGGTGACGAATTTCTCGATGAACAGCCGGTCGTCGCCGAAGCTCGCCTTGGCCTCGTTCTGCGAGGAGCGGATGGCCTGTTCGAGCTCGCTTTCCTTGTGGACGATGCGCAGGCCCTTGCCGCCGCCGCCGGCAGAGGCCTTGACCATGACCGGATAGCCGATATCGCTGGCGATCCTGCGCGCGTGCGCCGCGTCCTTGATCTCGCCGATGAAGCCCGGGACCGTGTTGACCTTGGCGGCGAGCGCGAGCTTCTTGGATTCGATCTTGTCGCCCATCGCCGCGATGGCGCGGACGTTCGGACCGATGAAGACGATGCCGGCGGCCGCCAGCGCCTCCGCGAACGCCTCGCGCTCGGAGAGGAAACCGTAACCCGGATGCACAGCCTCGGCCCCGCTATCGCGGCAGGCCTGCACGATGCGGTCGATCACGAGATAGGACTGCGCCGCGGGCGCCGGCCCGATCGCCACCGCCTCGTCCGCCATCTCGACATGCAGCGCGTCCCGGTCGGCGTCCGAATAGACCGCGACGGTGGCGATGCCCATGCGCCGCGCGGTTTTTACGATGCGGCAGGCAATCTCGCCGCGATTGGCAATGAGAATCTTGTTGAACACCGCCCACTAACCTCTTGATCCGAAAGACATGACGCGAGTCATCCCGGCCGCATCATGGCATAGGTGCCCCCGCCGGCAACCAGCATGGCCGCCGCGGCGGTGGCGAGCCGGCCGGCAAGCCTGCCACGGCTGATGACGGTTGCCAGCGCCAACTTCCCGGCGACGTCGGCGGCCAAGGCGACGAGCACCGCCAGGGTCGCGTTGCCGATACCTTCGCGCGCGACCATGCTGCCGGCGGAAACGGCGACGGCATCGCGCTCCACCACCCCCGCTATCGCCGCCAGGGAAAGCAGCCCGGCCTCACCGAAACGCGCGCTGAGCATCTTTACCGCCGCCATGACCGCCGAAAGGATAGCCGCGAAACGCAGGACCTCGAAGAAGTCGAAGGGGTTCTTGATCGCGATGCCTTTGGCCGGCGAGCGCCCGGCTCGCCGGCGATGGAGCAGGACGCCCACCAGGGCCGCAGCCAGGCAGGCTGCGGCGATGGGCACGCCCAGCCGGGCCAACAGTTCGGGTGCAACGACGACGGCAATGACCGTGACCCGGATATAAGAGACGATCCACGCCGCGATGATCCCGTTGGTCAGCGCATCGCCCGGAATGTCCGCGCTGCTCGCTTGCCGCGCATTCGCGTAGGTGACGGCGGCAGAACTGACCAGCCCACCCGCCGCCCCGGCGACGATCAGTCCTTGCGCCGGTCCTATCGCTTTCACGGCGACGTAGCCGGCGAAGGAGGCGGCGGCGATCAGCACCGTCATCAACCAGATCTGATGCGGATTGAACAGTTGCCAGGGATCGACGAAACGGTTCGGCAGGACCGGCAGGATCACGACCGACATGGCGAGCAGGAGGATGGCGGAGCGCAATTCGATCCAGGTGATGCGGGCCACGAAATCGTGCAGCCAGTGACGTGTCGCCAGGATCGCGGTGATGACGACGCCGGCAGCGCCCGCGACGATCGGCTGTCCCAGCACCGCATAGGTCCCGAGCGCGAAGGTCAGCAAGCCGGCCACGAGCTCCGTCGCAGAGACGTTGTTGCGCGCCGTGCTCTGGCGCCATTGGAACACGATGAACCCGGCGGCAAATCCCAGCGCGATCATGCCGAAAGCGAATGGACCGATCAGCGGATAAAGGGCGCCGCACAGACCTCCGAACAGCCCGACCAGGGCGAATGTCCGCACCCCCGCCGCGCGCGAGCCCGGCGCTCCCTGCCGTTCCTGCCAGCCGCGCTCGACGCCGACGAGGAAACCTACGGCCAGTGCGGTGGCCAGGCGTTGCAGCAACTCGATCGTCGTCAAGGATTGTCCCGTTTCGCCGCCAGACCTAGTGGAGCTCGATCGAACTCGATGTCCTTTTAGGCGGTATCGCCGACAGGGGGCAACCGGCACCGCAGTAGAAAGCTATTGCTCCCAGGCACCGATATCGATCGCACCGCCGAGAATGCGCTTTGTGCCAATGAATGCGCGCGGCCCGACGATGGCCGGCCCAAGATTGGTTCCGGCGTTCACCGCTGGCGACGAGGCGACCACATCGAAGTTCGTCGTGTCGGCGAATTGCGGGTCGGCGAACGACGAGTGTCCGTCGTTGCCGCTGCCGGAAACATAGCTTGCGAAAGTCTTGTAGCGCTGCTTCTGCCAGATGAAATTCGACGGACCCGCCGAGAAATACAGATTGTAATCGAGTGCCGCCGGACTGGGCGTCGATGTCGTGAAGTCGTTGACCAGCAATCCCTGAGCCCCGGCATAGACGATATTGTTGTCGAATACGTTGTTGGTGGCATTGAACTGGATCTGGAACTCGCCGCTGCCCGTATTTTTCGTGTCGTTGCCGTAGAGCGTGTTGCCGACGATCGTGCAGTGGTCAGTACCGCCCTTGCTCGCCTTATAGCCGCCGATGGAGATTCCGGCGCTGTTGCCGCCATAGACCAGATTGTTACGGGCGATGACATAGCTCGATGTCTTGCCCTTGTGCTCGCTGGCGAGTTCGATGCCGAGATCGACGGTGTGGATGCGGTTCTGGTCGATGACGATGTTGGTGCCGCCGTCCACATAGATGCCGTCCGCCGCGTATTGCTTGCCGTAATCGGGATTGCCGTAGGAGGTGATGTTGTAGACCGTGTTGCCGCGGATCACCCCGTCGCGCGCCTGGTCGTAGGCCGGATCGTTCGAAACATGCTCGAAGCCGATGGCGCCGATGCCGATATTGTCGTCGTCGTGGACGACGTTGCTCACCACGGCGAAGTTGGTGACGTTGCCATCGAGCGACAGGGTCTCGCTGCAGCCGGTATGATTGAAGGCGACCTCGTTGCCGCTGAGCGCCAGCCCGTCGATCGCCGCCGGCGCCTGCGTGCCGTAGACGGTAATGCCGAATGCGTCGGAGGCGCAGTTCGTCGGGTTGGCAGGCGCCGTGGTGGTGATGTCGTGGACGTAATTGCTGACGATCTGATCGCCCTCGCCGGCGCCGACGACAAAGATGCCGATCGGAACCTGCTTGTCGCTCGCGGTGGTGTAGTTGCGGACTTCGAAGCCTTCCACAATCACGTAGCTCACGTTCTGAAAGGTGAAGAGACCCCACATGTTCTGCGGGATGTCGAGGCCGGTACCATCGACGACGGCGGTCTCTCCGGGCGCGCTCTCGAACGCGATGTAGCCATTGGGGTTGCCGGACTTCGACAGCGTCACATGCTCGTTGTAGACGCCGCCATGCACCAGCACGATGTCGCCTGCGGCTGCGGTGTCGGCGGCATGCTGGATGGTGCGCCACGGTGCCCCAATGGAGCCATCATTGCCGTCGCTGCCGGATGTGGAGACATAATAGGTGCGGCCGCTCTGCGCCTGAGAGAGCAGCGTCACCGTGGCCGTGGCGGTCTGGCTCGGATCGGTCTTCGAGACCACACTGATCGTCGCCATCGCCGGCTTCGGCAAGGTGGCGGGGGCGGTGAACAGCCCCGTCTTGGAAATCGTCCCGGTCGCCGCCGTCCCACCAATGGCATTATTTACTTCCCAGGAAACACCGGGAGATGCGGTAAACTGCAACGTCTGGCCGGCGACAACCTGTGCGTAGCGCGGCGAGATCGTCACCGCGGCCCGTGCCGCTGCCGGCATCAGCAGCGATGCGAGCAGCAGCGCGCGGACGGCGGCGTTCATTTCTTCGCCGCCTTCATCTTCTCCCACGCGGCCTTGAATTCGCTCCCCGGTTTCCAGCCCGGCCAGACCTCGGAATTGGCCAAGGTGTCGCCGACGATATAGAGCGCGCGCACGTCTTCGACGGGGCCTCGCATGTCCCAATCGGCGCGCCATTCGTCCGAGGGCTGATGATAGTGGTGCTGGAGATAGTCGTCGCGGATCGCCATGCCGGCCCCCTTGCCGCCGTCGACCAGATCGACGCCGCCGCCGGGCGTGATCGCCGGGATGCCGTAGCGCGCGAAGCTGAAATGGTCGGAGCGGAAGAAGGCGCCCTTCTCCGGCTCGGGATCGGGCGAGATCGTGCGGTTCTCGGTCTTGAGCGCGTCGGCCAGATAATCCTCGAGGTCCGACTGGCCGTTGCCGGGCAGCGCCATGTCATGCGCCGGACCCTTGGGCCCGTCGGCGTCGGTGTTGAGCAGGCCGACGATGTGCTTGCGCGGCCAGAGCGGATGCTCGGCGAAATACTCCGAGCCCAGCAGCCCCTGCTCTTCCAGCGTCCAGAACAGGAACCCTACCGAGCGCTGCGGACGCTTTTCATGCGCAAACTTTTCGGCGATCTCCATCACCATGGAGTCGCCCATGCCGTTGTCGACGGCGCCGTTGAAGATCTTGTCCGGTCCCGGCACCGACTCCTTGCGCCCGAAATGATCCCAATGCGCGGAATAGAGCACCACGTCGTTCGGGTGTTTGTATCCCTTGATGACGCCGGCGACATTATGCGTCATCAAATGCTTGAGGTCGGAATGGGCATCGACGCTCAAGCTTTCGCCCTGCATCGGCACCGCCTTGAAGCCGCGCTGGTTGGCCGCCGCCTTCTCCTTCTCGTAGTCGAGGCCGGCGCGCTTGAACAATTCCTTCGCCGTATCGAGCGCGATCCAGCCCTCGATCGGCGGCATCGACTTGTCCTTGTCCTTGGCGTCGAGCCAGAATTTCTTGCCGGAGTTCGAATTGCGCACCACCTGATAGCCATAGGCCGCGGGGATGGTCTCGTGCACGATGATCGCCGCCGCCGCGCCCTGCCGCGCCGCCTCTTCGTATTTGTAGGTCCAGCGGCCGTAATAGGTCATCGCCTTGCCCTTGAAGAAATTGGGATCGGGGCTGGCGTCCTCATTACCCGGATCGTTGATCAGGATGACGACGGTCTTGCCCTTGACGTCGACGCCGGCATAGTCGTTCCACCCGTATTCCGGTGCCACCACGCCGTATCCCACGAACACCAGCGGCGCCTTGTCGACCTTGACCTCGTTGGAAGCGAATTGCGGCGTCCAGTAGGTGACTTCGTCAGGAAATTTCGGCGCCATCGCGCCTTGCGCCGTATCAAAGGTGAGATGCGACACCGCGCCGTCGAGCGTGATCGCTACCGCCGGCACGTTCTGGAAATAGGAGCCGTGATTGGCCGGCTTGACGCCGACTCGCCTCAGCTCGTCCGCGATCCACTGCGTCACCGCCTCGCCGTTCCTGGTGCCCGGCCCGCGGCCCTCGAAAGCGTCGTCGGCGACCGCCTTGTCCCGCGCCGAAATGTCGGCACCGGAGATATCAGGGCTGGTTGTCGGATGGCCCGGATAGGCGGCCAACGCCGCTGTCGCGAACAGGCAAAGGAACAGTGAACCGGTGGGAAGCAGCCGCATGTGGGGGGACCTGTGGACGTTGAGGCGGGGCGCATCCTATGCCATGAGCGGTACGGTGCAACCGGCGGAGCTCAGGATGTTTCAGTACTACACGGCCCCCGAGGCCAAAGCCGCCGGACTGCCCTTCAGCCTCGCGGTCCGCGTCGGAGACGTGCTCTATCTCTCCGGCTGCCTCGGCAATGTCCCCGGAACGATGGAACTGGTGAAGGACGGCATCGAGGCCGAGACGCGCCAGACCATGGCCAACATCGAGCGGGTGCTGAAGGCGAACGGTCTGGGCTTCGAAGACGTCTTCAAATGCACGGTGATGCTGGCCGACATCAAGCAATGGGGCGCGTTCAACAAGGTCTATCTTGAATATTTCAGCGGCCCGAACCTGCCCACCCGCTCCGCCTTCGGCGCCAACGGCCTGGCACTGGGCGCGGCGGTGGAGGTGGAGGCATGGGCGTACGTGGGGAGCAAAGCGTGAGCTCTCGGCTCACATGCCCTAACTGGGGCACGATATCTCTCAAACAGCTTGTTTTCGATGCGCGAGCGAAATGGTAGACTTCTGGCCCGTACGCTAGCGGGGGTTGTCATGCACTCCAGCCGATTGGCCCTTGGTTTGGTCCTCTGCCTCGTCGTCCGGCCGCTGTCCGCTGCGAATGCGTTCACGGTGCTGCATTCCTTCGACGGCGCCGATGGAGATGGCTCCTTCGCAACGCCGGTATTCGATGCCGCCGGAAACATGTACGGCACCACCGAACTTGGCGGGGCCGGTTTCGGAACCGTATTCAAGCTCGCGCCCGACGGGACCTTTTCCACGCTCTATGCATTCCAGGGCGGCGAAGACGGTACAGGGCCCACCGGATCGCTGGTCGTCGATGGCGCAGGCAACATCTACGGCACCACGTCGGGCGGCGGAAATTTGTGCACCGCCATCAACAAGAGCGGTTGCGGAACGGTCTACAAGATCGCGCCCGACGGAAGCGAAACCGTCCTCCATGCATTCACCGGCGGTGCGGATGGATACGCCCCCACCGGGGGCGTCGTCGCCGATGGCGCCGGCAATCTTTACGGCAACACGCTATTTGGCGGCGCGACAGCCTGCGGCGAAGGTTGCGGGACGATCTACCGCATCGCACCAGATGGCACGGAAACGATCCTCCATACCTTCACCGGCAGCGCGGATGACGGTGCGTACCCGTTGGGCACGCTGCTGATCGACAGGAAGGGCAATATCTACGGCACGACATCGAAAGGCGGATCGGCGCAGGACTATGGAACGGTATTCGGATTGTCCAAGAACGGCGCCGAAAAAATTCTGTATGTCTTTCAGGGCGGAAGCGACGGCGAATATCCCGAAGCTGGTCTGGTCAGGGATCGGACTGGAAATCTGTTCGGAACGACGGCGTCAGGCGGATCGTACCAGGGCGGAACCGCGTTCAAGCTCGCTCCGGACGGAACGGAAACCATTCTTCATTCCTTTTCCACGCTCGACTCCGATATGCCGTTGCCCGGCGGCGGCGCATTGGTGCTGGACGGGCATGGCAACCTCTTCGGCACATGCGTCGGCACGCACTCCGGCAGCCGCGGGATTGTCTTCGAACTCTTGCCCGGCGGCACGGAACAAGTGCTGCACGTCTTCAGCAAGGCTAAAGGACACGATCCCGCCGGCGGCCTGACCGCGAGGAACGGCAGGTTGTTCGGCACCACACTTCAGGGCGGCCCGTCCAACATGGGCGTGGTGTACGCTCTGCACGAGTGATGGGGCGCGTTCAACAAGGTCTATCTCGAAACCTTCAAGGGCCCGAACCTGCCCACCCGCTCCGCCTTCGGCGCCAACGGCCTGGCACTGGGCGCGGCGGTGGAGGTGGAAGCATGGGCACGGTGCGGGAAGAAGTGAGTCACTTCTCACCTCCCCCTTGCGGGGAGGTCGAAGCGCGAAGCGCTTCGGGTGGGGGTAAAGCAGCGATGCGTGCGATAGCATCAACGACGCGCGGCAGTTCTTGAAAGATTTCCCAATTGCCAAAACGAATGACGCGATATCCGCGCGAATTGAGATAAGCGGTTCGTTGTTCGTCGTATTCAACGGCACCTGCCGCGCCATGCTGCGACCCATCAAGTTCGACAACAAGTCTGCGTGAATGACAAACGAAATCGACGATATACCGGCCGAACGGCGCTTGCCGCCGAAAGTGCATTCCCCCGCGCTTGAAGGCGCGCAGTTCTGCCCACAAAATCCGCTCGGCATCCGTCGCGTTTTCTCGCAATAGTCTTGCAAGCTTGTCGGCCATCACCCACACCGGGCTCGCTGCGCTCGCCGACCTCCCCGCAAGGGGGAGGTAAAATGGAGCGCGCTGAACAAGTCTATCTCCTGTTACTCTTGCGCTAGCTTTACACCTGCATCGCCTTCGGCGTCATTTGCCTGTTGCACTGCGTGACTATTTCGCGTGCACCTCAGTTGGCAACGACAGTGCAGCTGTCACGGCAAACCAAGCCACTATGAAGATGGTCACCGACAGAAATCCCGCCATTGCAGTGAAAAGTGTAAAGAAACCGCGAGGCCAACTGTCACCTGCTACGCCGTCGTCTCTTGCAATATTGACCGACATCCGGCGCCGCCACCAAAGCGTGATCGGAAAAAGAAGTCCAAGAACAACCAGATCCAAAGCAACGACGGCCACAAATTTGTTTAGATACCCGAGAATCGTGGGGCCAAGAGACCGAACTACGTCGTATTTTGCAAAAACTCCTCCAATGAAAAGTACGAACAGCCCGGCCACTCCAGAAATCCAAAATCGCAAATAGGTCAGTATGTCCGGAATGAATGACACCTCCATTTCCAGTTTTCTCTTGTCCAGCGCGGAATAAGTCATATCTCACCCCCTCTACATCTGGTGGGATTTTAAAACCAAATATATCATAGATTGCAAGCGCGCTAAAGCGGTATATTGTCGTGCTTCTTCCAGATCTCCGTCACCTTCTTGTTCTTCAGCATGCGCAGCGCGCGGCAGACGCGCCAGCGGGTGGAGTGGGGGCGGATGACGTCGTCGATATAGCCGCGTGAGGCCGCGATGAAGGGGTTCAGGAAGCGGTCCTCGTATTCCCTGGTGCGGGCGGCGATGGCGTCGGGATCGCCGCGTTCTCCGCGGAAGATGATCTCCACCGCCCCTTTCGCGCCCATCACCGCGATCTGCGCGCTCGGCCAAGCGTAGTTCACGTCGGCGCGCATGTGCTTGGACGCCATCACGTCATAGGCGCCGCCATAGGCCTTGCGCGTGATCACCGTCACCTTCGGCGTCGTCGCCTCCGCATAGGCGAAGAGAAGCTTGGCGCCGTGCTTGATGATGCCGCCATGCTCCTGCGCCACGCCGGGCAGAAATCCCGGCACGTCGACGAAGGTGACGATCGGGATGTTGAAGCAGTCGCAAAAACGGACGAAGCGCGCGGCTTTGCGGCTGGCGTCGCTGTCGAGAACGCCGGCCAGCACCATGGGCTGGTTGGCGACGAAGCCGACCGTGGCGCCCTCCAGCCGTCCGAAGCCGGTGACGATGTTGCGCGCGAAGGCTTCGCCGATCTCGAAGAAATCGCCCTCGTCCACGACCTTCAGGATCAGTTCCTTGATGTCGTAGGGCTTGTTCGGGTTCTCCGGCACCAAGGTGTCCAGCGACATCTCGGGGCGGTGCGGATCGTCGCTCGTTTGCCGGCGCGGCACGCCGTCGCGATTGCTCAGGGGCAGGAAATCGAACATCCGCCGCAACTCTTCCAGGCAGATCACGTCGTTGTCATAGGCGTTGTCGGCGACCGCGGATTTGGTGGTATGCACCTTGGCGCCGCCGAGATCCTCCGGCGTGACGTCCTCCTGCGTCACCGTCTTCACCACGTCGGGACCGGTGATGAACATGTAGGAGGTGTCGCGCACCATGAAGATGAAGTCGGTCATCGCCGGCGAATAGACGTCGCCGCCCGCGCAGGGGCCCATGATGGCGCTGATCTGCGGCACCACGCCCGACGCCAGCACGTTGCCCTTGAACACCTCGCCATAGCCCGCGAGGCTCGACACGCCCTCCTGGATGCGCGCGCCGCCGGCGTCGAGCAGGCCGATGATCGGCGCGCCGTTGCGCATCGCCATGTCCTGGATCTTGACGATCTTCTGCGCGTGGGTCTCCGACAGCGAGCCGCCGAAGACGGTGAAGTCCTTGGCGTAGACATAGGTCATGCGGCCGTTGATCGTGCCCCAGCCGGTGACCACGCCGTCGCCGGGGATGATGGTTTTGTCGGCGTCGAAGTCCTTGTTGCGGTGCTCGATGAACATGTCGAACTCCTCGAAGGAGTTCTCGTCGAGCAGCACGTCGAGGCGCTCGCGCGCGGTCAGCTTGCCGCGGGCATGCTGGGCCTTGATTCGCGCCTCGCCGCCGCCCAGCCGCGCGCGCCGGCGTTTCTCCTCGAGTTCCTGGATGATGTGCTTCATGGGTGCGCCGCCGCCTGATCGGATCGCGCAAGGTCCATGAATCGGGCCGCCGCGTCCAGTTCCAGGGCCAGTCTTTTCGCTCGCGCTTCCGCTTCGAAGTCCAGACCCCAACGTTCGGCCTGATAGTCCTCGTCGATCCGGGAGAGTCGGAAGGCCTCGGCCGCGGTCAACCGCCCGCCAGCCAACGCCAGGGCCAGGACCAGCGAGCCGGTGACGGTGGTTGCGACATGCAGCCCGGCGAGGACGAAGGGATCGAGCGCCGCGACCGCGCGTCCGAGCGCGGCCAGGCTCTCCGGCGGCTGGTCGATGGAGGCAATCCCCGTCGTGGTCGCCAGCCGGGCGCCGTGGAGGCTCGCCGCCCAGACGAGCACAGGATCCCAGGCTTGCGCCTCGCGCCGCGCCAGCTCGGGCGGCTCCCCTGCGCGATAGCAAAGGTGATCGTGGCCGGCGAACGCGGCGATCTCCGCCGCGACCTCGGATCTGCGGGCGGCTATTCCATCGATGGCGGTATTGGCGAGGAGCGTGAGCGGCATGGACGCCGGCACGATTTCCTTGCCCAGTCCGCGCCATTCTTGCGCCACAGCCTCAGCAAGCGCGGTCGTCGGCAGCGCCACCTCCGCCCCTTTCGGCGTCTTCAGCGCCTTGCCGTCGAGCAAGACCCTGCCGCCAGCGACCTCAACCTGCTTGTAGAAGCGCTTCATGGGAAACTTTCCTCTTCCCCAGCCACATCCTCAACCGTCATCGCCCGCTTCATGCGGGCGACCCAATTTTCTATTTCCTCCGCGGTCGGCATTTCGGGATACCAATCCTTCGCCAGATCGAACCAATCCGGATTGTCCGTCCTGATCAGATTGATCTTCCACGCGCGCGGCCATTTCTTGATGCGTTTCTCGCGCTGGATTGCATCAGCGGCTGTCCCATGCTCCTCAAAGTGGACCAGCACCTTTACCCCATGCTTCTTTGCAAAACCGTCAAGCAGGCCATGCTTGTGCTGATATACACGCACCTCAAGGTCCCTGGTCACGCCGGTATAGAGCGGTCCCCATGGTTTGCTTGCCATGATGTAGACGAAAAAGCGCTTGTTCATGCGGGAAGAACAGAAATATGGGTCGCCCGGACAAGCCGGGCGATGACGTTCTTTTTGATAATACACGAATTTAGATCATCGCCGCTTCTTCGCTCCCACCTTCAGCGCCGCCGTATTCGCGGCGAGCGCGGATTTTCTCGCTCGCGGCGGAAGCTTCGCACGCAATGCATCCGGCAGCCCATCGTGCGGCCCGAGCTTGGGCACCGGATGGTCGGCCCAATAATTCGCGCCGGCGGCTTTGTTGCGGCTGGGGCGGAAGGGATACCAGTACTGGTTCCTGACGCGCGAGGCTTCGCCGCCGACCAGCAGAACCGCCTCCGTGTCCGCATTGTTCATGAGCACATGGGTGATGCCGGTGCCGCTGCGCCACCCGATGAAATCGCCTTTGCCCATCGCCGTCACATGGCCGTCGTTCCAGGCATCGATTTGGCCCCCGACGACGAACACGAATTCATCCTCGTCGCGCTCGGCATGCGGATAGGACGTGCGCCGGCCGGGCTTGAGCACTTCGAGATGCATGCCGATGCGCGAGAAGCGCGCCAGCTTGCCGAACGGGGCATCGATGCCTTGGTCCTCGGTGCTGCCGGGGTAGCGCTTGGCCTTCTTCTCGAGGATGTCGCGCCAATGGACAGCAAAATCCGGCTTGGCGCGCTTGCGGCCGATCACGTTGCCGGGCTTGCCGTCGTTGGGCCCGAACTTGCGTTTCGGGGCGTCGTCCCAATGCATGCCCATCTTCTTCATCATTTCGCTGGCCCAAGCGTCAAGCGGATGCGAAGCGCGGGCATTGCGCGGGAAAGGTTCGCTCATCACGAACACCCGCGCATCCGTCGTCGCGTTGTTGATCAGAGAATGCGCCAAGCCGGTGCGCGCGCGCAGGATGATGCCGTCGCCCTCGCGCAAGGGATGCAGATGGCCGTCAGCCCACAAGTCGGGTGCCCCTTCCAGCACGAACGAGAAGACCTCCAAATTCTCCATCGCCAGCGGCGGATAGGCGCGCCTGCCCGGCGGAATGCGAAGATGCGCCACGCGCAGGTGATTGACGGAGGCCGCCACGGACAATTCCGAAGCAAAGCCGAAATCCTCCGGCGCGTTCGGCGGAGCCGCCGGCGCTTCGACGTCGCGCCAATGCACGATGTGACTCGGCCGTTTCAAGTCCTTCTCCTCGCGGTGAAAGGGTCCGCGACATTCTCCGCGGCGAACCCCAGGAATTTCCAGCTCTTGAGCATATGCGCCGGCAGCGGCGCAACCACCTGCAGCCGTCCGCCGTCGGGATGGGCGATGTCGATGGAGCGCGCATGCAGATGCAGCCTGTCCGCGATCGCGCCTTTGCCGCGCGCGCCCTGGCCGCCATATTTGAAATCGCCGACGATGGGCGTGCCCAGGCTCGCCAGATGGACGCGGATCTGGTGCGTGCGGCCGGTCAGCGGCCGCGCCGCGACGAAGGCGAACTCCTCGCCGGCATGGTCGACGACGGCGTAGTCGGTGAGAGCCTGCTTGGCGTCGTCGCTCTCTGCGATCTCCATGCGCTCGGCGCCGCGGCCGCCTTCCTTGGCCAGCGCCGCGCGGATTGTTCCGCGCTTCTGCTTCGGCACGCCGCGCGTGAGGGCCCAGTAGATCTTGCTCGCGTCGCGCTGCGCCAGGGACTTGGCGAGGGCCGCGGCTGCGGCCGGCGACCGCGCGATCACCAGCACGCCGGAGGTGTCGCGGTCCAGCCGATGCACCAGGCGCGGCCGCTGGCGCTTCTCGAACGCGATCTGGTCGAGCATACCGTCGACATGGGTGGTGAGCCCGCTGCCGCCCTGCGTCGCCAGCCCGGGCGGCTTGTCGAGCACGATCACGGACTTGTCCATATAGAGGATCAGATCCTCGAGCTTGGCGTCGGTGCGCGCCGGCGCGCGTTTGCGCTCTTCGACGGCCGCGCTCACGACTTGCGGCGGGACGCGGATCGCCTGTCCGATCGCGACGCGGTCCGCGGATTTGGCCCGCTTGCCGTCGAGCCGGACTTGCCCGGTGCGCAGCAACTTCTCCAGACGGCCGTGGCTCAGCGCCGGATAATGCCGCTTGAACCAGCGGTCGAGCCGGATGCCGTCGTCGTCGCCCGCGATCTCGACGGTCTCGGCCATTACAGAACGCGCACGAGCCAAAGGCCGGCGAACAACGCCAGGATGGAGAGCAAGGTCGATCCCACGATGTAGGCTGCCGCGGCGCCATACGCCCCGCGCTCGATCAGCAACACACTGTCGAGGGAGAAGGTCGAGAACGTCGTATAGCCGCCGAGAATCCCCACCGTCAGGAACGCGCGCAGTTCCGGCGCGATCTGCAGCTTGAGCGCGCTCAATTCGACGATCACGCCCATCGCCAGGCCGCCGCTGACGTTGACAAAGAATATCCCCCAGGGAAATCCCGACCAGGCCGACGACTGTACCGCCCCCGCGACGAGATAGCGAAGCATAGAGCCCAGCGCGCCACCGAGCGCGACGGCCAGAAGGATGGCGGGGTTCATGCCATGTCCCACGGATCGACGACGTCGAATGCCATACCACAGAAATCGCCGATATTGCGCGTCACAACCGGCGCCGAATTCGCCGCGACAATCCCAGCGATCGGTGCAACCGCAGCATAAAGCCGGGCGAAGGCACGTGGACAGCGTGCCGGATGCCTTCTACCATAAATTACAGATTTCAGGCTTCATTTTTTTGGGGTTGGGGGATTGGTCATGCGGATTTTCGGACCGATGGTGCACGGTCGAGGCGCGCGCCTCGGTGGCGCGGCGGCGTTCTTCTTGGCCGCCTGCACACCTTGGACCTTTGTCGGCAGCCAGCTCCCGAGCGACAATGTCGTCAACACCTGCTCGGTACCGAGCACGGGACCGAATAGTTTGGGTTCCTGGTTCGCCTCAGGCCAGGTGACCGTGAACGGCGTCGTCACGCCGGACAGCACCCACTTTCCGGCGGATCCGCCATCCGATGATTGCTCCTTTTACGATTGGTCGGAGCGCATGTTCCTATGGCTGACCTCGCCCGCGCCTTCGTCCTATGGCGGCGACGGCAACGGAATGGTGTTCAATTCGCCCGTCTTCTTCACGGTTTCGCCCCTTGATGCCAATCACCGACGGACGATGACGCCCATCGTCGGCGGCTTGCGAAATATGATCTTCACGGCGCATGTCGACCAAAACGGACCGCACGGCCTGCCGCTGATGCGGGCCAAATCCGGCAGGCTCTATGAGCGCGCGCCTGTCCTGCATGGACCCAACAAGCTCGAAGAAGTGCACGACGGCAACGGCAGGCTGGTCGAGGTCGCGCGGGCCGCGATCGGCGCCGACCACAAGGTGTCGCTGTTCGACCGGGCCGGAAGGGCCATTTTGCTTGCGCCCAAGCCCCAACATGCGCGTGGCATCACGACCGCGCAGAGCCTGACCATCGGCGGAGTTCTTGCGGTCTTCGACCCGTTCGGGACCGTGATCGAGACCGAGCTGGGTCAATCCGACCCCTCCCAATCGGTCTTGATGGCTCAGAACGGTTCGCTCGTCTATTACAGCATCGCTGTCAACGACGTATATGCCTGGTTCAAGACGGGCGTCCAAGATCAGGGCATTGCCGATGACAGCGCCACGTATCCAAACGACTCGATCGCCGATCATTTCCCCGACTCTGCAGATTCGATCTGGCGCATTGAGGACTATGTGGCGGCGCACACCAGCGTCAATCAATTCACCTTCCCCGATCGCGACGCGATGGCTGTGGAGATCAAGATGGCCTGGGTCGAGGCGGTCAACCTGCCGCCGGGCTGCGCCTATATTACGCTGCAGGCGACAATCCCGGTCTATACGCCGGACACTTCAACTCCGCAGACCAAATGGCTGCAAACCGGCACGCGCAGCGCGACGCTGGCGCTGATCTCGATGCATGTCGTGGGAAGCGCGATCGGTCAACCGGCGATGATCTGGTCGACCTTCGAACATGTCTGCAACGCTCCGACCGTGCCCTATACCTATCAATCGGCCACTGGCAGCGGCAGTTCGCCACCTGAAAGCGGCTACTGGCTGTTGTCGTCCAGCGACAGTCCAGCCTCGCCCAATGTGGCGCGCTTCGGGCTCGTGCCCGGCGGTTTGCAGGCCAACAACGCCATGACGATTACGCCGGGAGATGTCCGCCGCGAGATGCCCTGGGGAACCAACCCCAGCGACAGCGTCAACAACAGCAGGGTGATTGCTGCAAACTACAGCGTACGCTCGCAGATCGGCGTGAACGATATCCGCTGGAACTATATCCAGACCGGAACCACCTGGTACGAATTTGCGGGCGGCTTTGTCGGAAGCCAGGGAATCTGGCCGGTGGCCCCTAACGATGGCTGGCAGGTCACCACACACGGCACTGTCCACCTTGCAAACACCGCCATCGAGACTTTCCTGCAAGGCGACAACCCAAACACCTCAATGAGCTGTCTCAATTGCCACACCAACCCGGAGGATGACAGCTTGGGAAACATGGCGTTCCACCGGCCCGGCAATCTGGGCTTCCCGCACGCTCAGGGCATCAACGGAGGCCTGAGTCACATTTGGGGCGACCTTGAGGCCCTGCCTTGAAGGTACTCAGCGGCCGCGCTTCGCTCTCAGACCTGCCCAATATTCCAGGCGCTTGGCGATTTCGCGCTCGAACCCGGTATCCTTGGGGCGATATAGGCTCTGGCGTTCCATAGCGTCGGGGAAGTAGTTCTGACCCGAGAAGCCCTGCTCGGCCTCGTGATCGTATTCATAGCCTTTGCCGTAGCCGAGGTTTTTCATCAGCTTGGTCGGCGCGTTGAGGATGTGCGCCGGCGGCATCAGCGAGCCGTGCTCCTCGGCTGCGCGCATCGCCGCGCCGTGGGCCTTGTAGACGGCGTTCGATTTCGGCGCGCTGGCCAAATAGAGCACGCATTGCACCAGCGCGATCTCGCCTTCGGGGCTGCCGAGGAAGTCATAGACGTCCTTTGCCGCCAAGGCTTGCACCACGGCCTGCGGATCGGCAAGGCCGATGTCTTCGATGCTGGCGCGTACGAGGCGGCGCACGATATAGAGCGGCTGCTCGCCGCCGGCCAGCATGCGCGCCAGCCAGTAAAGCGCCGCATCGGGATCGGAGCCGCGGATCGATTTGTGCAGCGCGGAGATCAGATTGTAGTGCTCCTCGCGCGACTTGTCGTAAAGCGGCGCGCGCTTCTGCACCAGTGCCGTCAGCGCGGCCGTATCCAGTGGCGCCTGGGCCTCGACCGCGGCCACCTCCTCCACCAGATTGAGAAGATAGCGCCCATCGCCGTCAGCCATCGCACGCAGCGAGACGCGCGCATCATCCGTCAGCGGAAGTTTCCGCCCGTAGTGGGATTCGGCGCGCGCGATCAGCGTCTCCAGCGCCGCATCGTCCAGCCGCCGCAAGACCAGCACCTGGGCACGGGAGAGCAGCGCCCCGTTGAGCTCGAAGGACGGATTCTCCGTCGTGGCACCGACCAGGACGACGGTGCCGTCCTCCACCACCGGCAGGAAGGAGTCCTGCTGGCTCCGGTTGAAGCGGTGGATCTCGTCGACGAACAGCAGCGTGCCCTGCCCGATCTTGCGCCGCGCGCGCGCGGCTTCGAAAGTCTTCTTGAGATCGGCGACTCCGGAGAATACCGCCGAGAGCTGCTCGAAATGCAGCTTGAACGCCCTCGAGAGCAGCCGCGCGATGGTGGTCTTGCCGGTGCCCGGCGGTCCCCAGAGGATGATCGAATGCGGCCGGTTGGCGCCGACCATGCGGCCGATGGGACCGTCCTTGGCCAGCAGGTGACCCTGGCCCACGACCTCCGCCAGCGACGCAGGCCGCAACCGGTCGGCCAGCGGCCGCGGCGCGCCGTCGGCCAGGCCTCCCGCCTCGAAGAGATCGCTCATGGAGCCACTATAACGGCCGGCCGCGCCTGCGGCGCAGGTCATTTCCGCGAGCGGGCTTTACATTCGACGTGTGAGCAATAGAGTCAATCGACGATTTAAGGTTGATACAGGGGAAAATCATGACACTGCAAACGCCCGCCAGGACGCTGGCGGCTGTCTCGCTCGTTCTGCTCGGTTCGGGATTGCACGCGCCAGCCCAGACGATTCCTTCCGATGCCCAGCAAACCTGCACGGTCTCGCCCTCCACTTTCGCAGGCTGGTTCGCCAGCGGCACGCCGAGCGTGAACGGCGTGGTCAATCCGGCCAACAGCATCGCTTTCCAGCCGAGCTCGAACTGCGCCTTCTTCACCTGGTCGGAGCAAATGTTTCTGTGGCTGACCTCGCCGACCACGGCGCAATATGGCGGCACCGGTCACATCTTCGATTCGAACGCCTTCTATCAGGTGGTTCCCGGACCGAACGGGACATTGAGATTCCTGCAGAACCCGTCGCTGACCAAGCTGAACTTCGCGTTGCGCGCGGAGAAGCCCGGGCCCAACGGACTGCCCATCATCTTCGACAAGAACAATGTGCGCCATGAGATCGTGCCCACCAAGCTCAGCGCAGCCGGCAAACCGATGCTGGGCGGTGTCGAGATCGCCAAGGCCTCGTTCGACCGCAGCGGCCGTCTGCTTCTGCTCAACAAGGCCGGCAAGCCCTTCAAGCCCAATCTCAGCATGCTGGCGGCGCCGAACGGCCAGCCTTCGCGCGTGATGAAGCTGATCGTGAACAAAAAGGCGGTGTTCGTCGATGCCAACGGCAATCCGATCATCCCCGACCAGGGCCAGGCCGGCGGCGGCGGCGTGCTGATCTCGCAGTCCGGTTCGCTCGTCTATTACGCGACCTTTGTCAACGACGTGTTCGCCTACTTCCTTACCCAGATCAAGAATTCCAATGGCGGCAACACCCCGCCCGGCCAGCAATTCCCCACCACCCAGCAACAGCTCGACAGTATCGTCGCCTATGCCGCCGCCCATGGCGTGAAGTTCCCCGATCCCGACGCTTTGGCGATCGAGACCAAGACCTCCTGGGTCGATGCCGCCACGCTGCCCAATGCCAGCCAATACGTCACGGTCAATGCCATCGTGCCGACCTACAACACCTCAAATCCCAACAAGTGGACTCCGAACGGCACCAAGAGCGCGACGCTCGCGCTTGTCGGCATCCACGTCGTGGGCTCGGCCACCAATCATCCGGAGATGATCTGGTCGACCTTCGAGCATCTCGGCAATGCGCCCAACTCCGCCTATTCCTACGTCAATTTGCAGGGCCAGATCGTCAACGTGCCGCAGGACACGAGCGGAGCTTGGCTGTTCTGTCGGATGAACTGTTCGGCGCCCTTCAACGACGAGCTCGCCGAGTACAGTGCGCCCAACATCGTCTCTCCGACCGGCGTCACCCAGCCGATCGGGCCGAGCAACACGATCCGCTGGCATGCCTGGGGCGCGGCCTACAACACCTCGCCAAACGCCGACGCAACCTCGCCGCAGTCGAACTCGCTGGTGATCTCCATCAACAACAGCGTCATGGGACAGATTCCGAACGGCGACATCCGCAAGAACTATCTCTTCACCGGCTCGACCTGGACCAACAGCGGCGTCGAACCCAACAACCCGTTCTACGGCAACCCCAATCCGGTTCCGGCGCCGAGTTTCCCGCCGGGCAACGAGATCGGCACCAGCCAGATCTCGAATGCCTCGATGGAGACCTATCAGCAGGGCACCAGCGACAATACCTTCGGCCAGTACGGCAATTGCTTCCAGTGCCACAACACGACGACGGCGACGCCGCCGACGACGCCGTCGGTGCAGATCAGCCATATCTGGAGCAGCCTGCAGCCGCTGATGGTGCAGTGACACTCTGAGCTCCGGCCGCGGTCCTGCAGGACCGCGGCGGGCGCCTTACCCATCCACGTTGAGCGTCAGCCGCTGACTGCCGCGTTCGATGATCATGTCCCAATGGCCGTTGGCCTGGACCAGTGCGCGCTGCAGTTCGGCGACATTGTGGACCGGCTGACCGTTGATGGAGCGGACGATGTCGCCGGCCTGGAAGCCCTGGTTGGCCGCGATCGACAGTCCGGGATTGACCACGGCGACGCCGCTGGCGGTGGGCTCGAGCTGCAGATCGAGCGCCGCGGCCGGCGACAGGTTCTCGACCCGCGCGCCCGTCAGGGGATTGCGCCCGCCGATGGTGGTGACCATGCGCGGCGTCTCGGGCGGCAAAGAGAGCTTCACCGCGATGTCGCGCACCTGCCCGTTGGCGGACACCTTCATCGTCGAGACATCGCCCGGCCGGTGGGTGGCGATGCGATAGTTGAGCGCCTGCATGTCGTCGACGGGAACCCCGTCGACGTCGAGCACGACCTCGCCGACCTTCAGGCCCGCCTGAGCCGCCGGGCCGCCGGGATAGACGCTCTTGAGCAGCACGCCCCCCGGCCGCGCCAGGCCGATGCTGCGGGCGATCTCATTGGTCACCGTCTGCCCGTCGGCGCCGAACCAGGCGAAGCGCAATCCGCCGCTGCCCGAGCCCTCCAGCACGCGCCTGACCATGTTCGACGGAATGGCGAAGCCGATGCCGACCGAGCCGCCGGAATTGGAGACGATCGATGTGTTGATGCCGGCGAGCCTTCCGTCCGTCGTCACCAGCGCGCCGCCCGAATTGCCGGGATTGATCGCGGCATCGGTCTGGATGAAGAACTGATAGTCGGAGGCGCTCACCTGCGTGCGCGCCAAGGCCGAGACGATGCCCATGGTCACCGTCTGCCCGACGCCGAAAGGATCGCCGACCGCGAGCACCAGATCGCCGACCTGCACCTTGTCGCTGTCGGCGAAAGGCAGGGTGGGCAATGTCTCGCCATGGGCGTCGATCTTGAGGATCGCCAGGTCGGTGCGCGGATCGGAGAGCAGCAGCTTGGCCTTGAACTCGCGCTTGTCGGCGAGCGCCACGACGATGTCGCTGCCGCCCTGCACCACATGGTTGTTGGTCATGATGGTGCCGTCGCTGCGCACGATGACGCCCGAGCCCAGCGACTGCTGAACGCGCTCGCGGCTGAGGCCGTTGCCGAAGAACTGGCGGAAGAAAGGATCGTTCAGGAACGGGTTGACCGGCGCCTGCACGACGCTGCGGGTGTAGACGTTGACCACCGCGGGCGCGACGCGCTTGACCACCGGGGCGAAGCTCAGCTGCACCTGCGCCATCGAGACCGGCGGCGCGGACAATTGTGCGGCTGGGTGCACCGGCGCGGCAGCCGCGACCCCCGTCGCAACGGCCATCGCCGCCGCCAGCAAAGCGGATGCCTTCATCTGCAAATCTCCGAACGAAAAAGGGCGACCCTCACGAGCCGCCCTGATTATCTGCGAAAAATTACGCCCGTCTTACGCCTCGCTTGCTTCCTCGTCACCCACCTCGACCGGGCCGGAATCAAGGCCCTTGGCGTCGGGGTCGCGGTCGACGAACTCGATGAACGCCATCGGCGCGTTGTCGCCGTGGCGGAAGCCGGCCTTGAGCACGCGGGTATAGCCGCCCGGCCGCCCGGCATAGCGCGGGCCGATGACGTCGAACAGCTTCTTGACCTGCGTCTCGTCGCGGATCTGGGCCAGCGCCTGGCGGCGGGCATGCAGGTCCGAGCCGCCGCGGCGCGACAGGGTCACCAGCTTCTCCACCACCGGCCGCAGCGACTTGGCCTTGGGCAGCGTGGTCTTGATCTGCTCGTGCTTGATCAGCGCCGCCGCCATGTTGGCGAACATCGCGATGCGGTGCGAGGTCGTGACGTTGAGCTTACGGCCGGCATTTCTGTGACGCATTTCTCTCTCGCTTCCCCCGTCATCCTTCGAGGCTCGCTTCGCTCGCACCTCAGGATGACGACTTGCAAACACCGTCACCCTGAGGTGGCCGCTCGAAGAGCGGCCCTCGAAGGGCGACGACTCAGTACTGGTCCTCATACCTCTTGGCGAGGTCTTCGATGTTCTCCGGCGGCCAGCCGGGCACTTCCATGCCCAGATGCAGGCCCATCTCGGCCAGCACGGCCTTGATCTCGTTCAGCGACTTCCGGCCGAAGTTCGGTGTACGGAGCATCTCGGCTTCGGTCTTCTGGATCAGGTCGCCGATATAGACGATGTTGTCGTTCTTGAGACAATTCGCCGAACGCACCGAAAGCTCGAGCTCGTCGACCTTCTTGAGCAGCACCGGATTGAAGGCGAGATCGGGCTTGTGCTCCTCGGCGACGCGCTCGCGCGGCTCCTCGAAGTTGATGAAGATCTGGAGCTGGTCCTGCAGGATGCGCGCGGCATAGGCGACCGCGTTGTCCGGCGTGACCGCGCCGTTGGTCTCGACCGAGAGCGTGAGCTTGTCGTAGTCGAGGATCTGGCCCTCGCGGGTGTTCTCGACCTTGTAGGAGACCTTCTTGACCGGCGAGAACAGGCTGTCGACCGGGATCAAGCCGATCGGCGCATCCTCGGGGCGATTGCGGTCGGCGGGAACATAACCTTTGCCGGTCGCCACCGTCAGCTCCATGCGGAACTCGACCTTTTCGTCGAGGGTGCAGATCACGAGCTCCGGATTGAGGATCTCGATATCGGCGACCGCCGCGATCTGGCCGGCGGTGATTTCGCCCGGACCGGTGGCACGCAGACTGAGGCGCTTGGGCCCCTCGCTGTGCATGCGCAGCGCGATCTGCTTGACGTTGAGCACGACGTCGGTCACGTCCTCGCGCACGCCGGCGATCGAGGAGAATTCATGCAGCACGCCCTCGATCTGGATCGAGGTCACGGCCGCACCCTGCAACGAGGAGAGCAGCACGCGGCGCAGCGCGTTGCCGAGGGTGAGACCGAAACCGCGCTCGAGAGGTTCGGCGACGATGGTCGCCTGCTTGCCGGGTTCGTGTCCGGCCTCGATGCGCAGCTTCTGCGGCTTGATCAGTTCCTGCCAGTTCTTCTGAAACATTTCGTCTCCATCGTTTCCCGGACGCGGAGAGCGCGCGCTCTTTCGTTCGACGGTTGGGTGATGCTCTCGAAACTCGTCTGTCCTAAACGCGGCGGCGCTTGGGCGGCCGGCAGCCATTGTGCGGGATCGGCGTCACGTCGCGGATCGAGGTGACGGTCAGCCCCACGGTCTGCAGCGCGCGCAGCGCGGATTCGCGGCCCGAGCCGGGCCCGCTGACTTCCACCTCCAGCGTGCGCATGCCGTGCTCCATCGCCTTCTTGGCGGCGTCCTCGGCGGCGACCTGGGCGGCATAGGGCGTCGATTTGCGCGAACCCTTGAAGCCCATCATGCCGGCCGACGACCATGACACGGCATTGCCGGCGGAATCGGTGATGGTGATGATGGTGTTGTTGAAGGTCGCGGCGACATGCGCCACGCCGACCACGACGTTCTTCTTTTCCTTCTTGCGCGCGCGTGCGGCACCGGCGGGCTTTGCCATTTACTTGGTCACTTTCTTCTTGCCGGCGATCGCCTTGGCGGGACCCTTGCGCGTACGCGCATTGGTGTGCGTGCGCTGGCCGCGGACGGGAAGCCCCTTGCGGTGCCTGAGGCCGCGATAGCAGCCCAGATCCATCAGCCGCTTGATGTTCATCGCCACTTCGCGGCGCAGATCGCCCTCGACCAGATAATCGCGGTCGATCGCCTCGCGGATCTGGATGACCTCCGAATCGGTCAGGTCGTGGACGCGGCGCTCCGGCGCGATGCCGACCTTCTCCATGATTTCCTTGGCCTTTGCCGGGCCGATGCCATGGATGTAGCGCAGGCCGATTTCGACCCGCTTCTGGGTGGGAATGTTGACGCCGGCGATGCGAGCCACGGATCCGTCCTTCGGCCTTAAGCCACTGGAATAGTTAACCAATTATTCAGCGGCAAAACCCTGCCCAAACCCTTGCCTGCGCCTTCGCTCCAAAGGCCGCCAAGCATCGGTTTTGACAGGAAATCTGCCGTGAGGGCGCGGATTATAGGAATGCCGGGCCTTCAGTCAACTGGTGGAAAATAATCTTTCGCTTGATGGATTCAAGGGCCGCTGCCGCCCTTCGAGTGAGGAATTGGCTCCATCCATGAATGGTCATCCTGAGGTGCCCGCCGCAGGCGGACCTCGAAGGATGATGACCTCACGCCGCGAACGGCCGGTCGTGGATCCACTGGGAGAGGATGTATTTCTCGCCCTCGGTGATCGGGCCGGCGCCGTGCAGGCTCTGGCGGTCGGCTTTGCCCTCGCGCATCGAGGCGAAGAAGATGCCATCGCCGGTCTTGCCCTTGTACGAGAAGCCCACCCGCGGGAATTCGAGCACGCCGCCCTCGTAGCCGTCGTTCAGGTACATGAGGAACGTCGCCAGCCGGTCGCCCTGATAATTGCCCTCGCGCCCATAGGGATGCTTCTGGTCGTACAGCGAGTCGAAGTGCGGCTTGATCTCCTGGCCGAGCGCGTAGTGGAAAATCTGCGGCGGCTCCATCTGATCGACGTGGAGGCTGGTGACGAGGCCGATGCGGATGCGCAGCAGCAGGAGCATCACGCCGCCTTCCACGACGGTGAAGGCGAAGTCGCTGCAGGTGCGCGTGGCGAGGAACCGCGACTTCTGCCCGTCGAACATCATGGAGGGCCGGAACTTGCCAAGTCCGCGGCCGATCAGCCAGCCGCAGAGCTCGGCCGTCGCGAAATTCTCCGCCAGCCAAATCTTCGGCCAGTCGAACACCTGCCGCGGCGCTTGCGGCGTGACCCATTTCTCGAGATCGACGCTCTGGCGAAGATCGCGCCACAGGCTGGGGGCGCTGTCGCCGTCCCGGGCGCGCGCCGCCGCCGGCTGATCCTGCGCCAGCATGATGAGCTGGCTGCGGCCTTCATCGGCGCCGCCTTCCGCCGCGCGCTGCAAGAGATCGAGTGACTCGGGCCAGCTTTGATCGGTCCAGGCGCCGGCGCCCTTGAGCGTCGCCAGCACGGCCATCGCCTGGGCATCGCCCTGCTCGACCGCCTTGCGGATCAGGCTTGCGCCCTCTTCGGGCTCGAAAGGCGCTTCGCGACCGCTCAGCAGCCGTGTCGCCAGCGCCGTCGCGGCCCTCATGTCGCCGCCAGCGGAAGCGCGGCGCAGGTCGTCGAGGGCGAGGACTGCTTCCATAGCGAGATTTTAGAGGTTGTCCTCGATTGGCTCCAGCATTTTCCATGCCTTTACCATCGACCGCCTTGCGACAGCACTGGTTGGCGCTTTCGCTTTTTCTCCCAAAAATCGTCATTGCCCGGCTTGCCCGGGCAACCCATTTTTATAGAACAAATTGGGTCGCCCGCATAAAGCGGGCGATGACGAACACTTGGAACGGGAATGGCGTGGCGCCCAAGCTGGCTGCAGTAGCGGTCCATGTCTCGAATTCACCAAGTCAAGATTGAACCGCGGAGTGGCCGGCTAGCGGCCAAGCAGCCTGGCAAACCAGCCGCGCTCCTTGTCGATCGTGCGGGCGATGGAGGCGGTCACCGCCTCGATCGGCGCCATGCCGTCCAGGGTCGCGACCTTGCCCTGCCGGCTGTAGAACTCGAGCAGAGGCGCGGTGTTCTTGTAGTAAACCGAAAGCCGGTGCTGGAGCGTCTCCGGCGTGTCGTCCGAACGCGGCGTCTCGCCCCTCGCCAGCGTGTCCCGCACGCGCTGCTCGGCGCGCTTGATGAGCACCGCGTCGTCGACCTTGAGCACCAGCACCAGATCGATCTTCTTGCCGCGTTCGGCCAACATCTTGTCCAGGGCTTCGGCCTGCGCAATCGTGCGCGGAAAGCCGTCGAACACCGCGCCGTTCTTGCAGTCGGGCCGGTCGATGCGCTCCGCCACGATGCCGATGACGATGGCGTCGGTGACGAGTTCGCCCTTGGCCAGGATGGCTTCGACCTGCCGTCCCAGCGGCGTCGCGTTCTGAACCGCCGCGCGCAGCATCTCGCCGGTGGAGAGCTGGGGCCAGCCGCGGCGCTCGGTGAGGATGCGCGCCTGGGTGCCCTTGCCCGCGCCCGGCGGACCGAAGAGGACGATGTTCAATGCCCCCTCCCCATGGGGCGGCCTAGCGCCGCGCGCCTCGCAGCTTGGCCTTCTTGATCAGGCCTTCATACTGCTGTGCGATGAGGTGGCTCTGGATCTGCGCCACAGTGTCCATGGTGACGCTGACCATGATCAGGATCGACGTGCCGCCGAGCTGCAACGCGATCTCCGACCGCGCGAAGTCGGGAATGAGGCAGACGACGGCGAGATAGATCGCCCCGATCACCGTCGTGCGCGTCAGCACGTAGTCGATGTATTCCGCCGTCTTCTTGCCGGGCCGGATGCCGGGAATGAAGCCGCCATATTTGCGCAGATTCTCCGCGGTCTCGTCGGGCGGGAAGACCACCGACGTGTAGAAGAAGGCAAAGAACACGATCATCAGCGCATAGGACAGCTCGTAGACCCAGCGGCCGGGGCTCAGATAGGTGACGACCGTCTGCAGCCAGCCGGGCAGGGTGGCGGCATAGAAGGTCGCGATCGTCGTCGGCATCAAGAGGATCGACGAGGCGAAGATCGGCGGGATGACGCCCGAGACGTTGAGCTTGAGCGGCAGATGCGAGGATTCGCCGCCGAACATGCGATTGCCGACCTGGCGCTTGGGATACTGCACCAACAGCCTGCGCTGGGCGCGCTCGAAGAACACGATCATGGTGACGAGGCCGACCGCGCCCACGATCAGCACGATCACGGCGAGCGGCGACATCGCGCCGGTGCGGGCGGATTCGAAGATCTGTCCGAAATAGGCGGGGAAGCGCGCCACGATGCCGGCGAAGATGATGAGCGAGATGCCGTTGCCGATGCCGCGGCTGGTGATCTGTTCGCCGATCCACATCAAGAGGACCGTACCGGCCGTCAGCGTGATCATCGTCGAGAGCATGAAGAACATGCCGGGATCGGTCACCACCCCGCTCGAGCGCTGCAAGGTGATCGCGATGCCCACCGCCTGCAGCGCGGCCAGCCCCACCGTGCCGTAGCGCGTGTACTGGTTCATGATCTTGCGGCCGGCCTCGCCTTCCTTCTTGAGCGCCTCGAGCTCGGGGAAGACGCTCGTCATCAGCTGCATGATGATCGATGCGGAGATGTAGGGCATGATGCCCAGCCCGAAGATCGCCATGCGCTGAAAGGCGCCCCCGGCCATGACGTTGAAGACGTCGAGCACGCCGCCGGCATGCTGCTGCATCATCTGCGCCAGCCGCGCCGGATCGACACCGGGCAGCGGGACGTAGGTTCCCAGCCGCGCCACGACCAGCATGCCGAGCGTGAAGAACAGCCGCTGGCGCAGTTCGGTCGCCTTGCCGAAGGCGCCGAAGTTGAAATTCTGAGCCAGTTGTTCCGCTGCTGAGGGCATTTCCCAAGTCCTTGACTGTGAACTCTACCTTGTCATCCCCGGCCGGGCGAAGCGAGGGAAGGCGATCCAGGTCCCGGCGACGCCCGATGTCTCAGGTAGGCGTGGTGTCCCTCTTTTTCCATCCTCGACGTTGCAGCGACCAGGGTCCCACCGCACCCTGCGGATTCCCGGGACGACAGGGTCTTTTATGCCTGCGAAGTCCTGGCCGCACGCTTCTCGGCCGCTTTGGCGCGGCGCTCGCGGCGCTTGCCGGGCGCACCCTTGCGGTTCATGTGCTCGGGCTTCTTGAAAGTCGCGGTCACGCTGCCGCCGGCCTTCTCGATGGCGGCGCGCGCGCCGGCCGAGACTCCGGCCACCACGATCTCGAGCTTGGCCGTGATGGCGCCCTTGCCGAGCAGGCGCACGCCGTCGCGGCTCTTGTGCGCCAGGCCAGCCTTGCGCAGAACGTCTTCGGTGATCTTGCCCGAGGTATCAAGGCGCTTGGCGTCGATCGCCTTTTGCAGGCGGCCGATGTTCACCTCGGAAAAATCGTTGGCGAAGATGTTGTTGAAGCCGCGCTTGGGCATGCGCATGTGCAGCGGCATCTGGCCGCCTTCGAAGCCGTAGACCTTGGTGCCGGTGCGCGCCTTGGCGCCCTTGACGCCGCGTCCGGATGTCTTGCCCAGCCCCGAGGACGAGCCGCGCCCGACCTTGAGCTTGCGCTTGTGCGCGCCCGGGTTGTTGCGGATTTCGTTCAGCTTCATCGTACTTCACCTTCCCGATCATCCTTCGAGGCTTCGCTTCGCGAAGCGCCTCAGGATGACGCGCCAATTCTCTCATTCGTCACCCTGAGGTGCGCTCCGAAGGAGCGCCTCGAAGGGTGACTATTTCTTCTCTTCCACCACTTCGACCAGGTGCTGCACGGCGCGGATCATGCCGCGCACCGCGGGCGTATCCTCGAGCACGCGTGTGCGGCGGATCTTGCCGAGGCCGAGGCCGCGCAAGGTCGCCGCCTGGATTGCGGGCCGCCGGGCCGGACTGCGCGTCTGGCGCACGGTCACCGTCTTTTTGATACCGTCCTTTTTGCTGCCGTCCTTCGCCATGGCCTAGTTCCCCGCCGCTGCAGTCTCGCCGCCCTTTTGGCCTTCGCGGCGCGCGATGATCTCGGCGACGCTGCGGCCGCGGCGCTGCGCGACCATGCGCGGACTCTGCTGATTGGCGAGGCCGTCGAAGATCGCGCGCACCATGTTGTAGGGATTGGAGGAGCCGAGCGATTTGCACACCACGTCGCCGACGCCGAGCGCCTCGAACACCGCGCGCAGCGGACCGCCGGCGATCACGCCCGTGCCGGCCGGAGCCGGACGCACGACCACCTTGCCCGCGCCGTGATGGCCGCGCACTTCGTGATGCAGGGTGCGGCCGTCCTTGAGCGGCACGCGGATGAGGGACTTCTTCGCCTCGTCCGTCGCCTTGCGGATGGCTTCCGGCACCTCGCGGGCCTTGCCGTGACCGTAGCCGACGCGGCCGCGCTGGTCGCCAACGACCACGAGCGCCGCGAAGCCGAAGCGCCGCCCGCCCTTGACCACCTTGGCCACGCGGTTGATGTGGACGAGCTTGTCGACGAACTCGCTGTCGCGGTCGTCGTCGCGGCGATCTCTGCGGCCGCGGCCGCCACTGCCTTCTTCACGCGCCATAGATCATTCCTTACTTTCCAAAGCCTGCATGTGATTTGTTCATACGCTGTCGCTATGAACTCCTCAGAATTCCAGGCCGCCTTCGCGCGCGGCTTCCGCGAGCGCCTTGACGCGCCCATGATAGATGTAGCCGCCGCGATCGAACACGACCTGCTTGACGCCCTTGGCGATGGCGCGCTCGGCGATCCGTTTGCCGACGGCGCTCGCCGCCTCCAGGTTCCAGGTCTTGGGCAGCTTGCCGTCCTTCTCGTTGCTCGACGCGGCCACCACGGTCGCCGCCGACGCATCGTCGATGATCTGGGCATAGATGTGCTTGCCCGAGCGGAACACCGACAGGCGCGGCCTGTCCTTGGCGTTGGTCTTGATGCGGTAGCGCGTGCGGCTGCGGCGCTTCTCGAAGTGGGTGAGGGTTCGGGCCATGGCGGTCTACTTCTTCTTGCCTTCCTTGCGGCGGACATATTCGCCGGCATAGCGCACGCCCTTGCCCTTGTAGGGCTCGGGCTTGCGGTAGGCGCGGATCTCGGCCGCGACCTGTCCAACGAGCTGCTTGTCGATTCCGGCGACGGTCAGCATCGTCGGCTTCTCCGCCGTGATCGTGATGCCGGCCGGGATCGGATAGGCGACGTCGTGGCTGAAGCCGAGCTGGAGGTTGAGGTTCTTGCCCTGCACGGCGGCGCGATAGCCGACGCCCTGGATCTCGAGCTTGGAGGTGAAGCCCTGCGTCACCCCGACGACGAGATTGTTCACCAGGGTGCGGCTCATGCCCCACATCGGGCGCGCGCGCTCCATGTGCTCGTGCGGCGTGATGGTGATGCCGTCGGGGCCGATGGCGGCCTCGACCTCTTCCACCAGCGTCACCTGCAGCTCGCCTTTCGGGCCTTTCACCTTCACCGTCCTGCCGTCGATGGCGGCGGTGACGCCCTTTGGCAGCGGGACCGGCTTCTTGCCGATACGGGACATCGCAAATCTCTCCTAGAACACCTGACAGAGGACTTCGCCGCCCACGTTCTTCTCGCGGGCCGCGGCATCCGTCATCACGCCTTGCGGCGTCGAAACGATCGAGACGCCCAGGCCCTGGCGATGGGGCTTGAGGTCGCGCACCGAAGCATAGACGCGCCGGCCCGGGGTCGACACGCGCTTGAGCTCGCGGATCACCGGACGGCCGTCGTGATATTTGAGCTCGATCTCGAGCTCCTTGCGGCCGGTCTCCTTGAACTCGACCTCGGCATAGCCGCGGATGAAGCCTTCCTGCTGCAGCACGTCGAGCAGACGGATGCGCAGCCGCGAATTCGGCGAGGTGATCTTCGACGTGCCGCGCATCTGGCCGTTGCGGATGCGCGCGAGAAGATCGCCAATCGGATCGGTGATCGCCATGTCTTTTCTTTCTCCTACCAGCTCGCCTTGGTCATGCCCGGGATCTGGCCGAAATTGGCAAGATCGCGCAGCGCGATGCGCGACAGCTTGACCTTGCGGTAATAGCCCTTGGAGCGGCCGCTGAGCTCGCAGCGGTGATGGATGCGCGTCTTGGACGAATTGCGCGGCAGCTCTGCGAGCTTGAGCCGCGCCGCGAAGCGGTCCTCCGGCGCGACCGACATGTCGTCGGCCTTGGCCTTCAGCGCCGCGCGCCGGGCAGCATATTGCGCCACGAGCTTCTCGCGCTTTGCGTTGCGGTTGATCTGGCTCTTCTTCGCCATGGGTCGCTCTCTCAGTTCATGAACGGAAACTGGAAGCCCTCGAGAAGCGCGCGCGCCTCCGCATCGGTCTTCGCAGACGTGTTGAAGATGATGTCCATGCCCCACACCGTCTCGGTCTTGTCGTAGTCGATCTCGACGAAGACGATGTGCTCTTTGAGGCCCATGGCGTAGTTGCCGCGGCCGTCGAAGCTCTTGGCGTTGAGGCCGCGGAAGTCGCGCACCCGCGGCAGCGCCATGGTGATCAGCCGGTCGAGGAACTCGTACATCTTGTCCTTGCGCAAGGTGACCTTGACGCCGATCGGCAGGCCCTCGCGAATCTTGTAGGTCGCGATCGCCTTCTTGGCGCGCGTGATGACGACCTTCTGGCCGGCGATGGCGGTCAGATCGTTGACAGCAGCCTGGATCTTCTTGCTGTCCGCCGCCGCTTCGCCCGCGCCGATGTTGAGCACGATCTTGTTGATCTTCGGCACCTGCATCGGGTTCTTGTAGCCGAACTTCTTCATCAGCTCGGGCTTGACCACGTCGCTGTAGCGCTTCTTGAAGCGCGGCACGTAGTTGGGGTCGTGCGCCTGCTCGCCGACCGAGACCTTCGTGCCCGCGGCCTTCTCCTCGCGCTTCTTGCCGGCGGCAGCCTTCTTCTGCGCCTTGTCGGCCTCGCGCGGATCGCCCTTGGGCGCCTTCGCGGCCTTTTCCTTGCCTGCCTCAGACATCGATGACCTCACCGGACTTCCTGGCGAAGCGGACCTTGCGGCCGTCGCCCAAAACCTTGAATCCGATCCGCGTCGCCCCGCCCGAATTGGGATCGACATGGGCGAGATTGGACAGGTGGATCGGCGCTTCCTTGGTGACGATGCCGCCCTGCTGGCGCTGCGACGGGCGCTGGTGGCGCTTGACCACGTTGACGCCGGAAACCAACGCGCGGTTCTCGGACGGGAACATCTTCAGCACCTCGCCCTTCTTGCCCTTGTCGCGTCCCGTGGTGACGATGACGCGGTCGCCCTTCCTGATCTTCGCGGTCATCAGAGCACCTCCGGCGCGAGCGAAATGATCTTCATGTGGTTCTTGGCGCGCAGCTCGCGGGTGACCGGCCCGAAGATGCGCGTGCCGATGGGCTCGCCCTGCGGATTGATCAGGACCGCGGCATTGCCATCGAAACGGATCAGGCTGCCGTCGGGACGGCGCACGCCCTTGGCGGTGCGCACGACGACGGCCTTCAGCACCTCGCCCTTCTTGACGCGGCCGCGCGGGATCGCTTCCTTCACCGACACCACGATGGTGTCGCCGACGTCGGCGTAGCGGCGCTTGGAGCCGCCGATCACCTTGATGCACATCACGAGCTTGGCGCCGGAATTGTCGGCGACGTCCAGCTCGGTCGACATTTGAATCATAAGACCACTCCTGAAGCCTCGCGGCCCCTATTTCCCGCCCACGCGCTCGAAGGCTTCCCAAGTCTTGAGCTTGGAGATCGGCCTGCATTCGCGGATGCGCACCACGTCGCCCTGCTTGAACTCGCCCTTCTCGTCATGGGCGTGATAGCGCTTCGAGCGGCGCACGGTCTTGCCCAGCACCGGATGGGTGAAGCGGCGTTCGACGCTCACCACCACCGTCTTGGCGTTCTTGTCGCTGACCACGACGCCTTGCAGGACGCGTTTGGGCATCTTTCCTATCCTTACGCTTTCGCCGTTTGCGCGGCGCGCTTTTCCGTGAGCACGGTCTGCAGCCGTGCGATCTGGCGGCGCACCGTGCGCACGCGCCCGGTGTTCTCGAGCTGTCCATTGGCGCGTTGGAAGCGCAGGTTGAACTGCTCCTTCTTCAGCGCCGCCAGCTGGTCGCCGAGCTCGTCCGCGCTCCTGGCGCGGTAGTCCTCGGCCGCCTTGTCGTTCTTCTTGCCCTTCGCCATCTCAGATCATCCGTTCCACGAACTTGGTTTGGATCGAGAGCTTGCTGGCGCCCAGCCGCAGCGCCTCGCGCGCCGTCGGCGTGTCGACGCCGTCGATCTCGAACAGGATGCGGCCGGGCTTGATCTTGGCCACCCAGTATTCCGGCGCGCCCTTGCCCGAGCCCATGCGCACTTCGGCAGGCTTCTTCGACACCGGAACGTCCGGGAAGACGCGGATCCAGACGCGGCCCGCGCGCTTCATGTGACGGGTGATGGCCCGCCGCGCCGCCTCGATCTCGCGCGCGGTGATGCGCTCGGGCTCCAGCGCCTTGAGACCGAACTGGCCGAAATTGAGCGCGGTGCCGCCCTTGGCCGGACCGTGGATGCGGCCCTTGTGCTGCTTGCGGAATTTGGTGCGTGCCGGTGAAAGCATGATCCTGTTTCCCGATTACGGTGCCGGCGCCGGCGTAGGCTGGCGCGCGGGCTTGCCGGGACCCTCGGCGGCCTCGGCCATGCGCTTGTCCTGCGCCATGGGGTCGTGCTCCATGATCTCGCCCTTGAAGATCCAGACCTTGACGCCGCAGGTGCCGTAGGTGGTCTTGGCGGTCGCGACGCCGTAGTCGACGTCGGCGCGCAGCGTGTGCAGCGGCACGCGGCCTTCGCGGTACCACTCCATGCGCGCGATCTCCGCGCCGCCGAGGCGCCCGCCGCAATTGATGCGGATGCCCTGCGCGCCCAGACGCATCGCCGACTGCACCGCGCGCTTCATCACGCGGCGGAAGGCGACGCGGCGCTCGAGCTGCTGGGCGATGTTCTCGGCCACCAGCTTGGCGTCGATCTCGGGCTTGCGGATCTCGACGATGTTGAGATGGACTTCGTCGGAGGTGTAGCGCTGCACGTCGTTCTTCAGCTTCTCGATGTCGGCGCCCTTCTTGCCGATGACGACGCCGGGACGCGCCGAATGGATCGTCACGCGGCACTTCTTGTGCGGCCGCTCGATCACGATCTTCGAGACGCCGGCCGCCTTGAGCTTTTCGCTCAGATAGCCGCGGATCTTGATGTCTTCCTGCAGCAGCCGGCTGTAGTCCTTGCGGTCCGCGTACCAGCGCGAATCCCAGGTCCGGTTGATGCCGAGGCGCAGCCCCGTGGGATTGACCTTCTGGCCCATCAGGCGGTCTCCTTCGCGCGCTTCGGCGCGGCTTTCTTCGTTGGCTTCTTGGCCGCGGGCTTCTTCGCCTCGACCTTCTCGCGCGCCTTTTCCTCGACCACGATGGTGATCTGGGAGAACGGCTTCTCGATGCTGGCGCCGCGGCCGCGGGCGCGGGCGTGGAAGCGCTTCAGCACCATGTTCTTGCCGACGCTGGCCTCGGTCACCACCAGATCGTCGACGTCGAGATCGTGGTTGTTTTCGGCATTGGCGATCGCGCTTTCGAGCACCTTCTTGACTTCCACCGCGACGCGGCGCGGCGAGAAGGAGAGCTCGGCGAGCGCCGCCTCGGCCCGCTTGCCGCGGATCGACTGCGCCACGAGATTGAGCTTGCGCGGGCTGGTGCGGATGTTGCGCGCCACCGCCTTGGCCTGGTTGTCCGCGAGAACGCGCGCGAGGGATTTCTTGCCCATCAGTCCGCCCTCTTCGCCTTCTTGTCGCCGCTGCCGGCGGAATGACCGTGGAAGGTGCGCGTGGGGGAGAACTCGCCGAGCTTGTGGCCGACCATGTCCTCGGTCACCAGCACCGGGATGTGCTTCTTGCCGTTGTAGACGCCGAAGGTGAGGCCTACGAATTGCGGCAGGATGGTGGAGCGGCGCGACCAGGTCTTGATCACGTCCTTGCGGCCGGATGAGCGGCCAGCTTCCGCCTTCTTGAGCAGATAGCCGTCGACGAACGGGCCTTTCCAGAGCGAACGAGTCATACTTGCCTACCCTTGCGTCTTCTTGGCGTGGCGCGAGCGCACGATCATCTTGCTGGTCCGTTTGTTCTTGCGAGTCTTGGCGCCCTTGGTCGGCTTGCCCCAGGGCGTGACCGGATGACGGCCGCCCTTGGTGCGGCCTTCGCCGCCGCCATGGGGATGGTCGATCGGGTTCATCGCCGTGCCGCGTACATGCGGACGCTTGCCCTTCCAGACGTTTCGTCCGGCCTTGGAGATGACCTCGTTCATGTGGTCCGGATTGGAGACCGCACCGACCGTCGCCATGCAGCCGAGCAGCACGCGGCGCACTTCGCCGGAATTGAGCCTGAGCAGCGCGTAGCCGGCGTCGCGGCCGAGGTACTGCGCATAGGTGCCGGCGGAACGCGCGACCTGGCCGCCCTTGCCCGGCTTCATCTCGATGTTGTGGACGATGGTGCCGACCGGCATCGCCGACAGCGGCATGGCGTTGCCGACCTTGACGTCGACCTTGTCGCCGGAGACGACGGTGTCGCCGACAGCGATGCGCTGCGGCGCGAGGATGTAGGCGAGCTCGCCGTCCTTGTATTTCAGCAGCGCGATGAAGGCGGTGCGGTTGGGATCGTATTCGAGGCGCTCGACTTGCGCCGGCTGGTCGAACTTGCGGCGCTTGAAGTCGATCAGGCGATAGCGCTGCTTGTGGCCGCCGCCCTGCCAGCGCACGGTGACGCGGCCGGTGTTGTTGCGGCCGCCATGGCGATGCTGGCCCTCGGTCAGCGCCTTGACCGGACCGCCCTTGTGCAGGCCCGAACGGTCGACCAGCACCAGCTGGCGCTGGCCCGGCGAGGTCGGCTTGTATTGTTTCAGCGCCATCTCAGAGTCCCGTCGTGATGTCGATCTGCTGGCCCTCTTCGAGGGTCACGATCGCTTTCTTGAAATCGCTGCGCTTGTAGGCGCGGCCGCGCGCCATCTTGCGCTTTCCCTTGACCGTCACCGTGTTGACGCTCTTGACCTTGACCTTGAAGAGGTTGGCCACGGCGGCGGCGATCTTGGGCTTGCTGGCGTCGAGCGCGACGCGGAACACCACCTGGTTCGCCTCGGTCAGAAGCGTCGACTTCTCGGTGATGACCGGCGAGAGGATGACGTCGTGATGCGAACTCATGACAGCCGTTCCTCGATCATCTTGAGCGCCGCGGTGGTGAGCACCAGCTTGTCGCTGCGCATCACGTCGTAGACATTGAGCCCCTTGGCCGGCAGCAGCGCCACCTTGGCCAGGTTGCGCGCGCTCATCTGGAAGTTCTTGTCGAACTCGCCGTCGACCACCAGCGCGCTCATCAGGCCCAGCTTGCCGAAGCGCTGCGCCAGATCCTTGGTCTTCACCGCCTGCGCCTTGGCCTCGTCCAGCACGACGATGGCGCCGTCGCGCGCCTTCGAGGACAGCGCGTGCCTGAGGCCCAGCGCCTTGACCTTCTTGGGCAGGTCGAACTCGTGACTGTGCACCACCGGGCCCATGGCCTTGGCGCCGCCGACGAAGAGAGGCGCCGAACGCGCGCCGTGACGGGCGCCGCCGCTGCCTTTCTGCGGGCCGGTCTTCTTCTTGGTGCGGTTGACCTCGGCGCGGGTGAGGATCTTGTGATTGCCGCCGCGGCGCTTGGCGAGCTGCCACACCACGACGCGCTGGATCAGATCGGCGCGAGGCTCCAGGCCGAAGATGGAGTCGTTCAACTCCACCTCGCCCTTCGACTCGTTGTCGAGATTGAGGATCTTGGTCTTCACGCTCCCGCCTCCCCTGCGCTTTGCGGCGCCTGTTCGGCGGCCGGCGCGGCAGCTTCGCGCTTCTTCACCTTGCCCGGCATCGGCACGCCGTCATGCGGGCGCTTGACCGCGTCGCGCACCATCACCCAGCCGCCCTTCGAACCGGGCACCGCGCCCTTGATCATGATCAGGCCGCGTTCGACATCGACCTTGGCGACTTCGAGGTTCTGGGTCGTCACGTTGTCGACGCCGTAATGGCCGTGCATCTTCTTGTTCTTGAAGGTCTTGCCCGGATCCTGGCGGCCGCCGGTGCCGCCGAGAGAGCGGTGCGAGATCGAGACGCCGTGGCTCGCCTCGAGACCGCGGAAATTCCAGCGCTTCATCGCCCCGGTGAAGCCGCGGCCGATGGTGACGCCGCAGACGTCGACCCGCTGGCCTTCGACGAAATGGTCGGCTTGGATCAGATCGCCGACTTCGAGCAGGTTTCCCGCGTCGACGCGGAACTCGGCCAGCTTCTTCTTCGGCTCGACCTCGGCGCGCGCGAAATTGCCGCGATCGGCCTTGGTCAGACGCTTGGCCTTGGCGAAGCCCGCGCCGAGCTGCACGGCGGTGTAGCCGTCGCGCTCCTCGGTGCGCGTGCCGACGACCTGGCAGCCGTCCAGCTTGAGCACCGTGACCGGCACATGCCGGCCATCCGCCAGGAATAGGCGGGTCATGCCGACCTTCTGTGTGATGACGCCCGTGCGCATTGCGCGCTCCTTACAACTTGATCTCGACGTCGACGCCGGCCGCGAGGTCGAGCTTCATCAGCGCGTCGACCGTCTGCGGGGTGGGATCGATGATGTCGAGGAGGCGTTTGTGCGTGCGGATCTCGAACTGCTCGCGGCTCTTCTTGTCGATGTGCGGCGAGCGGTTGACGGTGAAACGCTCGATGCCCGTCGGCAGCGGTATGGGACCGCGGACCTGGGCGCCGGTGCGCTTTGCCGTGTTGACGATTTCCCGCGTCGAATTGTCGAGGATGCGGTGATCGAAGGCCTTGAGCCTGATTCGGATGTTTTGACCTTGCATGTCCTAGTCCTTCGAAACCGTTCTCGCGCTGCCTATTTAATGATGCTCGCCACGACGCCCGATCCGACGGTTCGGCCGCCTTCGCGGATGGCGAAGCGCAGCTTCTCCTCCATCGCGATCGGCACGATCAGCTCGACCTCGATCGAGACGTTGTCGCCCGGCATCACCATCTCGGTGCCTTCCGGCAACTTGACGATCCCCGTCACGTCGGTGGTGCGGAAGTAGAACTGCGGACGGTAATTGGCGAAGAACGGCGTGTGGCGCCCGCCCTCGTCCTTGGTCAGCACATAGACTTCCGCCTTGAACGTCGTGTGCGGCGTCACCGAGCCGGGCTTGGCCAGCACCTGGCCGCGCTCCACGCCCTCGCGCTCCACGCCGCGCAGCAGACAGCCCACATTGTCGCCCGCCTGGCCCTGGTCCAGGAGCTTGCGGAACATCTCCACGCCCGTCACCGTCGTCGACGAGGTCGGCCGGATGCCGATGATCTCCACCGTCTCGCCCACCTTGACCACGCCGCGCTCGATGCGCCCCGTCACCACCGTGCCGCGGCCCGAGATCGAGAACACGTCCTCGATCGGCATCAGGAACGGCTTGTCGATCGGACGCTCCGGCTGCGGGATATAGGCGTCCACCGCCTTCATCAGCTCCAGGATCGAGTCATGGCCGAGCTTGGGCTCCTTGCCCTCCAACGCCATCAGCGCCGAGCCGCGGATCATCGGGATCTTGTCGCCCGGGAACTCGTACGAGCTCAGCAGCTCGCGCACCTCGAGCTCGACCAGATCGAGCAGCTCCGGATCGTCGACCATGTCGCACTTGTTCAGGTACACCACCAGCGCCGGAACGCCGACCTGGCGCGCAAGCAGGATGTGCTCGCGGGTCTGCGGCATCGGGCCGTCGGCCGCGGAGACCACCAGGATCGCGCCGTCCATCTGCGCCGCACCGGTGATCATGTTCTTCACGTAGTCGGCATGGCCCGGGCAATCGACGTGGGCGTAGTGCCGGTTCTGCGTCTCGTACTCGACATGCGCCGTCGAGATCGTGATGCCGCGCGCCTTCTCTTCCGGCGCCTTGTCGATCTGGTCGTAGGCCGTGAACGTCGCTCCGCCCGTCTCCGCCAGAACCTTCGTGATCGCAGCCGTCAGCGACGTCTTGCCGTGATCGACATGACCGATCGTCCCGATGTTGCAATGCGGCTTGTTCCGCTCGAATTTCGCCTTGGCCATGGTCGTCTCTCCGTATGCTGATCTTCTATTTTGGCCTACCGCTTCGCTGCTTGAGGCCGGTTGGAACCGTTATGCGTATTTCGCCTTGACTTCGTCCGCGATCGCCTGCGGCACCTGCTCGTAGTGATGGAACTCCATCGAATACTGCGCGCGGCCCTGGCTCATCGAGCGAAGCTGGTTGATGTAGCCGAACATGTTGGCGAGCGGCACCATCGCGGTGACCACCTGCGCGTTGCCGCGGCTGTCGGTGCCCTGCACCTGGCCGCGGCGCGAATTCAGATCGCCGATGACGCCACCGAGGAAATCCTCCGGCGTCACGACCTCGACCTTCATGATCGGCTCGAGCAGCTTGACCGCGCCTCGGCTGGCAAGCTCGCGGAACGCCGCGCGCGCCGCGATGTCGAAGGTGAGCGCGTTGGAGTCCACCTCGTGATACTTGCCGTCGACGAGCCGCGCCTGGAAGTCGATCACCGGGAAGCCGGCGAGCAGGCCCGATTCCTTCTGCGCCTTGATGCCCTTTTCGACCGAGGGAATGAACTCCTTCGGGATCGCGCCGCCGACGACGTCGTTCTCGAAGACGAAGCCGGAGCCCGGCGGCAGCGGCTCGAACTCGATGGTGACTTCGGCGAACTGGCCGGAGCCGCCCGTCTGCTTCTTGTGGGTGTACTTGACGGTGACGGGCTTGCTCAGCGTCTCGCGATAGGCGACCTGCGGCGCGCCGACCGTGGCGTCGACCTTGTAGGTGCGGCGCAGGATGTCGACCTTGATGTCGAGATGCAGCTCGCCCATGCCCTTGAGGATGGTCTGGCCGCTCTCCTGATCGGTCGAGACGCGGAAGGACGGATCCTCCTGCGCCAACCTATTGAGCGCGACGCCCATCTTCTCCTGGTCGGCCTTGGTCTTGGGCTCGATGGCGACTTCGATGACCGGCTCGGGGAATTCCATGCGCTCCAGGATCACCGGATTGTTGGGATCGCAGAGCGTCTCGCCGGTGGTGGTGAGCTTCAGGCCCGCGAAAGCGACGATGTCGCCGGCAAGCGCTTCCTTGACGTCCTCGCGGCTGTTCGCGTGCATCAGCAGCATGCGGCCGACGCGCTCGTTCTTGTCCTTGACGGAGTTCAGCACGCCGGTGCCGGACGACACCGTGCCGGAATAGATGCGCACGAAGGTGATCGAGCCGACGAAGGGATCGTCCATGATCTTGAAGGCGAGACCCGCGAACGGCGCCTTGTCGTCGGCGGGGCGGGTGACGTCGTTGCCCTTGAGATCGGTGCCGTGCACCGGCGGGATGTCGAGCGGCGACGGCAGATAGTCGACCACCGCATCGAGCAGCGGCTGCACGCCCTTGTTCTTGAAGGCCGAGCCGCACATCACCGGCACGAAGCGGAATCCCGTCGTGCCCTTGCGGATGCAGCGCTTGAGGTCTTCGACACCCGGCATCTTGCCGTCGAGATAGGCCTCGAGCAGGGCCTCGTCCTCTTCGACCGCCATCTCGACGAGCTGGGTGTGGAGTTCCTTGGCCTTGTCCTGAAGGTCGGCGGGGATCTCGACCTCGTCGAACTTGGCGCCGAGCTGCTCGTCGCGCCAGACGATCGCCTTCATGCGCACGATGTCGACGATGCCCTTGAAGTCGCTCTCGCTGCCGATCGGCCAGGCGATCACGGCCGGACGCGTGCCCAGCCTGTCGATCATCATGGCGATGCAGCGCGGGAAATCGGCGCCGGTGCGGTCCATCTTGTTGACGAAGCAGATGCGCGGAACCTTGTACTTGTCGGCCTGGCGCCACACCGTCTCGGATTGCGGCTCGACGCCGGCGACGGCATCGAACACCGCGACCGCGCCGTCGAGGACGCGCATCGAGCGCTCGACCTCGATGGTGAAGTCGACATGGCCGGGCGTGTCGATGATGTTGATGCGGTGGTCGTTCCAGTAGCAGGTCGTCGCCGCGGACGTGATGGTGATGCCGCGCTCCTGCTCCTGCTCCATGAAATCCATGGTGGCGGCGCCGTCATGCACTTCGCCGATCTTATGGCTCTTGCCCGTGTAATAGAGGATGCGCTCGGTCGTCGTCGTCTTGCCGGCATCGATATGCGCGGCAATGCCGATGTTGCGGTAGCGTTCGAGCGGGGTGGTACGGGGCATTGCCTTGGGTCCTGGGTTACGCGTTACCAGCGGTAGTGCGAGAACGCACGGTTCGCATCCGCCATCTTGTGCGTGTCTTCACGCTTCTTGACCGCCGTGCCGCGATTGTTGGCGGCGTCGAGCAGCTCCCCCGAGAGCCTGGCGGTCATCGTGGGCTCGTTGCGGCCGCGCGCCGCGGTGATGATCCAGCGGATGGCGAGCGCGCGCGCGCGGTCGGTGCGCACTTCCACCGGCACCTGATAGGTGGCGCCGCCGACGCGGCGCGACTTCACTTCGATCGCCGGCGAGACGTTGCGCAGCGCCTCATGGAAGACCTGGATCGGATCGGTCTTGGTCTTGGCCTGGATGGTGTCGAAGGCGTTGTAGATGATGCCCTCGGCGGCGGACTTCTTGCCGTCGTACATCAGGCTGTTCATGAACTTGGCGAGCACGAGGTCGCCGAACTTGGCGTCCGGGGTGATCTCGCGTTTCTCGGCGCGGCGGCGGCGGGACATCTTTCAGCTCTCCCTTATTTCGGACGCTTGGCGCCGTAGAGCGAACGGCGCTGCTTGCGGTCCTTGACGCCCTGGGTGTCGAGCACGCCGCGGATGATGTGGTAGCGCACGCCGGGCAAGTCCTTGACGCGGCCGCCGCGGATCAGCACCACCGAGTGCTCCTGAAGATTATGGCCCTCGCCGGGGATATAAGTGAGCGCCTCGTAGCCGTTGGTCAGGCGCACCTTGGCCACCTTGCGCAGCGCCGAGTTCGGCTTCTTCGGCGTGGTCGTATAGACGCGGGTGCAGACCGCGCGCTTCTGCGGGCATTGCTGCAGCGCCGGCACCTTGTTGCGCTTGGGCTTCTCGCCGCGCGGCTTGCGGATCAACTGGTTGATCGTCGGCATTCGTCTTCCTCATCCACGCCGCCGGAAGGCGGCAAAACACAAAACGGGGGCGAGCCCGCAGGCCTGCCCCTGACACGCGGAGGACCTTTCGGTCGCGCGGTTCGACGCTTTAACTGGCTTTCCGACAGCGTTTCGGGGGTTAACCCGACGGCCTGCGTCTGAAAGGTGCGGCTATATAGAAAAGAGGGGGGAACCGGTCAAGGCCGGAGGGAAAGAAAATTGCGGGGGATTGCGCATTGAAACTTGCAGTCTTGTGAGCTACATTGTAGCTACAAGGAGTAGCCATGCCTGCGAATTCAGTTGTCCGTGCACGGATCGACGAACGGACCAAAAATCAAGCAACCAAAATCCTTGAAGCGGTCGGCCTAACGGTGTCGGACGCGGTCCGGATGATGCTCGTGCGCACGGTGGCGGAGAAACGCTTGCCTTTCGATCCCCTGGTACCAAACGCCGACACCATCGAAGCAATGCAGGCGGCGCGACGCGGTGAACTCACCACGGTCGGCGGCATCGACGATCTGATCGCCGATCTCAATGCGGACGATTAGGCGAACCACGCGTTTCAAGCGTGATTACAAACGCGAAACCAAAGGACGGCAGGCAGCCAGCCTGGAGACAGAATTGCGGCGAGTGCTCAAACTGCTGTTGGCGGACCGCCCACCATCAGAGAAGTTTCGCGATCATCCGCTGGGAGGCGACTGGAAGGATCACCGCGACTGCCACATCAAACCCGACCTCGTGCTGATCTACCGCAAACCCGATGCCAAGACGCTTGAGCTTGTGCGTCTTGGATCGCATAGCGAACTCAGCCTGTAGTGCGATCCGACGCGCGAAAACTCAACACCCGCTCTTCGCGCCCTTCTTCCTCTTCGCCGCGACAGACTTCGCCATCAGGGTCGCCAGCACCTTTTCGTCTACGTCGGCGAGTTTCTTGATGTAGAGGCAGCCCTTGCCAGTGGTGTGCTTGCCGAGGCACGCGAGCAGCTTGTCGGCGCCGTCGAAGCTGGCGACGCCGTAGAGCACATGCGCAGCCTTGCGCGGCGAGAAGCCGATCATCGGCATGTCGCCTTCGCGGCCGCTGTCGTACTTGTAGTGCACGCTGCCGAAGCCCACGATCGACGGCCCCCACATCGCCGGCTTCTCGCCGCTCGCGGCCTGCATCAGTTGGGCCAGCGTCTTGGCGTCGGACTTGCGCACGGCTTCGGGAATCGCACCCAGGAACGCGCTCACCGCCGCCCCGGTCGGCTTGGTCTTGTTCTCGGCCATGGTGCCCTCCCCTGCGCCATTGAGCGAGGCGCCACCGCGCTTGGCAAGTGCCTCCCCTGAGACATCGAGCCCCGCGCGAACCGCCCCCATTCGCTCTAAGATGAGGTGCGGGGTGGGGGCCCGCCGCGATGATGATCAATATTCCCAACGTTCTGACGGCCGAGGAGCTCAAGCTCTGCCGCGACAAGCTGGCGGCCGCGACCTGGACCGACGGCCGCGCCACGGCGGGCGCACGCGGCGCGCTGGTCAAGCGCAATCTCCAGCTGGCGGAGGACAGCGCCGAAGCCACGGAGATGGCGCAGATCGTGTTGCGCGCGCTGCAGCGAAACCAGCTCGTCATCGCCACCGCCTTTCCGCACAGCATCACGCGGCCGAACTTCAGCCGCTACGAACCCGGCATGACCTATGGTTTCCACAGCGACGCCGCGATCATGCCGATGCCGCGCACCCCGCGAACCATCCGCGCCGATGTCGCGGGGACCTTGTTCCTGAGCGAGCCCGGCGAATACGACGGCGGCGAATTGCAGATCGAGGACGGCAGCGGCATGGCCAAGCTTCCGGCCGGCCATCTGGTGCTCTACCCCGCCAACACCACGCATCGCGTCGCGCCGATCACTCGCGGCGCGCGGCATGTATCGTTCTTCTGGATCCAGAGCATCGTGCGCAACGAGACCCATCGGCGGATCCTGTTCGACATCGACCGTTCGCTGGCCGAACTCAATCCGGCGCTGCCCGATCACCCGGCGTTGAGCCGCATCTCGGCAGTCTATCACAACTGCCTGAGACTCTGGGGCGAGGTATGACGCCGCTTACGCGATCGCGAGCACCTGGCGCGCGGCGATCGCCATGAGCACCAGGGTCGACAGCGCGAAGACGAGGAAGCGCAGGTTGACGACGTTGACCGTGCACTGGATCAGCGAGTGCAGCACGCGCAATCCGACATAGGCCCAGGCAAGGTCGATGTTGAGGCTGTCGGTGTGGCCGGCGATTGCGACGTAGAAACACAGCGCATAGAAGATCGTCGGCTGCTCCATCAGGTGGTTGTAGTTGTCGGCCACCTGCCGGACGGACGGCGGCAACTGGTCGAGCGAACCGGGAAAGCGCGCCGCCTGCGGTGCGATGCCGGCCTTCTGCATGGCGGGGATGCGGGTCGCGTACATCCAGATCCAGATCACGAGCGTCCAGACGACCAGCGCGAGCACGGGGGTGAGCATGGCGATCTCCCTTTTTCCTGCGCGCGAGCCTAACGTGAGTCCCGTCCTCGCCGAGCCGCCGTTAAGTTGCGACTCATTCTTATTGACAGTTACAAGCCCCTCCTCCATGACTGCACTACATTGCGACCTATTCTCATTTACGTGAGGGAAGCGTGCCGTCCGGGTTTCCAATCAGACTTGCCCTGCTGGCACTCGTGCTTGTCCCGCCGGTCGCGCGCGCCGACGACCAGCCGTTTCTGACCCTGGATGCGACCGATATCGAGCCGGAATCCGGCCATGAGCTGGAGCAGAATTTCGGCTGGAATCACGGCCTTGCCGGGCGGGCCTACAGCGGCTTCGAAGGCGAGACGGAATGGGAATACGGCTACGACGACCGGCTGCAGCTTGCCGTGGCCACCGCGTATGGCTGGTCGCGCACCCACCCCCACCTGTTTCCCGCGATCCCGGCAGAAGGACACGGCGAATGGAGCGGGATCGAGGGCGAGGCGATCTATCAGGCGATGAACGTCTATTTCGATCCCATCGGCCTCGGCTTCAAATTCCACGCCGCCGCGGGCCCGGCGGAGCGATCCTTCGCCGCGACGATCCTGTTGCAGAAGAACTTCTTCAACGACCGCCTCCGGCTTGTGACAAACATCGGCGGCGAAGTCGGACGCGCGAAGGACGGCGCGTGGTCCGATACGAGCGCACTCACCGTCGACGCCGGCGCGGCCTACAACATCACCTGGTCGTGGTCCGCGGCGCTCGAATTCAACGCCGAGCGGGACTATTCCGCGATCCTGTTCGGAGGACGGGACGCCGCAACGACCAGCTATTATGCCGGCCCGACGCTGCAGTATGTCGCCCATCCCTGGACCGCAAGCCTCGGCGTGCAGGCGCAGCTTCCCTGGTCGCACGATGTCTCCGCCCCGACCTCGCAAGCCTTCGTCGCCGACGCGCCGCGCTGGCGCATCGGCCTTCGCGTGACGCGCGACTTCTATTGAGCCGCTCGCGCGTGCGACCAGCGCGTTCTGACGGAACCGTCGCCTTCCTTCGAGGCCCGCCCGCGTCATGCTGAGGTGGCCGCGTAGCGGCCCCCGAAGCACGCGGGCGGGCACCTCAGGATGACGCAGAGTGGTTCCATCAGAATCCATCTTGCTCTAGTCTTGCGCCCACGTAGTCCTTCAGGGGCTCAAGTTGCGGGCGTTCACGGCGGGAACCAGGACGGCAAGGGTGGCTGAGCGCCCCCTCTTCCGCCATTGGCTGACGCTTTTCCTGCTGCTCAGCTTCACGCTCCAGAGCTATATCGCGCAGACGCATTTCCATCGGCCCGACGCACCCAGTGCCGCATCCGGGCACGCGCCGGACAGGCTGCCGACCAAGGACGATCCGGCGAATTGTCCGATCTGCCAGGAGCTGCTGCATAGCGGTCAGTTCGTCATGCCGGCCGCGGCGGCGCTCGCGCTTCCGTCCGCTTCCATATCCATCGTCGCCATCGTGGTGGCAGCCCGGCCGATCCTCAGATCGGCTTCGCATAGCTGGCAAGGCCGCGCGCCACCCGCCGTCTGAATTCCCGACCTTCAGAGCCGAGATCGGAATGCGCAGTCGTCCTGCGCATCCGGTCTCCAATGCGTGGGCCCACGCCCATGCGCATTCGGAATTCGGAGTTCCCATGTATCGCAAAGTTCTCTTCACGGCGGCTGCGCTGTCGGTCCTCAGTGTTCCCGCCTTCGCTCAAGTGACAAGCAGCTCTCCGCAATCGGTCGAGACTGTTGTTGTGACGGCGGAAAGGCTGGCCAAGGCGCGCAACGGCATCCAGACCCAGGTCGGCGCCTCGACCTATACCATCACCTCCAACGAGATCGCGGTCGAACCGGGCGGCGAGAACACCCAGCTCAACCAGGTCATCCTGCAGGCTCCCGGAGTCGCGCAGGATTCCTTCGGCCAGCTTCACGTCCGCGGCGAGCACAACGGCCTGCAATACCGGCTCAACGGAATCATCATTCCCGAGGGCATCTCGGTGTTCGGCCAGACCCTCGACCCGCGGCTCGCGGACTCGGTCAAGCTCATCACCGGCGCCCTGCCGGCGGAATATGGCGGGCGCACCGGCGGCATCGTCGACGTACAGACCAAGACCGGTGTGTTCGATGCAGGCGGGCAAGCCGGACTTTACGGCGGCAGCCACCGCGAGCTGGCGCCGAGCATCGACTACGGCGGCTCCCTGGGCAGCTTCAACTATTTCGTCTCGGGCGACTACACCACCGACACGCTCGGAATCGAGTCACCGGATGGAAGCGCGGACCCGCTGCATGACCGCACCAATCAATGGCACGGCTTCGCGTTCCTTCAGGACATCCTGGACAACCAGAGCAGCCTGACCGCGATCGTCGGCACCTCGAACGACATCTTCGAGATCCCGAATTTGCGCGGACTGGAACCGTCGGGCATCGGCGGCATCAATGGGCTGGGCCCCAACGGGGTGCTCCAGGTCGACGGGCAGTACACCTTCCCGAGCGACGATCTCAATGAAAGGCAGCGCGAGATCACCCATTACGGCATCCTGAGCTACCTGCGCAGCATGGGCGATGTCGATTTCCAGGTCAGCGGCTTCGCGCGCTATTCAAGCCTCTACTACACGCCGGGCGGCAATGTCGGCGACCTGCTCTACAACGGAATCGCCCAGACCGCCTACAAGCGCGACGAAGCCTATGGCGTGCAAGCCGAAGGCGCGTGGCACGGCTGGGAGAACCACACCATTCGCTTCGGCGCGATCTTTCAGGCCGACGATCTGCTGAGCAACACGTCTTCGGTCGTGCTGCCGGTGGACAATGCCGGCAATCAGACCTCCGATGTGCCGCTCACCATCGTCGACAATGGCGCCAAGCATGCCTGGAGCTACAGCCTCTATGTGCAAGACGAGTGGAAGCTGTTTCCCTCGCTCACCCTGAACTACGGCGTGCGCTACGATCAGTTCCGGGCGTTCGATGCCGAAAGCCAGATCAGCCCCCGGATCAACGCGGTGTGGACGCCGGCCGACGGCACCACGGTGCATTTCGGCTATGCCCGATATTTCTCGCCCCCGCCGATCGAACTGGTCGCGAACACCGATGTGGCGCTGTTCGACAACACCACGGCCGAAGCGCCGACCGACACCGACACCACGCCCAAGGCGGAGCGCGCGGATTATTACGATGTGGGCGTGAACCAGAAGCTGAACGACGCGCTTAGCTTGGGCGTCGACGGTTTCTACAAGGCCTCGCACAATCTGATCGACGAAGGCCAGTTCGGCGCGCCGATCATCCTGACGCCGTTCAACTATCTCACCGGGCGGCAATACGGCGTGGAGCTCACGGGGACATACGAAAAGGGCGATTTCTCGAGCTACGCCAATTTCGCCTATGAGCGCGCAACCGGCCGGGACATCGTTTCGAGCCAGTTCCAGTTCGATCCGGGCGATCTCGCCTACATCGCCGATCATTTCATTCCTCTCGACCATCAGCAGATCGTGACGATCTCGGCGGGCGCCTCGTACAAGTGGCTGGGCACCGTCTTCAGCACGGACATGCTCTACGGCTCCGGCCTGCGCAAGGACGGCGCAACACCCAATGGCGATCATGTGCCGGGCTATGTCCAGGTCAATTTGGGCATCAGCCGCGGCTTCGAAGTGGCAAACGTGAAGGGACTGACGGCCCGCTTCGACGTGATCAATCTCTTCGACGAGAAGTACCTGATCCGCGACGGGACCGGTATCGGCGTCGGCGCTCCGCAATGGGGCGCGCGGCGCGGCTTCTTCGCCGCCCTGTCCAAGGCGCTGTGAGGCCGTTCCGGGGATGGCGGTAGTTCGCCGCCGCCCCTGGATCGCATGGCTGCCATGCCGCGCTTCTCCGCCAACCGCCGCCGGCGTGCCGGGCGCAGTCGCAAGACCGCCCGGCGCATGGCGCTGCGACCGATGCTGCTGTTCCTGCTGATCTGCGCCGCGGCGGCTCTCACCGCCTATCTGCTCGAGGCGATCTTGAGGGGCGATATCGCACATCTGTGAACGGACGATATTGCGCTTTGCGGCGGCTTTGCCGCTATGATGCGCGCCGAACGAAGGGGATTTTCATGACCATCACACGCCTGCGCAATTTCGCTCTTACGCTCGGACTCGGCACCGCCCTCGCGAGCGTGCTCCTCTATGCCGCGGCGCCGGAGAAGCCCGCGCCCGCACAGGTCCAGGGCGCCGGCAGGTACTTCAAGCCCGACGACATCGCGACCGACGGTTCGGTCGGAACCGCGAGCGGGCGGGTGAACTACACCGCCCATGCCGGCACGCTCGTCGTCCATGCCAAGAACTGGGACGACGTGGCCGTGCCCGCCAATGCCGAGAAGGAGGACAAGGAGGCCGCCGCCCAGAACCCCGGCGCCGAAGCCTCGATGTTCTATGCCGCCTATTTCAAGAAGGGCGTCGGCGAAGGTCAGCGTCCGATCATGTTCCTGTTCAACGGCGGGCCCGGCTCGGCGACGGTGTGGCTGCACATGGGCGCCTTCGGACCGCGCCGCGTGGTGACGTCCGACGACGCGCATACTCCCGCCGCGCCCTATCGCGTGGTCGACAACCAGTGGAGCCTGCTCGACGCCGCCGACCTCGTCTTCATCGACGCGCCGGGCGCCGGCTTCAGCCGCATCGCCGGCAAGGACAAGGAGAAGGCCTTCTGGGGCATCGACGAGGACGCCCACGCCTTCAGCGAATTCATCAACCAGTTCCTGACCAAATATTCGCGCTGGAACTCGCCGAAATACATCTTCGGCGAAAGCTACGGCACGACGCGCGCCGCGGTGCTCTCCAACATGCTGCAGAGCAACTACGCCATCGACCTGAACGGCGTGATCATGCTCTCGCAGATCCTGAATTTCGACATGAGCGCCGACGGGCCGCAGGTCAATCCCGGCGTCAACCTGCCCTATCAGCTGGCGCTGCCGACCTATGCCGCGAGCGCGTGGTATCACAACAAGCTGCCCGGTCAGAAGCCGGCCGACCTGCGCACGTTCTTGGGCGAAGTGCAGCATTTCGCCATGGGCGATTATGCCCAGGCGCTGCAGGCGGGCTCGGCGCTCAACGACCAGCAGCGCAACATGATCGCGCAGCGGCTGCACAATTACACCGGCCTCAGGACGGACTACATCCTGAGGGCCGATCTGCGCATCGACGGCGGCATGTTCGAGCAGAACCTGCAGGACGCGGCCGAACTCACCACCGGCCGGCTCGACACGCGCTTCTCCGGCCCGTCGCTCGATCCGCTCGACAAGGAAGCCGATTACGATCCGCAATCGGCCTCGATCAGCTCGGCTTATATCTCGGCCTTCAACGACTACGCGCGCGACGGCCTGAAGTATGGCGAGGGGCGCAAATACTATCTCTTCGCGCCGATCAAGGAATGGGACTTCAAGCACCAGCAGCCGGGCTCGGGCGAGGCGCTGCAGACCTCGCCCAACGTCATGCCGGACCTCGCGGTGGCGATGAAGACCAATCCCAATCTCAGGGTCATGCTCAACGCCGGCTTCTACGATCTGGCGACGCCCTATTACGAGGGCATCTACGAGATGCGCCAGCTGCCGATCCCCCGCGCGCTGCAGTCGCACATCGAATACAAGCAGTACGAATCCGGCCACATGGTCTATGCCCATGAGCAATCGCTGAAGGAAATCCACGACGCCGTCGCCGACTTTGTCCGGCGCACGGACAATGTCGGGAGGTAGGCCGAACGTGCTATAGTTTCCCTGGGAAGGTGTGACGGGGGGAACAATGTCCAGGTCGGTTATGGTGCCCATCGCAGCGTGGGCACTCTTCTGCATCACCGTGGCGTCATCGGCACAGGAACAGGTAGAGACGGTCGTGGTGACCGGATCGCGCCTTCGTGAAGATGCCGAATACAACCCGCATGTGACCGTGCCGGCGCGGGCCGATCATCTTGTGACCAAGGTGCGTGTCGTCTGCGACACTCGCGATCCGGAAAGGCGGAAAGAGGAATTGCGCCAGACGCTGCGCAACATGATTGCCGAGGCGGGGCGCGTGAAATCGATCTCGCTCGGCGTTGGCGACGACGTGCTCGTGCCCTTTAGCTCGGACATGCTCGACAAGGTGATAGAGCCGGATGCCAAGCCCGAAACGAGCGATGCCTATATTGTGGTGCGAACGGAGTTGTCCAAGGAAGACAGCTTCGACGGCGCCACGGGCCGCATCAAGAAGTTCATCGCCGAAACCGCCAAGGCCGGGCGCACCGAAATCCTCAATGACAAGTCCTTCAATCTCGGAATCATGATTCCAGAGCGATACCGCGCCAAACTGATTGCAAAGATCGCCGCCGATGCCAAAGAGACTGCCGCGCAGTTCGGGCCCAATTTCGAGGCGTGCGCCGAGGGAATGCAACACACCATTGAATGGTATCAGACCGGCCCCCTCGATCTGGCACTGTATCTGCCATACAAGTTGACGATCACGCCGCGGGGAGCGCCTTGAACGAGGCGCGCCTATTTCGGTTCTAATCGTTTCGCAGGCGGAGTGTCAGGCCTCCAATCTGTATGGTGCCGTCCTTGACGATGGCATTTCGCGCCTGCGCGCGCTCCGCGGCCCGCATGGGATCGTCCACCCGGATGTCGATGCCGACAATGCCCGTGCTGTCGTCGTCGACCGGGGCGACGAACTGCAAAGTGGCCCCTTCGAGCTGGAGCGTCGCGCGATGGCGCGGCACCTGAAGCAGCTCCGACCAGCGCGCGGCCATGGCTTCGGGGTCGCGCGTTTGGATGGTCGCACCGGCAATTCCCAGCACCTCCGGCGCCGCGGGGAATTCTCTCCAGTTCCGTCCGGCCGGCGGCCAGTCGCTCATGGGTTCGCGCCACTGCGATCCGTCGCCGACGCTGTCGATGGAGACGAGCACACCGCCGAAATCACCCGGATGGAAATGGGTGAAGCTGTAATGGCCGTCGCGCGCCGCGACCGCGCGCAAACCTTGGGCGGCGAGACGCTCACGATGCGCCTTGGCATCCCTGGTCTCGAAGATCAGCATGTAGCCGGCATCGCCGCCGCGGCGCTTGAGATAGCGCGCCGCCGACGCATCTTCGCGCACCGGCTGCACGATCTCGAGGAACGCGCCGCCCACCGGCATCACGACGTTGACGAGGCCGAACACGCCGACCGCGGGATCGCGGAACGCGACCTGAAGCCCGAACGCGGCATGCAGCTGCGCCCCGACCGGTTCGAGATCGTGCGCGACAAGAGCGATCTGGCGCAGGCGCATCAATCAGCAATCATAGAGACTTCGAAAAACCAACGACAACAAATCTGCTGCGGCGGCGACGATTCACCTTCGCTTCTTCTTCTGTCGACTCACTGATTTTCGAATATGGCTGGAAACAAGATGCTCAGGGCCGGTCCTAGACCCCGCAAGCCAATCATTGATCATTGATTCGATTTCCGCCGCAGAGCGGGGCGTCTTTGAACTGCGGCTCGCCGGAGGCGGCTCGTCAAATTTCGTTTCCGAGGCATATCTCTGGCGCTCCGCCTTTATTTTTCCATGCCATTCCGCAAGCTTTTCGGGATATTTTGGCGGCAATTTCTTAAAGCTGTCGTCGGGACAATCGAATATGAACGGCCTAATCAAGTACTTCGAATTAGCCTTGATAAATTCCTCGCAAAAGCTTCTCAAGTCTTCCTCTGCACCGTGGATTCGACCACGAAGCCTATCCTCAAGGTCAATAAGTGCACGCTCGGAATCTGTTTGAAACATATCGATCCAAAAAACGGGATAAGGCTTTCCGCCCAAGACACCCTTTAGCTGTTCAAAGCCATCGAAAAAAATACGAATTGGGCCAAACTTCTGGTCTGGGGGTGGAGTGCTCGTAATCATTAGAACAACTTCAATCGATGCCGTCATTCTCCGCGGCGTCGATTTAGTGGCCAATCGAAACCCAGTATCAACCGACGTGCCTATGAAATCTCGAACGAATTTGGTTCGATCAGCCTTGGGATCATAGAAGTCCTCGAGCTTTTGAAAATGGCTTAGACGCGCGTCGTCCGTTGCAATATCTCTGTCCGGCAGCCCCAAGTCAAAAACGACCTCGGAGTTATTGATAGGAAACCCCGCGATCCAAGCCGTCGATTTTATGTCAAGCGAAGGTTGCTTTTCTCGCAATTTGGTTCGGTACTTTTGCAGCGCCAGCATCCATGCCCATACACTGCCGGCTACCTCCTTTGGATCACGCACATCCTTTACGAACACCAATTCGTCACCGATGCCCTTCCAAAATTCCGGAGCGGTGCCTGTGGGCCAACGCGGCGCCTCCGCAGCCATCTCCTGAAATAAGCGCCATTGCTCCGCGAATTCGGCGCTAAAATCCGAATAGAAACTGGTGATGGGTTCGAGCCAGTGCGGACCTAGCGGTGTAATTCGCCGGTCGGTATCGATTTCAAGCGGGTACCCCGGTCCCTGCTTAAAAGCAGTTGATCCGACAAGGTCTGCACTTAAAAACAATCGCAATTTTGGTTGCAGATATACGGGCAACCCTTCAAACGGATTCTTTCGCGGCATTGACGAGTCCAATGGCTCTTGCCCTCACATACGCAGCGGCTGGTGAGACGCGGAAGTGCTCGGCAACTCGGCCTATGTGACTTTTCTCCCGCTCAAATGCAGTTTTGAAAGCACTCCTGGGCATCAAAAAACCAGCTGCAAACCAATTAGCTTCCCATTCCACTCTGCTGTTACCGTATCTAGAGGCAGCAAAGCCACCCTTCGGCTTGGTACGACCAGGATCAAGAAGATAGTGCAGAACGTAGTGCCCTAACTCATGCGCAATCGTAAACCTATCTCGTTCCGGAGAAGTATGTGGCGGTATGTATATTTCAAAAGTCGCATCGGGTTTGACCACGATAGACTCATCAGTCGTACCGTCCAGTTTCCAAAAATCCTTTATCGATACCCTTCCGCCATGTGCTGAAATCAGATCCGAGATTTCCTTTTCCGGCGCATATCCCATTTCGCGAGCTACTTGCTCGGCAATTTTTTCGATCGCGTCCTTTGTGAGGTTGGATGCCCTTGGCGCTTCAGACACCGCTGGGACCTTTCTACGTTGGTGCTGCATTCCGGCCTCGTCCAGTATGAAGCGATTCGCGATTCGAAGAACGCGCACGGGTCGATCGAATCGCGAGTCGCGTCACTCCGCCGCTTGCGGCGCTTCCAATTGCGCCGGTTGCGACTTGGCCTGCTCTTCCTGGATGGCGCGGTCGCGTTCGGCCGCGACGTGGCGCAGCCGCGCGATGGCGCCGCCGGTGCCCGCCGGGATGAGACGTCCGACGATGACGTTCTCCTTGAGGCCCTCGAGCGTGTCGACCTTGCCGTTGACGGCGGCATCGGTGAGCACGCGGGTGGTCTCCTGGAACGACGCCGCGGAGAACACCGAGCGCGTCTGCAGGCTCGCCTTGGTGATGCCGAGCAGGACGGCGCGGCCCTCCGCCGCCTTGCCGCCGGTCTCGGCCGCCTTGGCGTTCGCCTCGTCGATCTCGAGCTGGTCGACCTGTTCGCCGGCGAGCAAGGTGGTGTCGCCGCCGTCCACGACTTCGAGCTTCTGCATCATCTGCCGGCAGATCACCTCGATGTGCTTGTCGTTGATCTTCACGCCCTGCAGGCGATAGACGTCCTGGATTTCCTTGACGAGATAGGTCGCCAGTTCCTCCATGCCCTTGATGCGCAGGATGTCGTGCGGCGAAGGGTTGCCCTCGACGATGTAGTCGCCCTTCTCCACATAATCGCCCTCGCGCACGCTGATGTGCTTGCCCTTGGGGATGAGGTACTCGGTCGGCTCGATCTTGTCCGACTTCGGCTTGACGATGACGCGGCGCTTGTTCTTGTAGTCCTTGCCGAATTCGACGAAGCCGTCGGTCTCGGCGAGCACCGCGCAGTCCTTGGGCTTGCGCGCCTCGAACAGTTCCGCCACGCGCGGCAGGCCGCCCGTGATGTCGCGGGTCTTGGCGCCTTCGGTCGGGATGCGCGCCAGCAGATCGCCCGCCTTCACATGCGAGCCGTCGTCCACCGAGAGAATGGCGTCGACGGAGAGCGGATAGCGCGCCTCGCCGCCGCCGGGTACCGGCACCGGCTTGCCGGACTTGTCGACGACGACGAGCGTGGGACGCAGCTCCGTCGCCTTCGAGCCCGAACCGGTGCGGCTGTCGATGACGACGCGGTTGGTGACGCCGGTCTTCTCGTCGGCAACCTCCTTGACCGAGACGCCGGAGACGATCTCCTCGAACTTCACCGTGCCTTCGGCATCGGTGAGAACGGGAAGGCTGTTCGGATTCCATTCCGCCAGCCGGTCGCCGCGCTTGACCGCGGCGCCCTCGTCGACCTTGAGCCGCGCGCCGTAGACGATGCGGTAGGAGGCGCGCTCCTGGCCCTTGGCGTCGGTGATGACGAGCTGCATGTTGCGGCCCATCGCCACCAGCTCGCCGTCGGAGTTCTTGACCACGTTGCGGTTCACGATCTTGATCTTGCCGTCATAGGACGCCTCGATCTTGGACTGGCCCGCAACCTGGGCCGCGCCGCCGATGTGGAAGGTGCGCATGGTGAGCTGGGTGCCCGGCTCGCCGATCGACTGCGCGGCGATGACGCCCACCGCCTCGCCGATATTGACCGGGGTGCCGCGCGCCAGGTCGCGTCCGTAGCACTTGCCGCAGACGCCTTCGCCCAGATCGCAGGTCAGGACCGAGCGCACGCGCACTTTCTGCACCTGCGCCTTCTCGATCTTCTCGGCGAGGTCTTCGCTCACTTCCTTGCCCCGGCGCAGCAGAACCTCGCCGGTCTCGGGATGCTTGATGTCCTCCGCCGTGGTGCGGCCGAGGATGCGTTCCGCCAGCGACGAGACGACCTGGCCGCCGTCGATCTCGGCCTGGACCGTGACACCCTTCTTGGTGCCGCAGTCTTCCGCCGTAATGATGCAGTCGTTCGCGACGTCGACGAGGCGGCGGGTGAGATAACCCGAGTTCGCCGTCTTGAGCGCGGTGTCCGCCAGGCCCTTGCGCGCGCCATGGGTCGAGTTGAAATACTCGAGCACGGTCAGCCCTTCCTTGAAGTTGGAAAGGATCGGCGTCTCGATGATCGAGCCGTCGGGACGCGCCATCAATCCGCGCATGCCGGCGAGCTGCTTCATCTGCTGCGGGCTGCCGCGCGCGCCGGAATGGCTCATCATGTAGATCGAGTTCATCTCGCTGACGCGGCCGGTGTCCGGATCGATGCGCGGCTCCGAGATCTCCTTCATCATCTCGGCCGCGACCATGTCGGTGCATTTCGACCAGTAGTCGACGACCTGGTTGTACTTTTCCTTGTCGGTGGTCAGGCCGTCCTGGTACTGCTGCTCGCTCTCGCGCACCTTGTGGCGCGTCTCTTCGATCAGCTTTTCCTTCGTCGCCGGCACCACCATGTCGTCCTTGCCGAACGAGATGCCGGCCTTGCAGGCCTCGCGGAAGCCGAGCCCCATCACCGCGTCGGCGAACAGCACGGTCTCCTTCTGCCCGCAGTGACGATAGACCTCGTCGATGATGTGGCTGATCTCCTGCTTGCGCAGCAGGCGGTTGACCAGCTCGAACGGGATCTTGGGATGCCTGGGCAGGATTTCCGCGATCATCATGCGGCCGGGCGTCGAATCCACACGCCGCGTGATCGGCTTGCCTTCCTCGTCGACGGTCTTGTAGCGCGCCTTGATCTTGGCGTGCAGCGTCACGGCGCCGGAGAACAGCGCGTGCTCGATCTCGCCGATGTCGTTGAACATCATGCCTTCGCCGGGCTCGCCGGCGCGCTCCTGGCTCAGGTAATAGAGCCCCAGGACGATGTCCTGGGTCGGCACGATGATCGGCTTGCCGTTGGCGGGCGAAAGGATGTTGTTGGTCGACATCATCAGGACGCGCGCTTCGAGCTGGGCTTCCAGCGACAGCGGCACGTGCACCGCCATCTGGTCGCCGTCGAAATCGGCGTTGAAGGCGGTGCAGACCAGCGGATGGAGCTGGATCGCCTTGCCCTCGATCAGGACCGGCTCGAACGCCTGGATGCCCAGGCGGTGCAATGTCGGCGCGCGGTTGAGCAGCACCGGATGCTCGCGGATGACTTCTTCCAGGATGTCCCAGACCTCGGGCTTTTCCTTCTCGACGAGCTTCTTGGACTGCTTGACCGTCTGGCTGAAGCCCTTGGCCTCGAGGCGCGCATAGATGAACGGCTTGAACAGCTCGAGCGCCATCTTCTTGGGCAGCCCGCACTGGTGCAGCTTGAGTTCAGGCCCGACCACGATCACCGAGCGGCCGGAATAGTCGACGCGCTTGCCGAGCAGGTTCTGGCGGAAGCGGCCCTGCTTGCCTTTCAGCATGTCGGCGAGCGACTTCAGCGGACGCTTGTTGGCGCCGGTGATGACGCGGCCGCGGCGGCCGTTGTCGAACAGCGCATCGACCGATTCCTGCAGCATGCGCTTTTCGTTGCGCACGATGATGTCGGGCGCCTTGAGCTCGATCAGGCGCTTCAGGCGGTTGTTGCGGTTGATGACGCGGCGATAGAGATCGTTGAGATCCGACGTCGCGAAGCGGCCGCCGTCGAGCGGCACCAGCGGGCGCAGCTCGGGCGGGATCACCGGCACGACGGTCAGGATCATCCATTCCGGGCGGTTGCCGGAATCGATGAAGGCCTCGACCACCTTGAGCCGCTTGACCAGCTTCTTGGGCTTCTCGCCGCCGTTGCAGCCCGCGATCTCGACGCGCAGGTCGTCGCGCAGCTTCTCCAGGTCGATTGCCTGCAGCAGGGTGCGGATGGCCTCGGCGCCGATCATCGCGGTGAAGGCGTCGTTGCCGTATTCGTCCTGCGCCTTGTAATACTCGTCCTCGGTCAGGAGCTGGCGGTCCTTGAGCGGCGTCAGCCCCGGCTCGGTGACGATGTAGTTCTCGAAATAGAGCACGCGCTCGAGATCCTTGAGCGTCATGTCGAGCATCAGGCCGATGCGCGAGGGCAGCGATTTCAGGAACCAGATATGCGCCACCGGCGAGGCCAGCTCGATATGCGCCATGCGGTCGCGGCGCACCTTCTGGATGGTGACCTCGACGCCGCACTTCTCGCAGACGATGCCCTTGTATTTCATGCGCTTGTACTTGCCGCACAAGCACTCGTAGTCCTTCACCGGGCCGAAGATGCGCGCGCAGAACAGCCCGTCGCGCTCCGGCTTGAAGGTGCGGTAGTTGATCGTCTCCGGCTTCTTCACCTCGCCATGGCTCCAGCGCAGGATCTGATCCGGGCTGGCCAGCGAAATGCGGATGCGGTCGAAGGCGGGGACTTCCTTCGCCTGGAAGACGTTCATCAGCTCTTGGTTCATTCTCTACACCTCGTCATGGCCGGGCAGCGTCGGCGTGACCCGGCCATCCAGTTCGCCGCACGGAGGCGGCATTGAGTACTTCGTTCCGTGGATGGCCGGGTCGAGCCCGGCCATGACGGAAATGACAATCACGCCGCCGCCGGTCCGTTGACCAGTTCGACGTTGAGCGCCAGCGAGCGCATTTCCTTCACCAGCACGTTGAACGATTCCGGGATGCCGGCCTCGAACGTGTCCTCGCCGCGCACGATGGCCTCGTAGACCTTTGTGCGGCCGGCGACGTCGTCGGACTTGACGGTGAGGATTTCCTGCAGCGTGTAGGCCGCGCCATAGGCCTCGAGCGCCCAGACCTCCATCTCGCCGAAGCGCTGTCCGCCGAACTGCGCCTTGCCGCCCAAGGGCTGCTGGGTGACGAGGCTGTACGGACCGATCGAACGGGCGTGGATCTTGTCGTCCACGAGATGGTGGAGCTTGAGGATGTAGATGTAGCCCACCGTGACCTGGCGCTTGAACGCCTCGCCGGTGCGCCCGTCGAACAGCGTGACCTGTCCGGACGCGGACAGCCCGGCCTGGTCGAGCATGGTGACGATGTCGGCTTCCTTGGCGCCGTCGAACACCGGCGTCGCGATCGGAACGCCGGCGCGCAGATTCTCGCCCAGCTCCATCAGGCCCTGCTCGTCGAGCTCCTTCAGCCGGTCGTCGTCGCCATAGACGTGCTTGAGCGCGCGGCGCAGCGGCTCGTGCTTGCCGTCGCGCTGCACCTTGTCGAGCACGTCGCCCAGCTGGCGGCCGAGGCCTGCGCAGGCCCAGCCCAGATGCGTCTCCAGGATCTGGCCCACATTCATGCGCGAAGGCACGCCCAAGGGATTGAGCACGACGTCGACCGCGGTGCCGTCGTCCAGATGCGGCATGTCCTCGATCGGCACGATGCGGCTGATCACGCCCTTGTTGCCGTGACGGCCGGCCATCTTGTCGCCGGGCTGGAGCTTGCGCTTCACCGCGACGAAGACCTTGACCATCTTCATCACGCCGGGCGCCAGCTCGTCGCCGCGCTTGAGCTTCTCCACCTTGTCGGCGAAGCGCTTGTCGAGGCGCTGCTTGGACTCGTCGTACTGTTTGCGCAGGGCTTCGATCTCGCCCATGGCCTTTTCGTTGCGCAGCGCGATCTGCCACCATTGATGGCGCGAGATCGTGTCGAGCACGGCCTGGGTGATCTTGGTGTCCGCAGCCATGCCCTTGGGGCCCGACGCGGCGGTCTTGTGCAGCAGGATCTCCGACAGGCGCGAGAAGATGTTGCGCTCCAGGATCGCGAGTTCGTCGTCGCGGTCCTCGGCGAGGCGGTCTTCTTCCGCCTTCTCGATCGCCAGCGCGCGCTGGTCCTTGTCGACGCCGTGGCGGTTGAAGACGCGCACTTCGACGATGGTGCCGGTGACGCCCGGCGGCACGCGCAGGCTGGTGTCGCGCACGTCGGCCGCCTTCTCGCCGAAGATGGCGCGCAGCAGCTTCTCTTCCGGCGTCATCGGGGTTTCGCCCTTCGGCGTCACCTTGCCGACCAGGATGTCGCCCGCGTTCACTTCGGCGCCGATATAGACGATGCCCGCCTCGTCGAGGTTCTTCAGGTTCTCCTCGCCGACATTGGGAATGTCGCGCGTGATCTCCTCCGGCCCAAGCTTGGTGTCGCGCGCCATGGTCTCGAACTCCTCGATATGGATCGAGGTGAAGACGTCGTCGCGCACGATGCGCTCGGAGATGAGGATGGAGTCCTCGAAATTGTAGCCGTTCCACGGCATGAAGGCGACGAGCACGTTCTTGCCTAGCGCCAATTCGCCCAGCTGCGTCGAGGGACCGTCGGCGATGATGTCGCCCTTGGTCACGCGGTCGCCCACCTTCACTAGCGGGCGCTGGTTGATGCAGGTCGACTGGTTGGAGCGCTGGAACTTCTTCAGGCGGTAGATGTCGATGCCGGGCTTGGTCGGATCGGTCTCTTCCGTCGCGCGCACGACGATACGGGTGGCGTCGACCTGGTCGACGACACCGGAGCGCCGCGCGGCGATCGCCGAGCCCGAGTCGCGGGCCACGACGTCCTCGAGACCGGTGCCCACCAGCGGCGCCTCCGGCTTGAGCAGCGGCACCGCCTGGCGCTGCATGTTGGAACCCATCAGCGCGCGGTTGGCGTCGTCGTTCTCCAGGAACGGCACGAGCGCCGCGGCCACCGAGACGAGCTGCTTGGGCGAAACGTCGATGAACTCGACCTGGTCGGGCGTGGTCATGACGAAGTTGCCGCCCTTGCGGCAGGACACCAGCTCGTCGGTCAGCCGGTTGCGGCCGTCGATCGTCGCGTTGGCCTGGGCGATGGTGTACTTGGCCTCCTCCATCGCCGAGAGATAGATCACCTCGTCCGTAACCTTCTTGTCGGCGACACGGCGATAGGGGCTCTCGATGAAGCCGTATTTATTCACCCGCGCATAGGTCGCGAGCGAATTGATCAGCCCGATGTTCGGGCCTTCCGGCGTCTCGATCGGGCAGATGCGGCCGTAATGGGTGGGATGGACGTCGCGCACCTCGAAGCCCGCACGCTCGCGGGTCAAGCCGCCCGGTCCAAGGGCCGACATGCGCCGCTTGTGGGTGACTTCGGAGAGCGGATTGGTCTGGTCCATGAACTGCGAAAGCTGCGACGAGCCGAAGAACTCGCGCACCGCCGCCGCCACCGGCTTGGCGTTGATCAGGTCGTGCGGCATGACGGTGTCGATATCGACCGCGGACATGCGCTCCTTGATCGCGCGCTCCATGCGCAGCAGCCCGATGCGGAACTGGTTCTCCATCAATTCGCCGACCGACCGCACCCGGCGGTTGCCGAGATTGTCGATGTCGTCGATCTCGCCGCGGCCGTCGCGCAGCTCCGCCAGCGCCTTGAGGATCGCCAGGATGTCTTCCTTGCGCAGGGTGCGCAAAGTGTCCGGCGCGTCGAGGCCCAGCCGCATGTTCATCTTCACGCGGCCGACCGAGGACAGATCGTAGCGCTCGGAGTCGAAGAACAGCTGGCCGAACAGGGTCTCGGCGGTGTCGAGCGTGGGCGGCTCGCCCGGACGCATGACGCGATAGATGTCGATCAGCGCCTGCTCGCGGCTGTGGTTCTTGTCCACCGCCATGGTGTTGCGCAGATAGGCGCCGATGGTGATGGGGTCGACGTTGATGACGTTGACCTCATGGAAGCCGTTCTCGGCCAGGCTCGCCAGATGCGCGGCCGTGACCTCGTCGCCGGCCTCGAGATAGATCTCGCCCGTCTCGGGATTGACCATGTCGAGCGCGCTGTAGCGGCCGATCAGCTCCTCTTCGCCAAGCGAAACCTGCTTGACGCCGTCTTCCTGCCACTTGCGCAGCTGGCGCTGGGTGATCTTCTGGCCGGCTTCCGCCAGCACGTCGCCGGTCTTGGCGTTCTTCCACTCGCCGACGGCCTTGGCGTTGCGCATCCACACAGGATCGAGCGGCGTCGTCCACGAGCCGTCCTTGTGCCGCTTGAACGCGATCTTGCTGTAGAAATTGTCCAGGATCTCTTCCTGGGTGAAGCCGAGCGCATAGAGCAAGGTCGTCGCCGGCAGCTTGCGGCGGCGGTCGATGCGGACATGGACGATGTCCTTGGCGTCGAACTCGAAGTCGAGCCACGAGCCGCGATAGGGGATGACCCGCGCCGCGAACAAAAGCTTGCCGCTCGAATGTGTCTTGCCCTTGTCGTGGTCGAAGAAGACGCCGGGCGAGCGGTGCATCTGGCTGACGATGACGCGCTCGGTGCCGTTGACGATGAAGGTGCCGTTGTCCGTCATGAAGGGCACGTCGCCCATATAGACGTCCTGCTCCTTGATGTCCTTGACCGACTTGGCGCCGGTTTCCTGGTCGACATCGAACACGATGAGCCGCAAGGTCACCTTGAGCGGCGCGGCATAGGTCATCGAGCGCTGCTGGCACTCCTCGACGTCGTATTTCGGCTCCTCGAAATGATAGTCGACATATTCGAGCAGCGCGGTCTCGCTGAAATCCTTGATCGGGAACACGGAGGCAAACACCGCCTGCAGCCCCTCGTCGACGCGGCCGCCCTCGGGCTTGGCCACCTGGAGAAACTGATCGTAGGAGGTCTTCTGAACCTCGATGAGGTTCGGCATCTCCGCCACTTCGACGATCTTGCCGAAGTACTTGCGGAGCCGTTTGCGTCCCGTGAAAGAGAGTGTCATCGTTTTTTCAGTCCCTGCCTGGCCGTAACCGGCCGTTCCGCCAAGTAAAATTCGGTTCATCAAAGGCGAATGACACCGGCCCCCGGGAACCGCGTTCCAGGGGGCTGGTGTGTGAACGAAATAAGCACGCTTTTGGGTTCTTCAACCCCGCACGCACTCCTTTTTTACTTCAGCTCGACCTTGGCGCCCGCGTCCTCGAGCTGCTTCTGGATCTTTGCCGCCTCGTCCTTGCTCACATCGGCCTTGACCTCCTTGGGAGCCGCCTCGACGAGGTCCTTGGCTTCCTTGAGGCCCAAACCGGTGATCGCCCGGATTTCCTTGATCACGTTGATCTTCTTGTCGCCCGCCGCGGCCAGGATGACCGTGAACTCGGTCTTCTCGGCTGCCGGAGCCGCAGCGCCACCGCCGCCGGCCGGTGCGGCCGCCATCGCGACCGGAGCCGCGGCGCTGACGCCCCACTTCTCTTCGAGCATTTTGGCCAGGTCGGCCGCTTCCAGCACGGTGAGGCCGGAGAGGTCTTCGACAAGCTTTTCGATCTTCGACATTGCTTCAGTTTCCTTCATTGCTTTCGAGTTGAACGTTGCGTCGCTTTATGCCGCTTCCTTTTTCGCATACGCGCCGATGACGCGGGCGAGCTGGCCGCCCGGCGCCTGCATGATGCCGGCGAGCTTGGTCGCGGGCGCCTTGAGAAGGCCCACGATCCTGCCCCTGAGCTCGTCGAGAGACGGCAGTTCCGCGACGGCCTTCACGCCGCTCGCATCCAGAACCGTCGCCCCCATCGAGCCGCCGAGGATCACGAGCTTGTCGTTGTCCTTGGCGTAGGCGACAGCCGACTTCGAAGCCGCGATCGGATCGTCGCTGTAGGCGATGCCGGTCGGGCCTTTGAAGAGATGGCTGATCCCCTCTACGGGCGTACCTTTAAGAGCGCGCATGACAAGACGGTTCTTCGCCACCCTGAACGAGGTGCCGTTCGCGCGGCAGCGCGAGCGCAGATCGCTCATTTGGGCAACCGTCATGCCGGTGTAGTGGGCGACAACCACCGAGCCGGCCTTCGCGAAGACGCCTTGCAGCTCTTCGACGACTTCCGCCTTCTTGGCTTTCTCCACTGTGTGCTCTCCTTACGACGGACTGACGTGACGATCCGCCAATCCCCCTGTTGCTTCACCTGCCCCAGGGTCCAACTCGACCCTGTCTGTGCTGGAGAATTTTAAGTGCCGAAGCACTCCAGCAGTCTCGGACAGTCTTTCAGGCCATCGCCGGCCCGAAACTCTCTTCAGTCACCCTTCGAGGGCCGCTTCGCGGCCACCTCAGGGAGACGGTCAAAACTACTTCTTCATGCTGAGGTGCATCGCGTCCCTCATTCGCGTCACCTTGAGGTGCGCTGCAAAGCAGCGCCTCGAAGGGCGACGCGCATTCGGGATGACGGCGATGCCTCGAAGCACGACGCTCACTCAGTGCGCCTCCGCCGATGCCGCGCCGACGGAGCCGAGCGCGATCTTCACGCCGGGTCCCATCGTCGAGGAGATGGAGATCTTCTTCATATAGGTTCCCTTGGCGCCGGACGGCCGGGCCTTCATCACGCTGTCGACGAACGCCTTGACGTTCTGGACGATTGCCTCCTCGCCGAAGCTCGCCTTGCCGACGCCGCCCTGGACCACGCCGGCCTTCTCGACGCGGTATTCGACCGCGCCGCCCTTGGCGTCCTTGATCGCCTGGGTGACGTCCATCGTCACCGTGCCGACCTTCGGGTTCGGCATCAGGCCGCGCGGGCCCAGCACCTTGCCGAGCCTGCCCACCACGCCCATCATGTCGGGGGTGGCGATGCAGCGGTCGAAATCGACTTCGCCCTTGGCCACGGTCTCGGCCAGATCTTCCGCGCCGACGATATCGGCGCCGGCCTTCTTGGCCTCCTCGGCCTTCGCACCCTTGGCGAACACCGCGACGCGCTGGCTGCGGCCGGTGCCGTTGGGCAGGCTGACCACGCCGCGCACCATCTGGTCGGCATGGCGCGGATCGACGCCCAGATTGATGGCGAGCTCGATGGTTTCGTCGAACTTCGCGGTGGCGCGCGACTTGACGAGCTTGACCGCTTCCTCGACCGGATAGGCCTTGGCGGTGTCGATGCCTTCGACGGCTTTCTTGAATCGTTTCGACATGGCTTACCCCTTCACCTCGATACCCATCGACCGCGCCGAGCCCTCGATGAGCAGCATGGCATTGTCGATGTCGTTGGCGTTGAGGTCCCTCATCTTGGCCTCGGCGATCTGGCGCACCTGCGCTTTCGTGACAGAGCCGGCGACGTCGCGGCCCGGCACCTTGGAGCCGCTGGTCAGCTTGGCCGCCTTCTTCAGGAAGTACGACGCGGGCGGCGTCTTCATCGCGAAGGTGAAGGACTTGTCCGAGAACACGGTGATGATCACCGGGATCGGCATGCCCTTCTCCTGATCCTGCGTCTTGGCGTTGAACGCCTTGCAGAATTCCATGATGTTGAGGCCGCGCTGGCCGAGCGCGGGCCCGATCGGCGGCGATGGATTGGCCGCGCCCGCCGGCACCTGCAGTTTGACGTAACCCGTGATCTTCTTTGCCACTCTCGATCCGCCTCCTTAGCGGTTTGCGGTGCAAGCGGAGCCGGCTGCCCCTCCCGCGTTTACGGTCAGACCTTTTCGACCTGACTGAACTCCAACTCCACCGGTGTCGCGCGGCCGAAGATCGACACCGCGACCTTCAGGCGCGAACGATCCTCGTCCACTTCCTCCACCACGCCGTTGAACGAGGTGAAGGGACCGTCGGAAACCCGCACCTGCTCGCCGATCTCGAAGGTGATCGAGGGCTTGGGGTGCTCGACGCCTTCATGCACCTGGTTGAGGATGCGATCGACTTCGGCCTGGCGCAGCGCCATCGGCTTGTTGCCCTGGCCGAGGAAGCCCGTGACCTTCGCGACGTTCTTCACCAGGTGATAGACCTCATCGGTGAGCTTGGCGTGCAGCAGCACATAGCCGGGCAGGAATTTGCGCTCCGAATTGTGCTTCTGGCCGCGGCGCACCTCGACGACTTCCTCCGTCGGCACGATCACGTCCGCGATCAGGTCCTCGAGCTCCTGGAGCTTGGCCTGGCGCTTGATCTCCTGCTCGACCTTCTTCTCGAAGTTCGAATAGGTGTGGACGATGTACCACTTGGCGTCCGGGTGGACGGCTGTTCCTGCTTCGCTCATCGTCAGCTCGCCGCGCCGATCAGCAGCCGCTCGCCGAAGGCCAGCAGCCAGTCCACGATGAAGAAGAACGCCATGGTCAGCGCCACCATGATGAACACCATCATCGTCGTCAGACGTGTTTCCTTGAAGGTCGGCCAGGTCACCTTGTCGATGCCCTCGCGCCGAACCTCGCGCAGAAACTGAAACAGGCCGCGGCGCGGACGCGCGGCCGGCGCCGGCAATTCCTTGCCCGCGCTCGCCGCATCCATCGCCTTCTTCGTCGTATCGACCATTGCAACCTTCGTTCGCTGGCAGGAGTGGAGGGACTCGAACCCCCGGCCTACGGTTTTGGAGACCGCCGCTCTACCAACTGAGCTACACTCCTAAAAACCCGTCATGGCCCGCCAGCAAGGCCGGACACTTGTCCGGCCGAAGCGCGTGCGGGCCACCCATCTTTTTCTTCACCACAGTCTCAACTCCTGGATCCCCTTCCCTCGCCGCTCACGCGGCTCGCCGGGGATGACACGCCTCGCGGCGTGTCACTTTATAATCGACGCCACGACGCCCGATCCGACGGTTCGGCCGCCTTCGCGGATGGCGAAGCGCAGCTTCTCCTCCATCGCGATCGGCACGATCAGCTCGACCTCGATCGAGACGTTGTCGCCCGGCATCACCATCTCGGTGCCTTCCGGCAACTTGACGATCCCCGTCACGTCGGTGGTGCGGAAGTAGAACTGCGGACGGTAATTGGCGAAGAACGGCGTGTGGCGCCCGCCCTCGTCCTTGGTCAGCACATAGACTTCCGCCTTGAACGTCGTGTGCGGCGTCACCGAGCCGGGCTTGGCCAGCACCTGGCCGCGCTCCACGCCCTCGCGCTCCACGCCGCGCAGCAGACAGCCCACATTGTCGCCCGCCTGGCCCTGGTCCAGGAGCTTGCGGAACATCTCCACGCCCGTCACCGTCGTCGACGAGGTCGGCCGGATGCCGATGATCTCCACCGTCTCGCCCACCTTGACCACGCCGCGCTCGATGCGCCCCGTCACCACCGTGCCGCGGCCCGAGATCGAGAACACGTCCTCGATCGGCATCAGGAACGGCTTGTCGATCGGACGCTCCGGCTGCGGGATATAGGCGTCCACCGCCTTCATCAGCTCCAGGATCGAGTCATGGCCGAGCTTGGGCTCCTTGCCCTCCAACGCCATCAGCGCCGAGCCGCGGATCATCGGGATCTTGTCGCCCGGGAACTCGTACGAGCTCAGCAGCTCGCGCACCTCGAGCTCGACCAGATCGAGCAGCTCCGGATCGTCGACCATGTCGCACTTGTTCAGGTACACCACCAGCGCCGGAACGCCGACCTGGCGCGCAAGCAGGATGTGCTCGCGGGTCTGCGGCATCGGGCCGTCGGCCGCGGAGACCACCAGGATCGCGCCGTCCATCTGCGCCGCACCGGTGATCATGTTCTTCACGTAGTCGGCATGGCCCGGGCAATCGACGTGGGCGTAGTGCCGGTTCTGCGTCTCGTACTCGACATGCGCCGTCGAGATCGTGATGCCGCGCGCCTTCTCTTCCGGCGCCTTGTCGATCTGGTCGTAGGCCGTGAACGTCGCTCCGCCCGTCTCCGCCAGAACCTTCGTGATCGCAGCCGTCAGCGACGTCTTGCCGTGATCGACATGACCGATCGTCCCGATGTTGCAATGCGGCTTGTTCCGCTCGAATTTCGCCTTGGCCATAACCGTGTCCTTCGTCTCGTTCCTTCCGCTTGCGCGGTATGTAAGTACTCTTTCGTCACCAGTCCGCCTTCGGCTCGCGTGCCAGGCGAAGCTGCGCGGACCCATACACGCCCGTCGTCGCCCTGCGGGCTATGCCGGGCAGTCTCCGCGTCCTTCGCTGTCGCTCAGGACCACAGCGAAGACTGGAGCGGGTGAAGGGAATCGAACCCTCGTCATCAGCTTGGAAGGCTGTTGCTCTACCATTGAGCTACACCCGCCTTAGTCGACTCTCCTTCTCTACTCTCTCTACTCTCTTCTGCCCGGCTGGCTTGCCAGGCGAAGCTGCGCGGTCCAATCGCCGGCCCGTCGTCGCCCTGCGGGCTATGCCGGGCAGTCTCCGCTGCTCGCGCAGCGTAGACTGGTGGGGGAGGTTGGACTCGAACCAACGAAGCTGACGCAGCGGATTTACAGTCCGCCCCCTTTGCCACTCGGGACACTCCCCCTGGATTTTCCAAAGGATTTCAATTGCTTGCCTGTCGATCGCCGGTGGCGCAAAAGCTTCGCCCGCCCGTACGGGTCAGAACGGTTGATGGCCTCCGGATGTGTCGCGCCGCGGATCGGGGGTTATGAGGAGCTTAATCCCGAGTGTCAATAGAAGATTACCGCGGAAAAGCCCCTGTTATGGCCCCACGATTTTTCCATGGCCGGAAGGTAACCTGGGGGGAGCCGAAAGCCAAGCATGACGCCGTGTCATCAATTCCGCTCAGCGGTAGACGTCACGCCGGTGGCCCGCCTTGGCGACGATGACGACAAGGCGGCGGTCCTGAATTTGGCAAACGAGCCGGTAGTCCCCAAGCCGATATTTCCAATACCCCGCCCAATTCCCCGACAAAGCCTCCCCGACCGAGCGCGGCGAGGGATAGCTGGGAAGCCGAGCCAGGAATGCGAAAATCCGTTTCTGAATCGGAAGGTCGAGGTCGGCAATCGAGGTCGGCAATCTGATCGAGTGCGCGATCCAGAATCTCAACCGTCCAGTCCGAGCTTCCGGGCTGCTTCAGCGAGGCTGTAGCTCCGTTTGCTGTTTTTGAGGGCTTCCCTCGCCTCATAATAGTCTTCCAAATCCTCCAGATACTGCGCGATCGCGCGCGAGGCGTAATAGCTCTTCTTCCTCCCGGTCTTCGCTGCCAGCTCGTCGAGCCGAAGGTTCAGCGCCTGGGAAATGCGGATCACCGCCGATTCCGATTTCATGGTTTATATCCTACACATACCGCCAGTAAAGGCAACCTATACCGTTACTTATGTAACAGTTGTAGCTTCTGACGTCAATGTCGATTTGCCTGCGGGCCGCAAGCCTGCTTAACAGCGCCATGCCCCGTCCCGACCGCCGGCACTTCTATCCCAAGCCCGATACGCGCGGCGGCGAGGGGCTGTGGCTCTACGGTCTGCATGCGGTGCGCGCGGCACTGGCCAATCCCGCCCGCAAGCTCAAGCGCGCGGTGCTCACGGCGCGCGCGGCGGAAGAGATCGGGCCCAAACTGCTGGCGCGCGTGCGTCACGAGACCGCCGACGCGGACGCGGTGACGCGCCTGCTCCCTCCCGGCGCGATCCACCAGGGCGTGGCGCTGCAATGCGAGCCGCTGGCGCAGCGCGATCTCGACGAGGTTCTCGAGGCACCAAGCGACGGACGGCGGATCCTGCTCATCCTCGACCAGATCTCCGACCCGCAGAACACCGGCGCGATCCTGCGCACCGCGGCCGCGTTCGGCGTCAACGCCGTCATCGTGCAGGATCGCCACTCGGCCCCGGAATCCGGCGCGCTGGCCAAGGCGGCCTCCGGCGCGCTCGACATCGTGACCGTCGTGCACGTCGTCAACATCGCGCGCACGTTGGAGGAATTGGGCAAGCGCGGCTTCTGGCGGATCGCGCTGGTGGGCGACGGCGACAGCGCCTTGAAGGACGCGGCCGGCGCGGGCGACGTGGCGCTGGTGCTCGGCTCGGAGGGATCGGGAATCCGCAGGCTGGTGCGCGAGCATTGCGACGCCGCCGCCGCGATCGCCATCGATCGCAAGATGGAGAGCCTCAACGTCTCCAACGCCGCCGCCATCGCCCTTTACGAGCTGCGCCGCGCCTAAAGCAGTTTCTGGCTAGCCTGAAACACCACCATCGTCATGGCCGGGCTCGCCGCCTTCGCCAAGGCCACGGCGGCCGAGTGTGAACCTATGCTTGCCCGCCGAAGCTGAAAGCGTAGGCGGGTCCCGGCCATCCGGATGTTCACGCGGAGCCGCGGAAAATCGCGGAGGAAAGCGCAGCTCCGCGTGCTCCGCGCCTCCGCGTGCAAATTTGTTTAGGGCGTCCGCACGCTGACGCTACGGACCAAGGGCGGCCATGACGGTTGGGAGTTGATTCTGTAAAATCGAAAATGGCTTTAGCCCTTGGCTTGCGCGAAATCGACGCCATATCCGAGCGATCGAAGGGGAAAGCGATGCGATCCTGCCTGTTGATCCTGCTCGGCGTGCCGATCCCGTTGGTGTTGCTGCTGTGGTTCCTGACGGGGCATTTGTAGGCGCAGTCATCCTTCGAGGCCCGCCCGCGTCATGCTGAGGTGCGAGCGTTAGCGAGCCTCGAAGCACGCGGGCGGGCACCTCAGGATGACGCAGTGTGCGCCGCCAGCCTTAACTCTCAGAACACCGCCGCGACGACGTTGTCGCCGCCGTAGTTCTCGATGAAGACGAGGACCTTGTAACCGTCCGCCAGTTTCACATGGCCCTCGGCGTCATGCATCAGCAGGCCGTCGTTGCTCATGGTGGCGGTGCGGCGGTCATAGGCGAAGCGCGGCGCCAAGCCGCGGTACTGCGTTTTGATCAGGTTGAATAGCAGCGCCGCGTTCTGGGGCGCGATCCGCACGCAGCCGGCGCTGGCGCGCTTGCCCAGCATGGCGACGTCCTCGCTTGTCGCGCCGTGGATCGCCAGCCCGGTCTGCAGCCCGTCTCTCTCCCAGTTGAAGAACATGGCGTAGGGCATCGACTGGTTCCATTGGCCGGAGACGTGATGCCGGTACATGCGGTCGGGATCGAGCTCGTAATAGCCCTGCGGCGTGAAGCTCGGCGCGCGCTGGCCGTTGGGCGCATATTCGACGAGTTCGCGTCCCGTCGAGACCGGCCAGTTGTAGAGCAGATCGAGATCGCCCTTCGCCTGCTTGCGGAACACATACATGCGCTGCGCCCAGGGACCGTCCTCGGCCTTGCTGACATAGAGAAAGAGCTCGAAGTTCGCGAGCAGCTCGCTGGTCAGGTTGTCCTTGAGGCGCTGAACCACGCGCCTGACCTCGGACGCGCCGGGCGAGGCAAGCTCGGGACGCGCCGCGGCCTCGGCCTGCGGCGCCAGCTCGAGCGGCGCCGGCTTCTGCGCGCTCGCGACCTGGTCGTCGGGAACGGACGGACGCAGGGCCGGCGACGCGGGTTGATCCTCGGGCGGCGCGAGCTTCGCCACCGCGACAGGCGGCGACACCGTCACCGGTGCGAAATGGACGACAGGCTCGGCCTTCGGCGCGGGCCTGGCGGCGGCCAGCCTGGGCGCCGGTTGCGCGCGCGCGAATTGCTTCGGCGGGTCGATATAGTCGAAGAAGGCCTTGTCCCAGACGACGAGCTGCGCGGCCGCGGGCTTGACGGCGCGCTCATTGGCGATGGCGGCGCCGCGCTGGATGCCGGGCCAGATCCGCTCGCCGGCCTGTTGCGCCGCGCGCTGGAGCTCCGGGTTTTGCTGGAACGCGATGACGGTGCCGAAGGCCGCGGCGCTCGCCAGGTAGATCGCGCTCAACGCGGTCAAGGTACGCATGGGTCAGGGTCCGCTCGCACGCTGACGATAGCCGATGCCGGCCGCGACTGTCCCATCCCGGGGCAGAACGCGGTTAACAGGATCGCAAGGATTCCGCGGGCGAACAATGGCAAAAATCAGGCGGCCGGGCCGGTATAGCTGCCCCGCGCGAGGTCCGATTTCAGGGTTCTGGTCGCCCGCCAGTAACAGAAGGCCCCCAGCAGGGACGTCACCACGCCCGCCAGCAGCGCGTAGCGCAGCGAGTCCTCATGCAGGGTCGGCTTCAACAGCACGCTGATCAGCCCGACCGTCGCCGGCCCGAGGCCAAGTGCCAGGATGTTGAGGACGAACAGCAGGATGCCCACCGTCTGCGCCCGCATGCGCAGCGGCACCATGCCCTGCGCCATCGCATAGGACGGCCCGAGATAGCTCGCGCCGAAGAGCGCCGGGACGATGGCCGCGCAGAGAGCCACCGTGGTGCTCGGCACGAGGTAGAACACCGGTGCGAACGGCACGGCGGCCAGCGTGCAGAGGATCGGCACATACATGTACCAGTTGATGTCGCGCCGGCTGAAGCGGTCGGCCAGCACGCCGCTCAGCCAGGTGCCCAGCGCACCGAAGGTGCCGGTGAGCAGCGACAGCGCGATGCCGATCTGGATCGGCGTCATGTGGTGGGAGACGATGAGAAACTTCGGCAGCCAGGTGAGGTTGGCGTAACCGCCGAACGCGCTCATCGCGCAGCCGAGCGCGATCCAGCGGAAGGAGCGCTGGGTCCAGAGGAACGCGATCACTTCGCCGAGCGTGGGCGTCGCGCCGGTATCCGCCAGATGATCGGAGAGGCCGCGCTTGGGCTCGCGCACCGTCGTCAACAGCAGCACCACCAGCAGAAGCCCCGGTGCGCCGGAAGCGATGAAGGCCGAGCGCCAGCCATAATGCTGCAGCATCCAGCTTCCGCCGAAGAAGCCGAACAGCAGCCCGATGTTCAAGCCGGCCGAATAGAACGACAGCGCGCCGGCACGTTTCTGCGGCGGATAGAGATCGGCGATCATCGAGTTGATCGACGGGCCGGTGCCCGCCTCGCCGATGCCGGTGCAGAAGCGCGTCACGACAAGCTGCCAGGCCTGTCCCGCATAGCCCGAGAGCACCGTCATCAGGCTGAAGGTGGCGAGCGACGCGGCGATGATGTTGCGCCGGTTCATGCGGTCGGCCAGCGTCGCCAACGGCACGCTCAAGGTCGCGTAGATCGCGGCGAAGACGGTGCCCGAGAGCAATCCGCCCTGGAAATCGTCGAGCACGAACTCCTTCTGGATATAGGGAAGCAGGATGCCCAGGATCTGGCGGTCGAGATAATTGACCACATAGATCAGCGTCAGGACGAAGAGCACATAGAAGCGATAGGGCGGCGCGGCCGCCTCGGTGTTGTCCTTCACGCCCGCCCCTTCCCTCTTTGCCCGCCGACGCTAGGGGTATTCGGGGAGAAAGGGAAACCCTCTTACCGTCATGGCCGGGTCTAAGCCGGCCATCCAATGTCAGTTCGACCTTTTCCAATAACCAGTCATTGCCCGGCTTGTCCGGGCAACCCATTTTTCCAGATCAGGAAAATTGGGTCGCCCGCATAAAGCGGGCGATGACGATTGTTGTGGAATTCAAGAAGAAACAAACTGGATGGCCGCCGACTTCCACTCGGGCCACGCGAAGGGCGGTCCCCGGTGGCGGCCATGACGAATGCGGTCACTGCCCGAACCGTTCCCCCTTGCGGCCCTTGACCGCGAGATCGACGGTGGTGAGGCGGCGGCCGCCTTCGACGCGCATCTCGTCGGCGAGCACGTTCATCATCGCGACGTAATCGCCGAACGAGTCCTCGATGGCGCGGGCGAAGCCCTGCGCGTCATGCGCCTTGTTCATCTGGACCTTGGCGAAACGCAGCGCGCCGGGCGAGTTCTCGGCCACGCGCTGCGCGAAGGCATGCGTCTCGCGCTCGAGCTCGGCCTTGGGCAGGACGCGGTTGACGAAGCCGTACTCGGCGGCCTCCTGCGCGCCGATGAAGCGGCTCTCGAAGCACAGCTCCTTGGCGCGGCGGATGCCGATGTCCCACGGGATCGACATGTATTCAACGAAGCCGGCGAGGAATTGCGCATCCTCCGCCGCGAAGACGACGTCGCAGGCGGCCGCCAGCATCCAGCCGGCATAGATGCAGTAACCCTCGACCATCGCGATCGTCGGCTTCTCGAAATTGCGCCATTTGAGCAGCAGGTCGAGATTGTATTTGCGGAACTGATCATAGGTCTCGATCCCAGGAGCGGCGCCGAGCGCGCGGCGATATTCCATCCCCTCCGGCGTGCCGAGATCGTGGCCGGTGGAGAAATTCCCGCCGCTGCCCCGCACGATCACCACGCGCACCGCTTTGTCCGCCTTCGCCAGCTCGAACGCCGCATCGATCTCGTCGAGCATGCGATAACCTTGCGCGTTTTTGTACTGCGGCAGGTTGAGCGCGATCGTCGCGACCGGGCCGTCGGTGGTGTAGAGGATGTCTCTGAACGTCATCACAAACTCCATTGTCATCCCCGGCCGAGCGTTGCGGGAGCAACGCGAGGGGAAGGCGACCCAGGTGTCGAAACTTGTCCTTCTCCCCCACAATAATGTCATCGCCCGGCTTGTCCGGGCGACCCATTTTTTTGCCAGAAAGGAAATTGGGTCGCCCGCATGAAGCGGGCGATGACAATCCTAAGCTGGAAAGATAACGCCCCACCTGGGTCCCCTTCCCTCGCGCGCCAAAATGCGCGCTCGCCGGGGATGACAGTTTGGCAGGTGGAGAAACCTACGCAAACCTCCCGCTCTTCGCCCATCCTCTCGGCACCAGACGCCCCGCCTGGGCGCGGGCGCCGCGCCAGTCTTTCAGTTCCGACGGCGGCCATTCGCGGTTGTTGGCGTCCTTCAGTCCCTCTTTCCAGGTGAAGGTCGTGGCGTCGAGCAATCCGCCGTCCTTGTAGCGCTGCAGGTAATTGCCCTGCCCGCGCGCCATCTCGGGCAGCTCGTCGCGCGCGAAGATCAGCATCTTGCGGTTCTCGCCGACGACCGCGATGGAGTCGCCGTCGACGAAGCGGCAGACCGCGGCCTCGGCGCCGGTCTTGACGTTCATGACGCGCTTTCCCGCCTTGGTCATCGCGACCGCGTCGTCCTCGCTAGTGATGAAGCCATGGCCGGAAGTCGCGGCGAGCAAAAGCTTGCGGCCGTCGCGATGCGCGAACATCGCGACCAGATCCGCTTCGGGCGGCAGGTCGATGAAGGTGCGGATCGCCTCGCCATTGCCGCGGCCGCCCGGCAGCTTGGCGCAGTCGAGCGTGAAGAAGCGGCCGTCGGTCGCGAACATCATCAGCTTGTCGGTGGTCTCGGCGTGCAGCCAGAAGCGCTCGCGGTCGCCCTCGCGGTATTTCACGGCATCCGAAGGTTCGATATGGCCCTTGAAAGCGCGCAGCCAGCCCTTCTCGGAGCAGACCACGGTGATCGGCTCCTTCTCGACGGCGACGGCAAGGGTCGCGACTTCCTCGGAGATCGCTTCGACCTGCGCGATGAGGCGCGCCTCCGCGATTTCGGTGCGCCGCTTGCCGAGCGCGGTCTTCTGGCCGAACTTGGCATCGATGGCCTTGACTTCCTCGATCAGCCGCTCCGATTTGAGTTTGCTGGAGCCGAGCAGTTTCCTGAGGTCCTTCTGCTCCCTGGTCAGCGCGTCGTGTTCGGCGCGGATCTCCATCTCCTCCAGCTTGCGCAACGACCGCAGCCGCATGTTGAGGATGGCGTCGGCCTGCGTCTCGCTGAGCGAGAACGCCTTCATCAGCTTCGGCTTCGGCTCGTCCTCGGTGCGGATGATCTTGATGACCCTGTCGAGGTTCAGATAGACCGCGAGATAGCCTTCCAGCACTTCCAGCCGCGCGGCGATCTTCTCCAGCCGGTGGGCCCCGCGCCGCTCCAGCACCTCGCGGCGGTGATCGATGAAGGCGCCAAGCACTTCGCGCAAACTCATCACGCGCGGCACCAGGCCCTTGTCGAGCACGTTCATGTTGAGGGGAAAGCGGGTCTCCAGATCGCTCTGGCGGAAGAGCTGTTCCATCAGCAGCTCGGGCTCGACCGTGCGGCTCTTCGGCGTCAGCACGATGCGGATGTCTTCGGCGGATTCGTCGTGGATGTCGTCGAGCAGCGGCAGCTTCTTCTGTTCCAGCAGCTCCGCGATCGCCGCGATCAGCCGGGACTTCTGCACCTGATAGGGGATTTCATACACCACGATCTGGTACATGCCGCGGCTGCCCTCTTCCCGCTTCCAGCGCGCGCGCACGCGGAACGACCCGCGTCCGGTCTTGTAGGCCTCGGCGATGCTGGCGGCGTCGTCGATCAGCAATCCGCCGGTCGGGAAATCCGGTCCGCGCACCAGCTTGAACAGGGTACTGTCCTGGATGTTGGGGTTCTCGATCAGCGCAACGAGCGCAACGCAGAGTTCGCCCAGATTGTGCGGCGGGATCGACGTCGCCATGCCGACCGCGATGCCGCTGGAACCGTTGGCGAGCAGATTGGGAAACGCTGCCGGCAACACCACCGGCTCTTCGTCGCTGCCGTCATAGGTGGCGCGGAAGTCGACCGCGTTCTCGTCGAGACCGTCGAGCAGGTCCTGCGCGGCCGCCGTGAGCTTGCTCTCGGTGTAGCGCATCGCGGCGGGGTTGTCGCCGTCGACATTGCCGAAATTGCCCTGGCCCTCGACGAGCGGATAGCGCACCGCGAAATCCTGGGCGAGCCGCACCAGCGCGTCGTAGATCGCCTGGTCGCCATGGGGATGGAACGAGCCCATCACGTCGCCGACCACCTTGGCCGATTTCTTCGGCGCCGACGCCGGCGCGAGGCCCAGCCTGCGCATGCCGAACAGGATGCGGCGATGCACGGGCTTGAGCCCATCGCGCGCATCGGGCAGCGCGCGCTGGGTGATCGTCGACAGCGCATAGGCCAGATAGCGCTCGGCCAGCGCCTTGCTCAGCTCTTCAGGACGGATGTCGTCTTTGGTATCGGGCACCTACACCACCACCACCACGCGTCATCGCCCGCTTTATGCGGGCGACCCAATTTCCTCTTGTGAGAAAAATGGGTCGCCCGGACAAGCCGGGCGATGACGAAAGTGAAGGGAATATCTACGACGATTCGCTCCTCGCCATGTCCTCCAACCGCAATCGCGCCGGCGGCATGTCCTTGCCGTGCGGCACAAGCACGCGGTCGAGCAGGAAATAGCCGGTGAGCCTGAGGCCTGCGGCGATGTCGGCGCCGGTCACCGCGTTCTGCGAGCCGAGCAGGAAGGGCGGCAGCGGCAACAGCCTTTCGCGATAGGCGGCGCCCGCCTCTTGCGACACGGCGCGGCCGGAGCGCGGCGAGACGTAGCGCAGCCCCTCTTCGCTCCCGGTGGCGGCGCAGCGGGTGAGATCGAGGCCGAAGCCGAGCGCGTCGAGCAGCCCCGCCTCCCAGCGCACATAGAGCGCGCCCCAATGGTCGAGGCCGTCGTCGAGCATCGCGTCAAGCAGGATCGCGCCCGCCTCGAAGACATTGGCGTGCGCCTCGCGTTCCGGCATCGCGGCGCCGGCGACGGCGGCAAAGGCATTGAGGCCCGCGAGCGATTGGCGGCCCTCCATCAGCTCGCCGGCTCGGGCGCGCGCCGGCTCCGGCGTGAAGCTGCCCAGATGCTCGCTCAGCCGCGCCCGCCAATGCAGATGCAGCGTGTTGCCGGGTTGCAGGATGGGCTTGAGCTTGCGCGACGCACCGCCGCGCACCAAACCCATGTGCCGGCCGTGATCGCGGGTCAGCGCTTCGAGGACGGCCCCGCTCTCCCCCAGCGGCCGCACCGACAGCACGATGCCGTCATCGGACCAGTCCATGGCCCCCCTCCGCCTCGCTGCGCTCGGCACCTCCCCCGCAAGCGGGGGAGGATAAGTGAGGCAAGCTACAACTCATCCTCCCCCGTTCACGGGGGAGGTGGCGCGAAGCGCCGGAGGGGGGACTTTGCGAGCTCACTCCTCCGGGAACTCCAGGCCCATCTCGCGGTAGTGTTCGCGTTCGTCGGCCCAGTTCTCGCGCACCTTGACGAACAGGAACAGATGCACGCGCCGGCCGAGGATCTCCTCGAGCTCGGTGCGCGCCAGCTCGCCGATCTTCTTGATCGTGGCGCCGCCCTTGCCGAGCACGATCGCCTTCTGGCCGTCGCGCTGGACATAGATCGTCTGGTCGATCTTGACCGAGCCGTCCTTGCGCTCCTCCCATTTCTCGGTCTCGACCGTGCTGGCATAGGGCAGCTCGTCATGCAGGCGCAGATACAGCTTCTCGCGCGTGATCTCGGCGGCGAGCAGGCGCGAGGACATGTCGCCCGCCTGGTCTTCCGGGAACAGCCACGGGCCTTGCGGCATGCGCTCGGCGCACCAGGCCGCCAGATCCTCCACCCCTTCGCCGCGCAGCGCCGAGATCAGGAACACGCGCTCGAACACCGCGGCATCGTTCAGCCGCTCGATCAAGGGCAACAGGTCGGTGCGCTTCATGCCGTCGATCTTGTTGAGCGCCAGCGCCGCCTTGGCGCCGTCCTCCTTGAGCCTGGCGACGATGGCCGCAGTGTCGTTCGCGGCATAGCCTTCGGGTTGCGCAACCAGATCCGCCGCATCGACGATCAGCACGATGGCGTCGGCGTCTTTCGCGCCGGCCCAAGCCGAAATCACCATGGCGCGGTCGAGACGGCGCTTCGGCTTGAAGATGCCTGGCGTATCCACGAAGACGAGCTGCGTCTCGCCGCGGATCGCCACGCCGCGCACGGGCATGCGCGTGGTCTGAACCTTGGGCGTGACGATGGCGATCTTGGCGCCGACGAGCCGGTTGACCAGGGTCGACTTGCCGGCATTGGGCGCGCCGATGACGGCGGCGAAACCGCAGCGCGTCATCCGATCTTGTCCAGCAGCCGGCGCGCCGCGTCCTGTTCCGCTTCGCGCTTGGAGCCGCCCTCGCCCGTCTCGGGCCCGAAGCCGGCCACGCTGACTTCGACCGTGAAGCGCGGCGCGTGGTCAGGGCCCTCGCGTCCCACCTGGCGGTATTGGGGCGCGAGCTTGCGCGCCTGGGCCCATTCCTGCAGCGAGGTCTTGGCGTCGCGCATGTCCTGCGTCAGCGAAGCGAAGGCCTGCTCCCAATTCCGCGCGACGAAGCTGCGCGCGGCGTCCAGCCCGCCATCGAGATAGAGAGCCGCGATCACCGCCTCGCAGGCGCAGGCCAGGATCGCCGGCCTGCCGCGTCCGCCGCTCGCCATCTCCGATTTCGCCAGCACGATATGATCGCCCAGCCCCGCCACCTGCGCGGCGGCGGCGCAGGCCTCCTGGCGCACCAGCGCGTTCAGCTTCAGCGCCAGCGCGCCTTCGTTGTCTTGCGGATAGAGCGCTTGCAGCTTCTCGGCGACGACGAGTCCGAGAACGCGATCGCCCAGGAATTCGAGCCGCTCGTTGGAGCGCTGCGCATCGGCGCTGGCATGGGTCAGCGCGCGCTTGAGCAGAGCCTCATCCTGGAAGCGATGGCCGAGGCGCTCTTCCAACTCAGCGAATGGGCGTGAACATGCGGCCGAAGCGGATGGCTCCGGGCCAGGTCCAGGGCTTGTACCAGACGGCGCTTTCATCGATGGAAAAGAACCGGAATTCGGCCTTGCCGACAAGGTCCTCCGCCGGAACGAAGCCGACATCGAGCCTGCTGTCGTCGGAATTGTCGCGATTGTCGCCCATCATGAAGTAGTTGCCGGGCGGCACGACGAAGACCTGGGTGTTGTCCTCGTTGCTCTCCTGGATGCGGTCGAGCACGGTGTAACTGACGCCGTTGGGCATCGTCTCGCGGTAGCGCGGCACTTCGTGGATCATGCCGAAGGCGTCGGTCTCGACATAGGGCGCAATGACGGTGCGCGGGACGACCTTGCCGTTGATATAGAGAAGGCCGTTCAGCACCTGGATATGGTCGCCGGGCAGGCCCACCACGCGCTTGATGAAATCCTCCATGTATTCCGGCGAATTCTTGTTCGGCATCTTGAAGACGACGACGTCGCCGCGCGCCGGATCGGAGCCGAACAGCCGGCCATGCATCCAGTTGCCGACCGGCCAGGCGCGGAACGGGAAGGAGCTTCGGCTGTAGCCATAAGCGAACTTCTCGACGAAGAGATAATCGCCGACCAGCAGCGTGCTCTCCATCGAAGCTGAGGGGATGTTGAAGGGCTGGAAGAAAAAGGTGCGGATGACGAGCGCGATCAGCAGCGCATAGAAGATCGTCTTGACCGTCTCGACCCAGGATTCGCCCTTGGGCTCCGCCGTGGTCGCGGCCGTTGCGGCGGGCGGCGGCGTCGGTGCGGACGCAACAACGACGGGGTCTTGTTCCATGCCGGGCGCGGCCTGGCGTTGGGCAGGGTCGGCCGGCAATTCGGCCGGGGGGCTCAACTCGGGCATTTCCGGCTCGTTTTCCATGAGGGGCGGACAAAAGCGGACGGATGGGGCCGCGTCAAGGCGAGGCGCCGGGTTTACTTAAGTGCGCCATCCGTTTCGGCAATGGCCTGGATGATGACAATTGCTTGAGCCAGCGGATAGTCGTCGGTGATCGTCAATTCGATCAAGGCTCTATGACCCGGCGGCGTGATCGCCGCCAGCCGCGCCAGCGCGCCGCCGGTGAGCTTGAGCGTCGGCTTGCCGCCGGGCAGGTTCACCACCCCCATGTCGCGCCAGAAGACGCCGCGGTTCAGCCCGGTGCCCAATGCCTTGGCGCAGGCCTCCTTCGCCGCGAAGCGCTTGGCATAGGAGGCGGCGCGCTCGGCGCGGCGGTCGGACTTCGCCCGCTCGACATCGGTGAAGATGCGCTCGATGAAACGCTCGCCGAAGCGCTCGATGGTCTTCTCGATGCGCCGGATGTCGACGAGATCGTTGCCCAGCCCGATGATCATGGTGCCTTACCGTCATGGCCGGGCGTGTCCCGGCCATCCAGCCGAAAAAGAGGTTCACGCGGAGTCGCGGAGTCGCGGAGAAGACGCACTTCATTCCGCGTCTCCGCGTCTCCGCGTGAGATTCTAGTTTCGGCAAAAGAGCACGACATCCGAAAGCACATCATTTGCGGGCTTCATCCATGAACTGTCGCATCCGTTTGATCGATGCCTCCAATCCGACGAAGATCCCCTCGCCAACCAGGAAATGGCCGATGTTGAGCTCGCGGATCTCGGGGATCGCGGCGATGGGAGCGACTGTGTCGTAGCTCAGCCCGTGTCCGGCATGGATCTCCAGGCCCAGCGAGGCGCCATAGGCGGCCGCGTCGCGGATCGCGGCGAGATGTTTCTCGCGCGTTTCGCCGGCGCTGTCGCAATAGGCGCCGGTGTGCAGCTCCACCACCGGCGCGCCGAGCGACTTCGCCGCATCGAGCTGGCGGCGGTCGGCTTCGACGAACAGCGAGACGCGGATGCGCGCCTCGCCCAGCCTGCGCACCAGCGGCGCGAGGCGGTTGTGCTGTCCCGCCGCGTCGATGCCGCCTTCGGTGGTGCGCTCCTCGCGCTTCTCCGGCACGATGCAGGCGGCGTGGGGCCTGTGACGCAGCGCGATCGCGAGCATCTCGTCCGTCGCCGCCATTTCGAGATTGAGCGGCAGGTCGATCTCGCGCGAGAGGCGCTCGATATCGGCGTCGGAGATATGGCGCCGATCCTCGCGCAGATGCGCGGTGATGCCGTCGGCGCCGGCTTGCGCAGCGAGCTTCGCCGCGCGCACCGGATCGGGAAACGCGCCGCCCCGCGCGTTGCGGATCGTCGCCACATGGTCGATGTTGACGCCGAGACGGAGCTTGGTCATTGCCCGCGATATTATAGCAGACTCTGGCCCCCACAATCCTTCGCCGTCGCCGCTGGCCCACGAACGCGCACGCCATTGCCCCGATCGGACGGCGGTCGTCAGGCAGACTTCAAATAGGCCGCGAACACATATCCATCGGAAGCGGTATTTCCCGGCTTGGCGATCCGAGCCCAATCGCCGTCGCGGCCGACAACCGTCACGGCGCTTCCTTGGGCAAGCACATTGACAACGTCGAATTCGAGCCCGGGTCCCCCCCGCACTCTCAGGCCGTTGCTGGCATTGACGGTGTAGTTTTCGCCGCCGGCCGGCAGTGCGGGCCCGAAATGGTCGGCGCCCAAAGCGAACGCCCCGAAATCAGGCTGTTGGGGATTGGTGTCGTCGAGATCGACGCCCAGTCCGAGCAGATTGGATGGCATTCTTTGGCTCAAATGCCATCGTTTCGAGGACAGGAAGCTGTCGTATTCGCGGAAACCCGTCGATTGCGCCAGCCAAGCCAGCTCCACCAGATTGGCCTCAAGCAACATGCGGCAGGTCAAGCCGGAGCCGTAGATGCCGATCCGATACGGCGATTTTCCATCTGCCCCCGTCAGGGCCGCACGCACGCCCTTGAAAAATGGCAGGATGCAATTCGTCACGTCATCGGGCGCAGGATCGAAATCCGCGGAAAAATAGATGCCGGAGCCTTCCGGCTGCATGATCGAGTTCTGCGCGTAATTCAGCGCATTGGTCCCTGCGTTCTTGCCCTTCGACTCGGAAAAATCGGCAGTCTGATTTTGGCGATCCTGGTAGACAACGCCGATGCGCAAACCCGCACTTGCGAGATTGCGCGCTTCGGCCGGCTCCATGCGTTTCCAGGCGTTGACGCTGTAATAGCGCAATACCGTGTCGTAGCCGGCAGCCTTTATCGCAGGCGCCTTTGCCGAACAATCTTGCGTGCAGTCGAAGACGGTTGCCATGACGATCCCCTAACCTACCGCTTTGGCCTGATCCGGCGTCGCGCTCGTGCCCGTGGTTCCAGCGCCGTCCGGCGCCGCGCGCGGTGCAGCCTTGTAGGCGAGATAGCCCCCGTGGCTGACGGCGAGCAGCGTGACCAGCGACCCCGGGAAATCCGGCAGCGCCGTCCATCCGGTTCCGCACCCCGCCTTGAGGGCCTCCTGCGCGGTATTGAACCCGCAGCGCAAACTGCCCTGGTTGATCAAATTCTGAAGCTGATCGCCCGGAATATTCCAGAGCAGCCCATCTTGGCCGCTCGAGGCGAAAAGGTCCCACAGCATGGCGAAATAGACCCCCAGCAACAGTATCGTGATCAGGAGCTGCTGCACCTTGCTGATGTCCACCGTACCCGCGGTCGCGACATCATCGCCTTCCACCAGGTCACCGAAATGCGGGGTTTCTGCCAGAGAACGAACGATGAGCTGGCCGTTGCTGACGACATTCGATTCATCCATGCGCTGCCGCGCCGTCTCCAATTGCCCGGCCGTCGGCGCCGTTGTTGTCTTCAGCGACAGCAATGCGGGAGCGGCGGCGCCAGTGAAGAACGAAATACCCATGACGATGAACAGATTGGACGGGACATAGATGTTCAGTGCGTCCGCCGCACTGCCCGCCTGATCCCATAGCCGGGCGACCGCGACTGCGATCAGCGCCGACAGGATCAGCCATGTCCACGCGGCCATCTGCAAACGCGACAGGCTGTAGGTATTGCCGCTGCCGCGTAGAATTCCGAAAGCGGTTTTCGTGATTGCCAGCCCGCACGCGATGAACAGGCACATCGTCGCGATCAGAGTGGCGATAAATCCGGCCAGAGGGAGCCAATCGGAGCCTCTGCTTGTCAGATGAACGAGAACAAGACCTATGAGGGCGATCACGATGCCAAGCCCAAGCCATGTCCCGGGCGAACCGCGCAAAACCTTCGGCGTCATGATTCAGGCCCCCAAAATCCCAACGGTGAATCCTCCACAAAACTACCGTTGCGGGAAGCTCTCCGATAAACAAAAGCTGTGATTAAAATCCCGTAAGCCACGAATCACCGCGCGGATTCGACCGGCTGTAGGCCGGCCAGCGTATTGTGCTCTGCAGCGTCGGGAGCACGATATTCCTATACCGCGCGCTCCCGGTCGCGGACGCGCTCGACGGACTCGACGGCGGCGTTGACGCGCAGCGCGCCGATGATGTTCTGCAGATGGGCGACGTCGCGCACTTCGATGTCGATCAGGAACTCGAAGTACAGCGGATTGCGCGCGGCGACCTTGAGATTGGAGATGTTGCCGCCGTTCGAGCCGATCGCGGTGGCGATGGCCGCGAGCGATCCGGGCACGTTCTCGGTGCGCACGATGATGCGCGCCACGTTGGGCTCCTCCTCGCTCGCCGCGCGCGCGTTCCAGGCGACGTCGAGCCATTCGTCCATGTCGGTCTCGGCTCGGGCCAGCTCCTCGCAGTCCATGGTGTGCACGACGATGCCTTCGCCCGGCACGCGCAGACCCACGATGCGGTCGCCGGGCAGCGGATGGCAGCATTGGCCCAGGTGATAGGAAATCCCTTCCTTCGAACCGCGCAGCGAGATCGGCTTTCCCCGGGCGCCCGGCCTGGTCGGCGCCGGCCGGCGCCGCGCGGGATCGGTCTTGATCTCCGGGAACACGGCCTCCAGCACTTCGCGTCCGCGCAGCGAACCGCGGCCGGTTTCGGCCAGCACGTCTTCCGCCTTGGCCATGCGCAGCTTCCTGGCCACCTCCTCGATCGCCTTGTCGGTCAGCGCGAAGCCCTCGTCCGCGAACGTCTTTTCCAGGATCTTGCGGCCGAAAGCGACGTGTTCGTCGCGCGCCGCGTGGCGCAGGAAGCGGCGGATCTCGGCGCGCGCCCGTCCGGTGACGACGAATTGTTCCCACAGCGGCGACGGCGTCTGCTCGCGCGTCTTGATGATCTCCACCTGCGCGCCGTTGTGGAGCGGGGTGTGCAGCGGCACCTGCTTGCCGTTGATCTTGGCGCCGACGCAGTGATTGCCGAGGTCGGTGTGCACCGCATAGGCGAAGTCGATCGGCGTGGCGCCGCGCGGCAGCGAGATCAGATCGCCCTTGGGGGTGAAGCAGAAGACCTGGTCCTGGTACATGTGCAGGCGCGAATGCTCGAGGAACTCTTCCGCGCTGTCGCCGCGTTCGAGCAGCTCGACCATGTCGCGCAGCCATTCGAGCGCGCTGGACTCGCCGCCGTCCCCGGCTTCGAGATGCTCGCGATAGCGCCAATGCGCCGCCACGCCGCGCTCCGCCACGTCGTGCATCTCCTGGGTGCGGATCTGGACTTCGACGCGCTGGCGCTCCGGCCCGATCACGGTGGTGTGGATCGAGCGGTAGCCGTTGGCCTTCGGGGTGGAGATGAAATCCTTGAAGCGCTCGGGCACCATGCGCCAGTTGGTGTGCAGGATGCCGAGCGCGCGATAGCAATCCTCGGTCGTCGCCATGATGACGCGGAAGCCCAGGATGTCGGAAAGCTGCTCGAAGCTCAGCTGCTTGTCCTTGAGCTTGCGCCAGATCGAATAAGGCCGTTTGGCGCGCCCGCTGACCTGGGCGGCGAGACCGTGCTCGGCGAGCTTGCTCTTGAGCTGCTCGGCGATGCGCACGACGCGGTCGACGCGGATGTCTTCCAGCTGCGCGATGCGCGAGACGATGGATTGGCGCGCCTCGGGCTGCAGTTCGGCGAAGGCCAGATCCTCGAGCTCCTCGCGCATGTTCTGCATGCCGATGCGTCCCGCCAGCGCGGCATAGATGTCGAGCGTCTCCTGGGCGATGCGGCGGCGCTTGTTGGCATCCTCGATGAAGCCGATGGTGCGCATGTTGTGCAGCCGGTCGGCGAGCTTGACGAGCAGCACGCGGATGTCGTTCGACATCGCCAGCATCAGCTTGCGGAAATTCTCCGCCTGCTTGGTGCGCTCGCTGAAGAGCTCGAGCTGGGAGAGCTTGGTCACGCCGTCGACCAGGCCGGCGATCTCGCTGCCGAAATTGGCCTCGATGTCGTCCAGGGTGACGAGGGTGTCCTCGACGGTGTCGTGCAGCAGCGCCGTGACGATGGTCGCCTCGTCGAGCTTCAAGTCGGTCAGGATCGCGGCGACTTCCAGCGGATGGGCGAAATAGGGATCGCCCGAGGCGCGGAACTGCTTGCCGTGCGCCTTCATCGCATAGACATAGGCCTTGTCGAGCAGCGCCTCGTCGGCGCCGGGGTCGTAGGCCTTGACCCTGCTGACCAGCTCGGTCTGGCGCATCATGGCGCGCTTGGCCTGCGGGCGCGCGACCACGGGGACAGGCGGGGGGATTGCACCCTCGGTCCCGGCAGGACGTGGACCGGGCTGAGTCGAACTGCTCATGCTGCGAAGCAATATATAGGAATTTTCGTGGTTTGGCGCGATTCGCTGAGTCCGGAGTCAAAATACCGCAGCCGCGATCGGGCCCTCGTGCGGGGCATTTCGGGGGCCATGTTGACAGTGGACGTTGCCGCCGGCCCTGCTACCTTCCGGCGATCAGGGAGGGATTCAACATGAAGAAGACTCTAGCGGCGCTCGCGCTTCTGGCGCTGACGGGCCAGGCATTGGCCTTTGACGATCATTACATGGGCGAGGTCCGGGCGATGCCCTACGATTATTGCCCCGAGCAATGGGTCCGCGCGGAGGGGCAGCTGATGCCGATCACGCAACACACCGCGCTTTTCGCACTGCTGGGTACGCGCTACGGCGGCGACGGCAAGACGACGTTTGCTTTGCCGGATCTGCGCAGCGCGGCTTTGGTCTCGAAACGTCCGGACAACGAGCGCCCGGACAGGCCGGTGGAGAAAATCCACTGGTGCTTCGCCATCAGGGGGCTTTGGCCACCGCGGCCGCATTGAAGGGCATTGGGTAGCCAAAACAAATACGTCATCGCCCGGCGCGAAAGCGTTCGGGCGATCCAATTTCTTTCACCTTGGAAAAACAAATTGGGTCACCCGGATCGCGCCAAGCGCGCGACCGGGTGATGACGGCTACTCCTCGTAATCCGCTTCGGGCTCGGGCTGCGGCTCGGCGCGGCGCTGGGCTTCGGAGGTGAGCGCGCGCAGCAGCTCTTCCTCGGTCACCTGGCGATGCAGCGGATCCTCGCGGTCGTCGCTCGCCTCGCGCACCTCCTCCGGCTCGTCGACCTCGGCATGCTTCTGCAGCGAGCGGATATAGCCTTCCTTGAGCTCCTCGGCCTTGAGCGCCTTGACCGCGATCTCGCGCAACGCGACGACGGGGTTCTTGTCGCGGTCGCGGTCCACCATCGTGTCCGCGCCGCCGGAGAGCTGGCGCGCCCGGAATCCGGAGAGCAGAACCAGGTCGAACCGGTTGGGGATCTTGTCGACGCAATCCTCGACGGTGACTCGGGCCATGATTTGTCCTTGAAGTTCAGAGGCTTAGCGGAAAAATGCGGCGCAGCCGCCGCAGCCTGACGCGCAAGGCGGCGGACACTATAGGGAACGCCCGAGCAACACAAGCGGCCTCACTTCGGCCCCTGCCCTGCGCGATGCGCCAGGACCAGCGGCCTTGTGCGCCGCCAGACCTCCCAGGCGGAGGCCGTGACCATGCCGAACGCGAAGAACAGCATCGCGTCGGTGGAGAGGACGAGCTGCGGCGGGATCGGCCGGCTGGGATCGGGCGATGCCCCGCCCATCCATGTTCTCAATCCGAACCGCAGGACGAAGATCGCCAGCACCAGGATGAGGCCCACCGGCGAGGCCTTGCTCATCACGTCGCCGGTCTCGGGGTCGATCGAAAACTCCTGATGCCGCGCGCGCAAATAGCCGACGCCGATGCCGACCACGATGGCCGCCGCATAAAGCGGGATCGCATAGGGACTGGCCAGCGGATTTCCCAGCATCGGATTGAGCAGCAGAAACAGCATCGCCGCCAGAATATAGACCGGCCCGATCCAGAGCCGGCCGGGCCGCACCTTCACCGGCTTGGAGAAGCGCGTCATGCGCAGCGCGATGACCGCCACGATCAGCAGCGGCGCCAGATAGGGCAGATAGTCCTTGGGCATGAGCGATCCTTCGGCGCATTCGAACGATGCCGTCAACTATTCGTCAACCGGATTCGCAGGTCCACGCCTGGCGCAGGCAACCAGGCCACAGCCCTGGGCTTTATCCCCTCGACGGAGACGGGGAAGACAACCAGGGACACGAGTACAATGGGACGTGATGGCAGAATGGATGCGAAATATGTGGTCGGACCCGACGGCCGCAGCCTGACGCTGGCGGATCTCCCCAAGCCCCGCAAGACGCGCTGGGTCTGGCGGCGCAAGGCCGAAGTGGTGGCGGCCGTGCGCGGCGGCCTGATCAGCCTCGACGAGGCGTGCGAGCGCTATGCCCTGTCGATCGAGGAGTATCTCTCCTGGGAGCATGCGCTCGCGCATCATGGCGCCACCGCCCTGCGCGCCACCCATTCGCAGGACTACCGGCCGCACTGAGCGCGATCAGTCCTTCTCCTTCGGCAGCACAGGCGCGCCCTCGGCGAAGGCGCGCGCGGCGGAGACGAACTCGCTCGGCATCATCACCACGGTCATGGTGTTCTGCTCGGCGCCGATCTCGGTCAGCATCTGCATGCGGCGCAGCTCGAGCGAGGCGGGCGTCATCACCCCTTCTCGTCGCCGCTGACCGGTGCCTTCGCGGGTGCCCGATCGAGATACCAAAGCATGTCCTTCGGCTTTGCTTTCCCGGCGCGGCGCTTGAAGAATTGGGCCGCAGTTTCTATAGCGCCCACCTTCTCGGCGACCGCGGCCGCGATCCATTGATTGAGAGAAACTCCATCCTCCTTCGCCAGCCTGGCGGCGGCGGATTTGATCGAGACCGGAAGTTTGAGCGGATAGGTCGACTTGCTCATATCACACCCTCTTCAATGCCACGGACGGCGGGACAGCCATCAATCCAAAGCGCTCACAGGCAACCGCGAAATCCCTGACGTTGAAGGTGACGATCGCATCGGCCCGGCCGTTGATCGCTGCTTCCAAGACCATTTCGTCCGAAGGATCGCGCAGTTGCGGCCTCCAGGCAATGTGTACATCGACCGGCTCGAGAACGCTCGCCAACGCCGCCAGAAATCCGTCGACGAGACCATCATCCATGCCGTGAGCGCGCTTCTGTTCGGGCCGCTTTAGAACGTCCTCGTACTCCAAGAAAAGCGCAGGCGTCGCGATCGCCAAAAGACGTCTGGCCGCCGCTTGCCGTAACAATGCATTCGACGCGCCCAAACGGCTGCGAACAGCCGCAACGACGACCGAGGTATCGATAACGGCCCGAAGCACAAGGCCAGACTAGATGATATCCCATAGGATGTCTACTGTGAGGTGGTCGGCGGCCCACGCGTCGGCGGCGCGGAGAGAAAATCAGGCCGAAGAGCGCACTACCCATTTTCCTTCGGCAGCACAGGCGCGCCTTCGGCGAAGGCGCGCGCGGCGGAGACGAACTCGCTCGGCATCATCACCACCGTCATGGTATTCTGCTCGGCGCCGATCTCGGTCAGCATCTGCATGCGGCGCAGCTCGAGCGAGGCGGGCGTCCGCATCAGCTCCTCCGCGCCCTCGCGCAGCTTGCGCGCGGCTTCGAGCTCGGCCTCCGCCTTGATGATGCGCGCGCGCTTCTCGCGCAGCGCCTCGGCCTCCTGCGCCATGGCGCGCTGCATCGAGGCCGGGATCTCGACATTCTTCATCTCGACGTTCTGGATCTCGACGCCCCACGCTTCCGTCACCTGATCGACGCGGTCCTTGAGCATGCCGGAGAGCTGCTCGCGCTCCTTGAGCACGTCGTCGAGCGAATGCTGGCCGATGATGTTGCGCAAGGTGGTCAGCGCCACCTGGATCACCGCGTTGCGCACATTCTGCACCTCGATGATGGCGAGGTCGGGCTTGACGATGCGGTACCAGATGACGGCATTGGCCTTCACCGGCACGTTGTCGCGCGTCATCGCCTCCTGCTGCTCGACGCCGTCGGTGAAGACGCGCAGGTCCACTTTCAGCGCCCTCTCGATGCCCAGCGGCACGATCCAGAACAGTCCCGGCCCGCGCGTGCCGGTGTAGCGGCCGAAACGGAAGACCAGCGCGCGCTCGTATTGCTGAGCGACGCGGAAGCCGGTGATCGCGATGAAGATCACGACGGCAATCAGGATCAGGAGCACGCCCGGCATCGGAGCCTCTTCGGTAAGGGCCCCCAAGAGATAGGAGTTGCGGCCTGTATTTGAAAGCCGCCGCGTTTGCTCAGCCGAGACAATGCCTTAGCGCAAAGGCCGGCAGGCGGGAAACCGGGAGAGGCCGTCCTCTCCCGATTCTCCGCAAGCCCGTGCCTTCAGGGTTGCGTCATGTGCGCGTTCTTGAGCTTCACCCGGATGGAAGTGACGGCCGTCTTCGCCGGCGCACTGTAGCGCAGGAAGGACGACGGATCGACGTGGATGCTCTTGATCTGCCCGACATCGGTGCCGCCGCCCGGGCATTTCGTCGGGTCGGCAAACGCACAATAGATGAAGGCGCCGACATCGCTGTTGACCGTCGCAAGGCCCTTGTCGCTCAGACCGAACACCTGGACATAGGTTGCGCCCGGCACGGTGATCGGTGTGAAGGTCGAGGTGTTGGTGTCCAGCAGGAAGGACTGCAGATTGCCGGTGCCGTCATCCCATTGGCCCGCGGTCATGCCTTGATTGTTCAGCGCTTCGATGTAGCTGGCGATCGCCGATGCGTCGGGATAGTCGACCTGATTGAAGACGCCGCCGATGATGAAGAAACCGTGGATCGCGCCGCCGGCGGTGAAGAAGCCGGCGGTGTTGCCGTGCTTGTCGATGCCGCGTCCGGCGACGCGGTTGGTGCTGATGGGCAGGACGATGTCGCCCTTGTACTTGCCGCGGGTGGCCGTGTAGCCGAAGCGGATGAAGTTCACCGTGTCCCAGTAATCCCCGGTCGACCTGGCGTTGGTCGAAATCCCCTGCGCGATGCCGTCGAACGGCGCGAAGTTGTTGGCGTTGCCCTTGCCAAGGGTGATCATCGTGCCGTTCGGCTTGCGCAGGAATTCGTAGCCGAAGAGCAGGCCCTCATTGGTCGCCGGCGCGAAGCCGGTGATGAACCCGGCATTGTCGAGGCCGCGCGCCACGGTGCCGTCGACGAGATTGTCGGTGTAGTCGAAGCTCGCGTAGTTCGATCCGTCGGGATGGCCGAAGAACCCGTGCTGGATGCCGCCGCTGTCGGTGTAGGAGCCGGAAACCTCCTTGCGGTCGTTGACGCCGAACACCGTCGTGCTCCCCGGCTGGCTGCCCGGAAACTCCGCGACCGGAACCAGGATCGCCGCATGCGCCGCGCCAAGCGACACCAACGCGGCGCCAGCAAGCGCCGCTACCATGAACCGTTTCATTGCAAATCTCCCCAATCCGAGCGGAAACTCTACCCCGGGGGCCGCCGATACTCAATCGGGGGACGAATTCCCGCTCGCGCATTGGTGAAGAAAAGATGCCGGCGATCGGGATAGAATGAATCGTGTTTCGCCGAAGGGGGAAATCCGTGCGCAGTTTCATCGTGATGTTCGCAGCCTTGCTGGCCGTCGCGGCGCCGGCGGCAAGCGTGGCCGCGCCGCGTTCCAGCGCGATCGCCGATGCGGTGGCCGATCCCTATCGGCCCAAGGCCGACCGCGATGCCGACGCGTTGCGCAAGCCGGCCGAGACGCTCGCCTTCGCCGGCGTCAGGCGCGGCATGGTGGTGGGCGAGTTCCTGCCCGGCGGCGGATACTACACGCGCATGCTGAGCGACATCGTGGGACCGGCGGGCAAGGTCTACGCGCTCGAGACCACGCGCTGGGGACAGGAGAACATCGATGCGACCAAGGCGGTCGCAAGCGAGCCCGGCCATCGCAACGTGGTGTTCGCGGCTTCCGCGTTCGGCGCATTCGACCTGCCGGAAAAGGTCGACCTGTTCTGGACCACGCTCAACTATCACGACCTGCACATCGCCAAATACGGCGTCGTCGACATGGCGAAGTTCAACCGCCACGTCCATGACAGCCTGAAACCCGGCGGCATCTATTTCATCACCGACCACGTCGCCAACAAGGGCACCACCGACGATGAGATCGCCAAGCTGCACCGCATCGACAAGGCCGTGCTGATCAAGGAGGTCGAGGCCGCGGGGTTCAAGCTCGTCGGCGAAAGCCGCGCCCTCGCCAACCCCGCCGACCCCCACACCGCCACCGTCTTCGACAAATCCATCCGCGGACACACGGACCAGATGATGCTGAGGTTCAGGAGGGTATGAGAAAAACACTCTCTGCCCTTCTCATCCTCGGCGCTCTTGTCACCGCGTTCTACTGGTGGAGCTATTTCGCCGGCGGGGACGTGATGGTGCTGCATGCGCGCTGGTACACCGCGTTCGAGTCGAGCTTTCCCGTCGCCGATGCGTGGATGGCGCTGGGCATGGTGGTGGCCGGCATCGGACTGTGGCGCGGCACGGTGTGGGGCGCGCGCGCCGGACTGATGGCGGGCTCGGCGCTGGTCTATCTCGCCTGCATGGACATCACCTTCGATGTCGAGAACGGGATGTACGCGCTTGCCGCGAGCAACGACGCCATGAAGTTCGAGATCTTCATCAATGCGACGACCTTGCTGCTCGGCGCCTGGACCATCGTCGCGTGCTGGAACAGGGCGGAGTAGAACTCTGCATTTTTTCAATGTCATCGCCCGCTTTATGCGGGCGACCAAATTTCCTTTTCGCTCTGGAAAATGGTTTGCCCGGACACGCCGGGCAATGACGACTTATTTGAGAGAATGAGTAAGCTTCACCCTCGCCCTCTCCTCCTCGGGCAAGGCCTTGAGCAACTCCGATACACTTTTTCCCGTCACGGGATGTTTCCAATCGGGCGCGACATCGGCGAGCGGCACCAGGACGAAGGCGCGGCGCGTCATGCGTGGATGGGGCAAGGTCGGCGGGCCCTGCTCCACGCGGCCCTCGACATCGAGGATGTCGAGATCGAGCGTGCGCGGCGCATTGGCGATGGAACGTTTGCGCCCGAAGCGCGTTTCCACCTGTTCGAGTGCGCGCAGAAGTTCGTCGGGCGCGAGAAGGGTCTCTATGGTTGCCACGGCGTTGACGAAGGCCGGATCGCGCGGATCGGGCCACGCCGGCGTCCGATAGAACGGCGAAACGCGCCGGACACGCGCGCCGCTTTCGTCGAGCATGCGCAAGGCCGCGCGCAACGTCCGTTCGGGCGGGCCTGCATCGGACGGCAGGTTGGAACCGAGCGCGATCAGGATCATCGCATTCGCCTTGAAGAAAAATTGCCGCCAAGGAGCTTGCGCGCGGCCAGCGAATGACTAGAAAGAGTTTCCAGGGCTCCGGGGGAATTGCCCGTTCGGCCGTTGTGTTTGATGGAGGTCATTATGCTTTTTTACCCGCAGGAAAAACTCGCCATTTTCATCGACGGTGCCAATCTCTACGGCGCCGCGAAAGGGCTGCAGTTCGACATCGACTACAAGCGCCTGCTCGAGCTGTTCGCGCGAAAGGGCATCCTCGTGCGCGCCTTCTACTATACCGCAGTGGCGGAGGATCAGGAATTCTCGCCGCTGCGTCCCCTGGTCGATTGGCTCGACTACAACGGCTTCAGCGTCGTGACCAAGCCGCTCAAGGAATTTACCGATGCCCAGGGCCGGCGCCGGGTCAAGGGCAACATGGACATCGAGCTCGCCATCGACGTGATGGAGATGGCCGACCAGGTCGACCATATCGTCATCTTCTCCGGCGACGGCGACTTCCGCCGCCTGGTCGAAGCCGCGCAGAGGAAGGGCCGCAGGGTCAGCGTCGTCTCCACCATCCGCACTCAGCCGCCCATGGTCTCCGACGATCTGCGCCGTCAGGCCGACAATTTCATCGAGCTGGAAGAGCTCAAGCCGATGATCATGCGCGAAGGCGGTCCGCGCAGCGCCCAGCATGCGGCCGCGCAGCAGAGCGCCTACGCGCAGGCGTGAGCGGAGCCCCCGAAGCGCCGCGCGATTGTCCGCTCTGCCCCCGCCTCGCGGCCTTTCGCGGCGAAAACCGTCGCGCTTATCCGGATTACTTCAACGATCCGGTGCCGAGCTTCGTCGGCGACAATGTGCGGCTGCTGATCGTCGGGCTTGCCCCCGGGCTGCACGGCGCCAACAAGACCGGACGCCCCTTCACCGGCGATTGGGCGGGCGATCTGCTGTATGCGGCATTGCTTCGGCATGGTCTCGCCCGCGGCCGCTATGACGAGCGGGCGGATGACGGGCTTGAGCTCGTCGATTGCGCCATCACCAATGCGGTGCGCTGCGTGCCGCCGCAGAACAAGCCGCTGCCCGCCGAGATCAAAACCTGCCGCCAATTCTTGAGCGCCCGCATCGCCTCGTTTCCGCATCTGCGCGCCATCCTGGCGCTCGGCAAAATCGCCCATGACAGCGTCTGCGACGCGCTGGCGGCGAAGAAGTCTGCCCATCCCTTCAAGCACGGCGCGCAATACGACATGAAGGCGATCGCGCTGATCGCGAGCTATCATTGCAGCCGCTACAACACCAACACCGGCGTGCTGAGCGAGGCGATGTTCGACGCGGTGGTGAAGCAGGCCAAGCTGGCCGCCATGCCGATGCTCTGAGAGATGTGCGGCCGAGCTCCGATGCGCAGTCTTGACCCGCTTGCGCGCATCCTGTCATGTGGATCGCGAGCAGGTTCATCGATGATCGCGTCCTTTCTGCACAACTTCATCTTCATCAAGACCCGCAAGACGGCCGGCACCACGGTGGAACTCGTGCTGGCGCCGCTCTGCGGACCCGACGACGTCGTCAGTCCGCTGGGTTGGAGCGAGGAGAAGAGCCGCAGCAAGGAGGGAATGGTCTGCCGCAACTTCCTGCGCGATCCGCAAGCCGAAGCCCAAGTGCGCGAAGGCCTCGCATCCTCCAGCCGCAAGATGCAGGCGCAGGCCAGGACGCTGCTGCGGAATGCGCCTTTCTACAGCCACATGACCGCCACGGAGATGCGCGATCTGCTGCCGGCCGAGTTCTGGCCGCGCGCCTTCAAGTTCACCGTCGAGCGCCACCCGTACGAAAAGGTCGTCTCGCGCGCCTATTTTCGTTACGACGAGAGCCGTCACGGCACGTTCGCCGATTTCCTCGATTTTCAGGTGCGCCGGCGGACCTATTCCGACTTCGAAAGCTATTCGATCGGCGGCGACGTAGTCATCGACGAATTCCTTCGCCAGGAAAAACTCGAGGAGGACCTGAAGCGGCTCGCCCGGCGCCTGGACCTGCGCATCCCCGAGGCGCTGCCGCAGAGCAAGTCGAAGAGACGCGTCGACCGCCGTCCGGCGCGCGAAATCCTCAGCGAGGAGCAGAAGGCGATTGTCCGCGACGTCTGCCGGCGGGAGTTCGAGCTGTTGGGGTACGAGCCTTAAGTAAAGATGTGCACATCGCTTTTTATCCTCCCCCGTTTACGGGGGAGGCGGATCGGCGCGTCAGCGCCGAGCCGGAGGGGGAGTTTGTGACCGCCCCCTCCCGGCTTCGCTTCGCTACGCCGCGGCAAGTGAAACTCACTTGGCACGCCGGCGCTTCAGCGGAGGCGGCCGCCTCGCTACGCTCGGCACGTCCCCCCGGCTTCGCAAAAGCTACGCCGGACAAAGAGGGTCTCAAGGCCGGCGAAGCGAAGCGTAGACGGCCGTAAACGGGGGAGGATTATGAGCTTTAACTGTATCTCTCCTCCTTCCACGGATCGCCTTGGTTGTGATAGCCGCGGACTTCCCAGAAGCCCGGCCGGTCCTGCGCCGCGAATTCGATGCGCGTCACCCATTTCGCGCTCTTCCAGAAATACCAGTCGGGGATGATCACGCGCACCGGCCCGCCATGCTCGCGCGCGAGCGGCTTGTCCTCCCAGGCATGCGCGAGCAGCACGTTGTCGTCGGTGAAGACCGGCAAGGTCACATTGGTGGTGTAGCCGTCATAGGCGTGGAACAGCACATGGCGCGCTTCCGGCTTGGGCTTGACGAGATCGAGAAGCGTGCGGCTCGATACGCCGCGCCAGCGATTGTCGAAGCGGCTCCAGGCGGTGACGCAATGGATGTCGCTGACGAAGTCCCGCTGCGGCAGCGCGTGGAACTGGTCGAGCGTGAACACGGCCGGATTCTCGACCGCGCCCATGATCCGCAAGCGCCAGTTCTCCGGTTTCACATCGGGCTGGACGCCGAGATCGAGCACCGGCCAGTTCTTCACTTCCTTCTGGCCCGGCGGCAGACGGCCGACATGGCCGAGGTCGGGCCGGCCGGTGATCAGCCTGCCCTCTTCCGCCCATTTCTGCTTGGAACGGATCAACTTGTCCTTGATCCGGCCGATCAGCGAAGGATCGTCGTCGCTCATGCGCTTCTTATACGCGTTCCCTGACGAGGGGTGCGACGGCCCTGTCGAAAGCCGGCGCTGGGAATTAAAGGCGCTAGCGGCCTTGACATCGGAGCTTATGTTCCTATTTTGTTCCCTCCTGATTGCGGAGAGACGGAATGCAACAGAAACGGGAACAATGGAAAAAACTGTTTGAAAACAAGACAGTAGACGAACTGACGGAAATGCGGCCGCCGCCCGATCTGGATGCCGCGTCCTGGAAAGTGTGGACCGCGGACCGCGACGCCGCCATCGCCCGGCTGGACGGGCAGAAAGCCAAGGCCAAGCGCCTGCCCAAGCCCAGGACCAATCTCGACGCGGCTGCGCGTCACAACAAGGATCTCCACGATTGCCTTTTTCCCGAAGAGGATGCGGAGAGACATTACGCGGCACTCGCTGCCATCGATCGCAAGCCGCCACGCCGGGAATCGGATTCGACCGCCTCACCGCTGCTCGCCACGCCCCAAGGCAATGTCGCCGACCTGCTGGAGCAACAGATCGGCACCTGCACCGCGCTGATCGGAAACATCGCCGAGCTGGTCGCCAATCCCGAAACCTCCATGGAGGCCAGTTATCCCTTCGTGGACCGCATCTCGATGCTGCTCTCCTCCAGCGCCTCGGCAGCGCGCGTGGTCGGCCAGCTGCGCGGCATCGCCACCGAGACCAAACAAACCTTCGTCACCCGGAAAGAGGGGGAGAGGGAGGGGGGTGCGCCGGAATCGTGAAATCAACTCTCAAAATGTTGCGGCCCGAAGATATTTGGCAACCACGCATAGGAGCGCCGCCCGGCAACCGCAACGCGCTCAAGACCGGTGCGCATACCAGCCAGGCGCGTCAGCTTCGCAAGGATGTCGCTTATATACTGCGCCGGATGAAGTCGCTGATGGAACGCGCGGAAGAGGAACTCGCGATGCGCTAAAGCGTGAATCACTTTTGTCGAAACAAGCGCGTCATCCTGAGGTGCCGTCCGTCGCCCTTCGAGGCTCGCCGTCATCCTGAGCGAGCCCACGCGCCTGCTTCGAGGCTCGCTAACGCTCGCACCTCAGGGTGACGGACGGCCTCGAAGGATGACCAGGACCATTTGCTTTATGCTACCCCTTCGCCCGCATCAGGCGCGCCTTGTCGCGCTGCCAGTCGCGGTTCTTCTCGGTCTCGCGCTTGTCGTGGAGCTTCTTGCCCTTCGCGATGCCGAGTTCGATCTTGGCGATGCCCTTGGGCGTGAAATAGAGCCTGAGCGGCACCAGGGTCATGCCTTCGCGCTGCACCGCGGCGGCGAGCTTATGGGCCTCGCGCTTGTGCACCAGCAGCTTGCGCGGACGGCGCGGCTCGTGATTGAAGCGGCTGGCCTGGTTGTATTCGGGGATGTAGGAGTTCACCAGCACGATCTCGCCGTCCTTCGCATGCGCGTAGGATTCCGCGATGTTGGCGCGGCCGGTGCGCAGCGATTTCACTTCCGAGCCATAGAGCATCAGCCCGGCCTCGAGCGTCTCCTCGATGGCGTAGGAATAGCGCGCCTTGCGATTGTCCGCGACGACCTTGCGCTCGTCGTCTTTCTTCTTGGCCATGGTGTCTGCTTCGAAACTGAATCTGGTTATCCTCGCCCGTTTACGGGGGAGGTGCCGAGCGTAGCGAGGCAGCGGGGGCGCGTCACGACTCCCCCTCCGGCTCGATGCTGGCGCATCTCGCCATCTCCCCCGCACGCGGGGGAGGATAAGGTCACAGCAACCCCGCACCCGCCATCGCGGCCTTGACCTTCTCGCGCGCGGCATCGGACGCCGGTACCAGCGGCAGGCGCACCTCGTCGGTGCACAGGCCGAGCAGCGAACCGGCGAACTTCACCGGCGCAGGGCTCGGCTCCACGAACAGCGCGTCATGCAGGGGCATCAATCGCTCCTGCAGCTTGAGCGCGGTGTCATAGGCGCCCTGGGCGCAGGCGTCCTGGAAATCGGCGCAGAGCTTGGGCGCGACATTGGCGGTAACGGAGATGCATCCATGGCCGCCCTGCACCATGTAGCCGAGCGTGGTCGAGTCCTCGCCCGACAGCATGCGCCAGTCGTGCCCGCAGGCGATGCGCTCGCGGATCGGGCGCGCCAGGTTCGCGGTCGCGTCCTTGACGCCGATGACGTTGGGGAGCTTCGAAAGCCGGCCCATGGTCTCGACCGAGATCTCGACGATGGCGCGCCCTGGAATGTTGTAGACGAGGATCGGGATGTCGACGGCGTCGGCGATGGCCGCGTAATGCCGGTAGAGTCCCTCCTGCGACGGCTTGTTGTAGTAGCCGGTGACCGACAGCACCGCGTCGGCGCCGACCTCCTTGGCATGGCGGGTGAGCGAGATCGCCTCGGCGGTCGAATTGGAGCCCGCGCCCGCGATGACGGGAACGCGCCCCTTGGCCTGCTCGACGCAGATCGCCACCACGCGCCTGTGCTCTTCGTGGCTCAGGGTGGGCGATTCGCCGGTGGTGCCGCAGGGCACGAGCCCCTGGCTTCCCTGCGCGATCTGCCACTCGACGAGATGGCGGAACGCGGCTTCGTCGACGCGGCCGTCCTTCATGGGCGTGATCAGCGCCGGGATCGACCCCCTTATGCGTTCGCGGACGGCGGACATGACCCAGCTTTCCAATACGATGGCTGAAGGTACAGGCCGGTCAGCGCAAGGAGCAAGTCTATGGGGCTCGAAATGCGGTCGAAATGCGAGCGCTGTGGCGGAATGCTCGCCCCCGATGCCGCGGATGCCCGCATCTGCAGTTTCGAGTGCACCTTCTGCGCCGCCTGCACGGACGCGATGGCGGGGGTCTGTCCCAATTGCGGTGGGGAGCTTGTGCAACGGCCGCGACGAATTGCGCGTGCCGCTCGAAGCACGGCGGTAGAAGGCTGAACGCAACGCCGCTAAGCTTGCAGTCATGGCGATGCGAACGGCGATCCTGGTTGCGGCGGCGGCGATCCTGGCCGGTGCGCAGGCCCCGAGCCTGCCGCCCGGACTGACGCAGAACGGCACCGTCATCATGATGCAGCCGATCCAGGACGGGTCGGAGAGCGGGCCGGAATCGAGCGGCGAGCGCCACGCCGGCCGCGCCTTTTTGAGCCAGCCCGACCATGACATCTTCACCCGCGCCTTCGAGGCGGCCGATCACGGCGATTGGACCGCGGCCAGGGCGCTGGCGGCGCAGGGACGCGACTCCGCCGCGAAGCGGCTGGTCGAATGGCGCTACAGCCTCGACAAGAACAGCGGCGCCCCATTCTCCGAGATCGACGCCTTCCTGCGCGCCAATCCCGACTGGCCGATGCGCGACACGCTGGCCGCCCGCGCCGAGGCGGTGCTCGACCTGAACATGACGCCGGCGCAGATCGTCGCCTGGTTCGGCAACCGCCAGCCGGCCAGCGGCATCGGCAAGATCCGGCTGGGCGAAGCGCTGATCGCCACGGGGCGCGCCGGCGCGGGGCGCGAGATGATCCGCGAGGCCTGGATCAAATCCAGTTTCGAGCCGGAGCAGGAACTCGCCATCGTGCAGAAGGATGGCGCGCTGCTGACGCCGGACATCGATCGCCAGCGGCTGAACAATCTGCTCTGGCACGACGACGTCTCAGGCGCCAAGCGCGAGCTCGCGCGCGCCACCATCGAGGCACAGCGTCTGGCGCAGACACGTCTGCTGCTGCGCACCAACCCGGTTGCGGGCGAGCGCGAGGCGCAGGACCTCTCCGCCGATCTCGCCTCCGACCCCGATTTGCTCTTCGACCGCGCCCGCACCGCGCGCCGCGCCGGCGACAATCCGCGCGCAGAGCAGCTGATGCTGCGTGCGCTGGCCGCGACCAGGCACGACAACTCGCCCAAGCTCTGGGCCGAGACCAACATCGTCGCGCGCGAGGCGCTCAAGGACGGCGACTACCGAACCGCCTATCAGCTGGTCGACCATTGCGACTTGACCTCGGGCGACGCGCTGTCGGAATGCGAGTTCATGGCGGGCTGGATCGCGCTGCGCTTCCTGAAGGAGGCGCGTCTGGCGCAGCCGCATTTCCAGAAACTCGAGGCCGCGGTGTCGCGCCCCATCAGCCTGGCGCGCGCGCATTACTGGGAAGGCCGCAGCTACGAGGCCCTGGGCGATCTCGCAAATGCCTGGGAGCAATACCATCTCGCGGCCAAGGCGCCGGCCACCTATTACGGCCAGATCGCGCTGGCGCGGATCGACGCGACGCCGGTGCTGCACATCCAGGACAAGCCGGCCGAGAGCGCGAACAAGGCGGAATTCGAGCAGGACGATCTCGTCCATGTCATGCGGGTGCTGGCCGATCTCGGCCAGGTCGGTCTGCTTCGCAGTTTCGCGCTGCGCTATGCCGAGCTCCATCCCGAGCCCAGGCAAATGGCTTCGCTCAGCCAGATGCTGGTCGAGAGTGGCTTCCGCGAAGTGGCCGTGCGCGTCGCCAAGCAGGCGAGCTATGCCAACGTGCTGTTCCTCACCTACACCCATCCCGTGATCGACGTTCCCGCATACAGAGGGCCCGGCAGCGGACCGGAAACCGCGGTCGTGCTGGGCCTGATCCGCCAGGAGACCGAATTCGATCCCGCCGCGGTCAGCGCCCCGGGCGCGCGCGGCATCATGCAGATCATGCCGGCCACGGCGCGCCACACCGCCGCCGTCGCGGGAATCCCCTTCCGGCCCAACGATCTCAGCGATCCGACCTACAACATGCAGCTCGGCATGGCGGAATTCGCCGGCGATCTGAGCGATTGGAACGGTTCGCTGGTGTTGGCGGCGGCGGCCTACAACGCCGGGCCCAACAATGTGAAGAAATGGCTGAACTCGAACGGCGATCCGCGCAGTCCGGCCTGCGATCCGATCGACTGGATCGAGCAGATCCCGTTCAACGAGACGCGCAACTACGTGCAGCGGATCATCGAGAATACGCAGATCTACAGGAACCGCCTCGCCGGCCGCGACCTGCCGCTCAAGATCATGGCCGATCTCTACGCGCCCAATCCGCCGCCCAACAAGGTGCTGAACTATACGCCGCCGCCCGCCCCGCCGGCGTCCGTGCCGCTGCCGCAGCCCAAGCCGAAGACGTCGTCGTAGTCGTGCGCCGCCCTTCGAGGCTTCGCGCGCGTCATGCTGAGGTGCGAGCGCCCTTCGTCTCGCGTCATCCTGAGGTGCGAGCGTAGCGAGCCTCGAAGGATGACGCTCGCTCAGGGCGGCGGCGAGCCTCCAAGCACGCGCGCGAAGCACCTCAGGGTGACGGCGCGCATTCAGAGATCAGTGAAACACCCTGAGCCATTCACGCGCCAGGCGCTGGGCCTCGGCGATCTGGGCGACGTTCATCTCGCCCGAAATCTGCGCCCGCCAGCGCTTGGCCTCTTCCACCCCGCGCAACGCCGCGAGATTGAACCATTTGTGCGCCGCCACGAAATCCACGCCCACGCCCTGACCCGTCGAATAGGCCAGACCAAGATTGTAAAGCGCATCGGCGCGTCCGCTCTTGGCATCGCTTTCGAATTGCGTCAGCGCATCCACATCTATGCACGCCATCGCGATGATCTCCCCACTCAGGCGCGTGGATCGTGAGGCGCAAGAACCTAAAGCGCGGTTAACGGCACGAAAGGCTGATGCGGCGGTAGCCTTAGCAAAAGCTTAAGTTCTGGCGCGCTGTCCGAACAGGACGCGGCGGGCTTCTTCCTGTGCCTTGGGGTCGGCGTTCTGCTGCTCGCGCAACGCGCGTCCCAGCGCGAAGCCGCGCTCGACCGCGGGCCGTTTGCCGATCTCGTCGCGCCATGCCTTCACATGCGGGAATTCGGCCCCGATGTCGTGCATGCGCGAGGCGCCGATCACCCAGCCCCAGCACGCCATGTCTGCGATCGAATAATCGCCGGCGAGGTAGTCGTACGACGCCAGCCGCTTGTTCATCACCCCGAGCAGACGGTGGACCTCGTCGACATAGCGCTTGCGGGCATAGTCGTTGCCCTCGCGCGCGTAGTTGAGGAAATGGTTGGCCTGGCCGGTCATGGGACCGAGCCCCGCCATCTGCCAGAACAGCCACTCCTCCACCGCGACGCGGGCGCGCTCGTCGCGCGGATAGAACTTGCCGGTCTTGCGGCCCAGATATTGAAGGATGGCGCCCGACTCAAAAACGGAGATCGGCTTTCCGCCCGGGCCGGCGGGATCGACGATGGCCGGCATCCGGTTGTTGGGCGAGATCGCCAGAAACTCAGGCTCGAACTGCTCGCCCTTGCCGATATTGACAGGCACCATGACGTAGGGGAGCGCGCACTCCTCCAGCATGATGCTGATCTTCCAGCCGTTCGGCGTCGGCCAGTAATAGAGCTGGATCGGGCGGTCGGTTCTGGATTTCGGGGGTGCCGGAGGCTTGGCCTTCACGGCGGTCTTGGGCTTGGAAGCCTGCTTGCTTTTGGGGGCGGGCTTGGCCGCGGCCTTCCGAACCGTTTTCAGGCGTCGGGATGCCGCGGCCTTTGCCTTCGCCATCGGGTACTCCTAATTCAGCGAACCGGAGCAACCGTGAACGTGTGCGTTGAACGAGTCAACGCAGAGGCTACTTCCTCTTCTTCTTCGCCTTCTTGGCCTTCCGCTTCGCGGGGGCTTTCTTGGCTTTCTTTCTTTTCGCTGTCATTGGCATGTGAAACGACTCCTTTATCGCTCGTTCGGGTGTCGCGAATCGCGCCCCCCAAAACGCGAACAATATGAGTGGGTTGCAAGCAATTTGGCAATACAGGGCGGGGTTTGCCGCAAACCCCCTTTTTAAAGGACGTCAAATAGTCCTTATGAAATCGATGTTATTCTCTATCGTCCGTAAACGGATGGAATTCGGCCGATTCCGCTTGCGCGGCCGCGAATTTCCTGCAAATGCGCGAATCACCCCTCGTCGGGCAATCCGAGTCGCGTCTTGAGGATGGCATTCACCGCCTGCGGATTCGCCTTTCCGCCGGTCTGTTTCATCACCTGACCGACGAACCATCCTGCGAGTTTCGGTTTCGCTTTGACCTCTTCGACCTTCTCGGGATGGGCCGCGATCACCGCGTCGACCGCCTTCTCGATCGCGGATGTGTCGGTCACCTGCTTCAATCCGCGGCTCTCGACGATGGCGCGCGGATCGCCGCCTTCGTTCCAGACGATATCGCAGAGATCCTTGGCGATCTTGCCGCTGATCACGTCGGCGGCGATCATCTGCACGATGGCGCTGTTGGCCTTGGGCGAGATCGGACCTTCGGCGAGGCTCAGGCCCGCCTTGTTGAGGCGGCCGAAATACTCGTTGTTCAGCCAGTTGGCGGCAGCTTTCGCCTCCGCGCCGTCCTTCAGCATCTCTTCGAAATAGTCGGCGGTCTCGCGCTCGGCGACCAGCACCGCGGCGTCGTAAGCCGACAGCCCCAGCGCCATGAATCGCGCCTTCTTTTCGTCCGGCAGTTCAGGCAGCGTGGCCGCGATCTCGTCGACCCACGCACGCTCGAGCACCAGCGGCAGCAAATCGGGATCGGGGAAATAGCGGTAGTCGTGGGCTTCTTCCTTGGAGCGCATCGACCGCGTCTCGCCCGCGCGGGCGTCGAACAGGCGCGTCTCCTGGCGGATGGTGCCGCCGGCCTCGACGATCTCGATCTGGCGGCGCGCCTCGTATTCCACCGCCTGGGCGATGAAGCGCACGGAGTTGACGTTCTTGATCTCGCAGCGCGTGCCCAGATGCTTGAAATCGCCGCTCTCGCGGAAGCGCTGATAGCCGCCCGGCCTGCAGACCGAGACGTTGACGTCGGCGCGCATCGAGCCTTCGTCCATGTTGCCGTCGCAGGTGCCCAGATAGCGCACGATGGCGCGCAGCTTCTTCAGGAACGCCGCCGCTTCCTCGCTCGAACGCATGTGAGGCTTGGTCACGATCTCCATCAGCGCCACGCCGGCGCGGTTGAGATCGACATAGGAATGGTCCGGATGCTGGTCGTGCAGGCTCTTGCCCGCGTCCTGCTCCAGATGCAGCCGCTCGATGCCGACCCGGACGCTTTCGCCGTCGGCCAGATCGATGGTCACCTCGCCCTCGCCGACGATCGGGTTCTTGTACTGGGAGATCTGATAGCCGGCCGGAAGATCGGGATAGAAATAGTTCTTGCGGTCGAAGATCGAGGTGAGATTGATCTTCGCCTTCAGGCCGAGCCCGGTGCGCACCGCCTGCTCGACGCATTTGCGGTTGATGACCGGCAGCATGCCGGGCATCGCGGCGTCGACGAAACTGACCTGGCTGTTGGGCTCGGCGCCGAAAGCGGTGGAGGCGCCGGAGAACAGCTTGGCATTGGAGAGCACCTGGGCATGAACCTCCATGCCGATGACGATCTCCCACTCGCCGGTGTCGCCCTTCAGGAGCTTGGGGGCACCCGCGCTCATGCCGCCCTCCACCAGGGCTGAGGCCGCGCGGTGAAGTTCGCCGCCACCTCGATGGCGCGGGCCGCGCGCAACACGGTCGCCTCGTCGAACGCCTTGCCGATCACCTGCAGCCCGAGCGGCAAGCCGTCCGCGGTCGCGCCCGCGGGCACGGAGATGGCGGGCAAGCCCGCGAGGTTCACGGTCACGGTGAAGACGTCGTTCAGGTACATCGAAACCGGATCGGCGGTCTTGGCCCCCACGGCGAAGGCGGGTCCCGGAGTCGCGGGCGTCAACAGCACGTCGCACTTCTTGTAGGCTTGCGTGAAGTCGTCGGCGATCAGGCTGCGCAGCTTCTGGGCGCGGATGTAATAGGCGTCGTAATAGCCCGACGACAGCACATAGGTGCCGATCAGGATGCGCCGCTGCACCTCGCGGCCGAAGCCCTCGGCGCGGCTCTTCTCGTAGAGGTCCGCGATGTCGTGGGCACCCTTGGCGCGGTGGCCGAAACGCACGCCGTCATAGCGCGCCAGGTTGGACGAGGCCTCCGCCGGCGCGACGATGTAATAAGTGGGCAGCGCGTATTTGGTGTGCGGCAGCGAGACGTCGATGATCTCGGCACCCTGCGCCTTCATCCAGGCGACACCCTCGGCCCACAGCGCATCGATCTCCGGCGGCGCTCCGTCGATGCGGTATTCCTTGGGGATGCCGATGCGCAGGCCTTTCACGCCGCGCTCCAGATCCGCTTCGTAATCCGGCACCGGCACATCGACGCTGGTCGAATCCTTGGGATCGACGCTCGCCATGGCACGCAGCAGCAGCGCCGCATCGCGCACATTGCGCGTCATCGGGCCGGCCTGATCCAGCGACGAAGCGAACGCCACGATGCCGTAGCGCGAGCAGCGGCCATAGGTCGGCTTGAGGCCCACGATGCCCGCGACCGCGGCCGGCTGGCGGATCGAGCCGCCGGTGTCGGTGCCGGTCGCGGCCAGACAGGCCTGCGCCGCCACCGCCGCCGCCGATCCGCCGGAGGAACCGCCCGGGACAAGCTTTGCGTTCGAGGTGCGCGAGCGCCAGGGATTGAACACTGGGCCGAAAGCGCTGGTCTCGTTGGACGAGCCCATCGCGAACTCGTCCATGTTGGTCTTGCCCAGCATGACCGCGCCGGCGTCCCACAAATTCTGCGAGACCGTGGATTCGTAAGGCGGCACGAAGTTCGAGAGGATGTTGCTGCCCGCCGTAGTGCGCACGCCCTTGGTGCAGAACAGGTCCTTGATCGCCAGCGGCAATCCTTCGAGCGGCCGCGCTTCGCCCTTGGCGATCCGCGCGTCGCTCTCCTTCGCCATGGCGCGGGCGCGGTCGGGCGTCTCGGTGACGAAGGCATTGAGCGGACGCGCGGCCTCGACCGCGCCGATGAAGGCTTCCGTCAGCTCGACGGCGGAGACCTCCTTCGCGCGCAAGGCATCGCGCGCGCCGGCCAGGGTGAAGTCGGTGGGAGACGACATCCTATTCCACCACCTTCGGCACCACGAAAAAGCGATCTTCGCCCTCCGGCGCGTTCGCCATCAGGGCTTCGGCGTTGCCGCCTTCGCTGACGACGTCGTCGCGCATCTTGAGGCTCTGCGCCACCACGCTCGTCATCGGCGCGACGTTCGTGACGTCGACCTCGTTGAGCTGCTCGACCCAGCCCATGATCCCTGAAAGCTCCGCCGCCATCGGCTCGACGCGCGCCTCGTCGAGCGCGATGCGCGCCAGCCTGGCGATGCGTCTGACGGTGTCCTTGTCGACGGACATGGGCGGTCTCATTGCGCGAAAAGCGCCGTCTTGCTAGCAACCATGTGCCACGCTGGCAAGCAGCCAATGTCGCCGGGGCAGGAGGGCTTGGTGTCGCTCGGAATCGTCGCCATCGACCACGTTCAGATCGCGGTGCCCAAGGCGCTGGAGGCGGCCTGTCTGCGCTTCTATCGCGAGGATCTGGCGCTCAGCGAGATCGAGAAGCCCGAGGCGCTGAAGGCCCGCGGCGGTGCCTGGTTCCAGGTCGGCACGCTCCAGATGCATGTGGGCGTCGATCCCGAGCCCAGCCCGAAAAGCAAGCGCCATGTCTGTTTCCTGGTCGGCGACCTTGCCCGCGCCCGCATGCAGGTGCTGGCGCGCGGCATCGCGATCGAAGACGAAGGCCGCGCCGAAGGCCTGATCCGCTTCTTCGTCCGCGATCCCGCCGGCAACCGCATCGAGATCGGGCAGCGGGTTTGACCATCGTCCGCATCGACGAGCTGACACTGGCCCCCGGCGCGCGCCTGCTCGGGCTCGATCTGGGGGAGAAGACCATCGGCATCGCGCTTTCCGACACGCGCCTGACGGTGGCGACGCCGATGCAGACGCTGAGGCGCGGCAAGTTCTCCGCCGACGCGGACAAGCTCGCAACCATCGTCACAGAGCAGGCCGTCGGCGGCATCGTCATCGGCCTGCCGGTGAACATGGACGGCAGCGACAGCGCAGCCGCGCAGTCGGCGCGCGCCTTCGGGCGCAATCTCGCCTCCAGGCTTGCGCTCCCCATCGTTTTCTGGGACGAGCGGTTGTCGACGGTTGCCGTCACGCGCGCGCTCATCGAAGCCGACGCCTCGCGCAGGAAACGCAGCCAGGTGGTGGACAAGGTCGCGGCGGCCTACATTCTCCAGGGCGCGCTCGAACGGCTGCGGGCGATGAGGGGCGAATGACAGGCAACGAAGACACTACCGCGCGCTTCCGCTGGCTGCCGCCCGGCCTGCGCCCGAAGGTGGCGATGAATTTGCGCCAGGAACGCGTCTTCCTGCTCGTCGGCATCGCGGCGCTGTTCGCGGGCTACGACATGAGCATCTACGGCCTTGCAGTTCCGCGCATCCAGGCTTCGCTGCATATCCCTGAGGACCAGGTCGGGCTTACCATCACCTATTTCCGCCTCGCCTCGATCGTGGCGATGCCGATCGTCGCGATGGCCGACCTCATCGGCCGCAGGCGCGTGCTGCTGATCACGATCCTGGGCCAGGGCGTGCTCACGCTCGCAACCGCGTTTGCCGGCGACTACACGCAGTTCGTCGGACTGCAGATCGCCACGCGGATCTTCGGTTATTGCGAAGAGATGCTGGTCTTTGTCGCCATCGCCGAAGAGGTCGCGGCGGCGGCGCGCGGCTGGTCCAACGGCACCTTGTCGGCCATGTACTACACCGGCATCGGCGTCGCTTCGCTGTGCTACGCGGCGGTGACGATCCTGCCCGGCGACTGGCGCGCGCTCTACGCGATCGGCTCCGTCCCGATTCTGCTGGTGGCGTATCTGCGGCGGCAGCTGCCCGAGACGCAGCGTTTCGAGATCCGCGGCGAACAGATCCACAAGCTGTCGTCCCGCGCGGTGGCGATGCGCGATCTGCTGCGCAGGCTGGTGCAGGAATATCCGCGGCGGCTCACCGCGATCCTGATCTGCGCCGGCGCCTTCGGCTTCGCCACCGCGCCTGTCTTCGTGCTGTCGGCCAAGTACATCCAATCGACGCTCGGCTATAAACCCTACGAGACGACGATGCTCCTGATCGGCGGCGGCCTGATCGGGCTTGCGATGAGCGTGCTGACGGGACGGCTCAGCGACCGCCTCGGACGCCGCGCCGTCCTGTTCGCCACCTTGACGCTCGCGCTCGTCGGCTATGGCGTCTTCTACAGCGGCGCGCGCGGAGCGGAGGCTGCTGGGATCTGGATGGTCGCCAACTTCGCCTATATCGCGTCGGACGCGATGATCGCGGGCTTCGCCGTCGAGATCATGCCGACGGCCTATCGCGCCACGGTCGGCGGCCTGCGCTATCTGGTGCAGATCGGCGCCGGCGCCGCGAGCCTGGCGCTCGAAGGCCTCGCCTACGACCATTTCGGCGCGCACGGCCCCGCCATGCTGGTGATGCTGGCGGCCATGCCGATCGCGCTCATCGCGTTGCTTTTCCTCCCCGAGCCCGCCGGACGCGCGCTCGAGGACGTCAGCCACGGCTGACTTGCCGCTTTGGACGCCGCCCCCTATAAGCCGGACTTTAATGAGCTTGAGCCCCGACACGGCCATCCTGCGCACGAGCCATCTGCTCGGAATCGAAGGCCTGTCCGTCGCCGAAATCGCCGCCCTTCTGGACCTCGCCGACACCTATGTGGCGCTCAACCGCGCCGCGGAGAAGAAGAGTGCGCTGCTCAAGGGCCGCACCCTGATCAACCTGTTCTTCGAAGCCTCGACGCGCACGCAGAGCTCGTTCGAACTCGCCGGCAAGCGCCTGGGCGCCGACGTGCTCAACATGAGCGTGCGGACCTCCTCGGTGACCAAGGGCGAGACGCTGCTCGACACCGCGGCAACCTTGAACGCCATGCGGCCGGATATCCTGGTCGTGCGCCATCCGGATTCGGGCGCGGCGGAGTTGCTGGCCCGCAAGCTCGACTGTTCGGTGGTCAATGCCGGCGACGGCAGCCATGAGCACCCCACCCAGGCGCTGCTCGATGCGCTGACCATCCGCAGGCGGCGGCGATCGTTCGAGGGTCTCGTCGTCGCCATCTGCGGGGACGTGCTGCACAGCCGCGTGGCGCGCTCGAACATCCATCTGCTGTCGCGGCTGGGGGCACGCGTGCGGCTGATCGCGCCGCCGACCCTGCTGCCCGCGAACGCGCAGCGCTTCGGCGTCGAAATCTTCACCGACATGCGCAAGGGGCTGGCCGGCGTCGACATCGTGATGATGCTGAGACTCCAGCTCGAGCGCATGACCGGTGCCTTCGTGCCGTCGACGCGCGAATATTTCCGCTTCTACGGCCTGGATCGCGACAAACTCTCGCTCGCCAAGCCGGGCGCGCTGGTGATGCATCCCGGCCCGATGAATCGCGGGGTCGAGATCGATTCCGTCGTCGCCGACGATATCGAGGTGAGCCTGATCAGCGAGCAGGTCGAGATGGGCGTCGCCATCCGCATGGCCGTGCTCGATGCCCTCGCGCGCGGGCTCGCGCCGGCGGGACGAAACGCACCATGAGCGCCCAGCGCATCGCCTTCCGCAACGCCCGGCTGATCGATCCGGCAAGCAAGCTGGATGCGCGCGGCGGATTGCTGGTCGAGAACGGACGCATCGCCGATCTCGGCCCGCGCCTCTTCAACGACAGCGATCCCAAGGATCCCGAGGTCATCGACTGCAAGGGCCTCATTCTCGCGCCGGGCCTGATCGACATGCGCGTCTTCACCGGCGAGCCCGGCAGCGAGCATCGCGAGACGCTGGAATCGGCGAGCCTCGCGGCAGCGGCGGGCGGCGTCACCACCATCGTGGTCATGCCCAACACCGATCCGGTGATCGACGAGCCTTCGCTGGTCGACTTCATCCATCGCCGCGCCGCCGCCACCGCGCGCGTGCGCGTCGCGCCGATGGCCGCGCTGACGCGGCGCCTGGCCGGCGAGACGATGACCGAGATCGGCCTGTTGCGCGAAGCGGGCGCCGTGGCCTTCACCGACGGCGACCGCACCATCGCCAATGCCAGGGTGCTCAGGCGCGCTCTGTCCTATGCGTCCGGCTTCGGAGCCCTCGTCGTCGGCCATGCCGAGGATCCCGATCTGTGCGCCGGCGCCTCGATGACCGAGGGCGAGTATGCGATGCGTCTGGGTATCGCCGCAGCGCCGGCCGCCGCCGAGCCGATCATCGTCGAGCGCGACATTCGCCTCCTCGAGCTGACCGGCGCGCGTTACCATTTCGGCCAGATTTCGTGCCGCGCCTCGCTCGACGCCATCGCGGCCGCCAAGCAGCGCGGACTTCCCGTCACCTGCGCGGTGTCGGCGCATCACCTGGCGCTGAACGAACTGGATGTCGGCTCCTATCTCACCTTCATGAAAGTGAAGCCCCCGCTGCGTTCCGAAGCCGATCGCGCGGCGATGGTGGAAGGGGTCTCGAACGGGCTCATCGACGTCATCGTTTCCAGCCACGATCCGCAGGCCGCCGACACCAAGCGCCAGCCCTTCGCGCAGGCCGCCTTCGGCGCCGTCGGTCTCGAGACGCTGCTGGCGGTTGCACTCTCGGTCCATCACGACGGCCGCGCCGATCTCGGGCATGTCTTGAAGGCGCTGACGGCGACGCCGGCCCGCATTCTCGATCTTCCCGGCGGCCGGCTCGCCAAGGGCGCGCCGGCCGACCTCGTGCTGTTCGACCCCGATGCCCCCTTCGCGGTCGATCCGGCGCGACTGCATTCGCGCGCGCGCAACACGCCGTTCGAAGGACGCAAGTTCCAGGGCCTCGTGCGCATGACGTTCGTCGGCGGTGCCTGCGTCTACGACCGCGCCAAGGAGAAGCAGACATGATCGCCGCCGTGCATCCCGCCGCCGCGGGATTGAGCTTCCTTGCCGGCTATCTGCTCGGTTCCATTCCGTTCGGCTTGATCTTCACGCGACTGGCGGGCGCGGGCGACGTGCGCAAGATCGGCTCCGGCAATATCGGCGCGACCAATGTGCTGCGGACCGGAAAGAAATGGGCGGCCGCGCTGACCTTGATCTTCGACGCGGGCAAGGGCGCCGCGGCGGTTCTGCTCGCCGGCACTTTCTACGGCATGGACGGCGCGGTCTTCGCGGGTCTCGGCGCGTTCCTGGGCCACATCTTCCCGGTCTGGCTCGGCTTCAAGGGCGGCAAGGGCATGGCGACGTTTCTCGGCGTGATACTGGCCATGGCGTGGCCGGTGGGACTGGTGGTCGCGGCGACATGGCTCGCGGCGGCGGCGATCTGGCGGATCTCGTCGCTCTCGGCCCTGGTCGCGGCCGCTTTGGCGCCGCTCTATATGTATATGTGGCTGCCGCATGCGCCGATCGCGGCCGGGCTGGCGGCGCTGCTGGCGCTCATCCTCTTCGTCACCCATCGCGAGAATATCCAGCGCCTGCTGAGCGGCAGCGAGCCGCGTATCGGCCGCGCATGATCCGCCGTCCGCTCGGCGCGGAAGAGCGGCGCGACTGGCTCAGGCTGGCGCGCACCCAGAATGTCGGGCCGGTGACTTTCGCGCAGCTCATCGCGCGCTTCGGCTCGGCCGGCGCGGCGCTGCAGGAGCTCCCGCGCCTCAGCCGGCGTGGCGGCGGCGAAGCGGTGGTCCCCTTCTCTACCGCGGAGGCGCAGAAGGAACTGGATGTCCTCGCACAATTCGGCGCGCGTCTCATCGCCAGCATCGAGCCGGAGTTTCCCCATGGGCTGGCCGCGCTCGATCCGCCGCCGCCGCTGATCGCGCTCGCGGGCCATGCGGCACTGGTGCGCCGCGAGATGGTCGCCGTGGTCGGCGCACGCAACGCCTCGGCGCTCGGACGCCGGTTCGCCGCCCAGCTGGCACGCGACCTCGGCAGCGCGGGCTTCGTCGTCGTGTCGGGCCTGGCGCGCGGGATCGATGCGGCGGCGCACGAAGCGTCATTGCCGAGCGGCACATGTGCAGTGATCGCAGGCGGAATCGACGTCATCTATCCGCCCGAGAACACGCAGTTGTACGCGCGCATCCGCGCCGAGGGCGCATTGATCTGCGAGATGCCGTTCGGCGAGCGGCCGCAGGCGCGGCATTTCCCGCGGCGAAACCGGCTGATCTCCGGGCTGGGGCGCGGTGTCGTCGTCGTCGAGGCGGCGGAGAATTCCGGCTCGCTGATCACCGCGCGCTTCGCGCTGGAGCAGAACCGGGAGGTGTTCGCCGTGCCGGGCTCGCCGCTCGATCCGCGTGCCAAGGGCACCAACCGCCTGATCCGCGAGGGCGCGGTGCTCGTCGAAAGCGCCGAGGATGTGATCTCGGTCCTGAAGCCGATGCTGGGCGGCGAATTCCGTGAAGTGGGCCCGGACCGCGAGCCTTCTCTTCCGGATCGGCCGGTCCTCGAGGCCGAAGCGGACCGCATCCGGGGATCGATCGAGGAGGCGCTCGGCCCCGCGCCGGTTGATGTCGACGAACTGATTCGGCTGTGCAAGGCGCCGGCAGCGGCGGTGCTGACCGTGCTGCTGGAAATGGAGCTGGCCGGACGGGTCGCCCGTCACTCCGGCAATCGGGTCTCCTGGGCATAGCCCTCGGCCTGGGCCTTGGCCTCGATCACCGCCAGATGGAGGAGATGGGCGAGGAGGGATTGTCCATGCGCGATCGCCATTTTGCGAAGAGAATCCACGAGATCGGCGGTGTACCGGGCGAAATCCGCCGGTGTCACCAAAGGTCCAGGGTCCGGAAGCAAGGGGGAAATGGTCATAGCAAAGCCAGGGGTTCCGTATGCGCGAAAATGGCTGCCGTTGCAACTATTAGTATCATATTTGGCGGAAATCCGAGCTATTTGCAACTTGCGGAACGAATCCCCATATCTGGCTGCGTTGACAGGGCTTGCACCGTTCGATCAGTGTCCGCCCCGCCCAGGAGCCACCCCCCCGAAATCGGCGCAGTTTCGGCTTACCGGGTCCGAAGCGCCCGGTAGTGAGCAATTTTATTTCCATGAATGTCCTCATCGTCGAAAGCCCCGGCAAGATCAAAGCGATCAGCAAGTACCTGGGCCCGGACTACAAGGTGCTGGCGAGCTTCGGCCACATCCGCGACCTGCCGTCCAAAGACGGCTCGGTGAAGCCGGACGAAGATTTCGCCATGACCTGGGAGGTCGATGAGCGGGCCAACAAGCGGATCAAGGACATCGCCGACGCGATCCGCGGCGCCGACAAGCTGATCCTGGCGACCGACCCCGATCGCGAGGGCGAGGCGATCTCGTGGCATGTGCTGCAGGTGCTCAACCAGCGCCATGCGCTCAAGGGCAAGCCGGTGGAGCGGGTGGTCTTCAACGCGGTCACCAAGGCCGCCGTGCTGGAAGCGATCCAGCAGCCGCGCCAGATCAACGAAGAGCTGGTGGACGCCTATCTCGCGCGCCGCGCGCTCGACTATCTCGTCGGCTTCACGCTGTCGCCGGTGCTGTGGCGCAAGCTTCCCGGCGCGCGCTCGGCCGGACGCGTCCAGTCGGTGGCGCTGCGGCTCGTCGTCGAGCGCGAGATCGAGATCGAGGCCTTCAGGGCCGAAGAATACTGGACCATCGACGCCGATCTGCGCGCCGCGGCCGGCGGCTTCGCCGCCAGGCTGACGCATCTCGACGGCAAGAAGCTCGACAAGATGTCGCTCGAGAACCGGGAGGACGCGGAGCGCGCCGTCGCGGCGATCGAGGCGCGCCGGTTCCACGTCGGCAGCGTCGAGAGCAAGCCGGTCAAGCGCCATCCCGCGCCGCCCTTCATCACCTCGACCTTGCAGCAGGAGGCATCGCGCAAGCTGGGTTTCGCCGCCAAGCGCACCATGCAGGTGGCGCAGTCACTCTATGAGGGCGTCAGCATCGGCGGCGATACGGTGGGGCTGATCACCTATATGCGCACCGACGGCGTCACCATGGCTGGCGAAGCCATCGCCGAAGTCCGCCGCGTCATCGGCGCCCGCCATGGCGAGCGCTACGTCCCCAAGGTGCCGCGCGCCTATTCGAGCAAGGCCAAGAATGCGCAGGAAGCGCACGAGGCCATCCGTCCCACCAGCTTCGACCGCGCGCCGGACAAGGTCGCACGCTATCTCGACGGCGACCAGCTCAAGCTCTACGACCTGATCTGGAAGCGCGCCATGGCGAGCCAGATGGAAAGCGCGGAGCTCGAGCGCACCACCGTCGATGTCGCCTCCGACGACAAGCAGGTGATCCTGCGCGCAACCGGAACCGTGACGCTGTTCGACGGCTTCCTCGCGCTCTACCAGGAAGGCCGCGACGACGAAGCCGACGAAGATTCCCGCCGCCTGCCCAAGGTGGTGGAAGGCGATCCGGCCGCGGTCGAGCACATCCATCCCGAACAGCATTTCACCGAGCCGCCGCCGCGCTATTCCGAAGCGAGCCTGGTGCGCAAGCTCGAGGAGCTGGGCATCGGCCGGCCCTCGACCTATGCCTCGATCCTGTCGGTCCTGCGCGAGCGCGCCTATGTGCGCCTCGACCGCGGGCGATTCATCCCCGAGGACAAGGGCCGTCTCGTCACGGCGTTCCTGACGTCGTTCTTCAAGCGCTACGTCGAATACGGTTTCACCGCCGATCTCGAGGAGAAGCTCGACGAGGTCAGCGCCGGCGATCTCGACTGGAAGCAGCTGCTGCGCGATTTCTGGCGCGACTTCTCGGCCGCCGTGGGCGAGACCAAGAACCTCAAGATCACCGACGTCATCAACGAGCTCGACGAGATCCTGGGTCCGCACATTTTTCCGGCCACCGAGCCGGGCGTCGATCCGCGAAAATGTCCGCTCTGCGGCGACGGCCGGCTCAATCTGAAGCTCGGCCGCTTCGGCGCCTTCGTCGGCTGTTCCAACTATCCCAATTGCAAGTTCACCCGCCAGATCGGCCAGAGCAACGGCGAAGGCGGCGGCCAGCCGGTCGAACTCGGCCCCGATCCGCACACCGGCGAGATTATCACGCTGAGGAGCGGCCGCTTCGGGCCCTATGTCCAGCTCGGCGACGGCGACAAGCCCAAGCGCGCCAGCATACCCAAGGGCACCGATGCGTCGGCCGTCGATCTCGAACTGGCGATCAAGCTGCTTTCTTTGCCGCGCGAGGTGGGAAAGCATCCCGAGACCGGCGAGCCCATCGTTGCCAATCTCGGCCGCTACGGGCCCTATGTGCAGCACCAGAAGCAATATGCCTCGCTCGAGTCCGACGAGGATGTCTTCACCATCGGCCTCAATCACGCCGTGACCTTGATCGCCGAGCGCAAGGCCAAGGGCTTCAAGCGCCGCGGCCCGGAAGCGCTCAAGGAGCTCGGGCCCGATCCCACGACCGGCGACACGATCAAGGTGATGAAGGGGCGCTATGGCGCCTATGTCACCGACGGCAAAACCAACGCGACTCTGCCGGGGACGACGACGCCCGAGACGGTGACGCTCGCCGAAGCGCTCGAGCTGATCGCGGCGCGCGCCGCCAAGGGTCCCTCCAAGAAGAAAAGGTCCGCGGCGCCCAAGAGAACCCCCAAGCCGAAAGGCGCATCCGATTCCAGACCGGTGAAGAAACCTGCCAAGAAAAAGTCCTCCAAAACGAGAACCCCGGAGCCCGCCGCCTAAGCCGGCGCGCGCGGCCAAGGCCAAAGCGCCGCTCGACAAGGAGCGCGTGCTGGACGCGCTTGCCTCGGAGCCCGGCGCGACCAAGCGCGACCTCGCGCGCCTGCTGAAGGTGAAGGGTGGCGAACGCATCGCGCTCAAGCGCATCCTCAAGGAGCTCGACCAGGAAGGCACGGTCACCGGCAATCGAAAGAAGGGCTACACCCGGCCGGGCGAATTGCCCGAAGTCACCGTGCTGGAGATCACAGGCCAGGACACCGACGGCGAGCTGCTCGGCCGTCCGCAGCGCTGGGAGTCGAACGAAGAGCCGCCGAAGATCTACATCCTGCCCGGCCGGGACGGCGACGCGGGACCGGCGCTCGGCCGCGGCGAGCGCGTACTGGCGCGGCTGGAAAAGATCGTCGATGGCTACGAGGCGCGCGTCATCAAGCGGCTGGGCGCGAGCGCGCACAAGGTTCTGGGCGTGGCCCATCTGGCCTCGACCGGGATGCGCATCGCTCCCATCGACCGCAAGAGCAGGACCGAATTCAGCGTCGATGCGCGCGACCGCGGCGGCGCGCAGAACAACGAGCTGGTGCTGGCCGAGCCCATCGCCGGCCGCGCCTCCGGCCTGCCGCGCGCGCGCATCGTCGAGCGGCTGGGCAATCTCGATGAACCCAAAGCGGTCAGCCTGATCGCGATCCACGCGCATGGCATCCCCACCGACTTTCCCAAGGAAGCACTCGACGAAGCGAACGGCGCGCTGCCGGCCGATCCGCATGGGCGCACCGACCTGCGCAAATTCGCGCTGCTGACGATCGATCCGGAAGATGCCCGCGACCACGACGATGCGGTATGGGCCGCGGCCGATCCCGATCCCGAAAACAAAGGCGGACACATCGCCATCGTCGCCATCGCCGACGTGTCGCATTACGTGCGTCCCGGCTCGCCGCTCGACCGCGAAGCCTATAAGCGCGGCAACTCGGTCTATTTCCCGGACCGCGTGGTGCCGATGCTGCCAGAGCGCCTGTCGGCCGATCTCTGCTCGCTGATGGAGGGCGTCGACCGGCCCTGCCTCGCGGTGCGCATGGTGTTCGACAGCCAGGGGCGCAAGAAGCGCCACGAATTCCTGCGCGCCATCATGCGCTCCGCCGCGAGCCTGACGTACCGGCAGGCGCAGGAGGCGTTCGACGGCAAACCCGATCCCGCAATCCCGCAAGCGGCGCGAACCGCGTTGAAAGCCGTGTGGGCCTGCTACCGCTCGCTCGTCGTTGCGCGCAAGCAGCGCGATCCGCTCGATCTCGATCTGCCGGAGCGGCGCATCGTCATCGGCAGCGACGGTAAGGTGCAGTCGATCGCCTTCCGCCAGCGCCTCGAATCCATGCGGCTGATCGAGGAGTTCATGGTGCTGGCCAATGTCGCCGCCGCCGAAGCGCTCGAGAAGGCGCGCATGCCGCTGGTCTATCGCGTGCACGAGCATCCGAGCCAGGAGAAGATCTTCTCCTTCGCCGATTACCTGCGCACCATCGACATGTCGTTCGCCAAGGGCCAGGTCATCAAGCCCGGCGCCTTCAACCGCATCCTCGCCACCGCCAAGGGCGGCCCGCACGAGCAGGTGATGAACGACGTGGTGCTCAGGACGCAGGCGCAGGCCGTCTACAGCAGCGACAATGTCGGCCATTTCGGGCTCAACCTGCAGCGCTATGCGCATTTCACCTCGCCGATCCGGCGCTATGCCGATCTGATCGTGCACCGCGCCCTGATCCGTGCCCTGAAGCTCGGCGCCGGCGGCCTGAGCGACAAGGAGATGGCGCGGCTCTCCGAAATGGCCGAGCACATCTCCATGACCGAACGCCGCGCCATGGCGGCCGAGCGCGACTCGACCGACCGCTACGTCGCCGCCTTCATGCAGGATCGGATCGGCGCGGTCTTCGAAGGCCGCATCACGGGCGTCACCCGCTTCGGACTTTTCCTGCGTCTGGCCGAGACCGGAGCCGACGGGTTGTTGCCGGCGCGCGCGCTCGGCTTTGAATATTTCCGCCATGACGAGAAGCGCCACGCCATGGTCGGCGACCGCACCGGCACCAGCTACAAGCTGGGCGACATCGTGCGCGTGAAGTTGGTCGAAGCGGCGCCACTCACGGGCGGTCTGCGCTTCGAACTCGCCGAGCCGCAATCCGGCGGTGCGCGCCGGCCCGCACCGTTCGTCGCGCGCAGGCGCGGACGCAGGCGCTGACCATGGTGATGACGGACGGCGAGACCCATGTGCCCGGCGTGCTGCGCCCCAAGGACGCCGCGACGTTGATCCTCGTCAAGCGCGGCGAAAGCGGCCCACAAGTGCTGATGGGCTGCCGCCATTCGGGCATGGCTTTCATGGCCAACAAATATGTCTTCCCCGGCGGACGTCTCGATCCCGGCGACCAGCGCATCTCCGTAGAGCACAATCTCAGGCCCGAGGTGATGGCGCGCGTTTGCCGGGGCATCACCACGTCGCGCGCGCGTGGACTGGCGTTGGCGGCGATCCGCGAGACTTTCGAGGAAACCGGCATTCTCGTGGGCGAGCGCGGCAAGCCGCCGCGCACGCGCTCGCCGGCCTGGCAGCGCTTCTTTGACCACGGCATCGTGCCGCGTCTGGACGGCCTCGAGATGATCGCGCGCGCGATCACGCCGCCCAACCGTTCGCGGCGCTTCGACGCGCGCTTCTTCCTGGCGGATGCCTCGGCCATCGCGATGACGCTCGACACGGCGGGCCATGATGAATTGCTGACGCCTTCCTGGCTCACCCTGGCAGAAGCCCGCGCGCTCGACCTTCCGGGCATCACGCGCCGCGTGCTGGACGAGGTGGAACTGCGGCTCGCCGATCCGCAGGGGACGCAGCGACCCGCGCCATTCTTCCGCTTTCTCAGGGGACGGACGGACGAGACCTGGTTGGAATAGTCACCCCCAGCGAACCTGCGCCTATGGTTTCCCAGCGGTAAATCTACGAGTCGCCGCTCTAAGCCATTGAAACTACAATTCCCATCCAAGCCGCAGCCGCCATTCTCGCCGCTTGGCCGACCCCAATTCTAGCTGCCGTCGCGTGGTATCGCGCCTAGCGTGAAACTGGACGTTCCAGCCCGCGTTACTGGTTTTGCCTCCGAGGCGAATGGTGGGTTTGGGGGCGCCGGATAGAAACACATAGTCTGGCGCTCCTGCCCTTAAGGGCCGATTATGGTTTCCGTTGGGTTTCCAACCGCCTATTCGCAGGCTGCCGCAGAGCTCGCGCTGGAAAACCTGGCACTGAGGCTTCTCACGGTGGCCGGCGAGCTCAAAGACACGGCCCGCACAGGCGAAGCCCGTAACCCCCAGGCCGCCAAAGTGATCGCCGCCCGCCTGGAACGGGTCGCCCTGGACATCCGCATTTCCAGCGAGAACCGCGAGATCGGGGTGGCTTGACTTCCAGAAGTCGCTGGCTAGTTTACCGGCCCTTCTTGAAGGTTCACGGGAGTTCATCATGGCGAAGCCGACCACGGCCAAGATCAAGCTCAACAGCGAGGGCGGCACGGGCTTCTATTACGTCACCAAGAAGAACACCCGCACCATGACCGAGAAGTTCTCGATGCGGAAATACGATCCGGTGCTGCGCAAGCATGTCGAGTTCAAGGAAGGCAAGATCAAGTAGGATCGCCTCCCGCCTCCGGTTGAAATAGCATCGATTCCCAGTAAGGTCGCGACCGCAGCGAAGAGGTGCGGCCATGATCCTCGGCATCCCCGTCTATGACGGCGTCGACGTGCTCGACGTCACCGGCCCGTTCGAGATGCTCAGCTGGGCGGGCTTCGAGGTCCAGATCGCCGCCGCGGTCGCCGGCCCGGTGCGCTGCCGCGGCGAGGGCATGTCGATCATCGCCAAATACGATTTCAAGAGCGCGCCGCAATACGACGTGATCTGGGTGCCCGGCGGTGAGCCGTATGCGCTCGCCTGCCTCACCTATGGGATGGACCAGACCTATCTGGACTTCGTCAAGCGCCAAGCCGCGAAGTCGGCCTATGTCTGCTCGGTGTGCGAAGGGGCCCTGCTGCTCGCGGCCGCCGGACTTCTGGATGGCTATACCGTGACCACCCATTGGGCCTTCGAGATCTGCCTGAGGGAGCGCTATCGCAACGTGACGCTGGCGCAGGGTCATCCGCGTTATGTTTGGGACCGCAATCGGCTGACAGGCGGCGGAATCTCCTCGGGACTGGACGAGGCGCTGGCGTTGATCGAGCGCGTCTTCGGCACCGCGGTGGCGCAGGACACGCAACGCACCACGCAGTACTATCCCGATCCGCCCGTCACCAGCGAAATGCTGCCGCCCCCGAAGTCTTGCGTGGTCCCGTCCGGCAAGCCGCCGGGATGCGCGTGAGTTCGCGCTAAGCTGCCGCTTTCGCCTTCGCCTCGACGCGCTTGACGAAATTCACGATCAACTTGGTCACGGGCGGGATCGCCGGAAGCGGCATGTCGTGGCCCCAGCCTTCGATTTCGTGATACTCGGCTCCGGGAATGCACTGCGCGGTGTGCCGCCCTGCTTCAGGGCGGATCAGCGTGTCTGCAGAGCCGTGCAGCACCAAGGTGGGCAGCTTCAGCGATTTGAGCCGCTCGGTGCGCGGCGGCGCGGCCAGGATCGCGGCCCAGTGCCGGCCCGGGCCTTCCGGGTAATAGGAGCGGTCGTAGTTATGTCCGATGAGCGCGCCGAGCCGTCCCTCGTCGAACGGCCAGCGCGTCGATGCGTAAGAGCGGCGTCCCTTGAGCGCATGCGCGACGACGTCCTCTCGGGAATTCGACGGCGGACGTGTCGTCAGCGCCGCCTGCGCCTCCGGCGATGACGGCGGCAGCGAGCGGTCGCCGGTGGTGGAGAAGATCGAGATCAGCGAGCGGGCCTTCTGCGGGTGATCGAGCGCGACGAGCTGCGCGATCATGCCGCCCATCGAGGCGCCGGCGATATGCGCGCTCTCGATGCCGAGCGCATCGAGCAGCCCCGCCGCGTCGGCCGCCATGTCGTCCAGCCGATAAGGGACGTCCGGCTTGCGGCCGGCGCGCATCGCCTCGCTCACCGCCTTGATGTCGGGAATCTGCCCGGTCCATTTCTGCGACAACCCGATATCGCGGTTGTCGAAAGCGATGGTGCGCAGCCCGGCCGCCGCGAGCCTCTCGCGGAATTCCACCGGCCAGGACGTCAGCTGCGAGCCGAAGCCGTTGATGAACAGGAATGGGATGGCGTCGCGCGGCCCCAGTTCCTGGTATTCCAGTTCGACGCCGTTGGCGCGGATGCGGCTCATGCGGCCTTCGCCTCGCGCTCGACGTGGGTCAGGAATCCGCCGACATATTGGAGATAGATCGGCACCAGCGCGTTGCTGAAATCGTGCGCCATGCCCGGAACGATCACCAGCTTGGCGCCGGAGATGCTCGCGGCGGTGTCTTTGCCGCCCTCGACGGGCACCAGCGGATCGTCCGCGCCATGCAGCACCATCGCCGGACAACGCACATTCTTAAGGATGTCGTTGCGCGGCGGCGAGGCCATGATCGCCGCCATCTGGCGCGCGATCCCGGCCGGATCGTACGGCGCGCGGTCCATCGCCTCTTCCACGGTCGCCTTGAGCTCCGCGTCGGTCGCGGGATAGCCCGGGCTGCCGATGACGCGCCACAGCTTGATCCCCTGCGCGATGCGGTCCTCGCGCGACAGGCTGGCGGGCGGCGTAGTGATCGCGGCATAGGCTTCCGGCGTGCCGCGCGGCACGTCCGGATTGCCGGTGGTCGACATGATCGAGACCAGGCTGCGCGTGCGCGCGGGATATTTTCCCGCCACGATCTGCGCGATCATGCCGCCCATCGAGGCGCCGACGATATGGGCCTGTGCGATGCCCAGCGCGTCGAGCAGGCCGACCGCATCCGCGGCCATGTCGTCCAGCGTGTAGGGCGCATCGACCTTCTGGCCCATGGCCGACTTCATCATCGCTTCCTGCATGTTCGGCGCGCCGAGGTTCGACAGATGCGTCGATTTGCCGATGTCGCGGTTGTCGAAGCGGATGACGCGGAAGCCCTTCATGGCCAATTGCTCGCAGAAGGCCTTCGGCCACATGGTGAGCTGGGCCGAGAAACCCATGATCAGCAGCGCCGCGGGGTCGCCCGTGCGGCCGAAGCTCTCGTATTCGATCTCGATGCCGTTGGCGTGGACCCGTGCCATGTCGCCTCTCCCGTTTCTCTGCTAAGAGCTTAGCAGGCTCCCTACCCTCCTTGCCAAGATGCAGCGCGCTCTTCCCCGCCTCGCCAACGAGACCTTCGACGTGCTCGTCATCGGCGGCGGGATCACCGGCGCGTGCGCGGCCCGCGACGCCGCGCTGCGCGGACTTTCCGTTGCGTTAGTCGAACGGCGCGATTTTGCCGGCGCCACCTCCGCCCACAATTCCCGATTGATCCACGGCGGCCTCAGGTACCTGCGCAATCTCGAGCTCAGGCTGGTGCGCGAGTCGTTGCGCGAACGCCGCATCTGGCAGCGCATCGCGCCTGCGCTGGTCCATCCCCTGCCCTTTCTGGTGCCGCTGTATGGTGCGGGCGCAAGGGCGCGCGCCACGCTGGCGGCAGGATTGACGCTGTACGACCTGCTCTCCTTCGACCGCGGCTGGCTCGACGATCCGGCGCAGCGGCTGCCCGCTCATTCCTGGCTGAGCGCGAAAGACGCGCGCGCGCAGGAGCCGATTCTCGACCAACCGCGCTTGGAAGGCGCGTTCCTCTATTACGACGCGCAGATGCCCTCGCCCGAACGTCTGGCGCTGGCCTGTCTCGCTGACGCCGACGCGCATGGCGCGGCCCTGGCGAACTATGTCGCGGCGGAGCGCCTGCTGATCGCGGACGGGAAAGTCCAGGGCGCAAGCGCGCGCGACACCGTAGGCGGCGACACATTCGACATCCGCGCACGCGTGACATTGGTTGCGGCCGGTCCTTGGGCGGACATCTTTCTCGAGCACGCGGTCCAGCGCCCGACGTCGCATCGATTGCTGCGCTCGAAAGGCATCCATGTCGTGGTGCCGGCGCTGACGAAGCGCCACGCCCTCACCATGGCGACCGAGCACGGCCATTTCTTCGTCCTGCCGTGGCGCGGCGCGACGCTCCTCGGCACCACCGACACCGCGTTCACGGGCGATCCGGACCTCGTGGGTGTCTGCGATGCCGACATCGAGCGTTTCTTCGAGCTCATCAACCGCCACCTTCCCGGCGCCGCGCTCGACCGCGCCAAAGCCAGCTATTTCTATGCCGGACTGCGCCCGCTGGTGGACGACGGTTCCAGCGACACCTACGGCGCCAGCCGGCGCTCCGAACTCGTCGACCACGGCAGGAGCGACGGCCTGGATGGACTGTTCTCCGCCATCGGGGGAAAATGGACGACCTCGCGCCATCTGGCCGAGCAGGCGGTGGACACGCTGGTGAGCAAGCTCGGCGTCAAGGCAAGGCGTTGCGAGACCGCGCGGCGGACGCTTCCCGTCGCGGTTCCCGATGTCGCGCGTGCCGTGCGCGACGAAATGGCGCTGACGCTGGAGGACGTGGTGATGCGGCGCCTGGGTAGCGGCTTGCTCGGGCCGATGCGCGCGGACGAACTGGACCAGATGTCGCGCAGCGTGGCCGGCGAGCTCGGCTGGGACGAAACGCGCCGCCTGCGCGAAGTCGAGGGCCTCTCGCGGCTCTATCGCACACAGGGTGCCGCATGAGCGCCTTCGCCGTCGTCAATCCCCGTTCGGCGAACGGCCGCACGGCACGGGAATGGCGCGCGATTGCGCCCCTACTCTCGGAGATCTATCCGCGCCTCGACGTGGCCTTCACCCGCGCGCCGCGCGACGCCGCGCATCTCGTCCGCACGGCCTTGCGCGAGGGGCATCACGAGATCGTCGCCGTCGGCGGGGACGGCACGATCAACGAGGCCGTCAACGGCTTCTTCGACATCAACGGACCGGTCTCGCCGGACGCGGTGTTCTCCTTCATCACCAGCGGCACCGGCGGCGATTTCCGCAAGAGCTTCGGCGTCGAGGAGGGAAGCGGCGCGGCGCTGGCGCATCTCAAATCCGCGCCGATCCGCAGTGTCGATGTGGGCCGCCTCTCCTGCCTGAGCCGGAAGGGCGAGCCGCTGATACGGCACTTCGTCAATATCGCTTCGTTCGGGTTGTCCGGCGCGGTGGTGGATTCGGTCAACCGTTCGCGTATCGCCAAGCTGTTCGGCGGCCCGTTCGCGTTCGGCTTTCACAGCGCGCTGGACATGCTGACCTATTCCGACCGCGTCGTCCGGCTGATCGTCGACAACGGTTATGACGAGATCGCCGCCATCTCGACGGTCGCGGTCGCCAACGGCCAGTATTTCGGCGGCGGCATGCGGGTGGCGCCGAGCGCCGCCGTGGACGACGGCGCCTTCGACGTCGTGGTCATGACGGGTGGCTCGCGCGCGCGGATGCTTCAGGACATGAAGCTGATCTATAGCGGCGAACACATCGACAGTCCCAATGTGCGCGTGCTGCGCGGCCGCAAGGTGGTCGCCGTGCCGGTGGCGCAGACGCGCGGCCTCGCCGTGCTGATCGAGACCGACGGCGAAAGCGCCGGCCGGCTGCCCGCCACCTTCGAGATCCTGCCGCGCGCGCTGCAGCTGAGGTGCTGATGGCGATCGAGCGCAACAAGCTTCGCTGGAACGGCTGGGGCTGGACAGCGCACAAGGACGCGCTGGCCGGCCGCGAAGAGGTGTGGGCATGGCTGGCGCAGGAGCTCGGCATGCCGTCGCTGCTCGCCACGCCGGCGCGCAAGCTCGAAGATGCGAACCTGCCGCGGCCGCAGCTTGCGCCCGATCTGCGCGCGCGCCTCGTCGCCATCGTGGGTCCGGAAGGCGTGCGCGACGAGCCCTATGAGCGCGCCTTTCACGCGCTCGGCCGCTCGTATCACGACCTTCTGCGCCTGCGCGCGGGGGATTTGGCCCAGGCGCCCGACGCCGTGGTCTATCCGCGCGCGACCGAAGAAGTTCTCGCGCTGCTCTCCCTCGCCTCGCAACGCGACATCGCGGTCGTGCCCTATGGCGGGGGCACCAGCGTCGTCGGCGGCGTCAGCGGCAACCGCGGCGCGTTCCCCGCGCTGATCACGATCGATCTTTCCGCAATGGATCGTGTGGCCGAGATCGACACGCTTTCGCGCACGGCGGCAGCGCAGGCCGGCATCTACGGTCCGGCGCTCGAGGCCGCGCTCGCGGCCAAGGGACTGACGCTCGGCCATTTCCCGCAATCCTTCGAGTTCTCCACGCTCGGTGGCTGGATCGCCCATCGCGGCGCCGGACAAGGATCGAACGCCTATGGCCGCGCCGAAGACTGGCTCGCCGGCGCCAAGCTCGCCACGCCGCGCGGGCTTCTGGACACGCAGACTTTCCCCGCCTCCGCCGCAGGCCCCGATCTGCTGTCGCTGATCGCCGGATCGGAAGGCATCTTCGGCATCGTCACGGAGGCGACGCTGCGCCTCCATGCCGCGCCGGCCGCGAGCGACTATCGCGCCTATCTGTTCCGCGATTTCGCCAGCGGCGCCGCCGCCATCCGCAGCGCGGTGCAGGAAGGCATGCCATCGACGATGCTGCGCCTGTCGGACGCGGACGAGACGCGGTTCTACCGCGCCTTCGCCAGGGCCGGTCAAAGCGCAACCCTGAAGTCGCGATTGGAGCAGGCCTATCTCGATGCGCGCGGATTCGGCCGCCAAGCCTGCGCCCTGATCGCGGGCATCGAGGGCGAAAAGCCGGTCGTTGCGTCGGCGGCATCCTACTTCGCGCAGATCGCGCGCAAGCTGGGTGCGCTGCCGCTCGGACGCGGCCAGGGAGGGCGCTGGCTCGCCGGCCGCTACCACGGTCCTTATTTGCGCGATCCGATGATGGATCGCGGCCTGGGCGTCGATACGCTCGAAACGGCGACGAGCTGGTCGAAGCTCGATGCGCTCTATGCCGCGGTGCGCGCGGCGCTCGATGCGGCGATGCGCGAGACCGCGCCCAGGCCCGGCGCGCATGGCGTGGTGCTCTGCCATATCAGCCATTCCTACAGCGACGGCGCGAGCCTCTATTTCACCTATATCTTCCCGCGCGCGCTGGGCGGCGAGCTCGCGCAATGGCAGACGATCAAGAAGGCCGCCAGCGATGCAATCGCAGCCCATGGCGGAACGATCAGCCATCACCACGGCATCGGCGAGGATCATCTTCCCTGGATGGCGCAGGAGAAGGGCCAGCTCGGCATCGACGTGTTGCGCGCGGTCAAAGCCGCGCTCGATCCCAAGGGCGTAATGAACCCGGGAAAGCTGATTCCATAGACCCAGCCGTCATCCTTCGAGGCTCGCCCTTCGGGCTCGCACCTCAGGATGACGATCGGTTATAGCGGCAGCGTCACCCTGAGGCGCGGCTCGCCTTTTTGGGCTCGCACCTCGGGATGATGATCTGACCAGAGCGGCAGCGTCACCCTGGGGCGCGGCTCGCCTTTTTGGGCTCGCGCCTCGGATGATGATCTGGCCAGAGCGGGAGCGTCACCCTGAGGTGCCGGCCGCAGACGGGCCTCGAAGGGCGACGCGTTACTCCGCTGTAACGCCGGCATGCACCGCGGCGGCGGCGGCGGCGATGGCTTCGCGCGCTTTCGGCACCAGGCCGCGCATACTGAAGAAGCCGTGCACCATGCCCGGATAATTGACATACGTCACCGGCACGCCCGCGGCGTCGAGCTTGTCGGCATAGGCTTTGCCCTCGTCGCGCAGCGGATCGAAACCGGCGGTCACCACATAGGCCGGCGGCAGGCCGGACAGATCGGGCGCCAGCAGCGGCGACAGCCGCGGATCGCCGAGACGCGAAGCGTCGGGGCAGTACAGCCGCGTGAACCAGCGCATCGAGTCGCGCTCCAGAAAGTAGCCCTTGGCATTTTGCTTCATCGACGGCGTGTCCGGGCCGCCCAACTGCGTCACCGGATAGATGAGGAGCTGGAACGCGAGGTCGGGTCCGTTCGCCCGGGCGAGCTGCGTCACCACCGCGGCGAGATTGCCCCCGGCGCTGTCGCCGCCGATGGCGATGGGGCCCGCGATGCCGAAATCGTCCGCATGCGCGCAAATCCACTGCGTCGCCGCCCAGCAATCCTCGACGGCTGCGGGGAACGGACACTCCGGCGCCAGGCGATAATCCACCGACACCACGCGGCACATGCTGCCATTGGCAAGCGTGCGGCAGAGATCGTCATGCGTCTCGAGATCGCCGATCACGAAGCCGCCACCGTGGAAAAAAATGAATCCCGGCAACGGACCCTCGGCGCCGATGGGCGTGTAGACGCGCACCGGAATGGCCTGCGCAGGTCCGGGCACCGAGCGGTTCTCGATCCCTCCGATCGGCGTGTCCTTGCCGCCCAACAGGCGCGAGCGCATCGCGGCGCGCGCCGCCTGCGGCCCGAGTTCCCAGAGCTTGGGCAGCGCGGCCGCTTTCATCTGGTCCAGCAACGCGCGGACGCTGACGTCGAGCGCCATCAGCGGGCTTCCAGGCCTTTGGCCACCGCCTTCGCCGCCGCCGTCACCGCCGCGCGCGCCTGCGGCAAGACCGCCTGCATGTAGATGAAACAGTGCACGTGATCGGAATAGTCGGCGATCTCCACCGCGACGCCGGCGTCCTGGAGCTTGCGCGCATAGGCGAGCCCCTCGTCGTGCAGCGGATCGAAGCCGCCCAGCATCACATAGGCCGGCGGCAGTCCCCTGAAGTCCGCGGCATGGAGCGGCGAGATGCGCGCATCGCGCAGATCCGGCGACGACGGGAGATAATGTGCGAAGAACCAGTCCAGGCTCTCGCCGTCGAGGAAATAGCCGGTGGCGAACTCCTTGCGCGAAGCCGTGTGCTCGCCGATCTGCGTCACCGGGAACAGCAGCATCTGGAAGGCGATGCGCGGATGGCCGCGAAGCTTGGCCTGTTGCGCCACCACGGCCGCGAGCGCACCGCCCGCGCTGTCGCCGCCGACGGCGATGCGGCCGGCGTCGATGCCGATTTCGCCCGCATGGGCCGCGATCCAGTCGATGGCCGAGAGCGCATCGTCCACCGCGGCGGGAAATTTGTGCTCGGGCGCCAGACGGTAGTCGACCGCGATGACCGCGAAGCCGCCGTCATTGGCAAACTGGCGGCAAATTGCGTCGTGGGTCTCCAGATCGCCGATCACGAAGCCGCCACCGTGAAAATAGACCAGCGCGCCTGGCGGAGTCCTGCCGGGGTCGACCGGGGTGTACATCCGCAACGCGACGCTGCCGGCGCGCAGCTCCTTCACGCTGCCGATGGGCACATCCTTGGGCCCGATCATCTGCATCATGGCAACGAACATCGCCCGGCCGTCCGCCGGCGGGAGCTCGAACAATTTGGGTCCGGGCACCTGCCCCATCTGATCGAGGAAGGCCTTCAACACGGGATCGAGCGGCATGAATCTCTTCGCATGAAGCTGCGCGAGGAGTTTGGACGCAACGCCGCCGGCGGCGCAAGGCTGGGAAACGCGTCGCCCTTCGAGGCTCGCTGCGCTCGCACCTCAGGGTGACGCGGCCTGGTTCTATACCGTCATTGAAGAACGTCATCCTGAGGTGCGAGCCCGGCGACAGCCGGGGGAGCCTCGAAGGATGACGGCGCCCTACTAGTGGATGACGATCGCGCAGTCGGGATCGAGGCGCTTCAGCGCGATGTCGTCGAGGAGGACGGAAAGCGCGAACCAGAGCCGCGCGCGGTCGGCGCTGCCTTGCGCTTCGAAGCAGACGATCGCGCGGCGCGCGTAACCCTGCGCCGCGTCGCCATGCTCCAAGGCGAGGTCGGCGGCCAGACGGCAGAGATCGGTGGCGTTCAGCTCCATGCGCGCCAGTAGAGCAGGACAAGGTAAGCGCGCCGTTAACGGCTCACGGGATCTCGATGACCTCGGGCCCGCCGGCATAGAGCGCATCGACCAGCGCCTTGCGCCGCTCGAGCGTGGCGCGCTGGTTGACATAGCCCTTGTCGGTGATCTCGTGGCCGTCGATGGAGGGCGGCTCGGCCATCAGCAGCACGCGGCGGACGCGCGACGACGAGCCGGGCTGCGCCGCGTTGTGGGCGGCGAACTTATCGCGGACAAAATCGCGCAGTTTGGGATCGGCGAGGACCTCGTCGATCTTGTTCTTTCCCGTCAACGCGATCGCCGCCTGGATGTTCGGCCAGGCGAGCAGGGCTACGAACGGCTTGTCCTGTCCGCAGACAACGCAGTCGAAGATCGCGGGCGAGGCCGCCGCGACCGCATGGGCGCGCAAGGTGCCGACGCTGACCCAGGTGCCGCTGTCGAGCTTGAAGTCCTCGGTCACGCGGCCGTCGAACACCAAGCCCTTGTTCGGATCGCTCTCGTCGACGAACTTCGCCGCGTCGCCGAGCGCGTAATAGCCCTCGTCGTCGAACGCGGCCCCAGTCAGGTCGGGGCGCGCCAGATAGCCCGGCGTCACCGTCGGACCTTTGACGCGCACTTCGACCTTGCTGCCGTTGGGGACCAGCTTGAGCGTGATGCCGGGCAGCGGCAGGCCGATCAGCCCGACGCGGTCGGTGAGCCAATGCACGACGGTGACGCCTTGCGTCTCCGTCGCGCCGTACATGGTGGTGAAGGGGATGCGCGCGCCGGTGGCCGCGATGGAGAGCGCCTGTATGCGCTCATAGATGTCCTGGCTCAAGGTCGCGCCGCCATAGCCGACCATTCGCATCCTGGCGAAGAAATGATCGCGCAGAGACGCATCGCGCTCCATCGCGTCGGCGAGCCAGCCGAAGGCGATCGGCGCGGAGCCGAAGCCCAGCGGCTGGATCTCGCGCAGATTGCGGATGGTCTCCTCGAACATTCCGGGCAGCGGCTTGCCGGCATCGAGATAGATCGTGCCGCCCGCGTTCAGCGCATTGTTGAAGCCGATATTGCCGGCCGAGATGTGGTTCCACGGCATCCATTCCAGGCTCTGCGGAATTTCGTCCGGATCTGCAGCCTCGGTGCGCAGCGCCTCCTGCGCGGCGACCACCGCGCACATCATGCGATGGGTCTGGATGACGCCCTTGGGCATGCCGGTCGAGCCCGATGTGAAAAGATACTTCGCCACCGTGTCGTGATTGATCCGCGCCATCGAGGCTGCGACCGCGGAACCGGGATCGGTCTCGAGCAGAGCCGCATAGGCAGTCGCGTCCCGATCGGGCACCGGCAGGACGCTCACCACCTCGACGCCGTCGAGCGCAAGCGCGGCCAGCGCGCGCGCATACATCGGCCCCTGCTCGGCGAAGATCATTTTCGGCTTCGCGGTGGCGAAGACGTGGCGCAGCTTGCCGTGATCGCCGGACATCAGCGAATAGGCGACCGAAACCGGCGCCACCGGCACGCGCGCCTTCATCGCGCCCAGCATCATCGAGGCATGGGCGATCGAGTTTCCCGACAGCACCATCAGCGGCGCCTCCGGCCCCAGGCCGCGGTCGAGCAGCGCCTGCGCGATGGCATCGGCGCGGGCGTTCATCTCGCCATAGGAGATGAACCGCCAATCGCCGGTCCCGCCGCCGGGCAGCGGGGTGCGCTCGGCGATGAATTTCCGCTCAGGATGCTTGCGCGCGCGATCCTCGAACAAATGGGCGATGGAACGATGCATCTCGCCGAGGGGATGGCGGGAGCTCAGATAGACGGTCCCATCGGGTCGGCGCACCGTCTCGATCGCCGGCGGCTTCATCGGGAGCGGCTTGAAGGGCGGCTGCCCGTCCGATTTCACCTGGATATTCATGCCATTAGCTCCCCTGACCTCGAACCACAGCTCACGTCCGTTATTCCCTTTATATCCCGGCCGTCCCGAGGTATTTTCAGCCCATGCACGGCAATCGGATATTGCTCATCATCGGCGGCGGCATCGCGGCCTACAAGTCCCTTGAGCTGATCCGCCGCCTGAAAGAGCGCGGCCACACGGTGCGCGCGATCCTGACCAAGGCGGGCGCCGAGTTCGTGACGCCGCTCTCCCTTGCCGCGCTCTCGGGCGAGAGGGTTTTCCAGGACCTCTTCAGCCTCACCGACGAATCCGAGATGGGGCACATTCAGCTCTCGCGCGCCGCCGATCTCGTGGTGTTGGCGCCCGCCACTGCCGACCTGATGGCGAAAATGGCAGGAGGCCATGCCAACGACCTCGCCTCCACCGCGCTTCTCGCCACTGACAAGCCGGTGCTGATGGCACCGGCGATGAACGTGCGGATGTGGAACAGCCCCGCGACGCAGCGCAATCGCGCGACGCTCGAGCGCGACGGCGTCGCTTTCGTGGGACCCAATGAGGGCGAGATGGCCTGCGGCGAGTTCGGTCCGGGCCGCATGGCCGAGCCGGATGAGATCGTCGCCGCCATCGAGACTTTGCTCGCGGCTCCTGGTCCTCTCGCCGGCATGAGCGCGCTCGTCACGGCAGGGCCGACGCATGAGCCGCTCGATCCCGTGCGCTACATCGCCAACCGCTCCTCCGGCCGGCAGGGCTATGCGATCGCCGGCGCGCTCGCAGAAGCGGGCGCCGACACCATGCTGGTCTCCGGACCGGTCGCCATCGCGGCGCCGCCGCGGGTGAAGCTCGTCCAGGTCGAGACGGCGCGCGAGATGCTCGCGGCCTGCGAATCGGCGCTGCCGGTGGACGTCGCGGTGTGCGCGGCGGCGGTCGCCGACTGGCGCCCCGAAGCGATGGCGAACCAGAAGATCAAGAAGAACGCCGCGCACAGCGCGCTCAAGCTCACCGCCAATCCCGACATCCTGCGAACGCTGTCGCAGGGCGCGCAGCGTCCATCGCTGGTCGTCGGCTTCGCGGCGGAGACCGAGAACGTCATCGCGCATGCGCAGGAGAAACGGCTCGCCAAGGGCTGCGACTGGATCGTCGCCAACGATGTCAGCCCCGTCACGGGCGTCATGGGCGGAGCCAACAACACCGTGCATCTGATCACGGCGAAGGGCGTCGAGAACTGGCCGGAGCTGGACAAGGGCGAAGTCGGCCGGCGGCTGGCGGCGCGGATCGCGCAAGCCTTGAAGACGAGCGCGGCATGAACCTTTCCGTCCTGAGACTACCCCATGCACGCGATTTGCCGCTGCCCTCCTACGCTACCGAAGGGTCCGCCGGCCTGGACCTTCTGGCGGCGATCAGCAGCGACATCAAGCTCGCGCCGGGCGCACGCGCGGCTATTCCCTGCGGCATCGCCATCGCCATGTCGGACAAGTACGAGGCGCAGGTCCGGCCGCGCTCGGGGCTGGCGCTCCATCACGGCATCACCGTGCTGAATGCGCCGGGCACCATCGACAGCGACTATCGCGGCGAGGTCAAAGCCATCCTCGTCAACCACGGCGAAACGACTTTCACCGTGACGCGCGGGATGAAGATCGCGCAGCTCGTCATCGCCCGCGTCAAGCGCGCCAACGTCGTGGCCGTCGAAGAGCTGCCCGACACCAAGCGCGGCGAAGGCGGCTTCGGCTCCACGGGCCCGGGAGGCGCGTGATGCTGAAGCTGTCGCGCAAGACCCTGCTCGCGCTGGAAGCGGTGATCGACATCGCCTTCAACGGGCGTCCCGAGCCGGTGCAGGCCAAGGAGATCACGGCGCGCCAGGGCGTGCCGCAGCGCTATCTCGAGCAGGTCATGCAGCAACTCGTGCGCGCCGGCGTTCTCAGGGGCGTGCGCGGCCCGCGCGGCGGCTATCGCCTGGCCAAGGAGCGCCGGCGCATCACGGTGGGCGAAGTCGTGCGCGTCGCCGAGAGCCTTGACGAGGACGGCGAGAATCCGGTGCCGCATTCGGCGCTCGGCACGCAGATCGTCACCCCCCTCATCGCCTCGCTGCAGGAGGAAGTCATGGCCAAGCTCGACGCCATCTCCATCGAGGATCTCTGCGCGCGCGCGCGTGCCGCGGGCGTTGATTGCGGCGGCGCCGCTGCTGCGGATTTCACGATATGAGCTTTGCATCGCGCCCGAATCGGCGGGCTGTGACAATCGTTTTCTAAGGAGTGTCCCATGGAAGCAGGCAAACCCGGACGCGGACGCGTCTACAATTCGATCACCGAGACCATCGGCGACACGCCCCTGGTGCGCATGGCGCGGCTGCCGAAGGAAGCCGGCGTGAAGGCCGACATCCTGCTCAAGCTCGAATTCTTCAACCCAATCTCGAGCGTCAAGGACCGCATCGGCGTCTCGATGATCGAGTCGCTGGAGAAGCAGGGGACGATAACCCCAGGCAAATCGACCTTGGTCGAACCGACCAGCGGCAACACCGGCATCGCGCTCGCCTTCGTCGCCGCCGCCAAAGGCTACCGCCTCATCCTGGTGATGCCGGAATCGATGTCGATCGAGCGGCGCAAGATGCTGGCGCTGATGGGCGCCGAGGTCGTGCTCACCGAAGCCGCCAAGGGCATGAAGGGCGCCATCGCCCGCGCCCAGGAGATCATCGCCGCGACGCCCGGCGCGATCATGCCGCAGCAATTCGAGAACCCCGCCAACCCCGACATCCATCGCCGCACCACCGCGGAGGAAATCTGGAACGACACCGGAGGCAAGGTCGACATCGTGATCTCCGGCGTCGGCACCGGCGGCACCATCACCGGCGTGGGTCAGGTGCTCAAGCAGCGCAAACCCTCGGTGAAGATGATCGCGCTCGAGCCCGAGGATTCTCCGGTGCTGTCCGGCGGCCAGCCGGGCCCGCACAAGATCCAGGGTATCGGCGCGGGCTTCGTGCCTGCGATCTTCGACCGCAAGGTGGTCGACGAAGTGATCACGGTCTCCAACGAAAGCGCCTTCGCCATGGCGCGCAAGGTGGCGAAGGAGGAAGGCATCCCCGTCGGCATTTCGTCCGGCGCCGCGGTTGCCGCCGCGCTGGAAGTCGGCGCACGGCCCGGCATGGAAGGCAAGACCATCGTGGTCATCATCCCCTCCTTCGCCGAGCGCTATCTGTCCACCGCACTCTTCGAAGGATTGTGAATCATGAAGCTCTACTACACCCCCGGCGCCTGCTCGCTGTCGCCGCACATCGTCGCCGAAGAGGCCGGCGTCGCTCTCGATCTCAAGAAGGTCGATCTCAAGGCGCACAAGCTCGAGGACGGCAGCGACTACTATGCCGTCAATCCGAAGGGCGCGGTGCCCGCGCTCGTGCTCGACGACGCGAGGCTGCTCACCGAAGGACCGGCCATCGTGCAGTACATCGCCGATCTCAAGCCCGAGAGCGGACTGGCGCCGAAAGCCGGCAGCTTCGAGCGCTACAAGCTCCAGGAATGGCTCACCTACATCAACGGCGAGATCCACAAGACCTTCACGCCCTTGTTCCGCGGCGCGGAAGGCGACGCCCGCAAGCAGACCATCGAGACCCTCGAAAAGAAATTCGCCTTCGTCGAGAAGGCGCTTCAGGGCAATGCTTTCCTGCTGGGTAACAGCTTCAGCGCGGCGGACGCCTATTTCTTCGTCATGCTGTTCTGGGCGACGCGGTTGCACATCCCTGTCACGCCCGCGCTCAAGGCCTGGTTCGACAAAGTCGCCGCCCGCCCCAAGGTCCGCGCCGCGATGGCCGCGGAGGGGCTTGCCTAAAGCGCCAGCGTTATCCGCATCCCGTCATATGCCGGCTCGACGCCGTCGGGGAGCTCGCGCTTGAGCGCCTCGTAGTCGAGGTCGGTGTGGAGATTGGTGAGGATGGCGCGTTTGGGTTTCACGCGCGCGATCCATTCCAGCGCCAATGCCAGATGCGCGTGGCTGGGATGCGGGTCGTAACGCAAGGTGTCGACGATCCAGCATTCGACACCCGCCAGCGCGTCGAATGCCGCCTCGTCCAGGCGATTGACGTCGCTCGAATAGGCGAGCGGCCCGAAGCGCAGGCCGAGCGAGCGGATATGGCCGTGCACCTGAGAGAACGGCCGCACCGCAATGGCGCCGGCGGGGCCGTCGATCGAGAACTCTTCGAAAGGCTCCGCGATCTCGTGGGCTTTGGCGATCGGGGGATAGCCGCTGCCTTTGGGCTGCACGAAGCAATAGCCGAAGCGCGCGAGCAAGCCTTCCATTGTCGCGGCGTCGGCATGGACGTCGACGCGGCGTCGCATATTGATCGCCACCATGCGCAGATCGTCGAAGCCGTGGATCTGGTCGGCGTGATCGTGCGTGATGACGACGCCGTCGAGCGCGCCGCAGCGCGCGGCCAGGAGCTGCTCGCGCATGTCGGGCGAAGTATCCACCAGCACCGCCGTCTCGCCTTCTGCCTCTTTGCGGCGCACCAGCAGCGAACAGCGCGAGCGCCGGTTCTTGGGGTTTTGCGGATCGCAGGCGCCCCAGTAGCCGGCATTGTCCTTGCCCCCCAGCCGCGGCACCCCGCCGGAAGAGCCGCACCCCAGTATGGTCGCTTCGAGACCGCTCATGCCGGACGCACCGCCTTGGCGAACAGGCGGAAGAAATTGTCTGTGGTCTGGCGCGCGAAGCCCTCGGCGCCGACGCCGCGCAGCTCCGCCAGCCTCGCTGCGGTGTGGGCGACAAAGGCCGGCTCGTTGCGCCTGCCGCGCATCGGCACCGGCGCCAGGTACGGCGCATCGGTCTCGACCAGCAGCCGCTCCGCCGGCACTTCGCTCAAGACGGCCCGCAATTCGCCCGAATTCTTGAACGTCGCAATGCCGGACGCGGAAATGTAGAGCCCGAGCTCCAGCGCCGCTCGGGCCAGCCGGCGCGTGCCGGTGAAGCAATGCAGCACGCCGGCGAAGATGCCGCGCGCCATCTCCTCTTCGAGGATCGCGATCGTGTCGTCGTCGGCATCGCGCGTATGGACGATCAGCGGCAGGCCCGCCTCGCGGGCGGCCGCGATGTGATGGCGGAAATTGGCGCGCTGTGCTTCGCGCGGGCTGTGCTCGTAATAATAATCGAGACCCGTTTCGCCGATGCCCACGACTTTCGCCTGGCGGGCGTGGGTGAGCAGGATCTCTGGACTTTCCAGCTCCTCCACCTGCGCTTCGTGCGGGTGGACGCCGACGCTGCACCAGACATTGCCGAAGCGCTCCGCCACCGCGCGCACCTTGGGGAAGTTCGCGAGCTTGGTGCCGATCGTGACCATCGCGCCGACGCCCGCTTCCGACGCGCGCGCGACCACCGCGTCGAGTTCCGGCGCGAACTCGTCGAAGTCGAGATGACAATGGGAGTCGACGAGCATCAGACTGTCCCTGCCCGCCTGGCGGCGTCGCCCAGCGTCCGCGCCGCGCCGAGCACCGTCTGCCGCGGATCGAGATGCAGCGCCGTCGACCGTGCGAAACTGCGGTTCAACGCCTCCCATGCCGCGACCCAGCGGTCGAGCCGCGCGCCGGAGCCGGCCTTCGCTCTGATGCGCTCGGCCAGTGCCTGGGTCAAGAAGGCGCCGAAATCTTCGAGCCCGTCGGTCATTCGCGAGAGTTTGTCTGCGAAGGCGAGTAGAGCGGAGACGTCCGGCGACGTGGCGCGATCGATCAGCCGGTCGGCTTCGGCCGCCAGCTCGGTGCCCTCGCCGCCCGCCAGCTTGAGTGCCAGGCCCAGCGACCCGCCGCTCAGCCGCACCAGCGAGGTGCGCTGCTTGGCGTCGGCATCGGGCAGGAGACGCTTGAGCTGGGCCTCCATCGTCGCCTCGTCGAGCGGCCGCAGCTCCAACCTCTGGCAGCGCGAGCGGATGGTGGGCAGCAGGCGTCCCGGCACATTCGCAACGAGGAGCAGCATGGCGCGCGAGGGCGGCTCCTCGAGCAATTTGAGCAGCGCGTTCGCCGCCGCCTCGTTCATGTCGTCGGCCGTGTCGATGATGGCCACGCGCCAGCCGCCGGCGCCGGACGTCATGCCGAAGAAGCCGCCGAGCCGGCGGATCTCGCCGACCGAAAGCACCGTCATCAGCTTGCCGGTCTCGGGATTGATTCCGCGCTTGAGCACCAGCAGTCCCGGATGCGAACCCGCCGCGACCTGTTGCGCGACCGGCGAATTGTCCGGCACCGAGAGATCGTCCGGGCCCTCCGCCGTCGCGCCATGAGCGAGCAGATAGCGCGCGATGCGATAGGCGAGCGTCGCCTTGCCGATGCCCGGCGGCCCGGTGATCAGCCAGGCCTGCGGCGGCCGGCCCCGGCGGATGGCGCGCGCCGCTCGCGCCAGCGCATCGGCATGGCCGGCGAGGATCGCCGCTTCGCGCGGATGCGCAAACCCTTCCACGCGGTCAGTCTCGACAATCTCGACGCTGCGAGCGCGCTTGGCCATGCCTAGTTCGAAACCTGAAGCTGGAGACGTTCTGCGACCACGCGCCAGATTTCCGCGGCCACGTCCTCTTCGCGCATCGCGGCATCGATCACCACGCAGCGCTCGGGTGCGCGGCGCGCGATGTCGAGGAAAGCCTGGCGCAGGCGCTCGTGGAACTCGAGGCCGAAGCGCTCGAAGCGGCTTTCCGCGACGCTGCGCGCATGGGCGCGCGCGAGTCCCGTTTCCGCCGGAAGATCGAGAACGAACGTCAGATCGGGCTTGAAATCGCCGAGCACGATGGATTCGATGCGCCGGATTGTTTCGCGCGGCATGTCGCGGCCGACGCCCTGATAGGCATAGGTGGAATCGGCGAAGCGGTCGCAGACGACGAACTCGCCCTGCGCCAGCGCCGGCTTGATCGTGCGCGCCACATGATCGGCGCGCGCGGCGAACAGCAGCAGCGTCTCGGTCAGGGCGTCCCAGCGTCCCGGCTCGCCGTTGACCAGGAGCGCGCGGATCTCCTCCGCGCCCGGCGAGCCTCCCGGCTCACGCGTCACCACGCATCTGCGCCCATGCCGCTCGAGGGTGTTCGCAAGACGGCGAAGCTGCGTGGACTTGCCCACGCCCTCGCCGCCTTCGAGCGTGATGAAGCCTGCGGTCATTTCTTGCCGGACATCAGCGCCTCGGCGCCGAGCCAGATGCGGCCGAAGAATCCGGTTTGCGCCACCGGTTTCGCGGCCACGAGCGGCAGATCGAGACCGGGGAAATCCGGCGCGGTGACGCGCAGGGTGCCGATGCGCTGGCCCTGCGCGATCGGCGCCTTGACCGGCGCGTCATAGGCGACCGTGACCTTCATGGCGCCGCGCGAATCGACCTGCAGGGTCAGCGCCGCCGGCTGCTGCACGGTGAGCGGAACGCTGGCCTGCTCGCCGCCCCAGACCTCCGCCTGACCCACCACGTCGCCCGGCTTGAACAGCTCGTAGCGCCGGAATTCGCGGAAGGCCAATCCGAGGATGCGCGCCGCCTCGTCGCCGCGACGCTGTCCGGCGACCCAGTCCTGCCGCGCCGAACTGGATTTGTCGAGATCGGGATAGCGCAGCCCGTTCAGCACCAGGATCAGACGATGGTCGCCCTGCTTGGCCGAGGTGGTGATGCCATAGCCCGCCGCGTCGGTGTGTCCGGTCTTCAATCCGTCGGCTCCGGGGATCTTGGCGAGCACCGTGTCGCGATTGCTCTGATGGATGTTGTGCCAGGTGAATTCCGGCTCGCTGAAATAGCGATAATATTGCGGATAGTCGCGGATGAGGTGCCGCGCCAGCTTGGCCAGATCGAGCGCCGACATCAGTTGTCCGGGCGGTTCCGGCAAACCGTCCGGATTGACGAAATGCGACTGCGCCAGACCGAGCTGCTTGGCCCGCTGGTTCATCAGATCGACGAAACCCTCCACCGTGCCGCCGATACCCTCGGCCACCACGACGCAGGCATCGTTGCCGGAATCGACGATGATGCCGCGGATCAGCGCCTCCACGGGGATGTTGCCGTGCAGCTCCACGAACATCTTGGAGCCCTGCGTGCTCCAGGCGCGCTCGGAAACCGGGAAGGTGTCGGTCGGCTTGATGCGGCCGTCCTTCAGACGCTGGAACAGAAGTTCCAAGGTCATCAGCTTGCTCATCGAAGCCGGCGGCATCGGCGCGAAGGCGTCCTTCGCCCACAAGACCTGTCCCGTCTCGGCGTCCATCAGCAGGCCGTGCTCGGCGGTGGTGGAAATGGCGCCGAACGCCGAACCGGCAGCAAGCAGGAGGGACAGTCCAAGACCGAGGGACAGAAGGCGCATGCCGGAACTCCGCTAAAGGTCGGCGCCGGCCTTATTGGTCGACGACGATATGTGCGTCGTTACTACCAAGTCCGCTCAGCCGCGCCAACGCGGCATCTGCGTCTTCGGTGCGGTCCATCGGTCCTGTGCGCACCCGGTAAAGTGTCTTGCCGTCCTTCTTGACCGTGGAGATCCGCAGATCGCCGCCCAATTCCTCGCGCAGGCGCATGGCATTCTCATAGGAGCCGAAGGCGCCGACCTGGACATAGAGATGTGTCGTCGCCGGAACCGCAACTTGGCTCACCACGCCGGTGGGTGGCCCGGCATCGGCCGGAATCGGGTCCGGCGCCGGCGCGGGCAACACAGCGACCCGGACCGGCGGCGCCACCGGGGCATCCGGCACCGCCGCGAGAGGCTCCGTGATGACCCTCTGCGTCGGCGCCGCGGGTACCGCCGTCGCCACCTGGATCGGTGTCTCGTCCGGCGCCGGCGCGCCGTTCGGCATGGTCGCGCGCGAGACGAAGGTCACGCGCACCCGCGCCGTGCCGCGGCCATAGAAGCCCAGCAGCTTCGCCGCCTGCTCCGAGACGTCGATGATCCGCCCCTTGGCATAGGGACCGCGGTCGTTCACCCGCAGCACGATGGAGCGGCCGTTGTCGAGATTGGTGACGCGCACATTGACCGGCATCGGCAAGGTGCGGTGCGCGGCCGTCAGGTCGCCCGCGTTGTAGACCTCTCCGTTGGCGGTCTGGTGGCCGTAGAAATCCGGCCCATACCAGGAGGCGATGCCGGTCTCGTCATAGTCCGGCTGCTCGCGCGGGTAATACCAGGTGCCGTCGATCTGATAGGGATTGCCGACCTTGTAGACGCCGCCCCCGCCACCACCCTGGTTCGAGGGTTCGACGATGCCGGCGCCGCGCTGGACGGCACAGCCTGCGGCGAATCCCGCAAGCAAGACCAACAGCGCAAGTCGTCCAGCTACGCTCATGCCCCGGCATCGGATGAGTTCGATCGCCGGGGAAAATACGCGAACCGCGCGGCAGGCTCAATGATCCGCGCGGCCATCCGAACACGGTGACAAGGCTTCAAGGAATCCGCTTCACGCATTTGCCCGCGGGATGGTCGGCGTTATCCAGCTGCGGCGCGACCTCCCCCGGTGCGCCGCTGCAGCCGACCCAGCGGATGTCCTGCTCGACTGCCGTTCCTCCCGCCACCAGGCCGGCGAAGCCGCCGCCCGACACCGAACCCGATTTCGACCCCGTGCCGCAGGTGGACGCCGAGTCGCTTCCCTTCTCCACGCAATACGCGAACTGCACGTCGTTGCCGCAGCGATTGCGGAAGCCGACATAGGCGCCCTCGATCTCGACCGACAGACACTGCGACGCGCCGCTTCCCATGGCCACGACTTGCGGAGTTGGGGGCGCAGCGGTCGCCGGCGATGTCGTCACCGGCACCGTCGGCGCAGCCACGGGCGCCGCTCCCGCGCCTGGCGGTGCCGATGCCGGCGCCGCCGATGCAACCGGGGGCGGCGGCGGCGCGGGAGTCTCGGCCCGGCGCGCGGGCGCGGAACGCGGCGGCGGCGCCTTGATCGCCGGCGAGCAGATGCTCGCGACTGCGGGCGCGGGCTTGCGGTGCCGTCCCTTACGCTCGGCATGCTGCGCGATTCCCAGGCTCTGGGCGTAGGCCGCGACCGCTGCCTGGCGCTCCGCCGCGCTGAAAACATGCTCCTTGGGGAACCAGGAGACGCAGACCGACTGCCCGTTCGTCCCCTGGCGCGTCATGGTCAGTCCGCCGGCCACATTGGCGAAGAGCGAGGCGGTGCGGCCGTCCTCGTACTGCATCTCCAGGCCGACATCGCTAAGCCGGAAAAAGCCGCTGGGCCGGGTGCTGCCCTCGTCCTCCGCGATCGTGCCCATCTTGTCGCTCATGAAGCTGAAGAAGGTCTTCTGCGCCGTACCGCCGCGCGGCGTGAATTCGAGCACGATGCGGCCCTCCATCGGCGACAGCGTCATCTGCGAATCGTCGACGGCCTTGAGCTCCATATTGGAAACACCGGCGGTCCAGGCGAGATCGGCGTCGCTACCCGTCTCGGCCAGGACCGGTAGGACGAAACATGACAGCGCAGCCGCGACCGCAAACCGCTTCATGGACGGCATCCCTTAAATGTCGTCCCCCCGAAAATCACTGTACACGGGCAATACCGTGCTTGTCAGTGGGCTTGCTCGCGTTGCGGCCGGCCCCCCTATGGCGTGACCTCGTAGACCACACCGGCACCGAACTTGCCGCCCGCATCCGTCACGCCATACAGATTGCCGGCATCGTCCATGATCACGCCGTGCGGTGACATGCCGTCTTTTCCGCCGCCGAAGCGGTGCAGCACCGTCTGCTTTCCCGACGGCGTCAGCTTGAATACCACGCCGCCGTTCACGTCCGGCTTTCCGCCGAGCCGAGTCGTGCCATAGAACTTGCCGCTCGCGTCCTGGATGAGGTCCGAGGTGGGGCTCGAGCCTCCAAGCCCCCCTTGGCATGCCCACAATACGCTAAAGTCACCGGAAGGCGCGAGCTTGAAGATGCTGCCGTGACCGGTCGCGCCGTCAGTCGAAGCAGAGCCGATGAAATTGCCTTTGCCATCGACGATCAGCCCGGCCAAAGGTTGGGCGCCTTCGCTTGCATCGAAGGAATGCAGGACGGATTCCTGGCCGTCCGAGGTCAACTCGAACACCGTCCCCAACCCGTTGGCGCCGCCGGTAAAAGTTGTTCCGAAGAGATTGCCGTTTGAATCGCGCAACAGCCTTCCATACGGGTTGCCGCCGTCCGCGCCGCCGGTAAAGGTATAAAGCACGCTGAACTGTCCGCTCGACGCCACCTCGAAAACGACGCCGCTGCCGTTGCCGTCGCCGCCACCGGTGGATGTCGTGCCATAGAGGTTGCCCTGGTCGTCGCGGACCAAAGCGGTCTCCGGTACGCGGCCATCGGTGCCGCCGGTGAATTGCCACAGCACGACCCGGTGGCCGTTGGACTTCAGCTCGAACACCGTGCCGTCGAAATCCGCACCGCCACCGGTGGTGGTGCCGTAGAAATCGCCCTGCGCGTCGGCGATCATTCCCGCGCGGGGATAGGCGCCGTCGGAGAGTCCGAAGTGCCAGAGCACCGTCTCCGTGCCGTCCGGCGCCAGTTTGTACACGGTGCCGAAATTGTAGCGGCCGCCGGAATAGGTCGTGCCGAAGAGATTTCCGTTCGCATCGCGGAGCAAATTGCCATAGGGCTGCCCGCCATCCTTGCCGCCTTTGAATGTGTAGAGGATTGTGTCCTTTGCAGCCGCGCCTCCGACCGCAAGCCAAGAGACAGCAATAAGCCCAAAGCCCGCAAAGGCGCGCATTCCCAATGCCAACATTAGCCGCCCCCTAAGCCGCACAGGGAAACAACATTACCCCGACGCCGCAGATTCTTCAAAGGCAGACATTGATACGTCGGCAAGTTCGAACTTGAAACCTCCAGCCCGGTTGAAAGAGGCCCACTAGTTGGAGTCCATGCGGCCCTCTGGGAGCTGCCATTCCCTTGGCCTCGAAGTGTGCGTCGGCACCGATGCCCCGGCCGACACCTTCGCACGGGACGCAAAATGAACGGCGCGGATTGGTGGCCGGAGAAATGGGTTCTGGTACAGTGAATGGCTTGGCTCGGTGAACGAGCCTACATCGGCTTTGTCGGCAAAATCCTTCCGCACCTGCTGCTCTATTCCACTTGCCGGCAATCGTCTGCGCCTTGCTGTGGCTGATCCTGTCGCAGGCAAATCTCTTGGAGCCAATTGCGCTAACGCGTGGGCGACATGCGATTGCTTATGGTTTGCTCGGAGCGGCCTCGCGATCGCGGCCGCGCAACATGCACAGTACCCGGTTGGTCTGCGCGTGCTGATCGCGAGCATCGGTATCTCCTGGTGTTGGATTCGCCTTCGCGCACGCACCTTGTGGGCGCCCTACATCAGCCACGAGGTCATGGACACGGTTCCGGGACGCGATGATTGGCTAGCCGCGGTGGCTAGGCGGTCGCTATCGCTTGCGGGTTGCCTTCGTCTACCAAGCTCAGTAATTGAAGCAGCGACCGGGATGGGTGGCCGAGCGGTTGAAGGCACCGGTCTTGAAAACCGGCAGGCCCGCAAGGGTCTCGTGGGTTCGAATCCCACCCCATCCGCCAAACGCTGTCGATTTGACTCGGAAGTTCTGAGTTCCGTGAGAACCCCCCGGTTTGACGCTCGGGATGGACAATGGTTTCGGGCTATAGGCCGACCGGCGACTACGAGACGGCATCACGACATTCCCATTTTCTATCTGCGCCCATGGGCGGGACAGGCGGACAAATCTGCCGGTTTGAGAGAGCCGCGTATTGGATGGCGGGCCGATGCAATTGACACCGCAGCCCGCGCCGGATGATCCTGCGCCGGCTGGGGTGATGTCATGTTGTTCAAGAACGTTCTCGTGCCGCTCGCTGCCGCGGTAGTGTTTGCACTCTCTCCTGCGAATGCGGGCCTGCGCTCCAGCGGTTCCGCGGCCGACGACAGCGTCGCGTTTCGCCTGAACGCCGCCCACACCAACAGCATCGTATTCAGCGGCGGTTTCTCGGCCAACCTCACGCCCTTGTGGACCTCGCATATCATCGGTCCGGACTATTTCATGGACTCCATCGTCGCCAACGGAACGGTGTTCGTCATCCAGCGGGTCCAAGCCGGCACGCCCGGCGACATCCTGCATGCCTTCCGTCTTTCCGACGGCCGCGAACTCTGGTTCAAGAAGTTCAAGAAGCATGTCGGCGACGGTTTCAGCGCCCCTGCCTACGACAACGGCATGGTCTTCGTGGTCGACCAATCGAACAAGGTCTATGCGCTCTCGGCCTCGAACGGCAAGACCAAATGGGAGGTGAGCCCGCCGAAACAGCCCTTCAGCAACATCGATCCCATCGTCGGCAACGGCGAAGTTTTCCTCAGCTCCGACGGCAACCAAAAATACAGCTCCATTTACGGGCTCGACGAGCTGAGCGGGGCGGTTCTCTGGTCGGGAAAGCTCAACTATGGCGGCGATGGCTCCCCCGCCTATGGCGGGGGCGGCGTCTACACCGCGCCGCCCTGCAACTACTACCGCTTCGACGCGGTGACCGGCGTGAGGGACTGGTACATTCGTTCCCGCGGCTGCCATGGCGGCGGCGGGCTCGCGCCGATCTACCTCGACGGCAACATCTTCATTCAGGACGTCGTCCTGCCGACGACGCTGTCGATCCGTGATGCCGCGACGGGCAAGAACAAGGGCACGCTCCATCAGTACTGGGGCATTTCTCCGGCTCTCTACACCGACAATACCGGCGCGGACCGCGCGCTCACCATCTATGGCGATGCGCTCGACACGATGTCGAGCTGGCTGGTCTCGTCCCGAGAACGTGTGTGGACCTACAAGCTCGGCAATGGCGCAACGTTCATCACCGCGCCGATTGTGATCAACGGATTGGTCTTCGTGGGCTTGGGCGGCGCGCAGATCGCCGTGCTGGATGCCAACACCGGTGCGCTGCTGAACACGATCACCGTGTCGCTGAGCTGCAGCCCGAGTTGTTTCGCCGCTCCGGAGCTCACCGCGGGCGACGGCGCTCTGATGGTCGACGAAGGCACCCAACTACAGGCCTATGTGCCGCAATAACGAAGACGGCTAAGGCACCAGTTCGAACACCGAGCCGTCGCCGTCGGGCTCGCCGCCAGCGGTGCCGAAGATGCGGCCGCGCTTGTCCAGGGTCACCCCACTCTCCGAGTGGCCGCTATCGCCGAGCCCTTCAAAATCGTAGAGCTTGGTGAAGGTGCCGTCCGGGGCGATCTTGAACACCGTGCCGTAGCCGTGCGCGCCGCAGGCGAAAGTGGTGCCGTAGAGATTGCCGGCCTTGTCCGCGGAGAGCGGCCCGGCCGGCTCGCAACCGTCATCGTTCGAAAAAGCGTGAAGAGTCGTCTCGATGCCTTTGCGGTCGAGCTTGAACACCGCACCGCCATTGTTGCCGCCGCCGCCCGAACTGGCCGTGCCGAAGAGATTGCCGTCATTGTCGCGGATCGGCGCATCCGTAGGAGCAACACCGTCGCCATTGGCGACGTCGAAATTATAGAGCACCTTCTCCTTGCCCTGGGCGGTGAACTCGAAGACGATTCCGCGTTCCAGGATGCCGCCCTGGAAGGTCGTGCCGTACAGATTTCCCTGTTTGTCGACGGTCACGCCCCAGGGGCCGATACCGTCCTTGTTGTTGCGCCCGAAGGACCAAAGCACGGTCTCGGTTCCGTCGGTCGCGATCTTGAAGATGGTGCCCCGGCCGTAGGTGCCGCCGCCCAGGGTCGTGCCGTAGAAGTTGCCGGCGAGATCCATCGTCACGGTTCCCGCAGGCGCCACCCCGTCGCCCGGGACGCTGAAATCGTGCACCAGCTTCATCTTGCCGCTCGGCGTGATCTTGAACACCGTACCGTTGTCGCCCTGACCGCCATGTTGCGTCGTGCCGTAGAGATTGCCGGCCGCGTCCGCGACCAGGTTCGACCAGGGATAATGTCCGTCGCCTCCCTGGAACGAATAGATGATCGCATAGCTGCCGTTGGGCGTGATCGTGAAGACCGTGCCGTAGCCGTTGGCGCCGCCGTCGGAGGTCGCGCCGTAGTAGGTGCCCTGCATCGCCAGAAGCCCCGCCATCGGGTGAAGGCCGTCGCCGTTCTGGGTCGAGAAGCTGTGCAAAGTCGTGAATTTCGCGGCCGCCGGCGTCGCGGCGAGCAATACAAGCGAACACCAACCGAACATGAAATGCGCGCGCATCACACCCCGCGACTGATAGCCCGCAGCATGATAGGCGATGCACGCTTAAATGACCATGGGCGGAATGCAAACGCACGCGGCCGCGCACTGACGCGTCTGCGTCTAGCGCTGGCTATTTCAATATCGCGGTGTCGAACAGGTTGCCGGCGCTGCCGGTCGCGGCGCTGGCGACGACGGGCGCGGTCGGCGGCGTCTCGTACTGCTTGTACTCGGGCACCTGGTCCAGCCGCTCGAACGTGTAGCCTTCTTCGACCAGCGCGGGGATGACGTCGCCCACGAGTTCCGCGGATTGGTTGTGGATGCAATGCATCAGCACGACGCCGCCATTGGTGCGGCGGATCTCGCGCAGATAACCCTTGGCGCAGGCGGCGGCACTCCAATGGTGGCGCCAGCAATCCCAGTCCGCGGAGCTCAGGATGTAGCCGTCCTCGGTGCGCGACAGGTCGCCGCCGATGTCCCAATAGATCGGGCCGATGTAATTGCGCAGCACCGGATCGTCATTGAGGATCTCCGCATGCGCCGAGCGCCACGCGCCATAGGGAGCACGGAAATAGAACTTGTCGCCCGGCTTCATCAGTGGCGCGATCTCGTCATTGACTTGACGGATCTGCTCGATCAGGCGTTCGGGATGGGCGTCGAAGGTCCCGTTCAGCAGCGGATGCGTCGCGCTGTGGTTGGCGAGCAGATGCCCTTCGGCGGCGATGCGCGCCAGGATCTGGGGATGGGCCCGCGCCATGCGCCCGACGACGAAGAACGTGGCCTTGACGTTGTACTGCTTGAGCACGTCCAGCACGGCATTCGTGTTCGCGTTCGGGCCGTCGTCGAAGGTGAAGGCGACGGTGTGGATGTCGCGCAGTCCCGAGTGGAAGATGGTGTGGGTCTGGAAGTATGCGACGCGCTCCTGCTGGCCGCGCGGATCGGCGCCCGCGGGAGCGGCGAGGCATGCGCCCGCGAGCAGCGCGGCGCAGAGCATGGCGGTCTTCATCGTGCATCCCCACGGAAGGCGGCAAATTCTAGGCGCCGTCCCGCAACGGCACAAGGGAGGCGCCAGGCCGCCGGGAAATATGGCTAACGGCGCTGCCTTTCGGCAATCCAGCGCTCCACGTTTTCCTGCAGCAGCCAGAGCGGCATCGCCCCGTTCTCCAGCACCAGCGCGTGGAAGCCCTTGAGGTCGAATCGGGGGCCGAGCTTCGCCTTGGCCTTCTCGCGCAGATCCAGGATGGTCTTCATGCCGATCTTGTAGGCACAGGCCTGCCCCGGCCACACGACGTAGCGCTCCACCTCGGCGGTGACGTCCGACGGCGCCATGCCGGTGACCGACTGCATGTACGCGATCGCCTGTTCGCGCGACCAGTGTTTGGCATGCATGCCGGTATCGACCACCAGCCGCGCGGCACGGAAGAGTTCCGCCTGCAGCCGCCCCAGATCGCCATAGGGATCGCCGCGATAGAGTCCGATGTCTTTCGCCAGATGCTCGGCATAAAGCGCCCAGCCTTCGGAGAAGGCGGGAATGAACTGGAAGCGGCGCAAGAGCGGCAGGCCCGGGATCTCCATCGCGGTCGCGATCTGCAGATGATGGCCCGGGATGCCTTCGTGATAGGCCAGCGTCGGCATCGCCCACATCGGCGTCTCCGCCACGTTGCGCAGATTGGCGAAGAAGATTCCGGGCTTGCTTCCGTCGAGCGCGGGCGGCTCGTAGTAAGCGCCGGCGGATCCCTTCTCGGAGAACGGCGGCACGCGGCGGACGTCGAGCTCGGCCCTCGGCAGGCTGGCGAAATAGCGCGGCAGCAGCGCGCGCACATGGCCGAGCAGCTCCTTGTAATGCGCCAGCATCCGCGCGCGGCCGGCGTCGTCGTTCGCATAGAGGAAGCGCGGATCGGCCATGAGCTTGTCGAGCCGCGCGCCCACCGTGCCGTCCTCCAGCCCCACGGTCTTCAACACCGCATCCGCTTCGGCGGAGATGCGCGCGACTTCGCTCAAGCCATAAGCGTGGATTTCGTCCGGCGTCATGTCGCTCGCTGTCAGCTGCTTGAGCTGATCGGCGTAGTATTCGGCGCCGCCTTTGAGGCGCCACACCCCGGCGTCATGGGTGGCGCGCGGGCGCAACGCCTGTTCTTCCGCGATCATGCGGCGATAGGCGGGATAGACCACGTCGCGCACCGCCGCGGTCGCCTCGTCGATCAGCTCGCGGCGCTCGCCGTCGTCCATGCCGATTTTGGCCGTCTTGTCCGCGAGGTTTCGGACCAGCGCGTTCTTGTCGGGCGGCGGCGCGATCAACGATCCGATCTGGGCGATATTGCCGTCCACGATGAAGTCGGGCGGGATGACGCCCTGCAGCGCCTGACGCGCGACATCCGCGGTCACGGCATCCAGGACGGCACCCAGAGCGCGCAGCCGGTCGACATAGTGCCGCGCCAGCCGCGCATTGCGGATCGGATGGGTGGAGAGCAGGAAGTTCGGCAGGTTCTTCTGGATGCCGAATGCCGGGTTGACCGGATAGAGGCTGTCGTCGGCGCCGAGCCAGGGATATTTCGCGTCGGCCAGCGTGCGGTCGTAGCTCCACAGCACGATGTCGTAGGAGAGCTGCTCTTGGGGCGCAAGGTCCGCGCGGTTCCAGCGGCGGATCTCCGCCTCGTTGTCGCGCAGGCGGCGGAAATTCTCCTGCCGCTCGACGAGCGAATAGGAATCGAGCTTGCCGCTGTGGAAGTCGAACCAGGTCCCGTCGACGAAGCCGATGGCGCTCAATTCCTGCGGACGATCGACGACGAAGGCCACCGCCTGGCGGTCGAGCATCCAGTTGAAACGCAGCGGATGCTTCCAGACCAGTTCATAGACGAATGCGCCCGCGGCGATCAGCAGGAGCGCCAGCACGGCGCCCGTGACGCCAAGGACCTTCTTCATATCCCCTGCCCCGCGCCTACTCGGACGTCGTCACCGACGCGGACGGCGCCAAGGAATGGTTCTTGATCGGCAGGTTGCGCACGCGCACGCCGCAAGCGGCGAAGATCGCGTTGGTGACGGCCGGTGCCAAAGGCGGCACGCCCGGCTCGCCGGCTCCGCCCACTTCGCCGTCGCTTTCGCAGAGATGGACCTCGATCTCGGGGCAATCGGCGAGGCGCAGCATCTCGTAGTCGTTGAAGTTCGACTGCGCGACGGCGCCCTGGTCGATGGTGATCTCGCCCTTGAGCGCGGCGGTCAGCGCAAAGAAGATTGCGCCCTCGATCTGCGCCTTGAGGCCGTCGGGATTGACGACCAGGCCGGTATCCACCGCGGCGACCACGCGGTCGACTTTGAGCGCGCCTTTGGCGTCGATGGTCACCTCGGCCACCTGCGCCACGATGGTCTTGAAGGACTCCACGATGGCGATGCCACGTCCGCGGCCGCGCGCCATCGGTGCGCCCCAGCCGGCTTTCTGCGCCGCCAGTTCCAAGACCGCGAGGTGGCGCGGCGCGTGCCTAAGAAGCGCGCGGCGATATTCGAAGGGATCCTGCCCGCCGCGATGCGCCAACTCATCGACGAAGGACTCCACGAAGAAGCCGTGCCAGGAGGCTTCGACGCTGCGCCACGGTCCGGTCGGGACATGGGTCGCCACCTTCACCGAGCCGATCTGCTGATTGGGGATGTCGTAAGGGATATGCGCTTGGGGATTGGCGCCGTCGTCGGTGGTGTAGGTGTTGACCCAGGTCCGCACCAGGCCCTCCGGCCCCAGCGATCCCCAGAATGCGCTGGTCACATTCGGACGGTAGTAATCGTGCTGGGTATCCTGCTCGCGCGTGAAGATCAGCTTCACCGGCACGCCGGGCACTGCCAGAGCCGTGCGCACCGCGTATTCGAGGAAGTTCCACTGGCCGGGAAGCCTGCGGCCGAAGCCGCCGCCCATCGGCTGGAGATGGAACGCGACCTTGTCCAGGGAAAGCTTCGCCGCCTTGGCGCAGAAGGCGCGGCTGCCGAGCCCGTCCTGGGTGCCGGACCACACTTCCAGCATGCCGTCCTTGTAGAGCGCGGTGGCGTTCATCGGCTCCATCGGCGAATGCGCCAGATACGGCACGCTGTAGGTCGCCGCGAAACTGGTGCCGCGCGCCAGTGCGTCGATGCCCTCGCCCCGCGTCAGGTCGATCTTGGCGTCGCGCCCCCTGACGGCCTCGAGCCGCCTTGCGGCGATGCTGGCGCTGGTGACCTTGTCGTGGCCGCCGCCGTCGAATTGCGGATCGAGATCGGCCGCGGCCGCCTTGGCGCGCCAGTAGCGGTCGGCAACGACCACCACCGCATCGTCGAGCTTGACCACCTGCCGGATGCCGCGGCGGCCCTCGACAATCCTGGTGTCGACCGATTTCAGCTTGCCGCCGAACACCGGCGAGATGCGGATCGCGGCATAGAGCATGTCCGGCTGGATCACGTCGATGCCGTAATTGGTGCTGCCATCGACCTTGCCCGGAATGTCGATGCGCTGGAGCGGCCGCCCGATCAGACGGAACTCGCTCTTATCCTTCAGCCGCGGATGCGTCGGCGGTTCGTAGTCGGAAGCCGCGCCCGCCAGTTCGCCATAGGTGAATTCGCGCTGCGTCGCTTTGTGGATGACGCGGCTCGAACGCGTCTCGCACGAGGCGACATCGACGTCCCAGCGCCGCGCCGCGGCCTTGAGGAGCATCTCGCGCGCCGCCGCGCCGGCGAGCCGCATGCCGAACATGCCGGTGGCGCGCACGGCGGACGAGCCGCCCGTCACCTGCAGGTCCATGTACTCCGCCACCATGCGGAAGCCGTTGGCGACCGTGCCGCGCAGGAACGGCGGGATGTCGCGGCCGGACATGTCCTGCTGGCTCAGGATGAAACCTTCCGCCAAGGCGCCGTTGGCGAAGAGCGGATCGGACGGCGCGGTTTCGGCCGTCACCTTGTTCCAGTCGGCGTCGAGTTCCTCCGCCGCCATCTGGCTGAGCGAGGTGAAGATGCCCGTCCCCATGTCGCAATGCGGGATGACGACGGTGACCGTGTCGTCGTTGGCGATCTTGATCCAGTTGCTGACGAAGCGCTCGTCCTTGGCGGCATCCATCGCGTTGGCGCGGCGGATGCGCGAACTCGGCCAGAATGCATAGCCCACGACCAGCGCGCCGGCGGCGCCGAACGTTCCCAGCACGATCGTCCTGCGGGTCGGCATGGCCTAGTCCTCCCGGCTGGCAAGCGCGCGCACCGCGGCGCGGATGCGCGGGTAGGTGCCGCAGCGGCAGATATTGGTGATCGCGGCGGCGAGCTCTTCGTCCGTCGGGTCGCCGTTCTCGGCCAGCAGCGCGCTGATCGCCATGATCATCCCCGACTGGCAATAGCCGCATTGCGGCACCTGATGATCGATCCAGGCCTGTTGCACATGCGTCAGCCCGCTCGTGCTCAGCCCTTCGATCGTGGTGATCTCCGCGTCCTGGAGCGAGCCCACGGGGATGACGCAGCTGCGCTGCGCCTCGCCGTTGATGTGGACGGTGCAGGCGCCGCATTGCGCGATGCCGCAGCCGAACTTCGTCCCGGTCAATCCGATCTCGTCGCGGATAACCCAGAGCAGCGGCGTTTCGTCCTCGACCTCGATCTCGTGGACCGCGCCGTTCACCTTCAGACTGACCATGGACCCCTCCACACCCACAGCCCTTATACCACGGCCCGCGCATGCGGCATCGGCGGCAGATTGGCTCGCCCCGTTGTGTCTGGAAATTGTCACGCGACTTGGCTATGGATTGGGGGCCGCGGCCCCTGGAACGGATAAGCCGGGACGCCGGCATTGGGGTCGTATTCGGGGGAAGGTCCATGCCGCAAGCCATTGCGTTCGTTCAGGCAAATCCGGTCTTGATGCTGAGCGCGCTGCTCATCGCCTCGCTGTTCTTCAGCCTGGGCCTGCTGATGCGCCGCCGCCACGTCATCCAGATTTTGCCCGCGCCGGTCTCGCCGGGGCTCGAGAAGGTCATTTCGGCGGCGCTCGCATCGCGCGAGATCGTCTATGTGCAGCCGGTGCCCGGACCCGCGAGCGCGACCTTGTCCGCCGGCGGCGCGTTGTCGCCCTCGCCGGTCCTGCAGTCGACCGCCGCGTCGGCCCAACGGCAGGCGCTCTCCAAGCCGGAAGAGATCGTCCACGCGATCGAGAAGATCGCCGACAAGCTCCACCACGAAGACGCCCACGCGCTCGACGCGGCGGCGCGCGATGCGCTGCTCGATATCCTGGCGCATATGGAGCATCACAGCGACGACGACTGGTTCAAGGCGATGCACGACAAGCTCGCCCACGCCAAGCACAACTCCGACCTCAGCGCCTGCGCCGCGGAGATGATCAAGCACCTGCATCATTGAGCACCGTCATGGCCGCCCTCGAGGCGGCCAGCGGATCCCGGCACGGCACGACCCTTGCTCTCTCCAGACGAGGACGAGCCCCCGCGTCCCATTTCAGGATTGGAGACGCCCATGAGTGCCGCGACCGCGCCGTTCGAAGCCCTGGCCGTGCGCCTGCTCGGCGGCGGGGCGCTGCAGACCCGCCTCAAGGAGTGGAAGGAATTCCGCTATTGGAAGAAGAAGCAGACCGAAGAGGTCGAGCTTCGCAACACCCATTACGCCTGGTTCTACACCGAGTGTTTCGGCCTGGAGCCCAAGGACTATGCGGGGCGCCGCCTGCTCGACGTGGGCTGCGGCCCGCGCGGCAGCCTGGAATGGGCGACGGCGGCGCGAGAGACGGTCGGCGTCGACCCCCTCGCCGACCGCTACCGCAGCCTGCAGGTGCGCGACCGGCGCATGACCATGGTCAACGCCTATGCCGAGGCGATGCCGTTCACCAACGGCTATTTCGACGACGCGTTCTGCTTCAACGCGCTCGACCACACCGGCGATTTCCGCAAGGCGCTTGTCGAGATCGCGCGCGTGCTCAAGCCCGGCGGGCGGTTCCTGCTGATCACCGAAGTCAACCACGAGCCGACGCTTGCCGAGCCCAACTGCATCCTCCCCGACGAGCTCGCCAAGCTGATCGAATGCCGCTTCGATTTCGTCAGCCGCAAGCTCGCGCGCATCCGCGACGATCACAATGTGTATCAGAGCGTGCGCGACGGCATCGCGGTCGATCCTGCGTCGCTGATGCCCAACTCACCCGCGATCTTCGCGGCGCGTTGCGCTAAGCGGGCCTGATCCGGACCAAGACGATCGAGGTGGGCATTGCGGCCGGCGCCAGTGGCTTGCTAACGTCGTTCCGCCGCTGCTTGGGGGGGAAATGGTGCGGTCGATCCTTATTCTGTTGTTCTGTGCGCCGCTGCTGTCGGGTTGCGCGGCCGGTTTCATCGCCATGCAAACTATCAAGTCCACTGGCAAGTTCGAGAGCGCGCCACCGCCGCCGAATGGCAAAGCCCTGCTCTACGTCTACCGCACGGCATCGATGACCGGAGCGGTAAACGGTGCCGAGATCTATGCCGACGGCAAGAAGCTGTTCGGGCTGGCCACCGGCGGCTACGCCTATGCCTACTTGCCGCCGGGACAACACAGGATTACGGCGCATTGGAGCGGCAGCTTGGGCTTTAGCGATCAGCCGGTGGAACTCTCGCTCGATCTCGCAACGGGCACGAGCCGGTTTGTTCGCTTCTCGGCGGCGACGGAACCCGATTTCGGCTTCAACCGTCACACCTGGAAAATCGAAGAGCTGGCGCCCCCCACGGCGATGTCCGAGCTCAACGAAGAACATCTCGACCGAGATGCGGTCGCCGAGCTTGCTCCCGAATTCCGTCCGTAGCAGACGTTCAGCCGGGCTTGCGCATCAAACGTAATGCCAGCGGCCGTCGCGGTCGTAATAGCCCTTGCGGCCGTCGCGATAGCTGTAGTGGCGATAGTGGTGGACATAGGCCGTCTTGTGGCAGTTGTCGGACGCGATGCGGTGGCCGGCAAAACCGCCAAGCGCCGCGCCGCCAAGCGTGCCCACCACGCTGCCGTGGGTGACCACATTTCCCAGCACGCCGCCGGCGCCCGCGCCGACAACAGTCCCGGTCGTCTTGCGCCCTTCGCAGCCGGCATTCGCCGCCGCTGCGCCAACACAGAGCGACAGCATTGCCGCCGCCAGAACAGCATTCCACCGCATGGGAAATCTCCTCATTCCTTTGGAAGAAAACCGGCGAGGAGGGGGAATGGTTCCGGACTTATCCTCCCCCGTTTACGGGGGAGGTGGCGAGCAAGCGAAGCGTAGCGAGACGGAGAGGGCCGCACGCGAACCTGCCCCTCCGTCTGCCTTCGGCAGACACCTCCCCCGCAAGCGGGGGAGGATAAAATCTACGCCAGCCGGGCCACGGCCTCTTTCAGTCGCGCCGCCAAGGCTTGGGCTTCGGCGCGTTTTTCGCGCTGCTCGGCGAGGACGTCTTCCGGCGCGCGGGCGACGAACTGCTCGTTGGAGAGCTTGGCGTCGAAGCGCGCGATCTCGTCCTGCGCCTTCTTGAGCTCCTTCTCCAGCCGCGCGCGTTCCTTGGCGAAGTCGATGACGTCGCCGAGCGGAAGCGCCACGGTCGCCTCGCCGAGGACGAACTGCGCGCAGCCCTGGGGCAACGCATCGGCGGCATGCGCGGAGGCGAGACGTGCCAAGGTCAGGATCGAATCCCGGTTGCGGCGCAGACGCTCGCGCGACTCCGCCGACGCATCCTTGAGCACGAGCGCGATCTTGGCCGACGGCGGCACGTTCATCTCCGCGCGGATCGAGCGCACGCCTGAGACCAGCTCGATCAGCCAGCGCATCTCCGCGCCCGCCTCCTCGCTCGCCGGCAGCGCGTCGAGCTTCGGCCAATCGGCAATGATGAGCAGCGTATCGCGCGGTGCGCCGTGCTCGGCGGTGCGCGCCCACAATTCCTCGGTGATGAACGGCATGAAGGGATGCAGCAGTTTCAGGATCTGGTCGCGCGTCCACGCAGCGGTCATGCGCGCCTCGGCCTTGGCGCCCTCGTCGGTGCCGTTGAGCAGCGGCTTGATCAGCTCCAGATACCAGTCGCAATAGACATCCCAGACGAAGCGATAGGCCGCGCTCGCCGCGTCGTTGAAGTGCAAATTCTCCAGCGCCTCAGTCACTTCCGCTGCGGTGCGCGCGCATTCGGCGACGATCCAGCGGTTGACGGTCAGCGTCGCTTTCGCCGGATCGAAATCGGCGCGCGTCTCGCAGCCGTTCATCTCGCAGAAGCGGGCCGCGTTCCAAAGCTTGGTGGCGAAGTTGCGGTTGACCTCGACGCGCGACGGCCCGATGCGCATGTCCTTGCCGTGACCCGCCGCGAGCGCGAGCGTGAAGCGCAGTGCGTCGGCGCCGAACTGATCGACGAGATCGAGTGGGTCGACGACGTTGCCCTTGGTCTTCGACATCTTCACGCCCTTCTCGTCGAGGACGCGGGTGTGGATGAAGACGCGGTGGAACGGCACATCCTTCATGAAATGCAGCCCCATCATCATCATCCGCGCCACCCAGAAGAAGATGATGTCGAAACCGGTGACCAGCACCGAAGTCGGATAGTAGCGCTTGAGCTCCTTGGTCTCGTCCGGCCAGCCGAGCGTGGAGAATGGCCATAGCGCGGAGGAAAACCAAGTATCGAGAACGTCCGACTCACGCGCAAAGAAGATTTCAGCGGCTGCGACCTTGTTTCCAACTCGGACGGATTTTCCACTATCGAATCTGATCGCCTCGGCGACATCGTCAAAGGTGTCCTTCTTTACAAAGGAGCCTTCGCCAAAATGATCAGCGGCAATCTCCAGTGCCTCACGTTCCGTTTCCGCCACAAATACTTGGTCATCTATCTTCAACTCGGGTTCGCGTAGCCGTCGGAGGAAGCGCCACGCCGGAATCTGATGCCCCCACCACAGCTGTCTTGAGATGCACCAGGGATGGATGTTGCGCATCCAGCGGAAATAGACGTCGCGCCATTGCTCGGGAACGATCTCGGTGCGCCCGTCCTCGACCGCGGCGATGGCCTTCTCCGCCAGCGGCGTCACGTTCAGATACCATTGCTCGGTCATCAGCGGTTCGAGCACGACGGTCTTGGTCTTCTCGTCATGCGGCACGGCATGGACGATGGGCTCGATGCGGTCGATGAGCTCCACGGCCTCGAGATCGGCGACGATCTGCTTGCGCGCCTCGAAGCGGTCGAGGCCGCGATAGGCCTGCGGCACCTGATCGTTGAGCGTGCCGTCCTTGTTGAGGATGTTGATCAGCGGAAGATTATGCCTTTTGCCGACCTCGAAATCGTTGAAGTCGTGGCCGGGCGTGATCTTGACCGCGCCGGTGCCCTTCTCGGGATCGGAATGTTCGTCGGCGACGATGGGGATCGGCCGGTTCGCCAGCGGCAGCACGACGCGCTTGCCGATCAGATCGCGGTACCGCGCATCGTCCGGATGCACTGCGACCGCGGTGTCGCCCAGCATCGTCTCCGGCCGCGTCGTGGCGACGGTGATGAAGCGGCCCATCTGCCCCTCGATGGGATATTTGAGGTACCAAAGATGCCCCTTCATCTCGATGTTCTCGACTTCGAGGTCGGAGACGGCGGTCTGCAGCCGCGGGTCCCAATTGACCAGCCGCTTGTCCTTGTAGATCAGGCCCTCGCGATAAAGCTCGACGAAAACCTTGAGCACCGCCCGCGACAGGCCCTCGTCCATGGTAAAGCGCTCGCGCGACCAATCCGCCGACGCACCCAGCCGCCGAAGCTGCTCGCCGATGGCGCCGCCGGATTCGTCTTTCCACGTCCACACCGCTTCGAGGAATTTCTCGCGCCCCATCTTGATGCGGCTCTGCTGGCGCTCCGCGAGCTGGCGCTCGACGACGAGCTGCGTGGCGATGCCGGCGTGATCCATGCCCGGCTGCCAAAGCACGTCTTTGCCGCGCATGCGCTCGAACCGTGCGAGCGCATCCTGCAAGGTGTTGTTGAGTGCGTGCCCGATATGGAGCCGGCCGGTGACGTTGGGCGGCGGGATGACGATGCAGAACGGCTCCGCGTCCGGACGCCGGCCCGCACGGGACGCGCCCGATGCCATCCACTGGGCGTAGATGCGGCCTTCCACCTCTTGTGGCGAAAAGGTCTTGTCGAGCATGGGAGGAGAACCTCGTGAAGCGCGGCGGTTTCGAGGTTGGTGAAGCCCCGAACAGCGCGCGTCAAGAGGCTGTCCGGAGCGTTCCCGCCCGGACCGGCCTATCGTGGGAGAATTAGGACCGGTGGCGGGCGCGGGCGACGCGTTCGACTTCGGCGCGTACGGCGCCTTCGAGCAGCGCGGGGAAATGCTCGTCCATCCAGCTGCGGACCAGCGGCTTCAGCTTGTCGACCAGCGCGTCCGAATTGGCGCTCAGCCAGTTCTGCAGCACCGGATCGAAGCTTTCGCGCACGGCCTTCTCGAACACCGACTGGACGGTGGCGCCGTCCATCGCGGGCATCGCCTGGTCGGACTGCGCCGTGGCGCTCGCCCGCGGCGACTGGATGTTGGCAAAAGTATCCTCGACGGCCTTGCGGGTCTTCTCGGAGAAAATCCCCTCATGCGGGGCAACGGCCTGGGCTTCGCTAGTCACAGGGGCTTCCTCCTCGATCGTCTGGAAGACGACGTCGTCGTCGGGCTTGGCGGGTTCGCTCTTGGCAACGGCCGCGACGGGGGCAGGTTCCGCCATGGGGGGCGGCGGCGGCGGCGCGGCCATCGCGACCGGCGCGTGCGCGGGCTCGTCCTCTACTTCCTGCGTCAGCTCGAGCACGTCGCCTTCCGGCGCCGCGGCGCCCGAGGCCGCATGGGCATCGCCCGAATCCTCGGAGATGATCTTGCGGATGGAGGCGAGGATCTCTTCCATCGTGGGTTCGTGCTGGGGACTCGACGCCATGCTCATGCTCCGACCGCGCTTTCTTACGCCTTGGCTGACCCTAGAATAGTTGCCCGCCGAACGCAAAGAATCTCTTAATCTCACAGTCACTTAAGCCAGGTTTCTGAGATCATCCACCGAATCCCACCCAGGCTGCGGCATCGTCATTGTAGTGGTCGAGCGGGTCGTAGAGCTTCACTTTGAGGCCGAGCGTCCTAGCGGTGAGCGAGCCTCCCGCCGCCAGGACGGAATAGGCCGCCACCTCGGCATTGCGCTGAGAACTGACCAGCGCAACCTGGGCGTTCAGCAGCTCCTGCTCGGCATTGAGGACGTCCAGCACGGTTCGGCCGCCGACCTGCTGCTCCTTGCTGACGCCTTCGAAGGCGATCTCGTCGGCCCTCTCGGTCGCTTCGTTGGATTCGATCGTGCCGAGCGCCGATTCGTAGTTCGCCCAGGCCTGCGCCACCGCGTCGCGCACCTGGCGGTCCGCCACCGCGACGTTGAGCTGCGACTGCGCATGCAGCTCGCGCGTCTGGCGCACATTGGCCTCCTCCACACCGGCCTGGTAGATCGGCACGTTGAGCTGGCCCACCACGGCAAGCGCGTGCTCCGCCACAGATTGCGGCGGGCCACCCGAGCTGAAGCCCTGCACCGAGTTCAGCACGCTCTGCGAATAGCCGTACTGCCCCTGGACCGAGAGCGTCGGCCCCATCGCGCCCCAGGCATCGTCGACGGCGTAGTTCGCGGCGCGCTCGTTCTCGCGCGCCGTCACCAGCGCCGGGTTCTGCTTGACCGCCATCGCCAGCACGCGATCCTCATCGCCCGGAAGCTTGGGCAGCGCCGGCTTGGCTTCGAGCGACTCCGCGGGCCTGCCGATGCGCTGGAGGAAATCGGCCCGGCTGATCGCCAGCTGACCTTGGGCGGTGACCAGATCGGACTGCGCCGTCGCCAGCCGCGCCTGCGACTGCGCCACATCGGTGCGGGTGAGCGAGCCGGCCTTGAATTCGAGCTCGGTCGACTGCTTCTGGCGCTTGAGCACTTCGACATTGTGCTGTCGCAGATTCACGATCGCCCCGTCGCGCACGACGTTCATGTAGGCGGTCACCGAGTTGAGCAGCACGGTCTGCTCGGTGGCTGTGAGCTGCGCCCGCCCGGAACGCACCAGCGCCTTGGCGCGGCTGATCTCGGCGATGGTGCGGCCGCTGCGGAAGAGCGGCTGGGTGATCGTGGCCTGCCCGTTCAGGGGATGATCCGTGACGGCCGCGTTGACGGTGCCCAGGCCGCTGATCTGGATGGGGAAGAAATACTTCTCCACCCCATACGTCGCGCCGACCGCGATGGTCGGCCGCCAGCCGCCATTGGCCTGGGCGACCTGCTCGTCGGCCGCCCGCAGTCCGGCCTGCGCCGCCGCAAGCTCGGGATTGGTCTCATAGGCGATGGCGAGCGCCTCGTTCAGCGTCATGCTCGGGCGGGCGGACTCGGCGGCGACTTCCGGCGCCGCCTGTGCGGCCGCGACGAGCGCATGCGCCGGGGTGCGATGCTTGCCCTGCGCCAGGGCCGGCGGCGCGGCGGCCAGGCCCAGGCAGGCGGCCCAGACGGCCCCGCGGCGAATTCCACTCATGACGCGATCCCCTTCGATGGACCTGTTATTTGGGGTGTCAGAAGACGAATCCAACGCTCCTGGAAAATCCCACTAGTGCCGGGCAGATCGCGTCGAACGCATCGCGCGTCCCGATCCGGCCGTGTTCGCGCAGGAACAGCCGTGCTTTGCCGACAGGCCCTTCCGATACCACCGCCACAAGCCTGCCGCCTTCGGCAAGCTGGCCCAGAAGCGTGTCGGGCCGCTCTTCAATGGCGCCGTTCACGACGATGACGTTATAGGGCGCCTTGGCCTTGAGCCCCTGGCTGAGCGGACCCTGGGTGACGATCACATTGCTCGCGCCCACGGCCGGGCAGAGGCCATAGGCCAGCCGCACGAGTTCGGCATCCTGCTCCAGCGCGATGACGCTGCGCGCCAGCCGCCCCAGCACCGCGGCGGAATATCCGGTGGCGGAGCCGACATCGAGGACCGAATCGTCGGGCTCGATCTGCGCCAGCGCCACCATCTTCGAAAAGGTCCGCGGGTCGAGGAGGAAGCGCCCCGGCGACACCTCGACGGGCAGGTCGGAATACGCCAACGCCAGCTTGGCGGCGGGGACGAAGCGCTCGCGCGGCACTTCGGCCATTGCGGCGCAGAGCGCGGGATCGGTGACGTCGTTCGGCCGCACCTGGGTTTCGACCATGGTCAGGCGCTGCGCGGCGAAGGGTTGCATGGGCTCGCAATGTTCGTGAAATCGCGCGCTGTATATCGGGGCAAGGCGAGTCTGACAACGCGCGCGCCCGCGGCACTGGCTTGGGCGGGAAGCCTCTGCTATAGGCGCGTGCTTCCGGCGACGTGGCGGAGTGGTTACGCAGCGGTCTGCAAAACCGTTTACCCCGGTTCAATTCCGGGCGTCGCCTCCAGCCTTCGCCCGCGCAGCGGCGAAGGCTGTCGCGCCGGAGCCCGAAGGGCGAAGGCGGACCGGTTGCCGCGGGCTACGGCTCGGCAAGCCAGCTTCCGCCAAGTCATCTACCGATTCGGTTTTGTTAAGGTTTTATTAACCTTAGTAGGTAATGCTGTGTACGTCTTCCCTTGAAGACACCCCACCATTACCCAACGCCTTGGGGCCGGGCTTACCACCCGGCCCTTTTTTCTTTCCAGGCGGGCGAGCGAAGATTCGGGTAGCCATGACTTGGCGGACAGGCTAGAGAACCCGGCCTTTGCGTTCCCCGGTAGCTCAGCGGTAGAGCAACCGGCTGTTAACCGGTTGGTCGCTGGTTCGAATCCGGCCCGGGGAGCCAGGCTTCCGCTACATCTCGATGTCCGTCGGCCCGGCGCCGGCGGCCTCTACGTCCGGCACTTCGAAATCGTCGATTTCGACGGCGGCTTCGGCGATCGCCTCGCCTTCGCCGGCATGGGCCCGGAGCCGGCCCTCGATCAGCATGAGCCCCAGCGCCCTGCGGTCGTTCGACTGACCTTCCGCAGCCGGCGTGAAGTCCCGATCGGCGACGAGGTGGAGGCTGATCCCCGCTTTGGGATTCACCGGAACGGGAAGCGCGATGGTCCAGACCCGCGGCGCGTCGTTCTCGAAAGTCATCGAACTGAGCTCGCGCCGGTCGAGCTGCGCCACGACCCTGCGCGGGCCGGTAACGGCGGTGCCGGCCACCCGCAGCCGCAAGGAGAGCATGGCGCCGTTGCGCGCGGCCTGCGGCGGCAGCTGGAAATGCAGATCGCCCGTCGCACCATTGCTCCAGCGGCCTTGCTGGTCGCGGCGATGCCAGAGCTGGCCCAGGACCGCCTGGGTGACGGCATCGTCCTCGTTGAAGCGCACCGCCTCGTCGAGCGGCCAGACCTGCTTCGGCTTGCGGTCGCGAACAGTGGCAGGCGACAGCGCCGCCTCGCGTTCGGCCCAATCCTCGAGGGCGCCGAGCGCGCGGTCGGGAAAGACCTGACGGTACTCGGCACTCTTGAGGAATTCGAGCAGGGCGGCCGCCGGCGCCATGCCCTGGCGCAAGCGGTTGGTCCAGTTTTCCGTCTCGGCAGCGCTCCAGCCGCGCGCCAGCACGCACAGATACATCATGCGTATGACGATCTCGGGCGGAAGCCGCATCGCAATGTCCCAGAACGCGGTGTCGCCGATGCGCGTGGCGAATTCGGAAACTTCGCCCGGCACGCTTTCGGGCTTCTGGCAAAGCCGCTGATAGAGGCAAAGCCGGGTCACGAGACGGTAGAAGTTCCAGCGGCCCAGGCGCTGCGCGTGACCCACAAGGAGCGCCGCGATGCCGGTCTGCGTCGAGGGGTGCACCAGGACGCGGCCCGCGAAAGCGATCAGATCGTCCATCGGCCAGGTGAGAAAGGCCTCCGGCGAACGCGCGCCGTCGTCGAGTTCGAGATGGAGAAGCGCACGCCGCGCGCGGGTCAGCTGCGCGAACCAGGCCGCATCGTCGGCGGCTACCTCGCTCGCGCTCCACGCCATCCCATCGCGCACCGGCGCGACATAGCGCGCGCGCCGCGCGAGGGTGCGCGCGTTCTCGGTCACGAACGCCTTGAAGCGCGCGACATAAAGCGCGCTGTCGTTGGGGGCCACATGCTTCTGCCCGGCAGCTCCGATGGCGACGCGCCTTTCAGGCTGCGTCAACACCATCTCCATCGCTTCCGCCACCGCTTCGGGACCCGCGGCGCGATCGAGCAGCACGGCCGCATCTTCGGGAAGCTCGGCATAGCACCCGGCGCGATAGGCGATCACCGGCTTGCCTGCATTGAGCATCTCGGTCAGCGATCCCGATGCCCCCTCGGTGTTGGGGAAGCGCAGATTGATGAAGGCGTCCGCATCGCGCTTGATGGCGAGAAGACGCTCGTCCGTGACGTCGAACTCGAAAGTCACCTGGCGGGCGAGCCCCAGCTTCGCCACCATCGCCTCGATCTCGCGCACATGCTCCTTGTCGCCGGGATGCCCCGCGATGACGAGCTGCGCCCGCGCGCGCAGCGCCGGCGAAAGCGCGATGGCCTGGATGACGACGTCCAGGCATTTCGGCCTGCCGATATGGCCGAAGGTGGCGAAGTGGACATAGGACTTCGCCGCGGTCTCCGCGCGCCAGCGCGCGATGTCGGCCTCGCTCGGCGCGCGCTTCTGGTCGCTGGGCAGAAACAGGCGCAGGATCGGGCCCTGGAAGAATTTCGCCACCCGCTCTTCCATGAAGCGCGAATGCACGACCACCGCCGAAGCCAGCTCGGCCAAGGGCTGCATCAGCGGGTAGTCGGCGACGTTCTCTCCGTCCCAAGGCGCATAGAGCGCCGCGCCGCCGGTGACGACGCCCGAGCGCAGCGCCATGTTGAAGCCGGCGCTGCCGTAATACTCGCCGATCAAGCGCGCATAGGCGGGCGGCGAGCGCAGCTCCTCGAAGCATTTGTGCGCGAAGAAATGATGGTAGGAAAAGTCGTGCAGCACCGCGATGCCCGGCACGCCGCGCAAGGTCGCCGCGATGCGGTTGTGGTTCTGGACATTGTTGCCGAGATTGAAGACCGCCGCGTCGTAGCGCGCCAGGATTTCGCCCATCGCCGCGTCGGCGGCAAGTTCGGCGATCGGCAGCGGCGCGTCATAGGCCGGGCCGCAGGGATTGACGTAGAGATCGCAATCGAAGGCGGGCGCATCGGCCTTGAAATGGAGCAGCAGCGCGCGCGTGAAGGCGCCGATATCCGAGCGCGGACCATAGGGCGAGAGCCAGGCGATGCGCGTCATTGCAGCACCTCCCGCAGCAGCGCGTCCCATAGCGCGGCCGCATCGATGCTCCTTCGCGCGCCCCGCGCCACCGAACGCAGCGGCAAGGGGTCAACCGAAAGATCGCGCAAGGCGGAGACGAGATCTTCCTGGGAGAACATCTGCAAGCCGTTGCGGCCGTGCTGGACAACCATGTCGGCAAGCGCGCCGGGCTGGCGGCGGTTGCGCCCTTCGACGATGCGGCGGTCCAGCAGTTGGAGAACCGGGACCCCGCCCGCCCAAGCGTCGCAAAGACGCGCGCCGGGCTTGCTCGAAGTGGCGATGCCAAGCTGCACCACCGCCTTCCAGGATGTGGACAGCACGTCCGCGGACTCGAACGGCTTCAGGCTCTGCTCCGCCACCTGCGCCTGAAGCGTCTCGAACAATTCCGCCGCACCCAGTTCCTCATTGTCCACGACCAGGATCGGGTCGTTCTCCGTGGTCGAAGGTTTGAGCGCGATGGGGGGCAGCGTGCGGCGTTCCGGCGGCCGCTTCGTCAGCGCCGCCACCGCATCGAAAGCCTCCGACGACAAGGCGATGACCCGCTCGGCGCTGATCAATCCTTCATGCAGGCGCGTGCGCACGCACCCCGGCTCCGCCTGCAACTCCCGCGCGAGCGAGTCCGCGCCTGCGAACGGATCGCCGGTCAATACGACGCGCGCGCGGTAGGGGGCATAGGCGAGCAGCGCCGCCGCATCGACCAGGATCAGGTTCGCGTCCGGAGCCCGCCTTTCGTGGCCCCAGGGCATGCCGCGGACGAGGCCGCCGATGTCGTCTGCCGACAAGGCGCGGGTCTCGACGCTGAACTTGCCGGCCTCCAGACTCTGCGCCGCGTGCATCGCGACCGTGCGTGCGACCGCGGCCGGTGGAAAGGCCGACGCCGCGTCCGATTCCGCGTGAACGATGATGCTGCGAGAAGCCACGTGCGACCCTACGCCCCGGAAAGCGGGTTCATAGCGCGCCCGGCGCGGCATTGGGAAGCGTTATCGCGGGCGCTCGCCCCGCCCGAAGACGAACTCCACGATCTCTCGCGGACGCGGTGGCGGCGGCACCGCCTGCGGGAATCCTTCGAACCCCGCGGCGAAAGCCCCCGCAAGGGCGGGATCGACATAGTGCTCGAAAAACTTCTTGTTGCTCAGCGTGAAGCGGGAAAGGAACTCCTGGGCCTCGGCGCGCGTCAGCAGCGGCACGCGCGCACCGCCCCGTCTCCTGCCGGCGGCGATGAGCTTGCGGCGCAGTTCCTTGTTGTCCTTGTGGCGCGACGCGTTGAGCAGCAACAGGACATGGATGGTCTCGAACGACAGCGACTCGTTCGCTTTGAGCCTGGCTTGTTTCGGATCGGGCGCGATCCCCAGCATCGCGGCGAAGTCGTCGACGACGTCGCCGTTCTTCAGCCGCTCGCGCTCGTAGATCCGGCAGACCAGACTCTCCCTGCCGAACACGCCCGCCCAAAGATCGCAGATCGCGGCGTGATCGAAATAGTAATGGCCCTTGGTCTCGTAGACCGAGAGCGCGGCCGGGTTGGTGGACCAGCCGCCCTGCACCGCGGTCGAGTGCATGCTGGCCAGCATGTGGTCCTGCCTGCGGGCATAGTAGACGAGCCGGAAAGCGTCGAAGTGCTGCGCCAGAAACGCCTTGAGCCGCTCGACGGCGCCGCGATCGCGCATTTCGCTGTGAAAGAATTCCGACGAGAACACCGTCATGCGGACGTCCCGGGCCTTGATCGAGGCCAGTTCCGTGGCGAAGGCCGCGACGTCGGGATTGTCCGCCTTAAGGCTGTCGCGAAGCGCCGCGCTGCTCAGGCCCAGATGCACATGTGCTGTGGGGCTGGCGAAGCTCCTGGGATACCAGATGCCATCCTGGAGCAGCGCGTCGCGGTGCTGGCCGAGATAGCGCTGCACGCTGGAGGTGCCGGTCTTCTCGGAGCCCAGATGTAAGACGCAAAGCCGCATGCAACCTCTTTCGCTGCGACAGCTTTAGCCAAAGCACCGCCGCTCGTCATCCCAATCTTGAAGGGCCGCGAGCCCCTGAATAGGGTGGGACATGGAATACAGGCAGGACGTCCTGGCGGCTATCGGCGACACGCCGCTGATTCGGCTCAGGCGCGCCTCGCAGGAGACCGGCTGCCTGATTCTCGGCAAGGCCGAGTTCCTCAATCCCGGGCAGTCGATCAAGGACCGCGCCGCGCTCTACATCGTGCGCGACGCCATGCGCCGCGGGATCCTGAAGCCCGGCGGCGTCATCGTCGAAGGCACGGCCGGCAATACCGGCATCGGCCTCGCCATGGTGGGCAACGCGCTCGGCCTGCGCAGCATGATCGTCATCCCCAAGACCCAGAGCCAGGAGAAGAAGGACGCGCTGCGGCTTTTGGGCGCCGAGCTGATCGAGGTTCCGGCGGTCCCCTACAAGGACCCCAACAATTACGTGAAGATCTCCGGCCGCCTTGCCGAACAGCTGGCCGCGACGGAGCCCGGCGGAGCCTATTGGGCCAACCAGTTCGACAACGTCGCCAATCGTCAGGCGCATGTCGAAGGCACTGGTCCCGAAATCTGGGAACAGACCGGCGGCGAGGTCGACGGTTTCGTCTGCGCCGTCGGCACCGGCGGCACGCTCGCCGGCGTCGCGATGGCGCTGAAGGCGCGCAATCCGAAGATCCGAATCGCCGCCGCCGATCCCATGGGGGCGTCGATCTATTCCTGGATCAAGACCGGCAAGCTCGAATCCGAAGGCAGCTCCATCACCGAGGGCATCGGCCAGGGACGCGTCACCGCCAACCTCGACGGCGCGCCGATCGACGACGCCTATCGCATCGACGATGCCGAGATGCTCTCCATCGTCTTCGATCTTCTCGAGCACGAAGGTCTGTGCCTGGGCGGTTCGAGCGGCATCAATGTCGCCGGTGCGATCCGTCTGGCGAAGGATCTGGGCCCGGGGCATACGATCGTCACGGTGCTCTGCGACTACGGCACGCGTTATCAGAGCAAGATGTTCGATCCCGAATTCCTGCGCGCCAAAGACCTGCCGGTTCCGCCCTGGATGGCCGAGCCGCCGCCGCTCCCGAAAGTGCCCTTCGCATGACAAGCCCCCTCGTCTCGACGCAATGGCTGGCGGAGCACCTCGACGCGCCCGACATCCGCATCGCGGACGCTTCGTGGTACCTGCCCGATGCCGGCCGCAGCGCCAAGGCGGAGTACCAGTCCGCGCATATCGCGCGCGCGGTGTTCTTCGATCTCGAAGACCTCTCGGACGAGAACAACTCCCTACCCCACATGCTGGCGCCGGCCGCGAAGTTCGCGAGCCGGATGCGGCGAATGGGACTGGGCGACGGCAATCTGATCGTCGTTTATGACGGAGCGGGCCTCTATTCGAGTCCCAGGGCGTGGTGGATGCTCAAAGCCATGGGGCACGAGGACGTTCGCGTGCTGGATGGCGGACTGCCGAAATGGCGACGCGAGGGACGCCCGGTGGAGGACATGGCGCCGCCCGCCTATCCACGCCATTTCACGCCGCGGCAGAACCACGCGCTGCTGCGGAATTTCGAACAGATGCGCAAGGTGCAGGAGAGCGGGGGACAGATCGTCGATGCGCGCAGTCCGTCGCGCTTTGCCGGCCGCGAGCCCGAGCCGCGCAGCGGCGTGCGTCCCGGCCACATTCCCGGAAGCGTCAACGTCCATTATGCGTCGCTGATCGCAGAAGACGGCACGCTCAAGACGGCCGACGAACTGCGCGAAATTTTCAAGAACCGCGGCGTCGATCTTTCCAAGCCGGTGGTGACGAGCTGCGGTTCCGGCGTCACCGCGACGATCGTGATGTTGGGACTGGCGGTGGCGGGCGCGAGCGACGTGGCGCTCTACGACGGCTCCTGGGCCGAATGGGGCGCGCGCGGCGATGCAGCGGTGGGAGTGGGCTGATGGTCAGAATTGTCGAAGTCGACGGCAAAAAGCGGATCTCCATGACCGTCACCTTCCTGCAGATGCGCGCGCGGCCCTCGGCGCTGCCGCCGCCGCAGCCCAAGGGCAAGATCGCATTGCTGCGCGCGGAAAATCCGCCGGTGCATTTCTATCGCTATCTCTACAACACGATCGGCGAGCCCTATTACTGGGTCGACCGCCGCAAGCTGAGCGACGCAGCGCTCGGCGAGGCCATCCGGCATCCCCAGGTCGAGCTCTATGTTCTGTATGCGGACGGCTGTCCGGCCGGCATGGCCGAGCTCGACTTCCGCGACGCGGCGCAGGGCCAGCTCGCCTATTTCGGATTGATGCCGGAATGTGTAGGCCGCGGGCTCGGCTACTTCTTCATCTATCACACCGCCGTCATCGCCTGGTCGCGGCCGATCTCGAGACTGCTGGTCAACACCTGCACCCTCGACCATGCGCGCGCGCTACCGCTCTACCAGCGCATCGGCTTTGAGCCCTATGCCCGCGAAGCCCACTATATCGAGCTGCCCTGAGCCGGCATTAACCATGTCAGCGTGGGCTGAAAGCCACAGCCGGGACATTCGCGAGGCCAAAGCCGGCCGAAGGGTTCGCGCACGGCCGCAGAGCCGGTAAACTTCCGCGGGAAGATTGTGGGGCAGGAACATCCGCTTCGCCGCTCCTCAGCGAGACACCATGGCTACGAAAAACCGGCACAAACCGTATTTCAACGCCACGACCGGTTTGTCCGAGCGGCCGCCCTTCAACATCGCCGACGTTCGCTGGAACAAGACGGGACGGCTTTCGCGCGTGCTGTTGTTTCCGCTGTGGATGCTGTTGTTCTGGTCCGCGGAAGTCCTGCGGTTCGTGAGTGCCAAGTTCCGGACTGCGCGCTATTACAGCCGCGTCGTACGGCCCAAATATTCCCTGGACGAAAAGGGCGCCATCTTTCTTGGCGAACACGCACGCGATCCGGTTGCGAGCTATCTGACAAAAGGCGCAAGGGAGCAAGTCGGCCGGCTGGCAGCCGCGGACGACACGACGTATCTGTTGTTTCGCGGGCTTCCGACGATCAGCCCGTTCATGCGGTTTCCGAGCGACGACGTCTTTCCCGAGAAGGACCGCGATGCGGAGCACGTCCGCAACCGCCTTATGGGCACGGCGCGCAAAGCCGACCCCCGGCTACGAAAACGAATCCGTCAAGCGGCGAGCCCGCAAGCGCCAAGAGCTCGACGCCAAATTTCGCCATTCCGATTTCATCATCGCGGGGATCGCGGACCTGCTTCACTGCAAGATATGGTCGCGCTACGAGAACGGTCCGTTCGCGCGCAATATCCTCACCGATCCCGGCGAACAGCAGTCCAGCGACCTCGACAATGTCGACATGGCCCTGCGCTTTGCGCAAAGCACCGTGGAAAAGAACCTGCCCGACACGCCAATACCGAGGAACGACGAAAGCTGCGCCTACCGGATATATTTGTGCATCAAGAACTGGGCCCGGATACCGATCTACCTGATCACCGTCAGCGAGATCGTCGAGGAATACCTTTGCCGCCACTCGCCCGAGCGAAAGGCGAAGATACTCGAGATCCTGCAATCGTCCCAATTCGTCCGGCGCGGTCCCCAGTTCGACGGAAACCAGACATTGATCAGCACGGATGTCCTGGAGAAATGCCCGATCCTCAAGAAGGACTTCCTTCGTCCCGACGGCTGGATCATGGCCTTCGACCACGAGCGCGTGCGGCCGATGGCCGAGGCTCCGGAACAGGAAGTGGCGCTGCTTGAATTGCGCGAGGCAATCCGGCGCGCCCGGCGCGACGCCATCAAGATCGTCATGCAGCCGGGCGATCTGCTCGTCGTCGACAATCTGCGCGCGATGGTGTCGAGACGCGACTATCTGCCGTCGCGTCTTGCCGAGGTGCTGAGGCTGATCCCGGCCTATCTGCGGATCACCCGCGACAGGCCGGACGAGACCGATCCCGACGCCCAGATCCGGACCATCGTGTTCTGGCCGCTGCGGCCGCACCGTTGGCTGCGCGCCTACTACGCCTTCAGGCACGCGCACAGCGCGTAAGCGCTTGCGAGCACGGGGACTGCCCCATTTCCTTCCGCAGGCGGACAGGGCACACTCGCCGCGCTCTAGGGGAGACGCTTGCACATGGCGATGGCGGATACAGCACAGCAGAAGACTCTATTCGGCCACCCGCGCGGCCTGACCTGGCTGTTCACGACCGAGATGTGGGAGCGTTTCTCCTACTACGGGATGCGCGCCATCCTCATCCTCTATCTGACGCAGTTTTTGCTGCTCAGCCCGAATTACGAAACGGTGCTTGGCTATCATACGGTCAAGCATATCTTCGAGGTTCTCTTCAACGGCGGACGGACGCTCGACGTCCAGCCCTTCTCGTCGCTGATCTACGGAACCTACACCGCCTTCGTCTATCTGACTCCGTTCTTCGGCGGATTGATCGCCGACCGCCTGATCGGCCAGCGCTACAGCGTCATCGTCGGCGGCGTCACCATGGCGGCGGCGGAATTCACATTGATGTCGCCCAATCTGTTCTTCGTCGGCCTGCTGCTGCTCATCCTCGGCAACGGCTTCTTCAAGCCCAACATCTCGACCCAGGTGGGCAATCTCTACAAGGCGGGCGACGCGCGCATCGACCGTGCCTATTCGATCTTCTATGTCGGCATCAATGTCGGCGCCACGGCGGCGCCATTGGTCTGCGGCTATCTCGCGAACGATCCGGCCTGGGGCTATCGCTGGGGCTTCTTCGCCGCCGGCATCGGCATGGTGCTCGGCCAAATCATCTACATCCTGGCGCTGCGCTCCCTGCCCAAGGACCGCGTCGAACGGGCCCGCGCCGGCAGCGAAACGAAAGTGCCGCTGACCTCCACCGATTGGCGCGCCGTGTTGGCGATCATCCTGCTGTGCATTCCGACGACGCTGTTCTGGGCGACTTACGAGCAGCAGGGCAACACCATGAATTTGTGGGCCCAGAGCTTCACCAACCGCTCCTTCATCCCCGGCGTGATCGACTGGCAAATCCCGACCGCGTGGTTCCAGTCCTTCAATCCGGCGATGATCGTCGGCTTCACCCCGCTGGTCGTGATGTTCTGGGCGCGGCAGGCGCAGCGCGGCAAGGAGCCGGCGACCGTCACCAAGATGGCGATCGGCAACGCCCTGCTCGGCGTTTCCTACCTGATCATGGCGGCGGCCGCCTATCTGACCGGATCGGGCCATGCGAGCTGGCTCTGGCTGCTCGGCTTCTACGTCGTGATTACGACGGGCGAGCTCTATCTCTCGCCCATCGGGCTGGCGCTGGTCGCCCGCGTCGCGCCGCCGCAGATCCTGTCGATGATGATGGGCCTGTGGTTCATCACGAGCTTCACCGGCAACCTGCTGCAGGGCTACATCGGCAGTTTCTTCAGCCGCATGGACAAGGTGGACTTCTTCCTGCTCTGCGGCGGATTGGGCTTCGTGGCGGCGCTGATGACCTGGGCCTTCGAACGGCCCTTGAGGACCATCATCGAATCCAAGATGGCCAAGGCCCGCCCGGCGGTCGAGCCGCAGCCGCAGGCCGACGGAGAACCCAGACCCGCGCAATGACGACATGAGCAAGGAAAAGCCGGACACCATCGCCGTCTCGGCCGGGCGAATGACGCGCGAGCATTTCGGCGTGGTCAACACGCCTGTTTACCGCACCTCCACCATCCTGCATCCCTCGCTCGAGTCGATGAAGGGCGAGGCGCTGCCCTACAAATACGGCCGGCGCGGCACGCCCTCGAGCCGCAGCTTCGAAAGCGCCATCGAGGCGCTGGAAGGCGGCGCGCGCTGCGTCGCGGTGCCGTCCGGGCTGAATGCGATCGCCACCGCGATCATGGCGGTGTGCAATGCCGGCGATCATCTGCTGATGACCGACAGCTGCTACGGGCCGACGCGGCTGTTCTGCGACAAGACCCTGAAGCGCTTCGGCGTCGAGACCGAATACTACGATCCCCTGATCGGCGGCGGCATCGCGGCGCTGCTGCGCCCCAACACCCGCGCGGTCTATTGCGAAAGTCCGGGCTCACTCACCTTCGAGATCCAGGACGTCCCCGCCATCGCCGCGGCGGCGCATGCGAAGGAAGTTTCCGTCCTGCTCGACAACACCTGGGCGACGCCGGTGTTCTTCCGCGCGCTCGACTACGGTGTCGACCTCTCCATCATGTCGGGCACCAAATACATCAACGGCCATGCCGACGTGATGGTCGGCACCATCACCGCGAACGAGAGCCATCGCAAAAGACTGGAAGCCTTCTACGGCGACACCGGCCTGTTCCTCGGTGGCGACGACACCTATCTGTCGCTGCGCGGCGTGCGCACCTTGGCCGTCAGGCTCAAGCGCCATGAGGAGAACGCGCTGGCGCTGACGCGCTGGCTGACGACGCGGCCGGAAGTGGCGCGCGTGCTCTATCCGGCGCTCGAAAGCGATCCGGGACACGCGATCTGGAAGCGCGATTTCAGCGGCTCGTCGGGCTTGTTCGGCGTGGAACTGAAACCGGTCTCGAAGAGCGCACTCAGCGCCTTCTTCAACGGCTTCGCGCATTTCGGGCTCGGCTATTCCTGGGGCGGCTTCGAAAGCCTGATCATCCCAGCCGACTTCAAGCGCACCGCCACCAAGTTCCAGTGCGACGGCCCGCTGATCCGCCTCCATGCCGGGTTGGAAGCGGCCGAAGACCTGATCGCCGACCTCGAAGCGGGCTTCGCGCGCATGAGAGAAGGCGCATGAGCGAGCGGTTGCCGCGCGAGGCCTTCGTCAACGCGGTCGCCTTCAACGAAGACGGCCTGGTGCCGGTGATCGCGCAGAGCGCGGCCACCGGACAGGTGCTGATGATGGCGTGGATGAATCGCGACACGCTCGAGCGCACCCTGCAGACCGGCGAGGTCACCTATTGGTCGCGTTCGCGCCAGGAGGTCTGGCGCAAGGGCGAGACGTCGGGCCACGTCCAGCATCTGGTCGAGGCCCATGTCGACTGCGACGGCGACGCGGTGCTGCTGAAAGTGGATCAGATCGGCCCCGCCTGCCACACCGGCGCGCCGAGCTGCTTCTATCGCGCGCTGTCGCGCTGAGCGCTGCGGCGCCGCTGGGTGTTCTCGTGGCGCCGGTCGGAGGGCGGTGCGATGTCGTTCGGATAGGCGTGGGTGAAGACGAAGAAGATCACGCCGATCCCCATGCCGACCAGCGCCGCCAGCAGCCAGTTCGACGTCGTGATCACCAGCACCGCCAGTGTCGCGAACGACATCATCAGTCCGAGCTTGGTGCGTCTGCGCATGGTTGGCCCTCTACCCCACTTTCGTCATGGCCGGGCTTGACCCGGCCACCCAGTAGGCGCGCGTCCGCGCGCCATTGGATCCGTCTGCGCTCGCAGACGCTCGCGCGCTGGATGGCCGCCTCAAGGGCGGCCATGACGAAATCGAAAGCCCGCAACTACCCGAACATCGCGCGCAGGTGCGGATTGAGGAACTTGCCTTGCGGGTCGAGCCTGCGCCGGACCGCGCGGAAGTCCTCGAATTTCGGATAGAGCTCTGCGAGTTCGTGCGCATCGCGGCTGTGGCGCTTCCCCCAATGCGGCCGGCCCTGGTGGCGGCGGAAGACGGCTTCGCAAGCCTCGAACAGCCGCCGGGTGTCGACGCGGTGATATTGGTGGACGGCGATTGTGGCGCTTTCGCGCCCATAAAATGGGCTCATCCAGACGTCGTCGGCCGCCACGGTGCGGTATTCCAGCGGAAAGCCGGTATTGATCCTCTGCTTACGGATGGTTTCCACGATCTCCTGCAGCGCCTGCAGCCCCTCGGCAATGGGGAGCGCGTATTCCATCTCGTTGAAGCGCGTGGTCCGCGGGCTGGGAAAGATCTCGTGGCTCCAGCGCACCTTGGCTGCGCCCGGCATCAGCCGCGAGAACAGCTTGTGCGCCGGGCGCAACAAGACCGGCGCATAGGGAAGAACCTCGTTGATGGCGGCGAAGATGCGCTGGTCGGAAGTCTGCCTTTCGCCGCGCGCGAACATCTCGTCCGCCGAGCGCGGCGCCGGCGCCTCGTCGGCGCTCTCGTTCAACGACTTGCAGACCGCCAGGTCGGCATAGGGAAACCAGAAGAATTCGAAATGGCGGTTGTCGGCAACCAGCCTGTCGAGATCGCGCAACAGCTCGTCGATCGGCAGCACGAAATTGCGTTCGACCAGCCTGTAGGCCGGCCGTGCGTTCATCGTGATCTCGGTGAGGACCCCGAGCGCGCCCAGCGACGTGCGGCCTGCGGCGAAGACCTCCGCGTTCTCGCTCGCCGAGCAGTTCAGCACCTCGCCGCCGGCCATCACCAGGCGGAACCCGGCCACTTCGGCGGAGAAGCTCTTGAGCGTGCGGCCGGTGCCGTGCGTCCCCGTGCTGACCACGCCGGCCAACGTCTGGCGGTCGATGTCGCCCATGTTCTTGAGCCCGAGGCCATGCGGATGCAGCAGCGGCCCGACCTGCCACAGCGGCGTCGCCGCGGCGAAGGTGGCGGTCGCAGCACCTGTGTCGACGCTCTTCAAGCCGGTGAAGGCGCCCAGATCGATGATCGTGCCGTCGGTGGCGTTGAGCGGCGTGAAGGAGTGGCCGCTGCCCGGCGTACGCACCGGCGCGTTCGCCTGGCGCACCGCGGCGGCCAATTCGACCTCGTCCTGGGGAACCAGCAACCGCTTCGGCTTGGCCGTGACGGCGCCGGACCAGTTGGACCACATGCCGCGCTGAATCTTCATCGACACCATCGTGGAAAGGCGCGCGGTCTAGCGACTGGACGCACGAAAAGCAACGCAAGCGACCTATCCACAAACGCCTCCCAAGAACCGCATGGCTGTGCATGAAGGACCGCGAAAAATTTTCCACAGTCTTTTGCGAACCCCGCTTGACTCGCGGGTTTTCGATCCCCCGTTAAGACACAAGATGTTGTAGGTAATGTTTCATTAACCACTTAGGCCTTGCGAAGGCGGACAGGCCGGGTCCATACTTTGCGCCTGTCGCCGAGCGCGGCACCAAATCTGGGCGGACCAAGAGCACCCGCCGCCGGAGGCCCTGTCACACAGGCGGCGCCCCGGCGAACGGACAACTGTCCCCTGAACGGTGCCTCGGCCGGTGCAGGCGGGCACCACATCAAGGGCAGGGGAAACAGCATGCGTATCCGGCGTCAGTTCACCATCGAAGGCAAAGACCCCTACGAAGGCATCGCGTTCCGCACCGCCTCGAGCGAAATCCGCAATCCCGACGGCTCGGTGGTGTTCCGCCAGACCGACATCGAAGTGCCCGAGGAGTGGAGCCAGGTCGCCTGCGACGTGCTGGCGCAGAAATATTTCCGCAAGGCCGGAATTCCGGCGAGCCTGAAGCCGGTGCCGGAAGAAAACGTGCCCGAGTTCCTCTGGCGCCGGACCGCCGACGGCAGCGAGACGACCGGGGAGCACTCGGCCAAGCAGGTCTTCGACCGGCTCGCCGGCACCTGGGCCTATTGGGGCTGGAAGGGCGGCTATTTCGATTCCGAGGCTGATGCGCGCGCCTTCCATGACGAGATGTGCCACATGCTGGCGACGCAGAAGGCGGCGCCGAATTCGCCGCAATGGTTCAACACCGGCCTGCACTGGGCCTACGGCATCGACGGACCGAGCCAGGGACACTATTACGTCGACCACCGTACCCAGCGGCTGACAAAATCCACCTCGTCCTACGAGCATCCGCAGCCGCATGCCTGCTTCATCCAGAGTGTGAAGGACGACCTGGTAAACGACGGCGGCATCATGGATTTGTGGACGCGCGAGGCGCGTCTGTTCAAATATGGCTCGGGCACGGGCACCAACTTCTCGGCGCTGCGCGGCGAGAACGAGAAGCTCTCCGGCGGCGGCAAGTCGTCGGGCCTGATGAGCTTCCTCAAGATCGGCGACCGCGCCGCCGGGGCCATCAAGTCGGGCGGCACGACGCGGCGCGCCGCCAAGATGGTGATCGTCGACGTCGACCATCCCGACATCGAGGACTTCATCGACTGGAAGGTGCTCGAGGAACAAAAGGTCGCCGCCATGGTGGCCGGCTCCAAGCTCGCCGAGAAGCATCTCAAGCTGGTGATGAAGGCCTGCATCAATTGCGAAGGCTCGGGCGACGACTGCTTCGATCCCAAGAAGAATCCCGCGCTGCGCCGCGAGGTGAAGGCCGCGCGCAAATCGATGATTCCCGACAACTACATCGAGCGGGTGATCTCGTTCGCGCGCCAAGGCTACAAGGACATCGACTTCAAGACCTACGACACGGATTGGGATTCGGAAGCCTATCTCTCGGTCTCGGGGCAGAACTCGAACAATTCGGTGCGCGTGACCGACGAATTCCTGCGCGCCGTCCTCGAGGATCGCGACTGGAACCTCACCTATCGCGGCAACGGCAAGCTTGCCAAGACGCTGAAGGCGCGCGAACTGTGGGAGAAAATCTCCTACGCCGCCTGGGCCTGCGCCGATCCGGGCATCCAGTTCCACACCACCGTCAACGACTGGCACACCTGCCCGGCCGGCGGCGAGATCCGCGCCTCCAATCCGTGCTCGGAATACATGTTCCTCGACGACACGGCGTGCAACCTCGCCTCGCTGAACCTGATGCAGTTCCGGAAGGAGATCGACGGGAAGAAAATCTTCGACGTTGCGGCCTTCGAACACGCCGTCCGTCTGTGGACCATCGTGCTCGAGATCTCGGTGCTGATGGCGCAGTTCCCCTCCAAGGAGATCGCCCAGCTTTCCTACGACTACCGCACCCTGGGGCTGGGCTACGCCAATATCGGCGGCTTGCTGATGGCGTCCGGCACGCCGTACGATTCGCGCGAAGGCCGCGCCATCGCCGGCGCCATCGCCGCGATCATGACCGGCGCCTCCTATGCGGCGTCGGCGGAGATGGCGTCGGAGCTCGGCGCCTTCCCCGAATTCGCGCTCAATCGCGACGCCATGCTGCGCGTCATCCGCAACCATCGCCGCGCCGCGCATGGCGAGAAGAACGGCTATGAGAAGGTGGCGATGCCGCCGGTGCCGCTCGACCTCGCCGCGCTGTCGCAGGCCGAGCTCGCCGACGCCGCCAAGCGCGCCTGGGACCGTGCCCTGGCGCTGGGCGAGAAGTTCGGCTTCCGCAATGCGCAGTCCACCGTGATCGCGCCCACCGGCACCATCGGGTTGGTGATGGACTGCGACACCACCGGCGTCGAGCCCGATTTCGCGTTGGTGAAGTTCAAGAAGCTCGCCGGCGGCGGCTATTTCAAGATCATCAACCGCTGCGTGCCCGAGGCGCTCGCGACCCTGGGCTACGACCAGCGACAGATCGACGAGATCGTGGCTTATGCCGTCGGCCATGGCACGCTCGAGACCGTCACCGCCGGCGTCACCCACGAGGCCCTGCGCGCGAAGGGCTTCGGCGACGAGCAGATGAGCGCCATCGAGGCCGCCCTGGAAGCCGCCTTCGACATCCGCTTCGTCTTCAACAAATGGACCTTGGGCGCAGAGTTCTGCACCGAGGTGCTCAAGCTCGACGCAGCCCAGATGGACGCGCCGGATTTCGACCTGCTCAAGGCCATCGGCTTCAGCCGCGCCGAGATCGACGTCGCCAACCTGCATGTTTGCGGCGCCATGACGCTCGAAGGAGCGCCTTACCTGAAGGACGAGCATCTGGCGGTGTTCGACTGCGCCAATCCCTGCGGCCGCGTCGGCAAGCGCGCGCTGAGCGTGGAATCGCACATCCGCATGATGGCCGCGGTGCAGCCCTTCATCTCGGGTGCGATTTCCAAGACCATCAACATGCCCAACGCCGCCACGGTGAAGGAATGCGGCGAGAGCTACATCCTCTCCTGGAAGCTGGGGCTCAAGGCCAACGCGCTCTATCGCGACGGCTCCAAGCTCAGCCAGCCGCTCGCCAGCCAGGTGCTCCAGATCGACGAGGACGACGAGCTCGACGAGGCACCGCTGGTTCAGCGCACCGCCATCGTCAGCGAGCGCATCGTCGAGAAGCTGGTCGAGCGCGTGGTCAACAAGGCCGAGCGCGAGCGCCTGCCCCATCGCCGCAAGAGCTATACCCAGAAGGCCATCGTCGGCGGCCACAAGGTCTATCTCCACACCGGCGAGTACGAAGACGGGCGGCTGGGCGAGATCTTCATCGACATGCACAAGGAAGGCGCGGCCTTCCGCTCGCTGATGAACAATTTTGCCATCGCCATCTCGATCGGCCTGCAATACGGCGTGCCGCTGGACGAGTTCGTAGAGGCCTTCACCTTCACGCGCTTCGAGCCCGCCGGCCTCGTCATCGGCAACGACTCGATCAAGAACGCGACCAGCGTGCTCGACTACATCTTCCGCGAGCTGGCGGTGTCCTATCTCGGCCGCAACGATCTCGCCCATGTGACGCCGGGCGGCGACGAGGATCTGGGCGGCGGCGAGCAGGAAACCCCGCGCGCGCCGGATGTCGCACGCGCGGTCAGCCGGGTCACCTCCAGCGGTTTCGTGCGCGGACGCTTCGGCGGCATCGGCGTGGTGCGCGGCGGCGCCGCGCCCAAAATGCTCGAGCTCCACGACCACGACCACGACCGCGAACATCTGCAGCTGCACGACCGCAGTGAGCCCGACGACCTTGCCGAATCGCTCGACGAGCCGCACCTGGATTTGAGCGAGATCCGCGCCAGCGTGCTCGAGGCCGCGGCCAATCCGGTGGGAGACCTGATGACCGCGGTCGGGGTGGCGATGATCCGGCGCACCGAAGCTGCGGCAGAGAAATCGGGCCAAGCGCGCGACCAGCAGGCGCGCCGCGCCGCGGAGGCCCGCATGAAGGGCTACGAAGGCGATGCCTGCGGCAATTGCGGCAATTTCACCCTGGTGCGCAACGGCACCTGCATGAAGTGCAACACCTGCGGAAGCACGAGCGGGTGTTCGTAAGGAGCGTATGCAATGGCCAGACAACTCGTCGAAGTGATCGACCGGCACGGGCATGTGGTGGAGAGCTGCACCATCGAGCTCGACGACGAAGCCTGCATGGATGTGGAGTACGAAGAGGTCGCCATCGTGCTCGCCCAGAACAGCGGCCGCGTCCCCAGGACGGAGCACATCCACCTGCGCGCCAGGTGCGTGCGGTAGACTTATCCTCCCCCGCGTGCGGGGGAGGTGGCGCGAAGCGCCGGAGGGGGGAGTTCATCACGGGCCCCCTCCGCCTCGCCTTCGGCTCGGCACCTCCCCCGTAAACGGGGGAGGACAAGATCAAGCCCTCTCCACCCGGCACGCAAAGCAGCCGCGCTTGGCGTTGTGGATGTGGAGATAGGAGATCGCCGCGTCCGCGAACAGGCGCGCGATGGCATCCTCCACCGCCGCACCTTCAACGACATCCGCATCGCGCATGAAGCCTGCCGCGTCGTAGGCGCGCAAAGACAGCGACCGGCCGCGCAGCACCACCGGCACCGTGTCGACTGCGTCGAACGGGGCCTGCGCCTTTTCACGCACGAAGATCGGGCCCGAAGCGCGATAGGGCGTGTCCGCACGCTGGTGCCGATAAGTCAGGAGGATCAGCGACTCGCCGGGTTCGGCGTCCTCCAGGGTGACCCGGCAGGGAAACCCGGGCTTCGAATCCGCTGTCATCCGCCGCATCCCCTGAGCCGCCAGCGCGTGGTCGCCGAGTGCAAAGAGGGACGCGAATTCGGCGAGCGGAAGTCCAACGGCGCGGAAGGGCATGGCAGGTCTCTCACGGCGGTTGCGCGTCCGTTGTGCCCGCGCGGCGCCGAGGTTTCGACCCGGTTCTTGCGGCGATTGTCGTTGTGCAGCACCTGCAAAAAAATCCGTCATCGCCCGCTTTATGCGGGCGACCCAATTTCTTCTTGTTCTGGAAAATGGGTTGCCCGGACAAGCCGGGCAATGACGGTTTTGTTGAGAGCGGACAGAGAAGGCGGCACGCCCCTTGCGACGAGAGCCGCACGCGTCCCGATCCGGAACAGGCCCCGTGCTCCGCATTGCCCTTGTCTTCTCCGCCCTGCTCGCGCTCCCCGCTCTCGCGGACGGCGCGGACCAAGCCGCAGTAGCGCGCATCCATGCGGGCATCGTCGACTGCCCCGGCTGCCGGCTCGAAGGCGCCGACCTAAGCAACACCTGCGTCAAGGGCCGCGACCTGCACGGCGCCGATTTCGATCGCGCCGACGCGCATCTGATGTGCATGTCCTACGCGGATTTCTCCGGCGCGAGCTTCCGCGGCACCGACCTGTCGGCTGCCAATCTCAGCCACGCCAAGCTCGACGGCGCCGACCTCACCGGCGCCCGGCTCACCATCACTTCGTTCAAGGGCACCGATCTCGCGCGCGCCAAGGGGCTGACCCAGGCGCAACTCGATGCCGCCTGCGGCGATGCCGACACCCGATTGCCGCAAGGCCTCACGGTGAGGACCTGCCGCTAAGATTTCCTGTGAAGCCTCCGACACCTTGACCCCGGCCGCGGATGTACCGGCCGGGGATTTTTTTGCGCGCGCATGCAGGCGCTCGCCTGCTCCCTTCGCTATCCACAAAACCGTCATCGCCCGCTTCATGCGGGCGACCCAATTTCTTCTGGAAAAACAAAATGGGTCGCCCGGAGAAGCCGGGCGATGACAACGCTGGGAATGGAGCCGTCCCCTACCGATCCGCCAGCCACATCGCGGGATCTTTCTTCGCGTGCAGCACGATGTCGGCATGGAAGACGCCCTTGGCGTCGAAGCTGCCGCGCAGGATCACGCCGTTGCCGGTCGCGGGCTCGGCATAGCGCCAGGTCTGCTCGGCGACAGTCGTATCGACCGTCAACAGCGAGCCGTCGCGGCGCTGCACGGTGAGCATGCCGGCTTTCATCGCCTTGACGATGCCGTAGATCTCATGCGTGCCGGGGGGCAGCGCGACCTGCATCGCCGACGGCGAATAAGATGCCTCCACCTGCTTTGCCGGCGCGGCGGACGAGAGCCCGAAGATGTCGAGCGTCTTATAGGTCGCGACATAGACCTTGCCGTTCGCCACCGTCGGCACAATGTCGGAATTGCCGCCGGTGTTCGGCCAGGTTCCCGCGTGGCCCGAGAACAGCGTGTTGCCCTTGCGCGCGTTGAAGGCAAAGAGCGAGACGTTGTGCTGCGCCGTGCCGTCGGGCCGGCTCACTGCCCAGATCACCGCCGTGCCGTCGGTCGTGCCGTTCGACGAGATCGAGGTGAAGAAGCCCGGATCCTGGTTGCCGCCGATGCTCTGGCTGGCAACGAGCGAGACGAGCTTGGGATGCGCGCCGCTCTTCACTTTCCAGACGGCAGCATTGTCGCCGCCGCTGGTCACCACGCGGCCCGTGCCGTCGGCCGCGGTGTAGTAGGACTGACCGCACCAGCAGCTGCCGACGCCGTACGTCCCCAGATTGGTGTTCGACATGCCGGTGCCCAGATTGTCGGCATTGAAGAAATAGAGGTTGCCGTCCTTGCCCGCGGCCGCGCCGAGATCGAAGGGCTGGTTCGGCTGCGGCGGGATCAGAAGGAAACCGCCCGAGCCGTAATCGGTATCCTGGTTCTCCAGAGTGACCGCATCGGGTGGCGTGAACAGGCTCTTGACGGTGCTGAGATCTGCCGACATCTGCACCGCGCTCTCCGCGATGTTCTTCTTCGGATCGAGCGTCGTGCCGCTGTAATCGGAATTGCCGGTGACGAAATAGATGTCCCCGGTCGAGGGATTGGACGCCAGCCCGTAGCCCGACATCCACACCGAGCTCAGGAAGAAATTGTCCGGCGCGCTGGCGAGCACGTTGGTCAACTCGTTATGCGCCATGGGCGTCAGCGTGTCCTTCTGCCAGCCCAGCACCCAGCCGCGCGACTTGTCGGCGGAGACGTCGCAGAAGCTGGCGAAACCGGCATAGACGTTGCCGTTTGCCAGGAGCAACGCCGAGCGCTGGCGGCTGACGGCGGCGTTGAAGCGATAGGTGATGCCATTGTCGAGCTTGGCGCTCGCCGTCACCTTGACCGCCGGCACGACGTCGGCAAGCGTCGAGAGATCGACGGCGTGCAGATGATATTGCTGGACGCTGTTTGTGTAGGTGTAGGCGATGAGATACAGCGTCGACGTCGCCGGATCGATCACCGGCGTCGACTCGATGCCGATCGTGGGCCCGTTGTTGCCGCAGCCGCCGGGCAGCGCGTTTATCGGAACAGGCGGTCCGAAATTGCGGCTGAGCAGCACGCTGCCGTCATTGGCGTCGATGGCGTAGAGCGTGTTGCTCTCGGTCGCGACATAAACGACGTCGTGCGTGCCCTGCCCCTGGATCGCCTGGGCGGTCTTTATCAGCGGCTGGGCATAGGCCTGATCGTCGAGCGCGACCGAGCCGATCATCTTGAATGTCCGGCCGTTCGCGCCCTTCCTCACCGCCGAAGGTGTGAGAACGCTCTCCGCCGGGTTCCAGCCGGTGCGGTAGCTGTCGTTGTGGTAAGTGTTGACGTCGGCGGCTTGCGCCGCGGCCGCAGCCAGCAACAATCCCGCAACCGTCAAAACCCGCATGCCGATGGCCATATTCGCGTCCGCCTTGGATTCGTTCCCCCATGTTAACGCCCCCGGCCATCTCCCGACATCCCGAAAAAAACCGCGGCAACGTCGATATATCGCCGCCGCCGTGCTAGCTTTGCGGCGTGAGGGGGCCATGAAAACGGGACATTTCGCGCTGGCGGCGCTGCTGGCGGCCGGCAACGCGGCCGCCGGCGAGACCGTCACCGTCCTGCTGAAGCCGGGCGCCACGCTGGAAAGCCGCGCGGCCGATCGCGAGCGCTGCGAGATCGTGGCGCAGAATGCGCCGCTGGACGACCTGCCGCTGGTGGAACCGAAAGGCAACTACGAGATCCCCGGCTGGCAGTTCCAGCAGATGCAGCGCCAATACGGCACCGGGCCCAGCCTCGCCGGCGCGGCGATCGCCGCCGTCATCATCGCCAAGGCGGAATACGACGAGGGGATTCGCGAACAACGTCTCGCCGGCGCCGAGCTTTGCCTGCGCACGCTCGGCTACGTCGCCCTGCCCCTGACGGAGGCGGAAGCGCAATCCTATCGCGCGCTCCCGAGCGACGCGCGCCCCGCCTGGGAAGCGACGTTCATGGCTTCCGTCCCAGCAGCGCGCATTGCGGCGGAGAGCGCCCCACTCTTCCCGCCGCTGCCGCACGAGGAACACGAACCGTTTGCCCAAGGCGGCATTCGCATCGTGCCGGAATCGCTCGCGGCCACTGTGGCACCGCTCGCGAGCGGCGATCTCGTCACCGGCAAGGCGGAACGGGTCCATAGCGCCACGCTGCGCGAGCGCATCGCCGTCTCCCACGGCGACGTCACGATCACCGCCGAGGCCGGCACGGCGATGTACCTCGCCGAATTCCGCCGGCAGTCGCAGCTCCTGTTGCGGCCCGCCGGGGCGACATGGTGCGGCGCATTCAGCGAAAGCAGCAGGAACGGCCCGGTGACGCGGACCTGGTGTTTGACGACGCGCCACGCCGGTTACGAAGTCGAGCCCGCCGACGGGGAGCCCTGGCTCGCCGCGCCGATCCGCAAGCTCAATTCGTTCCCGCTCTACACCTCGGCTGTCCATCTGGACGAGCAGCCGGCAGCCGGCGACACGGGCCCGCTCGACTTCGCGATCGTGGTGAAGGCGGTGAAGCCGCGGCTGGCGCAGCTCGCGGCCGTCATCCGTCACGACGGACAAGAGACGGAAATCTGGCGCCGCACCGTCGTGTTCAATCACAAGGGCGAAGCGGAGATTGCGCTGTGGTCGATGCGCCTGCTGCTCAGCCATGGCGACGGCGCGATCAGCGGCACCCTGGCCAAGGACGGCGAAGGTGCCGACTGGTATCGCTGAGGCGGATTTTTCGGCAGCAAAAATAATTTTTGCCGCTTGCTGCGATGCACAATCCGGACGCGCGTCATTTTTGTTCGGTTATGATCTTCAAGGCGTTAGGAGCGCTTTCGGGCAACGGAAATATTTTTCGCACACCCCCTTGAACCGTAACGGTCGAAATCCCATTTGCGTTAAATCCCCACAGTTGCGAGCGAAAGGAAATGAGCGCGGAATGCCTCATTCAACCTCGGCGCGTCCGAGTGCACCTCACCGCGAGAAAATCCGCCTCCCGTTCACGGCGGAGCTATGTGTATCAGGGAGGGGTGAACACGTCGATTTGTTGGACCGAATTGAATTCGATTTTCGAGCTAAGGCATCGGACGTTCCGGCGCACTCGGGATTCAGTGTCATTCCCGGCGAGCGCGCGTTAGCGCGTGGGGGACCGGCTACGCCGTTGGCTTCGCCGGTCTAGGAGATTCTCACTCGTCCGCCGTAGCCGAAAGCGAAGGCGGAAGGGAATCCAGCACAAAGACATGGACTCCCCTACCCTCGCGCCATCCTTCGAGGCCCGCCCGCGTCATGCTGAGGTGCGAGCAAAGCGAGCCTCGAAGCACGCGGGCGGGCACCTCAGGATGACGCGAAGCGTTCACGTCTAAAGCCAATTTGCTCTAAGACATCCCAACCGCACGCTCAGGACGGCAGCAGCCGGATCTGGGTAATCACCGCATGCCCCAGATAGAACAGCTCCGAAAACTCGCTTCGCCTGTGACCGAGATCCAGCTCCAGCGCGGAGTGGCAATACGTGCCGCCGTCGGTCAGGGCATAGAAGATCGTGTGGCCTTCCGCCGGCAACGGGCAATCGGCCGCGCGGTCCATCTTCGAGAGGAATCCGTCGCAGGCCTGCACGAAGGATTTCGCCGCTTCGGCGACCGAGCCATGTGCGCCCGCGCCGATCGTTCCGCCGCCATTGCTGAAATAGAGGCTGCATTCGCCGGAAAGGAAACAAACCAGCGTCGCCACGCCCTGCGGATAGCCCGTTTCCATCAGGACTCCGTAGCACGACCCGGAATGGTCCGCCTGGAGCGAGGCGCGGGTCGTTGCGAGTGCAAGCTTTCGCAAGCCCGCATAGGGATTTGCGGCCTCGTCCGTCACTCCGCCGCCTGCGGAAGATTTTTCGGCCGCCAGCGCAGCACCGGCTTGCGCGCGGCGGCGGTCTCGTCGAGGCGGCGGCGGGGCGCGAGGCGCGGCGCGCCTTCGAAGCGCTGGATCTTTCCGGCCTTGGCCTCTTGCGCCATCGTGCGCAGCACGTGGATGAAGCGGTCGAGCGAATCCTTGGACTCGGACTCCGTCGGCTCGATCAGCATCGCGCCATGGACGACGAGCGGGAAATACATCGTCATCGGGTGATAGCCCTCGTCGATCATCGCCTTGGCGAAGTCGAGCGTGGTGACGCCCGTGCCTTCGAGGAAGGAATCGTCGAACAGCGCCTCGTGCATGCACGGCCCCTCGCCGAACGGCGCGCTCATCACGTCCTTGAGCGAGGCCAGGATGTAGTTCGCCGACAGCACCGCGTCCTCGCTCGCCTGGCGGATGCCGTCGCGGCCGTGGCTCAGCATATAGGCGAGCGCGCGGGTGAACATGCCCATCTGGCCGTGGAAGGCGCACATCCGCCCGAACGGCTTGGCGCCGCCGCCGGCTTCGTCCGCATGCTCGATCATGCGGAACTCGTTGCCGTCATGCATGAGCAGCGGCAGCGGCGCGTAGGGCGCGAGCCGCTCGGAGAGCACCACCGGCCCGGCGCCCGGGCCGCCGCCGCCATGCGGTGTCGAGAAGGTCTTGTGAAGGTTGATGTGCATCGCGTCGATGCCGAGATCGCCGGGGCGCACGCGTCCGGCAATGGCGTTGAAGTTGGCGCCGTCGCAGTAGAAATAGGCGCCGGCTTTGTGCACCGCGTTCGCCATCTCGATGATGCGCGGCTCGAACAATCCACAGGTGTTCGGATTGGTGAGCATGATGGCGCAGACGTCGGGGCCGAGCTTGGCCTCCAGCGCGTCGGCGTCGACATGGCCGTCCTTCGTCGCGGGCACTTCGTCGACGGTGAAACCGGCGAAGGCGGCGGTGGCAGGGTTGGTGCCGTGCGCCGATTCCGGCACCAGGATGCGCGGCCGCTTCTCGCCCCGCGCTTCGATCGCCGCGCGGATCGCGAGCAGGCCGCAGAGCTCGCCATGCGCGCCGGCTTTCGGCGACATCGCCACCGCCGGCATGCCGGTCATGGTGGTGAGCCAGCGCATCAGCTCGCCGATGAGCTGGAAGGCGCCCTGCACGGTCTGCTGCGGTTGCAGCGGATGGACGTCGCCGAAGCCTGGAAGCCGCGCCATCTTCTCGTTGAGGCGCGGGTTGTGCTTCATGGTGCAGGAGCCGAGCGGATAAAGACCGCTGTCGATCGCATAATTCATGCGCGACAGGCGCACGTAGTGGCGCACGACTTCGGGCTCGGAGAGTCCCGGCAGGCCGATTGGACCCCTGCGGCGCTGGCCGCCCAGGCGCTCCTCGCTCATCTGCACGTCGGGCACGTCCACGCCGGTCATGCCGGGGCGGCCGAGCTCGAAGATCAGGCCCTCCTCGTGATCGAGCCCGCGGTCTCCGGAGATGGTCGGCGGCGCGACATCGCTTTGCGCTTCGATGGAGGTGGCGCGGCCCTGTTTGTTCATGGTCATGACAGCACCTCCGAAAGCCCTTTGGCGAAGGCTTCGCAGTCCTCGTCAGTGTTGGTTTCGGTGGCGGCGACGATCAGCAGGTCGCGCGCCTGCTTGTCGTGCGGGAACAGCCGCGAGGCGGGAACGCCCGCGATGATGCCGCGCTCCGCCAGCGCGTCGACCACCGACCGCGCAGGCTTGCTGAGGCGGATGGTAAACTCGTTGAAGAAGGAGTCGGTGACGAGCGACACGCCGCGGACTTTCGCCAGCCGCACCGCCAACGACGCGGCACGGGCATGGTTCTGCCGCGCCAGCCGCGTCAGGCCCTCTTCGCCGAGCAGCGACAGATGGATGGTGAAAGCGAGACAGCACAGCCCCGAATTGGTGCAGATGTTGCTCGTCGCCTTGTCGCGGCGGATATGCTGCTCGCGCGTGGAGAGCGTGAGCACGAAGCCGCGGCGGCCTTCCGCATCGACAGTCTCGCCGCTCAAGCGTCCAGGCATCTGGCGGATGAACTTCTCGCGCGTCGCGAACAACCCGACATACGGCCCGCCGAAGTTCAGGCCGTTGCCGATGGACTGGCCCTCGGCGGCGACGATGTCGGCGTCCTGCGCGCCGGGCGGTTCCAGAAGGCCGAACGACATCGCCTCGGTAACGACGGCAATCAGGAGCGCGCCCTTGGCGTGGGCGGCGGCGGCGATGGGCTTCAAATCGCGGATCAGGCCGAAGACGTCGGGGCTCTGCACCACGACGCAAGCGGTTTCATTGTCGATCATCTCAGCGATGTCTTCGGCCGCGCCCGGCGTCACCGGCGCGCGCACGACCTTGCCGGAAAGATTGGCGACGGTCTCGACGGTCTCGGCATAGTGCGGATGCAATCCGCCGGAAAGGATCGCCTTGGAGCGGCGCGTCAGGCGCTGCGCCATCAGCACCGCTTCGGCCGTCGCCGTCGAACCGTCATAGAGCGAGGCGTTGGCGACCTCCATGCCAGCCAGGAGCGCGACCTGGGTCTGGAACTCGAACAGGTACTGCAACGTGCCCTGCGCGATCTCGGGCTGGTACGGCGTGTAGGAGGTGAGGAATTCGGAGCGCTGGATGAGGTGATCCACCGCGGCCGGCACGTGATGGCGATAGGCGCCAGCGCCGCAGAACGACGGCACGCTGCCCGCCGCCAAATTGCGCGCGGCCATGCGCGACATCAGACGCTCGACTTCGAGCTCGCCCTTGGTGTCGGGCAGATCGAAAGCCGAGAGCGGCACGACTGCCGACTTCGGCACGTCGCGGAACAGCGCGTCGATGTCCTTGGCGCCGATCCTGGCCAGCATCTGGGCCCGGTCTTCGGTAGTCAGTGGATGATAGCGCATGTGATTTCCTCTATTCGGCGTCACCCTGAGGTGCGCCGCGCGTGCTTCGAGGCTCGCTTACGCTCGCACCTCAGCATGACGCGCGGCGCCTCGAAGGGCGACGCCGCTACAGCCCCTTCACGAACTCGTCGTATTGCGCCCGCGTCATCAGCTTCGCCACTTCGCCCGCATCGGAGAGCTTGACCTTGAAGAACCATCCCGCGCCTTCCGGATCGGCATTGACCTTGGCGGGATCGTCACTCAGCGCCGCGTTCGAAGCGGTCACCTCGCCGCTCACCGGCGCATAGACTTCGCTCGCCGCCTTGACGCTTTCGACCACGGCCGCTTCGCCGCCGGCGCCTACCTTGCGTCCGGCCTCGGGCAGCTCGACGAAGACCACGTCGCCCAATTGTTCGGCGGCGTATTGGGTGATGCCGACGGTCGCTTCGCCGCTCTCGACGCGGACCCATTCATGTTCCTTGGTGTAACGGACTTCGCTCATGAGCTTCCCCTGGCTAAACTGCGCGACGGTAACGGTGCGGCACGAACGGCATCGGCGCGACGCGGGCGGGCATCGCCTTGCCGCGCACCATCAGGTCGATTTCGGTGCCGTCGCCGGCGAATGCGGATTCGACATAGCCCATCGCGACCGGCGCGTTCAGGCTGGGTCCGAAGCCGCCCGACGTGATCTCGCCGATCCGGCGGCCGGACTTGTCGACGATCTCGGTGTGCTCGCGCGCCGGCGCGCGTCCCGTCGGCAGGATGCCGACGCGCTTCTTCGCGGTGCCGTTGAAGACCTGGTCCATGATCTTCTCGGCGGCGGGAAAATCCTTGTCCAGCTTGCGGCGCTTGGCGATCGACCAGACGAGAGCGGCTTCGACGGGCGTCACTGTCTCATCGATGTCATGCCCGTAGAGACAGAGCCCGGCTTCCAGCCGCAGCGAGTCGCGCGCGCCCAGCCCGATGGGCAGCACTTCGGGTTCGCCGAGCAGCGCGCGGGCCACGCGCTCGCCGTCCCTGCCTTCGATGGAGATCTCGAAACCGTCTTCGCCGGTGTAGCCCGAGCGGCTGACGATGGCGGGGCAGCCGGCAATGGTCGCACGCACCACCTTCATGAAGGTGAGCTTGTCGATGCCCGGAGAATGACGCTCCAGCACAGCGCCGGCCATCGGGCCCTGCAGCGCCAGCAGCGCGCGGTCGAACCGGGTCGTCACCTTCGCTGTGCCATCGAGCTTTTCGGCGATATAGGCGTAGTCGCCTTCCTTGGTCCCCGCATTGACGACGAGATACATGTCCGCCTCGCCTTCCAGCTTGGTGAACATGAAGTCGTCCTTGATCGTGCCCTGGTCGTTGAGCAGCAAGCCGTATCGCTGCATGCCCGGTTTCAACCCGATCACGTCGGCAGGCGTGACTCGCTCCAGCGCCTTGGCGGGATCGGCGCCCGAGAGGAACGCCTGGCCCATATGCGAGACGTCGAACAGTCCCGCCTTCTCGCGGGTGTGCAGATGCTCCTTGAGGATTCCGGCCGGGTACTGCACCGCCATGTCGTAGCCGGCGAACGGCACCATCTTGCCGCCCAGCTCCAGATGGAGCGCGTGCAGCGGCGTCTTTCGCAAAGTTTCAGTGTCGGCCATGGCGGTCCTGACAAGAGTTGGTCCGGCGCGAACCGCCAAAACAGGCGGAACCCGCGCCCCTCTGTCATCGGACCTGAGAGATTTCCCCCGGGCTCTCCCATGCGAGGAGCGATTCGGGGTTACCCCTTCGGTGGAGGCTGCTCGATGCAGCGCTCGCTTTCCAGAAGTTCATCTCCTTCGCGGTCCTTTTGCCTGAGAGTTTCCGGGGCGGTTGCTCCTTCGGCCTTCGCCTTCGGCTTCGGCCGACAAGTCGGCCTCCAGCAAATGCGAACGTCTCCCGCGAGGGATCGTGTGCTCGCCGCAGCCATGCGCCTCCCGGCGGAAACCTGCGTTGCGCCGCATCATAGGGGGGGACAAGGCGGAGTCAATCAAACACGGTTTTCCCTCTCCCCCTCTGGGGGAGAGGGTTAGGGTGAGGGGGAGCCGCCCCGCAAAGCAAGAAGGGTTGTTGCGCACACAGTGGCAAAGCCGCGCATGCGCTTTGCACGCTCTCGGTTTAGCGCCAGAGCCTCGCGCCGCCTGTCCGCAATTGCGCCGACCACCCCCTCACCCTGCCCTCTCCCCCTGCGGGGGAGAGGGAGAATGTGGTATATAATCTGCAACAAAGCTACATCCGCTCCGGAACCTCGATGCCTAGGATGTCGAGCACCTTGATCAGGACCGCCAGGGTCAGCGCGCACAACCCGAGCCGTGCGGCGCGAACGCCGGCGTCGCTCTCCGACAGGATGTGGTGCTCGGCATAGAAACGGCTGAACTTCTGTGCCAGCTCGAAGGCGTATTCGCACAGGATGTTGGGCGCGCGGTTGTCCTCGGCGGCGGCCAACTTTTCCGGCAGAACCAGCAGATGCAAGACGAGCGCGCGCTCCTCGTCCGAGCGGATGAGAGGATCGGCGGCGACAAAGCCTTCGTCGCCCGCCTTGCGCAGAATGGATTGGATGCGCACCGCGGCATACTGCAGGTACGGCCCGGTCTTGCCTTCGAAGCGGGTGAAGCGTTCGAGATCGAAAACGTAATCGGTGAGCCGGAAATTCGACAGATCGGCGAATTTGAGCGCCGCGATGCCGACTTTCCTGGCGATATCGGCGCGCTCTTCCGCCGGATAGTCGGCGCCGATGCCGGCTTCGTGCAGCCGCTTGTCGGCTTCCGCGGTGGTCATGGCGATGAGGTCGTAGAGCTTCATCACCCCGCCGGCGCGCGTCTTGAACGGCTTGCCGTCGGTGCCGTTCATGGTGCCGAAGCCGGCATGTTCGAGCATGGCCTTGCCGGCGATGCCGGCCTTGCGCGCAGCGCGGAAGACCTGCTCGAAATGCAGGTGCTGGCGCTGGTCCACGACGTAGAGGATGAGATCGGGGTCCTGCTCGGCGACGCGGTCGAGGATGGTGGCGAGGTCGGTGGTGGCGTAGTTCACCGCGCCGTCGGATTTGACCAGGATCAGCGGCGGCATCTCTTTCTTGTCTCCGGGCTCGGCGACGCGCACGATCAGCGCGCCTTCGCTTTCCTCCGCGATGTGCTTGTCCTTGAGCATCGCGATCAAGGCCGGGATCAGGCGGTCGACGCTGGCCTCGCCCTTCCACAGGTCGAAATGGACGCCGAGGCTTCCCCATTCCCGCTCCAGACCGACTTTGGAGACCTCGAAGAAATGTTCCCAGAGCGCACGATAGCCAGGACGCCCCGCTTGCAGCTCCGCGGTCGCGCGCCGCGCCTCCTCCAGCCGCGCCGGTTCGGCTTTGCAGGCGGCGGAGGCCGCAGGATAGATCTCCTCCAGGTCCTCCATCGTGATCGGCGAGTCTTTCGGATAGGGACCGCGATAATTCTCGTCGAAATAGATCGGCGCGATGCCGCGATGGCCGATCTCGCTGATCAGCTGCCCCATCTGCAGGCCCCAATCGCCCAGATGCACGTCGCTCGTCACCGTCCAGCCATTGGCGCGGAACAGCCGCTGCAGCGAGTCGCCGATGACGGAGGACCTCAGATGCCCGACATGCATCGGCTTGGCGACATTGGCGCCGCCGAAATCGATCACCGCGGACTTTCCGTTGGGCGACGCTGGAGCGGAGGCGATCTTCGCGGCGCGGCCTTCCAGGGCCGCGTCTGTGAGGACGAGATTGATGAAGCCCGGACCGGCGATCTCGACCTTGGCGAACATGGGCTGCGTCTTGAGCCGCGCCGCGATCTTCTCCGCCACGGCGCGCGGGTTGGTCTTGGCCTGCTTCGCCGCCGCCAGCGCGCCGTTGCACTGGAACTGGGCGAGATCGGGCCTGTCCGAAAGCTGCACGCGGCCGAACGTTCCGGCCAGGCCTTCCGCCTCGAACGCGGCGGCCACGATCGCGCCGAGTTCCGCGGTCAGCGCCGTCATGGGGCGTAGCGGTTCATCTTGGTGTTGTAGTCCAGCTGGGACTTGGTGAGCTGCAGTCCCGTCACGATCGCGTATTCGCCGACCTTCTTGCCGCGGGCCAGGTGAATGACGGTCGAGTCGATGGATTGCTGGAAATCCGACGTCACCTGTCCGGGCCCGAACACGATCTGCGCCGTGAAGATCTGCTTGGCCATGATGCGGTCGCCGTGATGGGTGACGGCCACGAAATACGGCACGTTATAGGCGGCCGCCTCCATGCTGGGCGCGCGCTTGGCATGGAAGGCGATGCGCAGGCTGGAATCGGTGACATACTTGGTCTTGTCAAAGTCGCAGCTCGTCCGAACGTTGCCCATCCATACGGTATATAGCTCGCCGGAGGGATCGGCTGGGGCGCCGACGCGGAAGACGGTCAAGCTCGATGTCGGCGCCAGGACGAAGGCGGTGGGGCACAGCCCCTTGTCCCGGTCCGTGGTGCAGCCGATGAGAGCCATGGCGCCCAACAGCATGCAGCCGATCGCCGCGCCCCGCGCGAAAAAACCGTGCCCAGCAACCACCGGCTCCGTCATTCTTTTGCCTTCCGCTTGACTTTTGCTGTGACGCGCCCGACTTCTCGAATCCGCGTTCGACGAAGCCGGACTGTAGCCAGACGGGCTCCGAATGGAAAGCATGACAGACGCATCGACGCCGCGACAGTTGACGCTGCTGCTGGCGTGTCCGCGCGGCTTCTGCGCCGGCGTGGAGCGCGCCATCCGCATCGTCGAGCTCTCGCTCGCCAAATACGGTGCGCCGGTCTATGTGCGCCACGAGATCGTCCACAACCGCTTCGTCGTCGAGCGTCTGGAGCGGATGGGAGCCGTCTTCATCGACGAGCTGGATCAGGTGCCGGACGGGGCCTGCGTCATTTTCTCCGCCCATGGCGTGCCCAAGCGGGTGCCCGAGGAAGCCCGGCGCCGCAAGCTGTTCTACCTCAACGCCACCTGCCCGCTGGTCTCCAAGGTGCATGTCGAGGCCGAGCGGCATTACCACGCCGGCCGCCACGTTCTGCTGATCGGCCATGCGGGCCATCCGGAAGTGGAAGGCACGTTGGGGCAGCTGCCAGAAGGCGCGATCACGCTGATCGAGAGCGCCGAGCAGGCCGCGACCGTGCGGCCCTGCGACCCGCAGAAACTCGCCTTCATCACCCAGACGACCTTGTCGGTCGACGATACCAGCGAGATCGTGGCGGTCCTGCGCTCCCGGTTCCCGGCGATCGCGGGGCCGCATCGTGAGGACATCTGCTACGCCACGACCAACCGCCAGGACGCGGTCAAGGCGATGGCGCCGCGCTGCGATCTCGTGTTGGTCATCGGCGCGCCGAATTCGTCGAATTCGCTGCGCCTGGTCGAGGTGGCGCGCAAGGCCGGCGCCAAGGTGGCGGCGTTGATCCAGCACGTCTCCGACATCGATTGGCGCTGGCTCGACGGCGTGTCGACATTGGGTCTGTCGTCCGGGGCCTCGGCGCCCGAGCCGCTGATGGAAGAAGTCGTCGCCGCCTTGAGCAAACGCTTCACGCTGGCCCTCGAAGAGCTGAGCGTGACGCGCGAGGACGTCGAGTTCAACATGCCGCGCGCCCTGCTCGCTTCGTGACATGGCGGTCTACACCGACGTCTCGTTCGAGGACCTGGAACGCTTCCTCGCTGCCTACGCCATCGGCTCCGCCCTCAGCTTCAAGGGCATCGCCGAGGGCGTGGAGAATTCCAATTACTTCCTCAAGACCGAGCGCGGCGTCTTCGTCCTGACGCTGTATGAGAAGCGCGTGCGCGCTGGGGATCTGCCGTTCTTCCTGGGCTTGATGGAGCATTTGTCGGCACGAAGGATTCCCTGCCCGCTGCCGGTGCGGGGGAAAGACGGCGCCTTGTTCGGCACCTTGTGCGGCAGGCCGGCGGCGGTCCTGACGTTTCTCAATGGCGTCTCTCTCAGCGAGCCGGAGCCCGCGCATTGCGCCGCGGCGGGTGCGGCATTGGCCGCCATCCACGATGCCGGCAGAGATTTCGCGCAAACCCGGCCCAATGCACTGGGACCGGCGAGCTGGAGCGAGCTTGCCAAGAGGATCGGAAGCCGGGCCGACGAGATCGAGCCCGGCCTTGCAAGACTGATCGCGCAGGGGCTCGACGGCCTAAGCTTTCCGGAGCTGCCGTCGGGCCTGATCCATGCCGATCTGTTTGCGGACAACGTTCTGTTCGCCGGCGGCGAAATCTCCGGCGTCATCGACTTCTATTTCGCCTGCACGGATGCGTTTGCCTATGACCTCGCGGTGCTGCTCAATGCCTGGTGTTTCGACGCGGAAGGCAATTTCGACTTGGCAAGAGGAAAGAACCTGTTCGCGGGCTACGGCACGCACCGCGCCCTTACCGAAGCCGAGACGGCAGCGATGCCGATGCTGGCGCGCGGCGCCGCGCTCAGGTTCCTGCTGACGCGGCTCTATGACCTTTTGCACCACGACATGCGTGCGCTGGTACGGCCCAAGGACCCGCGCGAGTTTGCCCGCCGCCTGCGCTTTCATCTGGGCGTGCGCGACGCCTCGGAGTATGGGTTGTGATCGACATCTTCACCGACGGCGCATGCTCGGGGAATCCAGGGCCGGGGGGCTGGGCCGCGATCCTGCGCTCGGGACGGCACGAGAAGGAGCTGTCGGGCGCCGAGGCGGCGACGACAAACAACCGCATGGAGCTGATGGCGGCGATCCGTGCGCTCGGAGCGCTCACCAAGCCGTCCGTCGTCACCATCCACACGGACTCCCGCTACGTCATGGACGGCGCGACGCAATGGCTCAAGCGCTGGAAGGCCAATGGCTGGAAGACGTCCGACAAGAAAGCCGTCAAGAACGCCGATCTGTGGCGCGCGCTTGAGGAGGCGTCGGCGCCGCACGAGGTCCACTGGCGCTGGGTCAAAGGCCATTCCGACCACATCGAGAACGCGCGCGCCGACGCGCTGGCCCGCGCCGCGATCGCTACGCTCGGCGGCTAGGCGTGCTGTCGCGGCCCGCGCTGAAGCCCGCGATGTCCGCCGGCATCTCGATCCATTGGTGGCGGCTGCGCTCGAACACCGAACGCATCGGCTTCGGGAAATGCGGATCGCCAAAGGCGCCGACCGCGATGCCGACGCGGCCGGGATGGTTCTCGGCCGTCCAATACACCGTCGAGCCGCAGCGCGGGCAGAAATGGAAGGCCAGCTTGCGGCTCCCGACCGTGCGTTCGTAGACGGTCGAGGCGCCGCCAAGCCTGACCTGACCGGCGTCGTAATACGCCCCGATGCCGAACGGCGCGCCGGTGCGCCGCTGGCATTCGAGACAATGGCAGAGCGAGATCGCCGCAGGCTCGCCTTCGGCCTCGGCCGAAAGCGCGCCGCAGCAACACGACGCGCGCCGCGCCGTCAAAGCTGTTGCAGGACGTGCTCGGCGCTGGAGACCGAGAACGCGCCCGGCTCTTCGACGTTGAGCGCCTTGACGACGCCGTTGTCGACGACCATCGCGTAGCGCTTGCTGCGCATGCCCATGCCGAACTTGGTCGCGTCCATCTCGAGGCCGAGCTGGCGGGTAAAGTCGCCATTGCCGTCGGCAAGCATCACCACCTTGTCGCCGGCCCCCTGATTTTCGCCCCAGGCGCCCATCACGAAGGCGTCATTGACGGACAGGCAGGCGATCGTATCGACGCCCTTGGCCTTGAAGGCCGCGGCATTCTGGATGAAGCCCGGCAGGTGCTTCGCGGAGCAGGTCGGCGTGAACGCCCCGGGCAGCGCGAAGACCACGACCTTCTTGCCGTCGAACAATTCCGAAGTCGTCACCGGCTTGGGGCCGCCTTCCTTCATCCGCATCAGCGTCGCCTGGGGAATCTTGTCGCCCACCTTGATCGTCATGTCTGCTCCTTAAGTAAAGTTCACGCCGGCGACCTTGTAGCCCGGCGTTTCGCCGCCCGCAAAGGGATGTTAGAGTTTGGTCGCCATGGCGTCGAAACAACAAGGCTCGTCCGGCCCGCAGGGCTTTCTGCTCGGCAAGCTGCTGGTGGCGCTTCCGGGCATGAGCGATCCGCGCTTCGAGCAGAGCGTGATCTTCATGTGCGCCCATTCCGACGAGGGCGCGATGGGCCTCATCGTCAACAAGCCGTTCGAAGGCCTCACCTTTCGCGAGATGGTGGAGAAGCTTGACCTCGCGGTCAGCCCCGACGCGACCGAGCCGCCCATCTTGTTCGGCGGACCCGTCGGCGTCGGCCAGGGATTCGTCCTGCACAGCTCCGAATATGCGAGCGCCGGCGCGACCATGCCGGTGACGTCGGAAATCTCGCTCACGGCCACCATCGACATCCTGCGTGCCATGGCCGAGGGCCGCGGGCCGCGGCATGCCGTCTTCGCGCTCGGCTATGCCGGTTGGGGTCCGGGACAGATCGAAGGCGAACTTTCCTCCAATGGCTGGATTCCCTGCGAGGCGGACCGGCGCATCGTTTTCGGCCGCGACTGCGACGGCAAGTGGCGCGCCGCGCTCGCCACCCTCGGCGCCGACATCTCCGGCCTGTCGGCGGAAGCCGGACGGGCCTGATCAGTCCGCGACCGCGCTACGCGTGTTGTAGTGGCGCGCGATGTAGTTGAGCGCATCGGCCAAAGGCAGCGGCGGCGCATAGTGGAACCCTTGCGCGAACTCGCAGCCCAGCGCGCGCACCTGCTGTGCCTCCGCGGCGCTCTCGACGCCTTCGACGACCACTTCCCGCTTGAGGTCGTGCGCCAGCGCCACGATGGAGCCTAGCACCACGGCGCTGTCGGATGCGCCGTCGGTGCCGCCATGGCGGGTGAGGAAGCTGCGGTCGATCTTCACCGTGTCGAACGGCAGGTCCTTGAGCTGGCTCAGGCTCGACTGGCCGGTGCCGAAATCGTCGATGGCGAGCCCGGCGCCGAGCGCGCGCAGCCGCCGCAGGATCGCTTTCATGTCGGAGACGGCGGCATTTTCGGTGATCTCGAGCTTGAGCGAATGCGGCGCGATCGAAGCGCCCTCAATCAATTGCCTGAGCTGCGTCTCGAAGGCCGCGTCGCGAAGCTGCCGGCGTGAAACATTGACGCTGACGAACAGCGGCGGATGCAGCGGAAAGAAGCGCTGCCACTGGGCGAGATCGCGCGTGGCCTGCTCGAGCGCGAAACGTCCCAAGGTGACGATGAGCCCCGTGCCTTCCGAATGGGCGATGAATTCCTGCGGCGCGACGAGGCCTTTTTCGGGGTGGCGCCAGCGCAGCAGCGCCTCGAACCCCGCGACGCTGTCGCCCGCCAGCCGCACGATCGGCTGATAGAAGACCTCGATCTGGCCCTGATCCAGCGCGGCGCGCAACTCGGCCTCGAGCGCCACGGCGTCGCCCTGCGGCACGGCGGCCATCGCGCGCAGATAGAGCCGCGCACAGCCGCCGCCGTCGCGCTTGGCCTGCATCAGCGCAAGTTCGGCATTGCGCACCAGATCGGCGGTGTCGCGCGCATCGTGCCCAACGGTGAGACCGACGCTGACCGGCGCGAAAACGCTGCGGCCTGCTTCGGTATAGGCGGTGCCGCAGAGCTTCACGAGGCTGGCGCCCAGCGCCTGTGCGCTTTCGCCGGCATGGGGCACGAGCAGCGCGAAGCAGTCGCCACTGAAGCGGAAGGCCTGAGCCTCGCCGGCGAAATGCGTGCTCAACCGCTCGGCCGTTTGGGTCAGGATCGCGTCGCCGCCGGAATCGCCGAGGCTGGCGTGAATACTCTTGAATCGGTCGATATCGAGCAGCGCCAGCGTGGCATCGAGAAAGCCCTCGCCAAGGCTCTCCAGCGCGTGGCTCAGCGCCGCCCGGTTGCCCAGCCCGGTGAGCGGATCGCGCAAGGCCTCGGCGGATTGAGGTTGGCCCTCGGACTGCTTGCGCGCGCCGATATCGGCGATCAGGCCGAGGCAGCGCGGTGTCCCGCCCTCCCCCATCATGGTGGCGCGCAGTTCGAGCCAGACCAGGCGTCCCACTTCGTCGCGGAAACGGAACTCGATGCGGAACGCCAACCCGCTCTGACCGCGGAATTCGCTCAGTGCCTGCTCGTAGACGGCGCGGTCTTCCGGATGGATGCGCGCGATCCAAGCGGGATGGGGTATGCGCGCGCCGTCCGGCGCATCGAAGGCGAGGAGTCTTGCGGCCTCGGACGACAGCACGATCTCGTCGCTGGCGAATTCGAGATCGTAGATTCCCTGGTGCGAGGCACCGATGGCGAGACGTTCGGTCGGCGCGCTGCGCGCGGAGCCGGGAAGGACGGCGATCCCCTCGCCCGCCGCCACCGCGAGCGCGAGCAGAACGGCGCCCGCCGCGGCGAACCCACCGGCGATGTCGGGTGCGACGGAGCTCCTGCCGAGAAGCCCAAGGTGGGTGAGGATCGTGGCCAGCGTGACTAGCGCGAAGACGATGGCGCTCGGCGTCAGCATCCGCGCGGGCTGGGAGCCGCGGCGGCCGCGATCGAGCAGATAGGCGGCGAGCATGCCGGACCCGAGCACGACCAGGAGATCGGTCAGCAGCGTCGCAAAGGGTAGACCGATATAGGCAAATCCGGCGACGGCGGCGGTGCTGCCGAGTGCGATGCGCAGGAAGCGCTCGGACCCGGGCCAGCGCTCGTCGATTGGCACGACGAGATTGCCAAGCCACGCGCCCGATATCAGGGACAGGCCGGAAAACAATGCAACCAGCCCGTAAGGTCCGCCGACATGGGTGGCGAGGCTGGCATCGAACATGCCGCTGCCTGCCAGGCGCGCGAGCAGCACAAACGTCAAGGTCGCCGCGGCCCAGATCGGGGCCTTGTGGCCGGTCATCACGGCGAGCCCGGCGGCGATCGCGGCCGCGGCAAAGATCAGGCCGGCAATCGCCGCGATGAAGATCGCCATCTGGCGGTTGTGGGCGGCAAGCGCAGGCTCGGTCCAGGCCAGCAGCGACGGTGGGCTTTCGCCATTGGCGATCTCCACCGCCAGGCCGATGGTCGCGCCGGGCGGCACGGTGACCAGATAGGCGCGCCCGCCATAGGCTTTCGCGGTCTCGACAATGGCGCCGGGATCGGGGCTTGCCAGACTGATGATTGAAGGCCGGGTCGAATGCGGAAAGATCGCGAGTGCCGCCTGCGCTGACGGTCCGGCCTCGAGGACGCGCATCGCGGTTCGCGCGCCGTTGTTGGTGGCGCTGAACGAGTACCAGCTCGAAGAGCGCGGCTGCAGGTTGGCCGGCATCTTGTACGGACCAAGCGCGTCCTCAAGCTCGATCACGCCATCGTGCGCCGCAAAGTCGACCGTATGCGAATCCTTCGGCGGCGCGGCGGCCGCCGCGCAGAGAAGCGCAAGCCATGCAAGAGCGGCGCGAAAGACAGTCTTCATTCCAATGGAGGCTCCGGGGCGACAAGGTCGGCTGACGCGAGGACTAAACTACGTTGGGATCGTCTGCGAGCAAAGCGAACAAGGCGTGATCGCGCCATTCGCCGTCGATCTGAAGATAACCGCGTGCCAGCCCTTCGCGACGGAAGCCCGCCTTCGATAGCAGGTTCTGCGACGGCTGGTTGGAAGGCAGGCACGCCGCCTCGATGCGGTGCAGGCCCAATGTCGAGAATACGAAAGGGATCAGCGCGCGCACCGCGTCGAACATGAAACCCTGGCGCGCGAAGCGCTGTCCGATCCAGTACCCCAGCGCACAGCACTGCGTCACCCCGCGCCTTACATTGGAGAGCGTGCAACCGCCCATCAGCGCGTCGTCGCCCTGGCGGAAGACGAAGAAGGCATAGGCGGTGTCCGCGCGGGTTTCCTTCTGGTAGCGCTTGATCCGCCGCCGGAACGCGCCCTTGCTCAGTTCATCGCTCGCCCAGACCGGCTCCCAGGGCGACAGGAAATCGCGGCTTTCGCTGCGTATGGCCGCCCATGCCGGATAGTCGGAGACGCGCGGATAGCGCAGATAGACTTGGTGGCCGTTGATGATCGGCTGCTGGCCTCCGGGAAAGGTGAGGCCGCGCATGAACGCCATCGGGTTGGTCATTCGGCGGCGCGCATCGCGACCGTGCCTCCGAAGCGGGCCGCGAAGGTGCCGAAACTTTCGAGCTTGCCGACAGGGCCGAGCGACGCCATCGCGGGCCGCTCCGTCGCCATCAACCTTTCGCCGACGCGGCGGATCGCAGCCGCGTCCACCTCGCCGAGCTTGGCGATCTGCTCGCCGACGTCGACGATACGGCCATGGGTCAGCAATTGCGACGCGAGCTGCTCGGCGCGGTTGGCGGGCCGCTCGAGGCCCATCAGCAGGGCGGATTTGAGCTGTGCGCGGGCGCGCGTGATTTCGGCCTCGCCCGGTTGACTGGCAAGGGCCGCCATCTCGCCCGCCACGACCGGGGCGATCTCGCGCGCTTCTTGTTCGCCCGTGCCGGTGTAGATCGCGACCACGCCGCCATCCGTCGCCGACTGCGCCATCGCGGATATGGTGTAGCAAAGGCCGCGCTTCTCGCGCACTTCCTGGAACAAGCGCGAGGACATGCCGCCGCCCAGCGCCATCGTGTAGACCTGCAGGGCATAGATGTCCGGATCGGTATGGCACAGGCCCGGGAACGCGAACGTCATGTGCGCTTGTTCGAGATCGTCCGCGACGCGCGACTCGCCGCCGATCCATTGGGCCGTGGCCGGCGTCGGCGTGGTCCCGGGCGGCAGAGAGGAGAACTTCTCCTCGCAGAGGCGCACGACCATCTCGTGATCCACCGCGCCCGAAGCGACCACGACCATGCTGCCGGCACGGTAATTGCCGGCCATGTAGCTTTGCAGATCGCCGCGGCTGAACCCCGCGACCGTGTCGTCCTCACCCAGGATCGGCCAGCCCATCGGCTGGTGCGGATAGATGGTGGCCTGGAGATGATCGAAGATGACATCGTCCGGCGTATCCCGCGCCTGCCCGATCTCCTGCAGAACGACCTGGCGCTCGCGTTCGAGCTCGGTCTGATCGAAGGTGGGATGCGTGAGGATGTCGGCCAGGATGTCGAGCGCCAGCGGCACATCGGCTTTGAGCACCTGGGCATGGAAAGCGGTCTGCTCGCGGCCGGTATAGGCGTTGAGAAAGCCGCCCACGGTCTCGATCTCTTCGGCGATGCCGCGCGCCGAGCGGCGCTCCGTGCCCTTGAACGCCATGTGCTCGAGCATGTGCGAGACGCCCATGAGCGGGCGCGACTCGTTGCGCGCGCCGCAATTCACCCAAACCCCCAAGGCCGCGCTTTCGAGCTGCGGCATGGGATCGGTGACAATGGTCAAGCCATTGGAAAGACGGGAGATTCCGATATTCATGAAGGCGGCACTCTAGCCGCGATGAAGTCCCGCACCAAGCCCAAATCGGGCTTCAGGACATCGAATTTTTCGTCCGCCGCCAGCAACCCGCTAAGCCTCGGAGGAAGCGCGGGAATCTGGCCCGTTGCCCGGCGGACCGCGTCGGGGAATTTCGCGGGATGGGCGGTGGAGAGAACGACCAGGGGTCCCGGCAAGGCCGATCGCCGCGCCGCCGCCAAGGCGACCGCCGTGTGGGGGTCCACCAGACGCCCGCTCTGCGCAAAGGTGGCTGCCATCTCTTGCAGGGTCGCCGCGTCGTCGATGGCGACGGCGCGGTAGAGCCCGGAAAGCGCGATCCGCACGGGTTCGGGAAGAACAAGACGGCGCTCGCGCGCGAACGCCGCCATGGCGTCGCGGACGAACGCGCTGTCGCGGCCGCCGGCCTCGAAGAGCGCGCGTTCGAAGTTACTCGCGACCTGAATATCCATCGACGGGCTCAAGGTCGCCTGCACGGGACCGGCGGCGTAGATGCCCTCCTCGAGCGCGCGCGCAACGATGTCGTTGGCATTGGTCGCAGCCATCAGCCCGCGAATGGGAAGCCCCATGCGCATCGCCCCTTCGCCGGCGAAGATGTCGCCGAAATTGCCGGTGGGCACGATGAACGTCGCGGGCACGCCGAGATGCGCCGCAGCCGTGAAGTAGTAGACCGTTTGCGCCGCGATGCGCGCGAAGTTGATCGAGTTGACGGCACCGAGTTTCGCCCTTTCGGCGAAATCTCGATCGGCGAACAGCGCCTTCACCAGCGCCTGCGCGTCGTCGAAGGTGCCTTCGAGCGCGATGTTGTGGACATTGGCATGAGAGGAAGTGGTCATCTGCCGTCGCTGCACCGCGCTGATGCGGCCATGCGGATGGAGGACGAATATCTCGATTTGCGGCAGGCCGCCGAACGCGGCGATGGCGGCGGAGCCGGTGTCTCCGGATGTGGCGGCCACGATGGTCAGGCGCCGGCCGACTTGCTTCAGCGTCCGCGCCACCATCCGGCCCAGCAGCTGGAGCGCGATGTCCTTGAAGGCGAGCGTCGGCCCGTGAAACAGCTCGAGCAGATACTGCCCCCGCGTGATTTCGATCAAAGGCGCGATACGCGCATCGTCGAAGCCGGCGTAAGCTTCGGCGATGTCGCTGTGCAGGGCATCGTCGCTCTCGGTCGCGCCGCCAAAGCGCTGCAGCACCTCGAACGCGACATGCGCATAAGACTTGTCGGCGAACGCAGCGATGACGTCCGCGTCGAAATGCGGCCACGCATCCGGCATGTACAACCCGCCGTCCTGCGCAAGGCCTGAGAGCAGCACGTCGCGGAAACCGACGGCGGGTGCCAGGCCCCTGGTGCTGACGAACTTCATCGCAGCGACAACCTTCCGCGCGAAACATGATAGGCGAGATAGACCGCGAGCAGCACGGCCGCCAACCCAAACCAGGTGATCGCGTATTGCAAATGCTCATTGCGGAAGGTCACGCGGGTCTGGCCGCCTTTCGGCCAGCCGCCGGGATTGGGCGTCGCATCGGCCTCGATGATCGGGCCGCTCAGGGAAACTCCATCGAGCTTGGCGATCGCCGAAAGATCATCGGCGTAGAAGACGCGATGCGCCACATCTGGCGCGGGGGTGAACGGGCCGGGCGCGTCGGGCGTGCGCCACACACCAACGACGCGGGATTCGCCGGAAATCTGCCCAGTGAGTCGCGTTTGAGGGGCGAGCTTCTCCTCGGGCACGACGCCCCGGTCGATGAGAAACACGCGCCCATCGCGCATCCGGAACGGAACGACCACGTGATAGACCGGAGCGCCGCCCACATCGGTGCCGAAGACATAGGCCTCCTTGGCGTTGTCGAAGCGACCCGTCAGCGAAACGCGCGTGTACTCGCTCTGCAGCCCCCGGGGCGGCGTGCCGCCACCGTCGAGATTGACGGGGCGGGCGTGGAGCTTGGCATTGACGCGCTCGATCAGCGCCAGTTTCCAATGCAGCCGCTCGAGCTGCCAGAAACCCAGAGCCATCAGGATGGCGAACAGCGTGGCGCTGGCTGCCGTCAGTTTCCATAGCGGGCGGAACCGCAGCACGTCTATCCGACTCGTCCCTCGCCGGCCTTGTGCTTGAACTGCAGCACCAGGAGCAGCGCCTTCGCCAGGCGCAGCAGGCCCAGGGAGAGAATCGCGGTCAAAGGAATCCAGAGCAGCGCATGGACCCAATAGGGCGGCTGGTAGGCGACCTCGACGAACAATGCGGATCCCGTGACGATCGCACCCACGATCAGGATCACGAAGACCGCGGGGCCATCGCCGGCGTCGAAGTTCGCGTAGTCCAGGCCGCAGGAGGAGCAGGCCGACGCCACATGGAGGTAGCCGTCGAACAGGCTCCCCTGCCCGCAGCGCGGGCAACGTCCCAGAAGCGCTGCACGCGCGACGCTCAACCGGTCACGGCCGAGGCGCCCCAGACATAGATCCAGGTGAACAGGAACAGCCACACCACGTCGACGAAGTGCCAGTACCAGGCTGCGGCCTCGAAGCCGAAATGCCGCTCCGGCGTGAACTGTCCCTTCATCGCACGGAACAGGCAGACGATCAGGAAGATCGTCCCCACGATCACGTGGAACCCGTGAAAGCCCGTCGCCATGAAGAAGGTCGAGCCATAGATGGCGCCGAGATTGCCGACGCCACTCGCCAGATTGACGTGCGCCGCGTCCGTAAAGGGTTTCAGAGCCGCGCCGTTGAAGCCGAAGGTGAATGGCGCATGGCTGTACTCCCAGGCCTGGATGCAGGTGAAGGAGAGCCCCAGACATACGGTCAGCAGCAGGCCCTGCACCGCGCCCTTGCGGTCGCCATGCAGAAGGGCGTGGTGCGCCCAGGTCACGGTCGTCGCCGAGGTCAGCAGGATCAGCGTGTTGAGCAGCGGAAAGTGCCAGGGATCGAGTGTGACGATTCCCTGGGGCGGCCACTGCGCGATGGAGACATCCTGCGGGAAGAAGGCCGAATTGAAATACGCCCAGAACCAGGCAACGAAGAACATCACCTCCGACGCGATGAACAGCACCATTCCGTAGCGCAGGCCGAGCTTGACGACAGGGGTGTGATCGGCGCGCACGACGGACTCGTCGATGACGTCGCGCCACCAGCCGACGAACGTGAAGGCGAGGAGCAGCGCGCCGATGGCGAAAATCCACGGCTGGCCCGCGACCGGCAGGCCGAAGAAATCGTAGCCCTTGTTCATCCAGAATACGGCACCCAGCAGCATCGTGAATGCCGCGATCGAGCCGACGATCGGCCAGGGGCTCGGATCGACAAGGTGATAGTCGTGATGGACGTCGTCGTGCGCCATGGATCTCAAGCCCCTGCTATGTGCCGCCGCTCAGTGGAAGACATGACCGCCCCACTTCACGATCGACATCAGAAAAACCAGTATCGCGAGCGCCGCGAGCACCAATCCCAGCGCGACGCTGCGCCCGCGGCGGTTCCGATCGAAGCGGCTTTCCTCATCCATACTCTCACATCCACGACCCGAAGAGAGGCAGATGGAACAGACGCTCGGCCACCAGTGCAGCGAACAGCGAGAACAGGTAGAACAGCGACACTGCGAACAGGCGCCGCGCCCGGGGCTCGCGTTCGCCGTCGCGCTCGGCGAGCACCAGCACGCTTTGCGCCAGGAACCACAGACCCATCGCGACGGCGAGCGCCAGGTAGAGCATGCCGGCGCCGCCGATCAGAACCGGCACCAGCGCCAGCGGCACAAGAGCCAGCGTATAGGCGAAGATGCCGCGCCGCGTGGTCGCCTTGCCCTTGACCACCGGCAGCATCGGCACGCCGGCCCGCGCGTAATCGCCGGATCGGAACAGAGACAGCGCCCAGAAATGCGGCGGCGTCCACAGGAAAATGATCGCGACCAGCACCAGAGGCAGCGGCGCGAGCGATCCGGTCGCTGCAGCCCAGCCGATGGCGGGCGGCAGTGCGCCCGCCAATCCGCCGATGACGATGTTCTGCGGCGTGCGGCGCTTCAGCCAAAGCGTATAGACGGCCACGTAGAAGAAGATCGTGAACGCGAGGAGTGCCGCCGCGAGCGCATTGAGGAACAAACCCATCAGCGCGACGGAGCCGATCGCGAGACTGTAGCCGAAGCCCAGAGCCTCGCCCCTGCCGACCCTGCCGGTCGGTATGGGCCGGCCGGCTGTACGCGCCATCAAGCCGTCGATGTCGCTGTCATAGGCCATATTGAGCGCGCCCGACGCACCGGCTCCGACGGCGATGCAGAGCAGCGCGGTGAACGCTTCCAGCGGATGCAGGTGCCCCGGCGCCAGCGCCATCCCCGCAAAGCCCGTGAACACGACCAGCGACATCACGCGCGGCTTCAACAGCACGAGGTAGTCGCCCACCGTCGCTGTGGGCCGGGCAAGCGCGAGGGTGGCGGCGCCGGACATCAGGTGATCTTCGGCAGGTCGTTGTAGGTGTGGAACGGAGGCGGCGACGAAAGGGTCCACTCCAGAGTCGTCGCGCCGATACCCCACGGATTGTCCCCTGCCCGGCGCCGCGCCATGAAGGCTTCCACCATTGTCGCCAGGAACACCAGCACGCCGATGCCCGCGATGAAGGCGCCGATCGAGGAGACGTAGTTCCAGCCGGCGAATGCGTCGGGATAATCGGCATAGCGCCTGGGCATCCCCTGCAGTCCCAGGAAATGCATCGGGAAAAAGGCGATGTTGACGCCGAAGAAGGTGATCCAAAAATGCAGCTTGGCAAGGAACTCGTTGTACATGTAGCCGGTGATCTTCGGGAACCAGAAGTACCAGCCGGCGAAAATGGCGAACACCGCGCCAAGCGACAGGACGTAGTGGAAGTGCGCCACGACGTAATAGGTATCCTGCAAGGAGACGTCGACGCCGGCGTTGGCGAGCACCACGCCGGTGACGCCGCCGACGGTGAACAGGAAGATGAAGCCGATGGCCCACAGCATCGGCGTCTTGAACTCGATCGAGCCGCCCCACATCGTGGCGATCCACGAAAAGACCTTGATGCCGGTCGGCACCGCGATGACCATGGTCGCGACGACGAAATAGGCCTTGGTGTCGACCGACAGGCCCACCGTGTACATGTGGTGCGCCCAGACCAGGAAGCCGATGAAGCCGATCGCCACCATCGCATAGGCCATGCCCAGATAGCCGAACACCGGCCGCTTGGAGAATGTCGCCACGACATGGCTGATCATGCCGAAGCCCGGAAGGATGAGAATGTAGACCTCCGGATGGCCGAAGAACCAGAACAGGTGCTGATAGAGAATTGGATCGCCGCCGCCGGCCGCGTTGAAGAAGGCGGTGCCGAAATGGCGGTCGGCCAACAGCATGGTGATCGCTCCGGCCAGCACCGGCAGCGACAAGAGCAGCAGGAACGCCGTCACCAGGATCGACCAGACGAACAGCGGCATCTTGTGCAGGGTCATGCCCGGCGCGCGCATGTTCAGGATGGTGGTGATGAAGTTGATGGCGCCCAGGATCGAGGAGGCGCCCGCGATATGCAGCGAGAAGATCGCCAGATCCATCGCCGGCCCGGGAGAGCCCGTGGTCGAAAGCGGCGCATACAGCGTCCAGCCGCCACCCACGCCTTGGCCGCCAGAATCGCCCTCCACGAACATCGACAGGAGCAGGAACGTGAAGGAGAACGGCAGCAGCCAGAACGAGATGTTGTTCATGCGCGGGAACGCCATGTCGGGCGCGCCGATCATCAGCGGCACCAGCCAGTTGCCGAAGCCGCCGATCATAGCCGGCATGATCATGAAGAAAACCATGATCAACCCGTGCCCGGTGACGAAGACGTTGTAGGTGTGCGGACTGGCGAACAGCTGCAGGCCGGGATGCATCAGCTCATAGCGCATCACCATCGACAGCGCGCCGCCGACGATGCCGGCGCAGATGGCGAACACCAGGTACATCGTGCCGATGTCCTTGTGGTTCGTCGAATAGACGAAACGCCGCCAGCCATGCGGATGGTCATCGTGGGCGTGGGCGATCTCAGCCATGTGTCTTCGTCCCTATCTCGACGCAAGCTGCGTCGTTGCGCCCTGATCCAGGGACGCGAATTTCTTCTTCGCCGAAGCCACCCAGGCGGCGAAGTCGGCGGCGCTGACCACCTTGACCTCGATCGGCATGAAATCGTGGTTGGCGCCGCAGAGCTCGGAGCATTCGCCGTAGAACGTGCCCATGCGGTCGGCCTTGAACCAGGTGTGATTGATGCGGCCGGGGACAGCGTCCATCTTGACCCCCATCTCGGGCAGCGCCCAGGAATGGATGACGTCCGCTCCCGTGGTCTCGACCTCGATCACCTTGTTCACCGGCACGACGACCGCATTGTCGACACCCAGCAACCTCGGCTCGCCGGCCTTGGCGGCGTCGGCATCCTTGAGCGGCAGCGAATCGAACGTGAACTTGGCGCCCGGGTATTCATACGACCAGGACCATTGCTTGCCGATCGCCTTGATCGTGACGTCCGGCTGGGGAATGACCGCTTCGAAGTAGAGCAGCCGGAAGGACGGCACGGCGATGATGCCGAGGATGAGGACCGGAAGGAACGTCCAGGCGACCTCGAGCAGCGTATTGTGGTGAGTCTTGCTGGGCGTCGGGTTGGCGCGTTGGTTGTAGCGCACCGCGACCCACAGCAGCAGCACCAGCACGAAAAGGCTGATCGCCACGATGATGTAGAGCAGGAGGCGGTGAAACTCCTCGATGTTGGCCATCACCGGCGAAGCCGCGGCCTGGAAGTCGGTACCCCAGTCATGGGGAACGGCAAGCGCCTGCGTGGCCCAAAGGAGCGATGCTCCCGCCATGCCCGCTGCAATGGCCTTTTTGGCCGTGATCATGAAGGCGACCTCGCGTCCTGTAACGTGCGGCGCCGGAACTGGCTGCCGCTGAGGGATTCTGCCGGTTTTAGAGGGCGGATGCCGCCAGTGTCATTGCGACCATATGGCACGGGGCCGCAAAACGCCTATATCTGGGACAAGTCCGCCAGACAGGGAGACTTTCATGAGCCAGTCCGACGATCTCTTCTTCTCCCGCACCGGCATGGATCGCGGCCGCGTCCAGGGCGTCGTGGACGACGCCTTGGCCAAGGCGGACGACGGCGAGCTTTTTCTCGAGTACCGCCAAAGCGAATCGTTCGCCTTCGACGACGGGAGGCTGAAGGCGGCGAGCTTCGACACCATGCAGGGCTTCGGCCTGCGCGCGGTGAGCGGCGAGGCCACCGGCTACGCCCATGCCTCGGAACTCTCGGAAGACGCCGTCAAGCGCGCCGCGGCCACGGTGCGGGCAGTGGCGCAAGGACATTCCGGCGCGGCTGCGCTGGCGCCGGCAAGGACCAACAAGCACCTCTACACCGACGTCGATCCGCTCGGCAGCGCACAATTCGAAGCCAAGGTGAAACTGCTGGAGGAGATCAATTCCTACGCGCGCACCCGCGATCCCCGCGTAAAGCAGGTCTCCTGTTCGCTCACGGGCGAATGGCAGAACATCGAAATCGTCCGCGCAGGCGGCGAGACCTATCGCGACATCCGCCCGCTGGTGCGCATCGGCGTATCCATTGTCGTCGAGGAGGACGGACGCCAGGAATCCGGCAGCTACGGCGGCGGCGGCCGCGGCACCTATGAGACCTATCTGGCGACAGGCTATTGGCAGGGCGCGGTCGACGAGGCGCTGCGCCAGGCGCTGGTCAATCTGGCATCCGTGCCCGCACCCGCCGGCGAGATGACCGTGGTGCTCGGTCCCGGCTGGCCCGGGATCCTGTTGCACGAAGCGATCGGTCATGGCCTGGAGGGCGACTTCAATCGCAAGAAGACGAGCGCCTTTGCGGGGCTGCTTGGCCAACGCGTCGCGGCTCCGGGCGTCACCGTCGTCGACGACGGTACGATCGGCGGGCGCCGCGGTTCGCTAACCATCGACGACGAAGGAACGCCCTCCTCATGTACCGTCCTGATCGAGGATGGCATCCTCAAAAGCTACATGCAGGATCGGCACAACGCCCGGCTCATGGGCGTGAACCCGACCGGCAATGGACGGCGTCAGTCCTACGCCAATTCGGTGATGCCGCGCATGACCAACACCACCATGCTGGGCGGCGACAAGGATCCCGGCGAGATCCTGGCAAGCGTCAAGAAGGGCATCTACGCGACCAATTTCGGCGGCGGCCAAGTGGACATCACCAACGGCAAATTCGTCTTCTCCTGCACCGAGGCCTATCTGATCGAAGACGGCAAGCTCGGTCCCGCGATCAAAGGCGCGACCTTGATCGGCAACGGGCCGGACGCGCTGACACGCGTCAGCATGATCGGCAACGACATGAAGCTCGATACCGGCATAGGCGTCTGCGGCAAGAACGGACAATCCGTTCCGGTGGGCGTGGGTCAGCCGACCTTGCGCCTCGATGGCCTCACCGTCGGCGGAACGGCGGCATAGGTGCTGGTTTACAAGATCGCACCCGCCGAGGATTGGTCGGAAGCGATGCGGGTTGGCGCGTTCGCGGGATCTGCAAAAGACAAAGAGGACGGGTTCATCCATCTCTCCACAGCAGAACAACTCGTCGAGACGCTGCGTCTGCACTTTCGGCACGTCGAGGACATGCTGGCATTGGTCGCCGTCGACGTGAAGGCACTCGGCGGGAAATGGAAATGGGAGCCCTCGCGCAATGGCGATCTGTTCCCGCACCTCTACAGCCCCCTTCCTGCCAATGCCGTTCGAAATGCCGAGTTCGCACTCTTCGATTCCCTTGCCGAGGACGATTTCTCTCGCGCGCGCGAGTTCGTCCACGAAACCGGGAAGCACGCGCAATTGGCCCCTGCTGACGACAAGGGAGACGCGGGATGATCGTCCTCAAAGGCAAAGCGCACGATTTGGGGGACGGCTTCTTCGTCAATCGCATTCTGCCGCAGCCCGGCAGGCGCACGATCGGGCCGTTCGTCTTCCTCGATCAGTTCGGGCCGGCGGCGTTCGCGCCGGGCCGCGGCATCGACGTCAGACCTCATCCGCATATCGGCTTGGCCACGGTCACTTATTTGTTCGAGGGCTCGCAGGTGCATCGCGACAGCCTCGGCACCGTTCAGTCCATTTACCCCGGCGACGTCAACTGGATGACCGCCGGCCGCGGCATCGTGCATTCCGAACGCACCGGACCCGATGTCCGCGCGCACGGCCACCGCATGCACGGTATTCAGAGCTGGATCGGGCTGCCGCGCGAGGATGAGGAGACGCAGCCCTCCTTCCAGAATGTGCGCCAAGCGGATCTGCCGGAGCTGAACCGCGACGGCGTGAAGCTGCGGCTCGTGGTGGGCAAGGCTTTCGGGCTGACCTCGCCCGTGCGGGTTTTCTCGCCGATCTTCTATGCCGATGCACGCTTCGCTGGGGGCGGCAAACTCGAGATGACGGACGAACACGACGAACGTGCGGTCCTGGTCATCGAGGGCGGCGTCACGGTCAACGGCAGGCCGTGCGTGGTCGGCGACATGGTCGTGATGGAAAAAGGCGAAGCGGCGGCGCTTGCCTCAGATGCGCCGGCGCGCGCCATGCTATTGGGCGGAGCGCCTCTCGACGGTGAGCGGCATGTCTGGTGGAATTTCGTCTCCAGCAGACAGTCGCGTATCGAACAGGCCAAGGACGATTGGCACGCCATGCGCTTCGGCACGATTCCCGGCGACGACAAGGAATTCATCCCCTTGCCGCCCGACCGGCCGGCGCCCGCGCCGCAGCTGGAGTAAAGGCAGTCGATTGCCTCGATTGATGCCTCGAGCCGCGTCCGCTCCGGCAGCGCAAGCGCCACCGGAGCGGATCGAGATCACAAGATCGGATCAGCGATCTTCCCATCCTCGGCGGGCCGCTTCGGAATGGCCGCGCGAGTCGCCGAACCAGCCGCCATGGCTGCGGCCACGCGAAGACGATGAGCGGCGATCGTCGTCGTCATCGCGGCTGCGCGAGCGAGAGTCGCCGCCGCCGCGCGAAGAGGAGCGATGCTCCCAGCCGCGCTCGGAGGCTTCCGAATGACCTTCGGGATCGCCGAACCAGCCGCCGTGTCCGCGGCCGCCGCCGCGTGGGGAGGAGCGGCGATCGTCATCGTCTTCTTCATAGCGGCCGCCGCGTGAGCTGTAGCCGCCGCGCGAGGACGAGCGGTTCTCCCAACCGCGTTCCGAGGCTTCCGAATGACCCTGGGAGTCGCCATACCATCCGTGACCGCCGCGCGAGCGGCCGCGATCGCCATCCTCATCGTCGCGCCCGCGCGAGCGATAGCCGCCGCCGCTGGCGCGATAGCCGCCATCGTCGTCGTCGCTCATGAACCGGCCATAGTCGTCGCGCTCCCGGCCGCGGCCGCCATTGCCGCCGCGGGAACCGCGGTCGTCGTCGCTCATGAAGCGTCCCCGGCCGTCGCGCTCGCGTCCGCTACCGCGATAGTCGTCATCATCGTCTCGTGCGTAACGTCGCCGTTCGTCGCCGTAGGATTGCCTTGGCATCGTGCTTTTCTCCCGGCCCGGTTTGACCTTCTCCGGGTGGAGTTCCTTGGGCTGGGGAGGATCGAGGTCGTTTTCGTCGAGCTGGCCCGTCAGCTCCTGCTTGCGGGCGAGGATTTTCTGGCCCACCGCGTTCATGTCCACACCGGCGCTCTTCGCCCTGGCGAGAATACCGGTACGAGGTTTCTCCTCCTCCGCGACGTGGTGCTTGATGTATTCCGACAGGACCTTGACCTTGGCGTCGTAAAACTCGTCGTCGGGCGAGCCTTCGATGAGTTCGCCGATCAGGAGCTTGGCACTATCGTGCTCGATCTGCGCTTCGTCGAGCAGATCCTCCTCGACGTCCTTCTCACGGCACGCCGAATAGAAGATCTCCTCCTCCACCTGGGCGTGGATGATGAGCTCCTTGCACACTTGCTTGGCGAGCTTGGATTTCTGCCCGCTGTCGGAGGCGTCTTCGTACCGTTTGAACAGGCCTTCCACTTTGCGGTGGTCGGCCTTGATCAGGCTCGCAGCGTCCTGGCCGCCGCCGGACGTCGAAAGCAAACTGCTCGCGGTGGAAAGCAGCCCACCGCTTTGTTTGTTCTTGTCCGTGCCTGAGGACTTGGCGCTCGAGGCGTTCCTTTCAGCCATTTTTTTCTTCCCGGGTTGTGAAGCGCGCAAGTGCGCGCACAAATCACAACCAAGGGGTTAGAGCGTTGTTCCTCCTCGAAAAAAATTTCATTCGCGGAGAAAAAACTGTCGTCGAAATAGCGAAGGTTAAAGACGCAGAGCGAGCAAGATTGATACTGTGCCGATGTCTTGCGCGACAAGGCGCGATCCGAATTGCGCTTTCGCCGTTGCAAGGTCATGCGCAAGAAACCGCTGTCTCCGCTCTCTGCAAGACCGATGGAAGCGCGGCTGGCGGCCGCGTTGCCCGCAGGCGCTTGGCAGTACGAGCCCAAATGGGACGGCTTTCGCTGCCTGGCCTTTCGCGACGGCGAATCGGTTGAGCTGCGCGCCAAGTCCGGAAAGTCGCTGACGCGGTTCTTTCCGGAGGTCGTCGCATGCCTGCGACACACCAGACGGGCGCGCTTTGTCCTCGATGGCGAGCTCGTCATCTGGATTGGTCGGCATCTCTCCTTCGACGCGTTGCAGATGCGCCTGCATCCTGCCGAAAGCCGTATCCGTAAGCTGGCCGAGCGAACGCCGGCTCGCTACATGCTGTTCGACGTCCTCGCCGACGGCCGCCGCGACCTGACGGCGCTGCCTCTGGGCCTGCGGCGCGAAGCGCTCGAGAGCCTGTTCAAGAAATTCAGCGACAGCCCTTGTCTCAGACTGACCCCCGCGACGGGGGAAATCGCAAAGGCAAAGAAATGGCTCAACGATGCGAGCGGCACGTGGGACGGTGTCGTGGCCAAGGCCGTCGACGCCCCCTACCTGCAGGGCGAGCGTGCAATGATAAAGGTCAAACGGCTTCGAACGGCGGACTGCGTGGTCGGCGGGTTTCGCTATGCCAGCGGTTCGCCACTGGTCGGTTCGCTGCTGCTGGGTCTCTATGACGAAAGTGGAAAGCTGAACCACGTGGGATTTACGTCTGGCATTGCCGATGCCGATCGGCCTGCCTTGACGAAGATGCTTCAGCGGCTGCGGGGTGGTGCAGGCTTCACTGGAGATGCTCCGGGTGCGCCGAGCCGGTGGTCGACAGAGCGCAGCGCGGCTTGGGAGCCGTTGAAGCCGAAACTGGTCGCCGAAGTGCGGTACGATCACGTTTCCGGCAGCCGATTTCGCCATGGTACGCGCTTCCTGCGTTGGCGACCGGATAAGCTACCGCGGCAATGTACCTTCGATCAGTTGGCTCTGGCGGCGAGGAGGCGTGGCTGACTGCGGATTGGAAAGATGGACCGCGGATGTAGAAAACATCAGAGAGATGGACGACGGCTGCATCAAGGGCGATGTACACAAATCCGTGCCTGCCGTCGACGGTGAACCCGCACTCTCCTCATTCGTTTCTTCCTTGTCTCAACAAGGAGAACCAAATGGGTCAGAACAATCAGACCGGCAAGCAGGCACCGTCCGGCGGCCAAGGCGGCCAGCAGGGAATGGGCGGCGGCCAGCAGGGCATGGGTGGCCAGAGCGGCCAATCCGGAAATCGCCCCGGTCAGACGGGCGACGAGGGCGGCAAGTCCGCACCGGGCGGCTCGCACGGCCAAAGCGGCGGTCAGGGCGGCTCGCAGAGCAGCGGCTCCAAGTAGCCGACAAATGCAGACGGCACCCGCTCCACGAGAGTGGGTGCCGTCGCTTTTCCTACAGTTCCTTGAAATTCAGGTGCTTAGCGCCTCAGAAATTTTGGCGTGTTTTCGGGAACCACCTCCCCGTTCATCCGTTTATCGTGCACGTCAGGAGGCTTGCCGCATGAATTTGCAATTCGTGAGCACCCAGGCTCCTGCGAAGGCGCGGGCCTGGGGTGGGATCGCATCGCTATCGGCCATCCACAACCGGCTTCTCTCCATGGGAGACCTCTCCGACCGGGAAACCGATATCCTGGCAGCGACCCTGCAGAGTCCGCTCTTCTACGAGCCGCTGAGCGAGATCAAGGTTACTTCACCGCAGTTCATATTGAACGGTTGGGCGTGTCGCGCGCGGACGCTGCCGGACGGCCGGCGCCAGATTTTTCAGCTCTATATCGCCGGCGATCTTCTGACCGACCGATCGCGCGGCAAGAGCGGTACCAGCTACCTCAGCCTGACTGGGGTGAAGAGCATCGACGCCGGCGCACTCCAGGACGCGGTGCGTCGCAACCCGGAAGAATTTCCCGCACTGGCCCAGGCACTCGACTCTTTGGATGACGAGACCGAGGATCGGTTGATGGGGCAGATTCTGCGCACGGGACGGCTTCGGGCCCATGAGCGGCTGGCCCATCTCACTCTCGAGCTCTACCGCCGTCATCAGCGCTGCGGTCAGACGGCGGGAAATGCCTTTCCGATGCCGCTGACACAGGAAATCCTTGCGGATATCCTGGGCCTCAGCCAGGTCCACATCAACCGCATGCTGCAGCAGCTTCGCCACGAGGGCGCGGTTCGCACGTTGGGCGGCAAACTGGAGATTCTCGACTTCGAAAAGCTGGCGGCGCTAGCCTGCTGCGGAGAGAACGAGCCTTAGAACCGGGGCGATCGGGCTTGCAGGACCGCCCAACGCCCGCATGTGCGCGGTGCGCTTGACCGGATTCCGCTGAATCTCCATATGTTCGCTGGGCTTTCGGGCGAACAAAGATGCTTTCCCAAAAGGCGCGCTATGCCCTTCACGCGCTGATCGTACTGGCGCAACGCGGCGACGAGCAGCCGGTGATGATCGCGGACATCGCGGAGGAAGCCCGCGTACCGCGGAAATTTCTCGAACAGATTCTGCTTGGGCTGAAGCGGCGCGGTATCGTGCAAAGCATGCGCGGCCGCGCCGGCGGCTATAAGCTGGGGCGGCCGGCCAAAGAAATCTCCTTCGCCGATATCATCCGAGAGATCGACGGCCCTCTCGCCCTGAGCCCCTGCGTCAGTGTCACGGCGTATCACAAATGTCCCGACTGCGACGACGAAGCGACCTGCTCGATTCGCAAAGTGCTGCTCGCGGCCCGGGATGCGACCGCCGAAATCCTGGAGACGCGTACTCTGGCGCAGGCCGCTGCACCCGTAAGGCATCGCCGGCCATAGTCTCACTGCGCGATCCTGTCCTGGTGTCGCCTGGACCAGGTGAAAACGATCTCCCGATCGGGATGCACCAGGCCCTTGTCCTTTCCGCGGTAATCGAAGCTGTCTAGCAAGTCACGCAAGATCTCGAGGCGGGCCTTTTTCTTGTCATTGGCGAGAACGATGCGCCAGGGAACCGTATCGTGACTGGTGCGCGCAAACATCTCGTCGCGCGCCTTCGAATAAGCCTTCCAGTTCTTCTGCGCCGCCTGATCCACGGGCGATATCTTCCACTGCTTCAGAGGATCCTCTCGACGCGCTTCGAGACGTCGCTTCTGCTCCTTGCGCGTTATGTCGAGATAATACTTGCGCAGCTGGATGCCGTCGCGAACAAGAAGGCACTCGAACGGACCGACGGATTCGAAAAAGGCCTCCACGGCGTCCTCGCCGCAAAATCCCATGACCTTCTCGACGCCGGCACGATTGTACCAGGAGCGATTGAAGACGACAAACTCTCCCGCCGCGGGCAGGAAAGACGCGAAGCGCTGAAAATACCACTCCGTGTCCTCGCGGCTTGACGGTTTTCCCGGCGCGTGCACGCGGGTTTCACGCGGACTCATATGCTCCGTGAGGCGCTTGATGGTCCCATCCTTGCCGGCCGCGTCGCGGCCTTCGAGAGTGAGGAGCACGCGGGCGCCATCGGCGATCAAATCGCGCTGCAGCTTGACGAGTTCGATCTGCAATTCCCGCAGCTGTTGCTTGTAATGGCCATCGCCTTCGTCATCGGAGCCGTGGTGCTTCTTGGTCATTGTCGGTCCTCATTGTCCAGGGAAGTATGGCATGCTCTCCATCTTCGCTCACCGTCACCGCGCGTACACCAAACACCTCCGCCAAGGTGTCTTGCGTCAGCTCCGTCGCGACAAGCCGGCCCTGCTGCAAGACCACAATGGCGTCGCAAAAGCGCGAAGCAAGCGCAAGATCGTGCAGCGTGACGGCGACGGCAACGCCGCGCGCGGCTTCTTCGCGCAGCAAGGCCATCAGACGAAGCTGATGCGCCGGATCGAGCCACGCGGCGGGCTCGTCAGCGAGCAGAACTTCCGGTTCGGTGGCGAGCGCTCGGGCAACGAGCACGCGTGCGCGCTCGCCGGCAGAGAGCTCGTCGACAGGGCGTCCGGCGAGGCCTGCCGCGTCGGCACGTTCCAGCGCTGCAGCGATGGCGCGGGGATTGCGGTCGCGATGGGGCAGCCGACCAAGAGCGACCAGATTTTCCGCCGAGATCGACCAATGCGCCTGGCCGCCTTGCGGAAGATAGGCAACGGTGCGGGCCAGCGCTTCGCGGGACCATTGCGACAGCGGCCTGTCTCCAATGCGTAAGGAGCCTTGCGCAATGGGCAAAATACCCAGCGAGACGCGCAGCAATGTCGTCTTACCGGCGCCATTGGGCCCGACTATCCCGGTGACCGCACCGTGTGCGAAGCGGGCCGTCAACTCGCATAATGCAATGCGCTTGCCATAGCCCGCCGTCACACTATCAAACGCGATCACGCATCTCTCCGCAAGCCAATGATCAAGGCGAAGAAGAAGGGTGCGCCCAACATCGCGGTGACGACACCTAGCCGCAGCTGCTCGCTCGGATCGATGCTGCGCACCAGCAGATCGGCGGCCGTGACCAGAACGGCGCCGCCGAGCGCAGATGGCAGGATAAGTCGCGCGGGACTGTGGCCATAGAACGGACGCAGGATATGAGGCACGACGAGTCCCACGAAGCTGACCGCACCCGCGGCTGCCGTCGCCGCACCCGTTGCCAGCGCCACTCCCACAACTACACGCGCGCGCGCGCCGGCGACGTCGATGCCGAGACTGTGGGCAGCCTCCTCACCCAAGGTCAGGGCATCGAGTGCGCGCCCGGCGCTCAGCAACAGCGCGATTCCGGCGAGCACAAGGGGTGTCGCAACAAGAAGTTCATGCAACGTGCGGTCCTTCAGCGAGCCCATCATCCATAACACCATCTCGGACATGGCATAGGGGTTTGGCGCGAATGTCAGTGCCAGCGCCGTTAATGCGACGGCAAGGCTCGAGATCACGACCCCGGCCAGCACCAAAGCCATGATCGCAGCGCCGCGCCGGGACAGAATGAACAACAGTGCTGCCGATCCGAGCGAGCCCAGAACTGCAAAGAGCGGCAGCAGCAACGGAAACTGTGCCGCAAGCCCGAAGTAGAGTGCGAGGACCGCCCCCAGACCGGCGCAGGACGTCACGCCGGTCACATCGGGCGAGGCAAGCGGATTTCGGAACAAGCCCTGCAATGCCGCACCACTCGCCCCGAGCGCCGAGCCGACAACGAGCCCAAGCGCCGCGCGAGGCAGCCTGATCTGCCGCGCGATCACGCCGTCGATTCCTTGTCCACCGAACAGGCCGTCAAGAAGCGCGCCCGGTGAGATGTGCGACGGCCCCAGGAAGAACGATCCAGCGACGAAGCCGAGTGCAAGGCCGCCGAGGACAACCGTCGCAGTTCTGCTCATCGTTGCCTTGCCTGCCGCCCGAGGTCCGCCAATATAGGCGCAATCTCCACGGACCATGGCCCCGGGCACAATAAGGGCACGAGGTCGGCCCAGGCGACTTTGCTATTGCCCGAGAGCGCGGCCAAAGCGGGGTGATGTTGCACCAGGGCAGCGCGCGTGTTCGCCGCATTCGGATTGCCGTTGAGAATCAAAAGCTCGGGCGCCTTTGCGATCACCGCTTCGAGCGGCAGCGTATCGGCGCGTGTCAGTCGCAACTGTGGCGCCGTGTCGACGAGCCCAGCGGCCGACATGAGTTCGCCGACGAGCGGTCCCGAAGTGGCGTAACCGTTGGGCTCGTAGATCAGGGTGCGGACCGGCGGGCGTGGTGCCACGGCGCGCGCATGTGCGAGGGCGCGATCCATCTGCGCGAGCAAGGCGTCGGCCCGGGCACGTGCGCCTAATGTACCTCCCAGCCAGTGCGTGATCCGGCGAACATCGCCGAGGGATGTCGCCCATGGGACGTCGAGAATACGAACACCCGCAGCCGCAAGCTGCGCATGCAGAGGCGTCATCGTGTCCCGATACATCACGACCAGATCGGGTCTGAGAGACAGAACGCCTTCCGCCGAAGGACGAATTGCCGCGATTCCTTTCGCGACATCCGCAATGGTGGAAACAACCGGATGGCGATCCGTCGCTTCGAAAGACAGTGCGGCGATGTGATTGCGCGGCAACAGCCGAAAGACATATTCGTCGGTGCAGAGGAACGTCGAAACCACGCGGCCCGGCGAGGCCGCCGGCGATGCGCCCGCTGGAACAGCACTTGCCAGGCACAGCACAATCCAGCCATGCAACAGGCGCATATTGTGCAGGTAGCTGCGGCCTACCACTTGAACCATAACCCGGGAGATCTCATGCGCACCACATTCGCCTTCCTCGCGCTCGCGGCTTCGGTCGCGGGTACGCCCGCCTACGCTGCCGATCCTCACCGGATTCTAGGCGCCGATAAAGCCGGCACCGCGAACCCGGCGGAAGTCTTGGCCGCCAATAAATCCGCGTCCGGCGGCACCGCGTGGGACGCCAAGGCGGCCGTGAGGATCGAATATGCCTATAGCGGTCAAGGTATGACCGGGAGCGTCGTCTCGGTGGACGACGTGCAGAGCGGCCGCTGGCTGGACGATGCCAAGGTCGGGCCTGCAACCGAGACCCAAGGGTTCGACGGATC
>Ga0213880_10000006_pt1 | contig 226779 bp, 226 predicted proteins | sample BarmaccoBMER_R07_FD_165047 | JGI IMG/M metagenome (GOLD analysis project Ga0213880, IMG submission 165047) | Barbacenia macrantha exposed rock microbial communities from rupestrian grasslands, the National Park of Serra do Cipo, Brazil - ER_R07 ... | reverse complement strand
TGATTGATGGTTAGTTCGGTCCCTTCGGCATAAGCGATCTCAGCCGGCATGCGGATCGCCAGGCTGTTGCCGGATTTGAAGACCTTCGTCGTCGCCATATTTCCAAGGTATCACATACCGCCAGTAATGTCAATACCTGTATATACAGCTACCTATCCCCCGGTTTCATGGGGGTAAAGGCGACCTGGTCGGGCATGGAGTCGATCAGAGCTTTGATGTCGACCGGCGGCGGCGCGTCGATGCCGCTGCCTTTCACGTGGCGGTTCAACTCGTCGATGTCGAAGCCCATCTGGATGTCGTAGGTTCGGTCAGGCTGGTTCCGCAGCCGCTGCTCCGCGTCGTACCATTTGAGCTTCATCTTCTGGTCTGGGCAGCTTGCGCGTTCCTCCCCGACGGCGCCCCAGCGCAGCTCGATACAGTGATAGGGATCGAACGAGAGCCGGAAGAGCCGGTGCATCATGTCGTCGAAGCTCATGGGCACCGGCTGCTTGGCGGAATTGAGATAGGTGATGGGGCAGGCCTTGGACTGCGCCGCATAGGTCTCGCGCAGATCTTTCTGCAGGAACAGGCCGTCATAGACGATGCGCGGGTCGCGCTTGACCCAGAGATCGATCATCTCCTTCAGGTCCTTGTAGAACTGCACGAACGCCGCTTTGATGCGCGCGTCGCGCGACGGCGTGGAATAGGTCTCCCATTCGTTGTCGTTCGAGCCGTAGATGTTGTCCGGCAGGCGGCGCGGATGGTCTTTGACGGAAATCCCGTCCTTGATGTCCAGGTCGACGTATTGCGCGCGGTCGTTGAGATCGTTGCACAAGGTCTTCATCGTCGCCTGAAGCTCGTAGAGGGGGGTGAGCGACATTCTGCCTCCCGAAACCGCGACACGGACATATTCGTAGAAGCCGAGCTGCGCGCCGTCATAGACGAATCGCGCCTTCTTGACGTCGAGCTTGGGATTGGGCTCGGTGCCCGCATACTGGACGAGCGAGAAGTCCGCGATCTGGTCGTTCTCCGCATAGGCCATGTGGCCGCCGATCAGATGGCCCGCCGCATCGCGGTGAAAGCCGACAAGCTTGAACGGGCGCCAGTTCTTCAGTCCGCCGCCGAGACGTGCCGGACTCTGACCGAACTGCGCGCCGAAGACGCTGCGGGTGACGGTGAAGTCGGGATGGGCATCCATGTAGAAGATGCGCCCGTCTTCATCGACCTTGTAGACGATCGCGACATGGCCGTTGACGTCGTAGATCAGCGTCCCGGGACGGATCGTGCCGGGCTTCATCGCCGGCGAGAAGAAATCCGACAAGACACCCCGCGTCTCCGACGCGTCGGTGCGGTAGGTCGCGGAGAAGACGCTGTCGAGCATGTGGCGGATGGCAGCGGGCGCATCGATGCCCTCGCCGCCGTCGACGATGTCGCGGCGGCCGGTCGCCCGGTTGGCGGTCTTGGTGAAGCGCAGGTCGCCACCCTCTCCGCTGACGCCGTCGACATAGGAGAACGGCAAGCCATTCTTCCAGGCGTAATAGGCGCGCAGCAAATAGGGCCACTTGGCGCAGTCGACGTCGATGTCGAGGAAATGCTGGTCGGTCTTGCGATAGGGATTGGCGGGATCGCGCAGGCAGCTCTCCGACGAGCTGCAATCGCTTTCGCCCAGCGCGGCGACGAAGCGGCCGAAGCCAGCCTCGTCCTGCGCGCTCCAATGATCCTTCAGGATGCGCCACGTCCCGGTCGCCTGCGCCGGTGCGCAGGCCAGCCATACGGCCAAAATCGCCAGGACGAATTTCCCCACCATGGCACCACGCTCTTGGGCTGAGAGCACGAAGTCAAGGTGATTGCGGAAGGGATGGTTTACCCCGGAATTCGTGAGCTGGCACAGTACTCTATCTGTTCGCCTTCCTGTTCGGGGCGCGTCAGTAGCGTCAGTAGCAGGCGAAATAGCGATACAGCGCGAAGAACAGCCGGGGCGTCGGCGGGTACGCGTTCCAGGCCCTCACAAAGAGGTGCGCGAACCAGCGCGGCACACCGGCGTCTCGCGGCGGCGCTCCGTCACGACCGAGTCGTCGCAGGTGCGCGAAATGCGAGGCGATCATGCCTGGGAAGCTAGCTCTGTGAAACGTGAGGCCGTGCTCGCGCGCGGTGTCCTCGATGATCCGGCTGAGCGCCCGGTAATGGGAGTGCGAGACCCGGGGAAATAGATGGTGTGCGGCGTGGCAATTGCCGCCGCCGGTCAGATAAAAGGCGATGCGGCTTTCAGGCGCCCAGTTAAGTGCGGTCTCGAGCGCGTGCGCGGCCCAACTCGTCGGCAGCCGCCCCTCGGCATCGGCCAGGGGAAAGCTCGCCTCGGTGGAGAAATGCGTTCCCGCCAGCAACACGACGAACACCAGCGACACGAGCGCATTTACCGCCGCATAGCCGAGAAGGATCTGCCACCAGGGAAGGCGGATAAAGACGAGCGGCAGAACGATGCTGACGACAAGATAGAAGAGCTTGAGCAGGAAAAACGCCGCGTATTCGCGCGGTGGGTGGACGATGCCGCGCATGTTGGCGAGATCCTTCTTCAGCAGATATTTGAGATCGCCGATGAGGACCGAGTCCCAAAGGGTCAGCATGTAGGCGAATGGCGCATAGAGGTGCTGATAGCGGTGGCGCGGGCGCCAGGGATGGTTGGGCGAGAGCCTGAGCACCGGGTTCTCGTCGATGTCGATGTCGCTGCCGTTGACGTTGGGAAAGACATGATGGGAGCCGTCGTGCCGCATGCGCCAGAGATAGCCGTCGACGCCGAGTATCGCCATCAGCACGCGCTGCACCGTGGTGTCGACGCGCCTGTATCCGGTGATCGCCAGGTGCGCGCCGTCATGGGCGACATTCATCGCCAGCTGCAGCACTGCGAGCCCGTAGAGCAGCGCAATGGCGAAGGCGCCCCAGCCGCCGAAAACAATTGCGAGGAGCGCGACGTAGCTGCCGATCATGACCGCGACAAGGACGGCCGCCTGCACATAGAATGCGCGGCCGGCAAGTCGGCTTTTGCCGGTGAGCGCGAAATAGGCGTCGACGCGAGCGTTGAGAACACGACGGAAACCGTGGCTGTCGCGTTCGGCGAAGCGGATACGCGGCGCATTAAGTGAACATTCACTCACATATTGGGCAGCGGGGGTCGACATGGCAGGTCCTCCTTCGCGCTTGGGCTATTTGAAGAGTGTGCGCTCGCAGGCGCCGGCCATCTCGTCGGCGTGGCGCGACAGCGGGCCGCTCAGCGTGCCGTTCACCACCGAGACCGCGGGCTGGATCATCAGGCCCAGGATCAGCGCGGCGCCGAGATCGGCGTTGCGGAACTTGATCTCGCCCGTGCGGATGGCGGCCGCGATCATGCCGCGCAGCACCGGCACCGGGCTTTCCGGCCCCGGCGGGAAAAGGCGCATGGCCTCGTGCTGGGCGAGCAGCAGGAAACGGTAGGAAATCTGGTCTTCGTCGAACAAGCGGCAGGTATCGCGCACGATGGCCCTGAGCTTCGCCCGCAAGCCCTTCTCCTTGGCCTGGACCAACTCGAGCCGATGCGCGAAGGCCCCATAGCGCTCGCGGAACAGTTCGCGGATGAGGTCTTCCTTGGTGGCGTAGTGGCGATAGAGCGCGCCTTCGGAGACGCCGGCCGCGTGGGCGAGATCACGGATGGTTGTTGGGCCGACGCCGCGCTCGACCACGAGGCTCAGGGCCGCCTCCTTGATACGCGCGATCGCAGACGTTCGGCTCATCGGTCCCACTTTGAAGTGAGCGTTCACTTACATTGGGGCCGTGCCCGCCTTTTGTCAACTGCCTCTGCTAACCATTTGAGCTGGCTACAGTTCCAGCACCCTGGCGAGGATCAGGCCGTAAAACGCGAGCCACAGCGGGGTAGCAATGGCGGCGGCCCACAGCGCCTTTCGAGCGAGGCGTGGATTACCGGGAGCGCCGGTCTCGGCGTCCACTTCGCCGAGCCCCACCGAAAGCAGGCTGAAAAAGGCGAGGAACCAGAATATGCCGAAGGCGCTGATCAGCACCGCCCAATGGACGGCCAGCGCGCTCACGCCTGTTCCAGCTCGATCAGGGTGCCGACGAAATCCTTCGGATGCAGGAAGATCACCGGCTTGCCGTGTGCGCCGATGCGCGGCTCGCCAGTGCCGGTGACGGTGGCGCCTGCCGCGCGCATCCGGTCGCGCGCCGCATAGATGTCTTCGACCTCGTAACAGACGTGGTGCACCCCGCCGTTCGGATTCTTCTTGAGGAAGTTGGCGATCGGAGAATTCTCCCCCAGCGGCTCCAGCAGCTCGATCTTGGTGTTGCCGAGATCGACGAATACCGTGGTCACGCCGTGGTCGGGCTGCGGCACGGCATCCGACACCTGCGCACCCAGCGTCTCGCGATAGAGCTTCGCGGCCTTCTTGATGTCGCCGGTCGCGATTGCGACGTGATTGAGGCGCCCGATCATTTGTTCATCCTCGGAGATCGTGATGGATTATGGAACGCTAGCCTAGATTTCAATAACTTCCACCCGCGTCACCGGTTTCTTGCCCCAGGCCTCCTGGGCGGCGCGGCGGGCGGTGCGGCGGACATTTTCCTTGAGCTTGTCGCCGCCGCGGCCCCTATGGCGGCCGGCCTCTTCCTCGACCGCCGCGCGTATCGCGGCCTGCACCGGTTCGGGAATGCCGTCGACGATCAGGGCCGGGTCCGCGGCCACCCTGCCCTTCGAGTCCAGCACGAGCGTTATCGCGATGATGCCGGCGAAGGCGAGGGCGCGGCGCGCGCGCGCAAGTCCGGCCCCCTCTTCCACCAGCACCCTGCCGTCGAGATGCACCCTGCCGGACGGCACTTTGTCAATCAGCTGTGCTGGCCCCGGAGCCAGTCGCAGCAGTTGCCCGTTCTCGACCACTACGGCCTGCGGCACCTGCAGACTGCGCGCCAGCCGCGCATGCTCGCTCATATGGCGCAATTCGCCATGGACCGGAACGGCGATGCGCGGCCGTGTCCAGCGGTACATCTCGGCCAACTCGTCGCGGCAGGGATGTCCGCTGACATGGACGAAATGGTCCTGTTCCGTCAGCACCTCGACGCCGATGGCCGCGAGCCGGTTGTGCAGCTCGAAAATGGAGAGCTCGTTGCCCGGAATGATGCGCGAGGAAAAGATCACCGCATCCCCGGGTCCGAGACTGACGGTGGGATGATCGCCCGAGGCGATGCGCGACAGGGCGGCGCGGGGCTCGCCCTGACTGCCGGTGCAGAGATAAAGCACGCGCCGCGGCGGCAATTGCGCGGCCTCGGATTCGTCGAGGACGCGGGGGAAGTCTTTGAGGTAGCCCGTTTCCCTCGCCGCCGCGACGATCTTGTGCATGGCCCGGCCGACGAGCGCGACTTCGCGGCCATGCTCGCGCGCGATCTTGGCGATCGAGTCCAGACGCGCGACGTTTGAGGCAAAGGCCGTCACCGCGACGCGGCCTGTCAGCGCGCCGATCAGCGCCGAAAGGCCCTGGCGAACGCGGGCTTCGGAGCCGGAGTGACCTTGGACCAAGGCATTGGTCGAGTCGCAGACGGTGGCGAGCACCCCCTCGTCGCCCAGCCGGCGCAGCCCATTCTCGTCGGTGGTTTCGCCAACCAGAGGATCGGGATCGATCTTCCAGTCGCCGGTATGCACCACCGTGCCCAGCGGCGTTCGAATCGCCAGTGCGTTGGGCTCGGGAATCGAATGGGTGATCGAGACGAACTCCACCTTGAACGGACCCGCGTCGATCCTCCCGCCCAGTGGAACCGGGTTGACGCGCACGCGGTCTCTGAGCCCCGCCTCTTCGAGCTTGAGCTCGATCAGCCGTGCGGTGAACGGCGTCGCATGGATCGGGCAGCGCAGCATCGGCCACAGATGCCCGATCGCGCCGATGTGGTCTTCATGAGCGTGGGTCAGAACCAGGGCCAGGATGTTCTGGCGCTGCTCGGCGAGGAAGCGGATGTCGGGCATGATGACGTCGACACCAGGCGAGGTGGTCTCGCGGCCGAACAGCACGCCGCAATCGACGATAAGCCATTTGCGCTCGTCGGCGGGGCCGTAGCCATAGGCGTTGAAGTTCATCCCGATCTCGCCCGCGCCGCCCAGCGGCAGGAAAACGAGCTCGTCCTCGAACGGTCTTGCCATCAGCCCGGATGCTTTCCGAGGCCGCCGGCGTTGCGATGGAAGATGTGCACCAAGCCGCGGATCGTCAGGTCGGGATCGACGTGATCGATCGCGGGGATGTCCGGCTGGAAGAGATGAGCGAGCCCGCCGGTTGCGACGACGGTCATGGGCCTCGCGTATTCGTGCTTGATGCGGTCGATAAGACCGCCGATCAGACCGACATAGCCCCAATAGATGCCGGATTGCATCGCCGGGATGGTATCGCGGCCGATGACCTTTTGCGCACGGTGGATGGCGACGCGCGGCAGCATGGCGGCGGCCTGGTGCAGCGCTTCGACCGACAGGGCGGCGCCCGGGGCGAGCACGCTGCCGTCGAAATCGCCATTTTCGGCGACGATGTCGAAATTCGTCGTGGTCCCGAAATCGACGACGATCACCGCGCCTTTATAGCGCTCATGGGCCGCGACGGTGTTGCAGAGGCGGTCGACTCCGACGGCGGCGGGCCGGTCCGCATTGATGCCGATCCCCAGATCGAGCGAACTGTCCACGATCAGCGGTTCGCAATCGAGGTAGGTCCGGCAAAGCGCGCGCAGATCGAACAGCGCCGCCGGAACGACCGTGGCGATCGCCGCATCGCTCAGGTCGGCGAACGACATGCCCTTGAGCGCGAGAAGCGCGCTGAGCCACACCGCGTATTCGTCGGCGGTGCGTACCGTCCTGGTCATCGCCCGCCACTGCGCGCGGATTTCCTTGCCGTCGTGGATGGCGAAGACGATGTTGGTGTTGCCGGCATCGATGGCGAGCAGCATTAGAAGAAGACCTCTCCCGCCGAAATGACGCGCAAGCGATCCTGCGTTTCGCGCAGCAGGAGCGCGCCGCTGTCGTCGATGCCCTCGAACACGCCCAAAATCTCCCCGTTGGCAAGACGCGCGCGCATCCGCGATCCAAGGCCAGCGGCGCGCGCCAGCCATGCTTCGCGCACCGGCGGAAAACCGGTCGTCCGCCAGACATCATACCATTTGGCCAGCGCGCCAGCGAGCCGCTCCAACACCTGCATAGGTTCCGGCGCCACCAGGCCCGCTGCGGCAAGCGAGGTCGCCGGGAACTCGGTGTCGGCTGGGAAATGCTTCAAATTGATACCGATTCCGATGGCGAGCCATGGCGGATCGGCCGTGCCCTGGCTGGCGGACTCCAGCAGGATGCCCGCGATTTTGCGGCCGTCGACCAGCACGTCATTGGGCCATTTGACCTTGTTCTCGGCGCCGCTCACGAACAAGGCGTCGCTGGCCGCCAGCGCGGCTGCGAAGGAGAGCTGTGCGCATTGCGATGCCGGACGTCCAGGCGCGAGCAACAGCGTGGCGGAAAGGTTGCCTTCGGGCGCAATCCACTGGCGTCCGCGCCGTCCGCGGCCCGCGGTCTGGCGGCGTGTCACGATCCAGACAGGCCCGGTCTCGCCGCGCGACGCCATGCGGCGCGCCTCCTCGTTGGTCGAGTCGATCTCGTCGAATTCCTTGAGGCCGTAGCCCGCAGGCCAGCTCACTTGAGCAGGTTCCGCGCCGCAAAGTCGGCGGTGTCGTAGAGCACGCCGATGCGTACCACGAAGGCGAATGTCAACACGGTGGCGATGCCCGCGATCGCGGCCACGCTCCAACCCATGGTGCGATCGAACGGCGCCGCCGCCTCGTCGAAATACATCACCTTGACGATGCGCAGATAGTAATAGGCGCCGACCACGCTGGTCAGCACGCCGAAGATCGCCAGCGCATAGAGATGCGCATCCAGCGCGGCCAGGAAGACCAGCGCCTTGGCCACGATGCCGGCGACCGGCGGCAGGCCCGCGAGACTCAACATCAGCGCCGACAAGGCGAAGGCCAGCGCGGGCTGTGTCCGCGCCATGCCCGCGAGATCGGCGATGCCTTCCACCGCGCGCCCGGCACGACGCATCGCCTGGATGCAGGCGAAGACGCCGATATTGGTGAACGAATAGAACGCGAGATAGAACAGCACGGCGCGGATGCCGAGCTGGCTGCCAGCCGCCAGTCCCAACAGCGCATACCCCATGTGGCCGATGGAGCTGTAGGCCATCAGCCGCTTGATGTTGGTCTGGCCGATCGCGGCGAAGGCGCCCAGGGCCATCGACAAGGCCGAGATCGCGACGACGATCTGCTGCCATTGATGGAAAACGGAAGGGAACGGGACGACCACTGCGCGCACCACCATTGCCAGCGACGCGACCTTGGAGGCGGTTGCGAGGTAGGCGGTGATCGGGGTCGGCGCGCCTTCGTAGACGTCCGGCGTCCACATGTGGAACGGCACCGCGGAGATCTTGAACGCGAGGCCGGCAAGCAGGAAGACGAGGCCGAAGATCAATCCGATCAACTGACCGGTTTGCACGCCGGGCGCGAGGACCCTGGCGACGACATGAAAGTCGAGCGAGCCGGTGAAGCCGTAAATCATCGAGATGCCGTAGAGCATCATGCCGGAGGAGAGCGAGCCGAGCAGGAAGTATTTGAGCCCTGCTTCCGACGAGCGTACGGAGTCGCGGTTGAACGCGGCCAGCACGTAGAGCGCCAGGCTCTGCAGCTCGAGTCCCATATAAAGCGCGATGAAGTTGGACGCCGAGACCATCAACGTCATGCCGAGGCTCGCCAGCACCATCAGGACCGGCAGCTCGAAGCGGGCGGTTCTCTCCAGATCGAAGAAGCGGTGCGCCATCAGCATGCAGGCCGCCGAGGACCACAGGATCACCGCCTTGTTGAAGCGCGCGAAACTGTCCATCACGAAGGCGCCGCTGAAGGCGGTGCCGTCCGGAATGGTCATCGACAGATAGGCCGATACCGCGATCAGGATCACCGAAAGGATGGTGAGCGTCTTGGCGCTCCGATCGCCGCGCACTGCGCCGACCAGCAGCAGGACCATCGCGCCGATGGCGAGCACCAGCTCGGGTAGCAGGACATAGAGGTCGTGCTGGATATTCATGGCGCGCCGTTCACGGACGTGATGGCAATTCCTCCAAGCAATTCACCATGGCCGGGCTGGACACTGGCATCCGGCAGGCGCACGTCGGCGCGCCGAGATGGCCGAACCGATGGAGAAATGGCCAGCTTGGGCGGCGCGTGGTCGTAGGCCAGGGCGGCGCGGTTTTGCGCCAGCAGATTGGCGACCGAGGCCGAGGTCACGTCGAAGATGGGCTTAGGATAGACCCCCATGACGATGGTGATGACGACGAGCGGCGCCAGGATCGCGAACTCGCGCAGCGACAGGTCCTTGATCGTCTGCAGCGCGGGCTTGACCAGCTCGCCGAAGATGACACGTCGGTAGAGATACAGCGCATAGGCCGCGGAGAGAATCGTCCCTGTCGCGGCGAAGATCGCGATCCAGGTGTTGTGGATGAACGCGCCCAGCATGGTCAGGAACTCGCCGACGAAGCCGCCGGTCCCCGGCAGCCCGACATTGGCCAGCGTGAACACCATGAAGCAGGCGGCATAGAGCGGCATGCGTTTCACCAGCCCGCCATAGGCTGCGATCTCGCGCGTGTGCATGCGGTCGTAGACCACGCCGACGCAGAGGAACAGCGCGCCCGAGACGATTCCGTGGCTCAGCATCTGATAGATGCCGCCCTCGATGCCCTGATGCGTCAGGCTGAAGATGCCCATGGTGACGAAGCCCATATGGGCGACGGAAGAATAGGCGATCAGCTTCTTCATGTCCTCCTGTGCCAGCGCGATCAGCGAGGTCGCGATGATGGCGACGATGGAGAGCACGAAGACGAGCGGCGCGAAGCTCACCGAGGCGCTGGCGAACATCGGCAGCGAGAAGCGCAGGAAGCCATAGCCGCCCATCTTGAGCAGGATGCCGGCCAGAATCACCGAGCCCGCGGTCGGCGCTTCGACATGGGCATCGGGAAGCCAGGTGTGCACCGGCCACATGGGCATCTTGACCGCAAAAGACGCAAAGAACGCCAGCCACATCCAGCCCTGAAGTGCCGGGCTGAAATGCGCCGTATCGATGATGGTCTCTATATCGGTCGTCCCGGTGATCAGATACATCGCCAGGATGGCCAGCAGCATCAGCACCGAGCCGAGCAGCGTGTAGAGGAAGAACTTGTAGCTCGCATACACGCGCCGCTTGCCGCCCCATACCCCGATGATGAGGAACATCGGGATCAGGCCGCCTTCGAAGAAGAGATAGAACAGGAACAGGTCGAGCGCGGTGAACACGCCCATCATCAAGGTCTCGAGCACCAGGAACGCCACCATGTACTCGGCGACGCGCGTCTCGATGGATTCCCAGCTCGCCAGGATGCAGAACGGCATCAACAGGCCGGTGAGCACCACGAACAGCATGGAAATGCCGTCCACGCCCATGTGGTAGGAGATGCCGTTGGTCAGCCAGGCGGCGTGCTCGACAAACTGGAACTGGGCTGTGCTGCCGTCGAACTTGGCCCACAGCACCACGGTCAGCGCGAAATCGGCGACCGTGAAGGCGAGCGCGATCCAGCGCGCATTGCGCGCCACCGTCCCGCTCGAGCCGCGGATCGCCAGGATCAGCAGCGCGCCGACCAACGGCAGGAAGGTGATGATGCTGAGAAGATGGCTCACCGCACGCCTCCCGCGACCAGGAACCAGGTGGCGAGCGCGAGCAGCCCGATCAGCATCGCGAAGGCATAGTGATAGAGATAGCCCGTCTGCAGCCGCACGGCCCCACGCGTGACGTCGAGCACGCGCGCCGAGATGCCGTCGGGCCCGAACCCGTCGATGAGAGCGCCGTCGATTCCCTTCCACAGGAAGCGGCCGATACGCTTCGCCGGCCGCACGAAGAGGAAATCGTACAGCTCGTCGAAATACCATTTGTTGTAGACGAAAGTGTAGAGCAGCCCCTTGCGCGCCGCCATCCGCGCCGGCAATTCGGGGTGCAGGATGTAGTAGTACCAGGCGACGACGAAGCCCGCGACCGTGAGCACGAACGGCGCGAACTCGACCCAGGCGGGGAAGCCCTCGAGTTGCGGCTCGAGACCGCGTCCGGCGATCGCCGCGACCGCGCCGTGCCAGAAGCCGCGCGAATCCGCTCCGATGAAGAAGTGGTCGAAGACCATGCCGGCGAACGCTGCGCCGATGGCCAGCACGCCAAGCGGCACGAGCATCGTCAGCGGCGATTCATGCACCTCCTCCAGCGCGGGCGCATGATGGTCGCCGTGATCGAGCGGCTCGTCCTGGGTGTGGGAATCGGAATGCGGCGATGCCTGCACCCTGTCGGCGCCGCGATAACGGCCGTGGAAGGTCATGAGGAACTGGCGCCAGGAATAGAACGAGGTCATCAATGCGGCGACGAGCGTGAGCATGAAGGCGTAATGGCCCATGCCCGAAGCCGACGAATAAGCCGCATCGATGATCGAGTCCTTGGAATAGAATCCTGCGAAGCCGATATGCAGCAGCGGCAATCCGAAGCCGGTCAGCGCCAGATTGCCGATCAGCATCATCGCCCAGGTGAACGGGATGGCCCGCGCGAGGCCGCCCATCCGGCGCATGTCCTGCTCGTGATGCATGGCGTGGATCACCGAGCCGGCGCTCAGGAAGAGCAGCGCCTTGAAGAAGGCGTGGGTAAAAAGGTGGAACATCGCGCCGCCATAGGCCGAGACGCCCGCGGCCACAAACATGTAGCCGAGCTGCGAGCACGTCGAATAGGCGATGACGCGCTTGATGTCGTTCTGAAATAAGCCGACCGAGGCCGCGAAGAACGCGGTGGTGGCGCCGATGAAGGTGACGAACTCGCGCGCCGACGGCGCCAGCTCGTAGAGCGGCGAGCAGCGGCAGACCAGGAACACGCCCGCCGTCACCATGGTGGCCGCATGGATCAGGGCCGAGACGGGCGTCGGGCCCTCCATCGCATCGGGCAACCAGGTGTGCAGCCCGATCTGCGCCGACTTGCCCATGGCGCCGACGAACAGCAGCAGGCAGAGCGTGGTGAGAATGTCCACGTGCCAGCTGCCGAAGAGAAAGGTCTTGCCGACCATCGCCGGCGCGGCGGCGAACACGGCATCGAAGTCGAGCGTCTTGAAGACGAACCAGACGCCGAAGATGCCGAGCGCGAAGCCGAAATCGCCGACGCGGTTGACGATGAAGGCCTTGATCGCGGCGGCGTTGGCCTCCGGCTTCTTGTACCAGAAACCGATCAGCAGATACGACGCCAGCCCGACGCCTTCCCAGCCGAAGAACATCTGCAGGAAGTTGTTCGCCGTCACCAGCATCAGCATCGCGAAGGTGAAGAGCGACAGATAGGAGAAGAACCGCGGCCGGCTGTCGTCCTCCGCCATGTAGCCGATGGAATAGAGATGGACGAGCGAAGAGACGCCCGTCACCACCACCAGCATCACCGCGGTGAGGCTGTCGACGCGGATGGTCCAGTCCGCCGCGAAGCCGCCGGAACGGATCCAGGGCGCGATGGTGATGATCGCACCATGGCCCAGGAAGCAGACGTCGTAGAAGGCATAGAGAGACAGCGCCGCCGAAACGAACAGCGCGCCGGTGGTGATGAGCTCGGACGGTCTGGCGCCGAGAATGCGCCCAAACAGGCCCGCGATGGCGGATGCGACGATGGGGAGGAAGACGATCGCCTGATACATCTCAGCCCTTCATCACATTGACGTCTTCGACCGCGATGGAGCCGCGGTTGCGGAAATAGACCACCAGGATGGCGAGGCCAATCGCAGCTTCCGCCGCCGCCACGGTCAGCACGAACATGGCGAAGACCTGCCCCACAAGGTCGTGCAGGAACGCGGAAAAGGCGACGAAGTTGATGTTGACCGCGAGCAGGATCAGCTCGATCGACATCAGGATAATGATGACGTTCTTGCGGTTCAGAAATATCCCGAACACCCCGATGGTGAAGAGAAGCGCGGCGACGGCGAGATAGTTTCCAAGTCCGACGGACATCAGGCACCCTCCCCCGGCTTGGCATCGACCAGCTTCATCGACATTGCCGGCGTGCGCGCGTTCTGGACGTCGATCCTCTGGCGGCGGACGCCGGGACGATGGCGCAACGTCAGCACGATGGCGCCGATCATCGCGACCAGCAGGATCAGGCCGGCGATCTGGAAGTAGTAGACATAGTCCGTATAGAGAATGCGGCCCAATACGGCGGTATTGGAGAGTCCATTGGGCGTCGCGCTGGCGAGCGCCGTGTGCGCGGCGGGCAAGGTTTTCCACAACAACGCCACGACGACCAGTTCGGCGAGCAGGACAAAGCCGAGAAGCAGCCCCGTCGGCAGGTAGTCGAGAAGGCCGCGTTTCAACTCGGCGAAGTCGACGTCGAGCATCATCACGACGAACAGGAACAGTACCGCGACCGCGCCGACATAGACGACGACCAGGATCATGGCCAGAAACTCGGCGCCGAGCAGCACGAACAGTCCTGCGGCGTTGAAAAAGGCCAGGATCAGGAACAGCACAGAATGCACCGGATTGCGCGCGGCGATCACCATCGATGCCGCAAGCAGCAGCATGAAGGAGAAGAGGTAGAACGCGAGCTGCTGGATCATGGCGCGGCACCCTTCGAGGCTCCGCGCGCGTCATGCTGAGGTGCGAGCGAAGCGAGCCTCGAAGCACGCGCGCGAAGCACCTCAGGGTGACGGAGTAAGTTCATCTTCATCGGTACGGCGCGTCCAGTTCGAGGTTGCGGGCGAGTTCGCGCTCCCAGCGGTCGCCGTTGGCGAGGAGTTTTTCCTTGTTGTAGTAGAGCTCTTCGCGCGTTTCGGTCGAATACTCGAAGTTCGGGCCTTCGACGATGGCGTCCACCGGACAGGCTTCCTGGCAAAGCCCACAATAGATGCACTTCACCATGTCGATGTCGTAGCGGGTCGTACGCCGCGAGCCGTCGTCGCGCGGCTCGGCCTCGATGGTGATCGCCTGCGCCGGGCACACCGCCTCGCACAGCTTGCAGGCAATGCAGCGTTCCTCGCCGTTGGGATAGCGCCTGAGCGCATGCTCGCCGCGGAAGCGCGGACTGATGGGACCTTTCTCGAACGGATAGTTCACCGTCGCTTTCGGCGCGAAGAAATACCGCAGCGACAGGCCGAAGCTCTTGAGGAATTCCCAGAAGAATATCGCGCGTGCGGTGCGGTCGAGAAAAGCCATCAAGCGCCTCCGTGGCGGACATAGACGACCCAGGCGGCCGTGACCAGCACCCAGAGCAACGTCGTCGGCAGGAACACCTTCCAGCCCAACCGCATCAGTTGGTCGTAGCGGTAGCGCGGCACAAACGCGCGCACCAGCGCGAAACAGAAGAAGAAGAACCACAATTTCAGGATCAGCCACACGATGCCTGGGATTGCCGTCAGGGGCCAGATGTTGATCGGCGACAGCCAGCCGCCGAAGAACAGGATCGCCACCATCGCGCTCATCAGGCAGATGTTGAGGAACTCGGCCAGGTAGAAGAGCAGGAACGGCGTCGACGAATATTCGACGAAATAGCCGGCGACCAATTCGGATTCCGCCTCGACCAGGTCGAAGGGCGGCCGGTTGGTCTCCGCGATCGCCGAAACGAAGAATATCGGCAGCATCGGGAACAGGATCGAGAACACGTTCCAGTGCAGGAACGCGAGCGCGCCGGCGCTCTGCTGCGCGCGCACGATGTCGGACAGGTTGAGCGAGCCGGCAAAAAGCAGCACGGTCACAAGAACGAAACCGATGGAGACTTCGTACGACACCATCTGCGCCGCGGCGCGGCAGGCCGAGAGGAACGGATATTTCGAGTTCGACGCCCAGCCGGCCATGATGATGCCGTAGACGCCGAGCGAGGACACCGCGAAGAGGTAGAGGATGCCGACATTGATGTCGGCGAAAACCCAGTGGTTGTCCATCGGGATCACCACCCAGGCGGCGAAAGCCAGCGTCGCGCTGACCAGCGGCGCCAGGATGAAGATCACCTTGTTGGCGCCGGCGGGGATGATGACTTCCTTGATCAGGTATTTGCCGAGATCGGCAAAGCTCTGAAGCAGGCCGAAGACGCCGACGACATTGGGGCCGCGGCGCATCTGCACGGCGGCAAAGATCTTGCGGTCGTAGAGCAGGATGAACGCGACCATCACCAGCAGGCAGACGAGGAATATCCCGATCGACAGCACCTGGCTGAGCGCCCAGGCCCAGGCGTAGGGCATATGTTGCTGGAAGTAGTGCGTGAAGATCATGCGCTACTCCGCCGCCATCTTGTGGGCGGGGCCCACGAATTCGCGCGAGCACAGCGCCATGGTCTGGCTCGCCCGCGCGATCGGATTGGTCAGATAGTAATCTGCGATCGCATTCTTGAGCGGCAGGCTCACATCGAGCGGACCGCCACTGCCGATGGCTTCCCACACCGCGGGATCGGCGCCCGCTTGCCGGGGAACGGTTCCGATCTCGCCCATGTGCGGGTACTGGCGGAGGAGAGCCGCGCGCAATGCCGCTAGCGAATCGTAAGGGAGCCTCCTGCCGAGCACATCGGACAGCGCCCGCAGGATCGCCCAATCCTCGCGCGCCTCGCCCGGCGGAAACGTCGCGCGTTCGGCCAGCTGCACCCGGCCTTCGAAATTGATGTAGAGCCCATCCTTCTCGGTATACGCGGCGCCGGGCAGCACCACATCGGCGTTGTGCGCGCCGGCGTCGCCATGGCTGCCCTGATAGACGACGAAGGCTCGACCGAGATGGCCGACGTCGAACTCGTCTGCGCCCAGCAGGTAGATGAAGTCGATCTCGCCCTTCTGCGCGCCGTCGACGATGCCGGCCACGTCGCGGCCGCTCTCGCCCGGCACGAATCCCAGATCGAGTGCCGCGACGCGCGAAGCGGCGGTGTGAAGCACGTTGAATCCGTTCCATCCGCCTTCCGCCGCACTTCCGGCGGGACCGATCATGCCGGTATCGGATGCGATGCGCGCGGCAAGCTTGAGGATCGCCGCGCCGTCCGCCCGCGCGAGTGCGCCCGGCCCAAGGATCAGCATCGGTCGCTTGGCGTCCTTCAGGACCTGCGCAAAGCCATGGCTGCAATTGGCGACCGCTTCGAGAACGCCGAGGCTTGAACCCAACTGCTCCACGGGATAGGTCAGATCGAACGGCTCTCCGAGGTTGGCCACCGTCAGATTGCCGTTCAGCCAGGTCTTGCGCAGGCGCGCATTCAGCACCGGCGCTTCCCAGCGCGGATTGCTGCCGATCAACAGCAGCGCGTCCGCGGCCTCGACTCCGGCGATGGTGGTATTGAACAGATAGCCCTGGCGCGACGCCGGTGTTAATTTTGCGCCATCCTGGCGGCAATCGAGATTGACGACGCCGAGCGCAGTCATCAGATCCTTGAGCGCCTTGATCTCTTCCGCCGCCGCCAGATCGCCGACTATGGCGGCCATGCGCTCGGGCTTCGTATCCGCGACGCGCTTGGCGATCGCGGTGAAAGCTTCGCCCCACGAGACCGGTTGCAGCCTGCCGTTCTTGCGGACATACGGCCGGTCGAGGCGTTGGCGCATCAGACCGTCGCAGGCGTGGCGCGTCTTGTCGCCGATCCACTCCTCGTTGACGGCCTCGTTCAGGCGCGGCAACACGCGCATGACCTGCGGCCCCCGCGTGTCGACACGGATGTTGCAGCCTTGCGCGTCCATCACGTCGACGGATTGCGTCTTGCCCAGCTCCCAGGGTCGCGCGTTGAAGGCATAAGGCTTGGACGTCAGCGCGCCGACTGGGCACAGATCGACGACATTGCCCGATAGCTCCGATGCGAACGCCTTCTCGAGATAGGTCGTGATCTCCATGTCCTCGCCGCGGCCGGTGGCGCCGAGATCGGGCACGCCGGCCACCTCGGTAGCGAAGCGCACGCAGCGGGTGCACTGGATGCAGCGGGTCATGATGGTCTTGACCAGCGGGCCCATGTGCTTGTCTTCGACCGCGCGCTTGTTCTCGTTGAAGCGATGGAATGCGGCGCGGCCGTAGAGCAACGCCTGGTCCTGCAGATCGCATTCGCCGCCCTGGTCGCAGATCGGGCAATCGAGCGGATGGTTGATGAGCAGGAACTCCATCACGCCTTCGCGCGCCTTGCGCACGTAGTCCGACTTCGTGTTGATCTTGGCCGGCGTGCCGTCCTTGTTGGGAAAGATGTCGCGTACCTGAAGCGCACAAGACGCCTGCGGCTTCGGTGCGCCGACCCACTCGACCAGGCACATGCGGCAATTGCCAGCCACCGACAGCCGCTCATGATAGCAGAAGCGTGGAATCTCCGCTCCCGCCAGCTCGCACGCCTGCAGCAAGGTCAGGCCGTCATCGGCCTCTATTTCCTTGCTGTCGACGATGAGTTTCCTGGAGGGCATTACGCTGCCCTCTGCTGGTGCGCGATGAGGATCTGCATGCGCTTGGAGTAGTGAGGCAGATAGCCTTGGTCGCGGTAGTAGTCGCTGGAGAGATAGTCCTTGTGGTTGGCGAGCTGCGTCTGCGCGGTCTTGTACCAATGGCGCGTGGACGAAAGCTTCAGGCATTCGTCCAGCGTGTAGACCAGCCGCGCGACGTACCATTCATATTGCTCGAACGCTTCCCTGCTGCCGTCGAGCGTGCGCGCGTCGAGGTCGAGCGCGGCGAGCTCGGGGTTCGAGAATTTCGGATGTGACAGCGCAACATCGCAATGCCCGAGATAAAGCTCCTTCGCCTTGGCTTCGCGCCACGACAGCATGGTGAAAATGCCCATCGAAAGCGCAGCGAACCCCGCCACCATCAGCGGCATCGGCGGCTCGACGCGAACGACCGGTCTCCACATCGCTTTCACTCCGCCGCCATCTTGTTCGCGCGCTCGGCCATACGGCGCTCGAGTTCGGGCCGGAAGTGGCGGATCAGGCCCTGGATCGGCCATGCCGCGGCGTCCCCCAGCGCGCAGATCGTGTGGCCCTCCACTTCCTTGGTCACTTCGTAGAGTAGATCGATCTCCTCCGGCCGCGAGTCGCCCTTTACCATGCGGGTCATCACCCGCCACATCCAGCCGGTTCCTTCGCGGCAGGGCGTGCACTGGCCGCAGCTCTCATGCTTGTAGAAATAGGCGAGCCGCTGGATCGCCTTCACAACATCGGTCGACTTGTCCATCACGATGACCGCGGCGGTGCCGAGGCCCGATTGCACATTCTTCAACGAGTCGAAATCCATCAGCACGTCGTCGCAGATGGATTTCGGGATCAGGGGCACGGACGCGCCGCCGGGGATCACCGCGAGCAAATTGTCCCAGCCGCCACGCACGCCACCGGCATGTCGCTCGATCAATTCGCGCAGGGGGATGCCCATCTCCTCTTCCACATTGCACGGCTTGTTCACATGCCCTGAGATGCAGAAGACCTTCGTGCCGGTGTTGTTCGGGCGGCCGATGCCGGCGAACCATTCCGCGCCGCGGCGAAGGATGGTCGGCGCCACGGCGATGCTCTCGACATTGTTGACCGTGGTGGGGCAACCATAGAGCCCGACATTGGCCGGGAACGGCGGCTTCAGGCGCGGCTGGCCCTTTTTTCCTTCCAGGCTTTCGAGCAGTGCGGTCTCCTCGCCGCAGATATAGGCGCCGGCGCCGTGATGGACGTAGAGGTCGAACGGCCAACCATGGATGTTGTCCTTGCCGATCAGCTTGGCGGCATAGGCTTCATCGACCGCCCATTGCAGCGCCTCGCGCTCGCGAATGAACTCGCCGCGCACATAGATGTAACAGGCCTGCGCGCGCATCGCGAAGCTCGCGATCAGGCAGCCCTCGATCAAAGTGTGCGGATCGTGGCGCAGGATGTCGCGGTCCTTGCAGGTGCCGGGCTCGGACTCGTCGGCGTTGACGACGAGATAATGCGGCCGCTCCTTCACTTCCTTCGGCATGAACGACCATTTGAGGCCGGTCGGAAAGCCCGCGCCGCCGCGGCCGCGCAGGCCGGACTTCTTCATGATGTCGACGATGCCTTCGGGGCCGAGATCCATGATCGCCTTGGTGTTGTCCCAATTGCCGCGTCTGCGCGCCGCATCGAGGCCGGAACTCTCCAAGCCGTAGAGATTGGTGAAGATGCGGTCGCGGTCTTGCAGCATCAGGTCGCCGCTCCCGGCGGTTTTTGTGCGGGCGCTTCGCGATCGGAAGCGGCGGTTGTGGGTTTCTTCGCCTCGGTATCGGTCACGGAGGCGCCGCCGCCCTCGCTGCGACGCCCGTAGCCGCCATTGTACAGTTGCGGGTCCTTCAATGTCAGCGCACCGCCCATCGGCTCCGAGGTGTGGCGGCCGTTCTGCGGACCGGGGTTGGGACGTTCGCCGCGGCGCAACGCTTCCAGCAGCGCTTCGGTCTTCGCCCCGTCGAGGTCCTCGTAGAAATCCTTGCCGATCTGCAGCATCGGCGCGTTGACGCAGGCGCCCAGGCACTCGACTTCCATCCAGGAGAACTTGCCGTCGGCGGAGACGGTGTGCGGCGCCGGCGCGATGTGCTTCCTGCAGGCAGCGACGATATCGTCCGAGCCGCGCAGCCAGCACGGCGTCGTGGTGCAGACCTGCACCAGATGTTCCCCCACCGGCTCGAGATTGAACATGGTGTAGAATGTCGCGACTTCGAGGACGCGGATGAACGGCATGTCGAGCATCCGCGCGACCGCCTCGATCATCGGCTTGGTGACCCAACCCTCCTGCTCCTGCCCGATCCAGAGCAGCGCAATCACCGCGCTCGCCTGGCGCCCGGAGGGATACTTCGCGATCTCGCGCTCGCATCGCGCGCGGTTCTCGTCGCTGAACGCGAAGCTCGCAGGTTGTTCGAGGCGCAGGCGGCGGATGCTCACCGGTCCACCTCGCCGAACACGATGTCGAGAGAGCCCAGGATGGCGGAGACGTCGGCCAGCATGTGGCCCTTGGAGATGTAGTCCATCGCCTGCAGATGCGCGTAGGACGGCGCGCGGAACTTGACGCGGTAGGGCTTGTTGCTGCCGTCGGCGACGAGATAGACCCCGAACTCGCCCTTGGGCGCCTCGACCGCCGCATAAACCTCGCCGGCCGGGACACGGAAACCCTCGGTGTAGAGCTTGAAGTGGTGGATCAGCGCTTCCATCGAGGTCTTCATCTCGGCGCGGCGCGGCGGCACGACCTTGTTGTCGGCGGAGACGACTGGGCCGGACGGCATCCTGGCGACGCATTGCTGCATGATGTGGGTTGCCTGGCGCATCTCTTCCACGCGCAGCACATAGCGGTCGTAGTTGTCGCCGTTCTTGCCGATGGGAATTTGGAAGTCGAGCTCATTGTAGCACTCGTAAGGCTGTGCGCGCCGCAAGTCCCAGGCGACGCCGGTCGAGCGCAGCATCACGCCGCTGAAGCCCCAGTCCTCCGCATCCTTGCGATTGACGACTCCGATGTCGACATTGCGCTGCTTGAAGATGCGACTCTCGGTCAGCAGGCCTTCGATGTCGTCGAGCACCTTGGGGAAATGCTCGCAGAACTTCGCGATGTCCTCGAGCAGGCCGGGCGGCAGGTCCTGGTGCACTCCGCCGGGGCGGAAATAGTTCGCATGCAGGCGAGCGCCGGAGGCGCGCTCGTAGAACACCATCAGCTTCTCGCGCTCCTCGAAGCCCCACAGCGGCGGCGTCATCGCGCCGCAATCCAGCGCTTGTGTGGTCACCTGCAGGAGATGGTTGAGCAGCCGGCCGATCTCGCAGAAGAGCACGCGGATGTATTGCCCGCGCTTGGGAACCTCGAGCCCGATCAACCGCTCGATGGCGAGGCAGAAGGCGTGCTCCTGATTCATCGGGCAGACGTAGTCCAGGCGATCGAGATACGGGATCGCCTGCAGATACGTCTTGTGCTCCATCAGCTTCTCGGTGCCGCGATGCAGCAGACCGATATGCGGATCGACGCGGGTGACGATTTCGCCGTCAAGATCCAGGATCATGCGCAGCACGCCGTGCGCAGCCGGGTGCTGAGGTCCGAAGTTGACCGTCAGAGTGGGTTCTTTTGCGGAGACCGCGGGATTGTCCATCACGCCTTCTTCCCCGGATTGCCGGAGGTCGCGCCGGGCGCCATCGCCGCCTTCTCATCGCCCGGCAAGACATGCGGCGCGCCTTCCCACGGCGACATGAAATCGAAATTGCGGAATTCCTGGACCAGCTGCACCGGCTGATAGACAACCCGCTTGAGCTCGTCGTCGTAGCGCAGCTCGACATAGCCGGTGAGCGGAAAATCCTTGCGCAGCGGAAAGCCCGAGAAGCCGTAATCGGTCAGGATCCGCCGCAGATCCGGATGATCCGCGAAAGGAATGCCGTACATGTCGAAGACTTCGCGTTCGAACCAGTTGGCCGCGGGATGGACCCCGACTGCGGTCGGCACCGCGGTGTCCTCACCGACCTGCAACTTGACGCGGATGCGCCGGTTCTTCGTCAAGGACAGCAGGTGATAGACGACGTCGAAGCGCTTCTCGCGCTCGGGCCAGTCGACGCCGCAGATATCGATCAGTGTACGGAATTCTTCCACATCGCGCAGGTGTGCGAGCACGGCCGCGATCGCGCCGGCCTCGATCTCCAAAGTCAGTTCGTCCAGCGCGACGGACTGGCCTCCAACCGCGCCCGGCAGGGCAGCCGCGATGGTTTCGCCGAGTTGCGCGAGCTGTTCCATGGTCTCTAGCGCTCGATCGTTCCGGTGCGGCGGATTTTTCGCTGCAGCAACATCACGCCGTAGACCAGCGCCTCGGCGCTGGGCGGGCAGCCCGGCACATAGACGTCCACCGGCACGATGCGGTCGCAGCCGCGCACCACCGAATAGGAATAGTGATAGTAGCCCCCGCCGTTTGCGCACGACCCCATCGAAATGACATAGCGCGGCTCCGGCATTTGGTCGTAGACCTTGCGCAGCGCCGGGGCCATCTTGTTGGTGAGGGTTCCCGCGACGATCATCACGTCCGACTGGCGCGGGCTGGCGCGCGGCGCCACGCCGAAGCGTTCCAGGTCGTAGCGCGGCATATTGGCCTGCATCATCTCGACCGCGCAGCAGGCCAGACCGAATGTCATCCAATGCAACGAGCCGGTTCGCGCCCAGTTGATGAGCGAATCCAGGCTCGCGACGACGAAGCCCTTGTCCTGCATCTCGGCCTGGGCGGCCTGGAAATAGGGATCGTTGGGGGAAACCGGGATCACTCCCATTCGAGCGCTCCCTTCTTCCATTCATAGATGAAGCCGACCGTCAGCACGGCGAGGAATACGACCATGGACCAGAATGCGAACACCCCCGTCGCACCGAGGGTGATCGCCCAGGGAAACAGGAAGGCGACCTCCAGATCGAAGATGATGAACAGGATCGAGACCAGATAGAATCGGACGTCGAACTTCATGCGGGCGTCGCCGAAGGCGTTGAATCCGCACTCATAGGCGGAAAGCTTCTCGGGATCAGGCTTGGACGGCGCGATCAGGAAAGGGATGACCACCAGGGCGGAGGCGATGACTGCGGCGATGGCGATGAAGATCACGATCGGCAGGTATTCGAGAAGTAGCCTGTCCATCGCCGTCGCGCCGCCTTTTGTGTCATTTCGCGGGTGCGGAAGGAGGAAGGCGGCACCCGCGCGCGCCAGGGGTTTAGAGCAAGAACGGCCGCAGGAAAACAGGAAAAATCGGCGTGGGCTGAGGATAAAACCGGGGCTTGCCGAGCCGTAGCTCGTGGCACCCGGTCCGCCTTCGCCCTTCAGGCTTCGGCGCGACAGCCATCTCTCGCTTCGCGAGCGAAGGCTGGCGGGAGCGACGGGGCTCGAACCCGCGACCTACGGCGTGACAGGCCGTCACTCTAACCAACTGAGCTACGCCCCCGCGGGCGCTTTCCGCAGGAAAGCCTGCGCGAAAGAGGGCCGATGTAGGCGGCGCTCCCGCCCCTGTCAAGAAAAGACTGCGCTTTCCGCGGCCTAGGGCGTTTGCATGGGCGCGGACTTCTTGTCGAGGCGCTTCTCGGGGTGGAGCAGTTCGGGTGTCAGAACGCCCGTGCCCTTGCGGTCGACCTGGTCGAACAGCGAGCGGGCGGTGTTGGCGAATTCGTTGAAGTCCACACAGCCGTCATGGTTCCAATCGACGATGGTGGAAGTGGTCGACAAGCCCTCGGCCCAGCGCGACTCGTTGACGGCCGCCGTCTCGTCCGCATCCAGGCAGCCTGTGTGTTTCCTGTCGGCGGCATCGAATTCGACGCGCAGACCCTTTTCCATCTCCGCCCGCGTCAGCGTGCCGTCATGGTCGAGATCGTATCGCTCCAGGATCTCGACCGGCGGATGAAACGCTTTCGGCTTCTCCCTGGGCTCCTGCTGTTCATCGCCTGCGCACGCGGCAAGGATTGCCGCCGCGGCACCGACCACGACCAGAACTCCCGATCTGCTCATGCATAACTCCCGTCTGCGCCCGTAAACGCTACGGCAACCTAGCTCCGTCGCCAATGGAGTGCGAATCGCCGGCGCCGCTGGCCGCAGGGCACGACTCTGGCTATGCCTGATGCAGCTCCAGGAGCGCGAAGAACATGGCGGCGCCGCGAAGCGGAATGGGAATTGTCGGCGGCCTGCTCGGCCGGCCCTATCTGATGACCGCCATCGCGGTCGGCGTCGCGGTGTATTTCGCAAGCCGGGGCTGGATGGAGCGCGACGTGACGCGGGCGCTGATCGGCTGGGACGCGGGTGTGGTCGCGTTCCTCTGTCTTGTCTTCGTTTTCATGAGCGGGGGGGATGCGGCACGCATGAAGCGGCGCGCCCTGGCGCATGACGAAGGCGGCCGGATCATCCTGGTGCTGACGATTCTGGCGGCGGTCGCAAGCGTCGGCGCGTTGGTGGCCGAGCTGTCCGCGATGAAGGACCATCCCGGCGCCCAGTGGCATGTCGCCCTAGCCGCCGGCACCGTGGTGCTTTCCTGGCTCTTTGTGCAGGTCGTGTTCGCGATCCACTACGCCCATCTCTATTACCTGGAAGAGGAAGAAGGCCGGCTGAAGGGCGGCCTGGAATTCGGCGAGTGCGGGGAGCCGGATTATTGGGACTTCTTCCACTTCGCCATCGTGCTGGGCGCGACCTCGCAGACCGCCGACATCACCTTCACCACCAAGCAGACCCGCCGTGTCGGCACGCTGCATACCCTCGTCGCGTTCGCTTTCAACACCGCCATCCTCGCGACAATGATCAACCTGGCCGCGGGGCTGTTCTGAGAGAGCGGATGAAGGCTGGTGGGCGGTGACGGGATCGAACCGCCGACCCTATCGGTGTAAACGATATGCTCTACCAGCTGAGCTAACCGCCCCAGCGCGGGCTTATAGAGCGGTCGGCGGTATTGCTCAATCGGAACCGAGCACCAGGCGGTTGCCTTCCGAATCCTTCATGATGACGAATGCGCCCCAGGGCTGTTTCTGCGGCGGGCCTTCGAAGGCCACGCCGCGCTCGGAAAGCTGGCGGTAGGTCGCGTCGACGTCGTCGCAGGCAAGCGAGCAGTTCATCTGCGTACCCACGCGGCCCTCTTCGCCCTCCATGGTGAAGAGCACGAGCCGCGTTTCCGCCTTGCCCAGGCGCAGCTCGATCCAGCGCTTGCCCGGGCCCATCTCCTGGTTGGTGGCGACCTTGAAGCCGAGCTTCTCGGTATAGAACTTCAGCGCGCGCTCCTGGTCGGCGACCGGGATGCTCATGAATTTCAAATGCGTGATCATGCAGGGCTCGGGGTGGAGTTGGCCTCCGCAGCATGGCGGCGGCCCCTTGCGCGCTCAAGCCGCGCAATGCCTACTATAGCGATGGTCCGTAGAGTGGTGCTGGACGATTACGTGGTGGAGACCCTGCTGCCGGATCTCGTAGGTCACGACCGCTCGCCCTCGTCCTTCATCGTCTATGTCAAGCTGTGGCACGATGCCGGCGGCGTGGGCCGGCGCATCCAAGTGAGCCTGTCGACCCTGGCGGCCGACACCGGACTGTCGAAGTCGTCGGTTCAGTCCGCGCTGCGGCGGCTCACGGGCCGGGGCTTTATCTCCAGCACGCGCACATCGGCTACTGCGATTCCGGTGCACATCGTCCACGCGCCCTGGAGAAAGTGAATGGTCGTGGCCCGCGTCGGCGGGCCATCCCGACCGGTTCAGCACAATAATGCGGATAATGCGCGGAGACGGCCGAGGCGTGCGGCCGGCTTCAATCCGTCACCGTTCGGGACGGAAGCCTAATTCAAGGCGTCCTTGAGCTGCTTGCCGGGACGGAAGCGAGGCTGCTTGGACGGCTTGATGGTGATTTCCTCGCCGGTCTGTGGATTGCGGCCCTTCCCGCCGGCGCGCTGTGCCACGGCGAAGACGCCGAAGCCGGTCAGCCGCACTTCGTCGCCGGCCTTGAGCGCCTGCTCGATCAGCGAGAACACGCCTTCGACGGCCTTCATGGCGTCGTTCTTGGCCAGGCCCGTTGTATCGGACAGCTTCTGGATCAGATCGTTCTTGTTCATCGGGGTCTCCTGTTGCAGCGGACGCCAGCGAAACTCGCGGGAGGCGCGATTCGTCCTCCGGTCAACGGACTTTAGGGCGTCCGGAAGCAGCCCCCAAGCGAAAAACCGAGGGAATCAGCCGAGTTTGTGGTGAAAAGAGGGCCCGAGCCGCATTCGGCCCGGGCCCGATCTGTCGCTTTGGGTGACTAGTGCGTCATCACCGCGTCGCTGCCGCCGTCCTCGCGGATCGCGGGCGTCACCACCTCGGGCGGCTCGACCCAATCGATCGGCTCGGGCTGGCGCACCAGCGCGACTTTGAGCACCTCGGACACCGATTTCACGGGCACGATAGTCATGCCGGACTTCACATTGTCCGGGATTTCCGCGAGGTCCTTCTCGTTCTCCTCTGGGATCAGCACCGTCTTGATGCCGGCCCGGAGCGCGGCGAGCAGCTTCTCCTTCAATCCGCCGATCGGCAGCACGCGGCCCCGCAAGGTCACTTCGCCCGTCATCGCCACGTCGCGGCGCACCGGGATGGACGTGATCACCGAGATGATGGAGGTCGCCATGGCGATACCCGCGGACGGGCCGTCCTTGGGAGTGGCGCCTTCGGGCACATGGACGTGGATGTCCACCTTGTCGAACATCGGCGGCTTGATGCCGAAGCTCGTCGCCTTGGAGCGCACATAAGAGCGCGCCGCGTCGATCGACTCCTTCATCACGTCGCCGAGCTTGCCGGTCGTCTGCATGCGCCCTTTGCCCGGGAGCATCACCGATTCGATCTGGAGCGTTTCGCCGCCGACCTCGGTCCAGGCCAGGCCGGTGACGACGCCGACCTGGTCCTCGCCCTCGATCTCGCCGAAGCGGAACTTGTGCACGCCGGCATAGGTGCCGAGATTTTCCGGCGACACCGTGACCGAGGTCGCCTTGCCCGAGACGATCTCCTTCACCGCCTTGCGGGTCAGGTTGGCGATTTCGCGTTCGAGGTTACGCACGCCCGCCTCGCGGGTGTAGTAGCGGATGAGGTCGCGCAGGCCGTCGTCGGTGATGTTCCATTCCTCGGCCTTGAGGCCATGCGCCTTCATCTCCTTGTCGATGAGATGGCGCTTGGCGATCTCGACTTTCTCGTCCTCGGTGTAGCCGGGGATGCGGATGATCTCCATGCGGTCCATCAGGGGCTGCGGCATGCGCAGCGTGTTGGCCGTGGTGATGAACATCACGTCCGAGAGATCGAAATCGACTTCGAGATAATGGTCGTTGAAGGTCGAGTTCTGCTCCGGATCGAGCACTTCCAGCAGAGCGGAGGACGGATCGCCGCGCCAATCGGCGCCGAGCTTGTCGATCTCGTCGAGCAGGAAGAGCGGATTGGCGCTCTTGGCCTTCTTCATCGACTGGATGATCTTGCCCGGCATCGAGCCGATATAGGTGCGCCGGTGGCCGCGGATTTCGGCCTCGTCGCGCACACCGCCCAGCGACATGCGCACGAACTCGCGCCCGGTGGCCTTCGCGATCGACTTGCCCAGCGAGGTCTTGCCGACGCCGGGCGGCCCCACGAGGCACAGGATCGGTCCCTTCATCTTGCCGGCGCGCTGCTGCACCGCGAGATATTCGAGGATACGCTCCTTGACCTTCTCCAGACCGTAATGGTCGTCGTGCAGGATCTGTTCGGCGTGGGCGATGTCCTTCTTGACCTTGGATTTCTTGCCCCAGGGCAGCGACAGCATCCAATCGAGGTAGTTGCGCACCACCGTGGCTTCCGCCGACATCGGGCTCATCGAGCGCAGCTTCTTGAGCTCGGCCATCGCCTTTTCGCGCGCTTCCTTGCTCAGCTTGGTCTTGCGGATGCGCTGCTCGAGCTCGTTCATCTCGTCGCGGCCTTCTTCGCCTTCGCCGAGCTCCTTCTGAATCGCCTTGAGCTGTTCGTTGAGATAGTACTCGCGCTGGGTCTTCTCCATCTGGCGCTTGACGCGCGAGCGGATCTTGCGCTCGACCTGGAGCACACCGATTTCGCCCTCGATCAGCGACAGCACCTTTTCCAGCCGCTCGGCCGTGTTCAAGGTCTCGAGCAGGGCCTGGCGGTCGGCGATCTTCACCGACAGATGCGAGGAGACGATATCGGCGAGCTTGGCCGGCTCGTCGATCTGGGCGACGGAGGCCAGCGTCTCGGCCGGCACCTTCTTGTTGAGCTTGATGTATTGCTCGAAATTGGTCTTGACCGTGCGGATCAGCGCCTCGGTCTCGCGGCTCTCGCCCACGTTCTCCGGGATGCGCTCGATGTTGGCCTGGAAGAAGTCGCTGCGCGGCAGGAAGCTTGCCACGCGGGCGCGCGACTTGCCCTCGACCAGCACGCGCACGGTCTGGTCGGGCAGCTTGAGGAGCTGAAGCACCGTGGCCAGCGTGCCGACCTGGTGCAGACCCTCGGTCGTGGGGTCGTCCTCGGCGGCGTTTTTCTGGGTGAGAAGCAGGATCTGCTTCTCCTCGGCCATCACCTCTTCGAGGGCGCGTACCGATTTTTCGCGGCCGACGAACAGCGGCACGATCATATGCGGGAACACCACGATGTCGCGGAGCGGCAGCACGGCCGCCACAGGTCCGGGGTCGCCCTTCGAGATACTCACGAGATCCGTCATTTGTTCTCCTGTCCGGCCGTCTTCGGGCCGGTTCCTTGTAAAAGCATCATACCCGGCTTTGGCGTATGAAACTTTGATTCAAGCCGCCCAAATGGGCCGACTCCGTCGCAGAAAAGTGGGGCGCCGCCTGGCCCGTTTCAAGGCTTTGTAGCCATCCGGCGGTTTTCCGCCAGATTTTGAGACTTCATGGACGCGGATTTATGGAACCCGGCCGTAGACCGCCCCAGCTAGAGCAATGGCATGGGCCGATCATTCGCGGGTGGACGCTAGCTCGCCGTCTGTTCGCGCATGCCCTTGTCGGAGTAGGTGTAGAGCGGGCGGGCGCGGCCGTCGACGACATCGGCCGTGATCACCACTTCCTGCACGCCGTTCAGCGTCGGCAGCTCGAACATGGTCTCCAGCAGGATGTTCTCCATGATCGAGCGAAGGCCCCGCGCCCCGGTTCGCCGCGCGATGGCCCTGCGGGCGATGGCGTGCAGCGCCTCGTCTTGGAAGCGCAGCTTGACGTTCTCCATTTCGAACATCCGCTGATACTGCTTGGCGAGCGCATTCTTGGGCCGGGTCAGGATCTCGATCAGCGCCGCTTCCTGGAGATCGCCCAAGGTGGCGAGCACCGGCAGGCGGCCGATGAATTCCGGGATCAGGCCGAATTTGAGCAGATCCTCGGGCTCGACCTCGCGAAGTACTTCGCCCGTGCCGCGCTCGTCCGGCGCGCGCACCGTGGCGCCAAAGCCCATCGAGGTGCCGCTGGTCCTGGCCGAGATGATCTTCTCCAGCCCGGCGAACGCACCGCCGCAGATGAAGAGGATGTTGGTGGTGTCGACCTGGAGGAATTCCTGCTGCGGGTGCTTGCGGCCTCCCTGCGGGGGGACGCTCGCGACCGTGCCTTCCATGATCTTGAGCAGGGCCTGCTGCACGCCCTCGCCCGAGACGTCGCGGGTGATCGAGGGGTTGTCCGACTTACGGCTGATCTTGTCGACCTCGTCGATATAGACGATGCCGCGCTGCGCCCGCTCGACATTGTAGTCGGCGTTCTGCAGCAGCTTGAGGATGATGTTTTCGACGTCCTCGCCGACATAGCCGGCCTCGGTCAGCGTCGTGGCGTCCGCCATGGTGAACGGCACGTCGAGGATGCGCGCCAAGGTTTGCGCCAGCAAGGTCTTGCCGCAGCCCGTGGGGCCGATCAGCATGATGTTGGACTTGGCGAGCTCGACGTCCTGGTTTTTGCCGGTGGCGTTGATGCGCTTGTAGTGGTTGTGGACCGCGACCGAGAGCACCTTCTTGGCGTGGCCCTGGCCGACGACGTAATCGTCGAGGACCTTGAAGATCTCCTGCGGGCTGGGGACGCCCTCCTTGGACTTCATGAAGGAGGTCTTGTTCTCCTCGCGGATGATCTCCATGCACAATTCTACGCATTCATCGCAGATGAATACGGTCGGCCCCGCAATCAGCTTGCGGACCTCGTGCTGGCTCTTCCCGCAGAACGAGCAGTAGAGCGTATTCTTCGACTCGCCGCCGCCCGCCTTACTCATAGGCTCTCCCGGGCGTGAGCCCGTCCCTGAAACACCGCATTGACCCAATCCGCTACCGGCACTGCGCACTGCATGAAACGCGCCATGCCTTCCGGGTTGCCTCCGGATTCATTCGACCACGTTAGCGCCGGGCGGATCAAGATTTGTTTAATCCGCGGAAAACCGGCCTTTTTGCGCGAAAACGGAGCCATCGTCAGGGTCGCGCATCCGAGATTTCCGGCCGCCGTTCCATCACCGTGTCGATCAGGCCGAACGCCTTGGCTTCCTCCGAGGTCATATAGGTATCTCGATCGAGCGCCTTTTCCACCGCCGCCACCGGCTGGCCGGTGTGCTTGGCGTAGATTTCGTTCAGCCGCTTCTTGAGCTTGACGATCTCCTGGGCGTGGCGGGCGATATCGGCCGCCTGGCCGTAATAAGATGCCGAGGGCTGGTGCACCAGGATGCGCGAATTGGGCAGGCAGTAGCGCTCGCCCTTCTTGCCCGAGCAGAGCAGCAGCGATGCCGCCGAGGCCGCCTGGCCCACGCAATAGGTCTGCACCGCGGGGCGGATGTACTGCATGGTGTCGTAGATCGCGAGCCCCGCCGTGACGATGCCGCCCGGCGAGTTGATGTACATCGAGATCTCTTTCTTGGGGTTCTCGGCCTCCAGGAAAAGAAGCTGCGCCGTGATCAGGCTGGCGCCGTAGTCCTCGATGGGGCCGGTGACGAACAGCACGCGCTCCTTCAGGAGCCGCGAATAGATGTCATAGGCGCGCTCGCCGCGGGCGGTCTGCTCGACCACCATCGGCACCAGCGTATTCATGTAGACGTCGCGCGGATCCTTCATCGATTTCCCTGATTCGTTGCAAAAGAGACTAGGACGCCGCCGCGCCCTGTCAACGCCATATAGGGTTTTGGCGGCGGCAATACGACCTTGCACGGCGCGAGGTTATTCGGCCGCGAGCCGATTTGGGCGAGATCGCAGCGCGTCTGCGTCCGAAGCGTCGACGCAGCGCCAGCCGCGGTCAGCTGCTGAGCTTCTCCGCCGCCTCGTCCGGGTCCATGAACAGGGTCTCGCGGTCAACCTTGCGCTCGCTGACGTCGGCCAGTTCGGCGATGAAGTCGACGACCTTGTCCTCGAAGATCGGCGCGCGGATCTCGGCCTGGGCGCGCGGGTCCTTGGAATAGAATTCGAAGACCTGCTGCTCCTGACCGGGGAACTGGCGCGCGCGCTGCGCGATCGCACGCTGGAGCTCGTCCGGCGCCACGGTGAGGCCGTTCTGCTCCCCCAGCCGCGCCAGCACCAGGCCGAGGCGCACCCGACGCTCGGCGATGGCACGGTATTCCTGGCGAAGCTCTTCTTCGCTCTTGCCCTCGTCGGCGAAGGTCTTGCCTTCGCGCTTGAGCTCGGCTTCGACCTGGCTCCAGATGCCGTTGAACTCGCCCTCCACCATCGCGGGCGGCAACGGGAACGAGTGGCGCTCGTCGAGCGCATCCAGGATGCGGCGCTTCAGGTGCGTGCGGCTGGCGCGGGCGAAGTCCTGCTTCACCTGTTCGCGCACGCGATCCTTGAGCACGCCCAGCGATTCCAATCCGAGCCGCTTGGCAAGCTCGTCGTCGATCGCGATCGGGTCGGGCGCCTTGACCTCCTTCACCGTCACGGTGAAGACGGCGTCCTTTCCGGCGAGCGATTCCTGCGCATACTCTTCCGGGAACTTGACCTTCACCTCGCGCGTCTCGCCGGGCTTGGCGCCCACGAGCTGCTCTTCAAAACCCGGGATGAGCTGGTTGGAGCCGAGCGTCAGGTTGAAGTTGTCGGCCTTCCCGCCTGGGAATTCCTCGCCGTCGACGCGGCCGATGAAATCGATCGTGACCAGATCTTCGTTCTCGGCCGCTCCCTCGCCGCCGCGGGGCGAATGGGTTCGGGTCTGTTCGGCCAGTCGGCGCAGGGCTTCGTCGACGTCGGCGTCGGTGACCTCGGCGCTGAGCCGCTCGATCTTGAGCTTCGACACATCCGTCAGCTCGAACTCCGGCATCAGGTCGACCTTGATGGTGAATTCGAGATCGGCCTTGCCGTCGACGACCTGCTCGAGCTCGCCCACCGGCTCGACCTGCGGCGCGAAAGCGGGCTTCAGGGAATTGTCCTCGATCGCCTTCTTGCTGGCCTCGTTGACGACCTGCTCGACGACCTCGCCCATCATCGACTTGCCGAACTGCTTCTTGAGGAACGACACCGGGGCCTTGCCGGGCCTGAAGCCCTTTAAGTGCATCTTGGGCTTCATCTCTTCCAGGCGCGCGGTGACCTTGGCGTCGAGGTCGCCCTGCGGCACCACAATTCTGTATTCCCGGCGCAAGCCTTCGGAGACGGTCTCGGTGATCTGCATGTGCTCGGTCCTTAAGAACAAATGAGACTGGCTTGCCGAGCCGTAGCCCGGGGACGCCAGTCCGCCTTCGCCCTTCGGGCTTCGGCGCGACAGCCTTCTCCCGCTCCGCGGGCGAAGGCTGGTGCGGGCGGAGGGACTTGAACCCCCACGACTTGCGTCACTGGAACCTAAATCCAGCGCGTCTACCGGTTCCGCCACGCCCGCCGCAGAGGGCTCCGGACCGCATGTCGGCCGGAAGGGCGCCCCTATAACAGGGGATTTGGGCGTGGGAAAGGGCCGCTCGCGGGCTCCCCGTTTCTGTGAGGCAAGCTTCGCCGAAGCCGCACGCGCGGCACCTTCCGCCGTGATCAGCCCCCTTCCGGAGCTGCACTTACGGGCGGGCTGGCGGATGACGTGCTGTTCGGGGTGTCGCTCGTGTTTGCTGGTTGGTTCGTTGCGCCCGGATCCGATGCCGATGGAGACCCTGCCGCTTGAGGCGCCGTCGTGTCGGTTGTCGCCGTTGAGGCGGAGGTGCCCGCGGAAACCGCAGCGGCAACGGGCGGCGGATTGGGGGGCAGCGGCGGCGACGGGCTGAGCAGCCAACCCACGATCTGGATGCCATCGTGCGAAATCGTGTTGTTGACGACCGTCGAGTCGAAATTGAATGGCCCGAACTGAACGGAATTTTCCAGCGCTGAAATGTCTTCCGCCGACCAGTTGGCCTGAATGCGGAGATTCTTGATGGCGACGAACGCAACCGGGATCGCCGGCAAGCCGTGGCCGTCGTCGGCCGACAGCGTGCCCTTGTCCTGCCCAGGGATGTACCAATGGGTATTGTTGATGAACCCCTGGTGCAGCCACGCCCGGTTGATCGTCACCAGGCAGTAATCGAAGCCGATCGTTACGCTGGTGCTGGTCACCGGCGCCGTCGGGGCGGAATGAGATAGCGCGGACTGCACCTCGATGCGCTGCTGCACCGGAAGGTGCGAAACCTGCTGCATCAGTTGAAAGCGCGGGGGTGGCGGCTGCTGCGGCTGAACCTGCGGCGGGGGCGCCGGCGGCGGAATCGGCAACCGTGCTCCGGGCCTGAACGCGAAGCGGCCTGCAAGCTGGGGCGCGGCCGGTGGCGGACGCTGTGGGATCGTGGTCAGGATCATCGGCCGGAGCGCGCTCAAGGTCGCCATGTTGAGCCTGGGCGTAGGCGCGGCTGCGGGAGCGATGGCGGCGCGAATTGGCGCGGCGACGGGCGCCGCCACAGGCTGCATCAAGGGCTGCAGCACGCTCATCACGCGGTCATCGTCGGAGCGCAATTTGAAGACCAGCCCGGTACCCGGCGCCGGTGTCTTTGCCTGCGCATCGTCGATCTTGAAGCTCTGCGAAATCCAAATGTCATTCGCACCTTTGTCCCACCAGCGCGCCGGCAGCGCCGTCGACAGCAGGTATTGCGCCCCGGGACCGGCCAGGATCGAAGCTGCCCTGTTCTTCTGCAGACGTCCGATCGCGTCGCTCTTCATTTGATTGAAGGCGTCGATCAGGGCTTGACCATCTTCCGCCGAGACCCCCGCTGAGCTGAGCGGCAACGAAGGACCGACGATTTCGTCGCGATAGAGATCGCTTGCCAGGGCCGCGGCGAACCAGACATTGCGCCCGTCCGGATCGCGTTTGACGATCTTATCCACGATGCCGGAGAATATCTCCTGCGCGACCGTCGCGGACGGGCCGGCCTCCGGCTGCACGGGTGAGAGGAAATCGCTGTCGACGAAGCTGACCGGCGCATGCGAGAAGCGAAAGTCTGCCGTCCCGGAGCCCGCACCGCCGGCGAACTTGGCCTGGAAAAACGTGTTGAACGGCTGAAAAATCGAGTCGAGCGACAGCGCCATGGGGCGATGGCCTCCCTTGTGGCTTTACCGCGACGGCGCCGGGCCGCTCAAGTCTTGCTCGCCGGCGCCGTGGTTGTCGTCGTGGACGCCTTCTGCTCGAACTCGCTGGAATCGTGCTGGGGACAGGCAGGATTGATCGTCGACACATAGCCGATGAGCTGGATGCCCGGGATGTGCAGCTCTTCGCCATCGTCCTCGCATTGGAAGTCGCGGCTCTGCTTGCCGGCGCTGTATTTCGCGCTGGCGGTGAAGCAGAACACGCCCACCGAAGCCGATGCCGAAGTCGACTCTTTGTGCGCCTGCCACTGGGATTTCCAGTCGTCCCAGGAGATGTAGACGTCCTTGACCAGGATCAGGCTGGTGACGATCGACGGCAGGAAGGTGGGCTCGATGTTGCCGGCCGCGAGCTCCTGCGCCATTTTGCCGGTCGAGATGCAGTTCTTCTTGTAATCGCCCACCAGGAACCAGTTGCTCAGATTGAGCAGCGAGGTGTCCAGCCAGGGCCGCTTGATGTCGACGCTGCAGTAGTTGAAGCGGATCTTCATGTTCTTGACGGAGGCGTTCGCGTTCGCCTGCTGGCTCGAATGGTCGAAGCTCGCGCTCGCTGACCACAGGCCGGCATTCACGCCGGCACTTCCGCTATAGGAGGTTTGGGAGGCCTGATAATGGCTCTCGGACTCGAAATCGTGACTCGAGTACTCGGTCCAGCCGTCGTCGTTGTCGACGTCGTACCAGGTCGCCGGGCTGAGCAGGGTGTACGGGATCTGGCCGATGCCCATGAATTCGAGCAGGCTGTTCTGGTACTTCTTCTTGGCGCGCGCGATCAGGATGATGGCCGGGTCCGTTCCCACGGCGGCCAGGGTGGCGATCGCTTTTTCGATGTCCGTCTTGAAGCCCAGGGAGTTCCAACGGTCCCAGGCCTCGTCGACATCGTCCTGATAGACGACGCCCTGGACGGGGAAGGCCTGCAATTTCATCGGATCGGTGAAGGCGTCGGCATAGGCTTTGTTGAGCGCCTTCACCTTGCTCTTCCACTCGTCCTCGTACTGCATATAAGCCTGGTAATGCGTCGTGGGATCGCCATTGGCATCGACCAGCTTCGCCGTCGCGGCGGCATAGGACGCCTTCATTTGGTCGTTGAGTTCCATGGTCGGCGGGATGCCGTTGGAACCGTTGATGATGGCGAACCAGGAATCGCTCACCTTGCTCGATCCCGGCATGACGGCGTAATCGTTGTTCATCTTCAGTTTGTCGTCGACCAGCAGGAACATGTTGAGGTAGTTCTGCTGCGATTTCGCGATGTTCGCGGAATAGATTTGAGCGGGGGTCAGTCCGCCGCTCGCGGACGGAGACTTCGCGTCCTTGGGATCGACCGGATCGGTCTTGGGCGCGTCTCCCTGCAGGCTCGAGCCGGAGGGCGTGTAGGGATTGGAGAAATCGTCCTTGTGGATGGGCAGGCCGATGCTGCGGAAGGCGCAGTAGTAACCTTCCTGCATCTTGTTGGACTGCGGGTCGAGGCCCACAGCCTTCATTTCGAGGTCGCGAAAAATCTTGAAGACGTCCTGCGCCATGGCAATTTTCCCTTCGCCTGAATCACGCCCCTGGAATTGCGCCCTTCGTGTTTTGATCGAAGCAGGTTATACACTTCTTAGGGGCGAAGATCGCGTGTAAATAGCATGGATCGCAATTCGCCGAAAGCTAGCGGCAGGGAAAATACCGGCGGCCTGTCGTTTTCTCACGCGACTGAGGCGCTTCCTCTGAATTGATTGGAGAAAGTTGCTCGACAGAACGGCGAAGGCGAAATCACTGCGCCGCGAATTCCCGCTCGAAGTCGCGCATGAACAGTGCCGTGTCCCAGAAGCGGCCGAATTTCCGCCCGACTTCACTGTACGTACCGACCAGCTCGAAACCCATCGCCCTGTGCAGCGCGACTGAGGCGTCGTTCGGCACCGTCACGCCGGCGAAGACCCGGTGGATGTCCTCGCCGCGCAGAGCTTCGAACAAGGTCTCGTACAGCCGGCGTCCCAGTCCGCGGCCGGCCGCGGCGGGCGCGAGGTAAATGCTGCTCTCGATCGTGGTCTCGTAGGCCTGCTTGTCCTTGAAGCGCGCCGAGCACGCCCAGCCCACCGCTTGTCCGGCCTCCTCGGCCACGAAGCAGCGATAGCGTCCGGTCTGCGAGAACTGCGCGAACCATTCCTGGCGCTGCGCAAGGGTCCTGGGCTCGATGTCGAAGGTTACCGGCGTGGTGAGGATGTAGTGGTTGTAGATGTCGAGCAGCGCCGGAAGGTCAGACGCTCTGGCGGGGCGGATTGTGGGTGGATTCATCGGCAAGGTCCTTCAAGCGGCGCAGGACAGCCGGAAGCGCGTCCGGCAGATCCTCCGCGATCAATCCGGGCCCGAACCGTGACGCTGCCTCCCCGTGCAGCCAGGCGGCCATGGCGGCCGCTCTTGTGGAATCGACGTGCTGCGCCATCAGACCACCGATCAGGCCGGCGAGTACATCGCCCGAACCGGCGGTCGCCAATGCTGCGGGCGCATTGCTGTTGACGACCGCCCGGCCGGAGGGATCGGCCACGACCGTGTCTGGCCCCTTCAACAGCACGGTGCAGCCGGCACGCGCGGCGGCCGTTCGCGCCGCTTCGACCTTATTGTCAGAATTGGCGAGTAACCCCGGGAAAATCCTGTCGAATTCGCCTTCATGCGGGGTCAGAGCGCATGGCGCCCGAAGCAGCGCCAACATCACCTCCGGATTGTCCTGGAAAGAGGTCAGCGCGTCCGCATCCAGCACAATCGCGGCAGGTGAACCGAGCACGGCGCCCACGTTCGCGCGCGTGTCTTCGCCCACACCGCAGCCCGGCCCGATCACCACCGCGTTGAGGCGCCGGTCGCCCAGCAGCCGGGCCAGCGCGGCCGCACCATCGAACGGCTTGACCATGATTGCCGTGAGCGCCGCCGCATTCACGGGCACCGCGTCGGGCGGGCTCGCGACGCTCACCAGCCCTGCCCCCACCCGAAGAGCGCCGCGCGCCGCCAGCCGTGCCGCGCCCGTCGCATGCGCGGGCCCACTGACGACGAGGCAATGCCCGCGGGCATATTTGTGCGCACCGGCCTCGGGCCAAGGGTAGGACCACAGTGCCGGCGAGTTCTCGAACAGTGTCGCCGCGCTTGCCGCTTCGTCGGCGATGCCGATATCGGCGACGACGACCTCGCCACAGAACTCCCGGCCGGGCATCAGCAGATGGGCCGGCTTCTTGCGGAAGAATGTGACGGTCAGATCGGCGTGAACGATGGCATCGTCCAACCCGCGCCCGCGATCACCGTGAAGACCGCTGGGCACGTCGACCGCAACAACGGGGACACGGCGCTGCAGCGTGTCGCGTGCAAAGCGCGCAGCCTCTCCGGTGAGCGGCTTCGACAGACCGGCGCCGAACAGCGCGTCGACATAGAGCTCTGCGTCGGGCGTTTCCTGAAGCGTCTGCACCGGGCCGGTCCAGCGTGCCGCCATCGCGGCGGCGTCTCCCTTGAGATTCGCGCGCTCGCCCAGCGCCGCTGCGGTCACCGCCCAGCCGCGCTCGCGCAGCACGCGCGCAACCACATAGCCGTCGCCGCCATTGCCGCCCGGGCCGCACAGCACCGCGATGGGCCGCGGCGACCAGCGCTTGCAGATCTCCTCCGCCACCGCGCGCCCGGCGTTTTCCATCAACGTCAGCGATGCCACGCCATGGGCCTGCGCATAGCGGTCCGCCTCGTAGCTCTGCGCGACGGTGAGGACTTCGTTGGGCATCAATACCCCGCCGGCACCTTGTCGAAATGCGGATCGGCGGCTTCGTAGGCGGCGCTGGCCGCAAGCACGCCCTCGTCGTCGAACATGCGGCCGACGATCTGCAGCCCCACAGGTAGGCCCTCGCGAGTGAAGCCGCAGTTGATGCTGGCCGCCGGCTGCTGGGTCAGATTGAAGGGGAAGCTGAACGGCGTCCATTGCATCCAGGCGCGCCCGTCGTCGCCCATCGGCGACAATTGTCCGGTGTCGAAGGCGACGGTCGCGGTCGTGGGCGTCAGGATGAAGTCGGTGCCTTCCATGAACTGGCGCATTTTCGAGCCGTAGGCGCCGCGCCGCGCATTGGCGCTGAGGAATTTCACCAGGGGGATCTTCGTCCCCTCCTCCGCCATCTGGGCCAGCCCGGGATCGAGCAGCGCTTTCTTTTCCGCCGGCAGGTCGCCGAGAAGATATCCCGCCCCGGCCCACCACAGCGTCTGGAAGATCTCCGAGGGATCGTCCGTGGACGGATCGACTTGTTCGACGACCGCGCCTAGGCTTTCAAATCGCCGTGCGGCGGCGGCGGCGAGCGCCTCGACCTCGGGCAGCACCTTCGGCGCGTAGCCGAGCCGCGGCGAAAAAGCGATGCGCTTGCCCTTCACGCCTTCGGCCAGCCTCGCCGTGTAGTCCGCGCTGCGGCCTGGGACGGCGAACCAGTCGCGCGCGTCCGGGCCGGCGATGACGTTCAGCAGCATCGTTGCATCGCGCACGGTCCGGCTCATCGGGCCGACATGGGCGACCGTGCCGAAGGGCGAGAGCGGATAGGCCGGCACTCGCCCGAAGCTGGGCTTCAGGCCGTAGGTCGCGGTGAAGCTCGCCGGGATTCGGATGGAGCCGCCGCCGTCGGTGCCGAGCGCGAGCGGCGCAAAGCGCGCCGCCAGCGCCGCCGAGGATCCGCCGGAGGAGCCGCCTGGAGTCTTGGCCCCGTTCCAGGGATTGCGCGTGATGCCGGTGAGCGGGCTGTCGGTCGAGCCCTTCCAGCCGAATTCTGGTGTCGTGGTCTTGCCGAGCAGCACCGCGCCCGCCTCGCGCAACCGCGCCACCGCCGGGGCATCCTCCGTCCACGGACCGTTGGGGTCGACGGTCCGCGATCCGCGCCGCGTCGCCCAGCCTTTCGTGAGCAGAAGATCCTTCACCGCCACCGGCACGCCGTCCAGCGGCGACAGCGGCTCGCCTTCCAGCCAGCGTTGTTCGGACTTCTCTGCCTGGCGCATCGTTTCCGGCGCATCGATCAGGCAGAAGGCGTTGATCTCGGCATCGAGCGCCTCGATGCGGCCAAGCAGTGCCTCCGTGACCTCGACGGGGGATAAATCTTTCGATGCATAGGCCGCTGAGAGTTCGGCGGCGGTCATCGTGTGCGGTTCGCTCATCGTTCAATTCACTTTCGTCAATGAAGCTTCGGCGCCGCGCTCGACCAGGCGCAAGGCCGCGCCGCCGGTCTCGAACACCGTCACCGAGCAATTGTCCGGCGAAAACACGACCAGGCGATCGTCATCCGTCGCCGCGCCGGCAAGGACGTTGATGGCGATGAAATGCGAGAAGATCACGCAGTCGTCGTGCTTTGCAACCGCGGCCGCGATGCAGGCCTCACGCCATTGCGCGAGCTCGCGCGGAACATCGCGCCAGGTGCCCGCCATTAGCGTGCGCAGCCACACCACACGCTCTTCGAGCGTCATGCCTTTGGGTGACGGAATCTCGGCCACCGCGTCTTCAATGACCGGTGGCCTGTTCCAAAGAGCGGCCAGCGGTGCCGCGGTTTGCCGCGTGCGGCGCAAGGGGCTCGAGAAGATCGGCAGAGGTCCCAGGGGCGCAAGCTTTGCGGCCACGGCCTCGGCCTGGGAGCGGCCGAGCGCGTCGAGAGCCGGGTCCATCGCTTCCCCGAACCCCGCTTCCGCCCGTCCGTGGCGCACCATGTAGAGTCGGCTCACCATGGCAAGCCGCAAAGGTCTATGACGCCGCCGCGCGGCGCCGCTTCGAGAGGAAGGATCATCGCGGGGATGATATCGAAGACCATCGGTCCACCCGGTTGCGTGCAGCGGACTTTGCCCGGAAATGCGAGCCAGCCCAACGTCCCATAGAAGCCCACATTGTGTTCTTCGCAAAACAGCAAGCCGAAATCGACGCCTTCCTCGCGCATGACCTGGGCGGCCCTCTTCATCGCCGCGCTCGCATGACCGCGGCGGCGCGCATCGGCCGCCGTCATCACGCCGCCGACGCCGCAGATGCGGACCTTGCGGCCGTCGACGAGACCATCGCGGAAAAACAGACCCGCATGGCACAAGACCCGGCCGCTTTCGCGGACGAGGACGCGCCGGTCGGCATGCGCCCAAACAACGTCCCGCCAAGGAAGTGTTGCCATCACCTCGGGCGGATACACCTCGCGATCGAGCGGCTCCGCCAGGGGCCAGGCTGAATCACCGTCTAAGACCTCGATACGCATTATCGTTCAGGCAAACCGAAAGAGGTTTGTCGGTCCTGTCGTCACGTCGCCCACTCGCCCCAGCATGTCCTCTTGCATCATGCGGTCGAGGCTCGCATCGTCGTCCGGCGTGTGCGCCAGGAAGCGGCGATCCTCCGCGTCGCGGCCTACGACGATGCCGAAGCGCTTGCTCTTGCGGTCGGTGACCACGGTATAGGTCTCGACTCTCGCTGGGCCGGACGCCTGTTCGACGAATGCGGGATGCGCCATCGCGTCGATGCCCTGCTGATAGGATTTCGGGTCGTCGCGCTCCCACCGACCAGGTTTCGGCTTCGTGGAATAGATGCCGGCGGAATGCTTGGTCACGTACCAGCCGTTGCCGGTGCACAGTCCGAACGCGCCGGGCCTGGCGCGCAATCTTTCCATCATCGTCACGATCGCGTGCATGACGTAGTCGTTGCCGGCGCCGCCGAAATAGGGAAGTCCGCCGGTCACCGTCAGCCCGCGCGGATCGTCGGTCGCGATGCCGAGCTCGGCGCAGCCAATCTGCACCGCGCTCGGAAAACAGGAATAGAGATCAATGACGGCGAGATCCGCCGCCCCGATCGCCGCCATGCCGAAAGCGCGTCGGCCGATTTCGCGTATGGCCGGCGAGGAGTGATAATTCACCCGCTCGCCGACATGCCAGATGTCGTTGGCGTCGGCACAGCCATGGAGGTAGACCCACTTCGATTCCGCGATGCCGAGCTCTCTCGCCTTCGCTACACTCGTCATCAGCACCGCGGCCGCCTGATCGACTTCGATCACCGCATTGAGATACTTCGTATACGGATAGCCGACGAAGCGGTTCTTTTCCGACGGCGTGGAGATCTCATCCGGCGTGCGATACATCGGAAACCAGGCATGCGGATTTTCCGACGCGACCTTGGAGAACGGTGAGAAGAATTCTCCCAGCCATTTCAGGTGCTGCTCCGGCGTGCGGCCGGCCTTGCCGCGCAACGCATTCTCGAACAGCGGATAGACATTGACCGGGAAATGCAGCCCGTAGCGCCGTTCGTACTCGCTGGTGCCCGCGCGCTGATCGCCGATCTCCTCGGGATCGCTGCCCGGATCATGGTCGGGCCCGTTCGCCCAGCCGAGATCGACGCCCTGCTTCATCGCGCCCAGCAGGGTCGCGATGTATTCGGCGCCGGCCAGCAGCGCGATCTCGCACTCGCCGCGCGCGATTTCTTCCGCGGTGCGGTTGACCAGCCATTGCGGCGTGTTGCCGCCCGTCGCCGTGTAGAAGATGCGCCGTGCCGACACGTCCAAGCGCTTGGCTAGCGACAGCGGCGGATTGCGAAACATCCGTTTGGGCAGACGTCCCTGATCGCCCGGGGAGTCGGCCGTGAATCGCACCACCGCGACCGTGTCGGCCTGCGGCGCGATGCCGGCATCCGCGAAGGCTCCTCGCGACGCCCGCGCCAGCATGTCGATCGGCGACAGGCTTTGCGCGAGCTTGCCCTCGCGCGCCGTGCGTTGCGTGAACTGCGCGCCGCCGACGAGGATGGGCATGCGCGGATCGATGTTGCTCATGGCGGCATTTAGCCGGATAGTGGCGCCGCACTAAAGGGGGAACGCCCATGAAAACCTTGGCACTTGCCGTAGCGGTATGCGCAGCCCTCGTCTCGGGAGGGGCGGTGGCCGAAGATGCCGCGATGGCGCCGGTCAATCAGTTCATCGACGGGCTCAATGCGGGCAACGTCAAGCAGGCCGCGGCCGCGCACATGCCGGGCAGCCCGATCATCGACGAATTTGCGCCGCATCACTGGAACGGTTTCGGCCCCTGGCTCAAGGGCTTCATGGCCGACAGCAAGGCGAACAAAGTGACGGATGTGCACGTCACCCTGCAGCCGGCGACGACCAGCACGGTCGGCGCGAAATACGCCTATGAAGTCGTGCCCAACACGATCACCGCCAAGATCGACGGCAAGGCGAACGAGGAGAAGGGCATCTTCACTTTCGCGCTGGTCAAGACCGCCCACGGATGGCGCATCGCCAGCTGGGCGTGGGCGAAGCAATAGCACAGCTAGCAGAAAAACTTCCCCAACCGCGCCACCGCCTCTTCGATCACCGCGCGCTGCTTGCAGAAGGCGAAGCGGACCAGGTTGTCGGGTTTGCCGTCGAAGAAGAAGACGCTGAGCGGAATGAGCGCGACGCCGGCCTCGCGCACCAGGCGCTCGCAGAAGGCGCGGTCGGGCTCGTTGCTGAGCGCGGAGATGTCGGCGGTGAGGAAGTAGGAACCCTCGCAGGACAAGGGCTGAAATCCGAGCTTCACGATCGCGTCGCGCAGCAGGTCGCGGTTGGCCTCGAACCTGCGCGTCAGGTTCAGCGTGAACTCCATCTCGTGTTCCAGCGCATGCGCGATGCCGAGCTGGAGGGCCGGCGCGGTGGTGAAGGTGATGAACTGGTGCGCGTTTGCGACGACGCGGATCAATTCCTTCGGCCCCGTCACCCAGCCGATCTTCCAGCCGGTGAGCGAAAACATCTTGCCCGCCGAACCGATGCGCAGGCAGCGCTCGAACATCCCCGGCAACGATGCGAGCGGCACATGCGCGCGGCCGTCGAAGACCAGATGCTCATAGACCTCGTCGCAGATCGCCACCGCATCGTGCTCGCGCAGCACGCGCGCCAGGCCGTCCAGCTCCGCGCGGTCGAAGACGCGGCCGATCGGATTGAGCGGCGAATTGACCAGCACGGCGCGCGTCTTCTCCGTGAAGGCCGCGCGCAGGGCGGTTTCGTCGAGCCGCCAACCGGGCGCCGCCAGCTTCACCACGCGCACGCGCGCGCCCATCGCTTCCACGATAGGGCGATAGGAATCGTAGGACGGTTCGATCAGCACGACTTCGCCGCCCTCGCCCGCGATCGCCATGATCGACGCGGTCAGCGCTTCGGTCGCGCCGGACGTCACAACGATGTCTGTCTCGGGATCGAGATCGAAGCCGTAGAAGCGCTTGGCGTGCCGCGCCAGCGCCTGGCGCAACTCGATGCGGCCGCGCATCGGCGGATACTGGTTGGGGCCCTCGACAAGCGCCTGCGCCGCGGCCTCGCGAACGGCGAGTGGGCCGTCCTCGTCCGGAAACCCCTGCCCCAGATTGACCGCGCCATGCTGGACAGCCAGCGCGGACATGTGGGTGAAGATGGTGGTGGGGAGGTCGGCGAAGACGGGATTGGCCATGTCTCGTTGCACATTCCCTGGGCTGGATGGTCAAAGTTTGGGCAGCGCGCCCTGGGCCTGCGCCATCGCATGCCCAGAATCCTGTGGTCAAACCGGCCGGGATGCGCTTGCCGGCTGCATTTCCGCCTGCCGGCAGGTGTAAACCCACGCCCAGGAGATTGCCATGAAGAAGATCGAAGCCATCATCAAGCCGTTCAAGCTCGACGAGGTCCGCGAGGCGCTGCAGGCGGTGGGCGTGCAGGGCATCACCGTGATCGAGGCCAAGGGATTCGGCCGCCAGAAGGGCCACACCGAACTCTATCGCGGCGCCGAATACGTTGTCGACTTTTTGCCGAAGGTGAAGGTGGAAGTCGTCGTCCCCAAGGAGCGGCTCGAGGCTTGCCTCGAGGCGATCCAGAAAGCGGCACGCACCGGGCGCATCGGCGACGGCAAGATCTTCGTCATGGATGTCGAGGAAGCCATCCGCATCCGCACCGGCGAGACCGGCACGGACGCCATCTGACAACGAGACCCAAGGGAAGACACCAATGGCCGAGAAGAAAGACGCGAACTACGTCCTCAAGACCATCAAGGACAAGGAGGTCAAGTTCGTCGACCTCCGTTTCACCGACCCGCGCGGCAAGTGGCAGCACGTCACCTTCGACCTGTCGCTGGTGGATGACGATTTCCTGACCAACGGCACGATGTTCGACGGCTCCTCGATTGCGGGTTGGAAGGCGATCAACGAGTCCGACATGACCCTGGTGCCGGATTGCGAGACTGCGGTGATCGATCCGTTCTTCGCGCAGACCACGCTGATCCTGACCTGCGACGTCGTCGAGCCCACCACCGGCCAGCGCTACAACCGCTGTCCGCGCTCCATCGCCAAGGCGGCGGAGAAATACATGGCCTCGGCCGGCGTCGGCGACACCTGCTATTTCGGGCCGGAAGCGGAATTCTTCATCTTCGACGACGTGCGTTTCGACACCCAGATGAACGGGGCGTTCTATCACATCGATTCGATGGAAGGCGCCTACAACACCGGCACCAAATACGAGAGCGGCAATCTCGGCCACCGTCCCGCGGTGAAGGGCGGCTATTTCCCGGTGCCGCCGGTCGATTCCGCGCAGGACATCCGCAGCGAGATGCTCGCCATCATGGGCGACATGGGCATCGCGCCCGAGAAACACCACCACGAAGTCGCAACCGCGCAGCACGAGCTTGGCTTCAAGTTCAACACGCTGACCAAGTGCGGCGACAACATGCAAATCTACAAATACGTCATCCATCAGGTCGCCGCGGCCTACGGCAAGACCGCGACCTTCATGCCCAAGCCGATCTATGGCGACAACGGCTCGGGCATGCATGTGCACCAGTCGATCTGGAAGGGCGGCAAGCCGCTGTTCGCGGGCTCGGGCTATGCCGATCTCTCCGACACCTGCCTCTATTACATCGGCGGCATCATCAAGCACGCCAAGGCGCTCAACGCGCTGACCAATCCGCTGACCAATTCCTACAAGCGGCTGATCCCCGGTTTCGAGGCGCCGGTGCTGCTCGCCTACTCCTCGCGCAACCGCTCGGCTTCGTGCCGCATCCCGTTCTCGGCGAGCCCGAAAGGCAAGCGCATCGAGGTGCGCTTCCCCGATGCCGGCGCCAATCCCTATCTCGCCTATGCCGGCCTGCTGATGGCCGGCCTCGACGGCATCGAGAACAAGATTCACCCCGGCGATCCGATGGACAAGGACCTTTACGCCCTGCCGCCCGAGGAGCTGAAGGAAGTGCCCACCGTGTGCGGCTCGCTGCGACAGGCGCTCGAATGCCTCGACCGCGACCGCGCCTTCCTCAAGAAAGGCGGCGTCTTCAGCGACGACTTCATCGACAGCTATCTCGAGTTGAAGATGGGCGAAGTCCACGCCTTCGAGCACACCCCGCATCCGATCGAGTTCAAGATGTACTATTCGGTGTGAGCAACAATCGTTTCATCGATACGAAGGGGCCGGGAGCTATCCCGGCCTCTCTTCTTTTTTTGTCGCCCAGTAGCAGCGGCGGTGAACTCGGAGTTCCTCAGGCGACTTGAAGCCCTAAATGCTCTTGCATCGGCGCGAAATCGCGATCGTCGTGCAAGAGCGAATGGCCGTGTTCGATGCAGAACGTGCCGATGATCAGGTCGGCGGTCTTGCGGACGGTGATGCCCAGCTCTCTCAGCTTGCGATAGTTGCGCACCGCTTTGGGGGCCAAATCTGCGTTCAGCAAGGGCACGACGGCGAATTGGCGCAATCCTCGCACTATCCGATCGGCATGAGCCTCGTTACGCGCGCCTTGCAGGACTTCCAGCAAGATCAAGTCGCCGATCAGAAGAGGCTCGCGCGCCGCGGCTTCCTGGAGTTTGACCGTTTCCGGTGTCGTTAGGCCCTGCAGCTGCGCAATCCACACAGAGCTGTCGACAAGGATCACCGGCGGCCCTGACGCATGTCGCCGAGATCACCTTCCCAGCCCAATCCTTTGATAGACGCCAGCGCCTTGATCTGGCGTCGAACCCTCACCAGCATCCGCAGCCCCTCTTCGACCGTGGCCTTCTTGGTGGTCAAGCCTGACGCGGCCATTGCGCGGGACAGCAGCAGGTCGTCAATCTCTATGTTCGTCCGCATCGGACACCATTGATGTGTATGCCAAAGGAAATATATACACATCGGTGCCGGCGCGCAAACGGCGCCCAACTCTGCCAACGGCATCGGCCCAGCCTGGGTGTAGGGCCTCCCCGAATTGACGGAGCCTTTGTCGGCCCTCGCCGAAATCCATCAAAACGTGATACACCATCCCTGCAACCTTTGGGCTGGGCGGTCATGGTGGCGGAGACGATTTCGCGGGCGGGCGCGGCGCCGTCGTTCCGCATCGACTGGCCGCCGGTGCGGCGCGAGCTGATCGGGCTCCTGCTCGTGGCGACCTTCGCGGCGACGGGGGCGGTGCTGCTCCTCCTCGTCACCGCCATCCAGTTCCAGAACGCACTCGAAGCGCCGGAATTCACTTCGTTGCAGATCTCCACCGGCTGGATCCGCCAGGACGTCTCCTATCTTGAAAATTATTGGCAAGAACGGAGCGCGATAAAAAATAAGCTTGCTGAGGCCGAGGCGCAGAAATTTGCTGTTGGACAACGAGGTGCCAAAATTCGCGCCGACATGTCTCGCACTGCCGAGGTGACGCGCAATTTCATAGATCTCAACGACACGGCCTACATTCTCCCGCCTCTGAAGCTGCACGCCTTTCCCACACCGTCGTCACCCCCTCCATTGCCGGCGATCGAGGAAGGCCGCGGCGCAAGCCAACTTCAGCGAAGCTCCAACAACCCGCAAGACACATCGGCTTCCCAGGCGCCGGCCGAAGGCGCTGCGTCAAATCCCTCTCCCGCCGCGGCTACCAAATATCAGGTGGCCATTCCGCCACCGATCTCATACGGCTTCGGCAACACCGTCGACGATTACTTCGACGCGTACTACGCAGAGCTCGCCGGCTCACAGAATGCGGATGCTGCGCGCAAGTCGCTCAATACCTTCAAGGTCGAGACATACAAACGCATGGAGCCTTATTTCGCAGCCAGGGCCCAATTCGAAGCCGATTCCAGCCAGATTCGGGGTCTGAACGTCGAAATTGCCGCGCTCGAATCCCAGGCCAAGCAACTCGACGACAAGTCGCAGGCCAAGGGCACGGCGCTCGCCGACGGCGCCTATTGGAGCCTGACCGAAGACTTCATGACCTTCAAATCGCTGGTGGGCGAGACCGCCTACAACATCATCGCCCTACCCCGGATGATGCTGGTGCTGCTGCTGTCCATCTTCATGGGCATCCTGGGCAGCCTGATCTACATCACCAGGGATTTCCAGCAGGACCCCGACCGTCGCGGGTTCTGGGGGATCGTCTTCCGCATCGGTCTGGGCGCCGGCGTCGCGTTCGCCCTGTTCTTCTTTGCTGCGGCAGGGATGCTGGCGATGGCGCAAACCAAGAGCGGCGCGCAGTCCGACATGAGCCCTTATCTCATCGCATTTCTTGGCATCACCGGCGGCTATCTCTCCGACCGCGTGACGCAATGGATGCGCGAAATGGGCGAGAGCGCCTTCAAGATTAAGGGCGACGGCCCGCCGGATCGCTGGGCGGTCGGGCTCGCCGAAGGGCTGAAGGCCAGTGGACTGGACGGCGTCGCCCTCGCCTCGTCGGCTGGCGTCACCGCGGCGGACGCGGACGCCTGGGTCGCGCTGACCAAACCCGTGCCGGGCGACAAACAAGGGCTCGTCGCGGCCTTCCTGCGCGAGCACCCGAGCAGGGTGTTCACGGACATCGCGCCGGGCTAAGCCGCCGCAGCGGCCATTTCGAACTTGTCGCGTTCGCCTTCGAGCGGCAGCACGACATAGGCGCAGCAGCCCTTGCCCGGTTCGCTCTCGAGCCAGGCGCGGCCGCCATGCAGCTCCGCGAGGCCGCGGATGAGCGCGAGGCCCAGGCCCGTTCCGCCGGCCTGACGATCGTAGCGGTTGTCGACCTGGCTGAAGGGGGTGAAGATCCGGTCCAGTTTCTCGCGCGGGATGCCGGGGCCGTTGTCCTGCACCGAGATCTGAAACCCGCCGCCGCGTGCCGCAGTGCCGAGCACCGTGATGCGGCCGCCCTCCGGCGTGAATTTGACCGCGTTGGAAACGAGATTGATCAGGATCTGCTTCAGTGCCCGCTCGTCGGCGAACAGCGGCGGCGCGGACATGTCGACGGAAATGTTCAGCTCCTGATGCTTTTCCCGCGCCTTCGCGCCCAACAGCTTCAGCGCCAGCTCGAACGTGCGCTGGGCTTCCAGCCGCTGCGGTTCGATCTCCATCTTGCCGGCCTCGATCTTGGCGACGTCGAGCAGATCGTTGATCAGGCTGAGCAGATGCGCGCCGGAGGAATGGATGTCGCCGGCATATTCCTTGTAGCGCGGCGAGCCCGTCGGACCGAAGCATTCCTGCGCGATGATTTCGGAAAAGCCGAGGATGGCGTTCAGCGGCGTGCGCAGCTCGTGGCTCATATTGGCGAGGAACGCGGTCTTGGAAGCGTTCGCGGTCTCCGCCTCGAAGCGTTTGCGCAGCGCGTCGTCGCGGGTCTCTTCGAGTTCGCGCGCCAAATCCTCGACCTGAAAGCGCAGGCGCGAATCCTCGTCCAGCCGGTGCATCATGCGCCTGCCGTCGAACAGAAGCTGCATCGCGACCAGCGGGATGACGATGGCGATGCCGTAGTCGAGCGCGCTATTGCCGAAGGCAAAGCGCAGCGATGCGAGCGCCGCGAAGGGCGCGAGGCTCGCCAGGAACATGTCCATGTGGCTGGCGCGGCTGACGACCAACCCGGCCAGGATGGAGATCGTCGCCGCCGCGATGAAGAGGTGATTGAGCTGGCTTGCGCCGTCCCACAACAGCCATGGCATCAGCCCCCAGGCGACGCTGATCGCGACCTGCATCGCCACCAGCCGGCCGAACCAGCTATGGGTGCGCGCCAGCCCACCATTGCCATCCGTCTCGCGATGATAGAACGACACGACCCGGTCGAGCGCGAACATGGTTGCGGCGATCAGGGCGGGTGCGACCAGGGCGCGGCTGAAGGGCGTCGCGCCCACCAGTCCGACTTCGTCCGAAGCGAGGAATGCGATGAACAGCGACCACAACGGCGCGGTGACGCGCGTGGCGCGCAACGTTTCGGCTGTCAGATCGAGCTGCGACTTGAGAACGCGGCCGTCGGCGCTTCTTTGAACCCGCAACCGTTTGCCAAAACCCACGGCCCAATCCCTTGCTTATCCTGCTCCGCCTTGGGCGGTGGACAGGGATGGTAAGGACGCACCGTTAAAATTTACTGAGAAAAAGTCCGTAGTTCAGGCGAAGGCGCGCCTGAGTTCCGGCGATGCCACCGCGGCCAGCGGGAATTGTACCGTCGCGACCGTGCCGGCGCCGACTTCGCTTTCCAGCGTGGCACAGCCGCCATGGAGCTGTGCCAGTCCCTGCACCAGAGCGAGCCCCAGGCCGGTGCCGCCGCCGTTGGAATCGTAGCGGTTATCGACCTGGCTGAAGGGCGTGAACACTTTCGCCAGCTTTTCCTTCGGGATACCGGGTCCGTTGTCCTCGACGCGGATAAAGAAGCCCGCATTGTCAGCAAGGTTGCACTGTACCCGGATGCGGCCGCCATTGGGCGTGAATTTGACGGCATTGGAGACGAGATTGAGCACGATCTGCTTCAGCGCGCGCGGATCGGCGATCACCACCGGCATGTTCGCGCTGGTGGAGAATTCGAGGCTCTGTCCCTTGGCCGCGGCGCGCCCACCCATCAGGCGCTGCACGGCCTCGAGGATCGGTGCGAGATCGACGGGCTGGGGGTCGATCTCCATCTTGCCCGCCTCGATCTTGGCGACATCGAGCAGGTCGTTGATCAGGCTGAGCAGGTGCGCGCCGGAGGTGTGGATGTCGCGGGCGTATTCGCGATAGCGATCGATCGCCGCGCCGAAGGATTGTTCCGCGATGATATCGGAGAATCCCAGAATGGCATTGAGCGGCGTGCGCAGCTCGTGGCTCATATTGGCAAGGAAGACGGTCTTCGACGCGTTGGCCGCTTCGGCTTCGAAGCGCTTGCGCAGCGCGTCGTCGCGCGCCACCCGCAGCGCATCGGTCAGATCCTCGTTGGCGAACCGGGCTGCGAGCATTTCGTTGACGCGGTCGCGCGCGATGCCGCCCACGCCGACGATATAGAGCAGCCACACCGGCGCCAGCAGCGTCATGACATGCGCAGTCACGCCGGGCGCCATCGCGAAGCGGGAGGTGAAGACCAGGCCCGCCGTAAGGGTGCCGACGACAAGGATCGGCCGGTGCGCGGCGCGGGTGAAGGCGCCCTGCCACACGACGCAGACCATCAGCAGCACGACATACATGTTGTTGACGGCGTTTCCGTCGCACCAGAAGCACCAGGCGATCGCCCCGCAGCCGGCGGAGTAGAGGATTTGGAACGCGATCAGCTCGTGTTCCTTGCTCTTCGGATCGCGCACCTTGTCGCGGTTGCGCAGATAGACGATGCGTCCCACCAGGGAGGTCGCGATCTGGATTCCGATGGCGGCGGCCAGCGAGAAGATCGATACATGGCCGAAATTGTCCGCTCCGAGCACGAACGCCATGGCCGCGAAGACGGTCATCAGGGGATTGTAGGTGATGGAGGCCGGCAGGCTCGCGACGATCTGCTTCAGGCGCGCATCGAGGTCGCGCAGGTCTTCCTTGCGCGGCACGGGTTCAAGCGTAGTGCGAGTTGCGTTCGTCTCCACGCTCGCAGGTTACCTACCGCGCGTTAACGGAGGCCTTCCATGCGAAGGTGTGCAACCCGCAGCTTTTCGTTAACCTGAACAAATCATTCGAATCGCGAAACCATGGCAAAAGCTCCCGATCTCTTCGATTCCGCCCCCGCCTCCTCCAAGGCCTATACCGCCAAGGACATCGAGGTCCTGGAGGGACTGGAACCAGTCCGACGCCGCCCCGGCATGTACATCGGCGGCACCGACGAGGCCGCTCTGCACCATCTCGCGGCGGAGATCCTTGACAACGCCATGGACGAAGCCGTCGCCGGCTTCGCGACGCGCATCGAAGTGGATCTCGAGCCGAACGACGTCCTCACCGTTCGCGACAACGGTCGCGGCATACCGATCGATCCGCATCCCAAGTTCAAGAACAAGTCCGCCCTCGAAGTCATCATGACCACCCTGCATTCGGGCGGGAAGTTCGGCGGCAAGGTCTACGACACCTCGGGCGGACTTCACGGCGTCGGCTCGTCGGTGGTCAACGCGCTGTCGGAATGGATGGAGGTCGAAGTCGATCGCGACCGCCGCGGCCACCAGATGCGCTTCGAGCGCGGCAAGCCGGTGGGCAAGCTCAAAGACATCGGCGCAGTCAATCGCCGCGGCACGATCGTCAGGTTCCATCCCGATCCGCAGATCTTCAAGGATGCGCATTTCTCGGCCGCGCGGCTCTACCGGATGGTCAAGTCCAAGGCCTATCTGTTTCGCGGCGTCGAGATCCGCTGGCGCTGCGATCCCGCGCTGGTCCGCGGCGAGACACCGGCCGAGGAGACGCTCAAGTTCCCCGGGGGTCTGCTCGATTTCCTGCGCGGCGAAGTGGGCGCCGGCGAGACCGTCACGCCGCGCGAGTTCTTCGGCCGCATCGAAAGCAACGGCAAGGGCGCCGTCGAATGGGCCATCACCTGGGCGCCGGCGATCGAGCCGTTCCTGCAATCCTATTGCAACACCATTCCCACGCCCCAGGGCGGTACCCACGAACAGGGCTTGCGAAATGCACTGACGCGGGCTTTGCGCGCCCATGGCGAACGCGTCAACAGCCGCAAGACCGCTTTGGTCACGCCCGACGATCTGATGGCGCAGGCTTGCGCGGTGCTCTCCGTCTTCATCCGCGAGCCGGAATTCCAAGGACAGACCAAGGAGAAATTGTCGACGCCGGACGCGCAGCGCCTGGTCGAGAACGTGGTGCGCGATCACTTCGACCATTGGCTGGCGGAAAATCCCGCGGATGCGGACCGACTGTTCAATTTCGTCCTCGATCTGGCGGAGGACCGTCTCAGGCGCCGTCAGGAGAAGGAGACCCAGCGCAAATCGGCGACGCGCAAGCTTCGCCTGCCCGGCAAGCTCGCGGACTGCACAAAGTCGGGGCAGGATGGGACCGAGATATTCCTCGTCGAGGGCGACAGCGCCGGCGGCTCCGCCAAGCAGGCCCGCGATCGCGCCACGCAGGCCGTTTTGCCCCTGCGCGGCAAAATCCTCAATGTCGCCAGCGCCGCCGCGGGCAAACTCGCGCAGAACCAGGAACTCAGCGATCTGGTGCAGGCGCTGGGCTGCGGCACGGGGGCGAAATACCGCGACGACGATCTGCGCTACGAGCGGGTGATCATCATGACCGACGCCGACGTCGACGGCGCCCACATCGCTTCGCTGCTGCTGACTTTCTTCTATCGCGAGATGCCGCGGCTGATCGCCAAAGGCCATCTCCACCTCGCCATGCCGCCGCTCTACCGGCTCAGCCATGGCGGCACCATCGTCTATGCCCGCGACGAGGCGGACCGCGCCCGGCTGCTCAAGAGCGCCTTCAAGCCCAACGCGAAGGTCGAAGTGTCCCGCTTCAAGGGGCTTGGCGAAATGATGCCGGCGCAGCTCAAGGAGACGACGATGAGGCCCGGCAAGCGTGCCCTGGTGCGTGTCGAGATCGCGGAAGCCGAGAAGTCGCGAACCGAGAACCTGGTCGAGCGGCTGATGGGCAAGAAGCCGGAGCTGCGCTTTCAGTTCATCCAGGAGAACGCCCAATTCGCCGCCGCGGCGGTGGATATATGAACCAAATTCTTCGCGTCACTGGATCGGCGTCGAATTCTTCATCCGCGTCAGCATGACGATGCCCAGATAGGCTGCGAGCGAGAGCAGCATGTGCCAGAGGAAATGCGTGCCGAACGGGATCGTGCGGCAGGTCAACAGATCGACGGAACGCGCGGTCGCGGCGGCGACGCCGCACAGCACGGCGACGAACCCGAGCGCGGCCACGCCGGCACCGAAGCGCGCGCGCGTGACGGCGGCGAGAACGAAGCCGAGTGCTGCGATCGCGAAAAACGCCGGCAGAAACCCGAACGCCGGCGGCATGCCCTGCATGTTCGGGCCGTAGCGCCGCCATAGGAAGATCGAAGCGGCGGCCAACGCGATCGTGCCGACGGCCCCCAGCAGACCGGCAAGCGAACCGAACAAGGCCCGGAACCACAAACCCGCCATCGCGAACAGAAACAGCAATCCCGGCAGTGCGTCGAAGGCCAGCGCGAGCGGCACGCGCAGGCCGTGCCAGGCGAAGCTGCCGATGCCCGTCGCGAACAGCAGGAACAGCAGCACTGCGAGATCCAAAGGCATGCCGATGCGGGCGCGGCGCACCTCGCGCAATGCCAGGATCGCGGCGATGATGATGAAGATGTTGGTGAGCGTGTTCACCGGCTCCGCCATGAACAGCCAAGGATGTCCGGTCTCGCAGTAGATCGGTCCGTGCGGTGTCATTTCGAATCCTTAGCGGGAATTGCGATCGCAGCCGCCAGGACGGTGACGTCGCCGGATTGCGATGGAATTGCGTTCGCCGGCCGCGCCGCGACCAGCTTTGCCGCGAAGGCCGGCAAGCCGAAGCGCTGCTCGATCACGGTCAACTTGAAGGCATCTCTGCTGGCCACATCGAGCGTCAAGCTCAAGTCGCGGCAATCGCCGGAGTCGCACAGCAGGACGGTGTCGCTCGAGAAATCCTTCGGCACATCGAGACGCGCGGAGCGGACAACGGCTCGGCGAAGCCGCGCGGCTTTGGGTATGACGACGAACAGGGATGAGGTCTGCTCGGAGCCGTGAAGCACCACGCTGATCCGTCGCCCCTCGGCAAGCGGCGCAATCTGCGTCACCTGCCCCGACGGCGGCGGGAAGCGAAGCGGACCGGGCGCGGCCGCGTTGTAGGTCACCGGGAAAGGTCCCTCCACCACGGGTGCGGGCTCGGCCGCGAACGGAGCAGCATTGCGCAGCGCAGCCGGCAGCGGTGCGTTTGCATCCAGCACCCAGTACGCCTTGTGCGTGGACGAGTCTTCGGCATAGCGGATGCTGAGACGCTGCGCCTTGGTTCGGCTGTAGGCCGGCTGCGCCCCGGCAATGCCGGTGGCGATCAGGGCCGCTCCCACAACAAATCCCACAGCGCCTGTCCAGAGGCTGCGCGACATGGCCGGCGCGTCGAGGAACGGCAACAGAGTCATCGCGGCAAACGCCGCCGGCACGGTGAAGAGCGGATTGAGCCGCAGGCCCATCAAGCCTTCGCCGGCCGCGACCAATCCGATCCACACGATAAGAGCGAGAAGCGCCGGCACGGCGAAGGGCCAAAGCCGCATTCGCTCCGGCAAGGTCCACGACGCCAGCGCTGCGAACGCCGCCACGAGCGCCGGGAAAAGGAAATACGGACTGAGACCGGGGACCAACAGCGCGGTGATGAGCGCCAGTGCGGCAAACCAAAGCCATACCGCGAACAGCGTCGCGCGCGCCGGCGCCATGCGTCCGAAGAACAGCGCGGCGGCGATCATGCCCAGCGTCAATCCTTCGCGCAGCGCAATCGGGTAGGCATAGCTCGGGTCGGGCTGGCCGGAGATCAGCTGCGCCGCGCCGTGCAGGAGCCAACCCAGCACTGCGCAGACAACGATCAGCACGAGCGGCAACAACCCTGCCCGCAACCATGTACGCCCGCCGACAGTCTTCTCGCGATAGGCGGTAAACAGTAGGATCAGCAGCGCGACAAAGGCCAGCGGTGCGGTCCACGCAGCCGCCAAGCGCGGCACGCCATAGCCCATCAGATCGAGATAGACCTCGTCATGGCCGCGCAGCCTGTCGAACGGCGTCTGCGCCAGCACGGCCGCCAGCCCCAGCATGTTGTCGCCCTGCTCCTGCAGCGTAAGCCGGCTCAAATTGCGGCGCGTGTCGAGCGGGGTGTGATAATCCGCGACGTTGTCGGAGAACGCGAAATTGTACGCGGGATATCCGCGCTTCAAGAACAGCGTCAGGTCGGTGTCGTTGGGCAGGCGCTTGTAGATCTCCGCGAACAGGGAGCTGGTCGCATGGAACGGCACGGCATGCGCGTAGATGTCGATCAGCGCGGAGTCGCCGGGGCTGGTCTGGAACAGAAGGCTGCGTCCTTCCGTGCCGCGCGCCTCGACATTGACGACGACGCCGACGCGCGCGCTCAGCGCCTTGTTCTCCAGGAATGCTTCCGCGCCCAAAAGGCCCGCCTCTTCGCCGTCGGTGATGACGGCGAGCACCGGATGCAGCGTCTTGGCGCCATGCGCGCGCAAAGCCCGCGCGGTCTCGAGCACGGTCGCCACGCCGGACTCGTCGTCGGAAGCACCGGGGCCTGCGGGGACCGAGTCGTAATGGGCGAGCAGCACCACGGCTTTGCCCTGCCCCGGCAGCACGTCCGCAATCACGTCGGTGACCGTGGCGCAAGGCACATAGGCGAAACCGCGCCAGACGTTGCAGGTGAAAGCCGTCACGGTCCTGGCGTTCACGCCGATCTTCGCAAACTCGGCGATGATGCGCGCACGCACCGCTGCGTTCTCGTCGCTCGACACCGGGTGCGGCCGCTCGGGACCGAGCAGCCGGCCCAGCGTCGCGTAGGCGCGGCCCGAAGAGAATTGCTCCACCGGTGCATCCGGCCCAAGCACCGCGGGCTTGGCATAGTCGTACTTCGTCACGAACCACACGGCGATCGCGAGTGCCGCGAGAAACAGCACGCGCAATACCGACGCGATATCCGATCTGTCCATTGGCCTGCCCCCGAATCCGGAGGTATCCAGACTTTTCCGGCAGCCGGGGTCAATCGCGACACTGTTGTTGACTTCAGGGAGGCCAACACCATATATCGTCTCGATATAGGATTCGGTCGCCAATTCGGGGGACCGACAGGGCGCGACCATGCGCCCGTAACAGGAGCGCATGACGAACGTGACGAGTGCCGGCGCGCAAGCCGGTGTTGAAGTAAGCCTTTCGGAAACTTCAGGAATTCCCTCCCCGGAGGGAACAGAGCTGGACAACGCGGACGCCGTGCCCTCGCCGCCATCCCCATCGGGATTTGCGGCGCTGGGTCTGTCTGCCGAGTTGCTCAAGGCCGTCGAACAGAGCGGCTACACCATCCCCACCCCCATCCAGGCGCAGGGCATCCCCGAGGTGCTCAAGCGCCGCGATGTCATCGGCATCGCCCAGACGGGCACCGGCAAGACCGCAAGCTTCACGCTGCCGATGATCGAGATGCTGGCGCGCGGCCGGGCGAAGGCGCGCATGCCGCGCTCGCTCATCCTCGAGCCGACGCGCGAACTCGCCGCCCAGGTGGCGGAGAGCTTCGAGAAATACGGCAAGTACAACAAGCTTTCGATGGCGCTGCTGATCGGCGGGACTTCGTTCGACGACCAGGACCGCAAGCTCGACCGCGGCGTCGACGTACTGATCGCGACACCAGGCCGCCTGCTCGACCATTTCTCGCGCGGCAAGCTCATGCTGAGCCAAGTGCAGATCCTCGTGGTCGACGAGGCCGACCGCATGCTCGACATGGGCTTCATCCCGGACGTCGAGGAGATCTGCAAGAAGCTGCCCTTCACCCGGCAGACGCTGTTCTACTCCGCGACCATGCCGCCCGAGATCCAGCGGCTGACCGAGAAGTTCCTGCACAACCCGGTGCGCGTCGAAGTCGCGCGACCTGCCACCACGGCAGCCAACATCACCCAGGAAGCGATCGAAGTCCCGGCCAATGACTGGGCCAAGCGCGAAGCGCTGCGCCGGCTGATACGCGACAACGCCGTCACCAACGCCATCGTCTTCTGCAACCGAAAGACCGATGTCGACATCGTCGCCAAGTCGCTGATCAAGCACGGCTTCAATGCCGCGCCGCTGCATGGCGATCTCGACCAGTCCGTCCGTACACGGACCTTGGACGGGTTCCGCGCCGGCCGCATCGGCATCCTGGTGGCGAGCGACGTCGCCGCGCGCGGCCTCGACATCCCTGCCGTCGGCCACATCTTCAATTTCGACGTGCCGTATCATCCCGACGACTACGTGCATCGCATCGGCCGCACCGGCCGCGCCGGGCGCTCGGGACACGCCTTCATGCTGGTGACGCCGCGCGACGGCAAATATCTCGAGGCCATCGAGAAGCTGATCGGCAAGAAGCTCGAAGCCCGCGCGCTGGAAGGCTTGAGCGAAGCCGTGCAGGCGCGTCCGCGCGAAGAGCGCCGCGACCGCGGCAGGGGCCGACCGCCGGCGCGCAACGACCGCGACCGCAAGCGCGATTACCCGATCAAGCCGCACGGCCAGGTCGCGGCGATGGAGCCTGTGGCCCCCGTGGCAGCGCCGGTGCCATCGGCGCCAGTGCAATCAGCGCCCGTGCAGACGGCGCCGGTGCAAGCGCCGCTGCCGACGCCACCGCGTCCGGACCATCGGCATAAGCACCAGCACGACCACCGCCAGGACCATCGCGCGCGCGAAAGGAAACCCCAGCAGCCGCATGAGCCGGCGGAGGACACGCGCAGCCAGCTGCCCGCATTCCTGCTGCGGCCGGTGAAATTGCCGAAGGCGCCGGAGAAGCTCCCTCCCAAGCCCCGGAACAAGGCGGAAGCAGACTCGTAAGCCGTCATTCGCTTCTGGCAAAGCTGCGCCCGGCACCGGAACCTGTGACGGCGCGAAGTGTTTCCTTCTGGCCAGCAGAAGGATTGGATTCGTGAGCGAAAAGGCAAAGCGCGAAGCCGATGGCGTGACCCATCACAAACCGGGCTCCGTCGATCAGCAGATGGAAGACACCTTCCCGGCCAGCGACCCGCCGTCCTTTTCCCCGGGCGCCATCGGCGCGCCGGAAGATCGCAAGACCAAGCCCAAGACCGCCGAAAGCGGCGCCGTGAAGGCGGCCGAGAAGAAGGTCAAGAGCGGCGACGCGAAGAGGCCGGAGACGTATTGACCTTCAGCGCTTGATGCCGCCGCTCACCACCTTGCGGAACTTCGCGCCGAAGGGCGGGCGCAGCATCGCGGTGAGATCGGACTTGGCCTGCTGGAACACCGCCTTGGCGTGACTGAATGTCCGAAAGCCGTCGACGCCGTGATAGGCGCCCATGCCGGACGGGCCGATGCCGCCGAACGGCAGATCCTCCATCGCCACATGCATCACCACGTCGTTGACGGTGACGCCGCCCGAGGTGGTACGGGTCACGACGCGCTCCTGCTCTGCCGCATCGTTGCCGAAGTAATAGAGCCCGAGCGGACGCGGATGTTCGTTCACATAGGCGATGGCCTCGTCCATGCTGTCATAGGCTTTGACCGGCAGCAGCGGACCGAAGATCTCGTCCTTCATGATCTTCATGTCGTCGGTCGGGTTGAGCACCAGGGTCGGCGGGATCTTGTGGAACGGCTGCTGGCGGAAATCCTCCTTCGCCGGATTGATCTCGACGATCTCGGCGCCCTTGGCCCGCGCATCGTCGATATAGCCCATCAGACGGTCGTAATGGCGCTGGTTGATGGCCGAGGTGTAGTCCGGATTGTCTTTCAGCGTCGGGAACATCGTGGTGACGGCCTTGACCGCCTCGCCGACGAAGTCCTGCACCCTGTCCTTCGGCACCAGCATGTAGTCGGGCGCCAGGCAGATTTGTCCGGCGTTCAGCGTCTTGCCGTTCATTACCCGCTTGGCGGCGAGCGGCAGCTCGGCGCTGCGCGAGACGATCACCGGGGACTTGCCGCCCAGTTCGAGCGTCGTGGGCACGAGGTTCTCCGCCGCCGCGCGCTGCACGTGATAGGCGATCGCTGTGGCTCCGGTGAACAGAAGATGGTCGAACGGCAGCGAGGAGAACGCATGCCCCACTTCCGGTCCGCCCAATATTACGGCGACCTCGCTTTCGTCATACGCCTGGTGGAACAGCCGCGCCATCAATTCGGACGAGCGCGGCGTGTACTCGCTGGGCTTGATCATCACGCGATTGCCGGCGGCGAAGATGCCCGCAAGCGGGGTGAAGGTGAGATTGAAGGGGAAGTTCCACGGGCTGATGACGCCGACGACGCCCTTGGGCTGATACTCGATATGCGCCTTGGCGCCGAACAGCCCCAATGCCGCGGGCGTCACCTTGCGCCGCTCGCGCTTCATCCAGCTCTTCACATGCTTGCGGGCATGCTTGAGCGGGCCGATGGAACCGGAGACGTCGGTGAACAGGCTGGCATCGACGGAGCGGTGGCCGAAATCCTCGCGCAGCGCTTCGGCGATGGCGTCGCGATTGTCGACCAGCAGACCGATCGCACGATCGATGCGCGCGATGCGAACCTCCGCGCTGGGCGGGCCGTCCTTGATGTGGGCGGCGCGCTGGCGCAGGAGCACCTCCTGCATCCTTTTGGTGTCCGCCGCCGGTTCCGACCTGATCGCCGCCGCGCTCATTCGCATGCCTCCAATGATAATTTGTCAAATTAAAGCAGCCGCATCCGGCAGCGGCAATGGCCGGGTTAACCGTTTCTTTCAATCCCTTGCGCACACTGCCGGCCGGTACCGTTCGAGCGCACATCCAAGATGCAGGACTTCCAGCAGGAACGCGAACAGGCCCTGGCCAAGACCGCCCTCGCGCTCATGGGGGAGCTGGGCGTGGCCCCGACGCCGGACAATTTCGAGCTGTTCTACACCTATGCGAGCGGCAGCAGCCTGTCGCTCGGCCAGACCATCGACGAGATCATCTCGGCGCGGCGGCCCTTCACCAGCGACGTCCTCGACCGCCTTCGCCAGACCTGTCTTTCGAGCGCGCGCACCACCCAGGCGCTCGACAACGCAAGCCAGCAGGCCTCGGCCACGTTGAGCGCCGTGCTCGAGAAACTGGAGATCGCGGGCCGCGACGCGGGCGATTACGGGCGCACCCTGTCGCGCGCCAGCGGCGAGCTCGGCGGACAGCGCTCTCCGGCGGAACTGAGGACCTTCGTCGATACGCTCATCGCCGCGACCCACACCATGGAAAACCGCACCGCGACATTGGAAGCCGAGCTGCAACGTTCCTCGCAGCAGGTGAGCATGCTCAAGTCGCAGCTCGACGACGTGCGCAAGGAGAGCCTGACCGACGGCCTCACCGCCATCGCCAACCGCAAGGCCTTCGATACCGAGTTGCTGGCGGCCGTGGCGGAGGCGCACGAGACGAACGACGCGCTGGCGCTGCTGATGCTCGACATCGACAATTTCAAGAAGTTCAACGACACCTGGGGGCACCAGACCGGCGATCAGGTCCTGCGCCTGGTGGCTCAGTGCATGTCGGAGAACGTCAAAGGGCGCGATACGGTCGCGCGTTTCGGGGGCGAGGAATTCGCCATCGTGCTGCGCCGGACCTCGCTCGACAACGCCGTCACCATCGCCGACCAGATCCGCTCTTATGTCGAAAGCAAAAGGCTGGTGAAGAAGTCGAGCGGCGACGTCCTCGGCACCATCACCATTTCCATCGGCGCGGCGCGGCTCTGGCCGGACGATACGCCGGCATCCCTCGTCCAGCGCGCCGACGAATGCCTCTATCGCGCAAAGCGCACCGGCCGCAACCGCGTGGTCTGCGAAGCCGACATCGCCGCGCCCCAGATTGACGCCGCGTAACGGGTTGCGGCGCCCTTCCAAGGTCTGGCAGACTCGCCGCAACCGCAGCGAGGGCAAGCCATGCGCACCGAATTCGACCGCGTCCATGTGACCAAGCAGGGCGCCGTCGCCGTCCTGACGCTCAATCATCCCGAGTCGCTCAACGCCGCCTCGGTGTCGATGGTGCATGGCGCGATGAAGGCACTGTCGCATATCGAGCATGCGGATTCCGGTTACCGCGCCATCGTCGTCACCGGCGAGGGCCGCGGCTTCTGTTCCGGCGCCAATCTCGCCGAGGCGGCCGAGCGCCGCTCATCGCCGGAGACCGCGGGCGACGCGCTGGAGACCGCGTATCATCCGCTGCTCAGGCGTTTTCGTGACTGCCGCCTGCCGATCGTCACGGCCGTGAACGGCGCCGCCGCCGGTATCGGCATGAGCATCGCCCTGATGGGCGACATCATCGTCGCCGCCCGCTCGGCCTATTTCCTCCAGGCCTTCGCGCGCGTCGGACTGGTGCCGGACGGCGGCTCGACCTGGATGCTGCCGCGCATGATCGGTCTCGCGCGGGCGCGCGAGCTGTCGCTGCTGGCGGAGAAGCTGCCGGCGGAGACCGCGCTCGCCTGGGGCCTGATCAACCGCGTCTTCGACGATGCGACGATGATGGAAGAGGCGCTCAAGCTCGCGACCCGCCTGGCCGAAGGTCCCGCCTCGCTCGGCATGGTGCGGCGGCTTTATTGGGAGAGCCCGCACAACAGCTTCGAGCAGCAGATCGAGCAGGAGCGCATGGCGCAGGGCCGCGCCGGCCGCTCTGCGGATTTCATGGAAGGCGTCGGCGCCTTCTTGCAGAAGCGGCCTGCCAAGTTCACGGGCAAGTAGCCCACGCATAGCCGTTCCGCGTTAACCAAACCCGCCGCGGCGCTCGCAGGGGCGTGACTTGCACTCGGGCCGATTCCCTGACATTTGGCGCCAGACATTCCCCGGAGGACTGAATGCGACGGACCCTGATGGCGCTTCTCGGCGCCAGTGCGGTGATTACTGCGGCCTACAGCGACGCCCCCAAGACCCAGTACGGGACATGGGGTTTCGACATCGCCGCCATGGACAGGAGCGTGCGGCCGGGAGACAACTTCTTCAAGTTCGCCAACGGCAATTGGTACAAGACCGCCGTCATCCCGCCCGACCGTGCGAGCACGGGCTCGTTCCAAGATCTGCGCATCCTGAGCGAGAAGCGCATGCAGGAGATCGCCGCATCGCTCGACGCCCGCCCCTATGACCAGCTCGACGGCGAAGGCAAGAAACTGCGCGATCTCTACGACGCCTTCCTCGATCAGAAGCAGATCGACGCCAACGGCCTCAAGCCGGCGCAGCGCGACCTCGCGACGATCGCCCACCTCAAGACGCTCGACCAGGTTGCCGCCGCGATGGGCGATCCCATGCTGTCGCTCGACGGCCCCATCGGCTACGGCTTCGGCATCAACGAGAAGAATCCCGGCGCCTACGCCATCGATCTCGGCCAGTCGGGACTGGGCATGCCCGACCGTGACTATTATCTGCGCGACGACGCCGAGCTGGCCAAGACCCGCGACGCCTACAAGAAGCACCTCGCCACCGTCTTCACCATGGTGGGCCTGAGCGATCCGGACAAGCGCGCCGCCGCCGTCTACGACGTCGAGTACAAGATGGCGCAAGCCGATTGGCCCAACGCCGACCGCCGCGACGAGGACAAGGTCTACAATCCGATGACCTACGCGGAATTGAAGGCCCTGGCGCCGCAATTCCCGTGGGATGCCTATTTCGCGAAGGGCGGCGTCTCGTTCAGCCCGCAGCGCCAGGTGATCGTGGCCGAGAAATCCGCGTTTCCCAAGCTTGCGGCGATCTTCGCCGAGACCCCGGTCGCGGTGTGGCGGGACTATCTGACCGCGCATTACATCCACACCTACGCCGCCTATCTGCCGCAGAAATTCGACGACGAGAACTTCGCATTCTACGGCACCGTGCTGCAGGGCAATTCGCAGCAGCTTCCGCGCGGCGCGCGCGCGGCGCATCTGCTCGACGGCACCATGGGCGAGGCGCTGGGCAAGCTCTACGTCGCCAAATACTTCCCGCCGCAGGCCAAGGCCAAGGCGGAAGAGCTCGTGCACAATCTGCTCAAGGCCTATGAAGCCGACATCAAGACCTTGTCGTGGATGACGCCCGCGACGCGGGAGAAGGCCGAGGACAAGATCCACCGCTTCACCATCAAGATCGGCTATCCCGACACCTGGCGCGACTACTCCGCGTTGGTGATCAAGCGCGACGACCTGCTGGGCGACATCCAGCGCGCCAACCTTTTCGAATGGGAACGCCAGGCCAAACGGGTCGACCAGCCGGCGGACAAGACCGAGTGGGGCATGACGCCGCCGACCGTCAACGCCTACAACAATTCGCAGTGGAACGAGATCGTCTTCCCGGCCGCGATCCTGCAGCCGCCCTTCTTCGATCCCAATGCGGACGATGCGGTGAACTATGGCGGCATCGGCGCGGTGATCGGGCACGAGATCAGCCACGGCTTCGACGACCAGGGTTCCAAGTTCGATTCCCTCGGCCGGCTCGAGAACTGGTGGACGCCCGAGGACCGTAAGGTGTTCGAGTCCAAGACCGCGGCGCTGGGCAAGCAGTACGACAGCTATGAGCCGCTGCCCGGCCTGCACATCAACGGCGCCTTCACCATGGGCGAGAACGTCGCCGACAACGCCGGCATCGCCATCGCGCTCAAGGCCTACCACATCTCGCTGGCCGGCCACGCAGCCCCGGTGCTCGATGGCTTCACCGGCGACCAGCGCTACTATCTGAGCTACGGCCAGATCTGGCGGGCAAAGATCCGCGACGGCGCGATGCGCCAGCAGGTGCTCTCCAACGAGCACAGCCCGGCCGAGTTCCGCGCCATCGGCGCCACGCGCAACCAGGACGAATGGTATGCGGCGTTCGGCGTCAAGCCGGGCGACAAGTACTACCTCGCTCCGGACCAGCGCGTACATCTCTGGTAAGAGCAAGGGCGCCACGGCAACGCGGCGCCCTTCTCGTTCAGCTTCTGTTTTGCGCTTGTCTATGGTCGTGGTAGCGTCGTCCTCTACCTTAGGGGATCGCGATATGAGAAACATCTTATTCGCGGCTTCGGCCGCCATGGTCTTCGCTGCGACCGCCGGGACGCCGGCGTTCGCCAACAGCACCTTCCCGTACACCTGCTCGAACACGAGCTTCGAGTGGAACGCCAGCGGCCAGCCGACCATCCAATCGACGTGCCTGCAGGCGAACGGCTCGCCGCATGCCACCAGCCTGGTGTTGATGGGTATCAGCAACCAGAACGGAAGGCTTACCCAGGGCACCGGCGCCTCCACGTTCCAGCAGAGCTGCGGATCGATAAAAATTCTCATCGATGGTCCGATAGTGACGTTATCCGCCTATTGCCGCAGCTCCAGCGGATCGAATCAGCCGACGAGCCTTTCGCTCAACAATATCGGGAACATGAACGGCAATCTGACGCAGCAGTAGGAACGGCGCATCAGGGAGTCTTGCGTCGCTTGGTGGGCGTCGCCGTGGCGACCTTCAACGCCGCGCGCGCCCATCGCGCGAGTTCTTCCGGGTCGTCGTAGAGGCGGTCCGGCAGCGCATACCACCCGGTCACGATCGTCTCTCCCGTGCTGCGCTTCAGGAAGCTGAAGGGCGCGCAGCGCTCGGCGAGGAACGGCTTGCGCGTCTTCTCATCCGTCTTGAAGTATATACGGTCGTCGAACACCATGCCGATCATCGTCTCGCCGGCGTAGATCCCCTCGCCGCCGAAGAAGCGCTTCAGCCGGATCGGTCCGAATTCGGCAAACAGATCGTCGAAGCGCCGCGGATCGCTCGCCGGCGTCATTCCGCCTTGGCCGGTTCGATCGACACGCTTTCGCCGCAGCCGCAGGCCGCCGTCTGGTTCGGGTTGTTGAAGACGAAGCGCGCGCCCAACTTCTCGCGCACGAAATCCATCTCGGTGCCGATCAGGAACAGGATCGCCTTGGGCTCGATGAAGATCCGCACCCCTTTGTCCTCGACCACCTCGTCGAGCGGCTTCACCTCTTCGGCGTAATCCATCGTGTAGCTCATGCCGGCGCAGCCGCCATTGGTGACGCCGACGCGCACGCCCAGCACCCTGCCGTCCGCCGCATCGACGATCTCGCGGATGCGCGCCGCGGCGGCATCGCTCAGGCGCACGGCCTTGGGACGTTCGCGGCGGGGCTTCGATGTCAGTTGCGCTTCCATCAGAACATGTTCAATTCGAGTTTGGCTTCTTCGCTCATATTGGCCGGGGTCCAGGGCGGGTCGAAGGTCAGGTTCACCTTGACCTGGCCGATGCCTTCGACCCCTTCCAGCGCCTTCTGCACCATGCCCGGCATCTCGCCCGCAACCGGGCAGTTCGGCGCCGTGAGCGTCATGTCCACGGCGACGTCCATGTTGTCCGCGACGTCGACCTTATAGATGAGCCCGAGTTCGTAGATGTCCACCGGAATCTCCGGATCGTAGACGCTTTTGAAGGCGGCCACGAGCTTCTGGGTGAAGGCCGCGAGCTCCTCGGCAGGCAGCGTGGATTGGGGCGCGGCGATGGGCTGGATGTTCATGAGTTCTTTGCGGTCTCGCCGCCCTCCAGCGCCGATTTCATCGTGTGCCATGCCAATGTCGCGCATTTGACGCGCATGGGAAAGGCGCTGACGCCCGCCATGACTTCCAGCGTCTCGCGGTCGTCGGGGCCAAGCTCGCCCGCGTCCACCTCGCCTTTCACCAGATGCAAAAAGCCGCCCATCAGCGTCTGCGCTTCGTCGCTGGTGCGGCCGATCAGCATGTCCGTCATCAGCGAGGCAGAGGCCTGGCTGATGGCGCAGCCCTTGCCCTCGAACTTGATGTCGGCGATGCGCTTGTCCGCGTCCAGCAGCAGATAGATCGTCACCCGGTCGCCGCAGAGCGGGTTGTAGCCCTCGCCCTTGTGCGTGGCGCCGGCGAGCGGCCCGAAATGGCGCGGGTGGCGCGAGTGATCGAGGATCACGTCCTGGTACAGTTCGCGCAAGGACTCGTCCATCGCCGTCAACCCAATATCTTCCGCGCCTTGTGCAGCGCTTCGATCAGCGCGTCCACCTCGGCGCGCGTGTTGTAGAACGCGAAGGAGGCCCGAGTGGTCGAACCGACACCGAAACGCTCCATCAGGGGCTGCGCGCAGTGATGGCCGGCGCGCACCGCGATGCCCTCGCGGTCCAGGATCGTCGCCAGATCGTGCGCGTGCATGCCCTCCGCCTCGAAGGAGAGGATCGCGCCCTTGCCCGGCGCGTCGCCGATGACGCGCAGCCAGTTCAGCTCCCGCACCCGCTCGCGCGCGTAATCGAGCAGATCGTGCTCATGCGCGCGCGCGCCTTCGCGGTCCAGGGCCGAGAGATAGTCGATGGCAGTGGCGAGGCCGACGCTCTCGATGATCGGCGGCGTGCCGGCCTCGAAGCGCGCCGGCGGATCGGCATAGGTGACGTTGTGCCGGCTGACCTCGCGGATCATCTCGCCGCCGCCGTTGAACGGCCGCATGGACTTGAGATGTCCGCGCTTGGCATAGAGCGCGCCGATCCCGGTCGGGCCGTAAAGCTTGTGCGCGGTGAGGCAGTAGAAATCGACATCGAGATCGGCCACATCGACGACCTCATGCACCGCGCCCTGGCAGCCGTCGGCCAGCACCGGCACGCCCTTGGCGTGGGCGCGCGCGACGATGTCCTTGAGCGGCGACACGGTGCCCAGCACGTTGGACATATGCGCGACCGCGACGAGCTTCGTGCGCCGGCCGATCGCGGCATCGACGGCATCCGCATCCAGCGAGCCGTCGTCGCCGACGTCGACCCAGCGCAGCACCGCGCCCTCCCGCTCGCGCAGGAAATGCCACGGCACGATGTTGGAATGATGCTCCATGACGCTGAGCACGATCTCGTCCCCGGGCTCGATGCGGGGCGCCAGGAATGAATAGGACACCAGGTTGATCGCCTCGGTCCCGCCCTTGGTGAAGACGATCTCCTCGGCATGCGCGGCGTTCACGAATCGCCGCACGGTCTCGCGCGCGGCCTCGTAGCGCTCGGTCGAAACCGCGGAAAGATAGTGTACGCCGCGATGGACATTGGCGTAATCGATGGCGGCAAAATCTCGCATGGCGTTCAGCACCTGGCGCGGCTTCTGCGCCGAGGCGGCGTTGTCGAGATAGATGAGCGGCTTGCCGTAGACCTCGCGCGAGAGGATCTCGAAATCTGCGCGCACCGCGTGCGCATCGAAGGCGATCCGGGCGGGCGCGTTCATGGCTGCCCCATCGCGCCGGGCAGCGCGTCTTCGATCGCCGCCCAAAGCGCAGCGCGCATCGCCTCGTCCTCGACCTCGTCCAGCGGCTCCGCCAGGAAGGCGCGGATCAGCAGCGCACGGGCCTCGTCGTCCGCGATGCCGCGGCTGCGCAGATAGAACAGCGAATCCGCGTCGAGATCGCCGACTGCCGCACCATGGGCGCATTTGACCTCGTCCGCGAAAATCTCGAGTTCCGGCTTGAGGTCGATCTCGGCGCGCTCGGCGAGCAGCAAGCCTTTCGCGGTCTGGCGGCTGTCGGAGCCGTCGGCGCCTTGTCGCACCGTGATCCGGCCCTGATAGACGGCGCGCGCTTTGTCGGCCGCCACGAGCTTGAATAGCTGCGTGCTGCAGGTATCGCCCGCGGCGTGATCGACATGGGTCGTCACATCGGCATGCAGGCCCTGGGCCAGGACCGAGGTGCCGGAGAGATGCGCTTGCGCACCTATGCCCCGCAGCTTGATATCCAATTCGAGCCGCGACAGGTCGCTGCCGAAATCGGCGCAATGCAGCCGGTAGCAACCGCCTTCGGCGACTGTCACGCTGACATCGCCGATGCGCGCGCCGCCGGCCCTCTGGGCCAGCCGCGCATGCGTCATCCGCGCGCCCCGGCCGAGCACGATCTCGGTGCCGATATTCTGCAAGCCGCCGCCTGGCGCGCTTTCGACATAGTCCAAACGCGCGCCGTCATCGAGCACGATGCGCAGCCGCGCCTGTCCAGGCGTCGCGAACGCGATGCGCACCCTGCCCGCCGCCTTCACGCGCAGACCGAGCGTGGCCGTGGCGAACGCCAGCGATGCCTCGCCCATGATTCCGGCGAAGGCACCCTCGCCCGCCGCCGGATCGAACAGCTCCACGCCCTCGGCCTCGATCGACCATTGCGCCGCCGGAGCCGACGCGACCTGCTCGGCGTCGATGAGCGGACGCAGGTCGGAATACTTCCACGCCTCCATGCGGCGATGCGGCACGCCGGCGGCGCGGAATTCCTCCGCCGCCTTCAGCCGTCGCGCGTCGAGAGCCACGTTCATGCCGCGCTCCGCACGATGTCCTCGTAACCCTTGGCCTCGAGCTCGTGGGCAAGCTCCGGTCCGCCCTCGCGCACGATGCGGCCCGCCGATAGCACATGGACGCGATCGGGCACGATGTATTGCAGCAGGCGCTGATAATGCGTGATCACCAGCATCGCGCGCTCAGGGGCGCGCAGCGCATTGACGCCTTCGGCCACAAGCTTGAGCGCATCGATGTCGAGGCCGGAATCGGTTTCGTCCAGGATCGCAAGGCGCGGCTCGAACAGCGCCATCTGAAGAATTTCCAATCGCTTCTTCTCGCCGCCGGAGAAGCCGACATTGAGCGCGCGCTTGAGCATCTCCTCTGAAACCTTGAGCTCCGACGCCCTGGCGCGCACGCGCTTGAGCACGCCCATCGCATCCAGCTCGCTCTCGCCGCGCGCCCGGCGCTGCGCATTGAGCGCGGTCTTGAGGAAGGTGAGCGTGGTGACGCCCGGGATCTCGACCGGATACTGCATCGCCAGGAAGATGCCTTTCGCGGCGCGCTCCTCCGGCGCCAGCGCGGCCAAGTCCTCGCCGCGATAGCGGATGCTGCCCGACGTGATCTTGTAGCCGGCGCGTCCCGCGAGCACATAGGACAACGTCGACTTGCCGGAGCCGTTCGGCCCCATGATCGCGTGCACCTCGCCCGCGTTCACGGTCAGGCTCAGGCCTTTGAGGATTTCCTTGCCGTCGACGGCGGCGTGCAGGTCTTTGATCTCCAGCATTATCCGACACTGCCTTCCAAACTAATGCCGACAAGCTTCTGCGCCTCGACGGCGAATTCCATGGGGAGTTGCTGCAGCACCTCCTTGCAGAAACCGTTGACGATCAGGGCCACGGCTTCTTCCGGATTGATGCCGCGCTGCAGGCAATAGAAGAGCTGATCCTCGGCGATCTTCGACGTCGTCGCTTCGTGCTCGATGCGCGCGGAGGGATTGCGGCTTTCGATATAGGGCACGGTATGCGCGCCGCACTGCTTGCCGATGAGCAACGAGTCGCATTGGGTATGGTTGCGCGCGTTCGCCGCCTTGGGATGCACGCTGACGAGGCCGCGATAGGTGTTCTGCGCGCGCCCGGCGCTGATGCCTTTCGAGACGATGCGCGAGCGCGTGTTGCGCCCCAGATGGATCATCTTGGTGCCGGTGTCGGCCTGCTGATAGTGGTTGGCGATGGCGATGGAATAGAACTCGCCGACCGAATTGTCGCCGCGCAGGATGCAGCTTGGATATTTCCAGGTGATCGCCGAGCCGGTCTCGACCTGGGTCCAGCTGATCTTGGAATCGCGGCCGCGGCAGTCGCCGCGCTTGGTGACGAAATTGTAGATGCCGCCCTTGCCCTCTTCGTCGCCGGGATACCAATTCTGCACCGTCGAGTACTTGATCTCGGCGCCGTCCAGCGCCACCAGTTCGACCACCGCGGCATGGAGCTGGTTCTCGTCGCGCTTGGGCGCGGTGCAGCCCTCGAGATAGCTCACATAGGAGCCCTCGTCGGCGATGATCAGCGTACGCTCGAACTGGCCGGTCTCACTGGCGTTGATGCGGAAATAGGTCGACAGCTCCATCGGGCAGCGCACACCCTTGGGGACGAAGACGAAAGTGCCGTCGGAGAACACCGCCGAATTCAGCGTGGAGAAGAAATTGTCCGTCACCGGAACCACCGTGCCCAGATATTTGCGCACCAGATCGGGATGGTCGCGGATCGCCTCCGAGATCGGGCAGAAGATCACGCCGGCCTCGTTGAGCTTGGCCTTGAAGGTGGTCGCCACCGAAACGGAATCGAACACCGCGTCGACTGCGACGCCGGCCAGCAGCATCTGCTCCGACAAGGGAATACCGAGCTTGTTGTAGGTCTCGAGCAGCTTGGGATCGACCTCGTCCAGGCTCTGCTTCGCCGGCGTGTTCTTCGGCGCGGCGTAGTAATAAGCGTCCTGGTAGTCGATCTTGGGATAGTGCACCCGCGCCCAGTTCGGCTCGCGCATCTCCACCCAGCGGCGGAAGGCGCTGAGCCGCCAGGCCAGCATCCAGTCCGGCTCGCCCTTCTTGGCGGAGATGTAGCGCACGGTGTCTTCCGACAGGCCCTTGGGAGCGCGCTCCATCTCGATGTCGGTGACGAAGCCGTATTTGTACTTCTCCGCCAGGGCGGAGACTTTCTCGCGGGTCTCGACGGCGGCCATTATGCGGCCTCCCGCGCCGGCGCGCGCGCCACAAGGCGGCGAAGCGCTGCGATCGCCGCGTCGACATCGGCCTGCGTCGAGTTCCAGCCGAAGCTGACGCGCAAGGCGCAGCCCGCCAAGTCGTCGCTCACTCCCATCGCCTCGAGCACATGCGACGGCTTCACCTTGCCGGAGGAGCAGGCGGCGCCGGAACTCACCATCACGCCATCGAGGTCGAGCGCGATCAGCGAGGTCTCGGCGGCGATATGCGGCAGCGCGAAGTTGGACGTGTTCGGCAAGCGCGCGGCGTCCTCGCCGAAAATCGTGACGCCAGGCACGATGCGCTTCAGCTCTTCCTCGAAGCGGTCGCGCAGGGTGCTGTCCAAAGGAACGCATGCGGCAGCCACCGCGCCGAAGCCTGCGATGCCGGCGACATTCTGCGTCCCGGCGCGCAGGCCGTGCTCCTGTCCGCCGCCCAGCATCTGGGGCGCCAGCGGAGCCGCGTCGTTGACGATCAAAGCGCCGACGCCTTGCGGCCCGCCGATCTTGTGCGCGGAGAGCGAAATGTAGTCGGCGGTAAAATCCATTGCGCTCTTGCCGAACGCCTGCACCGCATCGACGAACAGCAGCGCCCCGGACTCGCGCGCCAGTGCGGCCGCGTCGGCCACCGGCTGAACCACGCCGGTTTCGTTGTTCGCGGCCATCAGCGCGATCAGCGCGCGGCCCTTGCCCTCGCGCAACATCGCGCGAATCGTGGCCACATCGGCGACACCGTTCTTGTCGACGTGAACGCTTTGGAGACGCAGCCCCGGCGTCTGTTCCGCCAGCGCCTGCGCCGTCGCCAGAACGCTGTCGTGCTCGATGGCCGAGACGAAAAGGCGGGTGATGCGCTCGCCGCTCGCCGCAGCGCCTTCGACGGCGCCGCGCAAGGCCAGGGCGTTGGCTTCAGTGCCGCCGCCGGTGAAGATGACTTGGCCCGCTGGCGCACCGACGAGAGCCGAGACCTGGGCGCGGGCCCTGTCGAGCGCACCCCTGGCCGCGCGTCCGGCCGCATGGATCGAGGAGGGGTTGCCGGCAATCTCCAACGCACGTTCCATCGCGGCGCGTCCTTCGGGCCGCAGCGGCGACGTCGCATTGTGATCGAGATAGGCCACGGGAAACTCTCTTTCAGGCTGCGGCGCGGTCGCTGTTGGCCGGCTCGGTGCGCGCGCGCCCCAGCACCCGCTTCTCGACGACGTCGGCAAGCGACACGGATGCCAGGAAGACATGGATCTGGCGCCCGAGTTCCTCCCAGAGATCGTGCGTGACGCAGCGCATCCCCGTGGTGGTGCAGCCCTTGGGGCTGCCGGTGCGGCAGCGCGTGGCGGAGATGGGCTCGTCGACCGCGACGATGATATCGGCGACGCGGATGTCGGCCGCCGGCCGGCTGAGCCGGTAGCCGCCGCCCGGCCCGCGCACGCTGCGGACCAATCCGCCCCGCCGGAGCTTGGCGAAAAGCTGCTCCAAATAGGACAGCGAGATTTCCTGGCGCAACGCGATGTCGGCCAGCGATACCGGACGGCCCCCCGCCTCGTTGCCGGCCAGGTCGGCCATCGCCATCACGGCGTATCGTCCCTTGGTGCTGAGGCGCATCGCTTAACTCCCGGTAGACATGCGCGTTTTCCTTGCTTTACAGGGGCCGCTTTGGTGTACAAGCACGCCCGCGCGCACGGTCCAAACCACCCTCCGGATATAGATTTCCCGAGTGCCATGGTCAAGTATTGAGCCGAACATGATCGAAAAGGTAGCCAAAGTCCTGCAAAAACTCGGCTTAATTGGTGTTGTAAAAAGCTCGGAATTGAGCGGCGAGGCCGGATTCGGGCGCAATGGGGAGATCCATGCCTGACATTATCTTGCCCGGTTCGGCCGGCCGGATCGAGACCCGCTACCAGCGCCAGAAAGCCGTGGGCGCGCCGATGGCGCTCATCCTGCATCCCCATCCGCAGTTCGGTGGCACGATGAACAATCCGCTGGTCTACGACCTTTTCCACATGTTCCACGGGCTGGGCTGCACGGCGGTGCGTTTCAACTTCCGCGGGGTCGGCCGCAGCCAGGGCAGTTTCGATTCCGGCGCGGGCGAGCTCTCCGATGCCGCCGCCGTGCTCGATTGGATGAACACGCTCTATCCCAACCCGTCCCATGTCTGGGTCGCGGGCATTTCGTTCGGCGCCTGGATCGGCATGCAGCTTTTGATGCGCCGGCCCGAGATCACCGGCTTCGTCTCCATCGCCCCGCCGGCCAGCATGTACGACTTCGCCTTCCTGGCGCCCTGCCCTGCATCCGGGCTGATCGTGCACGGCACCCGCGATCAGGTCGTGCCGGAAGTCGACGTGCAGAAGCTGGTCGACCGGCTGACGGCGCAGAAGGGGATTCGAATCACCTACAACAAGATCGAGGGCGCCAATCATTTCTTCGACAAGCACGAAAGCGACGTCGTCGACGTGGTTAAGGAATATGTCTCCAAGTTGATGAGCTCGCCGCGCGTCGGCCGCTAGGAAATTCCGCAGCCGGAAATATTTCAGATGCGAAGGTGGGGACTCGCGTCCCGTCTTCAACCAATTTACCCGTCGCGCGTTTCAGAGCTGTGACCAAAATGCGTCCGGCATGAGTACAGCTCTCGAAGACGATTATCACGGCATGCTGTTCGCCGAACGCGATCGCGAGAGCCAGCTCGATTCCTCGCGCGACTATCGCCACCGCTGGCGGCCCTTGAAGCTGCAGCGCTCATCCGCGCGGCCGCCGCAGGAGTCCGAGGACGAGCGCATTCTGGATACCATTTGATCGGTTCCCCGGCCCAAATCTTTGCGCTTTGGCCCGACTTCTCTTCGATGCTAAGGAGAGTATCGGGCGCGCGGAACGGCGGGCGGGATGCTTCACGGACTTGTTCTGGCAGCAATGCTGTCGTCGGGCGGCCCGCAATGGCCGGTCCAGGCCGCTCTCGGAGATGCGCTCGGCTTGGAGTTCGCGCGCTGCGCGGATTTGGATTCGCCGCCGGACACCCGCATTGCGGCCTGCAAAATGTTATTGAGCGCCTCGGGAACCACTTCCATGGAGGAGGCGGCCGCCTATGCCGATCTGGCGGCGGCTTTCAACGCCAAGGCGGATTACGTCGCGGCGAACGAAGCGTTGTCCAGGGGCATCGCCATCGAGCCGAACTATTGGGTGCTCTACAACAACCGTATCTTGCTGCTCCTCAAGCAGCAAAATATCGATGCTGCATTGGACGACTTCAGGAAACTCGCGGCCATCGATCCTGCAAAATTCGCTCTCGAGCATCCCGATTGGCGCGAGCGCCTGTATTCGCGCGAAAGGGGACTCTTGAAGCACCAAGCCGATATCGACGAGCGGTTTAACGCCACTCTCGCCGATATGAAGCAGGATCTTTCAACGGCGCTCAGGCGGCGCTGCGTGTACCGCGCCGACAACAACGATCTCGACGAAGCCGCATCCGATTGCGATCTCGCCGTGTCGATGGCGCCGGAGCTGCCGGCCGCGCACATGGCCCGAGCCTATGTGGAGTTCCGCCAGCAGCGCTACCAGCAGGCCCGCGACGATCTCGACCAGGTGCTCAAAACGGATTCGAAGGATGCCGCCCCGTTCTATTTGCGCTTCCTGGTGAGGCTGAAACAGAGCGACAAGGGCGCCGACGAAGATCGCAAGGCCGCTCTGGCGCTCGATCCCAAAGTCGAGGAGAGCGCCGCGCGCCACCACCTCCAGCCGTGATCTTCCGCATCGACGCCGCATCGGGCCCGTGCTAGAGACGGCGCCCTTCGCGGCGGACTGAAGAGCATGCCAGAAACAGGCGATTTCAAATCGGAATTCCTGCGCAATTTCGTGAAGCGCGGGCATTACTACGACTGCACCGATCGCGACGGGCTGGACGGCCTGCTCCGGAAGGAGCGCGTCACCGCCTATATCGGTTTCGACTGCACCGCGCCGAGCCTGCATGTCGGTCACGCCATGCAGATCATGACGTTGCGCCGGCTGCAGCAGGCCGGCCACCGCCCGATCGTTGTGATGGGAGGCGGCACCACAAAGGTCGGCGATCCCTCCTTCCGCAACGAGGCGCGGCCGCTGTTGAGCGAGGAGGAAATCGCGGCCAACAAGCAGGCGATCCTGAAGTCGTTCCGCAACTTCCTCACCTTCGGCGACGGGCCAGGCGATGCGATCATGGTCGACAATGCCGAATGGCTCGACAAGCTCGAATACATCCCCTTCCTGCGCGAGATCGGACGTCACTTCGCCATCGGGCGCATGCTGTCGATGGAGAGCGTGCGCGCCAAGCTCGACTACGACCTGCCGTTCTCCTTCCTCGAGTTCAACTACTCGATCATGCAGGCTTACGATTTCCTGGAGCTCTACCGCCGCTATGGCTGCCGCCTGCAATCCTCGGGCTCGGACCAGTGGGGCAACATCGTCAGCGGCATCGACCTCGCGCGCCGCGTCGAGAACGTGCAGCTCTTCGGCCTGACGACGCCGCTGATCACCACCTCGTCGGGCGCCAAGATGGGCAAGACGGCCGCGGGCGCGGTGTGGCTCAATCCCGAAATGCGCAGCCCGTACGATTACTGGCAGTTCTGGCGCAACACCGAGGACGCCGATGTCGGCCGCTTCCTGCGCATCTTCACCGATGTGGCCGACGACGAGATCGCGCGGCTCGAAAAGCTTCAGGGCGCGGACCTGAACGAGGCCAAAAAGATCCTTGCCACAGAAGCGACCGCCATCTGCCACGGCCGCAAGGCCGCCGAGGACGCCGCAGAAACCGCGCGCCGGACGTTCGAGGAAGGTGTGACGGCGGCGGGGCTTCCTGTGGTGGAAATGGATTGGTCGGCGGGCGACATTTCCGGCGAACGTGGATTTAGAGAGCGCAGCGCTGCCGCAATCCTCAAGGGCTCCGGCTTGGCAACGTCTCTCAGCGATGCCCGGCGAAAGATTGCGGAGGGCGCAGTCCGCATCAACGACGCTTCGATTTCCGACCCCGAAAAACTGTACCGCGCATCGGACGCCCAACCCGAGACCGGCGCGCTCAAGGTCCAATACGGCAAGAAAAAAATCGTGCTGGTGAAGCCGGTTTAGCTTTCGCCGCTTGTCATCCCCGGCGAGCATCGACGCCATCGGCGTCGATGCGAGGGAAGGGGACCCAGGAGTCAGACGACAGGTATCGGGTATCAGAAATCAGAACCGGTCTGATCCCCGACACCTGTGATCTGTGTTCTGACTCCTGGGTCCCCTTCCCTCGGATCACTTGCGTTGCAAGCGATGCTCGCCGGGGATGACAGGGGTGGCCACTATGGCTTTGGCGGCACAGGCTGCGGTGCCGGCTGCGTCGCAGGCGGCGCCGGTGCATTCGACGGTGCCTGCGCGACGTTGGGCATTTTGCCTTCGAAGATGCGGCGCAGGATCCCAGGTGTCAGGACCGAAAGCGGATTGACGTTGACGTCGGGCTGGTCGGCGTTGCCGTGCGCCGAATACGTCATGCCGAAAACGCCCTCGCCTTCCTTGGAGATCAGCACCTTACCGACCAGCGGGACATTTCCGAGAAAGCTGTTGAGGCCGAACAGCGGCGCCAGGGTGCCCTTGATCGCGATCGCGTTCTTCGGCCGGTCGATATAGCCGTCGGCGGTGAAGCCGATCGCCGGGCCGCTGGCGCGCACATTGTTGATGTCGAGCACGCCGTTCTTGGAGGAGAACGGCGCCTCGAGCTTGTCGATGGCGATGCCTTCGCCTTGCATCAGGTTGATCAGCCCGCCCAGCGATCCGGCCGTGAACAGGCGAGCCAGAAACGGCTGGTTCATCACCTTGAAATCGCGGAGCGTGAGCTTGCCTTGGAAGTCCGGCTGATCGGCGGCGACGGGGGGATCGGAGGCCCTGCCGGGGAAGTTCAGCGCCATGTCGAGCTTGCCGCCGCGAATGCTGCTAAACCCGAACAAGCCGCGCGATATCTGACCGAGATCGCCGGCAGTGAAGGTCAGCCGCCGGCCCGCGTCCTGGGGCATCATCGCGCCCTGGAGAGACGCCTTGCCCATCGCGCCGTTCAGCGTCAGCGCCGACAGCCTCTCGCCGATGCCGGCGACGTCCATCGTCAGCGGCGCGATCGCAACGCCTTCGCGCAGCGCGAGCTTTTCGAGCCGGACGTTGATGTGGAATGGCCCTTCGAGCTTGGCGTCGCTGCTGTCGCCTTCCGCGGCCAGCCGCGTGCCGTCGAGCGAACGGCCGCGCAGAATGATGTCGGAGCCGGAGGGTCCGCGCGTCATCCCCAGGGAGAAATCGTCGACGGCGCCGAAACGGATGACGGGGAAGGACAGCTGCACCAGATGCCCGTCCTTGTCGAAATTGGCGCTGCCGTTCGCGGTCACGCCCGGGCCAGACAGCTTGATCGAGCCGGAGCGCAGGCTGCTTTGCGGTCCGAACTCGGCCGCGATCCGCGCCGAGGTGGGAAAGCCCTGCGGCTTGTTCAATCCAATGAGATCGAAGGTCAGCCGGGTCGGCGCCAGATCCATGGTCATGTCGGCCGCCGAGAGCGAACCGCGATGGCCGGTCAGCGTCGCGACGACATTGGAGGGGCCGTCGATCACGCTGGCCGAGGGGAAGCCGATCGCCGCGCGCCCGCCATTGTCGAGAATGCCCTTGACCGTCACCCGCGTGGTGATGGGGGCCTGCGTGCGGAAATCCTCCTGCCAGTCGAGCGAAAACTTGGAATCTGCAAGGGTGGCGGTGCCTGTGGCGTGCAACGCCGCATTGCCGATGGCGAAATTCATCGTGCCGTCGCTCAGATGAATCTTGCTGCCGAGCGGCACGGCAAAGCCCGTCACCGCTGCCTTGATGCCGATCTGGATGTCGTCGACCTTGAGGTTCTTGCGCGTCGGCACGTTGAGCGACAGATCCATCTGCGCCGCGCCCTTGGTCGCCGTCACGTCGATGCCGAAGCGCGACGGGTAGCCGAGCGGCTTCTTGTCGACGAGCGTCAGGATGTCGGTCATGCTGCCCGCGGCATGCACCTCGATCTGCGCCGGAGCAGCGGGAAGATGCAGGTTTGCGATGACCGCGCGGCTCTTGCCCAGCGCGATGGCGCCGACACGGCCGCCGTCGATATCGACGCCGAAGGTGTCACCCAGCAAGGTGATGCGGCCGTTCATCCCGGTCGCGTGAGTCAGGCCGTCGATATAGTTGACCTCGGCATTGGCGACGGGAAACGCCACTTTGAGCGCGCCGTCGGGCAGCTGGTTTTCATCGAGCAGGCCGGCCGGCATGTGCATTTCGAACGCGATGGGGCCGACCTTGCCTTGCGCCATGTTCTTCTCGGTCCAGTCGCGCGCACCGGAGGCCAAGCCGAGCGGCCAGGCGTGCAGCAGATCGCGCAGACTGAGAGACGCGATCTGGCCTTTCATCTCGATGGCGGGAGCGCGGCTCGCGGCCAAGGTGATGCTTCCGGAGGCCTCGGCCGATATCGTGTTGCCGGCCAGGGATACCCGCTCGAGCACGATGTCCCTGGAACCTGGAACATACGTACCGCGCGCCGACACGTCGCGAAACGCCAGCGGCGCGGCCAGCACGCCCGGCATGTCGACGGTCACCTTGTCGAGATGATCCTCGAAGGCGACGCCGTGCAGCACGCCGCCCGCATCGCGCAGCAGGTCGAAACGGCCGACGAGATGCGCGGTCGTTCCGCCCGCGGTAAACGTGCCCTCCTCGATCAGGACGCGGTTGGAGGAGGCGCTGTAGCGGCCGTCGATCTGCATCGCCTTGACCTTGAGCGGGCCGCCCCGCAAGCCCGCGATCGCCAGCGCGCCTTTGCCGCCGATGCCGAACTCGGCGTCGATCAGATGCGTGCCCTGCATCGTGAAGGTCGTCGAGGCGTCGATCGTGAGTGCCAAGGGCTTCAGCCCCGCAAAGATTTCGGCATTGCCGGCGAGCGCGCGCAGATCGAGGCCTGCGATCGCCACCGCTCCCCTGATCGGTTTGCGGTCCGCCGGAAAATTGAATTCACCGGTGATGTGCGCCGGCTGGCCGGACACCTCCAGCGCTGCATCGAGGGTGGCCTTGAGATCGCGCCCCGCGGTCGTCACGCGCAGATTGGCGTCGGGCGCGACGAGAAACAGCCGCGTGCCCTCGTCGAGGAAGGCGATGCGGGCCTTGCGCACCGCGAATTCCTTGAGCGACGAGGTATTGCCGTTGCTCTTGGTGACGGCATCGGCGATGCGCTTGAAGAGGTCCGGCTGGTCCTTGTCGGTCTCGACGCCGAGGCGCAGTTGTCCGCTGCGGGTCCGCACCAGGGTCAGCTCGACACCGGCCAGCGTGATGCGCTGCACCACCGTCTTGCCGTGCAGCAGAGGCCCGGCGGCGAGGTCGATGTCGGCTTCGGGCGCCTGGGCGATGATGCGGCCCTCGGAGTCGTAGACCTTGGCCCCCAGGATGACGAGATCGACCCGGCCCTCGTCGCGCGACCACTGAATCGCTGCCTGGTCGTAGCGCACCGCCAATCCAGGAAGCGCCTGCGCCAGTGCGTCCGGCAGCGCGGAGCCGAACGGTCCCAGCGAGAGCGGGCCGATCAGGAGGCGGATCGCCGCTCCGGCCACAAAGAACACGAACGCGGCCGCCAGCCCGCCCGCGATCAGGGCCGCGCGGCTGATATGGTGAGCCTTGATGGTGCGGCGAAGGAAGGCGATCACGGGCAGCGATACTCGATTGGCGCCGGTCGGGCCGGCGGGGCGGGTTCTATTGCGGCCGATTGGGGCCGAAGCTGGGCCGCGACCATGGCCCATCAAAGCCAAACAGGGGCTGAACGGCGCACTTGCGCCGACTCGCGCATCGCATTAACCCATTCTGGACGCCGACTTCTTTGCGATTCAGGGGCGACCGCATGGACCTCAAGCCCGGCGACAAAGCACCGCCGTTCAAGCTTTCGACCGATGGCGGCGGCACCGTCAGTCTGGCCGCGCTCAAAGGCCGGCCCTTCGTCCTCTATTTCTACCCGAAAGACAATACGCCGGGCTGCACCCTGGAAGCCCAGGGCTTTTCCGAAAATGTGAAGAAGTTCCAGCGCTTGGGCGTCGAAGTTGTGGGCATCTCTAAAGACGATGTTGCCTCCCATGAGCGCTTCAAGTCCAAGTACGGGCTCAAGCTGGTGCTGGCGTCCGACCCCGATGTCGAGACCGCCAAGGCCTACGGCGTCTGGGGCGAAAAGACGCTTTATGGAAGGAAATTCATGGGCATGGAACGAGCCACGTTCCTGGTCGATTCCCGGGGCACCGTGCGGGAAATCTGGCGCAAAGTGAAGGTCGCCGGGCATGTGGAGGCCGTGCTTGCCGCGGCGAAAGCGCTTTGAATCCGCGCAAAGCTTTTGGCCCGCGGTTAACCTCCCGGTCGTTTTTCTGGGCTAAGAGCTTGATCAAGCGCCGACAATTGGGTGAAATGGAGCCCATTGGGGTTGGCGCCGAAGAAAGCGCCGCGAAGGGACGATCGCAGATGACGGAGACGCTCGTGGAGCGCGCCTGGGCGTGGCTCCATGAAACTTTCCCGGAACGGCAGATCTACATCCGCAGCGATGGGCGGGTGCAATTCTTCACATTCAGTCCGACGCTGCAAGCCACGCTCGCGGCTTTGACGCTGGTTTTCCTCGGCTGGGTCGCGTTTTCCACAGTCAATGTGATCTTCAAGGACCGAATCATCGCGGCCAAGGACCATCGCTATCAGCAGATGCAGATGGCGTATGAGAACCGCGTCGCCGACCTGCAGATTTCGCACGACGAGCTCGAGACCTCGCTGGTCTCCGCCGAGGACAAGTTCAAGGCCACCGCCGACGATCTGCAGAACAAGCAGAACACGATCCTCAAATTCCTCGATCGCAAGCATCAGGTCGACGCGATGGTCTCGGGATCGTCCGCGTCGCAGATTCTCTCCGCGCCGGACGCGAAGGCCATGGGCGACGGCGCCGCGACGCAAGCGCCCGCAAGCGGCACGTCGGGCGGCAGCGATGCCGATACCGACGACAGCGCGGCCGGCAGCACCTCGCTGCAGATGATGCCCCAACCCGCGCAGCCGCAGCCGCGCACCGCCAAGCCGACCCGCGCCAGCCTGCTCGATATGGGCGGCGGCGCGCTGGGCCGCATCGCCGGCGCCATTTTCGGCGCGCATGCGCCAAGACAGAGCGCCGCGGCGACGCTGGTGCGCCATCCCGCGCTGAAGATTCTCGCCGAGCAGACCGAACGCGTCCGCCGCATCGGCACCGCCGAGACCGTGCTGATGGTACAGGCGCAGAATGAAGTCTCCAGCGGCGTGCAGACCGTGCGCGCGCTGATGGCGAACACCGGCATTAATCCCGACCAGTTCGCGCAGAAATACGAGAGCGCCTTCGGCGTCGGCGGTCCCGACATCCCGCTCAACGACGTGCATATCGTGGGCATCGCGGATGCGGCTTTCCAGGAGGCCTATCTGAAAGCCTCGGCGGTGCTCAACCAGATGGACGAGTTTCTGGGCGCGCTGCGCCATGTGCCGCTGACGGTTCCCGTCTCAGGCCCAGAATTCGAGCGCACCAGCGGCTTCGGCGCGCGCGTCGATCCGTTCACCGGCCGCTATGCGTTCCACCCCGGCCTCGATTTCGCGGGTCCCTGGGGCGCCACCGTGCATTCGACCGCGCCCGGCGTCGTCGTCTGGGCCGGGCCGCATGGTGCCTACGGCAATCTCGTCGAGATCGACCACGGTCTGGGCATTCATACCCGCTACGGTCACTTGTCGGCGGTGCTGGTGCATGTCGGCGCCAGGGTAGCGAAAGGCGCTCCGGTCGGAAAACTCGGGTCGACCGGGCGCAGCACGGGCCCGCACGTGCATTACGAGATCTGGTACGACGATGTCGTGAGAAACCCGAGCAAATTCATCGAGGCTGGCCACCATGTTCTCTAGTAAGAGTAAGGAAACTCCCCCGCCCCCGCCGCCCCAGGCGTCGTCCAGCACGCAGCAGAAGCGTCCCATGCGCTCCTCCTCGGCGCCGTCGATCATCAGCGGCGACCTCGTGGTCAGCGGCACGCTGAGCTCCACCGGCGACATCCAGATCGACGGCAAGGTCGAGGGCAACGTCAACTCGACCGGCCTCGTCATCGGCGACAAGGCCTTCATCCAGGGCGACGTCATGGCCGAGGACGTCACCGTGCGCGGCCGAGTCAAGGGCAGCATCCGCGCCCGCAAGGTGCTCCTTGCCGCCACCTGCCATGTCGAGGGCGACATCCTGCACGAGGCCTTCGCGGTCGAGACCGGCGCGTTCTTCGAGGGCAATTGCCGCCATGCCGACAACCCCCTCGCCGCCGAGCCCATGCGCGCCGTCGCTCAGCCGTCGCAGGTCGCCGCCGCCGTGACGCCGATCGCGCGTCCCGCCGCCGACGCCACCCAGCGCCCCAGCGCCGCCACCTTCGCCCCGATCAAGACGGGGTCGTAAGCGGACGTCCGCAAAACGGAAGTTGACAGGCCCTGCCGGCGAGGAGATTTCGCCGGCGGGGTTTGTTTTTGCGTCCAGCTATTGCGGCGCGAAGGCAGCCACCTCGGAGTGATTGGGTGAGAGCTCGTCGCTTGCGGAGACCACAAACGCGCCTTGCCCGGCCGCAATGTAGAAGACCGGGTGGGACAGTTTGGTCGTCCAGACTTGCACACCGGTCTTGGCATTCAGCACGTGGACGTTGCCGTCGAAGTCGCCGACCAACACATAGCCTTTCGCATAGACGGGAGGTGTCCAAACGATATTGGGAGTGTCGAACTTCCAGGCCACATTGCCGCTGCCGAGCGAGGTGCAATAGACCGTGGCGACGGTTTCGTTGTTGTCCACCGACAGCATGAAGCTGCGCTTGCCCTCCTTGAAGATCGAAGGTGAAAAATCGCCGGGGAAACTGCCTATCTGTTCGCCGGTCTTGGCCCTGAGCACATCATTGCCCTGCGTTGTGATCATATAGACCTTCTTGGCGAAGTAGGCCGTTGTCGAAGGGCTGCTGCTGCAGAGACTGCCATCGAACCAGAGCGCCTTTCCTGTCGTCGCCTGAAAGGCGTAAAACTGGCACCCTGCGTCATAGTAGACGCCGTTGTTGCCGAAAGCCGGCGAGCCTATGCCGCCGGTCATCAAACCCGAAACGTCCCATGCAATGTGGCCGGTGCCCTCGTCGACCGAATAGAGGTCGCCGCCGCCGCCGCCGCCCGTGATATAGACCCTGCCATTCACCGCGATCGGAGCCGCGTCGAAACTGCTTTGATGAGGCAATTGGACGGACCATTGCGGCTTGCCCTTCTTGGCATCCAGCGCGACCAGCAACCCATCCTCGTTGACATAGAAGAGTTGTCCGGCGTCGTAGGCGCCCTCATTGTTCCAGACGCTGAGCAGGTGCTCGAATTGCTGCGTGCCTGTGGCAAGGTCGTAGGCAAAGAGATCGACCTCGCCGGTGACGACGTAGACATTGCCCTCGGCAATGAGTGGATAGCCGGCCTCCACGTCGAAAGACTTGTCCCACAGCATCTTGAACGGCGGCGCGAAGGCCTCCGAGAAATCGACGGCTCCCGTATGCGCCGGATTCATGTTGTAGGTGGTGGCGTACTCGGCCGCGATGTCGGGCGGTTTGGAGAATGCGGACGCGCTTTGCGCAGCCAGCAGGGCCACGCCAAGCAGCGCGCATTTCACATGGCACTTCATTGCGGCATTCCCTTTCGCGTTCGCAGAAATATTGAAGCCCGCGCCGAACCTGTCCGGCGCGGGCTTTTGTGCATTTACGTAGATAAGCTCGTCATTGCGGCGCAAAAGCCGCCACCTCGCCGAGGCCGGGCGAGTAGACGTCGCTGGCCGAGACCACGAACGTGCCCTGCCCGGCCGCGATATTGTAGATGGGATGCGACATGGTTGTCGTCCAGACCTGCTCGCCGGTCTTCGCATTCAGCACGAAGACGTTGTTGGCGTAGTCTCCGATCATAACGTAACCGTTGGCATAGACGGCGGGCGTGAAGACGATGGCCGGCGCCGTGAATTTCCACACCACATTGCCGCTGCCGAGCGAGGTGCAATAGACGGTGCCGTCGTGATAGGTGACCGTCAGCATATATTTGCGTTTGCCGATTGCGAAAATCGACGGCGTGAAGTCTCCGGGAAAAGTACCTGTCAATGCACCGTTTTTGGCTTTGAGCACGCTGTTGCCCGGATCGTCGGAGGGCATATAAACCTGCTTGTTGTAATAGGTCGTGCCCTTGCCCCCCGAACTGCAGAGGGAATCGTCAATCCAGCTGACCGATCCCTTATCGGCATCGAACGCATAGTACTGGCAACCGGCATTGTAATAGACGTTTTTCTGGCCGAAGGCGGGCGAGCCCCAGCCGCCGTTCATCATTCCACGGATGTCCCACGCGATTTTGCCCGTGGCCTGATCGACCGAATAGAGATCCCCACCCTCCCCCGCGCCGGAAACATAGACTCTCCCGTTCACCGCGATAGGGGGTGAGTTGAAACTGCTCTGGTTCGGAAGCTGGACCGCCCAATTCTGTTTGCCCTTCTGGGCGTCCAGCGCAACCATCATGCCGGTCTGATTGACGTAGAAGATCTGCCCGGCGTCATAGGCGCCCAGATTGTTCCACACGCTCAGCGCATGCTCGAACTTCTGCTTGCCGGTCGCCAGATCGAAGGCGAAGAGATCGATATTGCCGGAGACCACATAGACATTGCCCTCGGCGATGAGGGGATAGGATGCCGGGCCGTTCAACTGGACATCCCAGAGCCTGGTGAACGGCGGCGCGAAGGGCTCCGAAAAATCGACCGATCCCGTATGCTCCGGGTTCATGTTGTAGGTGGTGGCGTACTCGGCCGCGATGTCGGGCGGTTTCGAGAATGCGGACGCGTTTTGCGCAGCCAGCAGGGCCACGCCCAGCAGCGCGTATCGTAAAGCAACTCTCATTTTTCGTTCCCCTTCCCGACCGCATTCCCGTAACGGAACCGCGTTCCGGCTTCGGCACTATTCAACCATACGTGCTCAGGCGCGTCAAAAAGGGCGGGGGCAACGGCCGTTGGTGGGGTAAGTTTTTATGCCGGCGGCATAGGAGCTCTATTCCGGCTGCCTCGCCTTCTTGCGCGCCTCGCGCGCCGGCACGATCGGCGCGACGCGCTCACGCAGCGCATCCGCCGCGGCGTGCTTCTCGCCGAAGGACAGCTTCGCGCGCCGAGTGCGCCCTTCCTCCTTGCGGGCGTAGATGACCGAATTGTCCGGATAATGTGGAACAGGCTTGCACATAACCTTCGATTCCGTCAGAGCGGATCGCTTATATACTACCATCCCAAACACTTGCATCGACCTCCGCTAAAGCAGTTTGAGCGATGCTGAAACTTCAATATCGTCATGGTCGGGCTTGGCCCTGCCATCCATACGCACAGTGTGAAACCGTGAGTGCCGCCACGAGGGCGGCCATGACGGCTTGGGTGTGACTCTGCGAAACTCAGCGGACGTGCCACGACCATTGCGCGGGAAGAGGACGCACGACGCGACATCTCCATCCTGAAAAAAATAGCAATAAGATTTCTTCTACTGCCACTTGAAACGAGGTTTCCGGCCACCATGTCAGTGGATTCGAAACTTGGGACCGGAGAAACGCTTTCTTGGGTAGGCACCCCACGAACATCGGACCGGAAAAAAACGGACACGCCGTTATTGCGGTGCAGCGATTGAAGGCGATTACCTCGGGCAATCAATGTGATAGCTGCAGCAATCCGAATTGAATGGAGATTTTGAGGTTTTTGCGCACGCCGCTGACCCTAGGGAAGGAAATGACGAGACAATCTCGAAGCAGACCGGTGGGCGGACGGCGGAGAGAGCCTAGGCCGGAATAGGACGAGCCCCCTCCCCGCCCTTCGGGTGGACCTCCCCCGTAAACGGGGGAGGATAAGAAAGAGATAATCCGTATAAGGACGATCTACTCCAGATCCTCGACCGCCTCGCCCTTCTTGCCGCCGATGGCCTGGGCGAGGGCCGCGGCCATGAAGGGGTCGAGGTCGCCATCGAGGACGTCCTGCGGCGTGCGGCTTTCGACGCCGGTGCGCAGGTCCTTCACCAGCTGATAGGGCTGCAGCACATAGGAGCGGATCTGGTGGCCCCAGCCGATGTCGGTCTTCTCGCCGATGAAGGCGCCGGTCTCGGCGCGCTTCTTCTCCAGCTCGATCTCGTAGAGGCGCGAGCGCAGCATGTCCCAGCACATCGCGCGGTTCTGGTGCTGCGAGCGCTCGGTCTGGCAGGAGACGGCGATGCCGGTCGGGATGTGAGTGATGCGCACCGCGCTTTCCGTCTTGTTGACGTGCTGGCCGCCGGCGCCGGAGGCGCGATAGACGTCGATGCGCACCTCCTTCTCCGGGATGTCGATCTCGATCGACTGGTCGATCACCGGATAGACGGTGACGGACGAGAAGCTGGTGTGACGCCGCGCGTTGGCGTCGAAGGGGGAGATGCGCACCAGGCGGTGCACGCCGGCCTCGCTCTTCAGCCAGCCATAGGCGTTGTCGCCTTTAACGAGCAAGGTCGCCGACTTGATCCCGGCGCCCTCGCCTTCGCTCTCCTCGATGAGCTGCAGCTTGTAGCCGTGGCGCTCGGCCCAGCGCGTGTACATGCGGAACAGCATCTCCGCCCAGTCCTGGCTTTCGGTGCCGCCGGCGCCGGCATGGATCTCGAGATAGGCGTCGTTGGCGTCGGCCTCGCCCGAGAGCATCGATTCCAGGCGCAGCGTCTCGGCCCTTTCGGCCAGCGCCGCGATGGCGCGCTCGCCCTCGGCCACCATCGATGCGTCGTTGTCGGCCTCCGCCATCTCGATGAGGCCGGTGGCGTCGGCGAATTCGTTCTCCAGGGCGCGCACCTTGCCCAGCGCGGCGTCGAGACGCTGGCGCTCGCGCATCAAGGCCTGGGCCTCCTGCGGCTTGTTCCAGATGGCGGGGTCTTCCGCCCTGGCGTTCAGTTCATCGAGGCGGCGAAGGGCTTTGTCCCAGTCAAAGATGCCTCCTCAGCAGGGCGAGGGCCTGCCTGATGTCTTCGGCTTTGCGTTCGATCTCGGGGCGCATGGTCGTTCTCCGCGCGGCGATATAGGGATTTCGGGTCGCAAGCGCAACGTTTCAGGCGCCGATCTCGCTGGAGCGCATGGCCTCGAGCTCCTGGGCATAGCGTTTCAGCGCGTAGGATTCGTTCAGATAACCGACGATCTTGTGGTCGGTCGGCGAGGCCAGCACCGGCAGCGTCTCGAGCTGCAGCTCCTCAAAGCGGCGCAGCGCGGTGCGCACATTGTCCCCCGGCAGCAGGAACAGGTCGCGGTCCTGGGTGAGATCGACCGCGACCAGGACGTCGATGGCGTCGGCGATCTCCGGGTCGTGCAGCCTGGCCACGTCGATGGCGCCGACATAGGCGCCTTGCTGGTCGACGACATAGATCCGCTTGGCGGCGCCTGGCGGGATGAGATGGCGCAGGCTGCGCAGGCCCATGTTGTTGACGACCACCTTGGGATCGGAGCGCATCAGCCGGCCGACGGTGAGCTCCGCGATCCAGCCCACGTCGAAGGCCCCGCGGATGGTCAGCCCGCGCAGGTGGAAGCGCCAGGTCGAGAAGGAATAGCCGAAGGTCAGCCGCACGATCGTCGAAGCGATGGTCACGGCGATGAGCACCGCGATGGAGACCGGGAAGTCTCCCGTGCCCTCCAGCACCAGAAAGACCATCGCGAGCGGCGCGCCGATGATCGCGGCGCCCACCGAAGCCATGCCGGCCAGCATGAACACCTTGTGCTCCGGCGCCATCCCGGGCAGCGCGAATTCCATCGCCTTGGCGAACAAGGCGCCGAAGACCACGCCCAGTAGCAGCGACGAGCTGAACAACCCGCCGCGGAATCCCGAGCCCACCGATACCGCCGAGGCGACGAGCTTGCCCGCGAGCAGCGCAAGCAACAGCGCCCAGCCCGTGCTCGCTTCGAACTGGAGCTGGATGGCGCCGTGTCCGCTGCCCAAGACCTGAGGCAGGAACAGCGCGATCGCCGACAGCACCGCACCGCCCATCACCGGCCGCAGCCAGACCGGCAGCTGCGCCTCGCGCAGCGAGCGCTCCGTCCAGGTGACGGTGAGCATGGTCACCACCGCGATGCCCGCCGCGATCAGGCCCATGAGCGCGCAGAGAAAGTAAGCTTCTGGAACCACCGAGAAGGTGGTCTGGGTGTCGAACAGCGCCCGTTCGTGCAGGACCGAACGCTGCACCACGGCCGCACAGACCGAAGCGACCGCGACCGGCGCCAGCGCCCGCGGCGTGTAGCTGCCCAGCACCAGCTCGAACCCATAGAAGGCGCCAGCCAGCGGCGCGTTGAACGCGGCGGCGATGGCCGCGGCCGCACCGGCCGTGACCATGACGCGCAGATCCGCGCGCCTGAGCTTGGCGGCTTGCCCAAAGGCCGAGAAGAACGCCGAACCCAGCTGGGTGTAGCCTGCTTCCATGCCCACCGACGCGCCGGCCGCGTTCGAGATCACCGTCGAGATGGCTAGCCGCACCGAATTCCACCACGACATCCGCCCGCCATAAAGCGCATTGGCTTCGATCGGATCGACGATGTCGGCGGTGCGCCGGGACCAGGCTTTGCGAAAGAGCGCCAGCACCAGGGCGCCGCAGACCGGCACGAGGAGAATGCGCATCCGCGAAATGCCGCGGCCTTCGCTGAGCAACATGTTCGGCGGCAACAGGAACGAGATCGTATGCAGGAACGTCACGAACTGGTGAAGCAGTGCGACCGCGACGCCGGTCGCCGCGCCCAGCAATCCGCACACGGCGATCTGGGCGATTTCGCTCTCGCGCAGGCCGCGCTGAAGGAATTCGAGACGTGCCGCGAGTTCCGCCCAGGCACTGGAAGCCTGGCGCTCCTGCGGGGCGGCGTCGCTCTCTGTCTTCATCGCCCCGCAGTCATCCGTTTTTTCGCTCGCTGGTCTAGTACAACCCGCCCGTACCTTCGCCGACGTCGGTGGGCTGGTTCGCCTCCTGCGCCGCGCTCATGCCGATGACGGTATTGGGCGGCGCGTTGGGCTCGCCCGGCGCCGTTCCGGCCTTGTAGGCTTCCATGATGGCGTTGGGATCGCCAGCGGAGGTCGGCTGGCCCGTGATGGCGTCGACCTGCACCAGCTCGATGCCCGGCGCAACGCGGAACGGGATCGGTGGCACGTCGGCCAGCGCCTCCTTCATGAAATCGCGGAAGATCGGCGCCGCCACGGTCGCGCCCTGCTCGAACTTGCCCAGGGTGCGCGGATTGTCGAAGCCGACGAACACGCCGCAAGCAAGATCGGGCGAGAAGCCGACGAACCACAGATCCTTGGCCTCGTTCGAGGTGCCGGTCTTGCCGGCAAGCGGCTTGCCGACCGCCAGGATCGAGCGTCCGGTGCCGCGCTGCACCACGCCTTCGAGCAGCGACACGATCTGGTAGGCGGTGCGGGGATCGACGATCTGCTGGCGGGGATCGGCGAGCAGCGGCTCGGACTGGTTCTGCCAGTTGCCGACATTGCAGCCGTCGCAGACGCGCCCGTCATGACGCCAGATCGTGTTGCCGTTGCGGTCCTGGATGCGGTCGATCAAAGAGGCGGCGATCTTCTTGCCGCCGTTGTCGAATTCGGCATAGCCGGTGGTCAACCGCATCAGGGTGGTCTCGTACGAGCCCAGCGCATTGGCGAGATAGGGCGGCAGATGGTCGTAGACCCCAAAGCGCTCCGGATAGGGCACGATCTTGTCCATGCCGATGTCCTGGGCAAGGCGCGCGGTCGCATTGTTGAGCGAGAGCGCGATGGCGCGGCGCAGGGTCACGGGACCGAGGAATTTGTGGCTGAAGTTCGCAGGATGCCAAAGCCCCAGGCCGGCGCCCTGGTCGACGACGATCGGCGCGTCGAGCACCTGGCTCGACGGCGTCAGGCCGTTGTCGAGCGCCGCGGCATAGACGAAAGGCTTGAAGGCCGAACCCGGCTGCCGCATCGCCTGCATGGCCCGGTCGAACTGGCTCGATGCGTAGCTGAAGCCGCCGGACATGGCGAGCACGCGGCCGGTATGGGGATCCATCACCACGATGGCGCCGTTGATTTGCGGCACCTGCCGCAGGCCGTAGCCGCCCTTGCCGTCCGGCTCGACATAGATCACGTCGCCGGGTGCGACGACGTCTTGCGGTTTGGCAACGGCCGGTCCCAGGAACATGCCGGGCATCTGCCGGCGCGCCCAGGCGATCTCGCTGAAGGGAATGGAGCCGGTGCTGCCGTCCTGAAGCCCGATCTCGACCGATTTCGCGTCGCCATAGTCCAGCACTGCCGCCAGACGCCAGGTGTCGATACCCGATTGGTTCGGCATCGCGGCCAACGCCGGCTTCCAGCTCGCAACGTCCAGATGCGCGGTCGCCCCGCGCCAGCCGTGGCGGCGGTCGTAGCGAACCAGCCCGCTGCGCAAGGCGCTCACCGCAGCATTTTGCAGGCGCGTGTCGAGCGAGGCGCGAACCTGGAGGCCGCCGTCGTAGAGTTTGTCCTTGCCGTATTTGGAATAGAGCAGCCGGCGCACTTCCTCGACATAATAATCGACGTCCTGCGCCTGGCTGCCCATGGGACGCGTGCGGGTCACCAGGGGCTCGGCGATCGCGGCTTTGGCCTCGGCATCGGCGATGTAGCCGTTGTCGGCCATCTGCCCGATGACCCAATTGCGCCGCTCGAGCGCGCCGTGATTGTTGCGCATCGGATCGTAGTTGCTCGGCGCCTTGGGCAGCGCTGCCAGGAAGGCCACCTCGGCGATGTCGAGCTCGTCGAGCGACTTGCCGAAATAGTTCAGCGCCGCCGCCGCCACGCCATAGGAGTTCTCGCCGAGATAGATCTCGTTCAGGTACAGTTCGAGAATCTTGTCCTTCGGGTATGTCGCATCGATCCGGATGGCGAGGATCGCCTCTTTGATCTTGCGCGAGAATTTGACGTCGCTGTTGAGCAGGAAGTTCTTCGCCACCTGCTGGGTGATGGTGGAGGCGCCTTCGAGGCGGCGGTGCTCGATGACGTTGAACACGTCCTTGACGCCGGCACGCAGAATGCCGCCGGGATCGATGCCCGGATGGTTGAAGAAGTTGCGGTCTTCGGCCGAGGTGAAGGCGTCGATCACCCGCTTTGGCACGAACGCGATGGGCACGAAGATGCGCCGCTCGCGGGCATATTCGCCGAGCAGCGTGCCGTCGCCCGCATAGACCCGCGTGGTGACCGGCGGGGTGTAATTCTGCAGCGTCTCGAGGCTCGGCAGGTCGCGGGTGAGCGACCAGATCCAGATCACGACGCCCAGCGCCGCGATTGTCGCGGCGCCGGCGGCCGATAGGCCGAAATAGACCAGAAAGCGCCGCCAGGTGAACGGCCTACGCCCCCTGGGCGGTCCTCCGCCGCCGGCAGGGGCGGCCGTTACCGGCTCCGCCTCGGGCTCATCGAGCCTGCGGCGCGCATGCGGTTCCGGCGGCCGAGGAGAAACCCGGTCCGACCGCCCGATCCGGATGCCGCCCTCAGGCCGGGGGGCGGATGTGTCGTCGCTGTCCTGTATCTCGCTCATCGCCGCAAATTATGGCTCGGAAGCCGCCGTCCGTCACTCCACGACCGGTGACGCGGGCCGCTGCGCCGTTGCCGCAGGCAGAGCGAAATGTCGCTCCACTGCCCCTGCAATAGCAGCCGCGACAGCGTTGCGCCACCGTGTCGTGTTCATCTGGGCGGCATCGCCCGCGTTGGAAAGGTAACCAAGTTCGATCAGGACCGAAGGCACGTCCGGCGCCTTGAGCACGACGAACGCCGCCGAGCGGTGCGGCTGGCGCGCCAGGACATCGGTGGCGCCGCTCAGGGAGCCCAGGACGGTTTGGGCAAAGCGTGACGACTTGTTCATCGTGTCGCGCTGTTCCAGGTCGAGCAGGATCGGCGCCACGGCCGCATTGTCGCCGCCCAGGTCGACGCCCGCGATGATGTCGGACTGGTTCTCCTTGCGCGCCAGCGCCGCCGCCTCCTTGTCCGAACCGGACTCGGACAGGGTGTAGACCGAAAGGCCCAGAACCGCGCTGTCGGGGTTGGAGTCGGCGTGCAGTGAGACGAAGAGATCCGCCTTGTGGGCGCGGCTGATGTTGACGCGCTCGCGCAGCGGAATGAACACGTCGCTGTCGCGCGTCATGTAGACGGTGAAATTGGGATCGGCGCGCAGCGCCTTCGCCAGCCGCAGTCCTTCGTCCAGCACGAGATCCCGCTCGAGCAGGCCGTTGACGCCGCTGGTTCCGGAGTCGATGCCGCCATGGCCCGGATCTATGACGACCACCTTGCGGTTTTTCGACACGGGCAAGGGCGATGCCGGCGGCAACGCCGCAACGCGTTCGGCCTGGGTCTCGCGCGCTTTCAGGTCCGCCGGCCAGCCCGCGGTCTGGTCGAACTTGGCGCGGCTGGTGGCAAACAGATCGAGCACCACGCGGTAGCCATTGCCGTGGTCGGGAGGGATCACAAGCGCGTCGGAGACCGTGACCGGTTGATTCAGGTCGATCACCACGCGTGCATTGCCGGGCCGAAACAGGCCGTAGCGGTAGCTCTTGATCGCGCCGTGGCCGCTGGGCCGCGGCGGGCCCTCCAGGTGCCAGGTCACGGCCGGCATGTCGATCACCACGCGGTCGGGATTGCTGAGCGTAAAGGTGCGCAGGCTCAAGGGATCGGAGAGTTCGAGCACGAACCGCGTGCGGTCGGGATGCTCGCCGATGCGCGCTCCCATGACCACCGGCAGCGCGGGCGCGGCGTCCTTCGCCGATGGCACGGGATTGTTCTTCAGCACCTGGTTGATCATCGCGTCGAGATCGTCGGGGGGCGGATTGCCCTGCCCGAGCGCGCCCGGGCTCAGCATCAGCAGCAGCATCGCGGCAGCAATCGCAGCTCTCGTCATCGGCGAAGAATCGCGCCCAACCATCAAGCCTTGGTTAGCACAATCGAATGCCGGGACCGAGGCGAAAGCTTAAGCTACTGAGGCAGCGAAAAGACCACGCCGGCAAGAAAGCTGGCCCCGTCCCTCCCATCCTTCTTGGAGCAGAAGGCGTGCAACACTGTCTCAGTCCCGCCACTCTTCAGCTTGAAAAACGACGCCGCAACCTGCGCATTGGCTTTGAACGCTTCCACTGCTACCGCCCGCGTGGTCCCGTGGAGATTGCCGGCGGAGTCGTCTCGGTGCTGCCCGACAGTTTCGAAGACCGTGCCTCCGCTCGCGGTACCGCCGTTCACCGTCGTGCCATAGACGCAGCAATGTGCGCCCTGAGCCCAATAGCAATGCCTCGAAACTGTCGGACACGATGCCCTGAGCTAGGAAACTATGGTGGGCCAAATCGATCGTGCAAAGTTTAACAGCCGTCAATGCTGTCCGTTACAGTGATTTCATGGAGAGCCGGAAGCGCGATTGCCAAGGCGCAAAGGGCCGGAAATATCCGGTTTGGCCCTTAACCTGCTCTTCACCGTATGCGTCCAGTGTGCGCCGGCTTTTCCCTTGCGGTGGGGTGCGACGCACCCTACAAGGGCCACATATGCTGCTTCGCCGAGGCCGGTTGGCCGGGGGCGGGCAGACGGGTCGTCCTTGGGGCGGCCGCACGACGACCAGCCGGTTCGCCGGCACGACTCTTAAGATTTTTCGATGCACGACAGAATTTGCGCCCTCTTTCCGAAAGCTGCGGTTCCGCAGCGGGGAAAGTGTCCGCGCCGTCTGTCCCCAACAACGCGGCCCAACCTGTCATCGCCTGCGCCCTGGCGCGCGGCGGAAGGCTGGCGCACGCGCGGAGAACACGATGTCCAAGCGCATGCTTATCGATTCGAGCCACCCCGAAGAGACACGAGTGGTCGTCCTCGACGCACACAAGGTCGAGGAATTTGACTTCGAGGCGGCCGCCAAGCGGCCGCTCAAAGGCAATATCTATCTCGCAAAGGTGACGCGGGTGGAGCCCTCGCTCCAGGCGGCCTTCGTCGAATATGGCGGCAACCGGCAGGGCTTCCTCGCCTTTTCGGAAATCCATCCCGACTACTATCAAATTCCGGTCGCCGACCGCATCGCGCTGCTCGCCGAGCAGGAAGCCGAAGCGCGCCGGCGCGCCGACGAGGAGATCGAATCCTTCGACATCGCGCCCGGCCCCAAGCCGGAGAGCGGCGAAGACTCGGACGACGACGCACAGGCGGAATCTTCCGACGAGGAACCGCTCCGAGAGAGGCTTGCTGAGGAAGGGGCCGTCGACCAGCAGGCCGAATCCGCACCCGACGATGAGATTTTCGAGAACAGGCCTGCATCACCGGGCGAAGAGGCTGGCTCGGAGCAATCGGCATCGGACGAGCATCTGCCGGAAGATCACCATCAGGAATGGCATGGGCCGCAATCGGACGAAGCTCTCGAATCTTCCGATGAGCACACGCCGGAAGACGGCGAATCCGCAGAGCACACGACGGAAGAAGGCGGCGAGGAGCGTTCGCAGCCGGACAGCGGTTCTGCCCGGCCGCTACGGGCGCCGCGTCCGCCGCAGCGTTTCCTGCGCAAGCGGCACTACAAAATCCAGGAAGTCATCAAGCGCCGCCAGATCATCTTGGTGCAGGTGGTCAAGGAGGAGCGCGGCAACAAAGGCGCGGCGCTGACGACCTACCTGTCGCTGGCGGGTCGCTATTGCGTGCTGATGCCCAACACGCCCCGCGGCGGCGGCATCAGCCGCAAGATCACCAACGCGAACGACCGCAAGCGGCTCAAATCCGCCGCGCAGTCGCTCGAGTTGCCCGAGGGCATGGGGCTGATCATCCGCACCGCAGGCGAAAGCCGCACCAAAGTCGAGATCAAGCGCGACTACGAATACCTGCTGCGCAGCTGGGACGCGATCCGCGAACTGACGCTTCAGTCCACGGCGCCGGCATGCGTCTACGAGGAAGGCGACTTGATCAAGCGCGCCATCCGCGATCTCTACAATAAGGACGTCGGCGAGGTGATCGTCGAAGGCGACGAAGGCTACCGCAATGCCAAGGACTTCATGCGGATGCTGATGCCCAGCCACGCCAAGAACGTGAAGCTCTATAAGGAGCCGGTGCCGCTGTTCCAGCGCCATCACATCGAGGCGCAGCTCGACGCGATGTTCTCGCCGACCGTGACGCTTAAATCCGGCGGCTACATCGTCATCAATCAGACCGAGGCGCTGGTCTCCATCGACGTCAATTCCGGCCGCGCGACGCGCGAGCATTCCATCGAAGACACCGCGCGCAAGACCAATCTCGAGGCGGCCGACGAGATCGCGCGCCAGCTGCGCCTGCGGGATCTGGCGGGCCTCATCGTCATCGACTTCATCGACATGGAAGACGGCCGCAACGACCGCGAAGTCGAAAAGCGTTTGCGCGATGCGGTGAAGAACGATCGCGCGCGGGTGCAGATCGGCAAGATCAGCCAGTTTGGCCTGCTTGAGATGTCGCGCCAGCGGCTGCGCGCCGGCGTGATCGCGGGATCGACCGTGTCCTGCCCGCATTGCGGCGGCCAGGGCATCGTCCGCTCCGTCGAGTCGACCGCCTTGCGCGTGCTGCGCGGGCTCGAGGAAGAGGGTCAGAAGCTCAAAGCGTCCGCGGTCCTGGTGCGCGTGGCGCCGGATGTTGCGATCTACACCCTCAACCAGAAGCGGCGCGAGATCGCGCGCATCGAGTCCGACTATCAGATGTCCATCGCGTTCGAGCCCAAAGAGGGGTTGATCGTCGGGACGTTCGAGATCGAGCGCACGATTCAAAAGAGCGCGGAAGAGACCGCGCGACTGGCGGCGACGTTGCACGCCGAGTTCGTCTCTCCGCCAGCCGAAGAGGAGCCGGAGGAAATTGCGGTCGAAACCGACATGGACGTCGAAACCGAAGATGCGGTGACGGAAGAGTCTGCCGCGCCTGAGACGCCGCAGCCCAGTGGACCGCAACCGGGTTCGCGCCGGCGCCGGCGCCGCCGCGGCGGCCGCGGTCACGGCAGCGATCGGCCGCCCCAGCAAGCACCGCATCATCACTTGCCTGCGCAGCCGCTCCAGGCCGCCGACACGGAGGGCACCGAGGTGTCCGCTCCGAAGATGGTCTCCGACGACGAGGCCCTTGCGCAGCCACCCGGGATCGACCAGGGCCCACCGCGCAAGAAGCGCCGCCGCCGGCGCGGTCGTAGGGGCGGCAGCGGGCGGCATGAAAATCCGCTGCTGCACCACGAGGCGATGAACGGCGAAGCGACGGAACAGGCGACCGCCGAAAACCAGACCGAGATCGTCCACCCTATTGGAACGGGGTCGATCGCGACGCCGAACGGTTCATCGATGCCCGTGTGGTCGCTCGGAAGCGACGGCGGCGGCCCGGTTTCGCATCCGCCCGAGCCTATCGTGCAGACGGTGACGCCGATTCCGCAAGCCATCATCCGTGATGTGCCGATCATGCATGCGCGGGAAGAGTCGGCCGCAGCGCCGGACGCTCTGCCTGCAGAGAAACCGGCATCGGCCCCTCCGCCGCCCGAGCAGTCCAAGAAGGGCTGGTGGCAGAGGACCTTCCGCGGCGAGTGAGCGGCGTCGCGCGCTGCTCTCCTATGGTGCCATACCCAGCCCGCTGGCGCCCGCGTCGGGAAGCGCGGTGCAGCTGTCGTTCTGGCAGAGGATGGCGTTCACGGTGTCGTAGAGCGTGTCACCGTTGGCGGCGTTGCTGGCGCGTCGGGTGACGGCTTCGCCCTTTGCCAGCCTTGCCAGCGCGTCCGCGATCGATGCGGTCCCGACCGGCCCGCCCGCGCCAGCGCCGGCCAGCGCCAGGTTTCCCTGCGCATCCGTTGCGAGCACCGGCGTGAGAAACGCTGACGCCAATCCTGCTGTGCTGCTTGCGGGCGCACGCGCCAGCGTCACTCCAACTCCGGGCACGCTATGGCCGGAACCAAAGGGGCCGTTCATCGTCATTGCGCAGGCCACCGCCTGGCCGCTGTTGTCGGTGGCAGCGAATCCCGTGGCGCCCAAGTCGTGCGGCAGGTCGGACACGGCAAAACCGCTGAGGGCGCGCTTGGTGCCTTCGACCACCGCGGCTTCTGTGTTGGCGTTGCCGCTCTGCGCCAATTCCGCTCGAAGGATTTCAGCGAACAGCTTGCCGGCGAAGATACCGGCTCCGGTGCTCGCCCCAGGCAAGGCAATCTGCGTCTCGCCCATCGACAGTTCCAGCGGTTTGGAGCGCTGTGCCCGGTAGGCCGCGATTTCCGCTTGGGTGATCGCCCCCCCTTGCGACGCCGCATAGGCCGCAATGCGCTCCGCGATCGGACCGGCGTACAATGCGTCAGAGCCCTGCACGCGGATCGCCGCCAGCGTCTCGCCGAGCGCCGGATTGGCAACCACGCTTCCGGCCTCGCGCACCTTGCCGGACTCGTCCAGAAACTCGGCGGCCAGCCCTGCGTCGAGACGCACGACGTCCGAGGCAGCGCTCAGACGCGCAGCCAGCGCCTGGGAGATCGGGAAGCCCACAGCAGCCAAGCCTTCGGCAGGGGAGACCACGCGTTGCCACGGAAGCGCGCCGAACGACGTCTGCATCTGCGCCATGCCGCGCACCGCACCCGGCACCGCAAACGTGCCGTTGGAGGTTGCGCTGCGCGCAAGAAAGTCGAATTCAAAATTGCGGTGGGTCTTGGGGTCGTGCACCAGGCAGATGCCCCCTCCGCCCAGTCCGGCGGACACCGGATAGGTGACCGAGAGCGCGAAATACATCGCGGCGGCCGCATCCACGGCGTTGCCGCCTTGAGATATCAGCGTGGCCGCAGTGCGCACGGCGTAAGGTTCGTCGCCGACCACGAAGGCCTTGTTGGATGACTTTTTCGAGAATCGCAAATCCGAGACGTCGAAATCGGTGACGTCTAAGGAGCAGCCGCCGAGAAGGACGACGAGTGCTGCTGCCCCGATGCGGCGAGTGTTCATGGCGATGCGGTCCAGCCTTGTCTCCACCGGCGCGGAGATGAAGAATCGTCCATATTGAGCCCGGTCTCGCGACGGAAAGAACCGGCGACGCGCCACAGATTGACGCCCCGCAGCCACGCTCCTACGGTCCGAAGCCGGGCGGCGGGCCGAAGGAGAGTGCAAGCTTTGTCGATTTGCAACCCCATCGCGCGCATGGGCCGCGCAACCTGTGCCGCGATGCTGAGCTGTGTCGCCCTTGCCGGACACGCGGACGCCCAGGCCGTCATGCTGCTGCAGGACACGGAGACCGAGCGCGTCCTGCATTCCTACGAGGACCCGATCTACAAGGTGGCAGGACTCGATCCCGCCGTGCTGCACATCTACATCGTCAACGATCCCACGATCAACGCCTTCGTCGCCGAGGGCCAGAACATCTTCATCAATACCGGCCTGTTCATTCAGTTGCGGACGCCCAATGAGCTTATCGGCGTCATGGCGCACGAGACCGGTCACATCGCCGGCGGTCACTTGGCCCGCGATACAGAAGCCATCCGCAAAGCGACGATTCCCATGCTGCTTTCGATGGTCGCGGGCATCGCCGCGGCGGTCGCGGGCGCGGGTGACGCGGGCATGCTGCTGATGATGGGTGGACAATCCTTGGCCCAGGCGCAATTCAACCAGTTCAGCCGTGCGCAAGAGGCGACCGCCGATCAGATGGGTCAGAAATATCTGCGCCTCACCCACCAGTCCGGCGAAGGCATGGTGCACGTCTTCGAGCGCATGGCGGACGAGGCCGCGCGCGCCATGCGCCACCCCGACGCGATGGCCACCGACCATCCCGCCGATCGCGACCGGGTGGCGGAGCTGCAGGAAATCGCCGACTCGTCGCCCTACGCCAATGTGCCCGACTCGCCCGAAGCCCAGCACGAATTCGACATGCTGAAGGCCAAGATGATCGGCTACCTTTCAGCGGTTCCGGACGTGCTGAAACTCTACCCGCTCAAAAACCTCAGCAAACCTGCGCGCTATGCGCGCGCGATGGCCTATCTGCGCAAGCCCGATCTCAAAGCGGCGCTCGACGAAGCCCAGGGCCTGATCAAGGACGAGCCCGGTAACCCCTATTTCTACGAAGTACTCGGTCAAGCCTATGTCGAAATGAGTCAGCCGGAAAAGGGTATCGCGCCCTATCAGAAGGCGGTCGACCTTCTCCCCGATGCCCCGGAACTGCGCGTGGCGCTGGCGGCGGCGCAGTTGGCGCTGGAGCGCAAAGAGCTGGCGCAAAAAGCCGTCGACAACCTCAAGATCGCCATGCAGCAGAACGATGAGGACACGTTCGGCTGGTATGAGTTGGCGCAGGGCTACAGCTTGCTCGGAAACCAGCCGATGGCGGATCTTGCCACCGCGGAGCGCTACTATTCGCAAGGAAGCATCAACTGCCTGCTCTTCGCCAAACGCGCCGCCAAGGCGCTGCCGGAAGGTTCGGCGGAATGGCAACGCGCCAACGACATCGTCTCCATCGTGACCCCTCTGGTTCAGCAGCAACGCCGATGAGCGCAAATTGGAAATCCCTTGTCGCAAGCGCCGCGGTTGCGGCCCTCGTCTCCGTTGCTGTGGCGTTTGCGATGCTGCATTGGAGCCGGGCAACGGCTTCGTCGGATCGGCAGATTCATTCGTGGCTGGTCGCGCATCCGGAAGTCCTGTTCGAGATGCAGGCGGCCTATCAGCGCAAAAGCGATCAACGCGACGAGCAAGCCCTGAAAGAATCGCAAGCCGCGGTCGACAGGCTGGGCCTAAAGACCTTTTTCGATCCGCGCGTCGCTTTCGTCAGCGGGCCCGCGAATGCGCGCAACTCGGTGGTCGAGTTCTTCGACTACAATTGCGCTCATTGCCGAAATACCTTTCCGGCGGTCATGAAATTCTATGAGGCTCACAAGGCCGACACGCGCTTCGCCTTCATTGAATTGCCCATCTTCGGGCCGGCATCGAACAATGCCGCGCGCTCGGCGCTGGCGGCGCGTCGTCAGCCGGACAAGTATGTCGCGTTTCATTTCGCGCTGATGTCGCAGCGCGGCGCCATCGATCCTGCCAACACCATCGATGCCGCGAAGCAGGCCGGTCTCGACGTGAACGCGTTGATGGCGGCGCTCAAAGACCCTGCCGTCGACGTCGAGCTCAACGCCGCGCACGCCCTCGCCGAGCGGATCAAGCTCGACGGCACGCCGCTATTCATCGTCAACGGCAAGGTCCATTCCGGCGAGATTGCACTCAAGGAACTCGAGCAACTGACTGGGCATTGAGGCGTTTGCAGCGTGGAGGCAGGCCATGGTCCGTGACGTCGCCGTTGTCGTCGGAAGTTTGCGCAAAGAGTCCTTCAACCGCAAAGCCGCAAACGCGCTGACAGCGCTCGCGCCCCCACCGCTCAAGCTGGAGATCGTGGAGATCCGCGACCTGCCGCTTTACGACGAGGATCTCGACGGGAACCCGCCCCCGGCGTGGACCGCCTTTCGCGAACGCATGCGCCGCGCCGATGCGGTGCTCTTCGTGACGCCGGAATACAATCGCGGCGTCCCCGGCGTGCTCAAGAATGCGCTCGATGTGGGCTCGCGGCCCTATGGCAAGAGCGCATGGGCCGGCAAGCCGGGTGCGGTGGTCAGCGTCTCTCCCGGCGCCATCGGCGGTTTCGGCGCCAACCATCACCTGCGCCAGTCGCTCGTCTTTCTCGACGTGCCCGTGCTGCAGCAGCCCGAGATGTACGTCGGCGGCGCCAACAAACTGTTCGACGCCGAGGGCAAGCTGACCAACGACGGCACGCGAGACTTTTTCAAGAAATTCCTCGACGCGTTTTCCGCCTGGATCGAGAAGGTGAAGGGATAGAGGCCGCTATATCAGCCCCGCCAGCGGGCTGGAAGGATCGGCGTAGCGCTTCTTGGGCATGCGGCCGGCGAGGTAGGCTAGACGGCCAGCCTCGACGGCATGCTTCATCGCCCTTGCCATCATGACCGGGTCCTTTGCTTCGGCGATCGCGGTGTTCATGAGCACGCCGTCGCAGCCGAGCTCCATGGCCACGGCGGCATCCGAGGCCGTGCCGACGCCCGCATCGACGATCACGGGCACATTGGCCTCTTCGACGATCATGCGGATGTTGACCGGGTTCTGCACCCCCAGCCCGGACCCGATCGGCGCTGCCAGCGGCATGATCGCCGCGGCGCCCAATTCCTCCAGCCGCTTGGCCATCAAGGGGTCGTCGCTGCAATAGACCATCACCTGGAAGCCTTCGCGGATGAGAAGTTCGGTGGCGCGCAAGGTTTCGATCATGTCGGGATAAAGCGTCTTGCGGTCGCCCAATACCTCGAGTTTCACCAGCGACCACCCTCCGGCCTCGCGCGCCAGCCGCAACGTGCGGATGGCATCCTCGGCCGTGAAGCAGCCGGCCGTGTTGGGTAGATAGATGTATCTCTTTGGATCGATGAAATCGACGAGCTTGGGCTGATCCGGATCGGTCAGGTTCACGCGCCGGACCGCCACCGTGACCATCTCCGCGCCGCTCGCTTCCAGCGCAGCGGCGTTTTCGGCATAGCTCTTGTATTTGCCGGTGCCGATGATGAGACGCGAGGCGAACGCATGACCGGCGACCACGAACGGTTTATCCTGCGGCGAGGCGGTGTTGCCGCCGCCGATGAAGTGCACGATCTCGAGCCTGTCATCCTCGCGGAGGTGGACCTTGGCGTATTGCGAACGCGGCACGATCTCGAGGTTGCGTTCGACGGCGATCTTGGCCGGATCCATGCCAAGCGCCTTGAGCAGTTCGAACAGGTTGCCCTGCTGGACGCTGCGCCGTTCGCCGTTGATGGTCAGGTTGAGCGACATGAGAGGTTTCCGTAAGTCCAAAGGGCCAGTATAAGGGGCGAATCCGCTCCGTCCCGCCGCGCCAGAACCAGGAAATGCCGAGCAAATCCAAGCCGTTGCCCATATACATCCTGAACGGGCCGAACCTCAATCTCTTAGGCTCCCGCGAGCCCGAGGTCTATGGCACCGCGACTTTGGCCGAGATTTCGCGCCGCTCCGCCGCCCGAGCCCGCGGTCACGGGCTCAAAGTCAGCTTCCGCCAGTCCAACCACGAAGGCGATCTGATCGACTGGATCCACGAGTGCCGCAGCAGCGGTTCGGGCCTGATCCTGAACGCCGGTGCGCTGACCCACACCTCGATCGCGATCCACGACGCCTGCCGCGCGCTCGGCAAGCCGATCGTCGAAGTCCATCTTTCCAATCTCGCGGCGCGCGAGCCGTTCCGGCATGTCTCCTTCGTCGCGCGTGCCGCAACGGGGTCGATCGCCGGTCTCGGCGCGCACGGCTATGAACTTGCCGTGGACGCGCTCGCCGCCCTGCTCGAGGAATAGCGCATGCCCATGAAAAACATGAAATCGCTTGGCGCCCGCTTCGGCAACGGAGAGAAAGCCAAGGCCGGGATCGATGCCGATGCCGTGCGCGAACTCGCCCTGCTTCTGACCGAGACCGGATTGACGGAGATCGAGATCGAGCACAACGGCGCGCGGATCCGCGTGGCGCGGCAAGCGACAACCTCGATCGTCCACGCGCCGACCGCGCCGTCCGGGGCCGCAACCGCCCCGGTATCGACGGAAGCGCAGACCGCGGCGGTCAAAGGGCCGCACCCGGGCGCTGTGCCATCGCCCATGGTCGGCACGGTCTATGTCGCTCCGGAGCCGGGCAAGCCGCCTTTCGTCAAGGTCGGCGATAGCGTCAAGGAAGGCGACACGCTGCTGATCGTCGAGGCGATGAAGACGATGAATCCGATCACCGCGCCGCGGGCAGGCAAGGTGCTCGAGATCTGCATCAACGACGCCCAGCCGGTCGAATTCGGCCAGACGCTGCTCGTCATCGCCTGATGTTCGAGAAGATCCTCATCGCCAATCGTGGCGAGATCGCGCTGCGCATCAACCGCGCCTGCAAGGAGATGGGCATCGCCACGGTCGCGATCCATTCCACTGCGGATGCCGATGCCATGCATGTCCGCCTCGCTGACGAGAGCGTCTGCGTCGGCCCCCCGCCGGCGTCGCAGTCCTATCTCAACATCCCGGCGATCATCTCGGCTTGCGAGATTACCGGCGCCGAGGCGATCCATCCCGGCTACGGCTTCCTCTCCGAGAACGCGCGTTTCGCGGAGATCGTCAAGGAGCACAAGATCGCCTTCATCGGGCCCGAGCCCAAGCACATCCGCATGATGGGCGACAAGATCACCGCCAAGCAGGCGGTAAAGGCCGCCGGCATCCCGACGGTACCGGGCAGCGACGGCGCGGTCTCGGACGAGGACGCGGCGCGCGCAGCCGATGAGATCGGCTATCCCGTTCTCATCAAGGCGACCGCCGGGGGCGGCGGACGCGGCATGAAGGTCGCGCAGAGCCACGCCGAGCTGTCACTCGCGCTCTCGACCGCGCGCCACGAGGCGAAGACCGCCTTCGGCAACGACCAGGTCTATATGGAGAAATATCTCCAGAAGCCGCGCCATATCGAGGTGCAGGTGCTGGCCGACGGTCACGGCAACGTCGTCCATCTGGGCGAGCGCGATTGTTCATTGCAGCGGCGCCATCAGAAGGTTTGGGAGGAGGCAGGCTCCCCTGCCTTGAACTCCTCGCAGCGCGACGAGATTGGCGCCGTCGTGACCTCGGCGCTCAAAAGTCTCGGCTATCTCGGCGCCGGTACCATCGAATTCCTGTTCGAAGACGGGCGCTTCTATTTCATCGAGATGAACACCCGCCTCCAGGTCGAGCATCCGGTGACCGAAGCCATCACTGGCATCGATATCGTACGCGAGCAGATCCGCATCGCGGCCGGCGGCACGCTCGAGCTCCGCCAGGAGGACGTGGTCTTCGCCGGCCATGCCATCGAGTGCCGCATCAACGCCGAGAACCCGTTCACCTTCCAACCCTCGCCGGGCCTCATCACCCAGTTCCACTCGCCCGGTGGACTGGGCGTGCGTTTCGATTCCGCGATCTATGACGGTTACAAGATCCCGCCCTATTACGACAGCCTCGCAGGCAAGCTGATCGTGCATGGCCGCAACCGCAACGAATGCCTGATGCGCCTGCGCCGCGCGCTCGACGAGCTCGTCGTCGGCGGCATCGAGACCACGATTCCGCTGTTCCAGGCGCTGATACGCGAACACGACATCCTCAACGGCGACTACCACATCCACTGGCTGGAGCAGTGGCTCAAGAACAAGCAGGGTTAGGCGCCCTCTGACGAGGTCGGCCGATGATGCTAATGTGGCCCCATGCACGGCACCCCGAGGCTCACGCCGGAAATCGTCCTCAGCGCCTATGCCGAAGGCATCTTTCCGATGGCGGAGAGGCGCGGGGACGACAGCTTGTTCTGGGTTTCGCCTGAACGGCGGGGCGTCATCCCGCTCGACGCGTTTCACGTTCCCAAGCGTCTCGCGCGCATCGTCCGTAGCGATCGCTTCGCGGTGACGAGCGATCTGGCATTCGTCGATGTCATGACGGCCTGCGCCGCACCGGCGCCGGGGCGCGAGGAGAGCTGGATCAACGCGGAAATCCTGCGCCTCTATAGCGGGCTGCATGCCGGCGGCCACGCCCATTCCGTCGAAGCATGGCGCGAGGGCCGGCTGGTCGGCGGCCTCTACGGAGTCACTCTGGGCGGCGCCTTCTTCGGCGAGAGCATGTTCAGCCGGGAGACCGACGCCAGCAAAGTGGCGCTCGTGCATCTCGTGGCGCGGCTGATCGGAGGGGGCTTCGTGCTCCTTGATACGCAGTTCCTGACGCCGCACCTAGCGCGGTTCGGCGCGGTCGAAATTCAGCGTGCGGAATATCTGTCGCGCCTTCACGAGGCGATCGCGCAGCAGGCCTACTGGTCGGCGCCTTCGGGAAGCGCTGCCAGCCCCTCCTTGTCGGTCGAATCCGGCGAGCGCACCTTGGCGGCGCCATGCGAAGCGATCACCGGCAGCGCCTGGCCCGGCGCATTGGTCCTGCAGAAGATCACCCAGACGTCGTAGAGCGGGTGCTGCACGGCGTTGAGTCCCGGGCTGGACGCATACATCCAGCCCGAGAAGACGCTGCGTTTCGGCTTGTCGGGGCGCGCGTCCTCGATCTGCACGAAGGCCGCGGTCTCCGGCGTCTCGCTCTGAGGAGTCGAGTAGCAATAGCGCGCGGTGATGGTGAGCGTCGCGAATTTCACCGGCGTGTTGAGTGGAGCGACGATATCGAACGCGCGGCCGGTGATCTTGTCGAGTCCGCGCATCAGCAACGTCGGATGAACATTCACGTTCGCCAACGCCCGCTGGTTCAGGGTCGCGTTCGGCGCGGGCGCGGCCGCGATGGCGCCGAGCGCCAGGAGCGATGCCGCAAACCGCTTCACGGCTGGCTTCCCTGATTGGGTGGCGTAGCGGGTTGCGGTGCCGGAGTCTGACCGCCGGCGGCACCGCCGCCGGAAGCAAAGCGGCCGATCAGACTCATCAGATCGACCGAGCCTTGCGTGTTTTTTATGGCGCCCCCAGCGGCGATCATCGTGTCGCTGCCGCCCGGCGAAACGGAGAGGTAGGAATTTCCGAGCAACCCGGTGGATGTCACCATGATGGAGGAATCCTCCGGCAGTTTCACGTCGTTGCGGATGTTGAGATGCACGGTCGCCTGATACGTCTTGGGATCGAGATCCAGCGACGAGACAGCGCCGATCTTGATACCGGACAGGCGCACATCGGTGCCGACGTTCAGCCCATCCACGCGTTGAAACCTGGCGCTGACGTCGTAGCCGGTCAGGCCTGTGGAATTGGTGCTGGAGTACGCATAGTAGAGAAATCCCATCGCGACCACGACGACGATGGCACCGACAAGTGTCTCGAATGTGTTGTTCTGCATCGCACTATTCCGGTTTCCAGGGGAGATAGTCGCCGGTCGCGGCGGCGCGGACACCACCCCTCGCCAGCGATCCGTCCGGGCGATAGGCCGCAACTGTGCCGGTGGGATTGGGCGCATAGGCCTTTTCCCAAACGGGCGCCTTCAGCGGCGCGCGCGTCGGCGGCTCGGCATAAGTATGATGCAGCCAGCCATGCCAGTCCGGCGGCACGCGCGACGCCTCGACGGTGCCGTTGTAAATCACCCAGCGCCGCTTTCCGTCGCTGCTCTGGTAGTAGCGGTTCCCAAACTGATCGTCGCCGACCAGGTGGCCCGTCAGCCAGGTGGTCAGCAGCGTCCCGTAGGTCGCAGACTTCCACCAGGAAAAGATCATCGAAAAGAAGGGCATTTCGACCCCCGGGAATCCGGCCGGACTATAGGTGCGTGGTGGCACCAAAGCCAAGGTGCCAGCGCGGCCTGAAAGTCACGTTCCTGTCCTTTTGTTCATCAGCCGGCGCGTCGCGTTCAGGTGCCGTTCAGGCATTCTGCCACAACTTCGGCACGGTTGTTTCGCAGTCTGCCCCAATGACGCGCGGAACGCGTGATGCGTAACAAAGGGATATTCGACATGACGACTCGGATGGCGGCGATGGCCGCACTCTGCACCGCTGCGTTGCTCGGCGGCTGCGCCACCCAGCCTCTCGGCCCCAGCGTCCCCGCCATGCCGGGTCAGGGCAAATCGATGGAGGCCTTCGAGAAGGACGACCAGTACTGCCAGGACTATGCCGCGAACCGCGCGTCGGGACGTGTGCAGCAGGCCAATGACAACGAACTGCGCAACGGCGTGCTCGGCGCGGCCCTGGGCGCAGGGCTCGGCGCGCTCGCCGGCAACACCAAGGGCGCGGTTGCTGGCGGCCTGATCGGCGGCGCGATCGGCACCACGGCGACCGCCGGCGGCGACCAGTATCACGTGCAGCGGCTCTACGACATTTCCTACGCGCAGTGCATGCGCGCGCGCGGCAATGACGTTCCGGGACCGCGCCGTCCGCGGCGCTGGATGTACGGGCCGCCGCCCCCGCCGCCTCCTGGGTACTGAGGCAGGTTTCGGATCAATCGCGGACCGCGATTGGAGAAAAGCAGCAGCGTCGCCCCCCGGCGCGCTGCTTTTCTTTTCGGAATGCGGACCACGGAGAACGGGTATCAGATGCAGAAGAAGATCTGATCCCTGATTTCTGTATTCTGATTCTGTCTTCTGACTGGCGACCCCGGCAGGACTCGAACCTGCGACCGCCGGATTAGAAATCCGATGCTCTATCCAGCTGAGCTACGGGGTCAGTGCGACCAGGGTATCTTACGGTCGAAACGGAAATTGTCGGCGTAGGACTTTGCCTTGGGTGCGGGTCTCAATGGCTCGAACACCTGATAGGGAATGGCATGCCTTTCGGCATAGGAGACCGCCTCTTCCTGCGTCCCGAATTCGAGCGCGATCTGCTGGCGCATGTCGGAGGAGCTCGTCCAGCCCATCAGCGGATCGATGCCGCGCGGCTTCTCGGGCTCGAATTCGAGCACCCAGCTCTTGCTGCGGGCTTTGCCCGACTGCATGGCGTTTCTCGCCCGCACATAGATTCGCGCGCGCATCTTCGTCTCCAAGCGGCCGTGGCGCGCCGCGGCAGGAGGCCACGGGCCGGCATCGTCCTTCCATCGCGGCGTCCCTCGCGCAGCGTGCGCGAAGGCTGGTCGGGGCGGCGGGATTCGAACTCGCGACCCCTAGCTCCCAAAGCTAGTGCTCTACCAGGCTGAGCTACGCCCCGGAACCTGCCGAACGGTGTGCGTGCTTACAACGCCCTGACCTCTCCTTCAACGGGCGGGGGCGAAGATAGCGGCGTGCACCCTTTCGCCGGGCTCGATGCCCAGTTGTCGGGCCCGGCCGCCCGCGATCTCGAGCACCGCGCGCACAGGCTCGCTGGAAGGGATCTGCGCCTCCGACATCGGCACCGCATTGCCGGCGATGGAAGAGATCACGCCGTCCGAGCGAATGAAGATGATGTCGAGAGGGATCAGCGTGTTCTTCATCCAGAAGCTGGTCATCACCGTGGTGTGGAAGTCGAACAACATGCCGGCATCAGGCGCGAGGCTCTTGCGATACATCAGTCCGCGTTCCTGGGCGGCGTGATCGTTGGCCATCTCGACCTTGAACTGCACGGGGCCTTTGGGCGTGTCGATGGCGACCGTCGAATGCGGCAATGGCGCAGCCTGTGCCGCGCCCAACGCGAATAGAAAAGCGATCAGGAGGGTTCGCATGGGCGAAGCATGCCGCATCGGCGTGAACCGCGCAAAGGCGGACCACCCTGACGGATTACGCGTCGACCACCGTGATCTCGGCGGCCAGTTCGCCCTTGGGGCCGTCGCCGGCGCGGACGCGCACGCGCTGGCCCTGGATCAGCTCGCGGATGCCGTAGCGGCGCAAGGTCTCCATGTGGACGAAGACGTCCGGCGTGTCCGGGCCGCGCGAGACGAAACCGTAGCCCTTGCCCCGATTGAACCATTTCACCGTGGCATCGAACGCGGCGCCCTTCGGCTCGGCTGTAAAGCGTGCACGCTGCGGTAGTGCCGGCGGGGCAGCCGTCGAGTTGTCGAGCGAGATCACGCGGCGGGCCTGCAACCCGCGCGGACCCTGTACGGCTTCGCAAACGACCTTCGCCCCTTCATAGGCGGCCTTGAAGCCAGATTGGCGCACGCATGTCTGGTGCAGCAACACGTCGCCCTGTACACCGTCTTCGGGTTTGATGAACCCATAGCCCTTTGTCATGTCGAACCACTTCACCTGACCGATCACTTCCTGTGCGACGTCACCCGGAAGCGGCGCTACGCTCGTGTCCATCCCTGTCTGCCCCACGCTTGATGGTAAAAATAAGGTTAACACAATGCACGCGAGCGTGGAAGTAGAACCGTCATGGTTACGTCGCATTTTTGCCCGAATGGGCACATTGCGCCAAGACTTTGATTCGAAACGGGAACCTCAGCACCAGGAGAGCAGGAGATGAATTTTACCGGCCGTTACGCCATCCCGGCACCGCCCGAAATGGTGTGGCAGGCCCTCAATGACACGGATGTTCTCAAGGCCTGCATTCCGGGTTGCGAGCAGCTCGACAAGACGAGCGCAACCGAGTTTCGCGCCGTGGCGACACTCAGGATCGGTCCGGTCAAAGCGACGTTTCGCGGTAAGATTGCGTTAACGGACCTCGAGCCCCCGCGGCACTGCAGACTGGTGGGTGAAGGACAAGGCGGTGTCGCGGGTTTCGCAAAAGGCAATGCCGAAGTGGAGCTCGAGCCGCAGGGCGCCGGCACCCTGCTCTCCTACAAGGCACACGCCGCAGTCGGCGGCAAGCTCGCGCAAATCGGCCAACGACTGCTCGACGGCGCAGCCCGGCAAATGGCCGACGACTTTTTTGCACGCTTCAGCAAGGCGCTCGCGCCGAAAGCCGAACTTACGCCCGATCCGGAAGGCGACGTTGCGACGCTTCCCGCAACGGAAAGTACCGAGCGCCAACTTAAGGGATCGGAGGTCTGGATCCTCGGCGTGATCGGCATCGTGGCGATCTTGCTCGTTCTCTTGGGCCGGGTGCTATAGTCGGCGCTCCAACCGCATCGTATCGAGGTAGCAACGCATGACGGTCGTCAGCCTGACGGTGAATGGCAAGCCTGTGTCCCGCGACGTCGAGGATCGCACGCTTCTGGTCTATTTCCTGCGAGAGGATTTGAACCTCACCGGCACGCATATCGGCTGCGACACCAGCCAGTGCGGGGCCTGCGTCGTGCATCTGGACGGACGCGCCGTGAAGGCGTGCACGCTCTTCGCGGTGCAGGCCAACGGTGCGCACGTGACGACGATCGAAGGGCTGGCCAAAGACGGCGCGCTGCATCCGGTGCAGGAGGCTTTCCGCGACAATCACGGCCTGCAATGCGGCTTTTGCACGCCCGGCATGATCATGACGGCCGTCGACATGATCCGCCGAGTGCCCGCGTCGGAACTCGATCGGGCCCGCATTCGTCACGAATTGGAAGGGAACATCTGCCGCTGCACCGGCTATCACAACATCGTCTCGTCGATCGAGGATGCGGCCAAGCGCATTAACGGAACCGGGAAAGAGCGGGCGGCATGAGCATGATCCCCTACGCCTTCACGTACCGCCGGGCGAAGTCGCTCGACGATGCCGAAGCGATGCTGGCGGCGTCCCCGGACGCCAAGTTGCTGGCTGGAGGGCAGACCCTGATCCCTGCGCTGAAGATGCGCCTCGCCAATCCTTCGGAGCTCATCGACATCGCCGCGCTCGAGGCGTTGCGTTTCCTCGCGGTTAGGGACCGCGTGGTCGTGGTGGGTGCCGGGGCGCGGCATCACGAGGTTGCGACCTCTCCGGAGGTAAGACGCGCGATCCCGGCGCTGGCTGAACTCGCCGGCTCCATCGGCGATCCTGCGGTCCGCCAGATGGGAACCCTCGGCGGCTCGCTCGCCAACAATGACCCGGCCGCAGATTATCCTGCCGCCGTGCTGGCGCTGGACGCCACCATCAAGACCAATCGCCGGGAGATCCGCGCCGGCGATTTCTTCACTGGGATGTTCGCCACCGCGCTCGAGGAGCGCGAGATCGTCACCGAAGTGCGCTTTCCCGTTCCGGAGCGTGCCGGATACGCCAAGTTCGCCAATCCGGCCTCGCGTTATGCGATGGCGGGCGTCTTCGTCGCCAAGGCGGGCCCAGCGGTGCGCGTCGCGGTGACGGGCGCGGCCCCGTGCGTATTTCGCATACCGGCGATGGAAGCCGCGCTGGCGAAGAACTTCTCGCCGGATGCGCTCGAGGACATCGAGGTGGATCCGGGGGAGATGAATTCCGACCTGCACGGCTCGGCGGAATATCGCGCCCATCTCGTTGGCGTGATGGCGCGGCGCGCCGTCGAAACGGCGCTGCGGTGAGCGCCGAAAATGACGATCCGCTGCTGGCGGCCGAAGGCTGGCTCGCCGAGGGGCGCAAAGCCGCGCTTGCGACGGTGGTGAAGACCTGGGGCTCGTCGCCGCGGCCCGCGGGCAGCCGGCTCGCCGTGCGCGACGACGGCGCATTCGTCGGCTCGGTTTCCGGCGGCTGCGTCGAAGGCGCCGTGATCGAAGTGGCGCAAGCCGCAATCGCCGACGGCAAGACGCGCGTCCTCGAATTCGGCGTCAGCGACGAGCAGGCCTGGAGCGTGGGCCTCGCCTGCGGCGGCCGGGTCGAGATCTTCGTCGAACCGGTGGGCTGAGCTTCGACAGCCATGGACAGCGCCCGGATCTGACCCATGCATCTGGCCACCCTCAAAGCCATCAATGAAGCTCGGCGCGAGGGCCGCGGCGTCGTGCTCGCGACGGATTTGAACAATGGTGATGAGCGGCTGATTGCGCCGGGCGGAGTGGATGCGCTCGCCGACGCCGCCGCCAAAGCTGCGCGCGCGGACCAAAGCATGACGGTCGATGCCGAAGGACGGCGTTGGTTCCTGAGCATCTTCAATCCACCCCTGGAGCTGGTGGTGGTGGGCGCGGCGCACATCGCCCAGCCGCTGACGCAGATTGGGATGCTGATGGAGTATCGCGTCCGCGTGATCGATCCGCGCGTCTCCTTCGCGACACCGGCGCGATTTCCGGGCGTGGCGCTGTCGCATGACTGGCCGGACGAAGCGCTGGCGAAACAGCCGCTCGGGCCGCGCAGTGCGCTCGCCGCCCTGACCCACGATCCCAAAATCGACGATCCGGCGCTGGCCGCGGCGCTCAATTCCGGCTGCTTCTATGTCGGCGCGCTGGGCTCGCGAAAAACGCACGCTGCTCGGTTGGAACGGCTGAGGGCGCAGGGTTTTGACGACACCATGCTGGCGCGCATCAAGGGGCCTATCGGTCTCGCCATAGGGGCCAAGAGCCCAGCCGAGATCGCGGTCGCGATCCTGGCCGAGATCACGGCGGCCCTGCGTCAGCCCCCCGAAGCCGTTCGCCGCGAAGCATAGACCCTCGGAGTCGCAAGCTCGTCGCGCGTCAGCACACCATCTTTGTTGCGGTCGAGGCGTGCGAAAAGCGCCCGCCCCGAGGCCGCGAACTCGGCAAAGGAGAGCCTGCCGTCGCCGTCGCGATCGAGCTTGCGGAAATACCCAGCGTCGCTGGCAGCGCCGCGCCTCAGCGCGTCCGCGACGAATTGGGCTCCGCTGACCGATTTGGCGGTGCCGGCCATGGCAGCAAAGCGCTTGGCCGTCACTTGGTCTAGTTCGGTGCGCGTGACTTGGCCATCGTGGTTGAGATCGGTTTCTCGGCAAAACCGTGCCTTGTTGAAGGAAGCATGCTCGCCTCCGGCGCAATTCTCCGTTCCCGTGCTGCCAGAGAATGTCTCAAAGCGCGCACGCAAGGGCGTCGCGAACTCCTCCAGCGTCAGCCGGCCATCGTTGTTCCAATCGAGGCTCTTGAAGCGCCGCAGGAGCGACGCGCGATAGGTTTCCTCGCGCAGGCTCACGAACTGCTCCAGGCTCAAGGCACCATAGCGCGCATGGGACTGGAATTGAACGCTGAGCGCGCGGTTCAACTCGTCGCGCGTCACGCGTCCATCATGGTTGAGGTCGAAGGTCGCCAAAAACCGATCGGCACGACCATCGCCGACGCTTTGGGTCTGACCATGGGCCGCGCCCGACATCAATATCAGGGGGACCAGAACCTGCCACCGCATCAAAGCCTCCTTCCCAAGGTTGTTCCAATTTCGTTCACCCGGTAAGGCTGTTTAGAACAAAACGGGATCGCATGGCAAGCGCCATCTTTCTCGGCCTTCTTCAGCAAGAATTGAGAGACTTTGCGCCAATTTGGCGGTTTATCGCGGCGGCTGAGGGGCTTAAGCCTGTTTGCATGATCAAGGACGAAACCAAGCCTCACGTCCTCATCGTCGAGGATGCGCGCGACATTCGCGAGCCGCTGGCGCGGTATCTGCGCGAGAATTCCTATCGCACGACCACGGCGCCCGACAGCGCGACCGCGCGACGGGTGATGAAGAGCGCTGCGATCGATCTCGTGGTGCTCGACATCATGATGCCGGGCGAGGACGGCCTGAGCCTGTGCCGCTCCATTCGCGAGACCAGCCAGATCCCCGTCATCCTGCTCACCGCAAAGGGCGAAGAAGTCGATCGCATCGTGGGGCTGGAGATGGGCGCAGACGACTACATCGCCAAACCCTTTTCGCCGCGGGAATTGGTGGCGCGCATCGCTGCCGTTCTGCGGCGCACCCATGCCCTGCCGCCGCGCCAGAAGGCGCCTGCGGCCGCGCGGGTTCGTTTCGGCGACTGGGTGCTCGATACGGGCCAGCGCGAACTCGTCGGCGCACAAGGCGTGGCGATGTCGCTTTCCAGCGGCGAGTTCCGCTTGCTGATGACACTGCTCGAGAGGCCCAAGATCGCCCTCACCCGCAACCAGTTGCTCGACCTGACCAAGGGCCGCGACGCGGAGTTGTTCGACCGCAGCATCGACAATCACGTCAGCCGTCTGCGCAAGAAGATCGAGCCCGATCCCAAGAATCCGCGCTACATCAAGACAGTGTGGGGAGGCGGGTATATCTTCGCGGTGGAGCCGGAGGCGGAATGAGGCTGATACCGCGGACCCTGGGCATGCAGCTCGTCGCGGTTACGGCCGCGGCGGTGCTGCTCTCCAATCTCGCGGTGGTCGCCTGGTTCGAACTCACCACCGAACAGCAGAACGAAGCCGCCTTGATGGATCGTGTGGTGGACCGCGCGGCGTCGAGCGCGCAATTGCTGAGTGCAATTCCCGCGGCCTACCGCAAAAGCGCGGCCGAGACGATGAGCGCATACCCGTGGGATTTCGTCTTACGCAACGGGAACGCCCGGTCCCGGCCGATGAACGACGACGAGAGACGCCTGGCCGCCAAGCTGCGCTCCGAGCTCCCTGCCGCGCTGGCGCGGTTTCCCGTCCTTGCAAATCTGCGCGACGCTCGCCGGCAGGCGTTCCAATTCGTCGTGCCGGTCGCGCCCGGCACAGAGCTTGTCGCGACGTTTCATCGGCCTGCCTCCACCCCATGGCAGGTGGAGGCGTTGGCCGCCGCGATGGTCGCGATTCTGGCGGCGTCACTCGCCGCCGCCTATTTTGCTCGTCGGTTCACCCGCCCCTTGGCGGAGCTCGCCAGCGCCGCCTCGACGCTTGCCCGCAGCGGTAACGCGCCGAGGCTCAACGAAACCGGGCCGCAGGATGTGCGTGAGGCGGCGCTCGCCTTCAATGCGATGACCGACGAAGTGCGCCGCACGCTGGAGAGCCAGCGCCAGCTTCTGTCGGCCGTCGGCCACGATCTGCGCACGCCGATCACGGCAATGCGCATCAGCCTGGAATTCGTTTCCGATCCAGAGCTGCGCGCAAATCTTCAGAAAAACCTGGCCGAACTCCAGGAGCTGACCGAGGCCGTCCTATCTGCCGCGCGCGGCACCGGGGGCGAAGCCAAGCGCGCCATCGATCTCTCCTCCCTGCTGGAAAGCCTCTGTGCCGACATGGACGATCAGGGCGAACAGGTGCATTTCGCAGTCGACGACGAGCCGGCGCCACTGGTTTGCCGGCCGAATGAGATCCGCCGCGCGGTGCGCAATCTGGTCGCCAATGCAGTCGCCTATGGTGGTCGGGCCGAGGTGCGCCTCGGCCGGGAGGACGGCGCCTATGAGATCGTCGTCGAGGACCAGGGTCCAGGAATCCCCGAACCCGACCAGCAACGCGTCTTCGAGCCCTTCGTACGTCTGGAGAGCTCGCGAAATGAAGACACAGGCGGCAGCGGCCTTGGCCTCACTCTTGTGAAGGCGATCGCCGAAGGCCATGGCGGCTCCATCAAGCTCGAGAACTGCCGCGAACGCGGACTGCGCGCGCGGCTCTGCCTGCCCCGGGATCGGGTGGCTGTTTAGAGCCCATCGAGCAGCGCACCAAACAAGGACTGTCCTGTCCCTTTGCGGAAGGAAGAGACTTTCTTCCTGAAACCTCGGCCGCGCGCGTGCACGATGGAGGATCCTGCTCTACTCTGCACCCGTGATCTTCGGCTCAATCGCCATCGACGATGCAGGGGGCGCCATCCTCGCCCATCGCGCGGGACCGTTCCGCAAGGGGCGCGTGCTGTCCGCCGCGGACATCGAAGTGCTGCGTGAACTGGGCTTGAGCGCTGTGACGGCGGCGCGCCTCGAATCGGACGACGTCGCGGAAAACGAAGCGGCCGGCCGCATCGCGCGCGCCTGTGCCGGTCCGAATGTGCGCATCGGCGCCGCCTTTACCGGCCGCGCCAATCTCTATGCCGAAACACATGGCGTCGCGATCGTCGATGCCGCCAAGATCGATGCCCTGAACAGGCTGCATGAGGCGATCACGCTGGCGACGCTGCCGCCATTCGCCAGCCTGGCGGAGCGGCAGATGCTGGCGACGGTCAAGATCATCCCGTTCTCCGTGACCCGTCCCGCGGTCGAGGCCGCAGAGGAGATGTTGCGGACACCGCCAGTGAGCGTTGCACCGTTCAGGCCGAAGCGGGTCGCGCTGATCTCGACCGTGCTCCCGGGTACCAAGCCCGCACTGCTCGACAAAAATCGTAGCGCGATCGAAGCCAGGCTGAACGACATTGGTTCTGCCCTCGCTCTCGAGCTTCGCGTCGACCATGCGGTCGCGCCGCTGGCCCAGGCCATCGGTGAGGCCCGGGGCATGGACGCGATCCTCGTCTTCGGCGCCAGCGCCATCACCGACCGCCGCGACGTCATCCCCGCCGCCATCGAGGCTGCGGGGGGAGAATTGCTCGCTTTCGGCATGCCGGTCGATCCTGGGAACCTGCTGCTCTCGGCGAAGCTCGGAAATGCACCGGTGATTGGCCTGCCCGGCTGCGCACGCTCGCCAAAGCTCAACGGTTTCGACTTCGTGCTGCGGCGGCTGGCGGCGGGACTGCCCCTGGGCCGGAGCGAACTGGCGGCCATGGGCGTGGGCGGCTTGCTGACCGAGATTCCGTCGCGACCGCAGCCGCGCGACGAGCATCCGCCGCAACTGCCAAAGGTCGCCGCCGTGGTGCTGGCGGCTGGGCTCTCCTCGCGCATGGGATCGCACAAGCTGCTGGAAGAGGTCGCCGGCAAGCCGCTTGTGCGCTATGCGGTGGAGGCCGCGCTCGACAGCGCCCCGCGGCCCGTCCTTGTTGTCACTGGTCACAATCCGCTGAACGTTCGCGAGGCGCTATCCGGCCTTGACATCAGTTTCGTGGATAATCCTGACTATTCAAAAGGTTTGAGCACATCCTTGAAGTACGGTTTGAGGGCGCTTCCAGAGGGGGTGGATGCTGCAATCATACTGCTGGGCGATATGCCTGCGGTCACGGCTGGGCTGATCGACGCCCTGATCGCGGCTTTCGATCCCGCGGAAGGCCGGGCAATCTGCCTCCCCGTCAGCGGCGGGCGGCGCGGCAACCCAGTGCTGTGGGCGCGACGCTTCTTCCCGGACATGCTCAAGCTGGAAGGCGATGTAGGAGCCAAAGCCTTGCTCGCGGCGTATGATGAGCTGGTGTGCGAGGTCGAGACCGCTGACGACGGCTCCCTGATCGACATCGACACGCAACAGGCGCTGGAGGCCTATCGCAGCCGATGAGCGACCCGCTCTACAAGAAGCCGCTGCTTCGCCTCGCCGCCGACGCGGCCGGCGCCGGCCGCCTGCCGCAGCCTTGCGTCACGGGGACGGCGCACAATCCCGCCTGCGGCGACCGCGTCATCGTCGACATCGCGCTCGAGGCCGATCGCATCATTGGCATCGGCCTGGAGACCAAAGCCTGCGTGCTCACCCAGGCGTCGGCATCGATCCTGGGCTCCGGCGCCGTCGGATTGAACCGCGACGAGATCGTCTCGTTGCGCGATGCCGTGAGGCTCATGCTGTCGGGCGGTGCCGATCCGCCGCACGCGCCTTTCGAATGCTATGCCCATTTCGACGGCGTCGCCGAGCACAAGAACCGCCACCGCTGCGTACTGCTGCCCATCGAAGCGGTGCTGGCGGCGTTTGGTGAAACGTGAATTGCTCCGGCGACACGGACAAATCCGATCCAAACACCGTCCCCTGGTGGCGCGGTGCCACTGTCTACCAGGTCTATATCCGCAGCTTCGCCGATGGTAACGGCGACGGCCAGGGCGATTTCGTGGGCCTGGCCCAAAAGCTCGACTACATCGCCCGACTGGGCGTAGACGCGCTTTGGCTTTCGCCTATCCATCCCTCGCCCAATCGCGACTGGGGTTATGATGTCTCCGACTATGACGGCGTCCACCCCGACTACGGAACGCTCGAGGATTTCACCGCACTGCTCGCCGCCGCCCATGAGCGTGGCATCAAGGTGTTGATCGACGAGGTGCTCTGTCACACCTCGGACGAGCATGTCTGGTTCGCGGATTCGCTGGCACGCGGTCCGAAATCCAATTGGTATGTGTGGGCCGAGCCCAAGCCCGACGGCATCGCGCCCAACAACTGGCTGAGCGCCTTCGGCGGCCCGGCGTGGTCGTACCGACCCGAGCGTCGCCAGCACTACCACCACAAATTCCTGCGCCAGCAGCCCAAGCTCAACTGGCGCGACCCCGACGCCAAGCGCGCGGCGCTCGAGGTGCTCGATCTTTGGCTTCGGCGGGGAGTCGACGGGTTCCGTCTCGACGTCGCCAATGCTTATCTCCATGACTCAGCGCTGGCCGACAATCCCCCAGTCGAGATGGACAAGCGCAGCGCGGCGATCTGGAGTCATGCCGCGAACCTGCAGCGCCACCTCCACGACTCCAACCTGCCGGACAACATCGACGCACTGCGCGAGATCCGCGGCCTGGTCGAGCGATACAAAGACCGCTTCGTGCTGGGCGAATTCTCCGAAGGCTTCGAGCGCGCTGGCGCCTATGCCTCCGATGGACTGCATGCCAACTACACGTTCGAGCTGCTGCGGGCTCGCAAACTGAGCCCCGATTTCGTTCTCAAGGAGATCGCCACTCTCGCCCGCCATCCGGACTACTGGCCTTGCGTCTCGTTCTCCAACCACGACGTGGTGCGCACGGTGACCCGCTTTGGCGGAGGTGCGGGCGGAAATCCGGCGTTCGCCAAGCTGATGCTGGCGCTGCTGTTCTCGCTGCGTGGCACCGTGCTGCTCTATCAAGGTGAGGAACTCGGTTTGCCTGAGGTCGATCTCGCACGCCACCAACTGCGCGATCCCGTCGGCGATCTTTATTATCCCGCTGCGAAGGGGCGCGACGGCTGCCGTACGCCGATGCCATGGGATGCGAACTCGCCAAACCTCGGTTTCACCAGTGGCACGCCCTGGCTGCCGCTGGGCGAGACGCATCGCGCGCTAGCAGTCTCAGAGCAGGAGCGCGATGCGCAATCGGTGCTGACATTCGCGCGCGATTTCCTGGCACGACGCCGCAAGAATGCTGCGCTCCGGCTGGGCGCGATCGAAGCGGAAGTCACGAACGCGCCGGTGCTCGCCTTCATCCGCAGGCATGGCGGCGAGCGCGTGCGCTGCATCTTCAACATGAGCGGCGACGAGACGAAGTTCGAGGGGCACAACCTGCCGCCCTATGGATTTGAGTTTAACGGAGTGGGACAACTCCAAACCTAGAGCAATTCTTAATTCCACTTTAACGCGCCGCGCGCTTCACTGCTGTACCATTCCCGGGGTAGTTCCGATGGATCCCATAGGCGGAAAAGCCGGCGCTCACTTTCCGGATTTTGTGATGCGGAGTGCCGTCCTTCTTATCGCTCTCGCGACGTTCGGACTCGTGCAGAGCGCAAATGCCGCCAGCGGCGACTGGCGGCAATGGGGATATACGGCGCGCGGACTGCGCCAGAACACGCATGAGTCCCAGCTGACGCGCAAGACCGTGCCGCATCTGGTTCTCAAATGGAGCCAACCCGTCGAGATCAGTTATTCCTCGCCGGCGGTGGCCAATGGAATGCTCTATATCGGTTGTTTGGACGGCAGCCTGCGCGCCTTCGACGCAATCAGCGGTACGCCGGCATGGTCCGCCAAAGTTGGCAGCCACCTCGACTCCTCGCCCGCGGTCGCCGACGGAACCGTCTATGTCGGATCGGACGATGGCAGCCTTTATGCGGTCAATGCGGAGTCGGGTGCGCTGCGCTGGTCTGTGATCGTTGGTGCTCCCGTCGTGTCCTCGCCAACTATCGCGCACGGCAAAGTCTTCGTCGGTAACACCCAAGGTACGGTCTTCGCGCTCGATGCCAAGACGGGCATGATCAAGTGGCAGCAGAGCCGCGTCACCAACGGCGCAATTTCGACCCCAGCCGTCGCCCATGAACTCGTCTACGCGGCCGATGCAGGCGGGCTCATCTACGCCTATGACGAAGACAGCGGACAGGTCGCGTGGATGAACGGTTTCCTCGGCCACCAGTTCGCCGGCGCGCCCGCGGTGGATGCCGACAATGTCTATATCCTTGGAGACTCGGGACTCAAGGCCTTGGACGCAGCGACCGGCAGCGAAGTATGGGAAGTCGGCGCAGGCCAGATCCAATCTTCCATCGCCGTCGCCCACGGCCAAGTCTACTCGGGATCCCTCGACCATTTGTTGTTCGATTTCGCGACGATGAACGGGACGCTCCTTTACGACGCGACTGTGCAGAACACGACGCGCTCTACACCGGCGCTCGCAAATGGAGTCCTCTATATCGGCAGCGATGCCGGGACGGTCGAAGCCTACGACGCCAAAACCGGGATGTCGTTGTGGTCTGCGCAGATCGGCGGTTCCGTCGTTTCCTCGCCCACCGTCTCGAACGGCATGCTCTATGCCGGCGCCGCCACGCTCAACGCCTATGGCCTGCCGTGATGCGGACGCTGCTGGCGACGCCGCCCGCCGTTCGCTTTCCCGCCCGCCCATGAGGAACTCCCGGACATCCCGAAATTCTTAATCCGATCTTAACGGCCACAGCCTCTAATGTTGTGCGGAAATAGATTCACGCAAGCGGTTGAAGGCGGCCGTTCAGACCTGCAACGCAGCGTTGGAATTTGCGGGAGACAGCAATGCGCGCTCTGAGTGCCTTTGCTCTGGCGGCCACATTGGCGGCGGCAGCGTTGTCTTCCGGCACATACGCCAAAGCCCTCAAGGGCGATTGGCCCATGCTCGGCTTTGACGCCGCGGGCACGCGCTACAACCCCTATGAGACGGTTCTGAACCGCAAGAACGTCAAGAGTCTCAAGCTCGTCTGGCAGGCCAACATCGGCGACACAAGGTCTGCGCCGGCCGTTGTCGGCGGGGTGGTCTATGCCGGCTCCGACGACGGCCATTTGTATGCAATGGATGCCGCGAGCGGCACGCGCCTGTGGTCATTCATCACCGACAGCGCCATCCACGCCTCACCTGCAGTAAGCTACGGCCTGGTGTTCGCCGCGTCCTCGAAGGGATCAGTTTACGCCGTAGACGCGGCCAGCGGCACCGAAGTGTGGTCCTACAGGACCGATGGAACGGGAAGCGGATCGGCGACGGTATCGAATGGCCAGGTCTTCTTCGCGCCCGATTCCGGAACGCTTTATGCCATCGCCGCGCGCACCGGCAAGCTGCAATGGTCGACCGACCGCTTTGCCGCAGGCACCGGTGGAACGCCCGCGGTCGCGAACGGTTTGGTCTATTCCTTCTCGGAGTTGGGATACCTTAACGCCTACAGCACTGCGAGCGGCGCCCTGATGTGGAGCACTTTCGTGCATGCCACCGACAGCGCGCCCAGTTCGCCCGCGATCTCGCGCGGCATCGCCGTCGTCAGCACCTCCAATGCGATCGCCGGCATTGATGCGGTGAGCGGCATGCGCCTCTGGGAACAGAACATCGGCAGCTTAGGCTCCATCGCGCTCGCCAAGGGCCATGTCCACATTGCGGAAGATACCGCGCTCTGGAACCTGAGGGCCGCCGACGGCAGCGTGATCGGCAGCAGTGAGGACGATGTCTTCATCAACACCTCGCCTGCGGTCGCGAACGGCGTGCTCTATGCCGGAACGCAAAGCAAAACAGCCAATGCCTTCAATGCGAAGGACGGCAAGCTTCTGTGGTCGGCGCCGGTTGCATCGGCGGTGTACGCCTCGCCGACAGTCGCGAACGGCATGGTCTATTTCGCCGCGGGACAGCTCTACGCGTTCGCTCTTTCGCCCTGAGCGCAAGCTCTCGGCGCCACAAGCGGAGCCGCGGCGAAATCTTAGGCGCGAAGGCGAAGCCTAAATCTCCCGCTCATTCTGGATCACGCGGCTGACAAGGCCGTATTTCACCGCGTCGTCGGCGCCGAGCCAGTAGTTGCGTTCGGTGTCGGCGACGACCTTTTCGAAGGGTTGGCCGGTCTCCGCCGCGATCTCGCGGTTGAGCCGCTCGCGCATCTTGAGAATCTCTTCCGCCTCGATGGTGATGTCGCTAGCTTGGCCGCGCACGCCTCCCAAGGGCTGGTGCAGCAGGAAACGCGTGAACGGCAGGCAGAAGCGGTTCTCCTTCTTCGCACCCAGAAAGATGTGGGCGCCGGCGCTCGCCACCCAGCCGGTGCCGATCATTTTCACCCGCGGCGCGACGAAACGGATCATGTCGTGGATGGTGTCGCCGCTCTCCACATGCCCGCCGGGCGAATTGACGAGGACGCGAATGTCGCCCTCGCCTTCCGCGGCGTAGGCAAGCAGCTGCGCCGAGACGCGCTCGGCCATCTTCATGTCGACTTCGCCGAAGATCAGCACGGTGCGCGCCTTGAACAGCGCCTGCGCCACCGGTGAGATTTGCGCCTCGGGCGCGGAGGGCTTTTCCTTCTCGTCTTCATCGTCGTTCAACAGGCGCAAGGGAGTGCTCCGGCAAAAGAGTGATTCGAAGAATTCTAGCAGGGTCTACGGGACCAGCGCACACCCTAAAAGTCGGGAAATTTTACTCACGCTGGCGACGAATGGCCTCAAACGTATTAAGGATTAAGGCCGCCAGGACGCCGAAAACGAAGGCATAGTAGGCCGCGTAAGGCAAGACTACCGCCATGCGCAGAATGGAAACGATGAAGCTGCCATCGCCACCATAGAACGCGTTTGCCAGCCACAGCGCTTCGTAACACAAGATGTAGAACACCAATATGGCGATGCTCATCGCCATGCTGCGCCTCGCCAAGTGCACAATCGCTCGGCCGCGAGATTTCACGACCATCCCATCGCCTCCTCCATCACCTTGCTTATGGCGTCGTGGATGACAAGGTCCGCGACAGGATCTTGCTCCGTCCTCTCGCGGTTGACGATGGTGAGTTTAGCACCGTTGCGCTTGGCGATCAGCGGGAAGCCCGCCGCCGGGTAAACCACCAGCGACGAGCCCAGCACCAGGAACAAGTCGCAGGCCAGAGTCGCCGCTTCCGCGCGCCTCATCTCGGATTGGGGCATCGCCTGACCGAAAGAGATTGTCGCCGTCTTGACGATGCCGCCGCACAGGGAGCAGTCGGGCGGCTCGCCTCGGCGCTCGAAATGCGTGCGGATCGGTTCGATCTCCATGCGCGTGCCGCAGTCCAGGCATTTGGCGTATCGCGTGTTCCCGTGCAGCTCGACGATCTTCTCCTCAGGCACTCCGGAGTCCTGGTGCAGATTGTCGATGTTCTGGGTGATGACGTGGCTGGCGCGGCCTGCTGCGATCAGCTTGGCCACGGCCTTGTGACCGGCATTTGGCGCGGCCGTGGCAAAGGATTCCTCCATGGCAAAGCGGCGGCGCCACGCCTCGCGGCGCATCTCGGCCGAGGCGACGAAATCCTGGAAGTCGATCGGGGCCATTTTCGTCCAGATGCCGCCCGGAGAGCGGAAATCCGGTATGCCGGACTCTGTCGAGATGCCGGCGCCAGTGAAGACCACGATGCGGCGGGCGGCCCGCAGCATGGCCGCCAAGGTTTCGACCTGGCCTGGGTTATGGGACATCCGTCGAGTCAACTTTTCATCCCGCAAGATCAAAAAAGTGGACGGAGTTTCCTCCTTGTACGGAGGGTCTAGCGCCGTGGCCAAACGCACACTGTGCCGATCTATTGTTACGCTATTGTGACATTTCGCTTGACATGGGGGCCGATCAGGACCATGTGCGGTTGCAGAGTACATCGCTGTCATCAGCGACGACGGCTCCTACCCAGGAAGCGGCAACTGAAAGGGCCGCCAGGGAGACCTCCGATGTATGGACCTTATGTTCGGGACAAGTTCCCGACTCGCAACCACCAGCCCTCGATCATCGACATCGACATCGTGCATGGCGGCCACAAGCGGCACAGCCTGTTATGGCTGACGCTTGCAGCGGCGCTCGTCGCCGCGTCCGCATACGCCTGGCAGGCCGGCCTGTTGGTGCATTAGCAGCAGTCAACCCTGACGCGGGCCGCAAGCTGTCGCAACGCGAGAGCGGGAAGCGGCCATTTTGGTTGTCGATCCTACCCAACATTGCAGCCTGACGGTACTCTGCCATAGCGAGAATAAGCCTTGTTTCATGGGCTTAAATCGCTTTTCCGTTGGAGTGCGCGCTGGCGCGGTCGTCGCGGGACTGATAGTGTTGGGCAAACGCCGTATTGGGGAACGTCATGACAATTTCGCGCCGGGAGGCCCTGGGTTGGGCGTCCGCATTCGCGCTTGCGGACGGGTTGGTGCCGGCGCCACTCTTGGCCGCGGCCGGGGGCGCCCCAAAGCTCAGCACGCAGACCGCGCAGCGGTTCCTGGAGCTTCTCATCCACCATGATGAGGACGGCCATGCGCCCCACACGGCGATGATTTCGATCGCCGCGCCGGACACCGGCTGGTACGCCATCGACACGCTCGACGGGACCAAGTACGCCGCCCTCAATCGCCACAACAAGAAGCACGGCTTCCGGCTCAAGCGGGTCAGTGGCTTCGATACCCGCCAGGGCGTGCGCTATGCCGCCATCTGGGAGCAGGCAGCCGGCCCGGACTGGCATTCGCGCCACGGCATGGATCGCAGCGGCTTCGAGGCGGCCTGCGCCCAGTTCAATCGGCAAGGATACCGCCTCGTGCACGTCGATGCCCGTCAGAGCTACACCGCGGTATGGGAAAAACGCGATCCCGGCGCCCAGCAATGGTTCTCGGCGTTGACGCCTGGCGAGATCCGCGGCCAGTTCGGTTCGCTCGGGGCAAATGGGCTAAGGCCGACGCGTCTCTCACTTTCCGCGCTTGGCAGCAATGCCACGCTCGCCGCGATCTTCGACGTCGATGGCGGCCGGCCCTGGCTCGCCAATCCCCTCATGAAAGCGCACGAATTCCAGAGGACCGGTGCGCAGATGACGGCGCAGGGTTATCGCCTGTGCGATGCCAGCGGCTTCGTGGTTTCCGGCAAACCCCATTTTTCGGGGATTTGGGAGAAGGCGTAAGCACGATTCATTCGCGCTTTATTGCGGATTCTCCAGGCTGAACATTGCGTTTTCGTCGTCATAGGCAAAGAGCTCGCCGAAGCGTCCCCAGGCAACGACGGCGCGTAGGGTGTCTTCTGCGGCGTCTGCCGTCATGTAGTCCTCCAGCTCGTCAAGAAACCGGCTCTTCGGCGCGGTGTGGCTGCCGCGCTCGTCGAGAATGCGGCGGATGTGGGCAGCGAGCGCGACATGTGTCATCAGCGCGCGCGAGAAAATCTCCTTGCGGCCATTGGTGTCCTTCTCGGCGAACAGCTTGCCCATGTGCGTGAGCTTGATGTCGCCGCCCTCCACCTCCGCCAGGCGCAACATCTGCAGCGCCTCGGCGACGGGGAAAAGCTCGTCGACCTCCAGCTGCAGGTCTGCGGTGAGATCGGGCAAGTCCGCTTTGCCCTCATAGGGCGCTGCAGCCACCGCCTCGATAAGGCCCGAAATCAGATTGGTCGAGACCGGCGCGAGCGGCGAGCCGATGCCGCTGCCGTAGCGGCCCGGCCGCTGCGCGGCCTCCGCCCGCCTTGCCGTCATCTCCGCATAGAGGCGGTCGACCATGGCGATAAAGGCGGGATCCTGGCGGTCGCGGGGCTGGCGCAGATCGATCTTGATTTCGCTCATGATGCGCCCCGGGTTGGTCGAGAACAGGAGCACCCGGTCGCACATCAACACGGCCTCCTCGATGTTGTGTGTGACGAGTATGACGCCGCGGATCGGCAGCTTGCCTTCGCTCCACAGTTCGAGGAAATCGGTGCGCAGGTTTTCCGCAGTCAGCACGTCGAGCGCCGAGAAGGGCTCGTCCATGAGCAGGATATTGGGATGAACGACCAGCGCGCGTGCGAAGCCGACCCGCTGGCGCATGCCGCCTGAGAGTTCGCGCGGATAGGCGGACTCGTACCCGTCGAGGCCGATGAGGTCGATCGCTTTGAGCGAACGCTCCCGGATCTCCTTGGGCGGCAGAGCGAGCGCCTCCAGACCGAGCTGGACATTCTCCAGAACGGTAAGCCAAGGAAACAGCGCAAAGCTCTGGAACACCATGGCGATGCCGTGCGCAGGTCCATCCACGGTCCTGCCGAGATAGCTCACTTGGCCCCGAGTCGCGGGCGAGAGGCCCGAAATGATGCGCAGCAGGGTCGACTTGCCTGAGCCCGATCGGCCCAGCAAACCTACGATCTCCCCGTCGCCCAAATTGAGATTCACGTCATCGAGGACGACAAGTTCGCTTCCGCCCGGCCGCGGAAAGGCGCGCCCCACTTGATTGACCTCGAGCAGCGTATCGGCGTCCACCTGTACCTCCATCACCCCAACCGGTATTTGCGCTCGGCGTATTGATACAGCGGCCGCCAGAAGGCCCGGTTCACGGCGGTCACCAACAAGCTCATCACCGCGATGCCCAGTACGATGCGGTGGAAGTCACCCGCCGCGGTCGCATCTGCGATATAGGCGCCGAGCCCATGGGCGCGCAACGTATGGCTGCCCCAACTCGCGACCTCGGCCACGATGGCGGCATTCCACGAGCCTCCGGAGGCCGTAATTGCGCCGGTGACGTAGAATGGAAAGACCCCTGGCAGCGCCACCTTACGCCACCAAAGCCATCCTCTGACGCCGAAATTGGTGCTGGCATCGCGCAACTCGCGTGGCAGCAGCGAGGCGCCGGCAATGACGTTGAAAAGTATGTACCACTGGGTACCAAGCACCATCAGCGGCGACAGCCAGATATCGGCGTTGAGGTGGAAAGCGACGATTGCCGACACGGCGACCGGAAACAGCAGGTTTGCCGGGAATGCGGCGAGGAACTGGGCCACGGGCTGAACCAGGCGCGCGAACTTCGGCCGCATGCCCACATACACGCCGACCGGCGTCCAGATGAGGCTGGCAAGCGCGATCAGCAGCGACACGCGCATGAGGGTGATGAGTCCCAGGCCAATCACCGCAAAAATGTCCGAGAGCGAAAGAGGACCGACAAAGAGCGCGGTTTCCCAAGTCGCATACAATGCCACCAGCCCCAGGATCGCATACCAGCCGATGTCGCCCTCACGCCCGCCCGTTCCCAGGCCTATGCGCTGCCCAGGCGCGGACGGCAGCGAAAGGCGATAGCTCCAATGCATCAGCCGACTGAAGGGCGCCGACATCGCGTCGATCAAATTCGAGCGGCGGAACATTGTCAGCGCCCAGGACTGCGGACGATCCTCCGATTCCTCCTGGTCGAAGCGGAAGCGATCCGCCCAGGCGACCAGCGGCCGGAACAAGAGCTGGTCGTAGATCAGGATCACGACGAGCATCGCACCGATCGCCCAGCCGATCGCGGTCATGTCGCGCGCGGCAATGGCGGCGGCGATATAGGACCCGATGCCCGGCAGCGACACCGTCGTATGGCCGACGCTGATCGCTTCCGCCGCGACGACGAAGAACCAGCCGCCGGACATCGACATCATCATGTTCCAGATCAGAGAGGGCATGCCGAACGGCACGTCGATGCGCCAGAACCGCGCCCAGCCGGTGAGGCCGAAAAGCTTGCCCGCCTCGGTGAGCTCCGGCGGCACGGTACGCAGCGACTGATAGAAGCTGAATGCCATGTTCCAGGCCTGGCTGGTGAAAATCGCGAACACCGCTGCGAGCTCGGCACCGAACACCTTTCCCGGTGCCAGCGAGAGAAAGAACACCACGGTGATCGAGATGAAGCCGAGAATGGGCACCGATTGCAGAATGTCTAGCAAAGGGATCAACAGCGTTCCGGCGCGCGGGCTCTTGGCCGCCCACGTCGCGTAGATGAAGGTGAAGGCGAGCGAGGCGCCGAGCGCGATCAGCATCCTCAGCGAGGTGCGGACGGCGTATTCGGGCAGCACCCAGGGCGAGAGCGAGATCGGCGTGGTTTCGAGCTGCTTGAGCGGCTCCAGCAGGATCTGGCTGGTGCTCGCGAACAGCACCAGGAAGCCGAGCACGAAGAGCGCCGCCAGCATGTCCCAGCGGCTCGGCAGGTAGCGCGAGTCGATGGAGACCGCAGAGGGGAGCAAAATCCGGTAACGCATCGAACCCCAGGGCGACGTGGAAATTCAGCCTCACCGCCGACAGGTGACGTCGGCCAAAGCCCAGGTCCATATAGGTCGGGCCAGTCGGCCGCCGCAACTTGGATATCAGCTGCGTCCCTGTCGGCCGACAGCGCCCGAGCCCTGCATGCAGGCCGTAACGGGAGCATCGATCCCCGCTCGCCGCTGGGCGAACCCCGCGGCGACTGAGCGGTCCGCCTAGTTCACCGTCACCGGCACAGCCACCGAAGGAATTCCGTTGGCAACCACCACCAGCGAACTGGCGCCGGTCTCCATGCCCGACGGAACGTCGACATTGGTCGAAACAGTCGCGCTGCCGGTCGCCACGCCCATGCTGCTGTGGTCGTGGGTGCGGGCATAGAACACGTGGCCTGTCGCATTGTTGGTGATGCGAACCAGCGGATAGTTGGTGAAGGTCTCCAGTTCGTCGCCGAATGAATTGGCTTGGCTGAGCCCGTTGAATTGCGTGCCGGAGATTGTGAAGGTCGTGCCGCGGGTCAGATTCGAAGGGCAATTCGTGACCGTCGGTGCCCACGCGGCATTGTAGGTGCCGGTCGAGCGGTACACCTGCAGCCCGCCGATGAGAATTTCACCCGTCGGCAGCACCATCAAGCTGTTGCCCCCGGCATTGAGGTGGGTCGTGATGAAGCTCGTGCCGTCGAATTCATAGAGAGCGCCGCTGGCGGCTTCGACCAGAGCATGTCCGTTGGGCAGCAGGGAGGCGAAACTGTCGCCCATGTCGTCATGGTTCGGCACGTCTGGCCCCGCGGTCCAGGTGCCGTTGCGGTAGATGGCCGTGTGCGCGGTGTGCTCGCCCTGCGGAATGCCGCCAGTGGCGAAGACGGAGCCGTCCGGCATCAGCAGCGCGGGGCCGATCTCGCCGGGTGGGCAGTACGGCTTCTTGGCGCCGAAATCGAAGCAGGCGCAGCAGGGCGGCGAATTCAGCGCAACCGGCGTCTGCCCGGCTGAGGTCCACACGCCGGTCGCCGGATCGTAGATCTGGGTGTGCGGCGCCTTCTTGACGTTCTCGGTCAGGATCGTGCCGTCGGGGAGAAGAGTCCATGTTTCCTCGGAGGCGAAGCCCAGATGGCCCGTCGAGGGCAGATCTTTCCATTTGTTGGTCTTTGGATCGAAGGCCGCCATTCTGGTGTTCAGCTTGTCGCCGAGCACATATCTGCCGTCGGGCAGCACCAGCGACGACGAGTCCCCGATATATTTGTAGTGTCTGGGCGCCGCCACCGGGGTCCATGTGTTCGCCACCGGGTCGTAGATCGCACCGAGATTGGTGAGGCTGAAGTTCTGACCCGGATTGTATTCGCCGCCTTCGATGATCATGCGCCCGTCCGCGAGCACCGCCGAGGGAAAGGCATAAGGAGAATAGCCGGAAGGCAAGCGCGCCGTCTTCGTCCAGGTGCCGTTGACATAGCTGCCGTTGATATCGGGTGTCAGCCGGTACCAGTCCGATTGGTCGCCCGACTGCGCCATCACCGTGCCATCCGTCAGTTGGAGCGCGATCAGCGTTCCGCCGGGCTCAGGTGTATTGAGCGAAACGAGGGTCTGCGCGTGCGTCATGCACGGGAGTGCGCCAAGACAAAATCCCAACGCCGTCGAAAGCCTGCGGAACATAACGAACCTCTCTCTGGAACAGCGCGCGGAAAAGGATGAGCCCCAGGCCGCAGCATCCCACCTTAACAAATCCTGCTCCGGAATTTCAATGTCGGCGCCGAACAGTTCCAATTGGATCAATTGGCGCCCAAGCCGGATGAAACTGCGAACTGGTCGATGACCGTCCGGCGCCACAATAGCTGAAGTAGTGCCGAGCGTGGCGCGGGGAAATAGAACCAAGCGCTGTCAGCACAACCATCGCGGTGTCTTTGGATCGCGCATGATGCCGTCCAAAGTTCCGCGCGTCGGCCAAGAAAGCGGTATTGGCAACCAACTCATTCTCACTGCGTCGCGGTACCGGCGACAATGGTCCCAGTATCGGTTTCGACGAGCAGGAGTTCTTTGCCGCTATTGACGGCGACAGTCGCGAAATTGTCGGTGAACCCCGTGCCCTTGATCTGAGCGGTCCCGGTGCAATCGCTATTGGACGTATAGGTGCCCTTGATGTTGGACGTCACCACGCCGCCGTTCTCGCTGCTCGTGGTCGTGGCGGTAAGCTTGCCGCTGCCGTTGAGGATTATCTGCCCAACGACATCCAGCGGGCTCCCCGAGTTGACGTGACCTCTCAGGCGCAGAGCCAGGATTTCCTTCTTGCCGGAGAAGCCGCAGGTCGCCGTGCCGATCGCGACAGCCTCGCCCGACACGTTTGTGCCGCTGTCGGATTCGATAAACTCGAGCTGACTGTTTTTGGTGTCGAAGACGAAGTTGAAATTGCTCACGTCGGCAAACTGGTTCGTGACCACCATCGTGCCGGTGCAGTTACCGGCGATCGTATATGTGGCCGTGAACGGTCCAGTTATGATCGTTCCGTTGCCGCTCGATGTGCCCGACCCCGACACATTGCCATTGCCGTCGGCAGTGAAACGATAGACCGCAACCGCATTCTCCTCGTCATTTTGGATCAGGCCGGAGGAGATGAGCCCATAAGCGCCGTTCAAGGTCGCATTGCTGCACGTTGCCGACGCTGAACCGGAAGCGGCAACGCCGCACGACAGCACGGCCAAAGCGATCCAGATTCTGTGATGAAATTGCATGATCAGGTCCCCCATTGCGACCCGCAGCGCAGGTCACACCCCTGCCGACAGAGCGACACCCAATCCCCTGTCAACCTTCTTGAGCATAGGCTTTCGCAACGCCGCACACAATTTGCCCAGCTTTCTCGTAGATGAATGAATGGACATGTCATTCCTCTTCCATCGCCACGGCGCGATAGCGTCAAGGCAAGTAACAGGCGGAAAGAATTCGGCTTTGTTCAAATCATCGGCGGTGGCGCGCCCTAGGGGAGTCGAACCCCTCTTGCAAGATTGAAAATCTTGAGTCCTAACCGATAGACGAAGGGCGCGGTCGGGTCCGCGTTACTCGCGGACCGGAGCGCGCCTATACGGCTCCGGGGGCGGCTTGGCAAGCGCCGGTCATGCAACGCTCAGGTGCCGGCGGATGCCGCATCCTCCAGATGAAGCTGGACGCGGATATGCCCGTTCCACTCCTCGGCCCTCAGCCTGCCGGCGGCATGAATCGCCCTGCCGCGGGAGTTCAGGAGCGCCTCGCCCAGGGGTTCTGCGGCGGAGCGGAACGCGATGGCGTCCAGCCTGCCGCCGGCTCCCTCCAGTCTCAAGCGCACATGGTCCTTGCCGATCACATCGGCGAAGGCGACACGAACGTCGGCGAGCGCGAATAGCGGTTCCGGATTGCCGGCGCCGAACGGCCCCGCCAGTGCCACCTCTCGCACCAAGGCTTCATTGGCCCCGGCGGGCGATATCAGCGCGTCGATATCGAGATTCAGCGCGACGGGCGGAAGGCCGCGACCAAATTCAGCCGCGAGAAACGCCTCAAAACCGTCGCGCTGGACTGCAGCGAGCGAGAACCCTGCTGCCATCGCATGGCCGCCGCCGCTCTCGATGACGCCTGCGTCCATCGCCGCGCGGACGGCTGCCCCGATGTCGGCCCCCGGGATCGAGCGCGCCGAGCCGCGCCCCATCCCGCCCTCGAAGCCGGCGACGAAGGCCGGCTTGCCGAAGCGCTCCTTCAAACGTCCGGCGATTATCCCGACGACGCCCGGGTGCCAGCCTTCCTTGGCGGCGAAGAGGAAAGGCCGGTTGTACTGCTGGGCCGCAAGCGCGCCGGCTTCGTCCAGCATCTCTTTCTCGATCGCCTGGCGCTCGCGGTTGTGCAGATCGAGCCGCTCCGCATGGGCGCGTGCCGGAACGGGATCGCGCGCCGTCAGCAGATCGACGCCGAGAGAGCAGCGCCCCACCCGTCCGCCGGCGTTGATGCGCGGACCCAGGACGAAGCCGCAGTGGTAGGCCGTATACGGAGCTTTGACGCGGGCGATCTCGCACAGCGCCACAAGCCCGGGTCGGGCGCCCTTCTCGAGCTGCGCCAAGCCGGCGCGCACAAAGGCGCGGTTGGCGCGGACCAGCGGAACCACGTCGCAAATCGTCGCCAATGCCACGAGGTCGAGCTCGGCGCGCAGGTCCGGCTCGGCGATGCCGCGCGGACCGTACCACGGCCGGAGCGCCCGATTGAGCGCGACCGCGAACAGGAAGGCGACGCCGGCCGCACAGAGGTGGCCGAGACCCGCGTGGTCGTCGGGCTGATTGGGATTGACTTGTGCGAAGGCCGCGAGGGTGTGCTCAGCGCGGTGATGATCGAGCACGATGACGTCGAGGCCAGCCTCTCGCGCCACATCGAGCGCCTGCGTCGCCGCAGCGCCGCAATCGACGGTGATCACCAGACGCGCCCCCTCCTCTTTCAGCGTCAGCAGAGCACGCGCCGAGGGGCCATAGCCTTCGGTCATGCGATCGGGGATGTAGATCCGCGTCTTCATACCGATGGCGCCAAAGAAATCGTGCAGCAGCGCGGCGGAACACGAACCGTCCACGTCGTAGTCACCGAGAATCGCGATCTCCTCGCCTTGCTCCACCGCTCGGCGTGCGCGGGCGACGGCACGCTCCATGTCCTTCAGCAAAAACGGCTCGGGCATCGTTGCTTTAAGGGTGGGCCACAGCGTGGCCTGCACGGACTTCGGTGCGACTCCCCGAGACGCGAGCAATGTGGCCAGTATCGGAGAAAGGTCAGCATTACGGGTCAACGCCCGCACCGATTCCGCATCCGGCTCCTTCAACAGCCACCGCCGGCCGGAGTAGGAGCGCTCCACCGCGAGGGCGTTTGCGGAAAGAGCTTGAGATATCGCAACCAAACTCATTGTCATCCCCGGCCGAGCGAAGCGTGGGGAAGGGCACTCAGGTGGCCACGCCCACAGGGTTTCCGCAATTGGCGCTCGGAGCCGATATGCCGACGTCTCATATGCTGCACCGCCTGGGTCCTCCTTCCCTCGCATCGCGAAGCGATGTTTGCCCGGGATGACAGCGCGCAGGGTGCAGGGTCCCGATCAGACATCCCGCCTGCGGTGGCGGGTTTTGATCCAGCGCACCGTCCCGGTCCAGGAGCGCATCACCACGCTTTCCGTGGTGACGAATTCGCGGCCGACCTTGACGCCTTCGAGCATCGAGCCGTCGGTAACCCCAGTCGCCGAGAACACCACGTCGCCCGAGGCCAAATCCATCAGCGTGTATTTGCGATTGAGGTCGGTGATGCCAAGCTTGGCGGCGCGCGCGCGCTCGTCGTCCTTCTTGAACACCAGCCGGGTCTGGATCTGGCCGCCGACGCAGCGAAGCGCCGCTGCCGCCAGCACGCCCTCAGGCGCGCCGCCCTGGCCGATATAGATGTCGATGCCGGTCTCGGGATCGGTGGTGGCGATGACGCCGGCGACGTCGCCGTCGGTGATCAGCCGGACCGAGGCGCCCGCCCTGCGCGCCGCGGCGATGATCTTCTCGTGCCGCGGCCTGTCGAGGATCAGCGCGGTGATGTCGCCGGGCCTGACACCCTTCGCTTTGGCGAGCGAGACGATGTTGTCTCCCGGATCGGCGTCGAGATCGATGGTGCCCTCGGGATAACCGGGGCCGATGGCGATCTTGTCCATGTAGGTGTCGGGCGCGTTGAGCAGCGTGCCGGGCTGCGCCATCGCCATGACCGCCAGCGCATTGGGCAAGGCTTTCGCGGTCAACGTCGTGCCTTCGAGCGGGTCGAGCGCGATATCGACCTCGACGCCGCCGGAGCCCACCTTCTCGCCGATATAGAGCATCGGCGCCTCGTCGCGCTCGCCCTCGCCGATCACCACCGTGCCGTCGATGGGCAGGATGTTGAAGGCATGGCGCATCGCCTCGACCGCGGCATGGTCGGCGGCATGTTCATCGCCGCGGCCGATCTGGCGCGCCGCCGAAATCGCCGCAGCCTCGGTGACGCGCACCGCTTCCAAGGCAAAAACGCGGTCGAGAGGTTTGGACATGGTCATGTTCTCGCGTTGTCCTCATGCTTTAACAAGCCCGGCATGAGGGAGTTCTCATTTTCCTCGCCACCAGCCCAAGCCGCTCATCCTGAGCTTGTCGAGGGATGAGGGCTATCCCAATTCCATGGGAATCACGCCCGGACTGCCTAGAACCTTGTCGGAGCGGGCGATGGCCTTCAAGGCGCGCGTCACCGACGCCTGTGGCGTGTCGTGGGTGATCATCACGATGGAAACCGCCTCGCCGGGATTGCGGCCGCGCTGCAGCATGCTCTCGATCGAAACCCCGGCGTCGGCGAGATGGCCGGCGATCTCGGCCACCACGCCTGGGATGTCGAGCACATTGAAGCGCAGATAGAAGGCTGAACTGGCATCCGTCGCCGGCGCCGGCACCAGTGGCGTCAGCGTATGCGCCGGCTTGCCGAAGGCCGGCTCGAACGAGCCGAGCGCGATATCGACCAGATCGGCGATCACCGCCGACGCCGTCGGGCCGGCGCCCGCGCCCCGGCCCTCGAAGAAGAACGGCCCCGCCTCGCCTGCATCCACCGCCACCGCGTTGAAGGCGCCGCTCGCTTCGCCCAACGGCGTGCCAGCGCGCACCATGGCCGGCCGCACGCGCTGTTCGATGCCAGCGCCGACGCGGCGCGCGACGCCGAGCAGTTTGATGCGGAAGCCGAACTCGCGCGCATAACGGATGTCCTCCGGCATGATCGCCGCGATGCCCTCGACATGCATGTGCTCAAGGTCGGGCACGGTGCCGAAGGCGAGGCTCGAAAGCAATGCGAGTTTGTGCGCGGTGTCGCCGCCGCCGATGTCGAGCGCGGGATCGGCCTCGGCATAGCCCAGCGCTTGGGCATCCTTCAAAACATCGGCGAAGCCGCGGCCGGTCTTCTCCATCTCGGTGAGGATGAAATTGCAGGTTCCGTTTAATATTCCGCATACGGAGTTGATGCCGTGGGCGATCAGGCTCTCGCGCAGGGCCTTGACGATGGGGATGCCGCCCGCCGCCGCCGCCTCGAATTTGAGTGCCAGCCCGCTCCTCTCCGCCAGTGCGGCAAGGCGTGCGCCATGGCGTGCGAGCAACGCCTTGTTGGCGGTGACAACATGTTTGTTCGACGATAGCGCCGCCTCGATCAATGCCAATGCCGCACCGTCCTCACCGCCCATCAGCTCGACGACGACATCCGCATCAGCGCTCGCCAGTGCACTCGGATCGTCCACCCAGGCAATGCCGGAAATGTCGGCCGCGCGCGGTTTCTCACGTTCGCGTGCCGAGACGGCGACGACGTCGAGGCGGCGTCCCGCACGCTCCGCCAACTCGCCGCCGCGCGTCTGCAACGCCTTGAGCACACCCCCGCCGACGGTGCCCAAGCCTGCGACAGCGATTCGTAGAGGGGCGGTGTTCATTCGACAGTCATGGCTCGCAAATTCGGCCCATCCAGAGGATGTCCGCGCGACCTTAGCATAGGAGTCGCGATACCTTTGAGACGGTGCAGAAACCAGAACGGAGGCCCGCAGTCGCGGTTGGATCTCCGATGGAACTCAGCTCTGCAGAAAGATCTCGGCGCGGCGGTTTCCGTCTTCGCCCTTGGGCATCGATTCGTAATAGACCGGCTGACTGTCGCCGACGGCTTCCACCAGGACGCGGTTTGCCGGTACGCCCTGCTTGATGATCTCCTTGGCCACTGCGTCCGCGCGGTCCTGGCTCTTGTCGAAGATCACCTCGAGATGTTTTTCGATCGGCATGTTGGAAGTACGGCTGGAAGCGTGACCGACGATGCGGATGTAGCCGGTCCCGCCGCGCTGCTTGAACTCCGCAACCGCCGTCCGCACGCGCTCGCGCGCCTCGGCATTCAACAGCGTGCCGTCACCCGGGAAGAAAACCACCGCTGTCGGCGGGAGTCCCTGCGCGTTGGCATAGACGCTCGGAGTCGTATTCGCCGGCAGATTCTGGAGCGATTCCAGATTCGCGACCACTGAGCCGCTCATCTCGGGCCCGCCCATGGCTTTGCTGGCGTGATGCTTAGGTGCCGGTGCAGCCACCTCGGCGATGCGCCGATCTATGGCCGTCGGCTCGGGCGAAGTCTGTTTGAACCGGCTCAGGATCGGCTGCGGCACGAACTGAGCTACCGTCGCATCGAGCGGCGGCGCGGACGAAGGCTTGAACCCCAGTGCTGCATCCGAGGGGCTGATCTGCGACGAGGTCGGCATTGCCGTCTGCGGTTCGGCAGAGCCCGAAGAAGCGGGCGCAGGCCGAGGAACTGCAGCCGCGATGCGGGTAGTCTGCTGCGCAGGTTCGGCTGGCGGCGCTGGCGCGCTCACTTCGCCTGTATTGGCATTGATGTCCGCATTGGCAGCCGCCGGTGTCGCGGGTTCGGTTTGCGCTGCGGGCGCCGGTGTCGCAGCAGGCGGCGGGGCGTTTTCCGCGACCTTTTCCTGCGGAGGAGCAGGCGGCGGCGGTTCCGCGGTGATCGGCTCGGTACCGGCACGAAGCGCATCGGCACTGTACTTCGCATCGGCCCGATCGGATGCCAGGGCGTCGGCAACCTGGCGGCGCTGCGCGGGCGTCGAAGACGGCTCGGGCCTGTCGGGAATCGAGGCAAGATCCGGCGTTTCTCCGGCGGAATTTTCCGCCACCTCCGGCGGAGGTCCGCTGCTGCCGCCGACCCAAGTCGTCGGGTCAACCCAGTCCGGCACGCTCGAGCAGGCGCTCGCACCGACCGCGACCATCCCGATGACGGCTAGGCGCACGCAGAACTTTCCCATATCCGACATCGAAAGCAGCCTCCGTCCCCGGCCTCAGCGCCAGTCCAGCCGAGTCCATATACAGGGACGCCAGCCGGGTTCCAAGCCGCTGGCAGGCCGCAAATCCATGAAATCTTGTGATAAACGCCATCCTTGCGGCGGCGCAGCAAGAGGTCTATCTCCTCTGGCCTCTCCCACCGGGCAAAACCATGTCGAATCCAGAAAACGATGCGCGCTACCGCATGGGTGACCCAGCGCAGTTCACCCGAAACATGGTGGAAGTCGCGCAGCAATCGCAGCGGCTGCTGGCGGACTTCGTCAAGCGCCAGGCAGCGTCTGGTCGCAACGGGCCCATGGACCCGTTGAACCTCACAGGTACTTTTTCGGCCCTGCTCAAGAGCATGATGGCCAATCCTGCCGTGGTGCTTGAAGCGCAGTTTAAGCTGTGGCGGGACTATATGGGCCTGTGGGAGCGCACCGCCTTCCGCATGCTGGGCGGCGAGGCCAAGCCCGGCATCGAGCCCGCCCCGGGCGACAAGCGCTTCAAGGACAAGGACTGGCAGGACAACCAGGTCTTCGACTTCATCAAGCAGAGCTATCTGCTCACCGCGAACTGGATGCAGGAGACCGTCGCCAAGACCAGCGGCGACCTCGACGCCAAGACGCGCCGGCGCATCGAGTTCTATACCAAGCAGTTCGCCGACGCGATCGCGCCGACCAATTTCGTCCTCACCAATCCCGAAGTGCTGCGCGCCACCCTGCAGAGCAACGGCGAAAATCTCGTAAAAGGCCTCAGCAACCTGCTCGAAGACCTGGAGCGCGGCGAGGGCCAGCTTTCGATACGCCAGTCGGCCGACGCCTTCCGCATCGGCGAGAACATCGCCACGGCGCCGGGAAAGGTTGTCTTCCGCAACGCGCTGATCGAGCTGCTGCAGTTCGATCCCACGACAGAGAAGGTCCATGAGCGACCGCTACTGATCTTCCCGCCCTGGATCAACAAGTTCTACATCCTCGACCTGCGGCCCGAGAACTCCTTCATCCGCTGGGCGGTGGGCCAGGGCTACACCGTGTTCGTGGCGTCGTGGGTGAACCCGGACCGCGAGTTGGCGCAGAAGACTTTCGAGGACTATATGCGCGAGGGCATCTTCGCGGCGCTCGACGCCGTCGAGGCGGCGACCGGGGTCGAGAAGATCAACACCATCGGCTACTGCATCGGGGGCACATTGCTCGCCGCGACCCTGGCATTCATGGCTGCCAAGGGCGACGACCGGGTCAACTCTGCGACCTTCTTCGCGGCGCAGGCCGATTTCAGCGAAGCGGGCGATCTGCAGATCTTCATCGATGACGAGCAGCTCGAGTCGATGCGCCAGACCATGGAAGCCTCGGGCGGCGTGCTCGAAGGCCGCAAGATGGGCACCACCTTCAACATGCTGCGCGCCAACGATCTGATCTGGTCGTTCGTGGTGAGCAACTACCTGCTCGGCAAGGAGCCGGCGCCGTTCGACCTGCTCTATTGGAACTCCGACACCACGCGCATGCCCGAAGCGACGCACATGTTCTATCTGCGCGAGTTTTACAAGAACAACGCACTCGCGCTGGGCAAGATGAGCTTCGACAACGTCAAGCTCGATCTCGCCAAGGTAAAGGTGCCGGTCTATCTGCAAAGCGCCAAGGAAGACCACATAGCGCCGTTCCGCTCGGTCTATAAATCGACACGGCTGTTCGGCGGCCCGGTGCGCTTCATCATCGCCGGCAGCGGCCACATCGCGGGCGTGATCAACCCGCCGAGCGCGAGGAAGTATCAGTACTGGACCAATGACGCGGTGGGCGCGCAGCCGGATGGCAAGAACAAAGGCCCCTACCCTTTCACAGTCGAGGAATGGCAGGCCGGCATGGTCGAGCATCCAGGCTCCTGGTGGCCGGACTGGGATTCCTGGCTGTCGAAGCTCTCCGGCAAGATGGTGCCCGCACGCAAACCCGGCGACGGCAAGCTCAAGGTCCTGGGCGACGCCCCAGGCGACTACGTCAAGGTGAAGGCAGGGTAAAGCCCCTTAATGTCATCCCGGGCGAGTTAAGCGTGCCTGGATGACATTCATGGATGATCATGAACTGGTGCTATACAGCGGCATGGGCGCTGCCACGGAATCCACCACCATCGAACCGCTGATCGCGGATCTGCTCTCCTGGATCGCGAAGGAGGAGCGCAGCTACGCCGAGGTGATGGACGCCTGGCGAACGTCCTGCCCGCGTCTGCCGGTGTGGGAGGAGGCGAACGCACGAGGATTGGTGGCGCGTGAGGTGCGCGACGGTACCGCGATGGTGACGGTCACGGCCAAAGGGCGAACCTTCATCGACCGGCGGTCCGTCAGCGCGTAACCGCAGCCTCCAGCAACCGCACGAACTCCGCCTTCTGCGCATCGTCGATCCAGCGCACCACGGCGACCAGATCATGCTCATAGTCAATGAAGACGATGTTGTCGCCGTTGCCCAGGAACATGACGCTGTCCTCGCGCGCGGCCGGCGCGAGCTTGCGGCCGGTGTTCAAGAACCAGTTCATGTAGCCGTATTCAGGATTCTGCGGCGTCGGCGCGCGCGATCTCGCGATCCACGCCTTTGACAGGATTTGCAGGTGGCCCCAGCGCCCCTCGTGCAGCCCGAGCAATCCCATGCGCGCCAGATCCCGCGCCGAGATGAACATGCCCCCGCCCCAATGCCCGCCGCCGGGCACGACCTGGATGCGTTTGCCGCCGAGTTCGATCCAGGAATTGTCGTAGCCGTCCCAATGCCAGGTGTCCGACGCGCCGATCGGATCCATCACATTCTCTTTGAGCACCTCGGGAAGCGGCCGCTTCCACAGATAAGTGAGCGCCAGCGCCAGCGCATTGACGCGGACGTCGGAGTATTTCCACTGCTGGCCGACCGGTGGCGGACCCGCAGCGAGTTCGTCCCACGGCTCCTTGCCCGGACGGTCGGCCCACCACGGCTTGCCCCACATGGTGCCGACCCAGCCCGAGGTCTGCCGCAGCATCTGGTCCCAGGTGATCGGCCGGTTGTGCGGCAGTTCGAAATCGGGTGAGGGATGGACATAGTCGAGCACGCGGTCGTTCACGTCGCGGATCATGTGGCGGTCGAAGGCGAGGCCGGCAATGGCGGAGAGGAAGGTCTTGCTCACCGAATGAGTCATGTCGACGGCATGGGTATCGCCCCACTCGGCGACAATGATGCCGTGACGGATCACGAGCCCGTTCGCCGGCGCGTGCGGTTTGAGCGGACCGATCGGGTCGGAGTACGGCTCCTGCGCGAATTGCAACGGAATGGTCAGGCGCAGGTCGCGCTGGTCGATGACGCCGTCCAGTTCCGGCGAGAGCTTGGCCTCATGTGCGACCGCGAAATCAATCGCGGCCTTAAGTTTTGTGGAGTCTATTCCCTGCTGCGCAGGCGTTTGAGTCTTCCACGCTTCCCCTGGTGGAGGGAGATAGTCGGCGGCGCCGGCGTTTGACACGATCAGCAACGCCATGAACACGATGCCCGGAGCCCCGATCTTCATTGTCTGGTCCTCCGCATCGCTTCGGCTACCGCCCTACCCGCGGCGTCGCCACGCGACTCCAACGCTTCGATCGCGCCGGCAACATCCTCCGGCGACTTGTCCTGCGAAAGCTTGAACTTGCCCTCAAGGCGTTCGAACGACATCGCGAATCCTGTGATGCCGTTAAGCAACGCCTCGACCCGCGCCTCTGGCACCTTGTCCAGCGTCCATTCCGGCTTCGGTGCGAGCCTCGCTTCTTCCTGCGCCGACAGTTCGACGACCAGCGGGCGCAGCTCTTCCCCGGGAAGGCGTCGCACGGGCCCTTCACATTCGACAGAGATGTAGTTCCAGGTCGGGACGGTTACGGTGGTGCGGTACCAATCCGGCGAAATGTACGCATCGCAAGCGAGGACTGAGAGCGAAACGCGCATGCCGTCGTCAAGCGACGCCAGCGGATTGGCCCTCGCGAGGTGAAAGCGCAGGCCCCGGGCGTCGACCACGAGCGGCGCATAGGCGAACGCCACCCTGCCCTCGACAATCGCCGCCAGGGTCGCAAACACCCGTTTTCGCAGCACTTCGCGCAAGATTTGGCCATCGTCGATGGCATAAGGGCGCGGCCGATACATGCTCATCGCGCTGGCGCTGTTCGAGCTACACCAGCCCGGCCGTTTCCGGCAGGCCGAGCATGATGTTGAGATTTTGCACCGCGGCACCCGAGGCGCCCTTGCCCAAATTGTCAAGGACTGCAATGAGCCGCGCCTGCTGTGTCATGTCGTTGCCGAACACGAACAGCTTCATGCCGTTGGTGTGCTTGAGCATTTCCGCGTCGAGGCTCTGCGGCGGCGCCGAAAGCTGCGTGCCCGAAGCGGCCTGACGCACCGTGCCGACAAGATCGCCGAGAGCGGCCACCTCGATCAGCTTCTCGCCGCGATAGGCGCCCTCGATCTCGCGATAGACATCGAACACGCCCGGTTTCGAGGGGAGCGCCCAGAGCTGCAGTGGGACCTCGACGATCATGCCGCGATAGAAGCGTCCGACGTTCGCGGAGAATACCGGCGGGTGAGCGAGCCCGGCATGCGCGCGCATCTCCGGCAAATGCTTGTGCGACAAGGTCAGCGCGTAGGTGCGGACCACGGTGTCGACGTAGCGCGGGGACTGCTTCGCCTCGAACTCCTCGATCATCGACTTGCCGCCGCCGGAATAGCCGGAGACACCGCTTACCGTGAGGGGAAAATCCGCAGGAACGATGCCCGCTCGCACCAGCGGACGGACCAGCGCCAGGAACCCGGTAGGCCAGCAGCCGGGGTTGCTCACCCGCTTGGCGGCCGCCAACTCCGCCCGGCGATCCTTCTCCAGCTCCGCAAAGCCGTAGACCCAACCGGCGGCCGCGCGGTGCGCGCTGGAGGCGTCGATCACCCGTACGGCGGGGTTCTCGATCATGGCCACAGCCTCGCGCGCCGCCTGGTCCGGCAGGCAGAGAATGACGATGTCGGCTTCGTTGAGCGCGGCAGCGCGGGCACGTCCGTCCTTGCGCTCGGCGTCAGAAAGCTCGCGCAGCCCGAACTCGCCCCGGCCCGCGAGACGTGCGCGAATCTCCAGTCCCGTGGTGCCGGCCGCGCCGTCGATAAAAATGGAGGTTCCCATGCGCGGATGTGACTCAAAGCCGGTGGCAGATTGACAGGATATTACGGCGGCTCTTAGCTCCTCGGAAGTGCCGAATCCGCGGCCCCGGGCCGCTTCAGCCACAATGCGCGGCAGCGCGCGCGAGGGAGAGCGACATGGATTTCAACAAGCTTTGGCAGAACTTCATGGACATGGTCCAGAACCACTACATGGATTTCGGCGGCCGCATGAACCGCGCGAAGTTCTGGTATTTCATGCTGGTTTGCTTCGGCGTGCTGCTGGCCGCATCCATCATCGATGCCATCGTGACCTACGGATTGTTGCGCGCCATCGTCGGGCTGGCGCTCCTACTGCCCATCGGCGGCGCAGCGGCGCGCCGCATGCAGGACACCGGCCGCAGCGGTCAGCTGGGATGGATATGGATCCTGATTGGCGCGCTCTATGACGTGGTCGTGCTGTTGATGGCGCTGAGCGGCCCATGGGGCGTTCTCGCATTTTTCGGGCTTTGGCCGCTGCTGTCGTTGGCGGGGCTGGCCATGCTCGTCGTCACGATCCTGATCATCTACTTCTGCGCCCAGCCTGGAGAGGCCGGCCCGAACGCCTACGGCCCGCCGCCCGCGCCCTGGTCGCCGAACTGAGGCGGACATCTGCTCACACGGAGGCGTCGCCGGCCGGCGGCGCCTTCGGGTGGAGCACCCGCTCGCGACAGATATCGAACCAGCGCTGCTGGTCGCGCTCGCAGACATTGCGCAGGAACGAACGGAAGCGGCGGCGAAGGATTTTTGCCTGAGCCTCGTCGAGTTCCTGTTCGTGCCGGCGGGACACTCCCTTGTTGCGCTGCGTGCTGGCTTCGTCGAAGGCATGCCGCTTGACCGCGTCGTGATCGGCGCTCAACCCTAGCGCCTGTTCGACCGCGGCAATCGCCTTGTCGGGCTGGAACGCCACGTCTTCATAGTTGAGGCGCAGCGTGCCTTCGAGAGCGGCCCAGCGGCGGAAATCCTTGATGCGTTTCTCCACGCGCCGCAGCGCCTGATCGAGATCGCCGATCCGGGCGAAGGCGCGGTCCCCGCCATGGAGCTCGCGTGACTTCCGCCCAGCATCGACCAACGACAGCGCCACGTCGCGCGGATCGCGAAACGAGGCGATGACTTTGAGCTCCCCTGCCCGCTGACGTTCTTCGAACCACGCGAAATCCTCGCGCTCCAGGCGGGCGTGCGATTTCACGGCGATGATACGCCCCGGCCCTATCTTGGCGATCAGACCGGCGACGATTTCGCGATCGGCCTTGGCGAGAAAGTTCCGCTTGGGTGCCTCGCCGCCGTCCTCGCCGCGCGTGCGGCTGTTGTGCACCACTTCCTGGGGGTGACCCGCATTTTCCAGAATGCCACGGATGAGTTCGAACGCCAGCGTGCTGCCGGACTTCGGGATACCGTAGGAAATAACGAGCATGGAAATGCTGTAGCGGAAAGCGCAGCGCCTCAGCAATCCGTCCCTCCGGCGGTCGGCCCAGCCGGCCTGCGCCTTTTTGCGGCCTTACACTCTTGCCCCGCGCCTGATCGGCCGGGGTTTAGTTTGCCTGCTTCGCCAGTGACGGAACCAACAGCTGCGCCGGAAAAGGTTCCCGAAAAAATTTGCCCATCGCCCAGCAACCTTCCGGAAAGGAACTGTGCCCCCGGGTGGGACGTTTTCATCTTGTACGCAGCGGGGGCAAACAGAGGAGCACGTTCAATGACAAAATCGTCTCTGAAACGCGCAGCGCTGCTCGGCACCTTTGCGACAGCGCTGATGGTTTCGCCCGTCTTCGCCGCTGGCGGGGGCGGAGCGCGCGGCGCGATGGCCAACGATTCCCAGCGTGGCACCAGCATGAGCGGCGCCAGCGCAATGCGCAGTATGGGCCCGATGACAGGCACGCGCATTCCTGGGCCCATTGCCAACGCGTCGACGCCACAACCCGCTTCGACGTCGACCCCATCTCACATCAGCGGACCGATCTCAGGCGCGCAGACGCCGCAATCGGCAACGACGACGACCAGCTCGCACGCCGATATGAGCGGAACAAGTCCCAATACGGCATCGCATGTCAGCGGACCCATTTCGGGTGCACGACCCGGTGAGCCCGTGACCACCGCGGAGAGTTCCCATTCTATGGCCTCGCCGACCAATGCCGCCACCCCCACGCGCCTCCCCCGCACCCATCCGGGCCCGCAGACCCATGCGGACAGCCCCAATCATGTCGAACAAGATCCGCCACCGCCCCGTTGAGGCCTGACGCGACATGTGCCGGAAAAGGACCGGTCCACCCGGTCCTTTTTCGTTTGCGATAGTCAGCGCCGGCTCAACTCGAGCCTTCCATATCCATTGCTGTCTTGGCGGGCTTCCGGGGCGCGCCTCTGCGCCGGCGGAGAAAGGAACCTCTTACAAAGAGCCCGCAAGCGACGCCACACGTTGGGCCGGCCGATGACGACATAGACCTTGCGGACGTCTTGCTTGATCTCCCACATGCCGCGCGTATTGCGGGGGAACCACACCGTGTCTCCAGCCTCGATATCGATCGGCTCGCCCTCGTCGGGAATAAACCTCGCGCTCCCGGCGATGAAGTGCGCAAACTCCTCTTCCATGATGGTGCGTTGCCAGCGGCCGGGAGAACATTCCCAGATGCCCATGCAATCGACGCCGCCCTCGTCATCTATGTATTTGCGACCGATCAGCCGCGACACTGGTGAGCTCAGCGGTATTTTGACCTGACCGAGCTGGTCCAGGTCTTCAGAACGCATCTTTGCTGCTTGGGAAATCAGAATGACCATCGGGACCGCGTGCGGATTTGCGAGTGCCCATTAAAGTCCGGAAATGTTTAGCGCCAACTTAACGCGGATCAGCGCTTCGAGAACGGGAAGCCTTGGAAGACATTGATGTCTGGGGCAACGTCTACAGGCTCACGCCTTGAACGGCGAAACAGCGGCCTGCGTTTCCGCAAGCCGCTGTTCCAGCGAATATGATCCGTATTCTGACTACCGCTTGCTGAACTGGAAGCTGCGGCGGGCCTTGGGTTTGCCGTACTTCTTGCGCTCCACCGCGCGCGGGTCGCGGGTGAGGAAGCCGCCGGGCTTGAGCGCGGCGCGCAGGCCGGGCTCGTAGGCCACGAGCGCGCGGCTAATGCCGTGGCGCACGGCGCCCGCCTGTCCCGACAGGCCACCGCCCTTGACCGAGACGATGACGTCGAACTGACCGTCGCGATTGGTCGCGATCAACGGTTGACGCAGGATCATGCGCAGCACGGGACGCGCGAAATAGATCTTTTCGTCCTTCTCGTTGACGATGATCTGGCCGCGGCCGGGCTTGATCCAGACCCGCGCGATGGCGTCCTTGCGCCGGCCCGTCGCATAGGCCCGGCCTTTTGCATCGCGCTTGGAGGCGGTCTGCTCCTGTGGCTGGCCTGCGGCCGCTGCGGGTTTTGCCTTGATCAGGGTGGATTTGAGATCGCCGAAGCTCTTGACGTCGTCTGCCATGGTCAGGCCGCCGTTCTACGATAGTTGTGGTTCTTGGGATTGAGCGCACCGATGTCCAGCGGCTCGGGCTGCTGCGCCGCATGGGGGTGCTCCGCGCCGGGATAGACGCGCAGGTTGGAGAGCTGGCGCCGTCCGAGCGGGCCGCGCGGCAGCATCCGTTCGACTGCCTTTTCGACGATGCGCTCGGGGTTCTTGCCCCGCATGATCATGCCGGCGGTGCGTTCCTTGATGCCGCCGATATAGCCCGTGTGGTGGTAGTAGACCTTCTTTTTCAGCTTGTCGCCGGTCAGAAGGACCTTGGCGGCGTTGATCACAATGACGTTGTCGCCGCAGTCCATATGCGGCGTGAAGCTCGGCTTGTGCTTGCCGCGCAGGCGCAGCGCCACGAGCGAAGCGAGCCGGCCGACGACCAGCCCGTCGGCGTCGATCACGACCCATTTCTTCTCGATCTCGGACGGCTTGGCCGAGTAGGTTTTCATGGCGCACTCTCCCGTGAGGCGCGCCATCTAGCGGTGCGCGCTTGTCGCGTCAAGCACAATGTGCGAGAAAGACCCGGTTTTGAGCCAATTGACGATAGCGGTAACATAATACCGGATAGATGCCAGCCTCGGGACAAATCCGCGTCGGTGTGGGTGGCTGGACGTTCGAGCCGTGGCGCGGCGGCGCGTTCTTTCCCAAGGGCCATCCAAAGACCCGGGAACTCGAATTTGCCAGCCGCGCGCTGACCACCATCGAAATCAACGGTACCTTCTATTCGACGCAGAAGCCTTCCACGTTTCGCAAATGGGCGCAGGAGACCCCGGAGGATTTTGTTTTCTCGGTAAAAGCGCACCGGCTCGCCACCAATCGCCGCCTGCTCGCCGATGCAGGGCCTTCGATCGAACATTTCCTCGGCAGCGGTTTGTCCGAGATGAAGTCCAAGCTCGGACCCATCCTCTGGCAGTTCGCGCATCATAAGAAATTCGAGCCGGACGACTTCGAAGCATTCTTGGCGCTACTGCCGAAAACGCTGGATGGCTTGAATTTGCGCCACGCTATCGAGGTCCGGCATGAGAGCTTTGCGGTGGCAGAATTCGTGGCGCTGGCACGTAAATACGGGACTGCCATCGTCTATGCCCACCATGCGACCTACCCGGCCATTGCCGACGTCACAGCGGATTTCGTCTATGCGCGGCTCCAGCAATCGGCAGCAAAAGTCGCGACGGGGTATACGACGGCCGCGCTCAAAACCTGGGCGGGACGCGCCCGCGACTGGGCGCAGGGCAAAGTACCCAAAGACCTGTGCGGCTTCGGTAAGCCCCGCAAGCCGGCATCGACGGACGCCTTCGTCTATTTCATCTCCGCTGCCAAGGAGCGCAATCCCGCTGCTGCGCAAGCGCTGATTCGCTTGCTGCCCGACTAATTTGTTTCCGGACGGCATGCGCGCCCTGTGGCATGATGAAGACGCGCGTTTTGCGAGTCGCACCCGATCGGAGGAGGCCGCGATGGCGGGAATGGCAGCGCTGCTCTACGGAGCGGTTTGTTACCTGGTTTTTCTGGGATCGTTCCTTTACGCAATTGCCTTCGTCGAAAATCTGCCCGTCCCCAAGACCATCGACAGCGGCATCGCCGGCCCCTTCTGGCCCAGCTTGATCATCGACCTGGTGGTGCTGGGCGTCTTCGCGGTCCAGCACAGCGTGATGGCGCGGCGTGAATTTAAGGCTGTATGGACGCGCGTCGTGCCGCCGGCAATCGAGCGCAGCACCTACGTGCTGTTCTCGAGCTTGGCGCTGGTCCTGATCTATTGGGCTTGGGCTCCGCTCCCCAGCGTTGTCTGGCTGGTGACCGCGCCGCTCGCGGCGCAGCTGCTGGTCGGACTGTCCTGGATCGGCTGGGGGATCGTGCTGCTCAGCACCTTTCTGCTCAACCACTTCGATCTATTCGGACTCAGGCAGGTTCATGCCCGCTTCCACGGCCGCGACGTTCCGCCGTCGGAGTTCCGTACGCCGCTGTTTTACCGCTTCGTGCGGCACCCGATCTATCTGGGATTCATCGTCGCTTTCTGGGCGACGCCGGTGATGACAGTCGGCCATTTGGTCTTCGCCGCGGCGACGACGGCCTACATCTTCATCGGCATCTTCCTGGAGGAGCGCGACCTGGTCGCTTATTTTGGCGATACCTACGTCGCCTATCGCCGCCGGGTGTGGATGATCCTGCCCTGGCCGCCGTCGCGGTAAAGAGACGTTTCGCCCGCAGGCCCAAGCGTCTATATAGGCGGCGATGAATGCACCCGCTTCCGCGCCGCTCGTTCTCGCCGCCCGTGAAGGCCGCGTGGTGACGCTCACGATCAACCGGGCCGGCACACGCAATGCTTTGAGCGAAGGCTTGATGGCGGCGCTGCAAGACGCGCTCGACGCTGCGGCAGCCGACCAGGATACGCGTGTCATCGTCATTGCCGCCGAGGGTCCCGCGTTCTCCTCCGGCCACGATCTCAAGGAGATGACGGCGCATCGCCAGACACCGGATCGGGGGCGTGCGGCATTCGCGAGGATTTTCGCGCAGTGCTCCAGGCTGATGCAGACTATCGTGCGGCATCCCAAACCGGTGATCGCGCAAGTCCAGGGCATCGCCACCGCGGCGGGCTGTCAGCTCGTCGCGAGCTGCGACCTGGCAGTGGCGTCTACCGCCGCGCGATTTGCGACACCGGGGGTGAATATCGGCCTGTTCTGCTCGACGCCGATGGTGGCTTTGTCGCGAAATGTGGGGCGCAAGCAGGCGATGGAGATGCTGCTGACCGGCGAAGCGATCGATGCCGAGCACGCCTGCCGCATCGGTCTCGTCAACCGCGTGGTTGCGCCGGATGCACTCGCAGCCGCCACCGCAGCACTGGCGGCCGGCATCGCCGACAAGCCGCGCGCTACGGTCAAGATCGGCAAGGAAGCGTTCTACAGCCAGCTCGAAATGGGGTTGGCCGACGCCTATGACTATGCCTCACGCGTGATGACCGAGAACATGCTCCACGCCGAGGCGAACGAAGGCATTTGCGCATTCGTCGAGAAGCGAGAGCCCAAATGGCCGGAATAGGAGAGCGCACGTTCGATGCGTCTGGATCCCCTTCCCTCGCGGCGCTCCTCGGCGCTCGCCGGAGGTGACTCTGAGGTCCTGATGCCCGCCTACACCGACGACTTCATCAAATCAGTCCTGCGCTCGATCAAGGTCATCGCCATGGTGGGGGCGAGCGGCAACGAGATGCGGCCATCCTACTTCGCGATGAAATATCTGCTGGCGAAGGGGTTCATCATCCATCCGGTCAATCCTTCGCTCGCGGGGAAGGAAATCCTTGGGCGGATCGTTTATGGCGCCATCAAGGACGTGCCGGCGCCCGTCGACATGGTCGACATTTTCCGCGGTTCCGACGCGGCGCCCGGCATCGTGCGCGAGGCGCTGACCGAGAAGGCCCGGCTCGGCCTCAAGACGATCGGGAGGCAGCTTGGGGTCGTCAGTGAGGAGGCGGCCGCGATGGCGCGCGAAGCCGGTCTCAACGTGATCATGGACCGTTGCCCCAAGATCGAATACGGCCGGCTGTCGGGCGAGATCGGCTGGATGGGGGTCTCCCGCGGCGTCATCGACAACCGCAAGCCACTGCTTTTCGGCAAAGGCGGCAGCCTGAAACGCGGTTGAAGAGTGCCGGAGCCCTCCTATCTCATGGGTTCAGGTAGGAGAGCATCATGCGAAAACTGATCCCCGCGGCCGCGCTGGTCGCGGCACTGGCTGCAGCGCCGGCGGTCGAAGCCAAGGGCTGCCTGAAGGGCGCTGCGGTCGGCGCGGTGGCGGGCCATCTGGCGCATCATCATGCCGTCCTGGGCGCCATCGCCGGCTGTGCGGTCGGGCACCACCTGGCCGTGGAGAAGGCAAAAGAGCAGAAGACGCAAGCGCACCAGAATGCGCAGCAGAAGCCGTCCGGGCACTGAGCCCGTTCTGCCTGTAGCGCCATCTTCCGCCCCGGCACGAATTGCGGTCTAGTCGCGTTCTTCATCCAAACTGGAGGATCGCGACATGGCGGAATTCGGCTTCAACACCTTGAGCGTCCATGCGGGCGCGCAACCCGATCCCGCCACCGGCGCGCGCGCCACTCCGATCTACCAGACCACGGCGTATGTCTTCGAGGACGCCGACCACGCCGCGGCTCTGTTCAATCTCCAGGTCTTCGGGAACATCTATTCGCGGATCATGAATCCGACGAATTCGGTGCTGGAAGAGCGCGTCGCCGCGCTCGAAGGCGGACGCGCGGCGCTCGCGGTGGCCTCCGGACATGCGGCCCAGCTCATCGCCTTCCACCCGCTGATGCATCCCGGCGACGAGTTCGTCGCCGGCCGCCAACTTTATGGCGGCTCGATCACCCAGTTCAACCACTCCTTCGCGAAATTCGATTGGCACGTGAAATGGGCCGACGGACGCGATCCGGACAGCTTCAAGAAGCAGATCACGCCCAAGACCAAGGCGCTCTATATCGAAAGCATTGCCAATCCCGGCGGGCTCATCACCGACATCGAAGCCATTGCAGCCGTCGCGCATGACGCAGGCGTGCCGCTGATCGTCGACAACACGATGGCTTCGCCTTACCTGATCCGCCCCTTCGAGTGGGGCGCGGACATTGTCGTCCACTCGGCCACCAAGTTCCTCGGCGGGCACGGCAACTCGATGGCCGGCATCGTGGTCGATTCCGGCAGGTTCAACTGGGGCAGCGGCAAGTACCCGACGCTTTCGGAACCCTGCCCCTCGTATCACGGCATGAAGCTGTGGGAGACGTTCGGCGACATGGCCTATGCCATCGCCTGCCGCGTGCTCTCACTGCGCGATCTGGGCCCCGCGCTGGCGCCGATGAATGCCTTTTTGATCCTCACCGGCTGCGAGACCCTGCCCTTGCGCATGCAGCGCCATTGCGACAACGCGCTTGCCGGCGCGGAATGGCTGCAGCGCCATCCCAAGGTCGCGTGGGTGAACTATGCCGGCCTCGAGGACAACGAGAGCTACGGCCTGCACCGCACCTATTGCCCCAAGGGCGCCGGCAGCATTTTCACCTTCGGCGTCAAGGGCGGCTACGAGGCCGGCAAAGCGCTGGTCAACAACGTCAAGCTGTTCAGCCATCTTGCCAACATCGGCGACACCCGCAGCCTGATCATCCATCCGGCCTCGACGACGCATCGCCAGCTCGAGTCCGAGCAGCGCAAGGCCGCAGGTGCCGGCGACGACGTCGTGCGCCTCTCCATCGGCATCGAGAGCGTCGAGGACATCATTGCCGATCTCGATCAGGCGTTGGGGGCTTGAGCTCTCCGCCGAGATGAAGCTCGAATACCAGCCAGATCGCAGCTGAGAACAACAGCGCTGCGGTGAGCTGGTGCGCGGCGGCGAGCTCCAGCGGCGCCTGGGCCAGCAGCGTGACGATACCGAGTGCGACCTGGAACACGACAAGAAACGCGACCGCGCCCGATGCATTCATGGCCTGGGCGGACGGCTTCATGCTCCGTACGCGGAGTAAAAACACAAGCGCCAATGCGAAAACGACGTAGGCTGCCATGCGATGGTCGAACTGAACCAGCCCCGGGTTTTCGAAGAAGCTGCGCCACCATGGCGTCACCGAGAAGGGGTTCTCGGGCAGCAAACGGCCGTCCATTGAAGGCCAAGTGTTGTAGATCAATCCCGCGTGCAGTCCCGCCACCAGCGCGCCCAGCAGCATTTGAATGTAGATCAGGGCGACCACCGCCAATCCACCTATGCGAAGCATCTTCGGCGCTTCGGCTTTCCCGCTGGTCCTGCCGGAAGAACCGCGCAGGTATTCCAAGGCCGTCCACAATATCGCGCCGAGCAGCAGAATCGCGACGCCGAGATGGATCGCCAGCCGGTATTGCGAGACGCTGACGCGCGTCTCCAGACCGCTCATCACCATCCACCATCCGACGAATCCCTGCAGTGCACCCAGCCCGAAGAGCAATGCCATGCGCGCCCAGTCGCGGCGCGCGATCACTCCGGTCCAGGCGAACGCGACAAACGGCACAAAGAATGCGATGCCGAGCAAGCGGCCCAGCAGACGGTGAGTCCATTCCCACCAGAAGATCGCCTGGAAGCCCTCGAGCGTCATGCCGCTATGTTCGAGCCGGTATTGCGGGATCCGCTGATATTTGGCGAAGGCATCGTGCCAGGCCCGATCCGAAAGCGGCGGGATCGCTCCCATGATCGGATCCCACTCGGTGATCGAAAGCCCTGAGCCTGTCAGCCGCGTAAGTCCGCCCAACGTCACCATGCAGACGACGATCGCCGCCACTGCGAACAGCCAATACGCGACTGCGTGGCGGCTGGCGAAAAATCGGCGTGGACCTGCTAAATTGGCGGGCATGGGCCGGTGATAGCTTGCGCCCCACAGCCATGCCAGAAGAAACTTCTGAGCGCCGCGATGCGAATTGGAATTCGATGCAGGAGCGAATCATGAAACGGATTCTGTCTTTGTTCGTAGTGCTGTTCGCCGTGGGTGCCGCGCGAGCCGCCGACATGTCGGGGATGGCGATGCCCGCGATGACATTGCCGCCCATGCCGGCCCTTTATGCGGGCATTCCGGACAAGCCCGGGGCTCCGCTGTTCGAAGGTTATGGCGACCATCGTCATCCGATCTCGACCAAGAACCCGAAGACCCAGGCTTACTTCGATCAAGGCGTACGCCTGCTGTTTGCTTTCAACCATGCAGAAGCGATCCGCTCCTTCCGCGAGGCGGCACGGCTCGATCCAGACTGCGCGATGTGCTGGTGGGGCGTGTCCTTCGCACTCGGCCCCAATATCAACCTGCCGATGCAGCCGGATGCGGCGGCGCCGGCCTGGGCGGCTCTGGAGATGGCCCGCGCTCTCGAGGCCAACGCCTCGCCCGAGGAACGGGCGTGGATCGAAGCGCTTGGCGCGCGCTACGCCAAAGAGCCGCCGGACGACCGCCATCCGCTCGACGAAGCTTTCGCAAGCGCCATGGGCAAGCTATGGCACAACCATCCTGACGATCTCGACGCCGGCGTCTTTTATTCCGAAGCGATGATGGACACCCAGCCCTGGGACTATTGGGAGGCGGACGCACAGACCTCAAAAGGTCACGGCGCTGACATCGTCTCCACCCTGGAGACTGTGCTGAAGAAAGAGCCGCTGCATCCGGGCGCCTTGCATCTCTATATCCACGCCGTCGAGGCCTCGAGCACGCCGGAACGCGCGGAAGCGGCAGCCGACAAGCTCGAGCCGCTGATGCCCGAGGCCGGACACATCGTTCACATGCCTTCGCACATCTATTATCGCGTCGGACGTTATGAGGACGCCGTGGAGGTCAACACCCTGGCCGCGAAGAAGGATGAGGACTACATCGCAGCGTGCCAGGCCCAGGGTTTCTACCCCCTCGCCTATTATTCGCACAACATCCACTTCCTGTGGACGTCGTCGGAGATGCTGGGCCGTTACGCGGCGGCCAAGGATGCCTCGATGCGGCTGACCAAGGCCGCGGCAGCAGGCGTGCCCATGGCGGCCGGTCTGCCGCCGGTGCAGCTCTATCTCTTCGTGCCCCTGATGACCGAACTCCGCTTCGGCAAATGGGACGCCGTGCTCAAACTCCCCAGGCCAAGCCCGAACCTGAAGCTCGACGTGGCGATGTCGCTCTACGCGCGCGGCTTCGCCCATGCCGCCAAGCACGACGTCAAGCATGCCGCGCGCGACCGCCAGATGCTGCAGCAGATGGTCGACCGTCACGACTTCGCGGCGATCGACGGCTTCGGCATACCGGCCACGATGATGGCACAAGTGGGCATGGCGCTGATCGACGGAGAAGTGGCGCGCGCCCAAGGCCATCTCGACATGGCGGTCGCGTCGTTCCGAAAGGCCCGTGATATCGAGCTAACGATCCCCTACACAGAGCCGCCCTACTGGCATCAGCCGGTAAGCCACATCCTGGGGGCTGTGCTCATGCAGGCGAAGAAGCCTGTGGAGGCCGAAGCCGTCTATCGCGACAGTCTCAAGCACTATCGCATCGACGGCTGGGCGCTGTTCGGCCTCGCGCAGGCGCTCGATGCGCAAGGCAGGCACGGCGAGGCACAACAGGTGCGTGCCGAATATGCCAAAGTCTGGTCGGGAGCGGACGTCAAGCTGGTGTCGTCGCGATTTTGAGCAACCGGACCTCGTGGCCGGAACGCGCTGGCCGTGCAAAGATTGTCCGGCATTCGATCCCCTAAGAGATTCGGAATTTGTCCCCGGGCGTGAAAAAGCTGATTGGAACGGTGCTGACGGTCGTCTGGCTGGTCATCTACGTCGTTTTCGCCGCGGGATTCGCGCGGCTTATATTGCCGCATGCAACCTGGTATGCGGCCTTCGCCTACTACGCGATCGCGGGCACGCTGTGGATCGTTCCCATCGGTTTGATGTTGCCTTGGATGTATCGGGAATCGCGCTAAGCCGAAGCGGTGCCGGAGAATTCTTGGTTAATCGTGCAATCGGGCAAAACGCAGTGTTTTCCGACAGATAACCGCCATGATTGACAGCGAAACCTTAATTGTAAACTCTGGGCTGAAGGGTGGGGTCGGCCAATGCAAGCCGGAAATTCTAGGCGCGGGGCACGCCGTTTTGCCGGCAGGCTAGCCGTATGCGTTTTGGCATCGGCGTTTCTCGTCGGATGTCCGTTCGGGGACGACCACTCGGCGTATCAGGTGCAGCCTGTCGCGCAGCGCTACCCGGCGCATATCTCTCCGCCTCCCCCGCCGCCGCCGGCCGATCCGCACAGTCCGGTGGGCGATAGGGTCACCAGCTGCAGCCATAATTACTGGCCGTTCTCGCGTGACGCCGCCAAGGAGCCCAGCAACGCCAGCGAGCAGCGCATCGAGGCGTTGCGCAAACTGGCATGGCGCGGCGACTTCTTCGCCCAGATCGAATTGGCCGATGTCTATCATGCCTCCAATTCGCTCGATGCGCCTTACCGCGACCATATCGAGGAAGCCGTCTGGCTGACGATGGCGCTCTCCAATCCCGAAGGCTTCGAGAAGATGGGGTCCTATGAAGACCTTGTCGAAAGCTGCCGGCATGCCTCCTCCCGCCGAGCAAAAGAGCATCTGCGCGATCTCATGGAAAAGATGTCCGGCGAGGAGATCGATAAGGTGCGCGATCGCGTCACCTATATTCTGGACTGCCGCGGACCCAAGGGGCTGATCATCCTGGGCCGTGTCTATGACCGACGCTTCGGCGATTTCGGCCAGCCGGACCGGCAGAAGACACCCGGCGCGTCGCCGTTCCAGCAAAGCAATGTCGATGCCTGGATGTTCTACTACCTTGCGGCGCGTGAGGGCGACCCGATCGCGCAGCTCTACCAGAACGACTTCGACGCCACAGTCGGCGAGATGGAGAAGTTCGCCGCCGACAAGGCCATGCGATGGGTTTCGCCTCTCGAAATCTATCCCTCAGACGGCGAAAGTTCGGCGCTGCCCCTGAGCGACGAATGCTGCGACTGTTTCGAGGGCAGCAATGAGTCCCTCGACCGCATCGATCGCGAAGTACCCGGCCGCGTAAAGGAACATGCACTGCGCGCACTTGGTTTTCTGGGCCGTACCGGGAACTTCCACGACGCAGTCCGGCGGCTGCAGATCGCTCTGCGCGATCGATTCGAGGACGGACGTTTCTCGCCGCGCCTGCAGCTGCGCGCCGTCCAGCTTGCCGCGGTGGCCGGTTCGGCCGATGCCCAAACCGCTCTCGGGGTGATGTACGCCAAGGGCGTGGGCGTGTGCCGCGGCCAGAGCTATGCGCGCGCGGCGTACTGGTTCCGCCGGGCCGCGGCGCAGGGCTCCGCGCCCGCGATCTATGCGCTGTCACGCTATTATGACGAAGGCGTGGACGGCATAGCACCCCAGAATCTCGACAGGTCGGTGACGCTGGCCGTCGCCTCGGCGCAGGCCGGCTTCTGGCCGACGCGCGCCGAATTGGCGACGCTGCTGGCCCAGGGCGGCAAGGAAGCGAGGGAACCGTGAGGCGCATCGCGTTCCTGGCCGCGCTGACCTGCGCAACGATCATGGCGTCGAACTCCTTCGCCCAGTGGGGCGCCGGAACGATACCCCTGGTGCGGCCCCCTTTGAGCGACCAGATCGAATTTTACTATCCTCACCGCCATTTCTATCCGCGCGGTCTCTTTGCCCACGACGTCCTGTTCCGCCACCCCCTGCCCTTCGATTGCGCGCGCGACCCGCGACACCTCGAGGAAGTGGTCCGTCGACTGCACGATTATGACGCGCTGGAGCTGCATGGCTCCGGCCCGGCCTGCACTCTGATCGGTCCGCTTGTCATCGATCACCCGGTGCGCCTGATCGGTTTTGGTCGAGAGGATCGAGCAAACATCGTCGCCGCGCCCGGTGGGCCGTGCATCGACGTGCTGCCTGGCGCCGAGCTGGTCATGGAACACATCCGCATTTTCTCCTATGACAACGGCCCGAAGCAGGACTGCATCCGTGCCACCGACGGAGTCTTGACGCTTCTGGATGTGGACGTCTCGTCTCCCGGCGCGACGCTGCATATGCGCGGCGGCAAGGTCGAGCTGCGCAACGCCGACATGGCGGGTGGCGGAGACGGTGCCGATCTCGTGCTGGAGGGGGCGGAGTTCGTGATTGCCGACAGCCATATCCGTGCCATCGGCGACGCGCTCGACATCCGTGCGCCGGATCGCGGCGTGGTCGCGATCGCCAACACCCATCTGACGACGCGGGGCCGCGACAATATCGGCCTGACGCTGCGCTCGCCCAGGGACGAGAGAAGCGCTTTGGTTACGCTCGACCGTGTCTCCATCAAGGAATTTGCAACCGGCATCGCGGCGGCGCCGCACGCGCGCGCGGTCGCATCGCAGATCCTGGTGTTCGGAAGTTACGACACGGGCATCAATCTGGAAGGCGCGGGCTTCACGCTGCTGCAGAGCGTCGTCCTGCACGGCCGCATCGGTGTCCACATGCATGGCTATGGCGCTGCCGACATCGCGGCCGGCGAGCCGCGCATCGAGGGCAACCGCATCGCTCGCGTGCAGGAGGCCGGAGTCGTCGTGGACGTCGGGACACCGGGTGCGGTGCGCGACAACAGAATCTCGGCGCGCCACTCCCGCTGCATCGTCGGAGACGGTGTGCGAGGCGACATCCGCGAAAGCCTGAACTATTGCACCGACGAGCGCGGCGAGCGCGGCTTCCTCGCCGGCGTGGGGCCGTGGTTCGTCGACCTGTTCCACGGCAACAACCATCTGATCGACCCGTGGCTCTATTCCGATGTGGTGCGTACCCCGGACGACAAGTGAAGCGGGCTAAGGGATTCAATCCCCAAGCTTGAGCGCTTTGCCGTCGATCGGATGACCGGCCTGCAAGCCGAGCAGCGTCATCACCGTGGGATGGATGTCGATCATGTCTAGGCGCTGGATCTCATGCGGGATCACCCCCGCGCCCCAGGCATAGAAGATTCCGTGCATCTGGACGATGGCGGGATCGTAGCCATGGGTGGCCTTCAATCCGCCCATGAACGGCGTGAAGATGGCCGGCCAGATGCGATTGACGCCCAGTGCATTGGCCCACCACGGCATCACTTCGGGCCCTACCACCCAATAAGGCGGATTGGCCACCAGCATGAGATCGCCCGAACGCGGGCCGCTGCCGAGATGTGCGAACGGCGGATAATGCCCCTTGGTGTAGATCTTGAACGCATAGGAATAAGCGCTGAGCGCCCTCTGCACGCGAGCCGCGCTCTCCCCCTTGTCGAGGTAGAGGAATGCCGTGGCGCCGTCCGACGCCTGACGCGCATGGATGTCGTATTCGTTCATCAGCCGACCGAGATTGATCACCGGTCCGACATCCATCATGCCATGATCCGTGCCGACGACGAGCGTACCCTCGCGACCTTGGGGCATGGAGCGGATCGCGGCCATCAAGCGGCCGACGATCGCATCGCAACGGCGAACCGCTTCCTGAGTCCTCGCGCCGGAGACCCCGTCGTAATGGGCGACGTCGTCGGGGATGTTGAAATAGAGCGCGATCAGCCGCGGATGATCCGCTTTGGTCTCGTGCAGCAGCGCGACCGCGCGGTTTACGATGGTCTCGTCGTCCTCGCGCTGCTTCCACGGCACTTCCGGATTGACGAAGCTCGCCAGCCGGCCCCGTCGGGTGGACCAGCGGTCGATCCAGTTGAATACCGCGCTCCTGGCGCCCTGGTGCTCTGCCGCTTCCCACATCGTCTCGCAGCCGGTGCGCCAGTCCGCGTCGTCTTCATGGCGGCCGTTGGCGAACAAACCGCGCTTGGGGTCGTAGAAGACGTTGGAGACGATGCCGTGGTGCTCCGGCCAGCAGCCCGTCGCAAAGGTCGTGTGATTGATCAGCGAAATGGTGGGAAATGCGGGCACCAGATGCCGTGACCAGGCGCCTTCGCGCTTCAGCCGGTCGAAATTGGGCGTGCCGCGGGTCGCGTCCAGTTCCGCCGGAGCGAAGCCGTCGAACAGCACGACCACGACCGTGCGCTCGGACCCGGCGGCGCTTGCCGGCGTCGCCAGCGTCAGAAACGCCAGCAGCACCGCCAACCAGATTTTCATTGGAATCCCTGCCTCAGTGTTGATCCACAGGCGTGATGTAGATTTTGCGCTCCTTGTAGGCGATGTAGACGTGGAGCTTGCTCAACACGTTCATGCCCAGAATGAATTCCTCCGGCCTGAAATTGTCGCCGTAGATGGGATCATCGCGCGATTTCTCGGAATGCGACATGCGATAGGCTTGTTCCATCAACGGCGGCAGAATGTCGACAAGCGGGTTTTGTACCGCAAGCCCTCCGAAAGAAAGCGATCCGAATTGCTTCCGAAAGGCAGGGAAACCCTCAGCCGCGTAGGGCGACGCGACAACACCGGGAGAATGTTCATCTAAGGCGAATATCTGAACCGCCGGCTTCTTCATCAGCCAAGACCCTGCCGAGCCTGTGTCCAACATGGTCTCGACCGTGTGACCATCCAGAGTCATGTCCAGGTCGATGTGAGGATCGCCCCCGATTCGGCCATTCATGAACCGGAATGGCAATTCCGCATGTCCGCCCTGAGTCCAATAGACGACCTTTCCAGCACAATGATCTTGAGAAAACAGGTTCATTTTCTTCGAAGCGAAATCAAGTTCGACGTCGAATAAGCTCAGTAAATCCGGTGCCAGAAAACCTGCTATGCGATCCGCCTCAGGAGAGGGCGGTGCCTTGTCTCCGACTGGGCTCAATACCTTTTCGATGGCGATATGAAAGTCTTTTAGCTCGACTTGGCCCAGCTTAAGCGATGCGATATTGGCAGCGGCCATGCTGATCTTGCCCGCAGAACCGTAGATGTCCCCATGAACGGGAACCTCTTCGAGATTCAGCGCCTTCGCAATTTGATCGTGCGTCGCGGTGTAAACCCCGCCCGTGTCGACCAGGAATTCGAAGGATTTGCCGTTCAACGACACCGGCACCGCAAAGCGGCCATCCGGCAGCATCGTCATGTCGAGCGAGGCCATCAGGCCCAGGTTGCACGTCTCGGCGTGTAAACCCTCGCCAAGCACGATGGCGAGCGCGGCCGCGGCCGCCCAAGTCCGAAACTGCATGACCCACCCCCTGGGGCGAAATCATGCCGCCGAACCCACTGCGGATCAATGCGAAATCAGGCCACCGGAAACGCCTTGGCCAACGTGGCGCCGCAGGCCTGGATGGCGGCCACCAGGCCTTCCGCGCGGCCGCGGGCTCGCATTGTGCCGGTGGCGGCGCGGACGATGTCGGACCAGCGCTGTTCCGGCACAGCCGCATGGGCGTCGCGGCTGGCAATGATTTCCAGATGCCGTTCGGCGAGAGAAACGTAAAGCATCAGGCCGGGCGTTCCGCCCGGATGCGCCAGAACCTGCGCGGCGAACGCCCGCCCGGCGGCATGGGCGAGCGCCATACGCTTGAAATGCGGCGGTACCAAACGCACGCGGATCGGCCACCAATCGAAGACGAGGCTGAGCGTCACGAACAGCCCGGCGTCGACGGCGAAGCCGAGCGCCAGGCTCCAATGGGGTCTTGCGATGGCGAGCACGCCGGTCGCGACAAGCGCCGCGATCGCGGCCCAGACCACCGGGAACCAGCTGTAGTGATCGCTGGCGGGTGCCGCGACCAGGCTGAAATGGGCGCGCGTGCCATGCCGCGCCTCTTCCACGGCCGCACGGATGCGCTCGCGCTCGCCGGCAGAAAACAGATGCAGCGGATCTACCAACTTCCCGACGCGCCTCCTCCGCCGAACGAACCGCCGCCGCCAGAGAATCCCCCACCGCCGAAGCTTCCGCCGCCACCCCAATTGCTGCGCCCGCCGCCCCCCCAACCTCCGCCCCAGCCGCCCATGAACAGCATCGGCCAGAAGAACGAGCGGCCGGCGAAGAAAAATATGATTGCGAAGATGATCAGCGCGGTGATGAAGCCCGGCGGCGAATGATCCTGCTCGCTCTGGATCTTGTCGTAGTCGGGCGCGCTGAAATCAGTGTTCCCGAGCGTCGCCAGCACCGCCTTGGTGCCGGCGAGAACGCCCTTGTCGTAATCGCCATTGCGGAACTCGGGCAGCATGGCACGATCGATGATGATGCGGCTCTTGGCATCGGTGAGATCGCCCTCGAGCCCGTAGCCCACCTCGATGCGCACCTTGTGCTCGTTGGGCGCAACGATGATCAGCGCGCCATTGTCCTTGCCCTTCTGTCCGATGCCCCAGGCACGGCCGAGCTGATAGCCGAAATCCTCGATGGTGGTGCCTTCGAGGGATGTCAGCGTCACGACTACGATCTGCCGGCTGTCGAATTTCTGTTCGTCCTTGGCGAGGATTCCGTCGAGCTCCTGTTTCGTCGCGTCGGAGAGCACGCCGGCGCCATCGACCACCCGGCCGGTGAGCGGCGGATAGCTCAGCGCCGCGTGCGCCTGCGTCAACCCCAGCCAGCCCAGCGTGACAAGGCCGGTGAGGACGCACAGCGCGCGCAACAGGAGGCGATGCGCCAGATCCATGGCGTCAGAACTGCACTTTGGGCGCTTCCTGCGCCTTTTCCGAAATCGTGAACGTCTGTTTGACTTTGGCGTCCGGATAGAATATCGCCGCTGTCCAGCGCGTCGGAATGGTGCGCAGCATGGTGTTGTATTTCTGGACCGCCTCGATGTAGTCGCGCCGCGCCACCGTGATGCGGTTCTCGGTGCCCTCGAGCTGGCTCTGCAGCGCCAGGAAATTCTCGTTCGATTTGAGATCGGGGTAACGCTCGCTCACGGCCAAAAGCCGGCCGATCGAAGCGCCGAGCTGCGCCTGGGTCTGTTCGAACTGATGGAAAGCTTGCGGGTTCGATGTGACGTCAGGCGGCAGAGTCATTTGCGTCTGCGTCGCTTTTGCGCGGGCTTCAGTCACACCGATGAGCACGGTCTGCTCCTGCTTGGCGTAGCCCTTCACCGTCTGCACCAGATTTGGGATCAGGTCCGAGCGGCGCTGATATTCATTCAGCACCTGACTCCACGCCGCCTTGACCTGCTCGTCCTGCGTCGGGATGGCGTTGATGCCGCAGCCGGAGAGCCCCACCGCTGCAATCAGCAAGGCCGCAGCAAAGCCGGCACGTTTCCAGATCGACATGGCGCGAAAACCCTTTCCCTTCGAGCCGCCAAACCTAGCATGCGGCGCGCGCATGACATATTGGGTCGCGGCAAGGGCTGTTCAAGGCGGCGCCAGGGCGTTGAGAATGGGTTGCACCCACAACTGGCGGCTGAAATCATAGGCGGCGAAATCGGTGTCCATTTGCCAATACGCCCACGGAAATCCGTGCGCCTCGGCGATTCGGGCAAGCCGCGAGAGCCAGCGCGTGCGCGCCGCCATCGGTGCCTTCTCATAGACGCCGAATTCTCCCAGAAACACTGGGCGGTGGTGATTCTCAGACCAGGTCCGGACGCGATCGAAGTCGCGCACCATGGCGGCGATCTCCGCGTCGCTGCCCCACTCGACGCCTACGGAGTCCTTGGCCGACGGCACCCATGACGCGCCCTGCAAGGTAAAGCGGATCGGCGCATAATAGTGCACCGTGACCAGGATATTGCGGTCCGCAGGCGGCAGATCCAGGGATGGCAGTTCGCTGGTGCTATTCATGTCGGCGGGACCGATGACGACCACGCGGGTGGGATTGCTCCCGCGGATCACCGCCAGCATCTCGCGCAGAATCGAATTCCAGACCGGCGCTGTGAGCGCTCCGTGCGGCTCGTTCAGGATCTCGAACAGAAGGCGGTCTGGCGCGCCGGCAAAATGCGGCGCGAGGACGCTCCACATACGCCTGAGCCGGAGGCGACAGTCGTCGGCATCGCGTGCGCAAATCTGATCGTCGTGCTCATCGAGGATGACAGTCTGGCCTGCTTCCAGCCCGGCTGCCACCAGCCGGTCGAGCGCGGCCAACTCACGAGCGTTCGGGGCGCCGTCGGCTGTGGCATGCAACATTAGATGCAGATTGAGACGTACCGTATCGAAGCCGGCGGCATGCAGCACTGCGAAATGGCGTGGCTGGAAGCGCTCTCTCCCCGTATCGCGCCAGAAGGGATCGTCGTCGAGCACGTTCATCCCGCGATGCATTCCAGCCGCGATGTCGTCCGCGGTCGTGGCCCAGGCGGCCACCGGAAGGGTCAGTGCTGCCGCGGCCAAGATCATTTTTGCAAAGCCTGCGCTCACGTGTCCCACGCGTCTCCTCCGGCGTGGGCGTAGCGTATCCCCGTGATCCTAACGGACCGCAAATCGACCAGCGGCGTTGGGCTGCGCCCTGCTCTTTTGTTGCTGGCCTGCAATGGCAGATGTGGCGAGCAGTCGTTCCACGTGGGCTTGGCGGGCCTGTGAGATGCCGATCCTCCCTCCGCAGGCGGAGGGAGGACGTCGGTCTCATGACAACTCAGATGAAGTCGCCCGTCGAGAGGCTGCCCAGATGGGAGGCACCCGTAATGTCAATCACCAGATCCTGGCCGGCCTGGTAGCCGGCGACGCCGTTCAGATCGACGATGAGGAACGTATGGCCCGAAAGGCTGCCGGAGTCGGGCGTGAACAACACCGCGTCATGCGCCCCCAGCTGACCGGCACCGACGGCATGGGCGAGGTTGGAGTCGAAGGTCGCGTAACTGAGCTTGCCCGACGTAACCTCCGAATCGATGGCCGACACTGAAAACCCGTTGAGCTTGATGAAGTCCTGGCTGGCATCGAAGTCGGTGATCTTGTCGAAGCCGGTGCTCGTCGAGTCGGACGCGGCGTTATAGACGAAGATGTCGGAGCCGGCCCCCCCCGTAAGGCTGTCGCCACCACCGCCGCCGGTGATCGTGTCGTTGCCGCCGCCGCCTCCGATTGTGTCGTTGGCCGCGCCGCCCAGCAGAACGTCGTTTCCGCCGCCCGAGGTAATGTGCAGCACGCTGGTCGAGCCCAACGCGGAGCCGTCGAAGGTCAGCGAATCACCGATGCCGAGCGAGCCGGCCTTTACCGTCAGCGTGCTCCCGCTTGCAACGTTCGCCGCATTGAGCGTCAGGCTGTAGTCGAAGCCGGCGCCCAATGTCATCGTTTCGATGTTCGTCATCGTGGCGGCTCCGAATGCCACTGCGTTCGGGCCGCTATAATCGCCGTTCAGGAACAAGGTGTCGGTGCCGGTGCCGCCGTCGATCGAATCGGCGGCGGTCAGGAAGGCACCCATGTTGATGGTGTCGTCGCCGCCACCGCCATGGATCGTGTCGTTGCCGGCACCAGATCGGAACGTGTCGTTGCCGGTGCCGCCGGTGAGCACGTCATTGCCTGCACCGGTGTTGAACACGAAGTTGCCGCCGTCGGTCACTGCGGCGCCGTTGAAGGTGACGCTGTCTCCGGCCCCCAGCCCAATTGCACCGATGTTCAGCGTCTGGCCCGCGGCCACCGTTGCCGCATTCATGACCAGGTTGTAGCTAAAGCCGGCCGCGAGCGTGAGAATCTCGACATCGAGCATCGTCCCCGCGCCGAAGTTCAATCCGCCGCTGTAATTGCCGCTCAACGCCACGGTGTCGACGCCGTCGCCGCCATTGATCTGGTCGCCCGCGACCAAATTGGCGCCCATATTGATGGTGTCGTTGCCGGCGCCGGTGAAGAACCTGTCGGTTCCGGCCCCGCCGAACAAGGTATCGTTTCCTGCGCCCGACGTGACGGTGTACTTGCCACCGCTGACGTCCGCCGAGGTATCGAAATAGAGCGTATCGCTGGCGCCCAGCTGCCCCGCCTGAACGGTCAGAGTCTGGCCGGCGGCTACCGTCGCATCGTTCATAGTCAGGTGGTAGCTGAAGCCGGCGCCGAGGGTCAGGGTCTCGACATTGACCATGGTGGTGGACGTGAAAGTGACGCCGGCGGAATAGTTGCCCGCAAGCACCACGCGGTCGGTGCCGGTGCCGCCGTCGATTTGATCGGCCGCCGTCAGATTGGCGCCCATGACGAAGGCGTCATTCCCGGAACCGCCGTTGAAGGTGTCCGTGCCGCCCGATTTGCCCGCGCTGAGGTCATGCGGGTCCCGGGTGCTCAGCGTGCCGTTGTCGTCATAGAAGATGTCGTCACCGATGCCGCCATTGATCGTGTCGTTGCCCGAAGTGCCGATCAGCACGTCATTCGAATCCACGCCGTTGATGGTGACCACCACGGTGACTGTCGACCCGCCGTCCACCGCGTAGGTGAAGCTGTCCGTCGCCTGGGTATCGCTCGCGCCCGAAGTGGTCGAGGCCAGCCAATCGAAGGCGTGGTTCGGGTCGTAGGTGTAGGTACCGTCGGAATTGACCGTCAGCAGTGCGCCCGAAGCCAGCGCGATCTGGTGACCGACATTGCCGGCGCTGCCGTTGACGGCGGTGATGGTGATGGAGTCGCCGTCGGGATCGCTGTCGTTGGCGAGCAGATTGGCATTGCCGCCGACACCGTTCTGGGCCTGGGCGTTCTCGGTCGTCGTGAGCGAGTCCGCTGTGGCGACCGCAGGGCGGTCGATGGTGATGCTCAACGTTTCGTTGGTGGTACCGCCCAGCCCGTCGCTGATCGTGAAGGTGATGACGTCGACCGGGTGCGAACCGCTCGCCGCGCCGTCGATGGCGGCAGTGTTGTCCGCCGCGTAGCTGTAGCTGCCGTCGGCATTGAGCGTGATGTGGCCATAGGTCGTGGCGAAGCTCGTCCCGACATTGAGAGCCGAACCGCCCACTGCCGACACCGTCAGGGAATCGCCGTCTACGTCACTGTCGTTGGTAAGCACGCCGTTGGCCGCGTTCTGCGACGCGGACCCGCCCTCGGCGGCATTGCCGCTGTCGCTGACGGCTGTCGGCGTGCGGTCGATGGAGATGCTCAGCGTTTCGTTGGTCGTGCCGCCATGGCCGTCGCTGATGGTGAAGCTGACCGTGTCGATAGGATGCGAGCCTGAGGGCGCCGCGTCGATCGCGGAGGTATTGTCGGCGTTGTAGGTGTACGAGCCGTCCGCGTTGAGCGTGATGTGACCGTACGTCGTGGCGAAGGAGCTTCCCACCGTGCCGCCGGTGACCGCGGAAACGGTCAGCGAGTCGCCGTCCTTGTCGCTGTCGTTGGCGAGGACGCCGCTCGCCGCCAACACGTTCAGCGTCGCGCTTTCGACATCGCCGTTGCTGTCGTTCACCGCCGTCGGCGCGCGGTCGATGGTGATGCTCAGCGTCTCGTTCGTCGTGCCGCCATGGCCGTCGCCGACCGTGAAGCTGATCACATCGACCGGATGCGAGCCCGTTGCGGCGGCGTCGATGGCCGCAGTGTTGTCGGCGACATAGCTGTAGCTGCCGTCGGCATTGAGCGTGATGTGGCCATAGGTTGTTGCGGTCGAGACACCGACATTGCCGGCCGAGCCGGCGACCGCGGAGATGGTGATCGAGTCGCCGTCCTTGTCGGAATCGTTCGACAGCACGCCGCTGGCCGCGATGACGTTGACCGTGCCGCTTTCGAGGTCGGCGTTGCTGTCGTTTACGACCGTCGGCGGGCGGTCGATCGTGAAGCTGATGGTCTCGTTCGTCGTGCCGCCATGGCCGTCGCTGATGGTGAAGGTGACCGTGTCGACGGGATGGGAGCCATTTGCGGCGGCATTGATGGCCGCGGTGTTGTCGGCGTTGTAGGTGTAGCTGCCGTCGGCATTGAGCGTGAAATGGCCGTAGGTGGTCGCAATTTGGAAGCCGACATTGCCGGCCACGCCGTTGACCGCTGAGACGACCAGGCTGTCGCCGTCGCGGTCACTGTCGTTGGCGAGCACGCCGTTCGCCGCGTTTTGAGAAGCGCTACCGCTTTCCACCGCATTGTCGCTGTCATTCACCGCCGTCGGCGGACGGTCGAGCGTGACGGTGATCGTGGTGGTCGTAGAGCCGCCATGGCCGTCATTGGCCTGATAGGTGAAGGTGTCCGTCAGGTGCGAGCCGGTCGCGGCCGCGTCGATCGCCGAGATGTTGTCGGCGTTATAGGTCCACGCGCCGTTCGAATTGATGGTGATGTGGCCGTAGGTGCCGGCGACCGAACTGCCGACATTGCCGGCCGAACCGTTGACCTGGCTGACGGTAAGCGAGTCTCCGTCCTTGTCGCTGTCGTTGGTCAGCACATTGCCGCTGCCGGACGAACCTTCCACCGCGGTCCCGCTATCGACCACCACGGTCGGCGGACGGTCGATGGTGAAACTGACTGTGGTCGTCGAAAGTCCGCCCAGGCCGTCGCTCACCTGATAGGTGAAGGTGTCGACCGGATGCGAGCCCGTGGCCGCGCTGTCGATGTTCGAGGTACGGTCGGCGTCGTAGCTGAAGCTGCCGTTCGCGTTCAGTGTCAGATGGCCGTAGGTGCCGGCGATTTGGAATCCGACATTGCCGGCGCTGCCGTTGACCTGGCTGACGACGATCGCATCCGCGTCCTTGTCGCTGTCGTTGCCGAGCACGCCGGTGCCGCCGGTGCCGGAAGTGCCGGAGGAGTTCGCGCTTTCGAGCACGTTGTAACTGTCGCTCACCACCGTCGGCGGGCGGTCGATGACGACGGTGATCGTCTGCTCGTTGGAATCGGCGGTCGTGGGATGGACGATGGAAACGCCGTCGCCGATCGTGAAATTGATCGTGCGCGTCGGATGGCTGCCGACGCTGTTGTCGGTGCCCGTGTCCTGGTAGCTGAGCTGGGTGAGCAGCGTCTGGTAGGTGGAGAAGGAGGCCTCCCCCGTCAGCGTCATCACATGGGTGGTGCTGTTGTAGCTCCAGCTCACACCGGAAGCCGAACCGCTCTGCGACCCGCTCAGCAGGAGGATGTCGCCCGACTGCGCATTGGTGATCGTGATGGTTGCCGTGCGCATGTCGAAATTGTCGGTATCCGAAATGCTCGGCCCGGCCGTCAGAAGCGTGATGGCGCTGCCGCCCTGCACCGCTTCCGTCGTCGTCGCGCTCAAGGAGCCAAGCGTGGGCAGAACGTCGAACGCGAGCTGATTGGCGAAGCCTCCGTCATGGCTGGTGCCGCCATTGGTGTCGAAGGCCGCGAAATTCGTGCCCGACAAGAAGCTGTGGCCGTCGGCGCTCAGCGTGAATTGGACGACCTCGCCGGTCTGCTTGTCGGAATAGTAGAGCTGCTGGCTGCGCGGATCGAGGGTCAGCGCGTTGCCGAAGAACACCGGGAAGCTGACCGAGACGCCGCCCGGGATGGTCATCTTGGTCGCGGTGCCGCCCGCGATCGGCATCCACCAGATTCCGTCTTCCGACGTGTTGACGCCTTCCGCCGAGCCGTCCGTGGTGAAGTAGATGATGCCCTTGGCTTCAGAGACGGTAATGCCAGTGATGTAGCCGGCGCTGTCGTTGACCGGGAATTGCGCCTGGCTGGAGAGCAGCACCGGTGTCGGCGCATTGCCGTCGCCGACATCGCCGGTGGTGCTGACCTTGTAGATGCCGTTGGTGCTAGCACCGAAGAATCCGCCAGGATTATTGTCGTCGTCGTCAACGTAATAGAGCGTGGAGCCGTCATTGGTCAGATAGAAAGCGCGACCATCCTGATAGACTTGGCCGGTCGAAGTGGAGTCGATGAGGATGCCGTGCGTGTCGACGGAGCCGGTATGGGTGGTGTCGTTGAAGGTGTAGGGATTTGTGATCACGCCGGTCGACTGATTGTAGGTGATCTTGATAATGTCGCCGCCATGGGTGGCGTAGTCGTAGCCATCGAGATCCATGAAGATCGTGTTGGTTGACGCGTTCACCGCGAACGCATTGACAACGTCACTGTCGGCTACGCTGGCAACGACGGTGCTGGTGAGATCGGTGCCCGTCGCCAGATTGGTGACGTGCATGTGGAAGGTGCCGTCGAGCGTGATGGAAAGATTTGCCGTGGTATCGAGGCCGATGGCCGCGTATTCGCCGCCGGCTGCGCCCTGCTGTTGAATGACTTCATCGTTCACCAGGCCGTCGGAATCCGCGTGCTCGACGCGGAAGTCGGTGTGGCCGTCCGGATTGCCGCCGCCGGCACCCGGACCGCCGAACGCCGCCCAGAGCTGTCCGGAAACTGCGGCCGTCGGTGGCGGCACGAAGTGATGTGCCGCGCCGAGCGCACCTGAGCCTGCGTCGCCCTGCCGCGATTCGCCGCCGCCCTGGACATGGCCCAAGTCGACGATCTGCGTCTGGATGTTCGCGGACGAAATACCCTCCGTCGAGATGGTGGCCGGCGCGAGATTGGATGCCGATCCGGCAAAGACGTCGGCGACGAGACCGCGATCCGACGAATCGATCGTCACGGACGGCGCGCGAGAGAGGTCGCGATGCTCGTTTTCAACCGAAAGTGCCGATGCGCGCGCGGTGCTCTGCGTCGCGAAGTGTGACTCCGCATCGTGATGCGCTGTCACGACGTCCACGGAGGCTGCAGACCGGGCGCCCGCTTGCTCACCCTCGGCGCGCGGATGACCGGATGCCAGCAACGAGTCCTGGGGCAGGTCGTGGTGCGCGGCCAAGGGTTGTGCGGTGTGCGGCGAAGGGGCCGCGCGATCGGCGGCCGCGAGGGCGCCGAAATCCTGCAGACCGAAATTCGTTGGCGAAGAACCGTTGCGGCTGCGGGTTGAGCTCATTTTTCTTGACCCCTTTGAACTGGCAAGGGGCCGACACACCACCGGGCGACCTGCAGATCGCCTCGGAGCCCCCTAGTTGAACGCACGCTAGCACTGGGTTCGCCGTGCTACAAGCGGTTGAATGTGCGAACTATTGACGAATTTCTTGTCACGGAATTGTCGCCGCGCGATATCTTCTGCGCTGCATCGCAGCACGACACGAAAAAATTATTTCGCGCCCGCTCACCGTTTTTCGTCTTCGAAAACAAAGTAAATTTTCGCCCTTGTGGGGAAACGCGCCGAGCAGCCAAAGACACCGCCCCAATGCCCATGGGTCCTCGTAAGAGGAACGGCGCGGGTACTAAGGTCGCAACCAAGTGAGCATGAAATGTTGTTGTGACGCCTTGTCCCTCCGCTCCACGGTGACGCCTTGTTTAAATTCCTCTTGCGGCCGCGCTAGACTTGCCGATGCACGCACCATCATGCCCACCCCTTCATTCACCATATGATTGTAAACGCGCCGCCCAAATGTTAGGGAGAACCCATAGGGAGGGTCCTTCGCATGTCTCAGCCATATGTCGGCCAAATTCTCATGTTCGCCGGTACTTTTCCGCCGGCCGGATGGGCGCTTTGCCAGGGGCAGCTCATGCCCATTTCCGAGAACGACACTCTGTTCAATCTGATCGGAACGACTTATGGCGGCGACGGTCAGAGCACCTTCGGCCTTCCCAATCTGAGCGGCCGTATCCCGATCCACCAGGGAACGGGTCCAGGCCTCTCGAACTACACCATCGGCCAGGAGGCCGGCACAGAAAGCGTGACTCTCACGACGCAGCAGATCCCCTCTCACAACCACTTGGCTTTGACCTCGAGCGCCGGCGGCACCAGCGCAGTCCCGCAATCGAACTCGATTCTCGCCGACGAGGTGACCACCGGCCAGCCGACCGGCGGCAATGCCTTTGCCTATCTCCCCCCCGCCAGCGGCGTCACCTCGGTCACAATGCCGGCCGGCACCGTGGTCAATACGGGAGGAAGCCAGCCCCACGAGAACATTCAGCCGATCTTGACGATCAGCTACTGCATCTCGCTTTTCGGCGTGTACCCCAGCCCGACCTGATCGTCACTTCGGCCTGAGGCATCAAAAACGGAACCCAACCATGTCCGCACCTTTCGTCGCTGAAATCACCATGTACGCCTTCAATTTCGCGCCCAAAGGATGGGCGTTCTGCGCCGGCCAGCTTTTGCCGATCTCGCAGAACACGGCGCTATTCTCCCTGCTCGGAACCAACTACGGGGGGGACGGCAAATCGACCTTCGGCCTGCCCGACATGCAGGGCAATGCAGCCGTCGGCCAGGGACAGAGCTCGGCGTCAGGCACCCAGTATTTCGTCGGCGAAACGACAGGGGTCCAGAACGTGACGCTGCTGACGACCGAAATGCCCTCGCACAATCACGGGTTCACAGCCTGGAGCGATACCGGCACGACCCTCATCTCGAACCAGAACCAGTTGGCCAAGGCCCAGACAGGCGGCAAGCAGTCGAGCTATACCGGCAACTATCTGAATACCGCCGGCATCAACATCACCATGTCGCCAGGCTGTACGACGCCCACGGGCTCGAGCTTCCCCCACAACAACATGCAGCCCTATCTGGCGCTCAATTTTTGCATCGCCCTGCAAGGCGTCTTTCCGGCGCGTCCCTGAACAGGAACCAGAACCATGTCGACACCGTTCTTGGCACAGATCGAGATCTTCTCGTTCAACTTCGCGCCCAAGGGCTGGGCCCTGTGCAATGGCCAGCTCCTGCCGATCAACCAGAACCAGGCGCTGTTTTCGCTCCTGGGAACGACCTTTGGCGGCGACGGGCGGGTGAACTTCGCGCTGCCGGACCTGCGCAGCCGCGTGCCGATCGGCATGGGCGCCGGATTCACGCTCGGCGAACGCGGCGGCGAAGAGGCCCACACGGTCATCATCAGCGAAATGCCGGCCCATACCCACCAATTCGCCGGCAACACGGGCGACGGCACCACGGCGACCCCTGCCAGCAACACCAACTTGGCCAAGGCCGTCGCATCCGCCAATCCCGGCGGCACCTTCACCATGCAGCTCTACAGCAACGCGAATGGCAATCAGACGATGGCGCCGGGCACGATCACCAACACCGGCGGCAGCCAGCCGCACTCCAACCTCATGCCGTATCTATGCCTGAGCATGTGCATTGCTCTGCAGGGAATCTTCCCCTCGCAGACCTGAACGCACTGCGCGTATAGTTCTACGATGTCCCTGACGGTCGACACGCCGAACGGCCCGTTCACGCTCGCGCGCGAATGCGGCGGCTGTACCTTGTGCTGCAAGGTGATGCGCGTCGACGAGCCGCTGCACAAGCCGCTGAACGTCTGGTGCGGCCATTGCGTGCTGGGAAAGGGCTGCGGCATCCACGAGTCCCGCCCGCCGGTGTGCCGAAACTTCCATTGCGTATGGCTGATGGATGCCAGTTTGGGGCCCGAATGGCATCCCGAGCGCTCTCATATGGTTCTGTGGCTCGATCTCGACGGCCGCAGGCTCAACGTCAATGTGGACGAGAGCCATCCCGATGCGTGGCGCGGCGAGCCCTACTACAGCCAGCTGAAGAGACTGGCCTCGATGGCGCTCTATCGCGATGGACAGGTCGTGGTGTTCGTGGGGGCGTCGACGTTCGTGATCCTGCCGAACAGACACGTGCCGCTGGGCGACCTCGCAGCGGACGAATATATTTTCATCGAACGCCTCGCCGATGGCGGTTGGGACGCCCGCAAGGTGGACGAGACCCAGGCCGAGGAACTGCGCCGGAGCGGCCGCGCCTAGTTGAAAACGGCTTGGTAGTCCTGCCATTCGGGTTCGATCGTGTGGATCGGCGTGATGTAGATATTGTATGTCGGCCCATCGTCGAAGGCACAATCGTACAGGCCTTCGGGCATGTAGACGTTGAGCTTGGGCGAGCGGAATATCAGGATGAAGGGCTCGCGCTTGGCGCTCTCTATGAATTTCTGCCCCTTGACGATCTTGACCAGCGGCATCTCGAATGTCGTGCCGCCGAAACGGACGGTCTTGCCGACCAATGGTTCAAAATGACGCGCTTCCAGAAATTCCGCCATCTGCCTTGCCCTCGCCTTTGCGGCGAGATTGCCTCAAGCCCGGGCACGATGGAAGCGCCCACGCCGACGCGGCCCGAGCGATGAGCGAGGCAGTCCGCCGTTACGAAACTGCGCGGGGCAGCGTGAGCCTGCGCCCCGAACGCGCCAGCGACGAGGCGTTTCTATTCTCGCTCCTGCTCAGTCACGCCGGAAGCCGGCTTCAGGAGGGCGGCATACCAGCGCAGACGCTAGAGCCCCTGATGCGGATGCAGTTCGCGGCGCAGACGCGGACCTATCGCACGGTCTATCCGAACGCGGTCTTCTCCATAATCGAAGCCGACGGCGTGCCGATCGGCCGCCTGATCGAGGAGGACGAAGGGGAACGGGTCTACTTCGTCGATTTCGCGCTGCTCCCCGTGCGCCGCGCGCAAGGGCTCGGCACGGCCTTCATCGAGATTGTTGCCGACGAATGGGGCCGCCGCGGCCGGGCGGCGCGCGTCGAGGTGCGGCCGGACAACGTCGGCTCGCTGCGGCTTTGCGAGAAACTGGGTTTTGCGCGCATCGGCGAGCACAATGGGCACATCAATCTGTTGCGGGCCGCAAAGGCCGCGACGGAATGAGGATGCGGCTCGACGGGCCCGTGCGTAAGCAAAAGTCGATTTCCGCCGGCAAGCGCCCTAAGCGGCCTAGATCTTCGGGTCCTCACGCCGGTGCGCGCGATCGATGGCCTGCTGCAGAGCACCGTCCAGCTTCGCATATTCGAGGATGACTTTTTCGGAATGAACGTCGTGGACGGACGAGAACGGCACGACGAAGTCGCCGGCATTTTCGATGTAGATGACGAGCTCCGCAGGCCGCACGTGGCGCACAGCCCCGAATGCATGGGCTCCGTCCCGAATGAAAACGTCGAAGCCCTCGCGCACGCGCTCTTCGAACATTGCTAGCTCCTCTGCCGGATCGCAACGATAACGCCCGTGGCCGGTTCCCGTGCTTCCGAACGCTTCAATAGGGATTTCCATAGCGCAGGACCTTGGCGAGGTCTTTGCCCCGGATCGTGCCGACGGAGTGGTATGCCAGGCCCCAGGAGTCGATCGACGACATGTCGGGGAACATGCAGGTCTCGAGCACGTCGTTCGGATCGCTGTCGAGCACCCAGCCTCCGCCCGAGGCATTGATGCCGCCGAAAAGATCGCTGCCGCCGAGCAACGTGCAATAGCACGATGCGGGATTGCCGTTGCACGATCCGAGCTGGACCTGGCCGTAATAGGCAAGAGCCGCCAGACTTGGCTTCGGGGTGAACAGCGTGGAAAGCAGCACATTGATCTGGCTACCGTCCTTGCTTGAGGTGAATTGGCAGAACTCCGCCTTGTGCGCGAGCACCAGCGGATTGCCTCCGTTGGTGCCGAATTCCGGAATACGGGTCTGAACCACCCCGCCCTTCTTGATACAATAGGCGGCCGCGTCGCCGCTGCCGGTGTCCTGCGCCTGCGCCCCGCCGGCTGCGCCCAGCGCTACCGCGACGGCCAAAATCATTGCCTTGATATACATTGAGCTCTCTCCTGTCCTGCCGCAACCTCGCACGCACCGGTCGCGATTCCAAGGGCGTGGCGCCATTGCCCGATTGCCTTGCTGTTGTTACAGCCTGCACATGGCCCGGATTTGCATTGTGGGAGATTCGCACGTCGCCGCGCTGAAGCAAGGCTGGAACGAAATTTGTAACGAGTTTCCTTCGGTGGAAATGACGTTCTTTGCGGCAATTCGTGCGGCGCTGGCCGATTTCGCGCTTTGTGACGGCAAGCTGGTAGCGACCAGCGCGCTTCTTAGAAATCGCATTCTTCAAACCTCGCAAGGCAAGACCGAAATTACGGGCGATTACGATGCCTATCTGTGTTCGGGCTTTGACGTCAGCTTCTTGCCTGCGGGGACCATCTTCAAGAAGAATTGGTACAAAGGTGGTCAAGACCAGAACGCTGAGCGCGCCTGCGATATCGCCCTGGACGCGCATTTCCGGCAGACGGAGGCGGCTGCTTTTCTTCTAAAGCTGCGGCGGATCACCGATGCTCCGGTGCTTTTCATAGGCCAGCCCTATCGCGCTCCGGAGCGCGTGGCCAAATGGACGAGCTGGTGTCCGTCGCCTGAGACTCAGCGCCATCTTTCCGCGCTTTACGCGACGGCCTTGGACCGGACGCTGAGGGACCTCTGCAACGCTCGCTTTCTGCAGCAACCTGCCGAAACCCTCGACCAGGATCTGCCTCTCGCGACCGCCGATCGGTTTTTCCGCGGTGCAGCACGCGCTTACGCGCCGCTCGATGGTCAGGAGGACCGCACACACACAGGCGCTGCCTATGGCGCAATCGTACTGAAGGCGGCGCTGAAGCAGTTGGAGATCGGCCCGGAGAATCTTACGTCGGCGGGCGATCGCGCGACGCAATGATCCGTCGCATGCGGCGATCTTCGCGCGCATCGCTGATGGCAAGCACAGCGTGCAAAACGCCGATGCCCCAGAGAAGAAATCCGGCATGGTGGAATATGATGGTGATCCAGCAGACGATGGAGAGGATGTAGAGAACGAAATTCGCCAACGCCTGGAACGGCTTACCCGCAAGGAGCAAAGCCAGCGGCGAACAGAAAAAGCCGATCAGGTAGAGCATCGTACCTGCGACATGGGGTGGGCTTGGGGCCTTGTCAAAGGGCTGCACGGATACGGGCGGCGATGGGCTCCAGCGTCTCCGGCTTGACCATGCCGCGGCCGTGCAGCTGAAGATTGAGGCCCTCGCCCCGGGGCAACACATGGAAATGAACGTGAGGGATGCTCTGTCCCGCGGCAGCACCGTTCAGCTGCACCAACATGATACCTGGCGCCGCGAGCGCCTTTTTGACGGCACGCGCGACCTTTTGCGTTGTCTGGATCAGTGCCGACGCGCCTTGCGGCGAAAGATCGAGAATGCCTTCAGCCGGCTCCTTCGTGATGACGAGCGTATGGCCTTCGGTCGAGGGCATGATGTCCATGAAGGCGAGCGTGAGGTCGTCTTCATAAACCGGCATCTTCGGGAGCTCGCCGCGCAGAATCTTCGCGAAGATGTTGTCGGTATCGTACATGAGAACCTCGTCCTGGCCGAATGAAGAGCGTAGCGGGCTGCAGCGCGAGCGTACAGACGAACGAAAACTCTCAAACCATAAGAGCTACCCGGGTTTCCGGAACGGGCCGTGCTCTGCAAGGTCCTCGATCTGAGCGGCTACGGCCTCGCGCTCGCGCTTGAGATAGTCGTCGACCGCGCGACGCAAGCCCGGATGCGAGATGTAGTGGGCGCTGTAGGTGGGCACCGGCAGGTAGCCGCGCAGCAGTTTATGCGCGCCTTGTGCGCCGGCCTCCACTTTCTTCAGGCCCTTCGCAATAGCGAATTCGACGGCCTGGTAATAACAGGTCTCGAAGTGGAGGAACGGCACGAACTCGGTGCAGCCCCAATTGCGACCGTACAATGTGCCCGCGTCCATGAAATTCAGGGCACCGGCGATCGTCCGTCCGTCACGCCTCGCCATCACCAGCAGAACCTGGTTCGCCATCGAGGCACCGATCCTGCTGAAGAAGTCCCGCGTCAAATAGGGGTGTCCCCACTTGCGGCCGCCGGTGTCCATGTAAAATTCGAAGAACTGGTCCCAGTGCGCCTCGGTAAGGTCACTGCCGCTGAGCCAGTCGAATGCCACGCCGGCGGCGCGGACACCCTCGCGTTCCTTGCGCAGATTTTTGCGCTTCGAGGATGACAGCGCGGCCAGGAAATCGTCGAAGGTCTTGTAGCCGCGATTGTGCCAGTGGAATTGTTGATCGGTGCGAAGCAGATATCCGGCCTCGCCGGCCGCGCCCCATTCCGCTTCCGTGAGAAACGTCACATGCAGCGAAGACGCCTCGAGCTGTGCCACCGCCGCCGGTCCCGCAGCGATCAAGGCCGCTTGCGCCGCGGGATTGCGGACAAGAAAGCGTCGCCCCGTCACCGGCGTGAACGGCACGCTCGCCTGTAGCTTGGGATAGTAATCGCCGCCCGCGCGCTCCAGTGCATCGGCCCAGGCATGGTCGAAGACATATTCGCCCTGGCTGTGGCTCTTGAGATAGAGCGGCAGGATGCCGTCGATGGCGCCGTCGCGCTCGACGACCAGGTGCAAGGGCCGCCAGCCGGTCTTGGCAGTGGCCGAGCCGCTCTCCTCCGCCGCCTCGAAGAATTCGTAGCGCGTGAAAGGATTCGGCAGTGCGGCATTTTCTGGATTGGCGCACGCATTCCAGTTCGCCCGGCCGATGCGCGCGGCAGGTCCCACAAGACGCGCGGTGAACTCGGATGCCGTCACGCGATTTCGAATATCGCCTCGACCTCGCAGGCTACGCCGCGCGGCAGCGAGCCGGCACCGACAGCGGCGCGGGCATGGCGGCCGGCCTCGCCGAACACGGCCTGGAACAGGTCGGAAGCGCCATTGGCCACCTCCGGATGCTGCGTGAAATCGGGCACCGCGTTGACGAAGACCGTCACCTTCACGCAGCGCCGCACGCGGTCGAGATCGCCGCTGCACGCCGCCTTCACTTGCGCGATGACGTTGATGGCGCAGAGCCTCGCGGCCGCCTTGCCGTCGTCCAGCGAAATATTTTCCCCGACCTTGCCGACATATTCGAGGCCGTTGCGACCGAGCGTCACCTGACCGGAGACATGGACGAGGTTGCCGGAGGTGACAGTCGGGACATAGCTCGCCACGGGCGCCGGCGGCGCGGGCAGTTCGATGCCGAGTTCCTTCAGGCGTGCTTCAATCTTGCCGGCCATGCGTTCTCCTGTCCGAATGCGAGTGGCGCAAGCTATCGTGCCGGAGCGCGCCGCGCTATAGAAACGGGAATGAGCGAGCGCCTCGACGCCGACCAGCCCTGCCCCGTCCGCGACGGCTTCGTCTGGCCGGCGGAATGGGCGCCGCACGCGCGAACCTGGATGTGCTGGCCGTGCCGCATCGAAGTGTGGAACGGACCGGAAGGCTTGCTGCGCGCCAAGCAGGCATTCGCCCGCGTGGCGCGGGCGATCTCGAGCTTCGAGCCCGTCACGATGGCGGTGCGCGCGCAGGATGCGGCAGAAGCCAGGCTCGCCTGTGCCGGCAAGGTCGAGACGTTCGAGGTTCCGCTCGACGATTCCTGGGCCCGCGACATGGGACCGACATTCCTGCGCGGTCCGGGTGGCGCGCGCGCAGCGGTGCAGTGGCGCTTCAATGCCTGGGGAAACAAGTATCATCCTTATGCAGAAGATGCGCGGCTCGCCACGCGGATCGCAGGCGCGGCGCAGGCGCGCGTCTATGTGGCGCCGATGATCTGCGAAGGCGGCGCCATCCACGGCGACGGCGAAGGCACGCTTCTGACGACGGAACAATGCCTGCTGAACGCGAACCGCAATCCCGACCTCACCCGGCAGGACGTGGAAGAGTGTCTGGCGCTGTTCACCGGCGCGCGGCGGGTGGTCTGGCTGGGCGACGGGTTTTCCGACGAAGAGACCGACGGTCATGTCGACAACATCGCCTGCTTCGTGGCGCCCGGGCGGGCTGTCGTCGGCATTCCTGCCTTCCGATCGCATCCGGACTACGAGCCGGCATGCGAAGCCGCGCGCCGTCTCGCGGCCGCGCACGATGCCGAAGGCCGCGCCATCGAGGTGGTCGAGCTGGAACAACCCCGGCGCACGCGCATGGACGGCAGCGGGCGCCTGCTTCAGGCGAGCTACGTGAACTTCTATCTCGCCAACGGTGGACTGGTGATGCCGGCCTTCGACGATCCCAACGACGAAAAGGCCCGCGAGGCCCTGGCCGCCTGCTTTCCGGGCCGCGACATCCTGCAGATCGATGCGCTCGATATTGTCGAAGGCGGCGGCGGCATTCACTGCATCACGCAACAGGAACCCGCGGCTCCGTGAACAGGACATTCAGCGCGGCCAACGCGCGCATTGCAGCCTTTCAACGCTTCACCATCAGCAGGGGCACCCTTCCGACATGAGCGACACCGCCAAGGCCGAACAGCCTGCCAGTACCGCCAGCATCTTCGCCTATTTCACGCCGCTCACCTTTCTGGTCTACCTGGTGATGCCGCATGGCTATCTGCTCGATTTCGCCACCGCCTTCATGCTCAAGGACCAGCTCCATCTCAATCCGGAGCAGGTCTCCACGTTCAGGCTGCTGACAGCCATCCCCGTCTATCTTTCCGTGGTGTTCGGACTGACGCGCGATCTATGGAATCCGCTGGGCATGCGCGACCGCGGCTATTTCCTCATCTTCGCGCCGCTGACGGCGATCGTCTTTCTTTGGATGGCTTACGCGAATCTCACTTACTCCAGCCTGTTTTTCGGCATGCTGTTGGTGATGTTTTTCTGGCGCTTCGTCGCCGCGGCGCAGTGGGCGCTGCTGGCATTGGTCGGCCAGGAGCAGTTGATGTCCGGCCGCCTGAGCGCGCTATGGAACATTGTCGCCAGCATCCCCTACATCGTCGGCGCCTTCGCTTCAGGCTGGATCGCCCAGCACCTTCTGCCCCACCAGACCTTTCTGCTGATGATGGTGCTGTCCCTGGCGATGGCGGCCTTCGCGCTGTGGAAGCCGCGCGCGGTGTTCTCCCATGCCTATGACAAACCACAGGCCAAGGGCAGCGATCTGATCGGCGACATCAAGCGTCTCGTCCGCCACCGCGCCGCCTATCCGGCGGTGCTGATCATGTTCATGTTCCAGTTCGCGCCAGGCTCCAACACGCCGCTGCAGTTCTATCTCACCAACAAGCTGCACGCCTCCAACGCGGTCTATGGCGAATATTACGCGATCTTCGCTGCGGCCTTCATCCCGATATTTTTTCTCTATGGCTGGCTGTGCAAGCGCTATTCGCTGAAAACCCTTTTGTGGTGGGGCACCGTCATCACCGTGCCGCAGCTGATGCCGCTCGCCTTCGTCCACTCCGCCGAGCAGGCGCTGTGGCTGGCGCTTCCCATCGGCATGATGGGCGGCGTCGCCGCCGCGGCCTATTACGACCTCGCCATGCGCTCCTGCCCCCCGGGGCTGCAAGGCACCTTGATGATGATGGTCGACGGCATGTTCCTGCTCTCCTATCGGGGCGGCGATTGGCTCGGCTCCTTGATCTACAACAGCAGCCCGCAATACGGCTTCCTCTATTGTGCGCTGGCGACAACCGCGGTCTATGCTCTCATCCTGCCGGTGCTGCTCCTGATCCCGAGGGCGCTGATCGCCACCGCCGACGGCGAGGCCAATCCGGCGCTGGAAGGCCTATCGCCGACACGCGAGCCCGCATAATATTTGCACGCGGAGGCGCGGAGACGCGGAGGATGAGCCAGTCCGAATTGCCACTTGACGACCTCACGGGCGAAATAGTCGACGCCGCCTATAAACTGCATGTTGCACTGGGGCCCGGACTGCTGGAATCGGTCTATCAAGCGGTTCTGGCGCGCGGTCTCGCGCGCCGCGGTTTGTTGATCGAGACTCAAAAGTCGATTTCTTTCGAGTACGATGGGATGCGCTTTGCCGATTGCTTTCGGATCGACATCTTAGTTGCTGCCCGAGTACCCGTGGAAATCAAATCCGTCGAGAGGCTTGCTCCTGTACATTCTAAGCAGCTGCTCACCTACCTGCGCCTCTTGGATTTGCCCGTGGGCTTATTGATCAATTTCGGCGCACCAACTCTCAGGGAAGGGTTACTGCGCGTAGTCAATAAATTACAGCCCTCCGCGTCTCCGCGCCTCCGCGTGAATCAATCGGCGCTTGAAAGGCCGGGACAGCCGACATGAGACCCATCACCCTCGCCGCCACGCAGTTCGCCTGTTCCTGGGACGCGCGCGCAAACGTGGAGAGGGCGAAGGCGCTGGTGCGCGCCGCGGCGGCTAAGGGCGCGAATGCGATCCTGATCCAAGAACTGTTCGAGACGCCCTATTTTTGTCAGGACCAGCTTGTCGATCATTTCAAGCTCGCCGCGCCCGCGGAAGGCAATCCGCTGATCGCGGAGATGTCGGAGCTGGCCAAGGAGCTCGGCGTCGTGCTTCCGGTCAGCTTCTTCGAGCGCGCCGGACGGGCGCATTTCAATTCGCTGGCGATGATCGACGCCGATGGCCGCGTCCTCGGCGTCTATCGCAAATCGCACATTCCCGACGGGCCCGGTTATCAGGAAAAGTACTACTTCACGCCGGGCGACACGGGCTTCAAGGTCTGGCAGACGAAGTTCGGGATCATGGGCGCGGGCATCTGCTGGGATCAATGGTTTCCCGAAAGCGCTCGCAGCATGGCACTGATGGGCGCGGAGGTGCTGTTCTATCCCACCGCCATCGGCAGCGAGCCGCCTCCGGCGCCTCCGGTCGATAGCCGCGATCACTGGCGGCGCGTGATGCAGGGCCACGCCGCCGCCAACATGACGCCGCTCGTCGCCTCCAACCGGATCGGCGTGGAGAAGGGACTGGCCGGCGAGATGACCTTCTACGGCTCGTCCTTCATCGCCGACGAGACCGGCGCCATCGTCGCCGAACTAGGCCGCGCCGAAGAGGGCTTCGCCACCGCCACCTTCGACCTCGACGCGATCGCCCAGGCCCGCACCTCCTGGGGCCTGTTCCGCGACCGGAGGCCGGAGCTTTATGGCGCCATCGGCCGGCATGACGGGAACTCTGAAAACTGAACCGTCTTCCCGGCCGACACCGTACTTGTTTGAGTCGCGGGACTACGTCCCTCTCCTGTTCGGCGAGAACTGGTCGTGCTTGCCACCGCCAAGGCCGCGGCCTTTCCCCACGGAAGCGCCACCGAACTTGGCGCGGAGTTTGTCGACCGCATGCTCGGCTTTGGCGCGTTTGCCGGCGGCGCGGTCGACCAGGTCGCCGGGATCGCACAGCGCAGCGGACTCGATGTTGTGCAGTCCCACGCCCAGCAAACGGAACGCGGTTCCATCGGCTTCCTTGCGCAAAAGCGCGCGCGCCACGCGGAAGATGCGGTCGGCGAGCTGCGTCGGCGCATCGAGCGTTTCACTGCGGGTGCGGATCTTGAAGGCCACGGTCTTCAGCTTCAGCGTCACGGTGCGGCCGCCGAGCTCCATCGCTTTGGCGCGGGCCGAGACACGCTCGCATTGCCGCCAGAGGATGCGCTCCAGCTCGGCGAACCGCATAATGTCATCGTTGAACGTGGTCTCGGACGAGATGCTCTTCATCTCGCTGTCCGGTTCAACCTTGCGGCTGTCCTCGGCATGCGCCAGGCGATGGAGCCAGAGCCCGGTTGCGCCATAACGCGAGGCGAGCTCGCGCGGCTCCATATCCTGCAGCTGCCCGATGCGGGTGATGCCATCCTTTGCCAACCGGCCTTGAAGCGCCCCGCCGGCGCCGCGGATCATGGCGACCGGCTTGTCGCGCAGGAACGAGACCGCCTCGCCGCGGCCGATCACGGCAAAGCCGCGCGGCTTGTCCAGCTCGCTCGCGAGTTTCGCCAGGAACTTGTTGCAGGAGAGTCCAATGGAGACCGTGATCCCGATCTCGCGCTCGATGCGCAGCGCCAGCCGCGCCGTCGCCCGCGCCGGGCTCATGGCGTGCAGACGCTCGGTGCCGGTGAGGTCGAGATAGGCCTCGTCGAGCGACAACGGCTCGACCAGAGGCGTCAACTCTCGCATCAGGGCGCGCACCCGCCTTCCTTCCTCGACGTACTTGGCCATGTTGGGCCTGACGATCACCGCCTGGGGGCACAGGGCGCGCGCCTTGAACATCGGCATCGCCGAGCGCACGCCATCGATGCGCGCGATGTAGCAGCAGGTCGAGACCACGCCGCGCTTTCCCCCGCCCACGATCACCGGCTTGTCGCGCAGCGAGGGATCGTCGCGCTTCTCGATGGCGGCATAGAACGCATCGCAGTCCAGATGCGCGATGCTCAGACCATGCAACTCCTCATGCGCCGCGATGCGCCGGCTGCCGCACTTCGGGCAGCGCCGTGTCGCCCCCACGACATCGCCCAGACAATCGCGGCAGAAGGCGGTCAAGGGTCTCGGTCCTTGGGCCATAGCCAGGCGGCGCCGCGTACGCCGCTGGAGTCGCCGTGGCGATTGCGGACGATCAGCGATGGAGCCTGCGCCGAGAAGGCGTGGTTCTCGACCCTCTTGGGCAGCTCGCGGTAGAGCGCATCGATATTCGACAGCCCACCGCCAAGAACGATTGCATCGGGATCGAGGATGTTGACGACGCCGGCGATGGCGCGCGCGAAGCGGTCGATGAAGGCTTCGAACAGCGGCGCGGCAACGCGGTCGCCCTGCCCTGCCAGGCGCGCGATCTCGCTTGCGTCGGCATGCCGGCCGGCGCCGGCCGCGTACTGCGCCGCCAGTGCGGGTCCGCTGCACCAGGCTTCGATGCAGCCGCGGCGGCCGCAATAGCAGTGAGGCGCATCGCGGACTTCGTCGAGCGAGGGGCGCGGCAGGGAGTTGTGGCCCCATTCGCCGGCGATCGCGTGGGCGCCGGTCAGCACGCGTCCGCCGACGCAGACGCCGCCACCGACGCCTGTGCCCGCGATGATGCCGAAGACGACGTCCTTGCCGGCCGCCGCGCCGTCGGTCGCTTCCGAGAGCACGAAACAGTTGGCGTCGTTGGCGACGCGAACCGCACGCGTGAGCGCCGCTGCCAGGTCCTTGTCCAGCGGATGGCCGTTGAGACGCGTCGCGTTGGCGTTCTTCACCAGCCCGGTGAACGGACTGATGGTGCCGGGGATGGCGACGCCGACGCTGCCCCGCCGCCCCAGCTGCCCCTCCGCCTCGAGCACCAGATCGCGCATCGTCCGGATCACGTCGTGGTAATCGTCGCGCGGTGTCGGCACCCGCCGCCGCGTCAATTCGCGGCCCTCGCGGTCGATCGCGAGGATCTCGATCTTGCTGCCGCCGAGATCGATGCCGATGCGCATCACAGCCGCTCCGCGATGAAGCGGCCGGCGCTGTGCCAGTCCTCGGCGTAGTGGTTCGCATGCGCCGAAGGCGGCAGCAGAGGCTTCAGCCGCGCGTCGCCGATCAGATGGATGCGCAGCACCTCCGGCGCCGTTTCGGCGCAGGAGGCGAGATGCTGGGGGATGTCGTCGATGAAGAAGCTCGGCCCCGACGCCCGCGCCGCGAGCGTCTTGACGGCAGGGCCCTTCATGCCGGCATTGGCGACCAGGGGGAACTTCCAGCCGATCCGCGCCAGGTTGCGGACCCGCGCCGGCGCCTGGGCTTCTGTGACGTTGCTGAGCACCACGATGCCGGCGCGTCCGCTCAGGCCCGCGAGGGTCTCGACCGCGGCCTCGACCGGCTCCAGCCAGTCCAGATCGGCGCGAAACTCCTCCAGCAGCGCCGTCACCTCCACGTCCAGCAGCGCCGAGCGGTCGTCCAGACGGCGCACGTTGCCGTGGAGGCGGTAGCTCACCAGGTCCAAGAACAGGCCGCGGCGCCGCAGGAAGACGTCGAAGCCGTCCGCGAATCGCAGCAGCACCTCGTCGGCGTCGGCGATGACGAGCGGCCGGCCGGGCGCGATCCGGGCCAGCGCCTCGCCGATGCCGAAAGCCGCGCTCATGCCCCGCCCCGCACCTGGGCCAACACGTGACGGGCGATGTGGACGGCGCGTACATCGCCTGAACCGCCATCGCAGAACTCGACCAGAAGCGCCTCGCTTGTCAGGAGAAAATCCAGGACCGCCACCAGGACTTCCGGTTCGGCGGCGCGCGCGCGCAGGTCGGCCGCGTCGATCCCCGATTCGGCCACCAGCCGGTCCAAGGCACCTTCCGAGGCGGCGACGAAGGCCAGCGCGTCGAGCGCCAGGGTCGCCGCGGCGTCTTCTGTCATCGATCCGGATGTGGCGGAACGCAGCACCATCGCGCTCTCATACCATATCGCCGCGCCAGTGCGTTTTAAGGAAACCGGTGCCGGGAAACCGCGAGGTTCCACGGTCCAAGCCGGAAGCGTCAAGGGAGCGTTAAGACATCGCCTCTAATACTGCGACACCGGTCGAGTCGGGCCGCGGCGGGCGGGGTGGAGAAGACGATGGATGCCAAGACCAAAACCGTGCTGATCGTGGAGGACAACGAGCTCAACATGAAGCTCTTCCACGACCTGCTCGACGCCCATGGCTACCACATCCTCCAGACCAAGGACGGCATGGAGGCGCTCGACATCGCGCGCGAGCACCGCCCCGACCTGATCCTGATGGATATCCAGCTTCCCGAAGTCTCCGGCCTCGAAGTCACCAAATGGCTCAAGGAAGACGATTCGCTCAAGACCATCCCGGTGGTCGCCGTCACCGCCTTCGCGATGAAGGGCGACGAAGAGGTCATCCGCCAGGGCGGCTGCGAGGCCTACATCTCCAAGCCCATCTCCGTCACCAGCTTCCTCGACACCGTGCGCCGCTTCATCGGCTAGCGGCCAACCTTCAGGCAGGTCATGACCGCGCGCGTTCTGGTCGTCGACGACATCCTCGCCAACGTCAAGCTGCTCGAGGCGAAGCTCTCCGCCGAGTATTTCGAGGTCGTCACGGCCTATAGCGGCGCCGAGGCCTTGAAGCGCATCGAGGAAAGCATCCCCGACATCGTGCTGCTCGACGTCATGATGCCCGGCATGGACGGGTTCGAAGTCTGCCGCCGCATCAAGGCGGACCCCAAGACGGCGCACCTGCCCGTGGTGATGGTCACCGCGCTCGACCAGCCCAGCGACCGCGTCGCCGGTCTCGAAGCCGGCGCCGACGATTTCCTCACCAAGCCGGTGGACGACCCTGCCCTGTTCTCCCGCGTCCGCAGCCTGGTCCGCCTCAAGATGATGACCGACGAGCTTCGGATGCGCGAGACCACCGGCCAGAACATGGGCCTGCTCGACCCCACCGACACCTTGCAGGATGCCAACCCGTCGGGACGCGTGCTGATCATCGAGGACCGTCCGGAGTCCTGCGCCTGGTTCGCCAGCGCGCTGCAACAGGTCCATCAGTTCTCCGCCGTCGACACATTCGAGGAAGCGCTGGTGCGCGTGCGCGGCGGCGACTTCGATCTCATCATCGTCAGCCTCGGCGTGCGCGGTTTCGACGGCCTGCGGCTGTGCTCGCAGCTGCGCTCGATCCCCGAGGCGCGGCACGTTCCCATCCTCGTCGTGGTCAGCGAAGGCGACCGCCGCAAGCTGAACCAGGCGCTGGAGATGGGCGTCAACGACTATCTGACCCGACCCGTCGACCGCAACGAGCTGGTGGCGCGCGTGCGCACGCAGCTGCGCAAGAAGCGCTATGCCGACCGTCTGCGCCGCAACGTCCAGCTCAGCCTGGAGATGGCGATCACCGACCAGCTCACCGGCCTGCACAACCGCCGCTACATGGCGAGCCATCTGGAGAATCTGCTCGCCGGCGCCGCGCGCAGCGCGAAGCCGCTCGCCTTCGTCATCATGGACATCGATTTCTTCAAGTCGGTCAACGACAGTCACGGCCACGACGTCGGCGACGAAGTGCTGCGCGAATTCGCCAAGCGCATCAACGCCAATATCCGCGGCATCGATCTCGCCTGCCGCTATGGCGGCGAGGAGTTCGTGGTGGTGATGCCCGAAACCGATTGCGGCTTCGCCTATGCCGTGGCCGAGCGCCTGCGCCGCAGCATCGAGACCACGCCGATCGAGATCAGCCGCGCACCCGGCAAGATCAACATCACCATTTCCATCGGCATCGCGGCCTCGGAAGGCGACGGCGACAGCGCCGAGGCGCTCCTGCGCCGCGCCGACCAGGCCCTCTACAGCGCCAAGCGCACCGGCCGCAACCGCGTCGTCGCCGACGCGGCGTGAGCGGCTAAGCACCTCTCTCAAACCCATCATATTTCGTCATCGCCCGCTTCATGCGGGCGACCCAATTTTCTCACAGGAATAAAATGGGTCGCCCGGATCGCGCAAAAAAGCGCGACCGGGCGATGACGATTTTGAAATTGAAAGAATCGTTGCATCCGCATCGTCCGCGGCTCCGCGTGAGCCCCTTCTTCGCAGCCCGAAAGCGGATGTCCCGCACGCGGCGGTCTTCCATTTCCTCGACCATCGACCGCGTTTGAGAGACCCGCCTTCGAATCCTCGGAGTTTTGGCAGCGGACCGCTCGCGCACTCAAGCCGAGCAGCGCCGGCACCGTTCTCGTCCCTCGGACTCTGCCGGAGTGTGGGAGCCCTGCGCCGGCATCGTTCCGTGCCGCTCCGACGGGGCTTGGTCCCTTTTCCGACGCGGAGCGCACATGAGGCTCCTCGTCCTGTATGTCGTCCCTGTGCTGTTGGCTGGCGGCCTTGAGGCCTGATGGGGTTCGCGCTCCGTCGATCTCGCAGGCGAAATAAGCGCGGAAGAGAGCATTTCAAGTAGTACGGGTATTATCTCGAATAGATAACTGTCAGTTGTGACATGGATACGACACCCCGGCCAACGCGCTCCACGTCGCGGGAAGTCTCAGCTCGCCAGGGCCTCGCGAATCTTGCGCGCGAGTTCCTCGAGACTGAACGGCTTGGCGATGAAATTCGTCCCCGGGTCGATCATGCCGCGATGGATGATCGCATTGCGCGTGAAGCCCGTCGTGAAAAGCACCTTGAGCCCGGGCCTGAGCTTGAGCGCCGCATCGGCCAGCTTGCGGCCATCGACATTGGGCATGACGACGTCGGTGAACAGCAGCGCGATGTCATCGCGGCTGCCGAGGATCTTCAGCGCTGCGTCTGCGCCGTCGGCTTCGAGAACTGTGTATCCCAGCTCGCGCACGCTCTCCACCGTGAGCTGGCGCACGCGCGCTTCGTCTTCGACGACGAGAACGATTTCACGGCCGGCCGCCAGCGGCAGGCCCTGCGAAGCACCGGCGGTCTCCTGCGTCACGGCGCCCATGTATCGCGGCAGATAGAGCTTGACCGTCGTGCCTTGCCCCAGTTCGGAATAGATGCGCGCGTGGCCGCCGGACTGCTTGGCGAAACCGTAGACCTGCGCCAGACCAAGTCCTGTCCCGCGCCCGTCCTTCTTGGTCGTGAAGAACGGCTCGAACGCCTTGGCGATCTGTTCCTTGCGCATGCCGATTCCATTATCGGTTATCGCGACGAGGACATATTGGCCGGCCGGGACATCGACATGGGCGGCCGCGTAGCGATCGTCCAGATGCGCGTTGCAGGTTTCGATCGTCAGTTTGCCGCCTTCCGGCATGGCATCGCGCGCATTGGTCGCCAGATTGAGGATGGCGTTTTCCAACTGGCTGCGATCCGCATTGACGTTCCACAGGCCACCGGCCAGCACGGTTTCGACCTGGATATGCTCGCCGAGCGTGCGGCGCAGGATCTCCGAGAGGTTCGCGACCAGCGCGTTCATGTCGAGCGGCTTCGGCGACAGAGGCTGCTGCCGCGAGAAGGCAAGAAGACGGCGCACCAGCTCCGCAGCGCGCACGGCGCCCTCATTGGCATTGCCGATGAGAACCCGGGCGCGATCCGTCTCTCCGCGGTCGAGCGCGCGCAGCGACAGCTGCAACGCGCTGGTCACGACGGAAAGCATGTTGTTGAAGTCGTGCGCCATGCCGCCGGTCAGCTGGCCGAGGGATTCCATCTTCTGGGACTGGGCGAGTTGCTCCTGCGTGCGGCGCAGCTTTTCTTCCGCTTCCACCCTTTCGGTGATGTCGCGGGTGATCTTGGCGAAGCCGATGGGCCGGCCTGCGCTGTCATGGATCGGATTGACGATGCCATGGGCGCGGAAGCGGCTCCCGTCCTTGCGCAGCCGGGTGCTCTCGGATTCGAAGCGGCCGTTGCGCAGCGCCTCTTCCAGCATTTTCGAGGGCAGAGCCGCGGCCTTGTCTTCCTCGGTGAAGAACAGGCTGTAATGGCGCCCGATGACCTCGTCCGCCGAATAGCCCTTGATCCTTTGCGCGCCGGCGTTCCAGCTCGTGATCACGCCCTCGGGATCGAGCATATAGATGGCATAGTCGGTGACGCCGTCGACGAGCAGCCTGAATTGCTGCTCCATCGACCCGTTGCGCCGCGAGCGCTGCGACCCGCGGCCGAATAGCGACAGCCCAAAAACCATGCGATGAAGATTCCGCTCCCTGACAAATTGCTAGCACAGCAGAAGCCCGGAAATCAGGCGGAAACTGGCCTCGCCCAGATTGCTTTTTGATAAACCCTGCCCGAGGTCAGGTTCAGCTCAAAGTGCGGCGGGCCGGGCCGCCTTGACATCCTTCCATATTTCATTATTCATTGAAATATGGAACCACACGACGCCGTCAAGCGCCTCTCCGCCCTCGCCCAGGAAGCGCGGCTGGAGGTGTTCCGGCTGCTGGTCAAGGCGGGGCCGCAAGGCCTGGCCGCGGGTGCGATCGCGCGGGCATCGAAGACTGCCGCGAACACCACCTCGGCGCAGCTGCTGGTGCTGTCGAACGCAGGCCTGATCAAGGCGCGGCGCGACGGCCGCTCGATCATCTACGCGGTGGATTTCGCCGCGGTGGCGAAGCTGCTCGTGTTCCTGACCGAGGATTGCTGCGGCGGGCGCACGGAGATCTGCGCCCCGCTCGCGGCCGTTGCCGCCCAATGTTGTCCGCCATCCAAAGGAGCACGCCATGAAGCGCCTGCACGTTCACGTCGCCGTTGAGGATCTGCAACGTTCGATCGGCTTCTATTCCACGCTGTTCGCAACTGCGCCCAGCGTCACAAAGCCCGACTATGCCAAATGGATGCTCGACGATCCGAAGGTGAACTTCGCGATCTCGTCGCGCGGCCGCGCGGGCGGCGTCGATCATCTCGGCATCCAGGTCGAGAGCGACGGCGAGCTGCGCGAGCTCGCGGGGCGGCTCAAGGCCGCGGGCGAGAGCACGCGCGACCAGGAGGCCACCACCTGCTGCTACGCGCAGTCGAACAAGGCCTGGGTCAACGATCCTTCCGGCATCCGCTGGGAGACGTTTTTCACCTTCGGCGAGGCGACCGCCTACGGAGAAGATGAAGCGATCGCCGCCGCAACGAAAACCTGCGCCACGCCGAAAGCCGAGGCCTGCTGTTCGTGAGTAAAATTTGTTGGAAACAACTTCGTCATCCTGAGGCGCCCGGCGCGTCGCCCTTCGAGGCTCGCCGTCATCCTGAGCGAGCCCGCGCGTGCTTCGAGGGCCGCTGCGCGGCCACCTCAGCATGACGCGCGGGCGAGACGAAGGACGCTCGCACCTCAGGGTGACGCGACGGGCCTCGAAGGATGACTCAATGCCTTACAACGTCCTCTTCCTCTGCACCGGCAATTCGGCGCGCTCGATCCTGGCGGAGGCGATCCTCAACCGCATCGGCAAGGGCAAGTTCGCCGCGTACTCCGCCGGCTCTGAGCCCAAGGGCGCGGTGAACCCGCACGCGCTCGCGCTCCTCAGGCGGCTCGACTACGCAACCGGCGGCCTGCGCTCCAAGAGCTGGGACGAATTCGCACAGGCGGGCGCGCCGCAATTGGATTTCGTCTTCACGGTCTGCGACAACGCGGCGAACGAGACCTGTCCGGCGTGGCCGGGCCAGCCGATGACGGCGCATTGGGGCCTCGCCGATCCCGCCGCGGTCGAAGGCGACGAAGCCCGGATCGCCACCGCCTTCCGCGACGCGCATGTGCTGCTGCATCGGCGCATCGAGCTGTTCGCCAGCCTGCCGGTGGAGAAGCTCGACCGGCTGTCCCTGAAGCGCCGGCTCGACGAGATCGGCAAGCATCCATGAGCGCGCGCCGCCTGGCGGCCGAGTTCCTCGGCACGGCATTCCTGCTCGCGGCCGTGATCGGCTCGGGCATCATGGCGGCGAAGCTGGCCGGCGGCAACGGCGCGCTGGCGTTGCTCTGCAACACGATTCCGACGGGCGCGGTCCTGATCGTCCTCATACTGACGTTTGGACCGGTGTCGGGCGCCCATTTCAATCCCGCGGTGTCGCTGGCGATGTGGCTGAGGCGGGACCTCGCCCTGCCCGCGCTGCTCTTCTATGTGGCGGCACAGATCGCCGGCGCCGTCGCGGGCGTCTGGGCGGCGCATCTGATGTTCGAGCTTCCGGTCTGGCAGTTCTCCGAACATGCGCGCAGCGGATCTGGCCAGTGGTTTGCGGAAGGCGTGGCGACTTTCGGATTGCTGCTCACGATCCTGGGCGTGACGGCGCGCACGCCGTCCGCCGTTCCCTATGCCGTCGGCCTCTATATCGCCGCGGCGTACTGGTTCACCGCCTCGACCTCATTCGCCAACCCGGCCGTGACGATCGCGCGCGCGCTGTCGAACACCTATGCCGGCATCGCGCCGGGCGGCGTTGCCGCCTTCATCGCCGCCCAGCTCGCCGGCGCCCTCCTCGCCCTCGCGCTCGCGACTTGGCTGTGGGGGACAGAGAAAGTCCAAGAAGGGGCGGCATTGGCCGCGAGCTCCTGATCGCTCTTGAGGGAATGCCCCACGGCAGTGCTAAACTGCGCGCATGCAGATCGACGTCGTCTCCGATACCGTGTGTCCGTGGTGTTTCATCGGCAAGCGCCGTCTCGCCCGCGCGCTGGAGCTGCGCCCCGAGATCGAGTTCGACGTGCGCTGGCGCCCGTTCCGTCTCGACCCCACGGTGCCGCGCGAAGGCGTCGACCGCGCCCAATACATGCGCGCCAAGTTCGGCGGCGGGCCCAAGGTCCAGGCGATGGCCGAGGCGATCCGCGCGCAAGGCGCCGCGGAAGGAATTGCGTTCGACTTCGCGCGCATCGAACGGCGTCCGGATACCCTCGACTCCCATCGCCTGATCCGCTGGGCCGCGGCGCAGGGCCTGCAGGACACGATCGTCGAGCGTCTGTTCGCGGCTTATTTCGAGGAAGGTCGCGACATCGGCGACCCGGCCGTCCTCGAATTCCTCGCCGCCGATGCCGGCATGGACTCGATTCAGGTGGCGGAGCTGCTCGCCGACGACACCGACCGCGCCGCGGTCGAGCGCGAGGCCAAGCTCGCTTCCGAGATGGGGATCACCGGCGTGCCGACCTTCATCTTCGCCAACAAATTCGTGCTCTCCGGCGCGCGCGAGCCGGAGGTGCTGGCGCAGGTCATCGACAAGGCGGTGGAAGCCGAGACCGAGGAGCCCGCGGACAGCCCATGATGGGCACGATCAGCGCGTTGGATTCGGCGACGATCTCAATCTCCTTGGCGCCGTAATGCGGCAGCGGCACGACTTTTCGCACCGAGATCGGCAGCAGCGCCTGCACCACCGTCTCGCGCGGCGAAGGCGGCCGCGCCAGGAACTCGATCTCGATCGTTCTGGCTTCCGCCGCGGCAATCTTGCGAAAGCGCACCAGCGGCCGGTCCCAGCCGCCCGTGCGCACCGCGCCACGCGCCGTGATCACCAGATGGCGGCCCTGCAGCACCACCGACGCATCGTCGACGCGGTAGACCAGCCGCAAAGCGGCCTGCGCCTGCCCCGCGAGGAGCAGCGACGCGGCGACAATGCTTGCGAAAAGTCTTGCGCCCATCGCGCCCGGAACGTCTGATGACGCCGCGCCTCTAGAGAAGGATTGCGGCGCAAATTGGATGGAGACGACATGGGGCCGCTCGCGGGGTTGCGCATCGTGGAATTCGCCGGCATCGGGCCGGGGCCCTTCGCCGCCATGCTGTTCTCCGACATGGGCGCAGAGGTGCTGCGCCTGGACCGCAAGGGTGCGCGACAACCGAGCAAATTCGAGGTCTATCTGCGCGGCCGCAACACCGTGCAGCTCGACATGAAGAAGCCGGAAGCGGTGGAAGCGGCCCTCAAGCTGATCGCGCGCGCCGATGCGCTGATCGAGGGCTTCCGGCCCGGCGTGATGGAGCGGCTGGGCGTCGGGCCCGATGTCTGCCTGAGCCGCAATCCGCGCCTGGTCTATGGGCGCATGACGGGCTGGGGCCAGACGGGACCACTCTCCAGCGCCGCCGGCCACGACATCAATTACATCGCGCTCAGCGGCGCGCTGCATTCCATCGGACCGCGCGACGGCAAGCCGGTGCCGCCGCTCAACCTCGTCGGCGATTTCGGCGGCGGCGCGCTCTATCTCGCCTTCGGCGTGGTCTGCGCCCTGGTGGAGGCGCAGCGCTCGGGCAAAGGCCAGGTGGTGGACGCGGCGATGACCGACGGCGCGGCCTCGCTGATGTCGATGTTCTATGCCATGCGGGCGATGGGCATCTGGAAGGACAGCCGCGCCTCCAACATGCTCGACGGCGGCGCGCATTTCTACGACACCTATGAGACCAAGGACGGCAAGCACGTCGCCATCGGCTCGATCGAGCCGCAATTCTATAAGGAGCTGATGGAGAAGACCGGCATTTCCGATCCCGCCTTCGCGGCGCAGATGGATCGCGAGCAATGGCCGGCGCTGAAGGACAAGCTTGCCACCGTGATCAAGAGCAAGACCCGCGAAGAATGGGACGCGATCATGTTGGGCTGCGACGTCTGTTACGCGCCCGTGCTGTCGCTCGGGGAAGCGCCGAAGCATCCCCACAACGCCGCGCGCGGCACCTTCGTGGAGCTCGAGGGCGTGGTGCAGCCGGCGCCGGCGCCGCGCTTCAGCCGCACGAAGGCCGAGGTGCAGGGCCCTCCGCGTGCCGTCGACAGCCGCGGCGCGCTCGGCGCATGGGGATTCTCGGGCGGCGACATCGATGCGCTAGCGAATGCAGGGGCGATTTAGTCCTTCATTCCGTCATGGCCGGCCCTTGAGGCGGCCATCCAGCGCGAGCGATAGCGAGCAAGTGACTCTGGATGGCCGGGTCAAGCCCGGCCATGACGGAAAGAGAAAATGCCAATGAACTCAAATTCTCTCCCCGGCACCGGCGACCGACGCCGCCTGTATCTGATGCGGCACGGCCATGTCGATTATTTCGCCAAGCACGTCATCGAAAGCGGTGCGCGCCACGCGGTGACGCTTACCCGGCGCGGGCGCAGCGAGGCCGAAGCCGCCGGTAGGGCGTTCGCGCATGTCCGCTTCGACCGCGCCATCTGTTCCGGGCTACCGCGCACCCAGGAAACCGCGGAAGCCGTTCTCGCCTTCGTGCCGGAGGCGCCGCGGCTGGAAATCGACGAAAGCCTGGTCGAGATCCGCGGCGGCAAGATCGAAGGCGTCAAGAGCCGCGCGGAGCTGATTCGCCGGATGAACGCCTATTTCGAGCGCGCGCACGAGCCCGGCGCCACCAATCACGAGGGCGGCGAAATCTATAGAGAAGCGCAGGCGCGCGCGGTCGGCGCCGTCGAGCGCCTGCTCGAAGCGCGCGACTGGCACACCGCGCTGGTCGTGGCGCATGAAGGCATCAACCGGCTGATCCTGAGCTGGGCCTGCGGCGCAGGCCTGCGCGCGATGAGTTCGTTCGAGCAGGACACCGGCTGCGTCAACATCCTCGACTTCGATCTCGGCGGCATCGGCGAGGTGCGGCGCGCGCTGATCAAGGCGGTGAACCTCACGCCGTACAATTACCTCAAGCACGGCATGAACCTGACCAGCCTCGAGGCGATCATGCAGCGCGACATGCAGGACGTGGAGGTGTAGGCGGGTGGGCCCTAGCGCCCAATAAAATATCCGTCATCGCCCGCTTCATGCGGGCGACCCAATTTCCTTTTGATCCAGAAAATGGGTCGCCCGGACAAGCCGGGCGATGACGATCTTTTATGTAAAGGGTGATCAGACCCGCCCTTACGGCACCCGCACGAACCCGTGCGGCGTCGACTTGCTGTCGTACCACCATCCCGTCACCGCGCCCTTGCGGTTCATGCCTTGGGGAAAGGTGCCCAAGGATTTCGGCACGTCGAAGGTCCTGATCGTGCCGTCAGCCCGGCGCACGAACCCGTGCAGATGGTTTTGCGCATCGAACCACTGGCCGGCGACGTCTCCGCCGCCGCTGATGCCCTCAGGGTATGTCGCCCTGGCTCCCACCACATCGAACGTCACGATGCCGCCGGCGTAAGCACGCACGAACCCGTGCACGGCGTGCGACGCATCCTCATAGCTTCCGGCACCCGTCCAGTCATTGTCGATGGCGACGGGGCATGTCGCCACGGAGCCCGGCGGGTCGAAGGTCATGAACGGACCGCCACGGGTCTGAAGGAAACCGTGAACCACGCCGTTCGCATCGCGATAGGAGCCGGTGACCGTACCGTTGGAGGAGATCGCGGCGGGATCGGTCGACGTCGCATCCGGAAAATCGACCTGTGAGACAACGCCCTTCCGGTCGCGCAGGAAGCCGTGATCGGCGCCGTTCATGTCGGAAAAGAAACCGACCATATTGTCGTCGGCGTCGAAGCCCTTGGGTTCGATCAGGCTGGCATGCGCGATCGCGAAGATCGTGAACGAGCCGTCGAGCCGGCGGATGAAGGCGTGCGGCAACAGGTTCCGCGTCGCGAAGAAACCCGCGATCACGCCCTTGGAATCGATGGCGGTCGGCCAGGTGCCGGTTGCGTCCGGCGGATCGATCGTGGCGACGGTGCCGTCGGCATGGCGCACGAAGCCATGGTTCGCCGCCTGCTCGTCGGTGAAAAAGCCGACAACGGAGCCGTCGTCGCCGATGCGCATCGGAAAGGTGCCGATGGAATCCGGCGGGTCGAACAGAACATAGGCCGGCTTGGCATGGGCCACGGACACGGCACTGCAAAACAGTGCAAGGCCCAATGCCGTCTTGCGAATCATGGAGCTGTCCCCAATTCGCCGCTCGAAATGTAGCGTATTCCCCTCGCGCGAACTTCGCTATAGTCCGCCGTCCAATTCTTGGGGGGAAGGATGACGATTTCGAAGACCGCGATGTCGATCGGCATGCTGCTGCTGTCGGGCACGGCGCTCGCCGCTTCGTCGATGATGTCTGCCAAGCCTGCCGCGCCGTCCGCCGCCGACAAGGCCGCGATCGCCAGCGCGATGCTGGCGGCTCCGGCTGCGATCAGCAGCAACGCGACCGTGGTGGCGCCGGATGCGACGGGCAAGATGCGCATACTGCGCAAGGGCGCCAACGGCTTCACCTGCATGCCGGACGATCCCTCCTCGCCCGGCGTCGATCCGATGTGCGCCGACAAGCCGGCGATGGCGTGGCTCGACGCTTGGGCCGCGCACAAGGTGCCGGCGAAACAGGTCGGTTTCATCTACATGCTCGCGGGCGGCAGCGACGCGAGCAACACCGATCCCTACGCCACCAAGCCGGCCGCCGGCGCGAATTGGGTGACGACGGCAGCGCATGTGATGGTGGTCGGCGCGGACACCGCGTTCTACGCAGCCTATCCCGGCGGCGCCAATCCCGACACCTCGAAGCCCTACATCATGTGGGCCGGCACGCCCTATCAGCACCTGATGGCGCCGGTGAAGTAGGGGCGCGGACGGCTTTTTGATAAAGACAACCCGTCATCGCCCGTTTTATGCGGGCGACCCAATTTTGCTTCTTTGCAAACGAAAATGGGTTGCCCGGACGAGCCGCGCAATGACGGCTTATTGGAGGAGATCGAGCGGCCCTGTTTCTCCCGCGTGCACCGGACCATTTCCAATTCGACTTTAAACCGCCATCTCGCACCACACGGGCACATGGTCGGAGGGACGTTCGTTGGCGCGGACGTGCTTGTCGATGCCGCAGCCTTTGAGGCGGTCGGTCGCTTGCGGCGACAGCAGGATGTGGTCGATGCGGATGCCATGGTCCTTCTGCCAGGAGCCGGCCTGATAGTCCCAGAAGGTGTACCGGTTGGTCTCGGCATGGCAGAGGCGGAAGGCGTCGGCATAGCCCAGATGCTCGAGCCGGCGCAGCGCCGCGCGCGACTCCGGCTGGAACAACGCGTCGTTCATCCACAGCCGCGCGTCCCAGACGTCGTCCGGCGTCGGGATGACGTTGTAGTCGCCCATCAGCGCGACCGGCTCCTCGAGCGCCAGGAGATCGCGCGCATGCGCCGCCAGCCGCGCCAGCCAGCCGAGCTTGTAGACGAACTTCTCCGTGCCGATGGGATTGCCGTTGGGCGCATAGACCGAGGCGACGCGCACCGTACCCTTGTCGCCGGCGATCACCGCCTCCAGATAGCGCGCATGCTCGTCGTGGTCCGCCCCCTTCAGCCGCGGGGTCACGTCCTCCAGCGGCCGGCGCGACAGGATCGCCACGCCGTTGTAGGTTTTTTGTCCGTGTACGGCGCAATTATAGCCCAGCGCCTCGAACGCCCCGCGCGGGAAGGCGTCGTCGGTGCACTTGATCTCCTGCAGCGCGCAGACGTCGGGCGCCGCCTCCTTCAGCCACGCCGTGACCTGCTCCAGGCGGGCCTTGACCGAATTGACGTTCCAGGTGGCGAGCTTCATGGAACCGCTTCTATTTGGATTTGCGCGGGCGGGAAAGGGCGCCTATAAGCTCGCCTTCCTTTGGTGACGGAGCGTGGCGCAGCCTGGTTAGCGCACCAGTCTGGGGGACTGGGGGTCGTGGGTTCAAATCCCGCCGCTCCGACCAACCGCCAAAACAAACTCAATCCGCCGGCGGCACCGGCGGCACGGCCTGCCAGGGGACGCTGCACTCCGTCACATAGGGATAATAGCCCTCCGGATCGGCGCACCAGTACCAATAGTAATCGGGCGTGCCGTATTCGTCGTCGTAGTCGTAATACTCGACGCTGCCGACATAGAGCGGATAGGGATAGATCGGCTGTGGATAGAAGAACCAGAAGCCGTCGGCGAACCACCACCAGCCGAGATGGCCGTTGTGCCAGACGTGCCGCCATTCGCCCCGTTCCCAATGCGAGCGTTCGCGCAGGGTGAAATTGCGGAAGTCGTGACCGTGGAACAGGCCCAGATCGTGACCGGGTCCCGCCGCGGGGCGTCGCAGATTCATCGCGTGTGACTTGGCATTCGGTAGCGTGCCGTGAAATCCCGGCGGCGGCGCGCGGAAGCCCTCGGGCGGCATCTTCTGCGGCGCGGCAGGCCTCACCGCATGCGCGGGGAACGGGCGATGGACAGTTCCGGCCGGCGGCGGCACGGTGGTCGCCAGAACGGGCAGCGCTGTGGCGAGCACGAGTGCCAGCGCCGTTCCCAGCAAGCTCTGCGCTTCGAATCTCATGATCTGCATCCTTGGCAAGCGGCGCAACCATCGCCGCAAATGCCAGTATCGAAGGATTGTTCACGGGTTCCTTGATGTCGAACAAATCGCAGGTTCGCGGGCTGTCAGCCGTGGTTGGATGGACTGACGCGGCCACGATGGAAGCCCTCCCCGGCCCCGCGAGATGGACTTGTCTTCCCGTATGGCGATAAGATGCGGCCTTGGGCAGTATCGCAGGGAGGTCTTCCATGCAGCTTGCTCCGGCCCGTTTCAGAGCAATCCTCTCCTGCTGCGCGGTAGCGCTGGCGCTGTTTCATTCGCCGGACGATGCGCGAGCCACAGGCATCCGCGTCCTGCACAATTTCTGCAACGGCGTTTCGGTGTTTACCGCGGATTGCTCGCAAGGCGCCAATCCGCGCACGAGTCTGATCGCGGACAGCGACGGCAACCTCTACGGCACGACTTTCGACCGCGGACTGCCGGGTTGCAACGAAGATCAGGGCTGCGGCAGCGTGTTCAAGCTGGCGCCGGACGGGACGTTCAGCGTGCTGTATCGCTTCACGGGCGGCAATGACGGCGGCGAGCCATGGGGCAGCCTGATCCGCGATGCGGGCGGCAATCTCTTCGGCACCACGACCGCGGGCGGGGCGCACAATGTGGGAGTCATCTACAAACTCGCGCCCGATGGCACGGAGACGGTGCTGCACGACTTTGGCGGAGCCAGCGCCGCGCCGTGGGGAAGCCTCCTGCCGGATGCGAACGGAAATCTCTACGGCGTCGCGCGCGGCGGCAACGGCACGGTCTACAAGCTGGCGCCCGACGGCACCTTCACGGTCCTGCACACCTTCTGCTCCAACTGCTCCGACGGCCAGAATCCGAACGGCGACCTGGTCGGCGACGCGCAAGGCAATCTCTACGGCACCACGCAGTATGGCGGCAGTGGCGGTCTGATCGGCGCCGGCACCCTGTTCAGAATCGCGCCGGACGGGACGGAGACGATCCTGTGGAACTTCTGTTCCGTCGGCGATTGTGCCGATGGCGAGTTCCCGATGGCGGGCTTGATCCGCGACGGCGCCGGCAATCTCTACGGCACGACGGACTATGGCGGCAATCCGGTCGGCGAAGTCTTCAAGTTCGCGCCCGACGGCACGCTAAGCGTGCTTTACGGCTTCAGTGACCACGGCGACGGCATCAATCCGCAGACGCGCCTCGCCATGGGCGCCGACGGGTCTTTGTACGGTACGACGCTCAATTCGGTATTCAAACTGGCGCCGGACGGCACGTTCGCCGCATTGCGCTACACCGGGCCTCAGTACGAATACCGCAGCACGCTGATCGTCGACGCCCACAACAACCTGTTCGGAACGTTGCCCGGCGGCTTCACGCGCGGCGGCAACGTCTACGAGATCAAGCAATAGCGGGCGCAGTCACGGCGCGAAGGACGAGCGCACCTTCACGCCCCAAAGGCCGTTCTCGCGGGTGACGATATAGATCGAGTCGAAATGGCCGATGACGCTGCCGTCGGCGCGGAAGCGCACGAAGCGCGTATCGAAATGCACCTTGTCGGGGCCGGCATGGATCACCGCGCGCCGCTCCCAGGCCGAATGGTGCCACTCCTTCAGCGCGCCACGGCTGAACGTATCCGGCGGATGCCAGCCCGGCTTGTCGATGATCACCAGCGCGTTCGAGGCGAGCCGCACGCTGGGGAAATTGAACGTCGCCTCCCAGGCGGCGAGATCGCGCGCGTTGAACGCCGTCATGAAATCGTCCAGGCACCTCGTGGCGGCGGCGATGGCGTCGGCGTGGTCCATGGGCATTGTCGCTGGTAGAATGGTTTCGCGCGATCCTTCGAGGCCCGCCCGCGTCATGCTGAGGTGGCCGCGGCGCGGCCCTCGAAGCACGCGGGCGGGCACCTCAGGACGACGCGATAGGGTAACGTCCAAATATCGCGCGCACCAGCGAAAGCGGAGGATTAGTCATGCACACCGGTTCGTGTCTCTGCGGCGCGGTGACGTTCAAAGTCGAGGGCGCGCTTGTGCCGCCAGACGCCTGCCACTGCTCCATCTGCCGCAAATGGTCGGGACACTACTACTCCGGCACCGACATCCCGCGCGCGCGCGTGCGCGTCGAGGGTGAGGAGAACGTCACCTGGTACCGCACGTCGGACAAGGTGCGGCGCGGCTTCTGCAAAGTGTGCGGCGCGTCGCTGTTCTTCGATCCGCTCTACCGCGACTGGATCGGCCTCTCGATGGGCGCCTTCGACAAGCCGACAGGCACCAAACTCGCCATCCACATCTTCACCGCCGACAAAGGCGACTACTACGACATCGGAGAAGACGGGGTGGAGAGGAAGGAGCAGTGATTCGCGACAGCACGCGAGGGTCATGCTAGCATATCCCTTACTTCCAGTTGAGCGGGCTGATCTGGGGCAGACAACCAATGACCGATCCGACGCCTTCGGCGCTTGACGCCATGTTCCACGCCAACGACAAGCCGCCCACCATCGTAGAGGCAGTGGCGAAGAACATCACAATCATCATAGGCGTCGTTGCCTCGATTGTTCCGATTACCGAGGCCATTCGCAGTTGGCACGAGTCGAGTTTGAACGAAGCCAATCAGAAGCACGAGAGGGAAACGAATGCCGCCAATCAGGAGCAGCAAATTGAGATTGAATTCTTGAAGCTGGTCGTCGGCAAAGATGTAGCAGGGGACGATCGGCGTCGCGTCCTCGAGGTGCTGAGGAATGCGAGCAGGCGCACCACTCTATCCGTCTGGGCGGACAAAGAGGCGCGGCAATACGATTTGGATGTGAAGTCGCATCAAAGAGACAACGCGAGGTACGAGGCCTCGTTGGACACCGAAAGAAGCCCTGAAAGCGCCAGGCTGGCGATTGCCAATCAGAAAATCGTTGTGCTTCGCGAGCAAATCAACGAGGCCACCGACAAGCATGATTTCGTTCAGGTGGAGAAGTTGAAAGTCGAGTTCTATGATGCTTATGGAGAACAGTTCGCGGCGCAAAACGCTGTCGACAAGGTCAAGAACAAGCCTCTTTTACTCGCCGGTTTGACCGCAGTGCGTCCGTCGGTTTCCGTTCATTCGGCAGCACCGACTGATCCGACGCCTCCGCATGTCCCCGCCCAAACGAGCGGACCGCCGGATCAATCCGATCCCTTCGACGTCGATTTTGTGAGTAAGCTGTTTCCGTTTACCCCCCGATCAAACATTGCGATCAATCTTCCTTTCGTATTGGCTGCGCTGAAGGAGCGTGGGCTGTCCGACCATGACATGACGCTTTACGCACTGGCAGCCATTCGCGTGCAAACCGCAAGCTTCCTGCCGGTGCCCGAGGGGCAGTCGCGGTTCAATACGCCTCCGAACGGACTGCCGTTCGGACTGTATGAACCCGGCACTCACATCGGGCGCGCACTGGGCAACGTTGAGGCAGGCGATGGGGCCCGCTTCAAGGGCCGGGGTTATTTGCAAATCACCGGCCGGGAGGCTTATCGCCGATACGGTCAGCAGATCGGGGTCGATCTGGTGGGTAATCCGGATCTGGCTTGCGACGGCAAAGTAGCGGCGGAAATTGTGGCTCAGTTCGTCAAGAACAACGAAATGAAAATTCGCTCCGCGCTGGCGGCCAACGATCTAAAATCGGCGATGAGGTTGCTGACCGGAGGATCGCTTGGGCTTGACCAATTCTCAAACGCGTTCACCACCGGCCGCAAATTGTTGAGAGATCCGGTTTAGACGGTTCCAAACGCGCAGCGCGATCTGACGAATCGCAACAGGGAAGAATCCAAGACAATAAAGTAGAATGCGCGCAATTTGGCGGTGTCAGCTTCGGTCCTTGCTGCGCTTGGACGCGCGGCGCGCCATCCACAGTCCGCAGATTGCGATCAATGCCGCAATCACCGAACTGATGCTGCCGAGCATGCTCAGAAGGGATTTGGCCTCATGCATACAGCGATATTAACCAAATTCAGGCCAAGGTTCAACGAACGGATTCTGCTCGAGTGGCGATATGTCAGGGCCCCCAAGATAGGTGCGACAGCTTCCACCTGAATCCCCTTCCCTCGCGCGCGAGGGCGCGCTCGCCGGGGATGACAATGGTGGCTAAACGCTCTCCTCCGGCTCCGCCCTCTTCTTCCGCGACGCAGGCGGGCGGGGTTTGGCTTCCGATGCCGGGAGGAATTCGAACGCCAGCTTGTCGTTCTCGCGGTCGAGCAGAACGCGCACCGTGCCGCCGTCTTTCAACTTCCCGAACAGGATCTCGTCCGCCAAGGGCTTCTTGATGTTGTCCTGGATCACGCGCGCAAGGGGGCGTGCGCCGAAGGCGTCGTCGTAGCCCTTTTCGCCCAGCCAGCGCGTGGCTTCCGGCGTCAGGTCGAAGGTCACGTCGCGGTCGCCGAGCTGGGCCTCGAGCTCGAGCACGAACTTCTCCACCACGTGGTCGATGGTATCGCGCGACAGCGCCGCGAAGGTGATGGTGGCGTCGAGGCGGTTGCGGAATTCGGGCGTGAACAGCTTCTTGATCGCCTCCTCGTCCTCGCCCTCGCGCTTGCCGCGGCCGAAGCCGATGGCGTCCTTGGCTGCGTCGCTGGCGCCGGCATTGGTGGTCATGATCAGCACCACGTTGCGGAAATCGATTTTCTTGCCGTTGTGGTCGGTCAGCTTGCCATGATCCATCACCTGCAGAAGGATGTTGAACAGGTCCTGGTGCGCCTTCTCGATCTCGTCGAGGAGCAGCACGCAATGCGGATGCTGGTCGACGCCGTCGGTGAGCAGCCCGCCCTGGTCGAAGCCGACATAGCCGGGCGGCGCGCCGATCAGCCGGCTCACCGTGTGTCGCTCCATGTATTCGCTCATGTCGAAGCGGATCAGCTCTACGCCCATGATGTGAGCGAGCTGCTTGGCGACCTCGGTCTTGCCGACGCCGGTGGGGCCGCTGAACAGATAGCAGCCGATCGGCTTCTCCGGCTGGCGCAGGCCGGCGCGCGCGAGCTTGATCGCCGACGAGAGCTGATGGATGGCATGATCCTGGCCGAAGACGACGCGCTTCAGATCGTCTTCCAAGGTGCGCAGCGCTTCGGCGTCGGTCTTGGAGACCGATTTCGGCGGAATGCGCGCCATCTTGGCGATGACCTCTTCGACCTCGCGCACGCCGATGACTTTCTTGCGGCGCGATTCCGCCACCAGCATCTGCGAGGCGCCGACCTCGTCGATCACGTCGATCGCCTTATCGGGCAGCTTGCGGTCGTTGATGTATTTGGCGCTGAGCTCGACCGCGGCCTTGATCGCGTCCTGGGTGTAGCGGAGCTTGTGATAGTCCTCGTAATACGACTTGATGCCTTTGAGGATCTTGATCGCGTCCGGCACCGAGGGCTCGGCCACGTCGATCTTCTGGAAGCGGCGCACCAGCGCGCGGTCCTTCTCGAAATACTGGCGGTATTCCTTGTAGGTGGTCGAGCCGATGCAGCGCAGCAGGCCCGCCTGCAGCGCGGGCTTGAGCAGGTTGGAGGCATCCATCGCGCCGCCCGAAGTGGCGCCGGCGCCGATCACGGTGTGGATCTCGTCGATGAACAGGATCGCGCCTTTGAGGTTTTCGAGCTCCTTGACGACGGATTTCAGCCGCTCCTCGAAATCGCCGCGATAGCGCGTGCCGGCGATCAGCGCGCCCATGTCGAGCGCGTAGATCGTGTTGCCGCGCAGGACTTCCGGCACCTCGTTCTTGACGATCTTGCGCGCCAGGCCTTCGGCGATCGCCGTCTTGCCGACGCCGGGATCGCCGACGAACAGCGGATTGTTCTTCTGGCGCCGGCAGAGGATCTGAATGGTGCGCTCGACCTCGGCGTCGCGGCCGATGAGCGGATCGATGCGGCCGGACTTGGCCTTCTCGTTCAGGTTCACGCAATAGGCCTCGAGCGCGTCGGTGCCCTGCTTGACGACTTTCTCGCCCTCCTCGTCCTCGTCGGCGCCCTTGACCGGCTTGGCCTGGCTCATGCCGGGACGCTTGGCGATTCCGTGGGAGATGTAGCTGACCGCGTCCAGCCGCGTCATGTTCTGCTCTTGCAGATAATAGACGGCGTGGCTCTCGCGCTCGGTGAACAGCGCCACCAGCACGTTGGCGCCGGTGACTTCGTCGCGGCCGGAATTCTGCACATGCAGCACCGCGCGCTGGACGACCCGCTGGAAGCCGGTGGTGGGCTTGGCGTCCTCGCCGTCTTCGATCACCAGTGTCAGCAGCTCTTCGTCGACGTGTTTCTGCACCGCGCGGCGCAGGGGCTCGATCTCGACATTGCAGGCCTTCATCACCTGGGCCGCGTCGGGATCGTCGATCAGGGCGAGAAGCAGGTGCTCGAGCGTCGCGTATTCGTGGTGGCGCTCGCTCGCGAGATGGATCGCGCGATGCAGCGCCTGCTCCAGGCTACGCGACAGTGACGGCATCTACTCTTTCTCCATGGTGCATTGCAGAGGATGTTGATGGCGGCGCGAGAATTCAATGACCTGCGCCACCTTGGTCTCGGCGACCTCGAAGGTGAAGACGCCGCAGATGCCCACGCCATGGCGGTGGACGTGGAGCATGATCTCGACCGCCTGCTCGCGCCCCTTGTTGAAGAACTTCTCCAGGATGTGGACGACGAACTCCATCGGCGTGTAGTCGTCGTTCAGGATCAGCACCTTGTAGAGCGACGGCTTCTTGGTCTTGGGGCGCGTCTTGGCCACGACCCCGGTGCCGGTGCCGGAACCGCCCGTGCCGATGGTGCCATCGCGCTTGTCTCTCATCGCCCAAACCGACCCATGCATTCAGTTTAACGGGAACAGGCCTCGAAAATGCAATAACCTTTCATCCATCAGCGTTTATATGGGAATTCTCTGAAAAATTACGAACGCGCCGATCCTCCCCCGCTCGCGGGGGAGGTGCCGAGCGGTAGCGAGGCGGAGGGGGGGCCGTCCATGCGATTCCCCCTGCGGCGCTTCGGTCCGCACGCTGTCGCCGCGGACCCTCCCCCGTAAAACGGGGGAGGATTGTTCTTGATGGACGAAAAAGGGCCCGGACGTTGCCGTCCGAGCCCTTCTACGCCGTTCCGCTTCTTGGGAGGGGGAGGAATCCGCGGAACGATAATGTCGCGGCGCGCTTAGGCGGCGCGCGTGGTCTGGACCGTGTCGACCCAGGCCTGGACGCGGCCCTGCAGCGGCGCGAAGCTGTCGCGGGTGGCCGCGACCATGATCTCGCCGAGCTTGGTCATCTGGTTGACGTAGCCCTCGAAGGCGGTGCGCGCGAAATCGGTCTGCAGCTCGATGGCTTCATGGACCGACTTCGAGGCCATCACGGCCTTGGCGGCAGTGATGCTGTCTTCGACGGACTGGCGGGACCAGGCGAAAATCTCGTTCTGGATGGTCTCGGCGCCCTTGCCGGCCGCGTTGGCGGCCTTGAGGTAGGCGTCCATCGTCTCCTGGCCATACCCAAGGACGTGATCGTAGCCGCGGAAGGCCTTCTCGAAGTTGGCCTTGAGGGCCTCGGCGCCCTGGTTCACGGTGTCCTGGGCGGCGTCGGTGGTCTTCTCGCCGTGTGTCTTGTGCTTCGCCATAGTCGTCTCTCCATCGATTTTGCGGCGCTTCGGGGCACTTGCCGCTGGGTATGTTGCACCGCAACAATGCTTATATGCAGTGCAGCAATCCGACTGTCAAGGGATGGAAACGTAAAAAAGATTCATCCCGGGCCAGAAGCGTTAAGGCTTCGTAAATGCCAGTAACATAAGATCAATTTGGGAAATGGCTTGCGCCGCCCCGCGCTTTTTGGTTCCATCGAAGCGTTGGGTGGGGCGTAACGTCACGCGTTGAGGCAGTCGATGCTAGACCGGGCCAAGACCCGATTCAGCATGCTCGTGAGGGTTTTGCCGCTACTTGCGGCAGCAGTCGTCGTCATCTCCACCCCTGCGGATGCGCACCGGCGTCATCACCGGGGCGGCTCCATGCCGGCTGGCCTCACCGATCCGGGCAAGGACGCCGCGCTGATCGAGGACGGCGCCACCGGCAAGGTGCTCTACAGCCGCAATTCCACGGCGCTGCGCCATCCGGCCTCGCTCACCAAGATGATGACGCTCTACCTGCTGTTCGACGCGCTGAAGAAGGGCCAGCTCTCGCTTGCCAGCGCCCTGCCCGTCTCCGCGCACGCCGCCGCGCAGCGCCCGACCAAGCTCCATCTTTATGCCGGCGATTCGATACCGGTGGAGGTCGCGATCTATGCCATCGTGGTGCGTTCGGCCAACGACGTCGCGGTGGCGATCGGCGAAGCCCTGGGCGGCACCGAATCGCATTTCGCCGAGATGATGACCGCCAAGGCGCGCCAGCTCGGCATGAAGGACACCTTCTTCCACAACGCTTCGGGCCTGCCGGACCCGCTGCAGATCACCACCGCGGCGGATCTCGCCGTTCTGGCGCGCCATCTCGCGTACGATTTCCCGCAATACTTCCACTACTTCTCGGCCCCCGGCTTCGCCTATCGCGGACAGTCCTATGTCACCCACGACAACCTCATCGGCCATTACGACGGCGCCGACGGCATCAAGACGGGGTTCACCGAGGCATCGGGCTTCAATCTCGTCTCGTCGGTGACGCGCGGGAAGACGCATGTGATCGGCGTCGTCATGGGCGGCCGCACCGCGCGCCGCCGCGACCGCGAGATGATGAACCTGCTCGACAACGCCTATACCCAGATCCAGGCCAACCCGACGCTGGTCGCTTCCGTCAACGTGCCCTGGAAGGGGTTCGGGCAAGGGACCCCGACCGTTGTCGCCTCGCTCAACCTGAACGTGGCACCGGGCCAGACTTCCGCTGCGCCGTCGGCCGACGCCGAGGACGAAGAAGCGGCGGAGATGCGGCCCGACATCGCCGACGGTACCGACAACGAAGTCGCCGCCGCTCCGGCGCCTGTGCCGGCTGCGCCTCCTCCGCCGCGCAGCCAGCCGCCGGCGGCAGCGCCTGCGGCACCGCCGCGGTCCGCGCCGCCCGCCGCCGTGGCGGCGAACGTTCCGCTGCCGATGCCGAAGCCCAGATCGGAGCCGCCGCAGGTGAAGGTGGCGAGCAATGAGCCGCCCGCGCCATCGCCCACGGCCAAGCCCGAGATCGGAGAAGGCGACTTCGACGACCAGGCGCTCTCCACCCGCAAGCTCACGGCACAGGATTGGACGATCCAGATCGGCGCCTTCGCCGACAGCAGCATCGCGCGCGCGCAACTCGCCGCCTATGCGGAACGCTCGATGGACATCCTGGGGCAGTCCGCGCGCATCATCATCCCGTTCCGCAGCGTGGAGGGGCAGACCTTGTTCCGCGCCCGCTTCGGTCCCTTCGTCGAGCGCGAGGCACGCGAGATTTGCGCCCGCCTGACGCAGCGCGGCCAGACCTGCTTCGCCGCCCTGGCGACGCGCTGACGGCTGCGCTCAGGGGCAATAGCCGAACGTGACGACGCCATCCGGCGCCAGCCATAACGCCGACCGGTTCGCCGGCGATGCCAAGATGCCGGCGCCGAGATCATTCTCGCCGTCGATGACGCCGTTTCGTCCGCTCCAGACATGCACGCCATCTGCGAGAACGCCGGTGATGCGGATCTTGCCAGAGCCGGCCCAGGGTATCGGCCGCGCATCGTCCGCAACGATATGGCGGATGCCGGACGGCCCGCTGAGATCCTGCGCCGCCGCGAACGACTGTCCGCCATCGGCGCTCGAGGTGAAGAAGACCTGCCAGTCCGCCGCCCCATCGACGGTCAATTGCTTGAGATAGGAGACATAGATCCGCCTCCCGGTGTCCTGAACCATGAACTGCCGCGCGGGCTGATCGATCGCGAGCGGCGCGGTCCAGGACTTGGCACCATCCGAGCTCTGCAAATAGATCCCTTGAAGCGGCATCTCCTCGCGCCACACCAGCGAGAGCCTGCCGCCATTGGGGGCGAGCGACAGGATCGGCTCGCGGGCGCGACGCTTGCCGTCGTCGCTGATGAGATCGGTCGAGAAATTCGCGCCGCCGTCATGGCTGGCGGCCAGTTCGACGATATGGGGATCGTTCTGGCGGCTGCTCTCCCAGGCCGCATAGACATCTTCGCCGTGGCTGGCGATCACCATTTCCCCGGACGCAATATCCAGCACCGCGGGCGGTGTGAAGGTCCGGCCGTCATCGGCGCTGCTGCTCACCGCGACGACCTTGCCAGGCGAGGCATAGGCGAGATGGACGTTGTCGCCGTCCGCGGAAATCTGCGGCAGGAAGAGGTGCACGCTGCCGAAGTCGCGCCCCGCATCCCAGGCACCGGGGGCGCCGTGATCGTGATTGGCGGCGAACATCAGATGGACGTCCGCGCCACGCTTGCGCAGCCAAACGACATAGAGGTTGTCGCCGGCCGCGGCGAGGCGGAGGTTCTTGACGCCTCCCTCGCCCTTGAAAATGGTCTGAAGTGGCTGCAGCTGCGCGCCGTCATCCGTCGCGACCAGCACACTGACCTTCGAGCCGTGGGTAAATCCCGCATAGGCCCAGTGCCCGGAAACGACGGGGTTCGATCCCTCTTCCGCGATCGCCGCGCCCGGGCCGCCGATCGGCGTGACGGTGCATTGGGACATCGCCGGCGCCGAGGCAAGCATCAGCGCCGCGAGCGGCAACAGAACCTTGAACATCCCACCCCCTTACGCCGCCGCCTCGAGCCGCCAAGACGTGGCGCAAGCCTCCGTCGCGGTCAAGGAAGCAGCACGTCCTTCGCCTCGTTGATCTTTGCGGCGAGATAGTCGGAGCCGCCGCGGTCGGGATGGTTCTGCAGTATGAGCCGCTTGTGGGCGCCGCGAATGTCAGCCGCGCTGGCGCCCTCCTCCAGTCCCAGCACCTTGAGGGCTTCGGCGCGCGACATCGTCGTGCGCCCGCGCGGCGGCGGCCGCGCCTCGTCCCGCCGCTGCCAGCCCGGGGGAATCCCGCGGCCGCCCGTGTAGAGGCTCCAGCAGATTCCGGCCAGGAAGACGGCCGGCAGCCAGCGTTCGGTGAGCGCGAAGAACAGGGTCAACGCCCCGAGCACAGCGATGCCCGCGATGCGGCCAAACCGTCGCAGCGAATTGCGGTCCATCGCCGAGGCGCTGCGCCCCAGCATCACCGCCGCGACGATGCCGAGAAGCGCGAGCGCGACGACTGCCATCAGCCGCCGCTCATGAGCGCGGCATTGCCGCCGGCGGCGGTGGTGTTGACCGTGTAGGTGCGCTCGAGCGCGAAACGCAGCAGATAGTGCGGGCCGCCGGCCTTGGGTCCGGTACCGGACAAGCCTTCGCCGCCGAAAGGCTGCACGCCGACAACCGCGCCGATCTGGTTGCGGTTGACATAGATGTTGCCGACGCGGACGCGCTCGCGCACGAACTGCGCCGTCTCTTCGATGCGGCTGTGGACGCCGAGCGTCAGCCCGTAGCCGGTGGCGTTGATCGCCTCGCATACCTTGTCGAGCTTGTCGCCGGAATAGCGCAGCACATGCAGCACCGGCCCGAACACTTCGCGCTTCAACTGGCCGAGAGAGGAGAGCTCGAAGGCATGCGGCGCGAAGAACACGCCATTGGCGCAATCCGGGCCGAGCGGCAGCTTGCGCAACAGCTTGGCCTCGCGCGTCATGCGCTCGGCATGCTCCTCCAGGCCCTGGCGCGCGGCCTCGTCGATCACCGGCCCGATGTCGGTGGAGAGCTTCATCGGGTCGCCGAGCGTGAGCTGGTCCATCGCGCCGAGGATGATCTCGATCATCTTGTCGGCGACGTCGTCCTGGACGAACAGCACGCGCAGCGCCGAGCAGCGCTGGCCGGCGCTGTCGAAGGCGGAGGCGAGCACGTCGCGCGCCACCTGTTCCGGCAGCGCGGTCGAATCGACGATCATCGCGTTCTGGCCGCCGGTCTCCGCGACGATGGCGGGAAGCGCGCCGTCGCGGGCCGCAAGCGCGCGGTTCAAGGTGATCGCGGTCTCGGTCGAGCCGGTGAAGGCGATACCGGCGAGGCGCTCATCGGCGAGCACGATCTTGCCGATCTTGGAGCCGCGGCCCGGCAGCAGATGCAGCACGTCGCCCGGGACGCCGGCCTTGTGCATCAGCCGCACCGCCGCTGCCGCGATCAGCGGCGTGCGCTCCGCAGGCTTCGACAAGACGCTGTTCCCGGCCGCGAGCGCGCCGGCGACCTGGCCGATGAAGATTGCCAGCGGGAAATTCCAGGGCGCCACGCAGAAGAAAGGTCCGCGTCCATGCAGCGAAAGCTGATTGGACTCGCCGGTCGGGCCGGGAAGCTCGATCGGATTCTCGAACTTCTCGCGCGCCTGCGCCGCATAGTAGCGCAAGAGATCGACGGCCTCGCGCAATTCACCAAGCGCATTGGGCAAGGTCTTGCCGCCCTCGCGCACGGCGAGCGCCATGAGCAGCGGTTTGTTCTCCTCGAAGAGATCGGCGGCGCGGTCGAGGATCTCGGCGCGGGCGACCCCTTTGCGCTCATCCCATTCGAACTGCGCGCGGGTCGCGGCGTCGAGTGCACTCCGCACGTCGTCTTCGCTGACATCCGCGACCTCGCCGATGCGGCGCGTGCGGTCGGCGGGATCGAACACGGGATGGGCATCGCGGCCGGTCTCTTTGCCGCAAACGATCGGGCCCGCACTGGCCGGCTTCTCCAGCACCGCGCGCATGGCCGCGAGCATCGGTTCGCTCATGGCCGGATCGGCCCAGACGAAGCCGGAGGAGTTCTTCCGCCCGGGCAGCATGTCCGCGGGCAGCGGGATGCGCGGATTGCGCAGCGGCGACTCCTTGGCGAGCTGGCTCACCGGGTCGGCGATGATGTCGTCCAGCGGCGCATCGCGGTCGGCCAGCCGGTTGACGAACGAGGTGTTGGCGCCGTTCTCGAGCAGGCGGCGCACCAGATAGGCGAGCAGATCCTCATGGCTTCCCACCGGCGCATAGATGCGCGTCGCCGCCTCCGGGCGGATGGCGCGATGGAGCTCGTGCAGCGCTTCTCCCATGCCATGCAGGCGCTGGAACTCGAACTCCTTGCCCCCGGCACCCAGTGCATCGATCGCCGCGACCGTGTGCGCATTGTGGGTGGCGAATTGCGGATAGAGCGCGTCGGGCGCCGCCAGCATCGTGCGCGCGCAGGCGAGATAGGACGTGTCGGTCGCGAGCTTGCGGGTGAAGACGGGATAGTCGGCGAGCCCCTGCTCCTGGCCGCGCTTGATCTCGGTGTCCCAATAGGCGCCTTTAACCAGCCGCACGGGAATGCGCCGCTTCTGGCGCCGCGCCAGATCGATCAGCCAGGCGAGCGTGGGCATGGCGCGCTTCTGATAGGCCTGCACCGCGAGCCCCAGCCCGTCCCAGGAGGGGAGCCGCTCGCCCAGCGCCTCGAAGAAGTCGAGCATCAGATCGTGGCGGTCGGATTCCTCGGCATCGATGGTGAGAGCGAGATCGGCGGCGCGTGCCTGCTCGCCGAGCTCGGCCACCAATGGCAGCAATTCGTTCATCACGCGCTCATGCTTGGCCCATTCGTAGCGCGGGTGCAGCGCGGAGAGTTTCACCGAGATGCTCGGCCGCGCGAACACGGACTGCCCGTCCTTGGGATGCGCGAGCGCGATCGCCGCCAATGCGTCGCGATAGGACTTGGCATAGCGCGCGGCGTCGTGGGCGGTGTAGGCCGCCTCGCCCAGCATGTCGAAGGAATAGCGGTAGCCCTGCTCTTCCTGTCTGCGCGCCTCCTTGAGCGCTTCCTGGATACTGCGGCCGAGGACGAACTGCGTGCCCAGAACGCGCATGGCGTATCTCACGGCTTGCCGGATGACCGGCTCGCCGGAGCGCGCCACCAGCTTCTTGAGAATCCCTTCCAGGTCCCATTTCGCGGCCTCGTCCAGCTTGACGATGCGACCGGTGAGCATCAGCGCGAAGGTCGAGGCATTGACGAAGACCGAGTCCGACTTGGCGCGGTGGCGGCTCCAATCCGCCGAGCCGATCTTGTCCTTGATCAGCTTGTCCTGGGTTTCGGCGTCGGGGATGCGCAGCAAGGCCTCGGCCAAGCACATCAGCGCCACGCCTTCCGGCGCGGTGAGCGCATATTCCTGCATGAAGGCGTCGACGCCGCCCCGGCGCGTGCCCTCGGCGCGGATGCGGGTGACGAGATCGCGCGCCAGCGATTCCGTGGCCGCAGCCTCGGCGGGCGACAGACGGGCCTGGGCGATGCGCTCGGCGACGACGGTGTTTTCGTCGGCAAGGTAGGCATTGGAGATGGCTTGGCGCAGGCTCTGGGGCGGCATGAAGGGATCCCGGTTGCGGTACGATGCTAGCGCGGGCGGCGTCCGCGACGCTATGTTGGCCGCATGGAATCCGCCGAAATCGTCCCGACTGTCAATGCGCTTCGGGCTCGGGTCGCACAGTGGCGGCAGGCAGGCGCGCGCGTCGGGCTGGTGCCGACCATGGGCGCGCTCCATGCCGGGCACCTGTCGCTGGTCGAGGAGATACGAAAGCGCTCGGACAAGGTCGTCGTCAGCATCTTTGTGAACCCCGCTCAATTCGCCCCGCACGAAGATTTCGACCGCTACCCGCGCACGCTCGACGCCGACGTCGCACGGCTCGCGGCCGGCACCGAGCTGGTCTTTGCGCCCAGCGTGCGCGAAATGTATCCGGAGGGTTTCGCCAGCCGGATCGAGGTGGGCGGCCCCGCGTCCGGGCTCGAGACCGACTTCCGGCCGCACTTCTTTGCCGGCGTGGCTACGGTGGTGGCGAAGCTCCTGATCGCGGCCATGCCCGACGTCGCGATCTTCGGCGAGAAGGACTATCAGCAGCTCCTGGTGATCCGCCGCCTCGTCGCCGATCTGGCGCTGCCGGTCGAGATCGTGGGCGCGCCGACCTTGCGCGAACCCGACGGGCTGGCGATGTCCTCGCGCAACGCGTATCTCGGCCCGCGCGAGCGCGCGATCGCCGGGCGGCTCAACGCGGTCCTGCGCGACGCCGCGAGCGAAGAAGCCGCCACGCGCGATCTGCTCGCCGCCGGTTTCGACCGCGTCGACTACGTCGCGATACGCGACGCCGCGACCCTCGGCGCGCCGTCAGAAGGCCCCAAGCGCATCCTCGCCGCCGTGCGCGTCGGCACGACGCGGCTGATCGACAATATGGCGGTGCCGTGAACGACAATGTCGCCAAGAACCTCGAGCGCTGGGACCGCACGCACGACTGGCGCGCCGATGGCGATGAGTGGAATCGTCAGGCTGCTGCCTGCGGCATCGACTATGCATCTTGGAAGCAGTCGCTGGTGGATCACCTGATCGCGCCCCATGCAGCGCCGGGCCGGCACGCGTTGGAAATCGCGCCGGGGCATGGACGCTGGACCGAGTATCTGGCGGCGCTTTTCGGCCACGTCACCGCGGTCGACCTCAGCCCCTCCTGCATCGCCTTCTGCCGCCAGCGTTTCGCGAGCCGGACGAACATCGACTTCGCCGTCACGGACGGAGTGTCGCTGCCGGATGTCGAAGCGGATTTCGTATTCTCATTCGACGCCTTCGTCCACATGGACCGAGGCGTGATCGGCGCGTACCTCAAGGAAATCGCGCGCGTGCTGCGCTCCCGCGCAAGCGCGGTCCTTCATCATTCCAATGTCGCGGACTTCGACGCGCACGACCAGGAACGTGCACAGGGTTGGCGCGCGCCGATGACGGCCCAACTGTTCGCGAGCCTTGCGGACGAGGCCGGGCTGGAGGTCGTCTCGCAACGCGTTTTCTGGGACGAGAAGAACAGGATCGGCGTGCCGCGGCTCGGCGACCGGATCAGCGAGCTCAGGAAGCCCTAGCTCGGCCAGATCGAGAACTGATTCCCAGCCTCGCGGCAGGCAAATTCTCATTGACCGATCGAGAACTAATGGTCGTGCCCGAAAATCACGAATGAGCCGTTTGTTCTTGCGGCATCGGGAGGAAGGGCGGAATGGATCGCGGCGACGATGTCATGATCATTCGGCGCAAACCGGCTGAAAGCGACCAGTCGTGAACCGGAGACCACTTCGTCCTCTTCAAAGGTCCCGGGGCTAAGCCACTTTAGCTGGTCGTACCGTTCGGAACGCCACAGCGCCGCGGCGGAGTTGCGCAGCCGCTCCAATGCGCTGGGGTCCACAGTTCCAAGAAGGCTCGTCGTTGTTTTCCAGCTGCCGGTGCTGTCTGAAATTGCTTCGTACTTGGTGATTTCCCCGGTGTCGAGATTGACCATCCAAGTGTCGACCCGGCTCGCAAACTCGCCGGTAAAGCCGAAAATAATCGCTCGCTTGGGCAGCGCAAATGGCAGGAACTCTTGTACCGACTTTGATGAAACGCACCGACGGCACTGTTCGCCAAGGATGGTGGACCAACTAGAGGCAACATCGGATTGCGTGCCGCCGGCACTCGGATGCTGAGCGCAGCCACATATAACGAGTGCCGCGGCAAGAATGACGGTTATTCTCATATACGGGACAATATCGCAAGCGCGAAGGTGCGGTCAAAGCAACCCCAGTTCCGAGAGCTCCATCTTGAGCTTCTCCGGCAGATTGCCCGCCTTGATGTCGCGGATGTCGGGCGGGGCGTCCTTGGGGTCGAAATAGCGCCAGCCTTGGAACGGACGGTGGCGGCGGCGCATCACAGCGATCAGCCTGGGCTCATAGACGAGCGCGCAATGCGGCGTGCCGCCCTTCTTCACCGGCTTCAGCGCGAGCAGTTTCTGGCGCGCCGCGATCTGGCCCTTGATCACCCAATAGAGCGAGCCGCCGTCGAGAACCTCGTCCGCGCGCTTGGGCGTCATGCGGGTGACGTGCTGCAGCACGAGGGGCTGCTTCTTCTTGCGCTTCTCGGCCAGGCGCTGCTTCTGCCACTGCGCCAACTCCTCGAGCGAATCCACGCCGACGCAGAGCTTGATGATGTGCAGCGTCATCCTTCGAGGCCCGCCCGCGTCTTTCGTCTCGCCCGCGCGTCATGCTGAGGTGCGAGCGCAGCGAGCCTCGAAGCACGCGCGGGCTCGCCCGGGAGGCTCCCGTACAGGCGGGCGGGCACCTCAGGATGACGCACTCTGTTCGAAATCATGCCGCCTCTTTGGCGAAACGCACGACGACGGTGCCCTCGGCCACCTGGTCGCCGGCCACCACCTGCACCGCTTCCACCGTCGCTTCGGCCGGAGCGGCGAGCGTGTGCTCCATCTTCATCGCTTCCAGCACGGCCAGCGGCTGGCCCTTCTTCACGCGCTCGCCTTCCTTGACCAGGATCTGGACGATCTTGCCGGGCATCGGCGTGGCGATGCGGTCGGAGGCGACGCCGTGGCTCCCGGCGCTCTCCATCGGATCGTAAAGTTTGAGCACGAAGGTCTCGCCATCGCGCATGGCGGCAAGGTCGCCGTTCTGGAGACGCATGACGTCGATGCCTTCGGGCGCCCCCGCCGCGATCGGCACCGCGACACGTTCGTCGGCAATGACGAACTCGATCGCCTGCCGCGAAACTCCGCCGAGGCGAAAGCCGTCGCGCGCGTCCCACGGGTCCGCCGAGCGCTTGTGCTCCTGGGCGAGGAACTGCGTCGCGGCGGCAAGCACATCGTCGTCCGGCTCGCGTGCCGGCAGCAGCGCGTCCAGATGCCGCTCGATGAAGCCGGTATCGATCTCGCCGGCGAGAAAATCCGGCGCCTGCAGCGCGCGGATCAGGAAGGCGTTGTTGGTGCGCAGGCCCGCGACCTGGGTCTGCTTGAGCGCCCCAGCCAGCTTCGCCGCCGCGCTCTTCCGCGAGCCGTCATGGGCGATCACCTTGGCGATCATCGGATCGTAGTATGGCGTCACCGCGTCGCCTTCGCGCACGCCGCTGTCGACGCGCACGCCAGCCGGCAATCGAAGCCGTTCCAGAGTTCCAATGCTCGGCAAGAAGCCTGTCGCGGGGTCTTCCGCATAGAGCCGCGCTTCGATGGCGTGGCCGTGGATGCGGATGTCGGTCTGCATGGCGGGAAGCTTCTCGCCGTCGGCGACGCGCAGTTGCCACTCCACCAGATCGAAGCCGGTGATCGCCTCGGTCACGGGATGCTCCACCTGGAGGCGGGTGTTCATCTCCATGAACCAGAAGCGGTCCGGCTTGAGGCCTTGCGATGCATCGGCGATGAACTCGACGGTGCCGGCGCCACTGTAGCCCACTGCGAGCGCGGCCTTGACCGCCGCCGCGCCCATCGCCGCGCGCATTTCGGCCGGCATGCCGGGGGCCGGGGCCTCCTCGATCACCTTCTGGTGCCGGCGCTGAAGCGAGCAGTCGCGCTCGAAGAGATGCACCGCATTGCCGTGATTGTCGGCGAACACCTGCACCTCGATATGGCGCGGGCGCGCGACATATTTCTCGATCAGCACATTGTCGTCGCCGAAGGCGGATTTGGCCTCGCGCTTGGCGGAGTCGAGCGCCGCGGCGAAATCGGCCGCGCGCTCCACTTTGCGCATGCCTTTGCCGCCGCCGCCGGCGACGGCCTTGATCAGCACCGGATAGCCGATTTTGTCCGCCTCCTGCGCCAGGCGCTTGGGCGACTGGTCCTCGCCGAGATAGCCGGGCACCACCGCGACGCCAGCCTTCGTCATCAGCGCCTTGGCGCGGTCCTTGAGCCCCATGGCGCGGATCGCGCCGGGGGGCGGGCCGACGAAGGTCACCCCCGCGCGCGCGCAGCCTTCCGCAAATTCGGCGTTCTCCGACAGGAAGCCGTAGCCCGGATGGATCGCTTGCGCGCCTGTCGCTTTCGCCGCTTCAAGAATCAAATCGCCGCGCAGATAGGATTCGCGCGCGGGGGCGGGCCCCAGGCGCACCGCCTTGTCCGCCATCGCCACATGCGCGGCGTCCTTGTCGGCATCGGAATAGACGGCGACGGTCGCGACCCCGAGCCGCCTGGCCGTGCGCATGACGCGGCAGGCGATCTCTGCGCGATTGGCGATCAGAAGTGCGGAGAACATGGCGAACGGCAGGCGGCGGTTGTCCCGCCGCCTGCTTTAGCCTGTCGCAAGCGCGCGCGCTATCCCCGCACGCCGCTGATGATCGATCGCACGACATAGACCAGCGCGATGACCAGCAGGAACGCGAAGTAAAGCGCGACGAAGAAATGGCCGAAGGCGCGGTCCATCACCGGCATCGCGAAAGGCTGGTGCTGGAACACCACCGGCCACAGCACGTCGACCGCGATATAGGCGACCGCGCCCGCCAGCGCGCCGGCGATCACCGAGACGACGCTCGAGGCCATGAAGCCTATGAGCAGCGCGATGATCACGAGCTGGATGGTGTTGATGTGGTGCAGGCCATCGCGGATGATGGCCCACCAGGTGTCGAGAAGCTCCATTTTAGTCCCCCTTGCGCAGCCCTAATGGTGGGCGTGAGCCGCGCCGCCGCCCTTGGTCAGGAACTGCGTCTTGAGCACGAAGAACACCGCGATCGCGACCAGATAGCCGAGATAGAGCGCCGCCGCGGTCTTCCAATAGCTGAGCTCGAGCAAGTCAGGCGGCAGCTGGAAGTTGCGCTCGTTGACCAGGAACGGCAGCAGCACAACCGCGATCAGGTGAGCGATGGTGGCGAAGAAGGCGGAAGCCCAGATGCCCTTCCATTCGGACAGGTGGTAGGCGGCATAGGCGGCGATCACCAGGCCCAGCACACCGTTAACATGGGAAAAGCCTTCGCGTAGGCCGTCGCGGAAAAAGGCAAGGATGTCATGGAGATAGTAAGCAAAATCGTGCACGGTTCCCTCCCGTTGCGTTAACCAATATCAGCAAAACGCACGAATGTGGCATTTGTTCGCGGGGGGAAGAGCGAATCCGTTCCTATGCGCGTACTCGTCCTCCCCCGTTTCCGGGGGAGGTGGATCGGCGCGTCGGCGCCGAGACGGAGGGGGCCTGCCGCTTGCACCCCTCCGCCTCGCTATGCTCGGCACCTCCCCCGCAAGCGGGGGAGGATAAGACGCGCAAGCATCGGCGACCGCAGCATTGCCCGCATCGCCGCCGACTCATCGCGACCGCAACTCTGTTGGGCGCCGTCCTGATGTGGCGCATGGGCAGCCACTGGTATCCGGTTGCGCTCGTGCTTATTTCGGTACCATGTTCGCTGTTGGGCGGGCGCCTTGCGGGCGCCGGGCACTGATTCTCTAGAGGAGCTGTCGCATGCTCATTCTGCTGATCGTCGTTGCCGTCCTCATGCTGTTCGCGGTCTTCGCCTACAACCGGCTGGTGAGGTTGCGCCAGGCCTGGAAGCAGGCCTTCGCCGACATCGACGTGCAGCTCAAGCAGCGCCAGGACCTGGTGCCGAACCTGGTCGAGACCGTGAAGGGCTATGCCGCGCATGAGAGCGGCGTCTTCACGGAAGTGACGCAGGCGCGCGCCGCGGCGATGGGCGCCACCAGCGTCGGCGAAAAGAGCGCGGCCGAGGGTGCGCTGTCGGGTGCGCTCGGCCGGTTGTTCGCCGTGGCGGAGAACTATCCGCAGCTGAAGGCCAACGACAACTTCCTGCGCCTGCAGGACGAGCTCAACGACATCGAGAACAAGATCGCTGCCGCGCGCCGCTTCATGAACAGCGCGGTCGCCGAATACAACGGCGCCATCCAGCAATTCCCCGCCGTGCTGATCGCCGGACCCTTCGGTTTCCAGCCGGCGGAGATGTTCGCGCTCGACGCGGGCGAACGCGCCGAGACGAAGAATGCGCCGAAGGTGAGTTTTGGGGGTTAGGGCGTCATCCTTCGAGGCCTGCCCGCGTCATGCTGAGGAGCGAGCGAAGCGAGCCTCGAAGCACGCGGGCGGGCACCTCAGGATGACGCGCACTATGGCGACGAAGGGCAATTCGGAATCTGGGCATTAATTGTGGCAGTCCTCGGCCTTACCACCTACCGGCAGGACAACAACATCAAGTCGACGGTGTTGCTGCTTCTGTTCCCGCTGCTGCTGCTGACCCTGCTCGGCGGGATTTTTTTCGCCGGCGGTGCGTTCGTCGGTCCGCGCGAGATCTTCTATTCCCTGCAGATCGAGCCCGTGCTCGGCACCGGCAGCGCGCTCGACCTCGCGCTTTCGGCCATCGCAGCCTATTGGCCGATCATCCTGGGCATCGCGGCGGTGTGGGTGCTGATCGGCTATCTGTTCAACGACGCGATCATCCACCGCGCCACCGGCGCCCTGCCGCTGACGCGCGAAGAGCAACCCGAACTCTACAACCTCGTCGAAAACCTCTGCATCAGCCGCGGCTTGAGCGTGCCCAAGCTCTACATCGTCGACACCGATGCGATGAACGCCTATGCCAGCGGCATCGACACGCGCAGCTATGCGATCACCGTGACCAGCGGGTTGCTCGCCGCGCTGAACAAGGACGAGCTCGAGGCGGTGCTGGCGCACGAGCTGACGCACATCCTGGAGCGCGACACGCGGCTTCTGATCGTCACCATCGTCTTCGTGGGCATGATCTCGTTTTTGACCCAGCTTTTATGGCGCAGCATGCGCGTGGCGGCGTTCTCGCGCGGGCGCGGCCGCAACCAGGGCGGAGTGATGATCTTCCTTTTGATCGCCGCCATCGCCGCGGCGATCGGCTACGGCCTAGCGCTGGTGCTGCGCTTCGCGATCTCGCGCCGGCGCGAGTACCAGGCCGACGCCGGCTCGGTGGCGCTGACCAAGAACCCCGACGCGCTGATCTCGGCATTGATGAAGATCTCGCGCAACCCCGACGTGCCCCATGTCGGCAGCGAGGTGCAGCAGCTCTTCATCGAGAACCCACCCTCGACCTTCACCCTCGCCCACCTCTTCGATACCCACCCCCCGATCGAAAAACGCATCAAGGTGCTGGAGGAATTGGGTGGGCGGGTGACTGACACGATTGAAACCGCACCTGCCGCTTCTGCTGCGATCATCGCCGAGGGATCAACGCCAGCTGGCTCCGAAAATCACCGCCACGGGCCGTGGGGGTAGAGCTTCGTGCTTATCCCTAACTCGTCATGGCCGGGCTTGACCCGGCCATCCAACTTTGCACGCGGAGCCGCAGAGATCGCGGAGGAAAGCTCGACACCGACTCCGCATGAAACAAATCTCTGGAAGGCCGCCTCAAGGGCGGCCATGACGATTGAGGTGAATTACTGCATCAGTTTGTTGAAATGGTTGTGCCGCTTTTCCATTTTTGCGCTGCGAACGGCATTCACGATGGTCTCGGGCAAGTTCTCGATTGCATGCCTTCGCTTCGACGCCGCTACCAGCCAGTCGTAACGCTCCGCCGACATGAGCACGAGTTCGCGCCGCCCGTGGCGAGTGATCTCCACCGGCTCGCGCTGGGCCTTGTGCTGGTACTCGCCGAACTTGCGCTGGAATTGCTGGGAGGTCGTCTGGGACATGATATTCTCCGAAGAGAACGCACTATACGTATAGCTGTATAGTGTCAAATCTGTCCACTAAGACATGGCACGCTATTTGAAATCGAGCATTACTTCGGAGCGAAATAGTTTGGGTCGCAAACCTTCGAACGCTATGGCTTCGAGCCGCTTGGAGGCATCAACTTCCGCCAAAATCAATTTCCGAAAGAACTCGCTTAGGTCCGACATCTCTACATCGCGTAGCGCACCAAAGAAATCCAGAGACTCGTTGTGAGTGAAGAAACGGCGTGGGACGGATGGCTCTTTAGAAACGATCAAGCCATAGCGCAGATAAGGGTACACCTGTTTATGCTTCCGTGCTTTGGCGCTGTAAGTCAGCACATCATGCGTAGTAATGCCCTCTTTGAATTCCAGCACGACACGTGGAATCTCAATATCGATGGATTTTGATTCAAAGACACACAGGTCGGTTTGAAACGCGGAAGTGCCGCGCATTGGACGCTTCGGATCTACTGTTACAATCAGTACGTTGTTGACTGTGACTTCATAGAGCAGTGACGCGCTGCGTTTGATTGCCAATGGCGCTTGCAGCGCTTTGCTTGCTGCTTCCTGCGCTATTTCAACAAATTTGCTTTCTTCCGCCATGCACAGCTCACATCCTAAACACCCCGAACCGCGTCTCCGGGATCGGCGCGTTCAAACAAGCTGATAGAGCGAGCGCGAGAACACGCCGCGTGTCGCGGGGCGCGATGATGCCGTCGTCCCAGAGCCGCGCGGTGGCGTGGTAGGGGTTGCCCTCGTCTTCGTATTTGGCGCGGATCGGCGCCTTGAAGGCTTCGGCCTGTTCGGGCGTCCATTTGTCGGCGTCGCGGTGCACGGTCGCGAGCACCGAAGCCGCCTGCTCGCCGCCCATCACGCTGATGCGCGAATTCGGCCAGGTGAACAGGAACCGCGGGCCGTAGGCGCGGCCGCACATACCGTAGTTTCCCGCGCCGTACGAACCGCCGATGATCAAGGTGATCTTCGGCACCTGCGCGCAGGCGACCGCGGTCACCATCTTGGCGCCGTCGCGCGCGATGCCGCCGTTCTCGTATTTGCGCCCGACCATGAAGCCCGCGATGTTCTGCAGGAACAGAAGCGGCACGCGGCGCTGGCAGCACAGCTCGATGAAGTGCGCCGCTTTCAGCGCGCTCTCGCTGAACAGGATGCCGTTGTTGGCGACGATGCCGACCGGCATGCCCTCGACATGCGCAAAGCCGGTGACCAGCGTGGTGCCGTAGCGCGCCTTGAACTCGTCGAACTCGGAGGCATCGACCAGCCGCGCGATCACCTCGCGCACGTCGTATTGCTGGGTGAGCGCGGGCGGCACCACCCCGTCGAGCTCGGCCGGGTCGTAGCTCGGCGCGCGCGGGTCTTTCAGCGGAATGTCCGGCTGCTTGCGCACATTCAGATCGGCGACGATCTGGCGCACGATGGCCAGCGCGTGGGTGTCGTCGTCGGCGAGATGGTCGGCAACGCCGGAGATGCGCGTGTGCACGTCGGCGCCGCCCAAATCCTCCGCGCTGACGATCTCGCCGGTCGCCGCTTTCACCAGCGGCGGCCCGCCCAGGAAGATCGTGCCCTGCCCTTTGACGATGATGGTCTCGTCGCTCATCGCCGGCACATAGGCGCCCCCCGCGGTGCAGGAACCCATGACGCTCGCGATCTGCGGAATGCCCGCCGCCGACAAGGTCGCCTGGTTGAAGAAGATGCGGCCGAAATGCTCGCGGTCGGGGAAGATCTCGGCCTGGTTGGGCAGATTGGCGCCGCCGCTGTCGACCAGATAGATGCAGGGCAGCCGGTTTTCGCGCGCGATCTCCTGCGCGCGCAGATGCTTCTTCACCGTGATGGGATAATAGGTGCCGCCCTTGATCGTCGCGTCGTTGCAGACGATGACGCATTCGCGCCCTTCGACTCGGCCGATGCCGGTGATGATGCCGGCGGCGTGGATGTCGCCGTCATACATGCCGTTGGCGGCGAGTGGCGACAGCTCCAGGAACGGCGAGCCCGGATCGAGCAATCGTTCGACGCGGTCGCGCGGCAAGAGCTTGCCGCGTTCGGTGTGGCGCTTGCGCGAGCGCTCGTCGCCGCCAAGCGCGGCCTGCGCCAGCTTTTCTTTCAGCTCGGTTGTGAGCTTGCCCATCGCGGCGGCGTTGGCCTTGAAGGCGGCGCTCGACGGGGACAACGCGGATCGTATTTGCGGCATCGATTCACTCCGGCCTTCCACCATATAGAAGCCCTCGGCCCGGGTCGATTTGTGCGCGCCCGGCTTCCGCGCCAGCGCAAAAACTGGCAATGTTTCTCAAAAGGGGCCGCGGCTCAGCCGCAAATCAGGGGGATGTCATGTCCTTAGCGTGCAAGGCGCGCGGTGCCAAAAGCGCGAATTTTCTTCTTACCGTCGGCTTGTTTGCGGCGCTGGCCTGCGCCGGCGCACAGGCCGGGCCGACGCACAAGCCGCTCTTCATCCTGAGCAACTCCGGCAACGGCGGCGATTCCATCCCCACAAACACCGCGACGGCGCTCGACGGCCCCACCACCGTCAAATGCGCCAAGGCCAATGGATGCACGATCTTCATCGCCAGCACGGTGTCGATCTTCCAGACCACCAACCAGGTGCATTGGTCGGTGTGCGCGACCGTCGACGGCCAGAACGCCAACCCGTCCTGTCCGGTCCAGGACAGCAATGTCGGCAATCTGGTCGGCTCGTGGCGGCAGAACTTCACGGTGGCGGCAGGAACCCACACGGTCCAGACCTTCATCACCCAGACGGGAACCGCGACGCTGGGAAGCTGGGAAGTCGACTATACGGTTGCGACGCCGTAAGGCGCGCTACTGCGGGTCGTTGCCGAGCCAATCCTTCATCAGGTCTGGCGGCGAAGGCGGCCTGCGCATGGTCCTGACAAATGCAACCACGGCGACGACCGCGCAGAACAGCGCAGCGATTGCGAGGTCAAATGTCAGGTCGTTCATCGAATATTCTCGCGCGACCGGAGCAACTCTGCAAACCATCTCCCCACCATGGCCGTGGTTTCCTGACCTCCCAGCGGGGACATGCAGATTCGTTAACGCTCTGCCGCGCCTATGTCATTTCTGCTCGGTCACGCTGACCGGCGTGCCACGGCGCTTTCCCTTTGTGGTCGGCGTTTTGGGTTTACTGATCTGCATTAGGTTACCCAGTTCCACAACCATATGATCGGCCTCCGTCACGAGACCGTCGATGGTATTTCGCTGTTTAGTCACATCTTTTGCGTCTTGGCCGATCTTTGCGATATAACTCGAAATGTCAGTATTCAAGGAATCGCTTTTATTTCTAAGGGCGGCAGCCGCGAGAGATTCTTGATTGACTAACAGTGCTTCCTGGGTTTCCTCATATTTTTGCAGTTTTGTTTTATTATCAGTTAGGCTCTGGTCAAGCGCCGGCTGAACGGTTCCTTCCTCATATGCCTTGGCTTTCGCTTGCAAATCTGTAGCAGCGTTAGCCGCAGTTTCGCGTAGCGCCTTGTCGAGCGCCGTCTCGTCGGCCTGTGCTCGCAGACCGAGCAAGGTCACCGCGCTGCCAATTTGGTCTACCTTGCCTTGATTGGTCACCAAGTCTGCGGATAGCTTATCCACGCGACCGGAAGTTTTTTCCATGTTGTCCTGCAGTCCCTGGAACTTGATGTCGGTTGCGATGGTGCCCCCGAATACCAGAATGAGCAGCGCGATGGCGAGGTAGAAGAGATACGATTTCATCCAATGCTGATTGATTGCATTGACTGCAAGTTCTTCGGTCATTTCGGGAAAAACTGCTCCGCCCTGGGCGAGCTTGTTCACCGCACCGTAGTACCCTAATGCTTCATCGATTACGGGCCTGACATCGGGACCTTGCGTTGGCCCGCTAAGCGGATTAGGTCCGAGATGAATTTTCCAGCCGTCCACCACTTTGTCAGCGATCATCGGCGGCAGATAGGACAACTTCAGTTCTCTGAGCTTTTCCCAGGCTCCGTGCTCGTCGCCGCTCTCGGTGAGTGTTCGAGCTGCAAGAAGCTTCAGGAATTCCGCATCGACAGTTCGATCTAGCCCCATCGCCATGTGCCCCCCAACTCCCGCTGTAATAGTACCATTGAGAACCTAAGCGGCAAAGCCCAACTAGGCGCCCGCTGGCTCATTTGGGCGGTGCTGGGCCAATGACGCTCGCGGGTTTTCAAGGACCCCAGCTTGGTAGCAGCTAGACCATCTCCACCGCCACCGCCGTGGCTTCGCCGCCGCCGATGCAGAGCGAGGCGATGCCGCGTTTCAGGCCGCGGTTCTTGAGCGCGTGGAGCAACGTCACCAGGATGCGCGCGCCGCTCGCACCGATGGGATGGCCGAGCGCGCAGGCGCCGCCATTGACGTTGACTTTGGCGTGATCGAGGCCGAGGTCGCGCATCGCTATCATCGCGACATTGGCGAAGGCCTCGTTGATCTCGAACAGATCGACCTCGCCCTTGGACCAGCCGGCGCGCTGAAGAACCTTCTGCATCGCGCCGACGGGCGCGGTGGTGAACCAGCGCGGCTCCTGTGCGTGCTGGGCCTGGGCGACGATGCGCGCGAGCGGTGTCAGGCCGCGCGCCTTCGCGGTGCCGGCGGTCGTCAGCACCATCGCCGCCGCGCCGTCGGAGATCGAGGACGCGTTTGCGGCGGTCACCGTGCCGTCCTTGGCGAAGGCCGGCTTGAGCGTCGGGATCTTCGCCGGATCCGCCTTCTTCGGCTGTTCGTCATGCGCGATGTTCATCTCGCCGCCGCGGTTCTGGATCTTGATGGCGACGATCTCGTCCCGGAACGAGCCGTCGCTGCCGGCGCGCTTCGCACGCGCGAGCGATTCCACGGCATAGGCATCCTGCATCTCGCGGGTGAACTGGTAGTGCCGCGCGGCATCCTCGGCATAAGTCCCCATCAGCCGGTGTTCGTAGGCGTCCTCGAGCCCGTCGAGGAACATGTGATCCTTGATCTCGCCATGGCCGAGGCGATAGCCGCCGCGCGCCTTGGGCAGCAGATAGGGCGCGTTGCTCATGCTCTCCATCCCGCCCGCGACGATGAAACCTTCGCCGCGTCCGAGCGCGAGCTCGTCGCCGGCGATCATCACGGCTTTCATGCCCGAGCCGCAGACCTTCGAGACCGTCGTGCAGGGAACGGAGTCCGGAAGCCCGGCGTAGCGCGACGCCTGCCGCGCCGGCGCCTGGCCGATGCCGGCACTGAGCACATTGCCCATCAATGTCTCGCTGATGTCAGCCGGCTGGAGACCGGCGCGCGCCACCGCCGAGGCGATGGCGCCGGCACCCAATTGAGGCGCCGTCATCGACGCCAGCTCGCCCTGGAAGCCGCCCATCGGCGTGCGGGCACCGGAAAGGATAACAACATCGTTGGCTTGCATGATTCGCCGTCCGCGCTTGGGGTTAACCGGGCTCTCCCCCAGGTGACCCGTTCCAGGACATGGGTTATCATCAAACCACGCGGGCGGCCAACCGGCCGTTTCGGGGGTGATCGGGGATGCTGAAAAAGCTGCTTGCCGCAGTGATCGGAGTCGGCGCGGGCTTGGCGCTGTTCGGCGCCTATCTGGCCTTCTTGCGCCTGGGCGGCCAACTGCGGCCCGACCTTGCCGTGGTCGGCGCGGCGGCGGTGACGTTTGCAAGCGCGGTCGGCGTCTTCGCGCTCATGGCGCTCGACCGGCCAACGCTTCGCCGCGGACGCGCGGCGCTCAAACTGAACGAACACCCGGCGCTCGAATACATCTTTCCGTTCAAGGGCGCGAGCCTCGCGCAGATCTCTCTGAAGCCGGAGACGTCGCTGGCCATGGCGCTGGCCCGCTTCGGCAGCACCTTTTCGCGGCCGCCCTCCGACACCAACAAGGACATCATGGTGACGCTGAGGGGGTCGCGGCGGATGTCGTTTCCGACCGTCACGCTGCAGCAGCTGTTCTTGATGCTGAAGCCGTTCAATCTCCTGCATGTGCTGCTGCTGGACGACCGCGACCAGTTCGTCGCCTACCTGCCGGGCAAGCGCGCGCTCAAGGAGTTCACGGGCAGCGACGCCGCCGACAAGATCTCCAAGTATGTCGTCAGCGTCCTGGACAACCCCGAGAATTCCGAGGCCGTCCGGGAGATCGGCGGCGCGGGACAGAACGACACGATCAAGAGCGCGCAGGACATCGGCGACGCGCAGAAGGAACTGTGGAAGAGCGAGTCCATTCAGGGACTGATCGTGTTCCGCGGCGCCAGACCGGTGGGCTATATTTCGCGCCTCGACGTCCTCACCCTGCACGCGGGATTGCCTTAGGCCAGCTTGAACGAGCACCGAGTTTGTAATACATTGTATTGCAATTCGGAGTGCTACTCATGACCAAGGACGTGACGCTGTCGCTCCGGATCGACCGCAAACTGTCCGACAAATTGGAGCGCCGCGCACGTCAGGCCAAGCGCTCAAAATCCTCTTTCGCCGCAATCGCCATTTCCAATTTCCTTGAGATCGAAGCGATGGAGATTCAGAAGATCAAGAACTCCCTTGCCAGCGCGAAGGCAGGCGGCCCCTTCGCCGCGCATGAAGACGTGATGAAATGGATTGAAAGCTGGGGAACCGACAATGAACTTCCCCCGCCAAAGACCACGATCTGGCGTTAATTCGTGCTGACGCTCTGGCACGCAAACGCCATTCGGGACTTGATAAGAATCCGCGCCTACATCGCGAAGGAAAATCCTGCAGCCGCCAATAGGGTCGTTGCGCGCCTTCGTTCGGTCGCAGCAATGTTGCGCGAGAATCCAAGGATGGGACGCGCCGGCCGTGTCGCAGAGACTCGAGAATTCGTTTTTGGCAATCTTCCCTATATCGCCGTGTATCGCATCGACGAAGCGGCAGCGACGCTTGAAATCCTAAACATCATTCACACGGCACAACTCTACCCCGACAACGACTGATCAAGTTGTCTCCTCGAACAGTTCGCGGCCGATGAGCCAGCGGCGGATTTCGCTGGTGCCGGCGCCGATCTCGTAGAGCTTGGCGTCGCGCAGCAGCCGCCCCGTCGGATAGTCGTTGATATAGCCGTTGCCGCCGAGGCACTGGATCGCGTCCAGCGCCATACGCGTCGCGGCTTCCGCGGCGTAGAGGATGGCGCCGGCGGCGTCCTTGCGCGTGGTCTGGCCGCGGTCGCAGGCGCGCGCCACGTTGTAGACATAGGCCCGCGCCGCCGACAGCGTGACGTACATGTCGGCGATCTTGCCCTGCATCAGCTGGAAGGAGCCGATCGGCGCGCCGAACTGCTTGCGGTCGTGGATGTAGGGCAGCACGACGTCCATGCAGGCCTGCATGATGCCGACACTGCCCGCCGCCAGCACCGCGCGCTCGTAGTCGAGGCCGCTCATCAAAACGTTCACGCCGCCGCCGACCTGGCCCATGACGTTCTCTTCCGGCACCTCGCAATCCTCGAAGACGAGCTCGCCGGTGTCGCTGCCGCGCATGCCGAGCTTGTCGAGCTTCTGCGCGGTCGAGAATCCCTTCATCCCCTTCTCGATGAGGAAGGCCGTGATGCCGCGCGCCCCGGCATCCGGATCGGTCCGGGCATAGACCACCAAGGTGTCCGCGAGCGGACCGTTGGTGATCCACATCTTGGTGCCGTTGAGGACGTAGCGGTCGCCCTTCTTCCGCGCGCGCAGCTTCATCGAGACGACGTCGGAGCCGGAGCCCGGCTCGCTCATCGCGAGCGCGCCGACATGCTCGCCGGAGATCAGCTTGGGCAGGTATTTGCGCTTCTGGAATTCGCTGCCGTTGCGGCGGATCTGGTTGACGCAGAGGTTCGAATGCGCGCCATAGGACAGCCCGACCGAAGCCGAGCCGCGGCTGACCTCCTCCATCGCCACGACATGCTCGAGATAGCCGAGCCCGGCGCCGCCGTACTCCTCCTCCACCGTGATGCCGTGCAGGCCGAGCGCGCCCATCATGGGCCAGAGGTGGCGCGGGAAGGTGTTGGTCTTGTCCACCTCGTCGGCGATGGGGGCGATGTTGTCGTCGCTGAAGCTGCGCACCGTGTCGCGCAGCATGTCGGCCGTGTCGCCCAGTCCGTGGTCGAGAGAAGGGTAGGAATTCGGAATCATGCGGATGTCCCGTGCCTTTGCGCAACGATCCTATAGAACCGGCCCGTCCCGTTCCAACCGGATCATGACAAGTCCATCCGCAGGCCGTAATATCGCGGGCATGACCGACGCCCTGCACCAGGATGACGACGACGCCCTCCTCGCCCCCCCGGGCGAACCGGCTAAGACCAGCCTGCTCAGCCGTTTCGCCAGGCACTATGCCGATGTCGCGACTCCGTTCGAGGTCGTCCTGCCCGACGGGTCGCGCCAGCGCTTCGGCAAGGGCGCCGCGACCTTCCGGCTGACCATCAACAACAGGAACGGCCTGCGCGCCGTTTCCAGCCTCGACGAAGGCCATATCGCCGACGCCTATCTCGCCGGCGATCTCGATCTCGATGGCGACATGCTCAAGCCGTTCGAGCTGCGCGGCTCGATGAAGGACTTCCACCTGCTGACGGAACTTTGGCGCTACCTCCAGCCGCTGCTGTTCGGCCAGGTGCACACCAACAAAAAGGCGATCAGCAGCCATTACGACATCGATTCGGAATTCTTCCTCGCCTTCCTCGATCCCAAGACCCCCGCCTATACCCAAGGCGTCTATGAAAGCGCGGACGAGACGCTCGACGTCGCGACGACGCGCAAGTTCGATTATGCGTTCGAGAAGCTGAAGCTGAAGCCCGGCGACCACATCCTGGAAGTCGGCCCGGGCTGGGGCGCGTGGTTCGAATACGCCTCGGCGCGCGGCATCCGCTGCACGGGCATCTCGATCTCCAAGGAATCGATCCGGTATTTGACGGAGCGTGGCAAGGCTCTCGGCCACGATTGGGAGCTCGTCGAGTCCGACCTCTTCGACTACGCGCCCAAGATCAAATACGACGCCATCGTCATCATGGGCGTGATCGAGCACCTGCCCGACTATCAGCGCGTTCTCACGAAGTTCCTCGCCCTGCTGAAGCCGGGCGGCCGCATCTTCCTCGACGGCAGCGCCTGCACCAAGAAATACGAGCTGTCGTCGTTCATGGTGAAGTACATCTATCCCGGCAACCACTCGTTCCTGGTGCTCGACGATTTCCTCAACAGGCTCGCCAGGACTCCGTTCCAGGTCGAGGAGATCTTCAACGACCGCGTCAGCTATTTCCTCACCTTCGTGCAATGGGCGAAGAATTTCGACGCGCACAAGGTGTTCCTGGTGGAGAAGTTCGGCGACTTCAATTTCCGCCGCTTCCGGCTCTATCTGTGGGGCGCGGCTTACGAGTTCCAGAGCCGCAGCCTGGACTGCTACCGCATGGTCATCCACAAGCCGCAGGACGTGGCCTAGCGCGCCGAGCCCGCCGCTGTTGCCCTCGCCGCGGTCCTTTGCTACACCCCCGGTCCCTCAGGATGCGGTCGTGGCGGAACGGTAGACGCACTAGCTTGAGGTGCTAGCGGGGCAACCCGTGGAAGTTCGAGTCTTCTCGACCGCACCAGCTTTTCTCGCGAAGCGAGAAAAGCTGTCTCGCCGAAACC